>Ga0209512_1000010_pt1 | contig 593154 bp, 510 predicted proteins | sample frozenSSSSmetaG_FD_184142 | JGI IMG/M metagenome (GOLD analysis project Ga0209512, IMG submission 184142) | Glacier valley bacterial and archeal communities from Borup Fiord, Nunavut, Canada, to study Microbial Dark Matter (Phase II) -... | ecosystem: Environmental > Aquatic > Freshwater > Ice... | reverse complement strand
AGCGTGGCGTTGTCCACATCAGGTCTGAGTTCTTGCGCTCTCAACAACCATCCTCAAAGCACTGCCGCCCGTTTTGTACAGCACTTTTTGCTCCGCTATCCGGAAATCAGTTTTGGAAATCGCTATAAACACGGCATGCAGTGAAAGCGGGACCTCTTCGTTCATGCATGAACATTCCCCGCCAAACTCTCGCGGGCAAGGTCAGGCCAGATGATAATTCTTGATAACGCTTCTTGGCTTGGATGACATGATTTGTCAGAATTCGCGTTAATTCTGACCATGAGTACCAACCTGCTTCAGTCCTGGCTGCGCATTCCCAACGGGGAGCGTCATGAGCTGAACGGCACGTGCTCCATCGGCCGTGCACCGGACAATTCCATCCCCGTGGCCGACAGCGAAGTCTCGCGCCGCCACGCCATCATCCAGGCCCAGGGCGAACACGAATACTGGCTGGTCGATCTCGGCAGCGCGAACGGCACCTATGTCAACGGCCGCCGCATTTCGCAGTCAGTGCGTCTGCACAACGGGGACATCATCCGCGTCGCCAGCAACGAACTGGAGTTTTCCTCCGAGATCCTCAGCGCCATGCACCCTGCGGGCCAGCAGGTCATGGCTTCCACGATGATCCATATCCGCCAGGCGCAGTGCTGGCTCATGGTGGCAGACATCATCGGCTCCACCCAGCTCTCGCAGACACTCCCCGGTGCGCAATTCCCGCGTATGACCGGCAGCTGGTTCAAAAACTGCCGCCAGATCATCGACGAATGCGGCGGCCACATGTCAAAGTACCTGGGTGACGGATTTTTCTGCTACTGGGACGACACGGATGACAGCGCCATCCAGGTACGCCAGGCTGTGGCCAAGCTGTATGAAGCGCAACTCGCGGCAAATCCGCCCTTCCGCCTCGTGCTGCATTTCGGCGCCGCCATGCTCGGCACAGTCCCGACGATGAACGAACTCAATCTGCACGGCCCAGAGATCAACTTCGTCTTCCGCGTCGAAAAAGTGGCCGCCGCCCAGAAGCAAAACATCCTCTTCACCGAAGCCGCCGTGAAACGCATGGTGGCAGAAAAGGAAGTTCGGCTCGTGTGCGAATGCGCGGTGGAAGGCTTCTCGAAGACCTACCCCTTTTACACACCAAGCCATTGAAGCGGCCGGCGCGCTGTCTCACTCCAGCGCACTCGCAGTGCCATCAGCCTGCTCCGGCTCAGACGGCAGCATCATCGCCACGGCTGCGGAGGGGATGAAGAGAAAGCCGGCGTAAAGCAGCGCGGTGCGGAAGTCGCCCACCTTCACGAAAATGCCGAAAAACACCGTGCCCCCTGCGGCGACAATGCGGCCGATGTTGTAGCAAAAGCCGGAGCCCGTGGTGCGCAGCAGCACCGGGAAGAGCGGCGGCAGGCACATGGTGAAGAGGCCAAACACACCCTGGCAGGCACCAATGACGGCAAACTGCCACTTCGTGGCCTCCCAGCTCCACACCTGCGAGAAGGACAGGTACATGATGGCAAAATAGGCCAGCATCATGCCGACGATGGTGTTGCGATAGCCAAACAGCTTCGCGAGGCCGCCGGCAATGTAGTTGCCAATCAGCGAGCCGAACATGATCCACATCAGCCCCGTGACGACGGCTGCATCCTTGGCGGATTTGTCGATGAGGGGAGAGGAAAATTCGGCAAGGCTCAGCACATGCTTTTGCTGCCAGAACAAAAAGGTCCAGTGCGCCGTGAGCGAGACCGCGCAGATGAGCATCACCCGCCACGTCACCCCCCGCACCTCGGGGCTGAACAACGCGCTGATTTTCGGCACCTCCTGCCCTTTGCGTGCTTCCGTCCACTCTTCCGTCTCCGGCACCGCTTTGCGAATCCACAGCGTGATCAACGCCGGCAGAATGCCGATGAGGAAAATATAGCGCGGCTCCTGGCCTGCAAGCAGGTAGCCCGCCAGGCAGGCGAGCAGCACGCCGCAGTTCACCGCGCTTTGCAGTGTGGCCGCGATCCATGGCCGCCATTTCTTCGGCCACGTTTCAGACAGCAACGAGGCGCCCACCGCCCACTCACCGCCGATTCCCAGCGCCGCGAGGAACCGGAAGATCATGAGATGCCACCAGGTCTGTGCAAAGAATGACAGGCCCGTAAAGCAGGCGTAGGTCAGAATGGTGAGCGTCAGCGCACGGCTGCGGCCCAGCACATCGCCAATGCGGCCAAAGAACGCACCGCCAACCGCCCAGCCGACCAGGAACGCCGCCTGGATGATGGAACCATGCATGCCCACCGTGGGATCGCTCTCCGGCACCAGCATGAGCTGCGCCACGAAAGCCGTCGCCACCAGCGTGTACAGGTGCATGTCGAGGCCGTCAAACATCCAGCCCAGCCATGCGGCGAGTCCGGAACGACGTTGCTGCGGCGACAGGTCGCGCAGGCGGGTGATTTCAAGAGTGGCTGGTTGGCTCATGCGGGCGCGAGTCTTTCGCAGCCGGGCCGGAATGGCAAGCACGGATCACCGGCTCTTCGCCAGCTTGTTGTACTTCTCCACCAGGTCGTTGAACTCTCTCGTGCGGGCATTGAGCTTGGAAATCGCGTCATTGCGCTCATCCACCAGCTGCTTCAGCAGCTCGTTCTGCTTTTCCATCGCGCTGTTCTGCGTGGTGACGACGCTGTTGTGACTTTTGATCGCGTCCGCTCCCTTGCCAAACGCGAGCTGGGTCGCCTCCAGACCACGCTGCATCTGAAGCACTTCGCGCATATAAATCGCGATGGTGATGCCGCGTGCGACGGAGTCAGCGGAGAGATCGTTGTATTCGCGGGTCACTTCGACCAACCGGGCCTCCACTTCGGCGCGCAGGATGGTCAGACGGGCGATTTCCATTTCGTATTCGCGCACCTTGCGCTCCGCATCAATGCGCAAGGTGTTTTCGGCTTCGAGACGTTTGACGAGATCCTGAATGTGACCGCGCAGACGATCTTCGCGCTGCCATTGCACGAGGCAGACAACGCAGAGCCCCAATGAGATGACAACCAGCAACCTGGTGAGCAGACGCTTCATGGGTCAGAGAGCCGGTTTGGCTGCGTTCGCAGGTTTGACGTTGAAGGCGACCTTGGTGAAGCCGACGCGCTTGGCGGCATCCAGCACTTTCACAAGATCTGAGTAGCGGGTGTTCACATCGGCGCTGATGTACACGGGGGTGGCACGGTCTTTGCCGAAGCGTTCAGCAAGTTTGCGATGAAGCTCCGGCAGCGTGATGGGGGCCTTGTCGAAAAACACATCGCCGGTGGCGTTCACCCCGAGATTGATCATGTCCGGCTTGAAGTCAGATTGCGTGGCAGTTGCCACGGGCAGGTTGACCTTGATGGTCTGCTGCTTGGTCATCGTGAGGCTGACCATCATAAAGGAGGCCAGCAGGAAGAACATCACGTCAATGAGAGGGATGATTTCCAGCCGCGTCTTTCGTTCGGGCAATGGCGAATGAAGTTTCACGGTGGTGATCAGGCCTTGGGAGTAACTTTGTCAAACCCGTGCTGGGCAGCAAGAATGAGCACGTTGTTCGCAGCCGCTTCGAGGTCGAACTTCAGTGCGGCCAGACGCGAGTGGAAGTAGTTCATCGGCACCAGCGTGCCAATGGCAATGCCAAGGCCGGCTGCAGTGGCGATGAGCGCCTCACCGATGCCACCCGTGACTTTTTCCACCGCGAGTTCACTGCTGCCGATGCTGCTGAAGCTGCCCATGATGCCGGTCACCGTGCCGAGCAAACCCAGGAGGGGTGCAAGGGTGACGATGGTATCCATCGCGCTCAGGTAGCGGCCAGCATCGCGCAGTTCCTTCCCGGCGGCGACTTCGATCGCGCCCTGCATGCTGGTATGGCGGTGTTTGAGCCCGTGATGAATCATGCGCACCACCGGATCTCCAGAACTGGCGGAATGAGCGATGGCCTGCGCAAGGTCTCCAGCCTCCAGCTTCTCATAGACTTCATCCAGCTGCTTGACGGAGCGTTTGGCGGAAAAGCGCACCCACCAGAAAACACGCTCCACGAAGATGCAGACAGCCACCACTGTGACCACTGCGATGGGATACATGATGGGACCACCTTTGTGAAAAAGATCGACGGCGACGTTGGCGAGCATGGGCATGAAAAAACGGAGATGGGTGATCGAAGTTGAGAGAGAAGCTTCAGTTCAAACGGAAAACCAGCGGCACGTTGTAGCGCTGCGGCGCACCTGAGGGAAAGCGCCAGGTCCGGCGCACATAGGAGGCTGTATACTCATCCAGTGCGCTAAAGCCGGTGGTGCTGATGACCGTGACACTCTCGATCGCTCCCGTAGGTCCCACACTGACGCGAAGGCGCACGGTACCCTGCATGCCTGCCCTGCTGGCAAATTCCGGATAAGGTGGCTTGGGCCGGTAAATGTTACCCGTTCCCGAGCCGCTGGAGGAACCAACGCCACCAGCAACACCAGCCTGATTTGTGGTTGAACCAGTCCCTCCCTTGCTCGCAACGGGTGCGGTCCGAGAACGTGAAGGGGTGGACACAATCTGTCGTTTCACGGGATCAACCGGACGTAATGCTTCCTCGATTTTCGGCGCGCTAGGAACGGCAAAGACGTCCTTCGTCGTCATCGCCTCAACGATATCTGGCAAATCCAAGCTTTCCTGCGGCGTCTGAACAGCGTCAGGGATCTCGACCGGCAGGACAGGATCGGTTTCGGCGGACTGTTCGGTGCTGGCTTCCGTCGACATCAACTCTCCCATGGGCGCGTCTTCCGCTGACAATTCCGTGGCCTCTTCGAGATCCTCAAGCGTCTTCAGGTGAATCGGCGGCAGATCATCAGCAAACATGCCGATGACACCCACCGTCAGAAAGCTCCCGGTGATGCCCACGATCCATGACAAAGCGATAAGCACACGAACGAGACTACCACCACGATGCACCACTCCTGCGGCAGAGCCGACGGCAGCAGATTTTGGCTTTGGGTGGTCGAAGCCCATGGTGGGCAGGGGGTTTAGCGCGGAAGAAGTCATTGCACAAGGCGGTGCGGGAGCGGAGTAATGGAACGTAAGACTCGCGTGTCAACTTGCAATTGCGACTCAGTCGCATCACTGGTTACATTTTGTCTATTCTCCTGCATTTATTGTCATCGAAGCCCGAATGCCCCCTTCCACGGATACCAACGAAGCTTCCCCTGACGATCGCAATGCGGTCGCCAAAGTCTGGATGAAGCGCGGCATCGCACTGCTCTCGGCCAATGACGTCGCTGCGCTGCCCGAGGCCCTGACCTGCTTTGACCAAGCCTTGGCAATACGCCGCGAGCTGCCGTTTGAGGCAAGCGCATGGTATCGCTGGCTGCTGACAGCCTGCTGGATGAACCGCGGGGACGTGCTGACACGACTGGGAAAACCGACAGACCTAACCGCAGCCGTGCAGAGCTTCGATGAGGCCATTTTTCACCTCCAAAAACTGCCGCTGGAAGCCGACTCCCAATATCGCGGTCGGCTGGCCCTGGCCTGGATGAACCGGTCTCTTGCCCTGCGTTCACAAGCGACCCCTGAAAGCCTGCAGGCCGCATTGCAGTCGCTGGATCATGGCAAAACCGTGATCGAGGAGAGCGTGAGCGCCGAACTTCCGGTGAACACAGCACTCCTGCCCATCTTGCAGATCAACCGCGCGGCCTTGCTGCTGGAAGTCTCTCCTCCTCGGATGCTGGAAGCCATGCAGGAGGCAGAAGATGCCCTGACTCTAAGCAAGCCGACGGAACATCTGAATCTGCAAGCCGCCGAAATAGGCTTGAAGGCACGCCACATTTTCTGCCGGGCCGTGGCGATCCTGCTGGAAACACCGCCGGTGGACACTAGCCGCGCCGATGACTGGATCATGCAGGCCACCGACAAGGTGGATGAAGCCATGCAGCTCACCGCCAGATGGGAAAGCCAGGATGGGTCGGGACCGTTCCATGCCTTGCGTCACGAATTGTTCCGTTATGGCTGCAACCTGCTCCTCGCTTACCAGCCCCATTTCATGGCGGAATTTCTGCTCGACGTGCTTGATCCAGAGCAGGGCTCCCCATTGCTGGCCAAAGCTGATGACCTCTACCAAGCAGGTCTTGAAGCCTTGGATCTGGCGGCTGCGGAAATGCGGCGGCATGGCCCATTGGATCTGGGTTTGCAGAAAATGGACCGCCTGATCGAGGTGCTGGAATCAATGAGCCAGGCGGCGGAACGGATCAAAAAGCGTTTCGCACAAAGAAACGCGGTGCCCTCATCTCCATTCCCGTAATGGACCCAAGACGCTCAGCAGCGCTGACCGCCACCGTCAAATTCTAAGCCATTGGTTGGGCTGGGAGGTCAATGGGCCTTGGTGACGCGCCAGAGCGTCCCAAGGCCCATTTTCAGTCCTTGGCAGACCGCAAACGACCGCATGTTTTGAGCAAAAAGTTGCTAGTTTCCATGGTTGACTGTGATTGAAAATGAGACTTAATCGCAACACGCTAATGAAACAGAATCTCATTATCATTAGCCGCCCATTTTCTCGCTCACCTCTCACATGCAAAAAAAACTCGCCTCCCGCCTCCGCCGCGCTGCTCGCAAGACAGGCCCCAAAACTCTTTCTGTCACCTCGTTGCTGTGCGCTGCAGGCAGCCTGAGCGCCCAAGCCGCAGCCCCCAGCAAGCTCAAGCCCCAGATTGAAAAGATTCCCACCGAGATGCCCGAAGTCCTCATTGAAGCGACCGGATCGGTGTACAACCCCTCCCGCCTGCAATCGGCCAAATACACGGAGCCTCTTCGCGACATCCCCCAGACGATCACGGTCATTCCCAAGGCGGTCATCGAGGACCGCGGCGCTTTCAGCCTGCGCGATGTGCTGAAAAACACCCCCGGCATCTCCATGCAGGCCGGCGAAGGCGGCGCTGTGTCAGGCGACAACCTCTCCATCCGCGGCTTCAGCGCCCGCAGTGACATTTACCTCGACGGGGTGCGCGACTACGCCAACTACAACCGCGACCCCTTCAACACCGAGCAGGTTGAGATCACCAAAGGCCCCTCCTCCTCCACCGTCGGTCGTGGCTCCACCGGGGGCTCCATCAACACCGTCAGCAAGATGGCCAATCTGACGGACTCCGTTCTTTCCACCGTCAGCGCCGGCACCAGCAACCTCTATCGTGGCACAGTGGATGTGAACCAGAAGCTCTCTGAGCACACGGCTTTCCGCCTCAACACCATTTACCACAGCGCCGACACCCCGGGACGTGACAACGTCTCCTCGGAGCGCTACGGCATTGCCGCATCTCTCGGCGCTGGTCTTGGCTCCGACACACGCTTCATGCTGAATTACCAGCGGCTGGAAGAAAGCAACATCCCGGATTACGGCCTGCCCTGGATCCCCAACAACGGCACCTTCAGCGGTTCCGGAGCCGCACTCGCCGGCTACCAGAACCAGCCACCGCCGGGGGTGAGCTTCAACACCTTCTACGGCCTCCCGGGCGTGGATTATGAAAAAATCCAGACCGACCACTTCACGGCGATCTTCGAGCACGATTTCTCTGAACACACGCGCATCCGCAATATCACACGCTACTCGCGCAGCCATCGTGATTCCGTCAGCACCGCACCACGCCTGCGCGACACCAGCGCAGCAGCCGGCAATCAATACACCACGGTGCTGAACCGCCAGCTCCAACGGCGGCAGCAGTTCACCGAGATGTTTGGCAACCAGACCAATCTCGTCGCCGACTTCACCACCGGGCCGATCAAGCACGCGCTGGTCACAGGCATGGAGTTTTATCTCGAACATCAGCAGAATGCCAACGTCGCCGGCATTGCCTCCGTCACCGATTTGTACTACCCCAGCATCAACATTCCTCCCAGCGCCGCCCCGGGGACCAACGCTCAGGACATCACCAGCATGTACCCTGGCCTCCCTGCCCCGACCGAGGCGTACCTCTACACCTGCTCCGCCTATGTGTTTGACACCATGAAGTTCGGCAAACACTGGGAATTCAGCGGCGGCCTCCGCTATGATCACATGTATGCCACCGTAAGCCTGCCGGGCAACGCACCTGGCTATGCCAACGCTGACGACCTCTTCAGCTACAAGCTCGCGCTGATCTACAAGCCCGTGAAACAGGGCAGCTTCTACTTCGGCTACGGCACCTCGTTCAATCCCACCATCGACGGTGCTTCCGGCGCTGGCCTGGGCCTCACGGCCGCCACATCCACGCTGGATCCTGAACACACCTCCACCTACGAGCTCGGCACCAAGTGGGATGTTCTCAAGGAACGTCTCTCACTGACGGCCGCCCTCTTCCGCTCTGAAAAAACCAACGCCCGCACCACCGATGCCTCCGGCATCACCACTTTGGGCGGCGATCAGCTGGTCCAGGGCATCGAATTCAGCATGACCGGCAACATCACCAAGAACTGGCAGGTCTTCGCGGGTTACGCCATCATGGAGAGCGAGACCAAAGCCTCCACCACCGCTGCTGCAGTCGGTCAGTCCCTGTCGAACGCGCCACCCCAGACCTTCAACCTGTGGACGACCTACAGCCTCCTGGAAAAAGCTCAGGTCGGCTTCGGCGCCCAGTATATGGGTGAGCGCACCAGCAACGACTCATCCGCAAGTTCCCGCACCGCTCCTGGCTACTGGACGATGGATGCCATGCTCAGCTACAAGTTCTCCGACAAGGTCAGCCTCCGCCTGAACATCTACAATCTCGCGAATGAACGCTACGTCGGCAGCGTCGGCGGTGGTCAGTTCGTCCCCGGTCCCGGACGCTCCGCCGCACTCACCGCAAGCATCAAGTTCTAATCCGTTTTCACCTTCCCATCATGCTCATCTCAATTCCCGATGTTCTCACCGCTGAGCAGGTCGCTCATGCGCGCCAGCTCCTGGATTCCACTGAATGGGTGGATGGCAAAGGCACCGCTGGTTACCAATCCGCCAAAGCCAAGGACAACATGCAGCTCCCAGAGGACAGCCCTGCCGCGCGCGAGCTCGGAGAGATGATCCTCACCGCCCTGTCTAAAAATCCCCTCTTCCACGCCGCCGCGCTGCCGCAGCGGATTTTCCCGCCGTTGTTCAACCGCTACTCCGGAGGCCAGTCCTTCGGCACTCATGTGGACAATGCCATCCGCCAGCATCCCACCATGCCCATCCGCATCCGCACGGACCTCAGCGCCACGCTGTTTTTCGCCGGCCCGGAGGAGTATGACGGCGGGGAGCTTTGCATCGAGGACACCTACGGCGTGCAGCGTGTGAAGCTGCCCCCCGGCCACCTGGTGCTCTACCCTTCCACCAGCCTGCACCACGTCACCCCGGTGACGCGTGGCTCCCGCATCTGCTCCTTTTTCTGGCTGCAAAGCATGATTCGCGACAACGGCCAGAGATCGCTCCTCTTTGATCTCGATCTCGCCATTCAACGCCTCGGCCGCGATCTCAAAAACAACCCCGTGGCCGAACAGACCGGCGTTCAGCTCACCGGCGTCTATCATAATCTCCTGCGCCAGTGGGCAGAAATGTAACCGTGAAGCCCACCTTTCATCGCCTCATTTTCTGGGGTCATCTCATCGCAGGCCTCGTCGCCGGTGTGGTCATTCTCTCCATGGCCGCCACCGGCCTCATGATTTCCTACGAGGCCCAGCTCTTGGAGTGGGCCAATCGGGATCTGCGTGTCACACCTCCCGCCGCTGGTGCCGCGCGCCTCGACATCGAAGCGCTGGTGGCCAAGGTCCGCGAGACCAAGCCCGATTTGAATCCCACGGGTATCACCTGGAAAGCGGACCCGGCCATGCCCGTCACTCTTTCCGTCGGGAAAGAAGGCATCTACTTCGCCAATCATTACACCGGCGAATTCCTCGGCGAGGGCCATCGCGCCTGGCATGACTTCTTCCACGCCGCCACCGAGTGGCACCGCTTCCTCACCGGCACTGGCCTCCCAAAAGAAGTCGGCAAGGCCATCACCGGTGCTGGCTGTCTGGTCTTCAGCCTGCTGCTGCTCTCCGGCATCTATCTCTGGTGGCCGCGCCACTGGCGCTGGGCCAACGTCCGCGCCGTCATCCTCTTCAATCCCAAGCTCAGAGACCGCGCACGCAACTGGAACTGGCACAACGTTTTTGGCTTCTGGAGCGCGCTCCCGCTCCTCTTCATCATCCTCACCGGCCTCATCATGTCCTACGGCTGGGCCAACAATCTCCTCTTCACCCTCACCGGCAGCGAGCCCCCACCACCCCGCGAACGCTCCGCAGGCGGGCTTGGCGGCAAACGCGAAGGCGGCCCCCGTGGCGGCGGAGAGCGTGGCCCCGGAGGCCCACGTGAAGGCGGTCCCACTGCCCCGCCCCCTTCCCTCGCCGGACTTGAACCTCTTCTCGCTCAGGCACGTCAGCAGATCCCAGACTGGGCCAGCATGAGCCTGCGCATGCCGCTGAAACCCGGCGCTCACTTCCCCCTCATGGTGGATCGCGGCGGTCGCGGCCAGGTGCAACTGCGCACCATGCTGAACCTTGATGTGGCCCAAGGCAAAGTTCTTCCCAGCCCGGACGACCTGCAGCAGCAAAACCTGGGCCGCCGCCTCCGCATGTACGCCCGCTTCCTTCACACCGGCGAGCTCTTCGGCCTCATCGGCCAAACCGTGGCTGCCTTGTGCACCTTCGCCACCCTGATCCTCATCTGGACCGGCTTCGCCCTCGCCTTCCGCCGCTTCTTCCCCAAACGCGGCCACGCCGCCGCATCGCCCCTGGCCTCCGTCTCCTCCTCGGAGACAGCTTCATAATTTGGTCCTTGTTAGGTTGGATCAAGTCCCTGCGGGGCGCGGAAGTGGTGTTCCGCCCCTGCAGGGACATTACCCCTCGCATGAAGCGCAAGAAATGGCTGTAAATTTGCAATTGCGACTCAGTCGCATAAAAAAACTTGCGCGTATATTCATCCAATTCACTATTCGGCCCGCTGCGACCTAATCTCAATATCGACCTTTTCATGAAGCCAATTGCCCCTTCCAATTTCCCCAGCACCGCTGGCACCGCGCTGGCAGCCGCTGCCCTCCTTTTCCTTGCCATGGCTTCCCATGCTCGATCCCAAAGCGTGCGCATTCCTGCAAGCAAACCGAGTTCAGATATCGTCATCGAACTGCCAAACGTCGTTATCACCGCAGACGCTCCAGAGGAACCTCAGGTCAAAATTCCCTACCTGCCGCCGGTCGAAGGCACCAAGATCTATGCAGGAAAGCGTGCTTCTATCATTGAACTCAAAGCGCTGCCGGAGGTGATCTCCAACAACTACCGCCAGGCGTTCGCACTAACCCCCGGATTGCTCGTGGCTGAGGAAACCACCCCGCTGGTCAGTCTGGGGTATCGAGGCATCGGCGGACCGGATCGCGCCCAGTTCATGCAGATCCTGCAGGATGGTATTCCCATCAGCGCCGATCCTATCGGCTATCCTGAGGCCTACTGGACACCCCCGTTGGAGTCGGTGCAACGCATCGACTTTCTGCGCGGCGGTGCCTCGCTCATTTATGGCCCCCAGCCTGCCGGTGCCCTGAACTATGTGACGCTCATGCCGCGGGCCGACAAGCCGCTGGGCGTGCGCCAGCAGTTCATCATGGGCACGGATGATCTCATTTCTTCCTACACCTCCGTGGATGGCACGATCGGAAAACTCGGATATCACGGCTATTTTGCCCATCGATCCGCCGATGGCTTTCGACAGGCGAACAGCGACTACGAGACAAATGGTGGCCGGGTGAAACTGGTCTACCAGCAGGATGAAGACACCCGCTGGATCTTCGGTGTGGACGCCTTTGAGCAGGAAAACGGCGAACCAGGAGGCCTGAGTAGTGCCGGTTATGCCGCCGCCCGGAATCAGACGGTGCGTTTCAACGACCGCTTCAAGCTCAGCCGCTACGCGATGAGCATCGAACTGCAGCACCGCATGTCCTCAGACACCGAACTCAGCATCAAAACCTGGGCGGCCTACTATGACCGCTGGAGCCGCAGACAGAATGGCGGTGGTTTTGGCATCGTTCCGGTGGGGGTGACTACCAGCATCGACCGGCAGGAATTCTACAACTGGGGCATCGAACCACGCATCCGCCATGACTACGAGGCCTGGGGAGGCAAACACACGATCAGCGCAGGCATGCACTTCTACCTGTCGCATTCTCCCACCACCACCAAAACGGGAGCCACCGTCACCTCAAACGACGGACCCATCCTGCGCGACGCGCAGCGTGACATCATCTACGGCTCCGTCTTTGTGGAAAACAAATTCACCTTCGGCCGCCTCACCATCACGCCGGGTTTTCGCATGGAACTCGTGAATCAAGACATGACCCTGCAAAACTTCGCCGTGGGAGCAGTGCCTGAAACCAACAACAGCAAGTTCGACTATCAGCCGCTCTTTGGCCTGGGTCTGGCCTATGATCTTGGCAGCGAGACCATGCTGTATGCCAACATCTCGCAAAGCTACCGTGCCACCACTTTCGCCCAGTCGCTCATTCCGGTTGCCAATGGTACGGCAAATGATGCCGCACCCAGCGTCGGCTGGCATTACGAACTCGGCATGCGCGGCACGCCACGCCCCTGGATAACCTGGGACAGCGCCTTCTTCCTGGTCGATCTCGACAACAAATTTGGCACCACCGGCACGGCGCTCACCAGCGTCGGACGTTCCATCAACTACGGCTGGGACGGCGCCCTGCAGTTTGATGTCATCGGCGCCCTTGACGCCGCCAACGGCACCCATCGCGGCGATCGCCTCGGCGCATTAAACCTGTATGCGAACGCCTCGCTTCTGGAAGCACGCCTCAGCGGTGGCCCCAACAACGGCGGCACACCGCAGTTTGCCCCGCCCTACATGGTGCGCACGGGTGTCATTTACAGTCGCAAGAGCAAACTCAAGCTCGCCTTCCTCGGCACCCTGATGGCCCGTCATAGCGGCAGCGACACCGCCGCCGCCGGTTTCGACATCCCCGCTTACACCACCTGGGATCTCACCGCAGAAATCCCCGTGACACAAAACCTCAAGCTCATCGGCGGCCTCAACAACGTCTTCGACAAACACTACTTCGCCCGCGTCAACGCCGGTGGCATCGACCCCGCCTACGGTCGCAATTTCTACATCGGCGGAAGCCTGACATTCTAACTTTGTTGGTTGGAGGTGTCTCTGTGGGGGCAGATGTGGTGTTTTGCCCTCACAGAGATTTTTGTCCCAGTCCTTCGATTTTTCAGCCGTCGCGACGCTAGCGTTTCACCAGTGCGGTCGCCGCTTTGAGATTGATGAGCTTTAAACCGGCACCGTCCCCTTCAAGCCACTGTCAATTGGCGGCGGCTCATGAACCTCATGCCGCGCAATCTTTCACTACTTCCGAAACGGTGACGCAGGCATGCCTGCACCGTTGAAGAGCGTCGCCACTGGATTGTCTTTCCACGCGTAACGAATGTTCTTTGGCTCTGCAACGGCCTTGGCTGAAACAACAATAGTTTCACCCTCGATCTTGGCGTCGGCTGGCCGCCACTGGCCGTCCGCCCCCGCGACTTCAAACCCGGCGAGGTCACCTTTCGCGTTCAGCCCCTTGGCATGCGTGAAAGTGATCACAAACGCGCCGTGCTTCACCGTAGCTTTGTCAATCAGCGGCCCGGAAGTGTCAGCAACATCCTTGTGATACACCGCACCCAGCGCCCACTGCGCGAGGCGGCGGCCCACTTCCTGTTTGTTGGCCGGATGAATGTTTTTCGCCTCGCCAATGTCGAGCGTGATGGCCATGCCGCTGTTCGGAATCGTGCTCAGCGCGTTGAGCATCTGCTCACGCACAATCGGCCAGCCTTCGCCTGCACGGGTGAAATTCGGCAGCTGCACCCAGGCAAAAGGAAACTCGTCGTTCCAGCGTGTGCGCCAGTCCTTGGCGAGCAGCGTGAGCTGGGTCTGGTAGAACGGCGGCTTGGGGCCGTTGCTGTTCGCCTCGCCCTGATACCAGATGGCACCACGAATCGCATAAGGGATGAGCGGCGAAATTTTACCGTTAAAGAGGCCTCCCACATTCCCTTTGCGCTTGCGGGTTTCGATCGGATCACGTGGCTTGCGCGGCGCGGGTTTTCCCTCCGCCTTCGCCGCCTTCATCTCCTCGGCCCATTTGGCTGCCTGACGCTCGTAAACAGCCTTCACCTTGGCTTCATCAAAGGCTGCATCTTCCTGCTTCTGCGCTTCAAAAAAGGGCTTCAGTTCCGCACTGGATTGCTGTGCCTCAGGGCTGATCCAGGACTCGATCGGCGTGCCTCCCACCGAGGAATTGATGAGCCCGACCGGCTGCTTGAGTACCTCATAGACGTTGCGGCCAAAGAAATACGCCGTGGCGGAAAAACGCCCCACCGTCTCGGGGGAGCAAATAACCCAGGTGCCTTTGCCCTGTGACTGCGCCGTGCGGGCAGCCGCGCTGCCTTCCGTAAACATGCGGATCAGCGGCACATTCGCCGCCGCCTGACTGGCCGGGTAATCTTTGGCGCTCTGTACAGCCATCGCCATGTTGGACTGCCCCGAACCCAGCCAGACTTCGCCGACCAGCACGTCATTGATCGTCTTGTCACCTATCGTCAGCGTCTGCGGCTCAGCCGAGGCGGTTAAGGCATCGAGCTTGAGCGACCACTGGCCGCTGGCGTCCGCCTTGGCCGTTTTTTTCTGACCGGCAATAGCCACGCTGACTTCCGCGTTCGCATCCGCTGTGCCCCACACCGGCACCGGCTTGCCGCTTTGCAGCACCATGTGATCGGAGAAAACCGCAGGCAGCGTGACGGCGGCCCGGGCAGACAATGAGAGAAGAAGGAGTGAGGCAAGTATCTTCATGACGGGTTGGGATGAGAAGAGCCTTGTCAACGTCAGGACCCGCACCATTGCTTCACAAATGTCTGCCGCCCTTTTTGCCGCCGGTCTCGGCGATGTGATCCGTGTTTGCTATCAGAACGCCGGTTACCGCGTGCTAAGCGAAACCACGCAGCCGGTTCCCGTGATCATGGCCTCTCACAATCCCTTTTCGATCGAAATTTTCCGGCACCATCGCAACGCGAAAAATTTCATCCTCTACGATCTCGCGCACAAATATGTGGAGTTCTTCAACGCCGGCCTGCGCGCTGCGGACATCAGCCGGGCACTGTGCACCTTTGCCGGTGTGGATTATGCGCAGCTCATCCGCGGCCCTGCCAATGGCCACATTCCGGTGTTCGACGCACCGGATGATGTCGCTTCAGAAGGGCACATTGTGTTTCAACCCTTCGCGGGCAATGCCTCCCACCGCTCCCTGCCGCCGGAGTTGATTGAAAAGACGGTGCAGGTGCTGCGCCAGCTTCCCAGCAGGGTCTTTGTCGTCACTCGCAGCTATTTCCGTCCGGGCATGAAGGGAAAAACGATTCATTCCGTGGAGGACGCACACTCTGTCGAGGGAGACAACATCACGGTGCTCGACAGCCTCACCGTGCCTGCCACACTCAATCTCATCAAAAGCAGCCGTGCCTATGTGGGCAGCTGGTCCAGCCTGCAGCAGGCGGCTTGGTTTGAAAACAAGCCGGTGGCAGTCTTATACCCTGAGAACCACCACGATGTGACTCAGCCCACCGACTACGCCTTTGGCATGAACCGAGACAACACCCTGGGGCGTGAGTACTCGAAGGTGGACGCATCCGAACTCGCGGAGTTTCTGCAGCGCTGGTGAATCAACGAGGGAGGTAACGACGCAGCACCTCGAAATGCGTCGCGGCGGCGCTGATGCTTTCCTCCAAGTTTTCCATGCGGATTTTATAGGGCGCATCCACCGGCGTGATAAACGGCACACGGCTCGTGCGCGCAAAGACCATGCCGTGATAGCGGCCGGTGATGACAAACCATGACCGTGCAATCGTTTCAAATGCCACCTGCGGCCCGGGAGAGGCGATGATCTGCGCCTGCGGAAAACGCTCCGCCACCTCGGCGAGCAAATTGTGATCATCCGCCGGCGCCCCCATTCCCAGCCATTTCACCGACATGCCACTCGCGGCAAACTGACGCAGATAATGATTTGTCAGTGCATTTCGCGCATTGACCATGCCCGCCGGAACCAGAGTGATGGATCGCATGTCATCCAGTGCAGTTCCGGTTTCAGGCCGGTAGAGGTAGGCGGCGTCCGGGGCAAAAACCACATCCTTACGCCCGCTGAGCTCCTGCGCGATGCACACGCAGCGCGGTGAACGGAGAGTGATGAAATGCGCCTGCCGCAGATAAGGAGCCCACGGTTGCAGCCCGGAGACATCATCCTCCTCACCGTTGAATTGAAACTGAAAGCCGCAGGAAAGAAAACCCCATGGAATCCGCCGCCGGATCGCCTCATCCATGTAGAATTTCATGCAGCGGAAATGTGGGGATTCCATGGCCTCGCCACTTTCTTTCCCGTGGTTGTAAACAATCCCGCCACCTCCCATGACAAGCATCTCCAGATCCTCCGGCAGGGACTTGGGAAGATCCGAATTGTAGATGACCAGCTCATGCTCTGGCAGCTGTTGCGCAAAGACCAGCGGATACGTGTCATCACCGACATTTCCATATCCCGATGCTCCGACGAAGGCGATTTTCATGAGTCGGCATGCTACCACAAGACCGGGCCGAAATGACAGTTCCATGGTGGACCTTCACCAAAAATTCCAAGCGGCACAAAATTGCTCTCGCTTTATTTAACCTTTTGGTTAACTATCATCCCGGTTACAAACCACTCACCCCTATGAAAACAAATCTGCTTCTCATCACACTGTCTCTGCTCTCCTGCGCACTCACCACCTCCGCTGGCGAACCTTCCAAACCGTACATCGGTTCCGCCGAGTTTGAAAAACTGAAAACGCTCGCCGGCGACTGGCAGGCCACGGCGGACATGGGCCAGGGATCCATGACGGTGACCACGCAATACCGTGTCATCGCCGGTGGCAGCGCGATCGAGGAACGCATGTTCGCCAACACGCCCAAGGAAATGGTCACCCTCTATCATGAGAAGGACGGCAAGCTGGTGCTGACGCATTACTGCATGCTCTGCAACCGGCCCAGCATGACACTCGTGAAGTCCGATGCAAAATCCCTCACCTTCGACCTGGCCAAGGACAGCGAGATCAAAGTGGATACGGAGAAGCACATGCACTCCGCCGTCATCACCTTCGTGGATGCGGATCATGTGACGCAAAACTGGACGCTCTTCGACAATGGCAAAGCCCAGCAGGATCATCCCTTCCAATTTGAACGCGTGAAGTAAGCCCGCTTGCCAGCCCGGCACGCAGCATCCACTCGTTTCTCCATGAGACGCGCCCCCCAGCCTCTGCTCCTTGATCTTGTCTTTGCCGCACTCTCTGACGCCACCCGGCGCGGACTGCTGTCACGGTTGATCGAGGGCGAGGCCACGGTCGGGACTCTGGCAGAGCCCTTGCAGATGTCCCTCCCGGCCGTCTCCAAGCATCTGCGCGTTCTGGAGGATGCGGGGCTGCTCAAGCGCCGGATCGAAGGTCGCACCCATTACATCTCCGCCAATCCCAAACCCCTCCGCGAAGCGGTGAACTGGATCGAACGCCACCGCCAGATGTGGGAAGGCAGCTTCGACAGACTCGCCGCCCTCGTGGAGCAGCCCCCGCCCGAGGCGCCTGCCAAAGAACACACCAAACCCAAAAAGTCATGAACCTCCTCGTCTCCCAACAAACCTTCAAGCTTACCAGCAACTTCAAAGCACCGCGCGAGCGCGTCTTTTTCAAGTCCTGCGGCTGAGCTGCCGGGACTGCATTGTCTGCCGTCGCTTCGCCTGGCGCGGAGCGGCAGGCAGCAGCGCCTGGAACTGCCCTGCCACGGTTTCCCAGCGAAAGTCCTCAGCGCGCACATGCGCCAGTCCTTCAGCGGCCAGACGGCTGCGTTCGGCCTTGCTTTGATACAACGCCTGCAAAGCAGCCACGAAAGGGGCTTCATCCACGAGGCTCCCAGTAGTGTTGATCTCGGGATGAAAGAGCGTGCGCGAACACGGAATTTTAACCGCAGGCCTGGCCCATTCACCCAATGCGGAAGCTTCGGGCACGATCTGCGGAATACCGCAGGCCATGCCTTCCATCGTGGTGAGCCCCCAGCCTTCGCCGAGCGTCGTGGTCATCTGCACGTCAAGACTGCTGTAAATGTACTTCAGTCGGCTCACATCCTGCATATCCCGGATGTCGTCCGCCCCCGTGAGAATCAGTCGGTCGGCCACACCATAGTAGCCGGCCACACGGCGAAGATCCCAGCCCGTGTCTTTTTGAGCGCAGTGCAGGAGCAGATGCGCGGCATCTATCTTGTGCTGCTTGATCCAGGCCGCGAAAATCTGAATCGTGAGATCGAGCCGTTTGCGCGGCTGGTTGCGGTTGATATTGCCAACGATGAAAGCATCTGGCGGAACAGTGAGCCCCAGTTGCAGCCTTGCTTCATGCTTGTCCGAGGGTTGAAACACTTCGGTGTCGATGCCGTGTGGAATCACATGACGCCGCCCCGAAAAACCTCCTGCCACCGCCGCACGATGACCAAAGTCCGTGTACCACACAGCCGCATGCAGCCTGTTCAGTTCCAGCATCGCCGCAGTGTCGAGATTACCGCCATCCACCGGCATGTAGCCGATGATGCGGACGCCTTCGGGTGCGTTTTTGGCGAATTCCGCCACGTTCCACCAGTCGTTGTTGATGATCACCGCAGCGGGATCAAACTCGGTGCACAGATGCTTGAAGCGGTTCATTCCCCACATGTCTCCCCCCTGCCATGCAGGCATGACATCATAGGGCAGCTCATGGGGTGAACCGTCGTAATTGACCCCTGACACGATGACCTCCCAGTCATGACGCAGATGATTCAAGACCGCATGAGTGACCGTGGCGAAACCGGTGGGAACCAAAACATCACCGATCCATAACAAGAGTGGCTTGGATGAACGGGCCAGCTTCACCCTGCCTCCCGCTTGAACCACCGGCCCCTTCACGCGGGGCAGGGCTGCTGCAGCGGTCACACCACTTGCCATCACGGCCAAGCTGTTCGGCATCCCTGTGACGGCAGCCCGCTTGGACGTCGGCTTGGATTTAGCCTGCGCCATGCCTTTTTTCTGCAAGCTCACTCGGGCTGCCCTGGCCTGTCGGCATGCAGTTTTTGCATCGCCGGCTTCATTGCGGATGTGGGAATGCTTGCTCATGTTAGTTTGAAGGAGGGGGAGGTTAATCGCTGCTTAAGATTTTGCATTGGGGCAGCATAAGGCCCAGTTTTTCCATCAGAGCGTCCGCTGCTGACATTCGATTTTTGCTGACTCGCAGGGCACGAAGAGATTTGCACGCGACCAAGTGTTCAATCGCGTCATCCGTGACCAGAGAGGTTGAGGATAGATCGAGGTTTTTGAGCGTTGGAAGCGACGTGAGATTCACCAGCGCCGCCACCGGCACCTCCATGCCGCGCAGGCAGAGGTTGGAGACCGTTCCTGCCTCATGTGCAAGCAGGATCACCTCCTTCAAATCCTCTTCCTTCGTGAGGGGAACCGGGCTCAACGACACCCGCCAGATCGTGAACAGCCCCTGAGGCAGATCGGCGGTGTGCAAAATGTCATAGCCAGCTCCCATCCTCTCTTCAGGACTTGCGGCAGTTTTCACATTCACGAAACCCTCATGCGCCAGCACCCATTCCGCCAGCTTCATCTGTTCGGGTGCAGCCGGCGGAATGCCCGCCTTGGCAGGCTCTGCGGCTTGAGGAGCGGATGCCTGGCCGCTCTGCCCGGCTGTCTGCCAGCCTCCCTGCCACGCCACGCCGGCCATTCCGGCCAGCAGCACCATCACGCCTGCCATCCAGGCCCGTCTGCGGCTTGGCCCCACCCTCGGATGCATCTGGATCGTGTCCGCACCGGTGGGAATTCTCACCGGCTCCCCCATGGCTTTCACCAATTCACTTCGGGATGGCCGCCGGAAGTTTTTCCAGTTGTCGCTGTTCTTGAAGAGCTTCTCCAGCACCTGCGTCATGTCGCGCACATGCTGGTAGCGTTTCTCGGGGTTGTTCTGCATCGCCTTGCTGACGACAGCATCGATGCCCTTGTCCGCGCCGGAACGAACCGAGGGCGGCTCCCACACCCCCTTGGGAACATGCCCCGTGAAGAGCTCATAGATCATCACCCCCAGCGAATAGATGTCCGCCCGGTGGTCGATGCTCTTGCTCTGATCAAGAGCCTCGGGCGCGATGTAGTCGGGCGTGCCGATCGTCATCCCAGTGGCGGTGTAATCCACAGCCTGCTGGCCCATGACCTTGGCCAGGCCAAAATCCGCGACCTTCACATTGCCACGCTCATCGACGAGAATGTTCGCCGGCTTGATGTCACGATGCACAATGCCGTGTTCATGGGCAAACTGCAGCGCCTCGCAAACCTGGGTGATGATGGTGAGTATCTGCCTGGGCTCGGGTGGAGCACGCTTGAGCAGATGCTGCAAATCCATGCCCGAAACGAACTCCATGGCGTAGTACATCTGACCGTCGGGGGTCTCGCCGAAGTCATGCACGGCGATGATGTGCGGATGATTCAATTGCGCCAGCGCATGGGCCTCGCGTTTGAAGCGCTCGGCAAAGCTCTCCTTGTTCCGATGCACCTGGGGCAGAAGTTTCACCGCCACCGTACGGTTGAGGCTCTTCTGCACCGCCTTGTAAACCGCGCCCATGCCACCCCGCTCAATGAACTGAATAAACTTGTAGCCCGGAATCAATGCATCCAGCTCCTCCGTCGATGGCGGAGTAAAGGGCTCGAAATGAACGGCATCCCCCCCATGGTCATTCGCCTGGTGCATGCTGATGATTTAAGAACAAGGCGGCGTTTTAGCAAGACCCTAGACACCACAGGGCAAAATAATCACTAGAAATCACCTTAGGCCGCTTGGTAGGCCGCAAGCAGCTGTCCCACGCTGCGCTCCCAGTTCAGCTCCTGGGTCAGCCGCGCATGACCGGCGGCACCCAGCATTTGACGGCGGGACTCGTCGTCGAGCAGCGTGAGGATGGCATCTCCCAGCTTTTCAGCCGAGTTTTCCATGACGTAAACCGCACTCTCGCCCGCTGAGAAGCGGCCTTGCACGGTGCCAAACATCACCATCGGTTTGGCGAAGGCCATGTATTCCAGCACCTTGTTCATGGTGCAGTGGTCGTTGTACGCGTTGATGGGGTCGCAGGCGACACCTAGGTCAATGCTACGCAAAGCTCGGCACAGAAACTCATCACTGACTCGTCCGGGCATGCTGAGGTAATTCTGCAGGCCAAGCTGGTCTCGCAAAGCAACCAGATCCGCATGCTCCGCGCCGGAACCCATCAGCAAAAACTGCACATCGGTGCGCTGGCGGGTTTTGACGATGTGATCGGCGGCGCGCACGAGGTAATCCACACCATCCGCACTGCCCATGACTCCAATGTAACCCACCAGATGCCTCTTCCCGGCACGCAGTGTCTCATCCGGCTGCGCAGCCGTGTTCATGCGGCTCGGCGCTGTACGCACCACAAAGGCGCGATCCCCACGCAGCTTTCCACGCTGTTTCACTGCGCTCAGCACGCTCTGATTGGTGGCAATAACCACATCCGCCAGCGCCAGCGTGCAACGCTCCGCGATGCGCACCGCCCAATACATCAGCCCACGCTTTCCGAACTTCGCCTCAAACATTTCCGGCCACAGATCATGCACATCGAAGATGACTTTCACGCCACCAAACAGCTTGAACGGCAGCGCCACGAGAAACAGCAGATCCGGCGGATTGCAGAGGTGAATGACATCAAAACCACCGCGCCGCCAGGCCTTGAGCGCACAAGTTAACTCACCCCAAAGTGCGGACACATACTCAGCGATGAATCCGCCCACCGATCCCGCCTCGCCACTGATCCAGTGGCGATAGATTTGGATTCCTTCCAGCACCTCCTCCGGCTGCGTATAGCCGCGCATCTGCGGGCAGATGACCGTCACCTCGTGCCCCGCATCACGCAGGGCACAGGCCTCCTGCCACACGCGCCGGTCGAAGGGAACGGGAAGGTTCTCAACGAGGATGAGGACGCGCATAAGCGGCGGAAGTTACGCGCCTGTGGCAGCACGCTGCTCTTTGGAGAGCCACTCGATTTTCAAAACCTTGCCCTCTTTGGCTCCGCCGCCAAAGAAATCCCCTGTGTCCTTGAGGGTGACAAAAATGATGAAGCCGAAGAGCATCAGCGCACAGGCGGTTTGCACGTATTCAAGAATCCTGCCCTGCGGCGGCTTGCGGCGGATCGCCTCAGCAGCGGCCATGGTGATGTGCCCGCCATCCAGCACCGGGAAAGGCATCATGTTGAGGATGGCCAGATTGATGTTGAACACGACACTGAACCACAGCACGAGACGCCAGCCATCCGGGTGCTGGAACAGCTTGTAATACAGACGGCCGACTCCCACAGGGCCGCTCATGTGCGCAGGGCTGAGATCGGACTTCGGTGAGACCAGTTTGGAAACCAGATTGCCCATGTGCCGCACGGCATCGCTGATCTGTTCCCACGGTGTGATGACGCTGGGAGTACGCTTGCCTTCCACATCCCAGGCCACGCCGATCATGGGGTATTCCTGATGATCATCCGTGACCTCCTTGAGATTGTTCTTGTCCGGGATGCGCGGCAGGATGGGGATTTGGATGACTTTGCCTGCACGTTCGATGTCCAGCATGATGGTCTTGCCCGCCGTGGCTTTGATGTAGTCGCCAAGATCCCCCATGCTGCGCAGTTGCCTGCCATCAGCACGCAGCACCAGATCATCTGCTTTGATGCCCGCTTCTTCCGCCGGGCTGTTTTTGGCAACTCCCCCAACCATGGGCGTCATCTGGCCTTCCAGACCGATGGAACGCAGTTCGGGCCGTTTGAAGATTGAGCGCCACCAGGAAACCGGCTCCGCCTTTTTCTCGCTGGTTGGCCAGGCCTTGGGATCCACATTGAACTTCATCACTCCCTGTCCCGGACGCTCCACCTCGAAGGCGATCGTGTCACCTTCACTGGCCACCACACCCCAGCGCACACTGTCCACCAGTCCTTCGAAGCGCTTCACGGGCTGACCATCCACCTGAAGGACCTTGTCCCCGGGAAGAATGCCCGCTTTTTGCGCCGGACTGTCTTTGGCCACGTAACCAACGATGGAAGTGGTGTGGGATTCGCTCTCCGGCTTGCCCACAACCCAGACGGCCACGGCAAACAGACAGGCCAGCATGAAACTGAACAGCGGACCGGCAAAAGCCACGATGGCCTTGTCCAGCGGCGTGATCGCCGGCAGCCCTTCCTGGTTCACCTCGCCTTCGAGCCCGCCCATCGGGGCCATTTGCGGCAGCGCCACAAAACCGCCGGCAGGAATGCTGCCAAGGCCGTACTCCACGCCATTGATGGTCTTTTTCCAGAGCGGCTTGCCGAACCAGATGTAGAACTTTTCGACCTTCAGCCCACGCCAGCGTGCCGCCAGGAAGTGGCCCCACTCGTGAACCACGATCATGAGGTTGAACACGAGGATCACCTCCAAAATGAGGATGATGAATCGGAGGATTTCACCGAAGGAACCGAGAGAGGAAAGCCATGCCATAAAGTTGGAAGGAAGAGATCAGGCGGAGCGCGGCGGAATTGCCGGAGCACTGCATGACTGGGTGGGAAAGCTAACACCCCCCCATGGCCGGTGCAAATGTTGCGGGGAAGTTTGTGTTGGGGCCAAAATATGAAATATTTGCCATCCGCCTTTCTCAAACGTATCCCCAAGACGCGCCATGATGCTGATCCGTACCACCCTATTCCTTCTCATCCCTTGGATGATGATCTCCTGCCGTACCGCCAAAAGCGTGGTTGCCGCCGTCAGTGTTAAGCCCACTAAAATGCTCCCACATGGAAGCGAGCTAAAGGAAAACCGTAAACGCTCGCCTTTCATCGGCAACTGGTGGACCACCGACAAGAGAGTTCTAGATGCTGCTGAAAAGGTGAAATCGATCTACATCGCCCCGGTGGTCTCCGATGAATTGCGGCCCATGCTGCAAAAGTTCACTCAGGTGGAGTTCAGCAAAAAACGGCGTGACAACAAAATGAAGAGCCTGCTGACCTACGCCCACGATAAATTTGTCAGCGCTTTCAAGGCGAACAAAAAGTCTCGTTTTACCGTCGTGGACGCCCCTTCCAAGGATGCCATGACCCTGAAACTCTCCATTATCGAGTGGGAACCCAACACCTATTCAGGACTGCTGGTGCGGGAAGCCGTGGATCTGGTGACTCTGCCCATGGTCGGCGGCAGCTTGCTTGGAAAACCTTCACGCGGCACCATCGCCATTCAAGGTGTCGTGACCGAGCCCAAAACCGGCAAGTCCGTCTTCGAGTTTGCCGACAAAGAAGAGGCCAAGACCTTGTTCTTCTTCTTTCCCCAGGAGCTGTTTCCTACCGGTCAGGCCAAGTTCGCCATTCGTGAATGGGCTCAGCAATTTGAAAAGATCATGAGCTCACCGCCCGACAAGCAGATCAGAGACAGCATGCCCTTCCAGATCATTGGCTTCTAAGATCACTGAAGCTTTCTGGGCGGTTAGCTCATAAAATTCAGAACCACTCTATTTGAGCGGAATTATTCCCCTGACGCGTGGTCGTTTACTCGTTGCCAAAGGGGCGGAATGGGTGCGCTAATCCTGCGCACTCCCTTCGCCATGAAAATACTGCCCCTACAATCGCTCGTGGTTCTTCTCGTCGGTCTTTCACTGACCCTCACTGCCTGTCAGTATCCCTACGCCTACAATGGCTCAGGCCCCTATCGAGGAACCTTCACGCCCTACCAGACCACAGGGCGTGGCCCGCTGGGCGATCTCGCAGCCAGCACCCTTGGCTCCAACCGTGACCATTATTACTATGTGATCCGCGGCGCAAACGCCGGGACACGCTGCTACTCCGCCCGTCCCTGCTACTCGGGCACCTACAGCCGCCCAGCGGCCTACCCAGTCTCATATCAGCTGCACCCATACTACTCGAACGGCATATACAGCAGCCCGTATTACAATCGCAGCCCAGTGTACGGCAGCAGCTTCACCAACCGCCCATGGGGTGGTGGCTATGGCTTTGGCCAGCCCTTCAGCTGGGGCAGCGGCCTAGGCCTCGGCTCACGCTGGTTCTGAGCCCTGTTTCAGTCCGCTCTGAGCAACCTGCGCTGACCACAGCGCAGGTTTTTTATTGCAGCTCAAAGATGCCTTCGATCTCGACGGCAATGTTCCCCGGCAGCGAACCCATGCCCACAGCGCTGCGTGCGCCGATGCCGCATTCCTCGCCCCAGATCTGGCCAAACAATTCGCTGCAGCCGTTGATGACCTTCGGATGATCTCCGAAATCTGACGTGCAGTTCACCATGCCGAGCAACTTCACCACGCGCTTCACGCGGTCCAGGCTGCCAAGTTCACTTTTCAATGTGGCCAGCAAGGCGAGGCCGGTCTGCTTTGCCGCAGCCTTGCCCGCTTCAAGATCCAGATCCCCACCGACCCGGCCGGTGAGATACTTCCCATCGCCAAGATAAGGCCCGTGACCGGAGACATAGGCGATGTTTCCGACGATCACGACCGGTTTGTAAACACCCCCGCGAGGCGGTGCGGATGGCAGTGTGAGACCGAGGGCGATGAGTTGTTGTTCTGCGTTCATGGCTGTGAATTCAAAAGAGGCATCAAGCATCGTCAAACAGACGCCGATTCTTCCAAAAGTAGCTGAAACCAGACACCAGCGTCAGCAGTGTCGTGAAATAGACGAGGGCCAAAGCCACGACCCGTTCCACGTCCGGACTCGCCGTGAAGGCTGGGTGAGTAATGCCAAAGATGGGTTCAAGCGACGCCTGGCGCATCATGAAATAAATCACCGTCAGGATCTGCCACAGCATCTTGTGCTTCCCCAGTTTTTCCGCAGACAGCACCGCCCCCTGCCCCGCCGCCACCAGCCGGATTCCGGTCACAAAAAACTCCCGTGCCAGGATCACGATGGTGATCCACGCCGGCATCCGCGTCGCCTCGGGAAAATTCTTGTCGGAGGTCAGCAGGATAAAGGCTGCGGCGATGAGGATCTTGTCCGCCAGCGGGTCAAACAGCTTGCCGAAGTTGGTCACGATGCCGCGCGCACGCGCGATCTTCCCGTCAAAGTAGTCAGTGGCCGAGGCAATCCCGAAGATGATCAGCGCCAGCGAAACCGTGTTCGCCCATGGGATGTAAAAGCACACCACAAACACGCCCGTCAGGATCAGGCGTGAGAGAGTGAGTTTGTTCGGCAGGTTCATGCGGTGGTTGGTCTCTCTGTCTAGCGATGGAATCCCCCCGCTGTCAATGGCGGTCCTGCAACGAAAGAACATTGCTCATCCAGTTACGGTTCTGCGGGCTTTGGCAGCGTGGGCTCGCCTTTCAACCACCCCAGCGAGGCAAGGAACTTATCCGTGGCGAGCAGTGTCTCGTAGTAAAACCGCAGCTTGCCACCCTTGCCGGGATTAAAGAAGCCGTGCCCCTGCCCCTCATAAAAGATCGCTTCACAGCGCACCCCCGCCTTTCCCATGTTTGCCTTGAAGCGCTCCACGACCGCCACGGGAATCAGCTTGTCCTGCGTTCCGAGGAAGATGATCGCCGGCGGATCATCAGCACTGATGTTGTGCGCCGGAGAGAACTCTTTGAAGCGTTCACCCACTCGGGCATAGCCCCAGCCTTGGTCCGGGCCGTTGTCGAAAACAGGATTGAACAACGCCAGCGCGTTGGCCCTCGGCGAGATTTTCACATCGTCCTGCGGATCATCCAGCCCTTCCACCATGCCCACAAACGCCGCCAGATGCCCGCCCGCGCTGCCACCTCCGGCACCAATGCGCTTCGGATCAATCCCCAGCTCTCCCGCGTGGCCACGCACCCAGCGCATGGCCGATTTCGCATCATGCACACAATCAATCGGCGGCCCCTGGTCACACTTCGCAATCAACCGGTACTCCACCTGGATGCACACCATGCCACGCGTCGCCAGATACTCACTGTGCTGGGTGAACTGAGTCGGCCCGCCGCCCACCCAGCCGCCGCCATGGAAAAACACCATCGCCGGACGTTGATCGCTGCTTTTCCAGTCCTGCGGATTGACGATGCTGAGCTTCAACTCACGCTCACCCGCCTTCTTGTAAATGTGTGTGATCGGTTCTCCGGCACACAGTGTGAGAGCCAGGAAAAACAGGAGCAAAAAAAAGGAACGAGACAGCATAAACGAATCTGAACGCATTGGTTCAAGTCCGCTACAACGCGGCCTGTGAATGCAGTTTGCAAAATAAACGGAATGGCGGTCAATCTCACCTCAGGCATGAAATTCACTTCCGACCCTGCACTGCTCTATCTCCTCGGCGGCACTCTGGGAGTACTCGTCCTCGCTTCAGTCATCGGCTGGGTGCTGGCTAAACGGGCCGCAACCGACGCCGCCAAGGTCACCGTGGCAAACCTAAACGCACGCACCAAAGCCTGGTGGGGCATGGTGGCCGTCTTTGCCGGAGCACTGGCCGTGGGGCCCATGGGTGCGACGATCCTGTTTGGTCTGACTTCTTTCATGGCGCTGCGGGAATTCATCACTCTCACACCCACAAAGCCGGGAGATCACCGCACGCTCTTCTGGGTATTCTTCATCATCACCCCGCTGCACTACTACTTTTTGGCAACCCAGTGGTACGGCATGTTTGCCATCTTGATCCCCGTCTATGCCTTCCTGCTGGTGCCAGTGCGCACGGCGATGGCTGGTGACTGCGATCGCTTCTTGGAGCGCACCGCGAAAATCCAGTGGGGCCTGATGATATGCGTCTATTGCATCAGCCATGCACCCGCGATTCTGCTTCTGCTTAAAATCCCCGGCTTTGAGGGTCAGAATGCGAAGCTCCTGTTCTGGTTCGTCGCCATCGTGGAGATGAGCGACGTCATGCAGTACGTCTGGGGTAAAACTTGCGGAAAACACAAGATCGCGCCCACCGTAAGCCCTGGTAAAACTTGGGAGGGTTTTCTTGGCGGTGGCGCGACGACCGTGGGCCTCGGGGCCGCGCTGTGGTGGGCCACCCCGTTTTCACCCCTGCAGGCGGCAGGCATGGCGGCGGTCGTCGTGCTCATGGGCTTCGCCGGAGGCCTTGTCATGTCCGCCATCAAACGCGACCGCGGCGTGAAGGACTGGGGCACCGCCATCGGCGGCCACGGTGGCGTCATGGACCGCATGGACTCCCTCTGCTTCGCCGCACCGGTGTTTTTCCATGTGGTGCGCTACACATTCGATGCGTGATGCTTGGAAAGCACGGTGGTGGCCGCGACGTACACCACACCCATGCTTTTCCGTGCCTTCATCGTTTCTGCCGCTCTGACCTCCACCGCATCCGCGGCGACGAAGCTCGACTTCAACCGCGACATTCGGCCCATTCTCAGTGACAACTGCTTTGCCTGCCACGGCCTGGACGCCAAGAAGCGGAAAGCCGATCTGCGGCTCGATATCCCGGAAGTTGCCTACAAGGCCATTGAAGGCGTGTTCCCCATCAAGCCCGGCAGCCCCGAGGCAAGCTCCGTCATCCAGCGCATCCTGACCAAAGACGAGGATGAGGTGATGCCACCTCCTGAGTCGAACAAGCACATCACCCCCGCCCAGGTGGAGATCCTGCAGCGCTGGATCAAGGAAGGCGCTGAGTTCAAAAAACACTGGGCCTTCGAAGCACCCGTCAAAGCGGCACCGCCTGCGGTGAAAGGAACGGTTCAGAACGGCATCGATGCCTTCATTCAAGACCGCTTGGCCAAAGACGGCCTGTCTCCGTCACCCACAGCTTCCAAAGAAACCCTCATTCGCCGCGTCACGCTCGATCTGACCGGCCTGCCACCGACGCTGGCCGAGATCGATGCCTTCATCGCTGACACAGCGCCGGATGCGTATGAAAAAGTCGTCGCCCGCCTGCTGAAGTCCGAACGCTATGGCGAGCACATGGGCCGCTTCTGGCTGGATGCGGCGCGCTATGCAGACACCCACGGCCTGCACCTCGACAACGAGCGCAGCATGTGGCCCTACCGCGACTGGGTCGTGCGCGCCTTCAATGCCAACCTGCCCTACGATCAGTTCACCATCTGGCAGCTTGCCGGTGATCTCCTGCCAAACGCCACCGTGGATCAGCAAATCGCGTCCGGCTTCAATCGCTGCAACGTCACCACCAGCGAAGGCGGCAGCATCAATGAAGAGTTCATTTTCCGCTACGCCGTGGATCGCGCGGACTCGACCGTGGCAGTGTGGATGGGCCTCACCGCCGGCTGTGCAGTGTGCCATGATCACAAGTTCGACCCCATCTCCCAGAAGGAGTTTTACTCCCTCTACGCCTTCTTCAACAGCACCGCAGATCCCGCCATGGATGGCAACATCCTCCTCACACCGCCCATCCTGCGGCTGAGCACCGCCGAGCAGAAAAAGCAGCTTGCTGAGCTGGATCAAAAAATGGCCTCCACACAGGCCAAGATCCGTGCGGCGATCCAGACCCTAAACTACACCGACCCCGCCACACAAACCCCGCCACCGCCGATACAGAACAGCGAGCTCGTGTGGTTTGACGACGCATTTCCCGCAGGTGCCAAAGTCGATGTCGCAGGCGAACCGACCCAGCTCATCACCAAGGACAAGGGCCCCGTTTTCAGTGGCACCACTGCACTCAAACGCACCGCCACAGGTGTGGCGCAAGACTTCTTCACCAGCGGCGCAAAATTCGACATCCCGCCAAACGGCAAGCTCAGCGTTCAGTGCTACATCGACCCCGCAAATCCGCCCAAGGCCATCATGCTGCAATTCCACACAGCCGGCTGGAACCACCGCGCGGTCTGGGGCCAGGAAGGCGCGATCCCCTTCGGCCAGGTGCGCACGCCTGAGAAAGTACAAATGGGCGAACTGCCCAAAGCAGGCGAGTGGGTGAAGCTCGAAGTGCCCGCAGAACGGCTGGGCCTCAAGCCCGGCATCAAAGTCAGCGGCTACGCCTTCACCCAGTTCGGCGGCACCGTTTACTGGGACCGTCTGGCCATGACCTCCCGCGTCGATCCGGCGAAAGATCCGCAGTGGTCTTGGAGCAAGTGGATTGAAAAAAACCAGGGCAAGCGTGTCGCCGAACTCCCCAACGATCTGCAGACGCTTGTGCGTGGCAAAAAGCCCGCCGAATGGCCCGAAAAAGACGCCACACGCCTCAAGGAGTGGTGGTTTGAAAACGAGTATCAGGGCGCACGCAGCCTCGTGGAAGGCGCCCGTGGTGAGAAACTCGCCCTGGAGTCCCAAAAGAAGACCCTGGATGATGTCATCCCCGCCACCTTCATCATGGCCGACCTGCCGGAAAAACGTGACAGCTTCGTGATGGATCGCGGCCAGTATGACAAGCCGAAGGACAAGGTCACCCGTGGCACCCCGGCGGTCTTTCCTCCGCTTCCCGCACAGCCAGACTACACACGCCTCGATCTCGCCAAATGGCTCGTCAGCCCGCAGCACCCGCTCACCGCCCGTGTGCAGGTCAACCGCCTGTGGCAGCAGTTCTTCGGCATCGGTCTGGTGAAGACCAGCAACGATTTCGGCTCCCAAGGCGAACCCCCGAGCCATCCTGAACTGCTCGACTGGCTGGCCGTGACCTTCCGCGAAAGCGGCTGGGACATGAAGGCCTTTGTTCGCATGATCGTCACCTCGCACACCTATCAGCAGAGCGCTCAATGCTCCGACCTCGCGATGCAAAAAGACCCCGAAAACCGCCTGCTCGCACGTGGTCCGCGCTTCCGCCTGGATGCCGAAGCCGTGCGTGATCAGGCCTTGTTCGTGTCCGGCCTGCTCAGCCCCAAAATCGGCGGCAAAGGCGTGAAGCCCTACCAGCCCGAGAACATCTGGGAGCCCGTCGGCTTTGGCGGCAGCAACACCCGCAACTACATCCAGGACCACGGGGAATCCCTCTACCGCCGCAGCCTCTACACCTTCTGGAAACGCACCGCACCACCGCCAAACATGACCTCGTTCGACGCGCCCAATCGCGAGAGCTACTGCCTCCGCCGCGAACGCAGCAACACTCCGCTGCAGGCGCTCACCCTCATGAACGACATCCAGTTCTTCGAAGCCTCCCGCAACTTCGCCCAGCACGTCATGCAGACCAATACCAGCACCGACGCGCGCATCACCGCCCTCTTCCGCAGCGCCACCGGCCGCTACCCCAGCGCCCAGGAAGCCGAGATCATCCGCCAGGACTTCACGAAGCAGCTCGCCGCCTACACCGCCAAGCCCGAGGAAGCCAAAAAAGCCATCACCTACGGCGAATCCAAGCCCGACGAAAAACTCAACCCCGCCGAACTCGCCGCCTGGACCATGGTGGCAAACCTAGTCCTCAACCTCGACGAAGTGGTGACCAAGGGGTGAAACCAACCATGGACACCTTGGAATTCACCTCATCTTGGAGAGGTTCGACCCGGATCTGGAGGCCTAAAAGAGACGACCCAGGTCCCTGGCCTCTTGGCAAACTTCGTTGGGGACCCGGAAGAATGGAGATTCAGGCTTTGGGCACAAAATTGTCATTCAGACCGGATCAGGTCGTCGAGATGCGGTTTTACCAATGGCCAGTGCCAACTCTCAAAGTGGTGGTCCGAAAAGGAAATGGACATGCGCTGGTGTCATTCAGTGCCTTTCGAGGAAACCGAATCCGAGACATTGTGGCCGAGTGTGGTTTCCATACCACAAAATACTGCCGGTGGAATCTCGGAGCGGATGCAATTAAGGACGAGAAGACTTATCGACTATGCAACGTCCCTGACTGAGTCACCCCTCAAACTCCGTCTCCCGATCCGCCGAAGAAAAGCAGATCACCATCTCCGCATCCGTGCCATCCAGCGCACGCGCATTGTGCCACTGACCCGCAGGAATGGAGATCGTGTCACCGGGATTGAGCAGGAATTTCTGATCCCCCAGACTGTGCTCCAATCGGCCCTTGAGCAGGTGCAAAATTTCATCGCAATTGGGGTGCCTGTGACGCGGGTTCGTCTGTCCCGCCGGAATGATCACATGCCCCATCGTCATCGTGGTTGAATTCCCCATCTCACGCGAGGCCAGCCAAGTCAGTTTTCCCCACGGCTGATCGATCAAAATGCCTTCGGCAAACGTGCGAATAGGAGATCCATTCATGATGCCTGTCATGATTCCCATGACGGCGAGTTTGGCGACTGATTTCTGAGTTCTGTCAGCGAGGTAAGTTGTTTGTAAACCAATGTTTAGAACATTGCTTACAGTTATTGAAACTCTACCGTGACAGCGTTCGCAGTTTTGAAAGCCCAACGCACCCTGTCATGCACCCCGCATCACTCACCTCCCGGTCCACGCGCTCTTCATCCGGCCTGCTGTCGAAACTCCGCGTCGTGGCCCTCTTGGGGCTGATGGGAATCTCTGGCATGGCGTCGGATCTGCCCTCCTATCGCAGCCTGTTCGTCGATCAATCGCTGCGCCCTGATGCACGCTCTCTCGCCGCTTTCGACCTCGCCATTTTGAATCCGCAGGCGCAGCTCGACATGGAGCCCGGTCATGCGCTGGGAAACAACTACTTCGCGCTGCTCGACGTCGCTCATTTCCGCACCGGAACGCGTGCCGCCATGCAGAGCGCAGCCCGCCAGTTGTCCTCGAAGCCTTCCGCCGCAGACCAGCAGACCCGTATCATCGATCCCACAGATCCCCAATGGGTTCCATGGGTGATCGAAGCCCTCGCAGACCCGGCCGCGAAGAAAGGGTTCGACGGCTTCGTCCTCAGCTTCGGCGCTGAAGCAACCACTCCAGAAGCACGCACCGCCGTTCTTTCGCTCGCCGCCACCTTCCGCCAGCGTTATCCGGACAAGCATCTCCTGCTCGATCTCAATCTGGGGCTTGGCGTGGAAGCCGTTCATGTCGCCAATGGCTTCCTCGCCCTCGGTGTTTACACCCGCGAAGGCAGAAACGGCGTCGCAGACTGGACGCCCATCGTGGAAACCCAGCGCCTCACACGCCTCATCCGCACCGTTCAGATGCAGGGCCTGCATGTTTTCGCCGTGGAGTATGCCTCTGCCGATGACCACACCGCCTGCCGCGAAGCCGCGCAGCGTCTCACCAGTCTCGGCGCGGTTCCCTTCATCACCACCACGGCGCTGACCGGGGTCAATCTGGGTCCTTTGGAAGAAATCTCCCGCCGCGTGCTGGTGCTGCATGGCTGGGATGAAAAGCACGTCGGCGAAAAATCCTCCGACGCCACCAGCACCCTCACCTCACGCCTCCTGCGTCAGTCCCTGGAATGGCTGGGCTGCGAACTCGATTTCCGTGCTGCCACTGGCACCAGCTTCCTGCCGGCAGACCACGACTTCGCCGCCGTCATTCTCGACTCCAGCCTGGTCCTCAGTGCTGAACAGCAGACGACCCTGGCCGCATGGCTGCCCTCACTGCGTGCCCGGAAAATTCCACTGCTTCTCACCGGCATGCCCTGGACGGACAATGCCGCACGCCATCTCGCCCTGCAGCATCTTGGCCTCGGTGGCAGCGCCCAGCCAGCAGCACGCCTCGTCAAAACAAACGTCGTCGCCATGGATTCCTCCCTGCTGCGCGTGAACACGAAGATCACCTCGCGCTCGCTCGGCTTTCTCGATCTCGCTGCCCCCGCAGACTCCCACATCGTGCTGGGCCTCTATGGCCAGGATGCCATGGGCACCGGGCATCGCTTTGATCAGGCCTTCCTCACCAGCTGGGGCGGCGCATGGATTGATCCGGCTGCACAGGCCGCCTCCTCACAGCTCGACCTCCCGGCCTTCCTCGCTCAATGGCTCGGTGCCGATCGCAGCCTCCCGGTGCCAGATACCACCACCCGCACCGGCCGCCGCGTGTTTTACAGCCACATCGACAGCACCGGTTTCTCCACCCCATCCACCCTTCCCGGTTTCCCTCTCTGCTCCGAGGTCATGCGTGACCGCATTCTCGGCCGCAATCTTCTGCCCGTCACGGTTTCCGTTTGTGAGGCCGAAATGCGCGCCTGGCTGCCCGGCCAGAATTCTGGCGAAGCCGCACGCCTCGAACACGTGGCCCGCAGCCTTTTTGAAATGCTGCAGGTTCAGGCCGCTTCGAACTCTTTTTCACGTCCCACCCAATGGACCGCTGGCATCGATATCTCCGGCAGGCTCAATGACCGCGCCAAAACCACCCGTCACGATATGGAACGCGAGATCGCCGGCTCCATGAGCTACATCCATCGCCGCCTGCTGCCCCTGGGCAAGGAGGTCAGCCTCATGCTCTGGCCCGCCAACGCCGCCCCTTCCGCTGAGGCTTTGAGCTACTGCCGCGCCATGAACGTTGAGAGCCTTCCGGCGACCTCCAGTTTTGATCCCATCTCCAGTCCCTCAGGCTCCCGCACGCCCCTCCGCATGGAGCCCCTCGCTCTTCGCTGCAGCTTCGCGGATGTTCGCACCGCAGCAGGCGTTGCTTCACTCGAAAAAACCTTCGCTGCCTGCTCGGAACAACCACTGCACACCATGACCACAGCAGCCTATGCCGCGAGCGTGCGCGATGCCCGGCACACCCGCATCCTGTGTGCCGCCGCGGATCATTGGATCATCCTGAATGCCGGTGACTGCCGCACCCTGCGCCTGCCCGTCACCGTCGGCCTGCCTGACATGGCACGCTGCCAGGGAGTTTCAGGCTACAATGTGCATCAGGGCCAGCTCTACATCCACACCATGGGCTCTGCGCGAACCGAACTCGTGCTCACCAAAAACAAACCGTCGCAGCACATCCATCTCGTGGAATGCAGCACCGCAGTTTCATTCTTTGAGCTGACCACCGGCCGCGCCACCTTTCAGGTGAGCGATCTCCGTCCCGTGGAAATCGTGCTCGGTGGTTTCGAGCCCCGCGGCCAGTGCGCCTATCTCGAAAACGGCCGCCCTTACACCGCGAACGCAGACGCTCAGGGCATCGTTCATCTCGAAGTCGCCTGCCGCTCCACCGTCTCCCTCCAGTCCCTGCCGCCCGCCACGCACGCGGCCATGCGCTGATCACCTCCTCTTTTCCGAGCCCTCATGTCACGCAGCTCCCGCCAGGCTTCCCTGCTCATTTTTTCTTACACCATGCTCGCCGTCGCCTGGGGCTGGCGTCTGCTTGCGAACGATCCAGCCGTCCCCAAGGAAAACCCGCTGCTGGACACCACACGCACCGCCATCGCTTCCTGCCTCGCACATGCCCCTAAGCACCTGCAACAGCCAGCCGTGTTTCAGCTCGCCATGCTTCCAGATCGTGAATTGGAAGCTCTGCACACCTGGCTGAAGGCGGCACCTGAGCAGCGGCTGCGTCAGCTCACCGTGCAGCAGGGCCCGCTCCACACCCCCTGCCCGCTGAACACCGCGCTTCTGTTTGTCGAACTCACTCGCACCGACGCACCCCTCATCGATGACAGCCGGCTCCTTGTCTCCGCCTCGGGTGACCGCATCGAGGAACCGTATAAAATCGAAGCCCTCGAACTGCTCGCGTCTCAAGCCATCGCGACCCACGAACGCACCCTCGCCGTCGAAATCCATGAGCGCGCATGCGACTCTTCAGCAGCCACCTGGCAGAATGTGCTGAACCTCACCGAAGCTGCCCGCATCGCACGGCGTCCGGCGGCAGCCTTGCGTGTCGTGAATGAGTGGCTCGGTGCCACGCCTCCGCGCCTCAATGAGGCCGAGCGCGAAGCTGCCCTCGATCTGCAGAGCACCCTTCTGCTCGAAGGCACCCGCTATGCCGAGGCCTCCCGAGTCGCGCTCGATTCTCTGCGTGCCTTGAAGCCCACTGACTCCATCCCGCCGCGCCTCATGCAGCGGGCGCTGCATGCCACTCGTGCCGCAGGAGAATCCGCCGAACTCCTGCCCTGGATCGAGCGCCAGCTGCGCACCTGCCCCGACCACCAGCGCTCACTGAAAGAGCTAGCTTCGGCAGCAGCCATCGACCCTGAATATCGCCGCTGGCTGAACGAAGGCGCCAGCATCGCCGATCTCAATCATCTGACCAGCATCGCCTGCGAGATGTACTTCCGCCTCGCCGCCATCAGTGAAACCCATGTGCTGGCACGCTTGCACGCACTGGCCACCCAGATCGGGCGTGGCAAAGAACTCACCGACGTTCTAGCCAGCCTGCAAGCCCGCTTCTCTCCGGTGCAACTGGCACAGGCCCTGACTGACGGCGATGCACCTGCGGCTGCTCGCACACTCCTCGCCACCCACCTCCAGTCATCGCCCGATGACCGCGCAGGCTGGCGTTTGCTCACACAGCTCGACATCATGCTGCGCGGCGAATCCTCCGCTCCGATGCTGTGGGAAGGCTTCCTCAAACGCTTCCCCGACGATGCTCCCGCTTTGCAGCACCTCGCCAGACTGCAAGTCTCCGCAGCGCAGCCTTCCCAGGCCCTGCGCACACTTCAGTCCATTCCCAGCGCGCAGCTCGATGCAGCCACGCTGCGCCTCATCGCCGCTCTCGCCATCCAGCTCGATGACATTCCCTCCGCCCATCGTGCGCAGCAGCTTCTCATCGAGTCTTCGCCCCACCCCGCTGTCAGCGATGTCCTCGCTCTCGCCACCACCACCCTTCAGCATCCTGAAGGTGGAGCTGCGCAGACGGCATTGACGGATGCTCTCGCCAAACTTCCCACCGGCACCGCACTCCAGCAATCCCTCACCGCATTGTCCGGCATCAGCGAAGCCACACCCTTCAGCACCGCGGCAAAGACCGAGTAAAGACCGCAGTTGATTCGCTGCGTGGTGGAGTCACGTTCAGCGCATGAACCTCCGTCACGCCTTTTTGCTCCTCCTGCTCATCTTTACCACCGCCGGTTGCAGCACACTTCCGCGTGATGAATACAGCCGCCGCCAGGTTTATGAGCGACGCTTGCGCAGCCTCGAATTCCCCGTCAGCCGCGCGCGACTCTACAAAACCCTGCGCCCTGCCTCGCCCGCATCCCCCACCGGCCAAACGGGCTCCGGCCTCCTCACCGGCAGCGAATTCTACCGCCTGGACGACATCTTCGTGGTCGAAATGTCCGTCGTGTACAAAGCGGTGACCGGTATCGACGACTACCTCAATCCCGCCCCCACCGTCGGCAGCCAGGTCCGCTCCATTCTCGATGCCTCTCGCAGCATCGAAAACTTCATGGATCGCGGCACCCCGGAACATCCAGCCGACATCATTCAAAAAGCACGCATCCTGAAGCGCCCGGTCATGCGCTACTGATCTGACCTCACCCGTGCTTCTTGATGATCTGAATGAAGTCCGGCAGATACTCCTTCGCCTTCTTCTCACCCACCCCGCGAATCTTGAGCCCCGCTTCAATCGTCTTCGGCTTCAGTCGCGTCATAAACTCCAGCGTCTGATTGCTGAAAATAATATAAGGTGGCACGCCCTCGGCCTCCGCCACGGCAGTGCGGTGCCGCTTGAGCTTCTCAAACAGCGCATCATCAAACCCAAGCTCTCGCGCAGCCAGCTCTTCGTTCAGCGCCGTCTTACCCTTCGGCTTCGTCACCGGCGCCTGCATCGACGGCCAGCGCATCTTCACGTTCTCACCCCTTTTCATCACCTGCGCACCGCGTGAGGTCAGCGTGACTTTCGGATACTCGCCTCCACTGGTCTCGATGAGCCCGAGCTTTTCAATTTCAGCAAACAGCGGATGCAGCGCATGCGTGCCCACATCCTTCAGCAGCCCATAGGTCGTGAGCTGGTCATGCCCCGCGTCCACGATCTCCTTTGACTTGCTGCCCACCAGCATCTGGATGATGCGCCCTTTGCCAAAACGACCTTCCCAGGTGCCATCCGCGTGCTTCGTGGACATTCGCGCAATACCGCTCAGCGCCTGCCGCAGCATGGTAACCTCGTCCGCCCCCCCTTCACGCGGTGGCTGCACGCCCTCCGCCCGGCACACATCGCAGGTGCCGCACGGCGTGCTTTCGCTCTCACCAAAGTAGCGCAAAATCTGCTCCTGCCGGCAGGCCTTGTCATCGTAACAGAGCTCAACCATCGCCTTGAGCTTCGAGCGGTCACGGCGGTCTTTCTCCCTCAGGGCATCCGTGTCGAACTTCAAATCTCGCGTCAGTACAGTCGGCTGCAGCAGCCGCGTGCCACGGATGCGTTTGCCGGGAATGTCAAAGCGCTCGATGTAGTCGTTCCGGTTCAGGAAACTCAGCGCCGAGCCAATCGCCATGCTGTTCTTCGCGCCCGCACGCTCCGTGATGTCATCAATCGAGGCCTGAACCTCATGATTCGAGTCCGCCGCATTCAGCAGCGCTTGGTACACATTGCGGATGATGTCCACGCTTGGGTTGTTCCCATCAATGAAGAACTCCTGCGTCTTCGTGTCGGCAAAATTAAAAAACAGATCGCACTGCGACGGCTCGCCATCGCGCCCCGCACGCCCCGCCTCCTGGTAATAGGCCTCCACGCTGCCAGGCACATCAAAGTGCACCACAAACCTCACGTCAGAGCGGTCAATGCCCATTCCAAAGGCGTTGGTAGCCACCGCCACATCGGCCTTCTTCGAAATGAACTTCGTCTGCCGCGACTCGCGCTCCTTGTCATCGAGTCCGCCATGGTACTCGATCACCTTGATCTTCCACGAACGCAGCTCCTCGCCCACCTCCTCCACCCGTTTGCGCGTGGAGCAGTAGATGATGCCCGTCTTGAACTGCGTGATGATCTTCTTCAGCCGGTCATACTTGTCCGAGTTCGATTTCGTATGCGCGATGTTCAGGCTCAGGTTCGGACGCTCAAACCCACGGATCGTCACAAACGGATCACGCAGCGCCAGCGTCTGCAAAATGTCATCCCTCACCTCCGGCGTGGCCGTCGCGGTCAGGGCCACGACTTGAGGCCGGTCCAGCTGCGCCAGCGCCTCGCCCAGCCGCATGTAGTCAGGGCGGAAATCATGCCCCCATTGCGAAAGACAGTGCGCTTCATCCACCGCCACCAGCGCGATCTGCACCTGCCGCAGCGCATTCGTAAACGCCCGGCTGCGGAAACGCTCCGGCGCCACATACACCAGCTTGTAATCCCCACGCCTCAGGGCCTCGATGCGCTCCTGCTGCTCTCCCAGCGAGATCGAACTATTGATCAGCGTCGCAGGAATACCGCGCCTCTCCAGCGCATCCACCTGATCCTTCATCAAGGCAATCAGCGGACTCACCACTACCGTCACGCCGTCCATCACCATCGCAGGAAGCTGGTAGCACAGGGATTTACCGCCACCAGTCGGCATGATCACCATCGTGTCACGCCCGCTCAGGATGCTCGCCATCACCGTTTCCTGACCATCCAGAAACTCCCGAAAGCCAAAATACTTCTGCAACGCCATCTTGGCGTCGTGAATGGGAGTGGAGGCTGCGGTTGGAAGAAGATCGGACACGGACGCTCGATCATGCACGCAGGGAGGATGAGCCGCAAGAACCCACAAAAATTAACAAAAAAGAAGATCCAGACTCCCCCTCTAATTTTTGCTCATTTTTGCGCCTCTTTGCGGCCACTCAATGCTCGTCCTTCTTCCCGGCGGCCTTCGGCTTCAGCGAAGGCGTAAACCCATACTTCTCCCCCGCCTGACGCAGGCATTTTACAATGTTGGTCTCCTCAAACTCCAGCGCCGCCTCAAGGTTGAGCCCGCTGGTCTTGGGCATCTTCTCCGCCTTGCGCTCGCGCACCAGGGTGAGTGTCCGGGCGAGTTCGGTGCCAGGCTTGTCTGGAAAGGTGGCCCAGTAGGTCGGTTTGAGGCAGGGAATGTCTAGCGGATCACGCGTGATCATCTCCAGGTGGTAATCGATCTGCGGATTATACTTCTCAAACAAGGCCAGCATGCGCGGCAGATCCAGGATGCCCTCTCCCAGCGGCACTTCGGCCAGCAGAAAACCCGTCGCCGTCTCCTGCACCGCCATGTCCTTGATATGCGTGGTCACCGCAAAGGGAGCGAGCGTTTCAACGACCGTCATCGGATCCTCCAGCAAAGCGATGCTATTGCCCGTATCCACACACGCACCCATGTGCGGACTGCTGAGTCGGCCCAGCACCTCCGCAAGCTCCGCCGCATGGAAATCCTTGTGATTCTCAATGCCAATCTTCACCTTCTGCCGCCGTGCCACCGGCTCCGCAAGCTGCATGGATTTAAACGCCCCGTCCTTCCAGTGCTTGAAGTCCTCCAGGCTTGAAAACAGCTCATAACGCCGGCCACCAGTCGCAGAACGAAAAATCACGGCCCCCGCCTCCTTGGCGATCCTCACCTCCTGCTCAAAGCGCCCCACATCATTCTCATTCTTCGGCAGGGTGATGCTGCCCTCCAGCTTCATGCCATAAGATTCACAGGTCGCGCGCACCTTCCCCGCAAACTCACTCGTCCACCCACCCACGAGCGTCTGCAACGAGCCCACGCCAAGGTCTCGCACATGATCCAGCACATCCAGCGCGTGCTCAAACGGCGGATACTTCAAATTCGAATACTTCCCATGCCACCGCTTCCCGTACGAATGAATCACGATCCCCATCTTCTTCCCCCGCAGGGCTCCCGAAGAAGGAAGCGCAGCCGCAAAAGCAGCAGCAGAGGTGAGAAACGTACGTCGGGTCATGCGGCTTCAGACAACGTGTTTGAAAATGAAATCATTTCTCCGAGTTGAACAGCAATCTTCCTGCCGAAACAACGATTGGACGATTCAGATTTGAAGATCCATCCGATAGGCCGCTAATGTCGCGTCAAATCGTGCTGCCACATCACAGAATTCCCGTCCCCAACCGCTGCTAAGACTCACTTCCTGAATCGGCCCCGTGGGAGCATATAAAACAGCGAGATCCAAAAGATCGAAGCGGCGATCTGATTCGATGTTTGCCACCAGCCGATCAAACTCGGACAAGGCCTCTGCGGTGTCATCCCATGTTGACCAAGCAAAGTCGTTTTCTGGAAGTGCCAGCAGCTCCCTCGTCTCTTTGAGAACTTTAAGCAGTTCCTCCTTGGCGTTATGCATGGCAGCAGTCGTGTCCTCACCTCACCACCCCGCCCACCCACTCCGGCTGCCGCTTCGCCAGGCACTCAGACAGCCACCGCACCAGATCGGCCACAGAGTCATGCTTCTTCCGCAACGTATTGAGCGCCGACCAGTCAAGCGTCGGCCGTGACGTCGGCAGCGTGATCTTCTGAATGCGCAGCAGATTGTGCACTGCCTCAAACTCCGCAGCACTCATCGCGCGCAGCTCCTTCGCCGAGGGCAGGTCATCCAGCACCGTGAGCGGGATGCCCAGGCTGCTGATGCCCACGCCAAACTGATGCCCGAGGCTGCGCAACGCATCCACGAGCGCCTCGTCATTCAAGCCTTCCGCGATCACGATCTCGCTCTGCAGCGTCCACCGTGTGGCGCTGAGCGCCTGGAAAAAGTCGGCGCTGAAGGTGTCCGGCGCGACGCTGAGCTTAAGCTGCACTCCGGCCAGCCCCACTTCGGGTCCACCGAGGTGGCGGCGCAGGTCGAGCATCGCCGCATCAAATCGCGGCGCATCATCGCTGCCCGTGTCGAGATCCCAGTCCGCGACCACAAGATCCGGAATGTCCCATTCACCCTCCATGCTCGGGGTGCCGCTGCTGTTGCGGTTGAGCAAAAAGGGATAGCGAGAGCGCTGAAGACAGAGCCGCTCATAAATGGCGACCATCCGCAGATAGCGCGACCAGCATTGATCACTCTCGCCCAGCTCGCTGTCGAACAGCCCCTGGCGGCTGACACCGTTGCTGCCGCCCAGCGTTTTTTTCTGCCGCTGGTAGTACCCCTGGCCCTGATCCACCTTCGCGATGGGCGACGTGGGATCGTAGCTGAGGATGGAAAAATGGTAGCGCAGCGTGGCGTCGCTGTAGCCATCTCCGAGGCGCAAGCGCACAAGGCGGATGAGTTCAGTGCCCTTGATCGAATCCGCAGGATCATGCGGCAGGATTTCGGGCAGCAGTAGTCGCAGTTGTTCGCGTAGGTTCATCCTTGGTGCTGTGTCACAGCATGGCTGCGAAGCAGTTGTCTCGTCAACAACAGAAACGCATCAGCCACGGCGCTCCTCACGAATGACATAGCGGGTGCGCCGGCTGTTCAACCAGCGCACGCCAAACATGTCCATCGTCGCGCGCAGCGCCCGGTTGCCGAAGCCATATTTGCTCACGCCATGGATGCGCGCACGGTGGTTCACCGGCATTTCGGTCACGCGCCAGCCCATGTTACGGATCAGGGCGGGAATGAAGCGGTGCATGCCGTTGAAGAGCAGCAGGGCCTCGCGGCAGTCGCGGCGCATCACTTTGAGCGTGCAGCCCGTGTCGCGCACGTGATCCCCCACAAAGCGGGAGCGCACAAAATTGGCGATGCGGCTCTGCAGGCGCTTGAACGTCGTGTCCTTGCGCTTCGCACGGTAACCGCACACCAGATCATAGCCCCCGCCTTCATCCAGCTTCGCGATCATCGCGGGAATATCGGCCGGGTCGTTTTGCAGATCACCATCCAGCGTGACGATCACATCCCCCAGCGCGGCATAAATCCCGGCGTGCATGGCGGCGCTCTGCCCGCTGTTTTTTTCAAAGACGATCACTCGCACACGCTCACCACGCTGCACACGGGCAAGGGTTTGATCCTTCGATCCGTCATCCACCAGCACCAGTTCGTAATCGCGTCCTCCCAGGACCTTGTCGATCTGCTGCTGCATCTCCACGACATTGTCCTCCTCATTATAGAGCGGCACGACGACGGAAATGGCAGGTGAGGAAGGCATGGAGGAGAAAAAGGCGTCAAAAGTCGGGCGCTCGATAATCGTGGCAAGCGAAGATTTTCAGCCATCGCACCTCATTCCCCGCATGCATGATGCGGGCCACAGAGAGCAATTCAGTGCGCTGAAACCTCTTCTTGAGCGAATCGGGCAGGCCTTTCGCGTCCCTGTCATCGGTGACAAACAGCGCACTTCGCCCAGCAAAAGAGCCCATCTCACTGGCTGGCCACTGCACCGGCTCAGTCCGGCCAAGGTAGTGATCCAGCTCAACCGCTAGCGGCCAGTCGCCTGCAAGAACGAACCAAGCCCCCGCCCCGCCCGCCTGCTCCAGCACGGCGGATACGACTCTGGCACTCTCACGCCAGCCACGCAGGGTCTTGGTCGGATCAGCAGTAAATGCATGCGCGGCATCCGTCGCGGCGCTGGCATTGGGTGAAAATCGCCACGTCAGCCCCAGCGTGCGCGGCAGGTCCGTTTGCAGCAAAAAAGCGCTCTGCAGCGCGGCCAGCACAATCGTGATGGTGCGCAGACTGATCTTTTGCTCGATCACTCCCGTCCGGGCGACCGTGCAGCGATGCGCCAGAAGCACCGCCGCAAAGAGCATCCACACCACACCGCCCGTGCCCGGCCAGCTTTCATGCGGACCATAGAAAAAATCGATCCCCGCCAGCGGCAGCAGCATCGCCATGGGCAGTCTGCGGTGGGTTTGCAGCATGCCGCTCGTAAATCCCGCACGCACCGCCAGCACGAAAAGCACCAGCAGCAGAGGAGAAGCGAGCACGATCCATCGCAGCAAATTCGGAATCACCCGCCACTCAGGCAGCCAGTGCCCCGCTGCAAACACCGGCCAGCCATGCCCGCCCTGCCAGATCAGCCAGCCCAGCACCACCACGGACCATGCAGCCAGGATTCCTCTGAATCCCGTATTAAACAAAAGATGCCGCAGCTGCTTGGACAAACCAAAGACACACACCACCGCCGCCATCGCAGCCAATGCAGGCGGCTGCGCCAGCGCCGTACCCGCCACGCACGCCGCTGCCCACCACGCCCGGTGCTTCACATCCGCCTTCAGCAGCGCGCTGCGCACGCACAGCGCTGCTGCTGGCACCAGCACGCAGGCAATCGTCGCCGGAGTCAGCGTGACAGCAGCGAGGTTGAAGGCAGGCAGCACATTCACGATCACCACCGCCCAGCCCGCGATCTGCTCATCAAACAGCTCACGCGCCAGCCGCCAAATCAGCAACGATGCAGCCAGCGCGAGCAACGGCGCAAAGAACCTCACTCCAAATTCACCCGCTCCTCCGATCAGCATGCCCAGCTTGGCAACCAGCGGCACCAGCGGTCCGATCTCAAAAAAACTGCCCCATTGACCATGTTTGATACGAAAAACTGCCAGCGCCTCCTCCGGCGCAAGTTCCAGCGTCGGCAGCAGCGCCCAGCGCCAGAGCGTGAGCAGGCCCAGGGCGGCAAAGAGAAAGCGCTGGCGCTGCATGGTGGTTGAGCGCATTGAATAGAGATCGCTGCCGACAAGTCAAAGTGTCGTCACCTTCACGCCCACTCTTATGAAACGTCTCTTCCTGCTCCCGCTGCTGCTCGCCTCCGTGCTGCGTGCTGAGGATGCCCAGCCGAAAACCGCCGAACAAATCGTTCGCATCGTCCAGAACAGCTACGCCCTGCAAAACTACAAGATGACCGGCGAGCTTCGTGACGACACCTCCGGCCGCTCAGAGCCCCTCACGCTCACGATGCAAAACAGGGTCATGCGCTTCCTGTTCAAAAACGCGCCGCCAGAAATCGTTCACCTGGATATGAACACCTCCCCGGCCACGCTCTATCAGGTGCGCGCCGGCGGATCATCCGTGGTGCCGGACAGCCAGCATGGCAACAAGGTGCGCGGCATGGAGTTCAATTACGAAGATCTCTCCCTCGCCTTCCTCTACTGGCCGCGCCCTCAGCTCATGGGCGAAGACCGTGTCAGCGGCCAGAAATGCTGGATCGTGCGTGTCACCAACCCAAGCAGCCAGGGTCCCTATTACGCCGTGGATCTCTGGGTGCATCAGGGCAGCGGCGGCGCGGCCAAGATGGCGGCCTTTGATCGCACGAGCAAAATCGTGAAACGCTATCAGGTGACCAAGGTGCAGAAAGTGGAAGGCGCCACGACGCTCAAGGAGCTGCGCATCGAGTCCATCAATCCCGCCAATGGCGCAGTCATCGGCCGCACCTACATGAAGCTGGATGATCCAGTGAAGAATAACTAACGCGATGTCTGTGAGAGGGAAGCTCACACAGCCCCCTCCCTGCATCCGAACCGCCATGAAGTTCATCATTCTCGCCACACTGCTGCTCTCGCCATGCCTGCGTGCCGCAGAGGCGCAGCCAAAGACCGCCGAGGAAATCATGCTCGATGTGCGCCAGAGCTACGCCGGGCAGAATCAAAAGCTGCAGGGCGAACTCCGTGACGGCGACTCCGGCCGCACCGAGCCCCTGGAGCTCACCATGGGAAATCAGGCCATGAATTTCCTCTTCACCAATCCACCGGCCGAGACCATCCGTCTCGATTTAAACACCTTTCCCGCCAGGCTGTATCAGGTGCGCAACGGCACATCCAGGCAGGTTCCCGCCAGCCAGCTCGGCAGCAAGGTGCGCGGCATGGACTTTAATTATGAGGATCTCTCCCTCGGCTTTCTCTACTGGCCGCGCCCGCAGCTCATGGGTGAAGGCCGTGTCAGCGCGCAGAAATGCTGGATCGTGCGTGTCATGAATCCAGGCAAAGAAGGCCCCTACTATGCCGTGGACATCTGGGTGCATCAGGCCAGCGGTGGCGCCGCAAAAATGGCCGCCTACGACCGCAGCAGCAAGATCATCAAGCGCTATGAAGTCACCAAGATCCAGAAAGTGAATGGCGCGAATGCCCTGAAGGAACTACGGGTCGAAACTTTGGATCCCGCCACCGGCAAAATCCAAGGCCGCACCTACATGAAGATGAACACCCCTGCCAAACCCTGACGCGACGCATGCAACCGCCGCGCAAATTCACTCCCCATCCCTTCGCCTATCATCAGGAGCTGGACGTCCGCATCGAAAGCCTCACCAACGAAGGAGCGGGAGTCGCCCGTGTCGATGGCTGGGTCGTCTTCGTTCCCTTCACACTCGCCGGAGAGCTCGTGAAGTGCCGCGTCTTCCGCAATCACAAGAACTACAGCGAGGCCGATTTCGTCTCAGTCATCGAGCCCTCACCGAACCGCGTCACACCTCAGTGTCCCTTGTTCAGCCAGTGCGGCGGCTGCCAGTACCAGCACCTCTCCTATGAGGAGCAGCTGCTCTCAAAGCAGCGCCAGGTCGCCGAACTGCTCAAGCACATGGCCAAGATCGAGCACCCCGTATGTCCGGTGATCCCCTCACCCGTTCAGTACGGCTACCGCTCCAAGATCACGCCCCACTTCCAGCGCCCCAAGGAGGGCGGCATCGGTGCCATCGGTTTCCTCCGCGCCCGCACCCGCAATGCCATGGTCGATGTCGAGCAATGCCCCATCGCCATGCCCGAGCTCAACGCTCAGCTTGCCAATGTGCGCGAGCGCGCCCGCGCAAACTCCGCCGAATTCAAAAACGGCGCCACCCTGCTCATGCGTGCCGCCGATAACGGTGTCCTCACCCGCCCCGATGAAATCGCCATCGAGGTAGTAGATGGCGTCCGCTTCGAGTTTCAGGCCGGTGATTTCTTCCAGAACAATCCCTTCATCCTGCCCAAGTTCGTCCGCCATGCCATCGACGAAGCCAAAGCCACCGGCGCCAGGCATCTCGTCGATGCCTACTGCGGCAGCGGCCTCTTCGCCATCAGCGCCGCGCGCGACTTCGAGAGCGTCATCGGCGTCGAGATCTCCGAAACCGCCGTCAAAAAAGCCGCGCACAACGCCGAGATCAATTCCCTCACCAACTGCCGCTTCATCGCCGCCGATGCCCAGCACGTTTTCAAAGACGTCCCACATGCCGGAGCCGATACCGTGGTGATCATCGACCCACCCCGCGCCGGCAGCAGCCCCGAGTTCTTACAGCAGCTCTTCGCCTTCAATCCCAAAGGCGTCGTCTACATCTCCTGCAATCCCGCCACCCAGATGCGCGACCTCGTGCTCTTCACCGAAGCAGGATTCAAACTCGGCACCGTGCAGCCCTTCGATCTCTTCCCGCAGACCAAGCATCTCGAATGCGTCATGACGCTGAGTCGCGATCCGGATGCATACGCCGCTCAGCTTTCCCCTTCCGCAGAGGTTCCCGCCGAAGAAACCGAACTCCCCGCCGCCGCCTGACCTCAAACGCGCTGCGCCAATGAACCGCTTCGAATTCGCCACCGCCCAGCGCATCATCTTCGGCCGCGGCGTCTTCCGCGAGTTGCCCGAACTCTGCCGCAGCTTCGGCCACCGCACTCTCCTCATCACCGGCAGCCGCCCGCAGCAATGGACAGAGCGCCTGCCTCATGTCGGCGTTCACTCCATCAGCGGCGAACCCACCGTCGAAGACATCCAAACCGGCGGCGCACTCGCCAAACAACTCAACGCCGATGTCATCGTCGCCATCGGCGGCGGCAGCGTGGTCGATGCCGGCAAAGCCATCTCTGCCATGAGCACCCAGCCCGGCGACTTGATGCGCTACATCGAAGTCATCGGCGAAGGCAGATCGTTGGACGCCACTCCCCTGCCCTACATCGCCGTCCCCACCACGGCCGGAACCGGAGCCGAAGCCACGCGCAACGCCGTCATCGCCAGCACCGAGCACCGCATCAAAGCCAGCCTGCGCCATGTGTCCATGCTGCCGAGCATCGCCTTGATCGATCCCGAACTCGCCGCCGATGTCCCGCCATCCGTCACCGCAGCCAGCGGCATGGACGCGCTCACGCAATGCCTCGAAGCCTTCGTCTGCTCCCGCGCCCAGCCGATGACCGATGCCCTCTGCCTCGATGGCATCCAGCGCGCCGTGCACTCCCTCGAACGTGCATTCCAAAACGGCCACGACCTCGAAGCCCGTGAAGACATGGCCCTCTGCGCACTCAACAGCGGCATCGCCCTCGCCAATGCCGGCCTCGGCGCCGTCCACGGCTTCGCCGCCCCCATCGGCGGCATGTTTCACGCCCCCCATGGCGCCGTCTGCGCCACCCTCATCGCCCCCGTCTGGGAGGCCAACTCCACACGCGTGCAAGACCGCACCAAGTTCGCTCAAGTCGACGCAATACTCGGCGGCGATGCCGTGTCCTACCTCCACGCCCTCACCGCACGCCTCCAAATTCCCAAGCTCAGCCACTGGGGCATCGCCGAAACCGATCTCAACGAAATCGCCCACAAAGCCGCCGCCGCCAGCAGCATGAAAGCAAACCCCGTCTCACTCACCCATGAAGAACTGGTCGCGATCCTCCGCGCTGCCTTGTGATCACTTGAAATTCGTCTTGAACGTCTCCCTCGGCTTCATCCCAAGAAACTTCACTCGCAATTCGGGATGGGCTTGCAGATGCCGCGACAACTCAGGGCAGTTGGTCTCAAAATGGAGGAACTGATTGTCATCGGCGAACACGGCCATGATGTAATATTTGTACTCCTGCCCGCCGACATTGCTGCTGTCACGGTCCGAATCATAGCGCGTCGACAAAGCTTTGAATTCAATGCTGCGCCGCGAGCCTTTGGCCACCGCAGGGATTCCCTGCGTCTCTGAAGTCGCAATGATGAGCTCTTCTTGGCCGCGCGCGTATTTGGCCGACGTATCCATGGTCACCAGCAGGAAGGTGGCTGAAGCCGAAGCCATGGGCTGAGTTTTGGCACTCTCGATGATAATCTCCGGGGTCATGGTCATCGTCATCATGTAGGACGATCCCGGGACCGGAGTATTTCGCTTGCCGACTTTGGCCTGGATATGCAGAGACGGATATTTTTTCTCCATCTTCTCCTTGGCAGCTTTATCCGGCTGCTGCCCGGCAACATCAAGACTGGCACTAATCAATCCGATGATACACACCCATAGAGTTCTCTGGTTCATATCCGGAATAAAACCATATCCCCCACCCAATCGTCAAGCCCCTTGTCGAAGCCGCGCTGGCGAGAATGTAGCGCAGCCGTCCCGGCTGCCCGCCTCAGTCTGCTTTCGTGGACAAAAAGAAAGCCGGGGCTGCTTTCGCAAACCCCGGCCCCGCTCGTTGTTGGTTGCGGTAGTTATTTGATGTCGCCGGCGAAGCCTGCGGCATTGAGGGCGGCGGTCAGTTCGGATTTCGTGAACTCGCCTTCGACAGTGAATGAGGTGGCCTTCGCGACGATGTCGCTCTTCGTGATGCCAGGAACAGTCTTCACCGCATCAGCAGCGGCGACTTCGCACTTCTTGCAGCAGAGATGCACGCCGGAAACGGTGGCCTTCGTCATCTTGGCTTCCGGCTTCGTGCTCACCGTTGATTTGCTGGCGGACTTGGAAGGTTCACCGCCTTCGATCTTGCCGAAGTATCCTGCAGCAATGATCGCCTCCGCAGCTTTCATGGCATCCCCCTTCTTCTTCGAGGTGATCGTCACCGTCGTGCTCTTTTCAGGAACATCAATCGTGACTCCTTCGCCGATGCTGCCAGCCTTGGTGATGCCTTTGGCGCAACTGCCGCAGCAGTTGTGCACGCCGGTCATGGTGAGAGTGGTCGCAGCGTTCACTGATGCAGTGAGCGCGAGGATGGAAAGCAGAGTGAATAATTTCATAAGCGAATTCTAAGACGATACGACAACTCGGTTTATTTGCACAATTTAATTTTTAACGCCGGATCGCCGTCATGAATCCACGCGCCACCGCCGTGTCATGATACTCACCCGCTGTGAATCCCGCTTCATCCAGCAGCTCCGCATACTCGCTCGTGCTGTAGCATTTGCCCTGCGTGGAGTGCATCAGCAGGCATGAATACTCAGCCACATGCAGAGGTCCGGTTTTGTCCGCGTTGATGAACGCATCATGAATGATGAGCAACCCGCCCACCGGCAAAGCCGCATGTGAAACGGCCAGCAGCTTCTTCACTTCCGGCACGCCCCAGTCATGCAGCACGTTGGAGAAAAGATGCACGTCGCAGCCCGCAGGCATTCCATCAAACATGTTGCCCGTCGCCACGCTCACGCGCTCCGCACACCCGCGCTCTTCAATCAACTTGCCCGCAATGCGATCCACCGGTGCCTGATCATACACGATGGCCTTCATGTGTGTATGCTGCGCAGTGATCGCACACGCATAAATTCCCGAACCCGCACCAATATCGAGCAAGCAGGAGCGACCGGTCAGATCCAGCTTCTTCGCCAGAGCCTGCGAGAGCAGCACCCCGCGGCAGTCCATCGCCGCCGTGAACTTCCTCGCAAAGTCCTCCTGCTCCATCGCCTTGTGCCAGTCAAACGCCGCCTTGTCACCACTCCAGCCCGACGGCTTGTCCGTCCTCAGCACCTCCAAAAAGTCGCGCGCAATCGGCCGGTCATGCAGCGAGGCATAATACGGCCGCACATCCCAAACAGTCCCCGCGCACAAAAACTCACGCGTCATCTCTGTCGCCTGAAACACACCGCCCACATTCTGCACCCAACCATTCGCCGCAAACAACGTCATCATCGTATCCGTCGGACGCTCCGTAAATCCAAAGTGCCCACAGATGCCCGCCAGCGAAGACGGATTCGCCGACAGCCACGTGAAAAAATCCACACTCAACGCCGCCGTGACCATGTCAGCCCCATAGAGGCAGTCACGATAGCGGTAGATGTTAAGCGGGTCAGTGGCAGGCGCGGAGGTAAGGTCGTGGGGCATGGTGCGGCAAAGATTCCCAGCGCGTGGCCGAAAGAAACGAAAGAAATGAAAAAAGACTTCGCCCACGCCGCCCGTTGACTTGCCTCCCATCTCCTGACAGCATCGCCCCGCCATGTCCTCTCCCGCACCCAAATTCACCACCACCCACTGGCTCATCATCATCATCGCCAGCATTGGCTTCTTGTTTGACACCTATGAGCTGCTGATGACGCCCCTCGTCGCGGCGCCAGCCATCGCGGAGCTGCTCAAGCTGCCGATGAACAATCCCATCGTGACCAGCTGGGTGGGCAATCTGCTCTGGATCGCGGCCCTGTGCGGCGGCGTGTTTGGTCTGCTCGGCGGCTGGCTCGTCGATCGCTTCGGCCGCAAGAAGATCATGGCCGCCAGCATCTTCCTCTACTCCTTCTCCCCCTTCTGCGCCGCCTACTCCACCTCGCTGGGCATGTTCGTCTTTTTCCGCAGCACCACCTTCATCGGCGTCTGCGTCGAGTTCGTGGCCGCCATCACATGGCTCGCGGAAGTCTTCTCTGACAAAAAGCAGAAGGAAAAGTGGATGGGCATCACGCAGGCCTTTGCCTCGCTCGGCGGTGTTTTCGTCACGCTCGTCAGCGTCTGGATCAACAAGCACGGCGTCGATCTCCCGCACATCGGCCTGCCTGCAGGTCTCGGATCAAACGATCCCTCCTCATGGCGCTACCTTCTCATGACGGGCATCCTTCCCGCCATCCCCATCGCACTGCTCCTGCCATTCGTGCCTGAATCCCAAGCCTGGAAGGAAAAGAAAGCCGCAGGCACGCTCAAGCGCCCCAGCTTCGCCGCTCTCTTTGCACCAGAGCTTCGCCGCGTCACCCTTGTGACAGCCGCACTCTCTGCCTGCGCCTACGGCATCGCCTTCGGCGCGCTGCAGGTCACCGTTGCACGTGTCACACCCGGCCTGCCGGAACTCAGAGCACAATCCAAAGCCCTGGCTCCCCTGCGCAAGGCCGGTGAAGACCTCAACAAGCAGCTCAATGCACTCCCTGCCACCGACCCCGCCCGCAAAGAACTCGTCGCTCAGATCAAGGCCAACTTCGGCCAGCAAAAGCCCATCAATGATGAAGTGAAGAAGATGGCCGATACCGTGCAGTTCTACCAGGAAATGGGCGGCCTCGTGGGGCGAATCGCTCTGGCCATCCTCCTCATCGTCGGCATCAGCCGCGTCGCCTTGTTAAAGGTCTTCCAGGTTCCCGCACTCATCGTCCTGCCGCTGACTTACTTCTATTTCTTCGAGCAGGGCGGCAATAGCTTCCTCTGGGCGTACGGCGTCTGCGGACTCCTCACGGTTGCTCAGTTCAGCTACTTCGGTGAATACCTGCCCAAGGTGTTCCCCATGCATCTGCGCGGCACCGGCGGCAGCTTCGCCACGAATGTTGGCGGCCGCATGATCGGCACCAGCATGGCCTTCGTCACCACCAATCTCGTCGCCCCCATGCTCGCAGGCCCCGGCCCCATGCTGCCCATGCACGTCGCCAAAGCCGCAGGCATCGTCGCCACCTGCATCGTGGTGCTGAGTTTCTTCATCGGCTTCCTGCTGCCAGAACCGAAGGCGGAAGAAGGCTGAGCCGAGAGAGTTCATATCATGGCGGCGTACTCCTGCCGCCATGATTCGCTCTCTCCTCACTCTAGCCATCTGCCTCGCCACCCTCACCCTCCACGCGGAGGATCCAAACGACGGCAAGCTGCGCATCATCGTCTTCGGTGCTCATCCCGATGACGCCGAATACAAGACCGCAGGCGTAGCCGTCAAATGGGCGCGCCTCGGCCATCACGTAAAACTGGTGTCCGTCACCAATGGCGACATCGGCCATTGGAAAGAAGCTGGTGGGCCACTGGCACAGCGCCGGGCCGCAGAAGCGGCCGCCTGCGCCAAGAAGCTCGGCGTGACCTCCCAGGTGCTCGACATTCACGATGGCGAGCTGCTGCCTTCACTGGAAAATCGCAAGCTCATCACCCGCGTCATTCGCGAGTGGAAGGCGGACATCGTCATCGCGCACCGCCCCTGGGATTATCATCCCGACCACCGCTATGTCGGCGTGCTTCTGCAAGACGCCGCCTTCATGGTCACCGTGCCCTTCATCGTTCCTGACGTGCCTTATTTGAAAAAGAACCCCGTCTTCCTCTATTCCAGCGACGGCTTTCAAAAGCCCTACCCCTTCACGCCGGACATCGCCGTGAGCGTGGACGATTCATTCGACCAAAAACTCGACGGCATCCACGAACTGACCTCCCAGGCCTATGAAGGTGGTGCCAGCGGCAGTGCCGAATATGTCGCAAAAGACGTCCCACCTGCCGACAATGAAGTGGCCCGCCGTGCGTGGCTGAAACGCCGCTGGGGCGCCCGCCAAAGCAGCGAGGCTGAAAAGTACCGCGACCTGCTCGTCAAACTCTACGGCGAAGAAAAAGGCAAGGCCGTGAAATACGCCGAGACCTTCGAAGTCTGCGAATACGGCCGCCGCCCCAGCGCCGCCGAGATCAAGCAGCTCTTCCCGTTTTACGATCAGAAGTAATGCCCGCTCACCGAATTTTGAAGTTTCTTTCGCATCGCATTTCCACTGAGTCCCTCTTTGACAGAACCGTTTTCGAACTCATCTCAGCCCTGAAAGGGCTGGGGACTCAGCCCAGGGTCAGCCGAGCCTCGGCGAGGCGACCCTGGGTAGTGTCATCAAAAGCCAGGAAGCAAACCCAGCACTCCGCCGCACTCAGCTTCCACCAGCAGCGTCCACAACAAGCCCCGAAGCATGCCTGCTTCACAGGAATTTCCTTCACTCCCAAATCTACGACGGCGAGCCTGAACGCACGCCATTCATTATCCCTTCCTCTCACTTCAGTGCCTTGAAGCGGACTTCCAGTTTTTTGAGCGCATCCTTGTTGGCGGCGCTGTTGCGTTCCAGTTCACGCAACAGTGTCGCGGCACGCATCTTGTCCCCCGCGTTCATCAGGTCCTCGGCGTGGTTGGCCAGATCATTGAGCTGAGGGGTAAGGCCGGTTGTCGCGGCAGTCTGGGATGCCTTGCCAGGATTCGCCCGGGCATGACCGCCGAAAATGTTGTCGACCTTCAGCCACGTGGCTTCGGAGCCATCCTCAGAAACGGCCAGCCAGAACAAGACATTGTTTTCGCCGCCGGCTTCCAACACACGGCGATTGGCCACAACGGCATCCACCTTCTGCACGATCCACGCATCCTGCTTCGCACCCACCTCAAGCTCCTTCCCGTTCCAGCGCAGCTTGAGTTCGGCCTTCTGATTCCTCCCCACCCAAACGACATTCTGAATGTCCTGCGGGAAATTTTTCACCGGCTTGATGACTGTGCCGGCTTCGGCCTTGAACTCCACCATTTCGCTGATGTTGATCGGGGTGACGAACTTCAAGTCGTCGCTCACAAAATACCATGCGGCCCGGGTGTCGCTGAAAACGAGCTGGAACACCCCCACATCCACGAAGGCATGCTCCTTGTATGGATTCTGATTCATGCCATTCCCCGTCACCGGAAAGATGTTTTCTCCATCGTAACGCAGATGCCTGAGCGAGTTGGTGCCCCGCAGATCCCAGAGCACGTTGGTGATCGAGGTGGCAAATTTCTCCACCTCAGGCCATTCCTTTTGCTGGCCCTGGGCAAAACTGGCGAAAGCGAAGAGAGAAAGAAAAACGGCATGCAGCGGTCTCATGGGGGCCGATTCTGGCACTCCAGACGGGGTCTGGCAATCTCCAAGCCACAGCGGCTTTTGCAGTGGCAATGCGCCCGGAAACGGCTATGAACACGGCCCACTCATCCGTACGACCATGCAACCGACGCCCGCAGCCCCAGAACATTCCGAGTCCGAACTCCTCCAATTCCGCCGCGAAAAGCTCGACGGACTGGTGAAGGCCGGACTCGACCCCTTCGGCGGCCGCTTTGACACCACGCATCAGCCCGGCGCGCTGAAAGAGCAGATGAAGTCCAATTTCGAAGAGCTTCAGGTGAACGTCGCCGGCCGCGTGCTCTCTCGCCGCGAGATGGGCAAAGCCACCTTCTTTGACATCGGCGACATCACCGGCCGCATGCAGTGCTACCTCAGCAAGGGCGATGTCGGCGACGAAGCCTACGTGCAGTTCAATCAACTCATCGACATCGGCGACTTCGTCGGCGTGGAAGGCTTCACCTTCATCACCAAGCGCGGCGAAAACTCCATCCACGTCAAAAAACTGACCCCGCTGTCCAAGGCCCTGCGTCCCCTGCCCGACAAGTGGCACGGCGTCACGGACAAGGAGATCAAGTACCGTCAGCGCTACCTTGACCTCATTGCCAATGACCGCAGCCGCGAGATCTTCGTCACGCGCAGCAAGATGGTCGCCGCCATCCGCAACTACATGCAGGAGCGCGGCTTCCTCGAAGTCGAAACCCCGATGATGCAGGACGTTGCCGGCGGCGCTGCAGCCAAGCCCTTCGAGACCTTCTTCCACGCGTTGAATCAGCAGATGTTCCTCCGCATCGCGCCGGAGCTCTATTTGAAGCGCCTGCTCGTCGCCGGTTTCACGCAGATCTTTGAACTCAACCGCAACTTCCGCAACGAAGGCCTCAGCCGCCGTCACAATCCCGAGTTCACCATGCTCGAAGCCTACTGGGCCTACGCCGACTTCGAAAAGATGGCCGACCTCGTCGAAGGCATGATCTGCCACCTCGCCGAAAACTTCTGCGGCGGCCTCAAGATCGAGCACAAGGACGAAGAAGGCACCGTCACCAAATCCATCGACCTCTCCCGCCCATGGCGTCGTGCCCGCTACACCGACCTCCTCAAGGGCGTCGATCCAAAATGGTACGAGTACACTCCTGAAGAACGCAAAGCCCGCGCCAAGGAACTCGGTGTCGAGATCGGAGCCAACTTCGAAGACTACGAAGTCACCCAGCACGTCTTCGAGCGCCTCATCGAAGCCAAGCAGTTTGATCCCCTCTACGTCACCCATTGCCCCAAAGAACTCGTCCCCCTGGCCAAGCAGAACGCCGAGGACGACTCCATCGTCGACGTCTACGAACTCATCATCAACGGCCAGGAAATCAGCCCCGGTTACTCCGAACTGAACAACCCCATCGTCCAGCGCGAGCGCCTGGAGCACCAGGCCGGCGAAGAGACCCAGAAGATCGACGAAGAGTTCATCCTCGCCCTCGAACACGGCATGCCCCCCGCCGGCGGCATCGGCATCGGCATCGACCGCCTCATCATGATGCTCACCGGCGCCGAAAGCATCCGCGACGTCATCCTCTTCCCCCAGTTGAAGCGGAAGGATTAATGCGACATTGTTAGACTTGGTCGTCAGGCAAGCTACTTCCGACTGCCGTCTCAGCGCAGCAAAGTAGCCTTGTTCCTGCGGAACGAGGAACGCTCCGCCTCGCCCCAGACACTCAACAAGGTAGAACTAGGGTCTGCTTAAAAAACTTGGGCTGAGCGCCCGAAGCAGGCTCATGCCCCTCCGAAAGGCCGGAGGGCTGGCATCCAAATAGCCGTGGGTGCCAAGTACCACCCTTCCCTCTCAAAGGTCGTGGAACCGCGTAGCGGAGACACAAAACGCCTCCATACCCAAACCTGACTGGGTCGCGTGAACGACCCGCGCTGATCACTTCTTCACCGTCTTCCCAGCATCCAGAAACTCGATCGCCTTCTTGAGCCATTCAGCCTTCGGCGGCTGGTGCCCCTGTCCCGGCACGTTCATCAAATCCACCGCCTTAAACCCCTCTTTCTTGAAGCCGTTTTCAAACACCGCGCTCGTGTTCTTGAGATTGAAATCCTTCTCTCCCGTCACGAGCACATAACGGCACTGGTCCTTCGCCAGCGCGGCAATCTCCTCATGCGGAATGTACCGCGCTTCGAAGACCTCACTTTTATCCAGAGTGACAATGTCAGTGTAAAAATTCGTTCCCATGAAGGCGATGGTCCCGGTGAACATGTCCGCATACGTCACGCCAAGCATGCTGGCCACGCGCCCACCACCCGAGAACCCGGAGACATACACACGCTTGTCGTCGATGTCGTAGAGCTCACGCAGGTTGTCGTTCGCATCCACGGCCATGCGCATGCGGGCGAAGACCTCGCGGTTGTTGCCGGAGTTATGTGCGCCCACAAAGATGAGTTTCTTCTCAGCCAGCACAGCCTCCCATTCAGGCGAGATCGAAGGCGTGGGACTCGGACTCACCCAGATGAAGAGTCCATGCGGATCGCCCTTCTTGTACTTCTTCGGCACGATGATGTCGAATTTCTCCATGCTCACGTCGTAGGGCGGCGGTGTCTCCGCCGCATGCATGCGCATCTTGATCTGCGCATTGTCGGAAACCTGCGGCGAGACTTTGAAGGAAATGGGCGAACGCACACCGGGCTTGATCGCCACATCGGCGGCGAAGCTAAGCGCGGTCAGGAATGGAAGGATGAGGAGGAGCCGGGACATGCGCCGATCAAAGCGGCTCCGTTTGCAGCTGTCGATGCTGAAATCATGCAATCTCGCGGCTGCACCAGCCGTTCACGGGCGCATGAAGCACCTGCTCTGCCTCTTCCTCCTCACCCTCTCCCTGCGCGCCTCGGATCGCGCGCCCAACATCGTCTTCATTCTCGCAGATGACCTCGGCTATACGGACGTCGCCTGCTTCGGCTCCAAATACTACGAGACACCGAACATCGATAAACTGGCCGCTCAGGGCATGAAGCTCACGCGTCATCACCACTGCCAGAACTGCCAGCCCACACGCGCCGCCCTGATGAGCGGACAGTACTCCCCACGCACTGGTGTCTACACCGTGGGCGGCATCGACCGCTTTGGATGGGAGTCGCGCCCATTGCGTCCGGTGGACAACGCACAGCAGCTGCCCCTGGAAAAAATCACCATCGCTCAAACGATGAAGCAGGCCGGATACGCCACCGGCATGTTCGGCAAATGGCACCTCGGCGAAAAAGACGCCTACCATCCGGGACAGCGCGGCTTTGACGAAGCCATTGTGACCATGGGCAAGCACTTCGATTTCAAAACTCAGCCACCGGTCGAATACCCAAAAGGCGAATACCTCGCCGACTTCCTCACCGACAAAGCCGTCGATTTCATCCAGCGCCACAAAAACGCCCCCTTCTTCCTCTACCTGCCCCATTTCGGTGTCCATTCCCCGCACGATGCCAAAGATGAAATCACCGCACGCTTCAAGGACAAGCCCCCCGTCGGCGGTCATCACAGCCCGATCTACGCAGCCATGATCGCCAGCGTGGACGAAAGCGTGGGTCGCGTCATGACCACCCTCGACGAACTCAAACTCGCCGACAACACCGTCCTCATCTTCGCCAGCGACAACGGCGGCGTGGGCGGCTACGCCCGCGAAGGCATCAAAAAAGGCGGCGATATCACTGACAACGCCCCGCTCCGCAGCGGCAAGGGCAGCCTCTATGAAGGCGGCACCCGCGTCCCCTTCATCATCCGCTGGCCCGGCGTCACCAAGCCCGGCTCCAGCAGCGAGGTCCCCACCATCCACGTGGATCTATACCCCACCTTCGCCGACATCGGCAAAGCCACACCACCCGCCAATCAGCCCCTCGATGGCGAGAGCCTCGTCCCCGTCTTTCGCGATTCCTCCACCAGCTTGAAGCGGGACGCCATCTACCAGCACTTCCCCGGCTATCTCGGTGCAGGAGAAAACACCTGGCGAACCACCCCCGTCGGTCTGATCGAAGAAGGCGACTGGAAGCTCATGGAGTTCTTCGAAGACGGCCGTCTCGAATTGTACAACCTCAAAGCAGACATCGGCGAGCAAAAGAACCTCGCCACCGAGATGCCTGAAAAGGCCAAAGAACTGCACGCCAAAATGACCGCATGGCGCGAAGCCATCAAAGCACCGATGCCCACGAAAAACGACCAGCAGACCACCGCAGCTCCCAAGAAAAAGGGCAAAGGCAAAAAGAAGAAAGCGGAGTAACCCCGCTCACTTTTTCCGTGCCAGATACACAAACGCCGGCGGCACATTGCCCCAGACGATGCGGCTGGTTTCCACGCCATGCGTCATCTCATGCAGCAGCGCACGAAACTGCCTCCCTCCCGGCAGCTTGTGAAACCCCCAGTACGCAAAGGTGGCAAAGCATCCCCCTGGCGCCAGATGCGGCAGCACATTGTTCAAAATGGCCTCCTGCAAACCGCGCGGAAACGCCGTCCATGGCAGACCGCTAACGATCGTGTCAAACTTCTCCCCGGCAGGCAGCACCTGGCTGAAATCAAACTCCTGCGCACCGGCACACTCAAAGCGCATCTTCGGAAACCTTGGCCGCAGTTGCTGCACAAAGGTGTCGATCAGCTCTATGCCCACATAATCCGCATCACGCGGCATGGCGTCGGCGATGGCTCCGGTAAATGCACCCGTTCCCGGGCCAAGCTCAAGAATGCGTTTGGATTTCCACACGCCCGCAGACTCCATCATCCGTTCCGCCAACGCCGTACTGGAGGGCGCCACCGCGCCGATGGTCTTCCAGTTATGACGCAGTTCTTTGACGAAGTTTACGGCTGACATTGGGCGCCGATGTTAACGAGTACGAGCCATGGCGCGAGAGCTTTTGCAGCAGAATGCCTTCAGGAAAGACAATTATTTTTTGATCTCCGCCGCGATCCGCACCCGGCATTCCTCCGCCGCTTGAGTGTACGGATGGCGCTCACCCAGGCTTTTTTTAAAGCCTGTCCCGGCGCGCTGCATGAAAACCAGCGCCTCCTGGTGCTTGGCCTGCGCCTCAAGGCACAAAGCCAGGTTGAAACAGCTCATGAAAACATCCGCATGGTTCGCTCCCAGCACCTTCTCGCGCAGCGCCAGCACCTTGCGGTGTTCCCGCTCCGCTTCGGCATGGCGCTCCTGCTCCTGAAGTACCGCCGCCAGATTGTTCCGGCTGGCCAGGGTCTTCGGATGCTTCACACCCAGCTGCCGTTCGCGCAGTTCCAGCACCGCCCGGTGTTCCTTCTCGGCCTCCGCATGCCGGCCCATGTCATTCAGCGCCGTCGCCAGGCTGTTGCGGCTGTCCAGCGTTTCCAAATGTTCTTCGCCCAGCACACGCTGCCTCACCTCCAGTACCGCACGATACTCGCGCACCGCTTCGGCATGCCGCCCCTCTTCCTGCAAAGTCGCCGCCAGATTGTTCCGGCTCAACAGCGTGTCAGGGTGCTCCTTGCCCAGCACACGCTGGCGGATGTCCAGCACCGCGCGATTTTCTTTTTCCGCCTCGGCATACTTGCCCTCCCCGGCCAGCGTGGCCGCCAGATCGCTCCGGCTTGTCAGCGTGTCCGGATGCTCCTTGCCAAACACCTCCCGGCAGGTGGACACGATCACCCGCAGTTCCGCCTCCGCCTCCACCAGCCTGCCCTGGGCAGACATGGCGGCCGCACTTTGGTAATGCTGATGAAGAGCGATCAGGCGCCCCTTCTCACTAGCCATCTCCGCCTTCGGCGGCTCGGCTCTCAAGCCAGCCCACTGCAGCAGGCAGACAGCTGACATCACCAAGGATAGGCGCATTTCATGCATGGGCGTATAGGATCATGCGGATGGGGGGATGATGAATCAAGACTAAAATCCGGTCAGACGGCGCTCTCACATATGAAAATGACTAATGCATACTTTCCAAACTTTGAACGCCTTCCACGCCGCCGCGTCCAATCCCGCCTCAGCTTCGTGCTGAACTTACGACCTCATCCAACCATGAAATCCCTCTTCACAACCCTCGGCTTCTCCGCCCTCACTCTTTCCACGATCCTGCTGACCCAGTGCGCCGCTCCCCGTGCAGAAATCCGGGCAGAAAGTGCTCGTGCCGCCACTCCCACACAGACTGGAAACGTCACGGTGAAAGCCCTGGGTGACACCACCATCGCCACACGTAGGCTGATCCATCATCCGCTCACCAACAAGGACATCGGCAAAGTGTATGAGGAAATCACCATCGTGTCGCCCCGCGGCACTTCGGTAGAAGAACGCGTCATCGTGCGCGCGCTGCCCAAACTTGAGACCAACGTCGTCTCCAAATAACCCGCAGCACGGGCGTGTCCCCGCTCATGGTTAGTTTCCACAGCCGCAGGCTGTTCTCTTGACGTGTGTGGTGCTTTGCAGCGAGACTTCGCACCACACACGCCATGTCCTACCTCCTCGACGCGATCGTCATCCTCGGTTACTTCGCCCTGATCATCGGCATCGGTCTGTCGCAGCGCAGCAAAAGCGGCAGTATGGAAGGCTTCACCTTGGGCGACCGTCAGATCGCATGGTGGGCCGTGCTCGCCTCCATTCTGGCCGCGGAAATCAGCGCCGGCACATTCTTCGGCGCACCTGGTGAAGGCTACGCCCTGCGCAACTACACCTACATCCAGCTCATGGCGGGCTACCTGCTCGCCCGCGTGGTGGTCAGCGCCGTTTTCATCCCGGCCTACTACCGCCACGGCGTCGTCAGTGTGTATGAATTTCTGGAGGTCCGCTTCGGCCCCAAAACACGCCGCCGCGCCTCCGCCGTCTTTCTCGTCACCCGTCTTCTGGCAAGTGGCGCACGTCTCTGGGTTCCCACCGTGCTGCTCGTCCTCGGCTGGAAGGTGTTTATCAATCCCGCCATCTCACCCATGGATGAGTTCTGGCTCTATGCCGCCGCCTTGGTCGTCATCACCGTGCTCACTTCCATCTACACCGCACTCGGCGGCATTCGCGCCGTCATCTGGACGGATGTGATCCAGGTGGTCATTCTCTTTTCCGCCCTCGGCTTTGCCCTCTGGCATCTGCTCGCGCACACCGGTGGCTGGCCAGCCTTGAACGCCGCCATTTTGAAACCCGCCCTCATTGACTGGGGCAAACCTGACCCGGCTTACCCCGGTGCATGGGGCTGGGTCAAAGGCATCCTCGAAACCGAGTACACCATGTGGACGGCCTTTATCGGCTCCACTTTCGTCACGCTCGCCACCCATGGCACAGATCAGGACATGGTGCAGCGCATGCTCACGGCCAAGAACAAACGCCAGAGCGGATTCGCCACCATTCTTTCCGGCGTCGCAGACATCCCCGTCAATTTCATGGTGCTCAGCATCGGCATCCTCCTCTTCGTCTTTTACCAGCAGCACCCCGAAATTCTGCTGCCAAAGAATGCCAAAGGCGCACCCGACAGCAGCCAGGTGTTTCCGTTTTTCATCCTCACCTCCATGCCCACCGGCCTGCGCGGCCTCGTCGTGGCCGGCGTCCTCGCCACCGCCATGGGCTCGCTCAGCACCGCATTAAATTCCCTGGCCACCAGCTACGTGCGCGACTTCCACTTCCGCTGGTTTGGCGAACCCAGCACCGAAAAAGGCAAGGTGCGCGTTCTGCGCTTTAGCACGGTGCTGTTTGCCGTCCTCCTCATCTCCGTCGCCCTCGGCACCGCATGGGTCAAGGCGCACAATCCCTCCCTGCGCATCATCCCCATCATTCTCGGCGTCTTCGGCTACACCTACGGCTCCCTGCTCGGAGTCTTCATGGTCGGACTGTTCACCAACACCCGTGGCAACGACTTCGGCAATGGCATCGCCATGCTCGCCGGCTTCATCGTCGTCGGCTACCTCAGCGGCCTCGACAAAGGCCTCATGGCCTCCCTCGGCATGCCGGGCGGCATTCCACGCCCTGACTGGATGGTCGAAATCGAATTCCCCTGGCGCATCCTCTTCGGCACCATCGTCACCTTCGCCATCGCCATGGGCTTCAAGACCCCCGAAAACAAACTCGGCCACTCCAAGGTCGTCCAAGCAGGCACCTGATACCGTGAACAACTGAAAACGGGTCCGGTTAAATGACCCTCAGTGGATGTAGCTTTCGCTGGCTCCATGAGCTGAACCTCGCCATTTCCTTGCAGGTTCGTCTCTCTTTCGCCACTCCGCTCCCGCCACACACCAGCCCTGAAAGGGCTGAGTAATTCAGCCCAGGGTCAGCCGAGCCTAAGCGAGGCGACCCTGGGTAGGGCCAAAACCATCAGGGAAGCAAACCCAGCACTCCGCCACACCCCACGTTCACCAGCCGCGTCTGCCACCAGTTCCGCCGCGCATTGGCTCCGCACTCAGGCCGCGTTCCCACACGCCTCCGCCACCCCGATGCCCAAACCGGTCACAAAAAAGCGCGGACCGTTTCCAGTCCGCGCCTTTCTTGATTCATTGACGATCCCGAAACCGGCACCGTCTTCCACCACTCTTACGAGTAGCTGGCCTGCTGGCCCTTGATGTCGCGCTTCTTGATCCACGGCATCAGGCTGCGGAGGCGTGCGCCGGTCTTCTCGATCGGGTGCTTCTCGCCGTCCTTGAGCAGCTTGTTGAACTTCTTGTAGCCGGTCTTCGTCTCGCGGATCCACTCCTTGGCAAACTTGCCGGACTGGATGTCCTTGAGGGCTTCCTTCATGCGCTTCTTCACCGACTTGTCGATGATTTTCGGACCGACCTTCACGTCGCCCCACTTGGCGGTTTCGGAGATCGAGAAACGCATGCCAGCGATGCCGGACTCGTTCATCAGATCGACGATCAGCTTCAATTCGTGCAAGCACTCAAAGTAGGCCATCTCAGGAGCGTAGCCAGCTTCCACCAGCACTTCAAAGCCGGCCTGCACCAGCGCGCTTGCGCCACCGCAAAGCACGGTCTGTTCGCCGAAGAGATCGGTTTCGGTTTCTTCCTTGAAAGTCGTCTCGAGGACACCACCACGGGTGCCGCCGATGCCGTGCGCCCAGGCAAGAGCGATCTTCTTGGCCTGCTTGTCAGCGTTCTGATAGATGGCGATGAGGGCGGGGACGCCTTTGCCTTCGGTGTACTGACGGCGCACGATGTGGCCTGGGCCTTTAGGGGCCACCATGATCACGTTCACGTCCGTTGGAACGATGATCGTCTTGAAATGGATGGCGAAGCCGTGGCTGAACAGCAGGGTCTTGCCCTTGGTCAGGAATGGCTTGATGTCCTTGTCGAACACACCGGCGATTTTCGTGTCCGGCACGGCCACGAAGATCACGTCGGCCTTCTTGACGGCTTCAGCGGTGTCATAGACCTTGAGGCCCTTTTCTTCTGCCACTGCGCGGCTCTTGCTGCCGGGGTAGAGGCCGATGATCACATTGACGCCGCTCTCTTTAAGGTTCAGGGCGTGGGCGTGGCCTTGGGAGCCGAAGCCGATCACAGCGCAGGTCTTGCCTTTGAGCGGTGCAAGGCTGGCGTCTTTTTCAGTATAGATTTTCGCGGGCATATAGGTTCTGGTTTGAAGGGCGGCGACAGTGCTTCAAGGGGGGGGCGGGGTCAAACGGCTTTTTCCCGGCCCGCCAAGGCTGTCATTGACCGCATGGGGCCACTGGGTAGTCTCCGCCCCTCCAATATGAAACCCACCATCGCCCTGCTCTGCACCGCACTTGCTGCGGTACCACTCATTCACGCTCAGGACGTCAAGCCCGCACAGCCGGCCGACGCACCCTCAGCCTCCCCCACCCTCCCCATGGACAAAGTCAGCTACTTCATCGGCAAAAACGTCGGCAATTCCATCCTCAAGCAGCAGGAGAAAATTGACCTCAAGGAATTCACCGAAGGCGTCAAGGACGCCCTCACCTCAAAGAAAAGCTCCAGCTACTCCATGGGCACCGGCCTCGGCCAGCAGTTCGCCAGCGAAGGCATCCCGATCGACATCGAAAAATTCATTGCAGGCATCACCCACACCGTGAAGCCCGGCGCTGACAAGCCCGCCTACACCGAAGAAGAACTCACTGCGGCCATGGCCTCCTTCGAGATCTTCATGAAGGCCAAGGCTGAAGCCAACATGACGCCTGAGCAGCGCGCCGAACAGGCCGCCGTGAAGCAGAAAATGGCCGCCGCCAAGGAAGAGGGTGTGAAATTCCTCGAAACCAACGGCAAGCGCAAGGAAGTCACCACCACCAAAAGCGGACTCCAGTATGAAATCATCAAGGCCGGCACCGGACCCAAGCCCGCCGTCACCGACACCGTCAGCGTTCACTACCACGGCACCCTCGTGAACGGCACCGTCTTCGACAGCTCCGTCGAGCGCGGAATGCCCGCCACCTTCGGCCTGCAGGAAGTCATCAAAGGCTGGACCGAAGGCCTTCAGCTCATGCCCGTCGGCTCCAAGTGGCGCTTCGCCATCCCCTCCGATCTTGCCTACGGCGACAGCGGCAGCCCAAGCGGCGGCATTGGCCCAGGCGTCCCTCTCATCTTCGAAGTCGAGCTCCTCGGCATCGTGAAGTAATCGCTTCCCTTCAGCATTGAATCCCATTAGGGCAGGTCCTCGGACCTGCCCTTTTTTCATTTGGAGCGCCAATCGCAAACCTTTTGGACTGCGGTTGCGAAGCGAGGAACGAGCGCAGCTACCGCTTTCCGCAGGCCGGTCAGCTCACTCATGCCACGAGACGCTCGAAAACCGATCACGTGTTTAAGCCAGATCTTGCACGATACCGCCAGTCCGCCGTTTTGCTCTGTTCGCGGAACCCTCCTGATCGTTTGCGCTGTCCACTCCGTATGACTCCTGATATTCGCCTCACCCATGTCCCCTGCCCCGCTTTCACCCTCCGCCTCCTCGACACGCCTGCTGTCCCTCGATGCCCTGCGCGGTTTCGACATGTGCTGGATTCTCGGTCTTTCCACCGTCGTCTCCCAGATCCTCAATCGCGCCTTCCCGCAGTCCTCGGTCGTGGCCAGCATCGCGACTCAGTTCAAGCATGTGGACTGGGCCGGCTTTCGTTTCTATGACCTGATCTTCCCCCTATTCCTCTTTCTCGCAGGCGTTTCGCTCGCCATCGCACTGCCCCGCCGTGTCGCACGTGATGGCCGCCGCGCCGCCATTCACCACCTGCTCGCACGTGCGGCCATCCTGCTGATCCTCGGCGTCATTGTCTCCGGCGGCGTAAAGAACGGCTGGGATCAAATCCGCTGGCTTGGCGTCCTCCAGCGCATCGGCATCGCCTCCGCAGCCGCCGGTTTGCTTTCACTCTGGCTGAACATACGCGGCCTCACTATTTCAGCCGTCGCTATACTGCTCGTTTACTTCCTGCTTCTACGTTTCGGCTTTGGCGGGGGAAGTTTCGCCGAAGGCCTGAACATCACCAATGAGTTCGACCGCATGTGGCTCCCTGGACGCAAATACGACGGCAATCACGATCCCGAAGGCATCCTCAGCACCCTGCCCGCAATCGCCACCGCACTCCTCGGCCTTCTCGCCGGAAAGTGGCTCACAAGCCCCGCCTCACCATGGCGCAAAGTCGCTGCCCTCATCGCCGCCGGCATCCTCCTGCTCGCCCTCGGCTGGGCCTGGCATCCATTCTTCCCCGTCATCAAAAAGATCTGGTCTTCCAGCTTCGTGCTCGTCGCAGCCGGTTGGAGCGCCCTCCTCCTCGGACTGTTTTACGCCATTGTCGATATCCTCGGCTGGCGGCGCGGCCTAGCCCCCTTCCTCTGGGTCGGCTCCAACCCCATCGCACTCTATCTCTGCTCCGGCTTCGGCTTCTTCCGCACCATCAGCGAACGCCTCGCCACCGCACCCCCACCACCCTACGACTGGCTGCCCTCCGCCCTGACCTTCGCCATCATGCTCGCCACCGCCCAATGGCTCCACAAACGCCAGCTCTTCCTCCGCGTGTAAAACGAACATCCATGGTAACTATTCAGGTCCTGCGAAGAGGCCGATGTGCGCTCCCCTCACCCAGCCTCTCCCCGAAGGAGATAAGGAGCAACGGAGCCTTGGGCGGGAAGAGGAGATTCGCGCTGGAGAGCTTCGAAACTGAATCGGAGTCGCAATGCGTTACTCCTCTCCCCGTCGAGGGCGTGGCTTGGTAGATGCTACCTTCGGGGAGAGGTCGGGTGAGGGGAAAAGTTGAAGCCGTCGAAAGCAGCACATTGGCCTCTAACCTGCATTTCTCGCACTCGCAGGGAATCCACGAACAGCGTGTTGCCGCCATGATGTAGCTCGGTATTCCGATACCGAGTCGGTGCCGTCGCGGAATCGGAATTCCGCGCTACCTCCCCGCATGTCAACGCTGGGAGTGTGAGAAGTGCGGGCTGACACGCTTCCGCCCGCTGTCTCCCCCCAGGACCTGAAGAGTCACCATCCATGTTCGTTCCCTCTCAGCACAGTCCAAATCTGAACCATTAAAAACCGCCTTCTCTTCCACAGCCAGTCTGTGTCTGACTCAGATGGATTGAAGTACGACAGACACTCCTGTCTGTCGATCAGCGCCCTCCAATCACCCCGGACCAACCACCAGGAATCGCGCTCTTCAGCACAATTTCCCCATCGCATGCCAGGCTCGGAAGCGCTAGCGCTGGCATAACGGTAGCCGTGGGTGCCAACCCACGGAACCGCGCCGCCTACACCTATGGGATCCAGTCGAACCGCGTAGCGGTGACACAAACCTCCGCTCCACCCATCGCATTCCCCATCATTACCCACCCGCCCGCTTCACCGGCAGCAGCAAATGCAGCTCCGCAAAGCCACGATAAAACTCCATCGCCGGCCGTGATGGATCCACCTCATGCTCCTCCGCCATCTGCGCAAACAACCCACCGATTTCATCGAGCTTGCTCTTCCAGTTCTCCAGCTTGATCCGCGCACACGGACCACCCGCCACTTCAATCACCGGCAGCCCCGTCACGCGTTCCTCCAGCTCTCCATCCGACACCAGCCCGGCGTAATACTCCATGCCCCCCACCGTCGTGCAAATCAGGCCATAGGCCTTCCTCCCCTTCATCGCACGCTTCGACTCGATCTCCTGCCATGACGCACGAATGCCATCCGGAAAAGACCGCGCCTTCACCGTGATCAGCCGCAGCGGCACCTGTTGGATGACGGTGGATTTCATCGGGGTGTGCTGGCAGAATGGTATCGTTTCACCTCGGGCTCCTCCTTGCCTCGGCCACCGCTTTCAAGCCGCAGCGGCACCGGGCCGTCTTCTTTGACTTGAATCGTGGCATGCTCATGCATCACGCCATTGCCTTTGAAGGTCATCTCCAGGTTCACAGTGAAACCATCCTGCTTGTCATACGCACAAAAGGATTCCCACGAACCCACCTGATCATCACCATTAAACACCAGGAATGGACGGAAACCCATTCCACCTCCAAGTGCCACATCTTGCATCCCCAGCCAGACGCACACCAGTCCATCACCATCGGGGTTCCCACCTTCGTTCCAAAACACAAACCGCCGGATCTCTTTCCCACCCACGCGTGCCATCAGCTCTGTCTTGAAAACAGTGCTGCTGCCTTTGGCGAGCCACTTCAATCCAACAGGTTGCCCGGCATCATCATATTGAACCTCGGGATAACGGTCTGTTTGATGCTGATCGCTGGCAATCACATCACGGGTCAGAAAGACAACATCCGACCCCATGGTGACACACCTCCCGCCCACCTCAGCCGCAGGAAGCATGTTGATCATCAGACCAAAAAGACACGGCAGGAGAAATTTCATGCGGGCATTTTAGACCTCAACCTCATTTGATGGCAAGGCCATCTTGCCCCTCGCAGCGCCCAACTCGAAAAAGCGCGCCGCCCGCTCCGGCAATTTACAATTCTCAGTTTTCAGTTCTCAGTTTACAATACTTAGCACCTCGTCCTTCGAGGTGCTCAGCGCGAAGAATAAGCGCCATGCCCGCGCGCTCCCATCCCCTACTTCCCACTCGCCCACTTCACCGCATTCGTGAGGATCTGCTGGTACGGCTTCAGATCATGCACCCGCGCATCATGCCCCAGCGCGATGCCAACCACCTTTGCCTTCGCATGCTCCGTGATCCACACGCTCGGATGCCCCGCCTTGTACTTGTCGCTTGGGCTCGTCTCCGCCAGCACCGTGATCTTGGCCGTGCCCGCAGGAATCTTGTCCGGCTCCGCATTCACATAGTACAGCTCGTCCTCAACCGTGAAGCTCGCAGGCACCCCCGCCATGATCGGATGATCCGCCTTCACCGCTTTCACATCAAAAGGATGAATCCGGTCATGCCCCCGCGCACCACCACCCACGATCTGCGCATTCAACTCAGGCCATCCCGCAAACCCATACCACGTGCCAGGATGCAGCATGACGATCCCCTTGCCCGCAGCCGCGAAATCAAACAGCGCTTTGCGATACACCGCCGTGTCGAAAAACTTCCGGTTCACGCTGATCACCGCCACATCCGCATTCGCCAGCTCAGCCGCAGCCTGATCACGGTCCTCCGTGTAATGCACCGTAAACCCGGCCGCCTTCAGAGTCGCCACATCCGTCTCACCAAAGAACTTCGCGAAGTCGTGCGATGACCCGCCACCAATGACCAGCACCTTCGTCTTCCCAGACTCCCACTGCACCGGCGTCACAGCCACCAGCGGCCCATCACCTTTGCCACCTTCTTTCGGCCCGATTTCCGGCGCACCACGAACGTCCACGTTCGTTTTGGGCTTGGGCGCCGCCGCCCCAAGTTTCGCAGGCTCCGTGCTCGCCGTGATCGCCACCGTGCAGGGCGTGACGATAGTGCCGCTCGTCTCCAGCGCGATCTTCTTCAGCGCGCTCTTCTTCTTCAAGTTGATCGCGAAATAACGCAGCTGACCGCGCCGGGTAAAGTCGCCCGCATCATCACTCAGCGGCACTTCGGCCTTGCCGATGTAATCGGCGAAGTGCTCGCCATTTTTGAGCACGATGCTTTCCTTGTCACCGTCAGCGAATTCGACATGAACAGTCATCGCGGGCTGCCCGAGGGCTTTGTCCCCGCCGAAAGGCCAGCCCCAGCCAGCGACCCCACCAAGGAAGTGCAGGCTGGCGGCCGTGGCGCTCGTGGCGGTCTCGATCTTCTCAGGGAAGTTCTCGGCCACCGTGCCTTTGCCACCACCTTTGAGCGCGATGAGGCTCGCGCCCGTTTGCGATTTCTCAGGGTCCATCACGAAAAACGGCACACCATTCACAGTGACATTGCCGAACTTGTGCAGCGTCACCGTCTGGTCCTTCGCATCTTCCTTCGCGAAGATGCCGGCACGGCTGTCTGCGTTGTAGGCCGTGCGCAGATCAATCACACGGAACTTCTGTTCGCCACCGCAGATGAAGGCCAGGATGTCCCGCAGCGTCTCAGCGCCCAGCGCATCCAGCCCGTCCGGCATCAGACTGCGCCGCGTGTTTTCCCGCGTGGCGATGTCGTCCTTCTTGATTTCAAAATCACCCACCTGATTGCGCAGCGTCAGGCTCGCCTGGTTCTCCGTGATGATCACACCAGCCTGCGTCTCACCCTTCTTCGTGGTGATGTTCCAGGCCCAGAAGCTCGGATCCACCTCACGGTTCGGATCCACGATATGCACCAGCAGTTCCGCCGGACCGTGTGCCCCCATGCCCGTGAGCTGCGGCCCCACATCACGCAGCCCCAGATCACCAAGCTTGTGACAAACCGCACAGGCCAAAGCAAACATCGCCTTGCCCTTCACCGCATCGCCCGGCTTCTCAACCTCAGGCGTCAGCTGCGCCAGCAGCTCGTTCTTCGCCTTCGCATTCGGGTTCAGCTTGTCGATCATCGCATTCGCCTGCTTCGCCACCTGCTTGTTCGGATGCGTCCGCAGCCGCGCAATATTCCCCGGCCCGATTTCCTTCGGATCAATCTTCCCATTTTGAATAGCCCCCAGCAGCGCCAACGAAGCCTCTGGCCTCTTCAAAATCGCATCAAAAGCCTGGGTGCGCAGTTCGGGCTTCAGCCCGTTCAAGTTCCCCACGAGCTCCGTGACCCTCCCCTTCTCATCCATCGCCGCAATGATCGCAGCCTGCAGCGCCACAGGCGAATCCGGGCGCGCCAAAGCCCCCACAACCAGTGCACTCGCCTCACCACCGATCCCAATCAGCGACTTGGCCGCCGTAATACGATCCCCCATAGCAGCCGCCTTGTCCTCCAGCTTCGCCGTCAGACTGGCAATCTGCGCCTTCACCTCAGCCGCCAGCACACCCGCCTTGTCCCACTTCACCACCAGCGGCAACGCAGCCGCCGCCAGCGCAGGCTGCGCCAGCAGCTTCTTCAACGCAGCCGTCAATTCTGGCGTAAGCACAGGCCCATCATTCAACTGCTGCGCGATGCCCTGCAGGATCACGATTTTCAGCGCATTGGCTTTTGCATCTGCATTGGCACAGGCACTGATAAGTTTGTCAGCACCAGCTGGCAAAGCCGCTGGAAGCAATGCTGCCACGAAAGCTTCTGACCCACCATGCGCGAGCGCGGCTTCAATGCTTGGCTGCGCCTGATCAGCACAGGCGGCAATCAACGCAGAACGGCTCCAGTCCTCCTTTGCAGCCGCATAGTCCTTCAGAACCTGCTCGCGCCCCTTGTCGGTCTGCACGGCTTTTTCAGCAGCTTCGTAGGCTTTGAGGGCATCGCTGCCCATGCTTGCATTGAGGTTTTCACCCTTCTTCACCACCTTCGTCGCCTGCTTGTGCTGCACCTTCCAGATACGCCCAAAGTAATGATCCCGGTCAGGACGCACCGCCGCATTCGCAGGCCCATGAATCGGACCCCGCGTGTCATTGTGAATCACCGCCTGATTATAAAAATCCACCACATACAACGCCCCATCCGGCCCCACACGATTTTCGATCGGCCGGAACCACAGATCCTTGCTGCGAATAAACTCTGTCTTCTCACGCCCCGCCTCACGATGCGCCTTGTAAGTCACTCCATCTTTCTCAACGAAGAAGTGACTCACGATGTTCAGCGTCGGCTCGGTGGTGAAGTAGCTGTAGTTCCACTTCGCGGGCCAAGCACCGCCTTCATAAATGGCGCAACCTGCCGCCGCCGTATAGCTCCCCACCTGATCGATCTGCACATAAGCCTGCTCAGGCCATGACATCAGCGGATACGTCGGCTCCTTCGGCAGCATGCCATTCGTGCCCATCACGCCAGGCAGCTTGCCCTTTGCCAGCACATACTCCGGCAGCACCACATGCAGAAAGTGATTCCCACTCGTCGGCTGCGTGAAAAACACCTGCCCGTCCGAAGTGATGTCCAGCCCCCAGGTATTCCCACCACGCGAAGCATACTGCTCAAACGCGCTGCCATCCGGCTTAAACCTCACCACACCACTGCCATCCGTCCCAAAATCCTGTTTGCCATCCGGCGATGTCACATGCCCCGAGCTGTAACCATGCGTGGCATACACCCACCCATCCAAACCCCAGCGCAGGTTGTTGATCACCGCATGCGTGTCTCCCGTTCCAAGACCCGTGTAGAGCTTCGTCCGCTTGTCAGCGGTCTCGTCTCCATCCGTGTCTTCAAGGTACCAGATATTCGGCGCAGCACAGGCAATGACGCCCTTCTTGTAGAAGCAGAAGCTCGTGACGAGTTCCAGCTTGTCCGCAAACACATGCTTCTTGTCCATCACCCCGTCGCCATTCGTGTCAGACAAAATTGAAATCCGGTCGATCGGATCACGATCATACTTGGTCGTCCATGAGCCGCTGTCCTTCCACTTCTCCACATTCAGCTCACGCCGCCCATTCGGATACTCCGGCGTCTCACACACCCACAGCCGCCCCTTCTCGTCCCAGTCCACATTCATGACCTTGTTGATCAGCGGCTCGCTGGCCACCAGCGAGATGTCGAACTCCGGATGCACCTCCAGCTTCTCCGCCGCTTTTTCCGGCCGCGTGGGTCCACCTTCCACATACCGCAGATTGTCCCCCAGCTCCTCCGGCTTGCACAGCTCATCCACATTCTCCCGCTTCCCCGCCCAGGCGATCCCCCTCAGCAGCAGCGCACGGAAATTCGGCCGGCTGAAGTTCGCATAGTAGTGCCCCGGAATGCTGACAAAGGACCGGTAGTTGTCCTTCTCATAAGTCCAGACCTGCGGCTGAATGTCATAGATGCTGACCTCCTTGCCCCCCTTGGTGACTTCGGCGGCTCGTTTGGCAGCCTTTTCATTGCGCGCCCCAGCCGGCTTCGGGGTGTAAGCTCCGGCCAGAATCCGGCACTCGGGCAATACATCCATGTCGTAGTAAATTTCGTCATCCATTGCGAAATTCGACACATCTTTCGTGATCGGTGTCTCATGGTCCGTGAAGTACAAATGCATCGGCCCCTCCCGCCATTTCGTCTGCCCATGGTGCCAGGAGCCCCCGATGATGCCCTTGAACCAGTCATGGTCTTTGGACACCGATGCCGCATGGATCGTCACAATGCCGCCTCCCCGCTGCAAATACTCCAGCAAGTCCTTCCGCTCCTGCCCGATCTTGATGTCACCCCCGCTGTCCAGGTGCAGAATCAGCACATCCGTTGCAGCCAGCTGCTCCTTGGTCGGGAAAGCATCCCCACCCGTCGCCTTCGCCCCCCGCTCATTCAGCAGCGGCACCCAGTCTCGCAGGAAGGAGGGGTGATCATGCGCCCCCGGACCGTGGGATTTGGGACCCGACCGGATGAAAACGCGCAGCGGCTCCACCGCGAAGGATGAGTGCGGAACAACGCAAGACGCAGCAAGCGCGAGACAGAAAAGGAAACGTTTCATGGTTGGTTCGATGGTAGGCAGAACCAACGCATGATGTGAAGCCCGTTTTCGCACGGCACACTATCGGAAATGCACATGCCATCCCCGCCTGAAAAAACAAAGGGCACGACTCGCGTCGTGCCCTTCGTGTGAAATTCAAAGCAAACCGTCGCTTACTTCGGCTGTGCTGCGGGGGCAGGAGCCGGCGTCGGGGCTGGCGTTGCCGCAGGTGCAGGAGCCGTAGTTGGAGCTGGCGCAGCGGCCTTGGGTGCTTCAGGAGCCTTGGCTGGCTCTGTCTTGGCAGGAGCAGGAGCGTCTTTCTTCGCTTCAGCCTTCGGGGTCTCGGCTGCCTTGGCAGGTTCACCCGGCTTGCCTGCATCCTTTTTCACGGCTTCCTGGATTTTCTCCAGAATCTTGGCTTTGGCCTGCTCTTCAGCCGTTGGGGCGGCAGCGGGGGCAGCTGCCTCAGGCTTGGCATCGCCAAAGAGAGTCGGAGCCTTGCTGCCAGTCTGGTGGCGGCTCACAAGGACGGCCAGAAGGATGGTCAGGGCAAAAAGAATGATGGCCAGATAGACCGTGAACTTCTGCAGCACGTTCGTCGTCTGTGCGCCCCAGACCTGGCTGGCGGCGGCGTCGCCGAAGGAGGCGCCGAGGCCTTCCTGACGGGGGCGCTGCATAAGTACGACGAGAATGAGCAGAAGGCAGACGATGACTTCCACTACGGTAAGAATTCCAATGAAGATGTCCATAAAAGGGGCGCGAATATGGGGGGACTTCCCGGCTTGGCAAGGGGGAGTTCCAGTTGAGCAGCCCGATTCACTCCCCTGTCCAGGCCCAGTCAGGGCGTTTTCCACCCCTTTACAGTGCGTTTACAGACGCCGCCCGTCGCCAGAACCACCATGGTGGCATGAAGACGATTCTTTATGCCCTTTTCCTCGCCACGCCCCTGATTGCGCAGGATTTCCGCGCACGAGCCTGGATTTCCCCCAGTTCGCGCATCATTCACTCGCAGCCGGTCCAAGTGACCCAGGTCGATGCCCACATCGACATCGCGGATCAAATTGCCACGACCACCCTCGACATCGCCCTGCGCAATCCGACGGGCCGCCCGCAGGAGTCCGAACTGCTCGTGCCGGTGCCGAGCGGGGCAGTGCTGAAAGCCTTCGCCTTTGAGGGCGGCAACTCCGAAGGAACGGCCAAATTACTGCCGCGTGAGGAAGCCCGACGCATCTACGACACCATCGTGGCACAGACGCGCGATCCGGCGCTGCTGGAGTTCGTCGGCAATGCGGTCGTGAAATCGAGCGTGTTCCCCGTCCCGGCCAATGGCACGCAAAAAGTGAGGGTAACCTATGAGCAACTGCTCGAAGCCGATGGCTCGCGGCTCGATTACGTCCTGCCGCGCTCGGAAGCGGTGGAATATGCGGTGCCCTGGAAGCTCTCCATGCGCGTCAAATCCACTTCACGCATCGCCTCGCTCTATTCTGCAAGCCACGAGATCTCGGCCAAACAGCCAGATGGCAATACCGCCACTCTTTCCTGCGAAACCAAGGACCCGGGTGCTTTCCGGGTGTCTCTGCTCCGCGAAACCAAGGATGACATGACCGCCTCGCTGCTGGCCTATCCAGACCCCAAGATCGGCGGCGGCTATTTCCTCGTGATGATCGCCCCGCCGAAGCCCAAAGCAGATGCGAAGCCCATCCTGCGGGAGGTCACCCTCGTCATTGACCGCAGTGGCAGCATGGCCGGACCCAAGCTCGATCAGGTCAAAGCTGCCGCCTTGCAGGTGATCGAAGGCCTGAACGACGGTGAGGGCTTCAACCTCATCGTTTATAATGAGGCAGTTGAGATGTTTGCCGCGCAGCCGGTGATCAAAAATACCGAGACCACCAGGCAGGCCCGCGACTACATCAGCGCGCTGCGGGTGAGCGGCGGCACGAACATCCATGACTCCGTCGTCGAGTCGCTGCGCCAGAAGCCGCTCGAAGGCATGCTGCCCATCGTGTTGTTCCTCACCGACGGCCTGCCCACCATCGGCCAGACCTCGGAAAAGGCGATCCGTGAGGCGGTGGCCAAGGGAAACCCGCACCAGCGTCGCGTGTTCACCTTCGGCGTGGGTGTGGATGTAAACACGCCGCTGCTTTCCCGCATCGCCCGTGAAACCCGGGGCAGCGCGGAGTTTGTGCTGCCGAAGGAAGATGTGGAGGTCAAAGTGGGCCGTGTCTTTGACCGCCTGCGCGGTCCGCTGCTCACCAAACCGGCCGTGCGGGTGGATGATCCGAGCCGTGTGAGCGATCTCATCCCCTCTCCCCTGCCCGATGTGTTTGAGGGAGAGCAGATTCTTCTGTCCGGCACCTACCGTGGCGAAGCACCGCTGCATTTCCAGCTCACCGGCACTGCGGCCGGAGGAGAACGAAAATTCGATTTCACCTTCAACCTCGACAAGGCCAGCACCGCAAACGCCTTTGTCGCCCGGCTCTGGGCCAGCAACAAGATCGCGGTGCTTAGCGAGGCGATCCGTGACCTCGGTGCCGATGGCGCAACGGGTGGAACGACGGAGCTGGTGAATGAAATTGTGCGCCTTTCCACGCAGTTCGGCATTCTCACGGAATACACCGCCTTCCTAGCTGAAGAGGGCACCTCCCTCGCCGCTGCGCCTGCCAATGCCAGCAGGACCGCCGACAATTACAGCGACAGGGCGATGAAGATGCGCAGTGGTCCTGCCGCCGTCTCTCAGGAAGGCAATTTGACCAAAGCCGCCAGTTCCAAGCAGCTCAACGTCCGCAATCGCTTCCTTGATGACAAGATGCAGGCCATCGAGATCACCAGCGTGCAGCAGTGCCAGGCCGGAGCCCTCTTTAACAAAGGCAACCGCTGGACCGATGCCAGCGCCGCCAAGGCCGAGCGAGCTCCCGACCGCACCATCGAGATCGGCAGCACTGAGTTTGGCCGCCTGGTCGATGAACTCGCCGCCGACAACCGCCAGAGCCTGCTGGCCCTGCGTGGCGAACTGCTGCTGCAGCATCGCGGCCAGCTGGTCCTCATCCGCTGAAAATTTCTCCCGTCAACTCATCCACAAACACATCCATGAAAACGCAATCCATCCTCATCGCCACGGCCTTGTCCGCGTGCCTCGCCATCGCCAATGATGCCCAACCGCCCGCCCCCGTGGCGGAAATCGCCAAGGTCGAAACTATTGCTGACACCCCGCTGGTGCAGATCGCCGTGTTGCTGGACACCAGCGGCAGCATGAGCGGCCTGATCGAGCAGGCAAAGACCCAGCTCTGGAAGCTAGTGAATGAATTCATCACCGCGAAGCAGGACGGCAAAACACCCGTCGTGCAGGTGGCGCTGTATGAATATGGCAAATCTTCGCTGCGGGCGGAAGAGAACTGGATCCGTCAGATCCAGCCGCTCACCCGCGATCTCGACAAAGTGTCCGAAGAACTCTTCGCCCTGACGACGAACGGCGGGGATGAATACTGCGGTGCGGTGATTCAGCGGGCGACGAAAGATCTCGCCTGGGATGCGAATCCCAAAGTTTACAAAGCGATCTTCATCGCCGGCAACGAACCTTTCACCCAGGGTCCCATAGATTCCAAAAAAAGCTGCCAGAACGCCATCGGGAAGGGCATAATCGTGAACACGATCCATTGCGGCAGCGAGTCCCAGGGCATCGCCGAGCATTGGAACCAGGGCGCGCTGCTCGCAGACGGCAAATACCTCGTGATCGACCAGAACCAGGCCATCGTTCATATCGAAGCGCCGCAGGACAAGGAGATTGTGAAACTCAACGAACAGTTGAACAGCACCTACATCAATTATGGAAAGGAAGCACCGATGGCCAAGGCGCGGCAGGTTGCCCAGGACAGTAACGCCGCAGCCAAGGCAGAATCCGGCGCCCAGGTGCAGCGCATCGTCAGCAAGGCCAGCTCAAACTACTGCAACACCGGCTGGGATCTCGTCGATGCCAGCAAGCAGAAGGACTTCGACATCACGAAGGTCAAGGAGGCCGACCTGCCCGAGGAAATGAAGAAGATGACCGCCGAAGAGCGCAAGGTCTACCTTGAGAAGAAAATCGCCGAGCGTGCGGAGATCCAGAAGCAGGTGCTGGCCTTGAACAAGGACCGTGAGGCCTACGTGGCAGCGCAGCGCAAAGAGTCCGCCATGACCGACACGCTCGACACGCTCGACACCGCCATGACCAAGGCTCTGCGGTCCCAGGCGGAGAAAAAAGGCATCGCGTGGGAGAAATGAACCTTTAAACTTCGCCATGCCTGCCACCATCCTTGTTGTTGAAGACGACGCCGCGATCCGTCGCGGCGTCCTGGATGCGCTCAAGTTCGCCGGTCATACGACCCTGGAGGCAAGCGATGGTGAGAAAGGCATGAAGCTGGCCCTGAGTTCGACCTTCGACCTCATGCTGCTGGATCTGGTGCTGCCCCATGCGAGCGGCTTTGACATCCTGAAAGCCCTGCGCCGCGAACGGCCCGGCACACCGGTGATCATCCTCTCCGCCCGTGGTGAGGAAAACGACCGTGTGCGCGGCCTGCGGCTGGGTGCGGATGACTACGTGGTGAAGCCTTTCAGCGTGCGGGAGCTGCTGGCCCGCGTGGAGGCGGTGCTGCGCCGTGCGCCCGAACGCCAGCCCGTGAGTGAAACGCTCACGCTGACCGCAGCGACGATTGATTTCGGGCAGAGCGTGGCCCGTTTTGAGAATGGTGAAAGCGCGGAGCTTTCCGAACGCGAGCGTGATGTGCTGCGCTACCTTGCGCTGAATCGTGGCAGACCAGTGTCTCGCGAGGAACTGCTGCAACGCGTCTGGCACATCGAGAACCAGCAGACCGAAACACGCACGGTGGACATGCACATCGCAAATCTGCGCCACAAACTGCGAGATGACGCCGAGTCTCCGCGTCTGATAGTCACCATACGCGGCAAGGGCTACCAACTCGCCTGATTCCCCCATGCGCAAACCGCTGCACATCTGGATCACCTTCATCGCCTGCCTCGGGCTGCTGCTCGCGGCGATGGCGTGGGTGAGCTGGCACACGCTGGCGCTGGAGCGTGAGCGGGAAACGGCGGCGCGTGAGGCAGACCAGCAGGAGCGCGTGCGGCTGGCGCTGTGGCGGCTCGATTTCCAGGCGAGCGCGCTCATGATCCGCGAGAATGCACGGCCGCCCTATGATTTTCGGCCGTTTCATTCGCCGGAAGGTCTGATCAACAAGGCGTACGACAATGTGGCAAAGGGCGAGGTGCTGGTCCCATCACCGCTTCTCGCCGAGGTGCCGGAGCATGTGCTGCTGTATTTTCAGATGGACACACGCGGCCAGGTTTTATCCCCGCAGGTGCCGCAAAACAACGAGCGAACGCTGGCGCTGGCGCAGTTCATCAATGCAGACGACCTGACTCGCAGCGAGCAACGTTTGAGCGGATTGCGCGAACTGCTCGCCAAGCCGGTGCAAGTGATTACGCCGCCGCAACAACGCGAGTCCTCGGTCTGGAACAACGGACGTGTAGCCCCCATGGCCCCTGCAGCGGCAACCTCGCTCAATCGCCAGCTGCTTGCCGAAATGGCCTGCGTGGCCCGCTTTGACATTGATGATTCCAAGACGGCCGAAGCCAATGATGCCAGTCTTCCACGCAATCCGGCCTGGAATACCCAGCAGGGCCAGGGGACGTCCCAACAGTTGATGCTGAACAACACGGAGAACTACTCGCGCAATCGTGCCGTCAACCTGCAGGCCGAGGAGGCGATCAAGCAACAGCCGCAGATCAAGATGAAGCAAGGTGCCGGCACCCTCGTTCTTACCAACGAAAAGGCGGCCGAGCCCAAGCCAGCAGCTGCGAAGGCGTTGAAAAAAGAATCCGCGAAACAGGCAGACAAAAGCGAGGGATCCAGCCTCGTAGCATCCACAGGAGCGGCAGCAAAGGCTATGGATGACCAGCAAATGTCATCCAAAAAACAGCCGCTGGATCCGGTCCCTTCGGCGGCTCCAGCGCCAATGCCTTTGGAGCCGAAAGCGGATGGTGCTGCCCGCGCTTTGGGCAATGAGTCCTCCGCTGCTCCAGCCAATCCTCCCGGTGCGCAGCCGCCACTGAAAAACGCCCCGGCCGCGAACAGTTCGCGGCCTTTTCAGGGTGTGTGGCTCGGCAGCAATCTCATGCTGACGCGCGAAGCCTTCGTGGATGGTGTGCGCATGGTCCAAGGAGTGTGGCTTGACTGGCCCGCGCTGCGCGAATCCCTGCTGCGGGAGATCACCGATCTGTTTCCGGATGCGAAGCTTGAGCCTGCAGCGAACGCCACCGCAGGAACCCGCCCGAATGACGATCCGCTGCGCTTCGCCGCGCTGCCGGTGCGACTGGTGCCAGGAGCCATCCAGCTGCCGCCGCTGCCGTTTTGGACACCGCTGCGCAGGTCTCTGGGAATCGCGCTCGCCTGTGTACTGCTCGCGGCGGTGGCGGTGGGGCTGGTGCTGTTTGGCACGGTGGCGCTGAGCGAGCGCCGTGCGGACTTCGTTTCCGCCGTGACGCATGAGCTGCGCACGCCGCTGACGACGTTTCGCCTCTATTCCGAGATGCTGGCAGACGGCATGGTGACCGATGAAGCGCAGCGGAAGACCTATCTTGACACCTTGACCGGAGAAGCGAGTCGATTGAGCCATCTCGTCGAAAACGTGCTCGCCTATGCCCGGCTTGAGCGTGGCAGTGCGAAGGCAAGGGCCGAGAACATCACGATCGGCGAGCTGCTGGACCGCATCCTGCCGCGGCTGCAGCAGCGTGCGGATGCCTGCGGCATGACGGTGCAGGTGCAAGCCACGGAAACGGACCGCAAAACCGAGCTGCATGTGGACGCTGCGGCGGTGGAGCAGATCCTTTTCAACCTCGTGGACAACGCCTGCAAATACGCTGCTCCGCGTGCGGCGCAGCCGGTGATCCATGTGGAGGCGGACACGGGCGGCAAGTTTGCCATGCTGCGTGTGCGCGATCACGGTGGCGGCATCTCCCGCAGCGAGCAGCGGCGGATTTTCCACCCTTTTCACAAAAGTGCCGATCAGGCGGCGCATTCGGCACCCGGGGTCGGGCTGGGACTCGCCCTATGCCGCAGGCTGGCCACGGTGCTGGGAGGAGCGATCACCCTGGATGCCACGCACAAGGATGGAGCGTGTTTCATGCTGCGCCTGCCGAAGTAATCAACTCTCTCCAGCGAGCGTGACAGCCCCCGTGAGGATGACATTGCCCGCATCATCACGGATTTCACCGCTGACCTGCCCGAGGGTGCCGAGCATGCCCTGCAGTGTGCCGCTGAGGTGAAGCGACTGACCGGGGGTGATGCTGCCGAGAATTTTGATCTGGCGTACGGCGGTGAGGCGCATGTTTTTGAGCGGGGCTTCGCCAGGGCGGGTTTGAATGAGGATGCCGCCGAGCTGGGCCAGCGCCTCGATCATCAGCACGCCGGGCATGAGCGGAGCGCCGGGAAAATGGCCACGGAGAAACTCCTCATCCCCCTTGAGCTTCCACACCGCTGTGGCGGAGGCGCCGGGAACCAGCTCCACAAGTTCGTCAATAAAACGAAACTCAGAACCGTGCGGAAGGGAGGAAAGCGCTTGAATTAGGTCGGCAGAAGATGGCATGCTGCGGTCATATTCACGATTCACTCACAGAGCAAACACCAAGATGCGCGCCTGCGCCGATGATCTGTCGTGTGATCATTCAGATGTGGCATGTCGTCGTGCTGCTGCTGAGCATGATCTACTGGGCCATCGGCGGCCTGTTGTTTGTGCTGGCAGGTGCAGCTTTGGTGCCGGTTCTTCCTGTGGAAAAATCCCGCTCCCTGGGACAATGGCTGCTGAGTGTGGCCTTCCGAGTCTTCCTCACATTCCTACGCGTGTGCGGCGTGTATGAGTGCGAATACATCGGTTTTAATGCGCTGAAGGATGTCAAAGGCGGGCTGATCATCGCGCCCAATCACCCGGCGCTTTGGGATGCCGTCTTCATTCTGTCCAAAATCCACGGTCTGCGCTGCATTCTCAAGGCTTCATTAATGCACAATCCTTTTCTACGTGGTGCAGCCAAGCTGGCGGGCTTTATCCCCAACAAGCCCGCGCATAAAATGCTGCAGAATTCCATCGAAGCGCTGCGCCAGGGCGACCGGCTGCTGTTTTTCCCGGAAGGAACACGCACGCGAAAGCTTGAGCAGTCCATCAACACTCTCCAGGGCGGCCTGGGCATCATCGCCACGCAGTCGAGTGCTCCGGTGTGGCCGGTGTTCATCGAAACGAACAGCGACTACCTTTCCAAGGGCTGGCCGCTGTGGCATCTGCCGGATAAAAAAATCCGCATGCGCATCACACTGGGCGAACCGCTGGCCAGCCCGCCGGATGAAAGCGCGGCGGAGTTCACCAAGCGCCTGCGCGAGGTTTTCCTGACTGCGCTCGGCAACCGCCCGAAAGCTTGATGGGAGGGATGATTCGCGGCGTTATCAGCAGATGCGTCTGTTGCTCCTTCTACTGACTCTCGGCACCAGCCTCCAGGCTGCGCCGAACATTTTGCTCATCGTCGCTGATGACCAGCGGCCGGACACGATTCGCGCGCTGGGGAATGCTGTGATCGACACGCCGAATCTCGACCGTCTCGTCGCTGGTGGCACATCCTTCTCCCGTGCGTATGCGGGCTACCCCATCTGCCATGTGAGCCGGGCCCAGATTCTTACCGGCAACCCGGCTTTCAAAGCACTGCCGAAGTATCCCGGCGGAGCGATTGATCCCCGCCTCGCCACGCTCGGCGGCACGCTGCAAAAGGCAGGCTACCACACCTGCTACACGGGCAAATGGCACAACGACGGCCACCCAAAACAGCGGGGCTATACCACCACCAGCGGTCTTTATTCCAGTGGTGGTGGCAAGGGTGTCACGCAACCGGACATTGATGATCGTGGCCACCCGCTCACGGGGTATCGCGGCTGGACTTTCAAGGATGAAAACAACCAGGCCGAAGTCGGCAAAGGCGTCGGCCTGCAGCCCGACAACAGCCGGCACATCGCTGATGGGGCGATTCACGCGATCCAAACAGCACCGCAGGGCAAGCCGCTCTTCCTGCATGTGAATTTTGCTTTTCCTCACGACCCGCGCCAGTGGCCGGCGGGCATGAAGGACCGCTATGACGCGGCGAAGATGCCGCTGCCTGCCAATTTTGCGCCGAAGCATCCCTTTGATCACGGCAATATCGACGGGCGTGATGAACTGCTGCTGAAGACGCCGCGCATTGAAAGCGAGGTGCGCGAAGAGCTGGCCATCTACTATGCCATGATCACCGATCTGGATGCCCAGCTCGGCCGCATTCTGAATGCGCTGCCTGCGCCTGATGACACGATCATCATCTTTACCAGCGACCAAGGGCTGGCGCTCGGCAGCCATGGCCTGATCGGCAAACAGAACGAGTATGAGCACAGCATCCGCAGCCCGCTGATCATCTGCGGCCCTGACCTGCCGAAAAACGAGCGCAGCGCAGCGCTGGTGAACCTGAATGATCTTTTTCCCACGCTTTGCGATCTCGTGGGCATCGCGATTCCTGCCACTGTGCAGTCGAAGAGTCTCGCGCCGCTGCTTCGGCATCAAACCGAGCGTGTGCATGAATTCATCACCGGCGTTTTCACCGATACTCAGCGCATGATCTGCGATGAGCGCTGGAAGTTTGTGCTCTACCCCAAGGCTGGCCGCGAACAGCTCTTCGATCTTCAGTCTGACCCCGACGAAATGCACGACCTCAGCGGAGATCCTGCTCACAAGACGACACGGAGTGACTTGAAAGCCAGGCTGGAGAACTGGCGGCGGGAGCAGGGCGATCCGAATTTATAATCCGGCGTAATCTCCGCCGTGGGCCTGGATGCTTGTCCGCTTCTGCTGTGCTCACGGACGCGCCTCCCAAAGACGACGGCTTTCTCTCGGCATCGGGCATTCGATCCAGCCACGCAAGACGAACAGGGCCTGATGACCGCCCTCATTGCACTCGATGCCGGTCTTCATGCAATGGGGTGCCGTCTGGTGGCGTTTGCTGTCATTCATGAAGCCGCTCATTTTCCTCGCCGCAGTTGTTGTTTCCGTTCACGCCTATGACTGGCCGCAGTTTCGAGGTCCCACCGCCGATGGCGTCAGCACGGACACTCATCTGCCGCTGACGTGGAGCGAGAAGGAGAATCTCGTCTGGCGCACGAAACTACCGGGGCCTGGTTCATCGAGCCCGGTCATCAGCAGCGGCAAGGTCTTCCTCACCTGCTACAGCGGCTACGGCATCGATGTGAAGAATCCTGGCGACATAAAGAACCTGAAGCGCCACGCCTTGTGCCTCGATGGACAGTCCGGCAAGATTCTTTGGAATCACGAGATTACGACGGATTTGCCGAACCAGCCCTTCACCGGAACCTACATCACCACGCACGGCTACGCATCGAGCTCGGCGGTCACGGATGGCAAAGGCGTGTTCTTTTTCATGGGAAATGCTGGCGTGTTTGCCTACACCGTCGATGGCAAACCGGTCTGGAATGTCAGCGTCGGCGAAAAGGCGCACGACTGGGGTGTTGGTTCTTCGCCCATCCTTTATGGAGATCTGCTCATCGTGAATGCGGCGCACGAAAGCAACCAGCTCCTCGCGATTGATCGCAAAACTGGAAAGACCGTGTGGAGCGCCAGTGGCTTTCCCGCGTCTTGGAACACGCCGGCCATCGTCAAGGTCAATGGGCATGACGAACTCGTCGTGAACTCGAACGGCAAGCTCCGCGCCTTTGATCCTGCGGACGGCAGGGAACTCTGGTTCTGCAGCAGCATCAAAGCCGCCGAGCTTTGCCCCAGCATCGTCGCGCATGACGGCATCATCTTTGTCCTAGGCCATCCCGGAGGTCAAAGCCAGGCCGTGCGCGCCGGTGGCTCGGGTGATGTCAGCGCCACTCACCTGCTTTGGCAGGCGCAGAAGGGCAGCAACGTCGGCTCGCCCGTTTATAATGACGGGCATCTCTACTTCATCAACGACTCACGCGGAGTCGCCACGTGCCTCGACGCAAAGACGGGTGCCGTGGTCTATGAGCAGCCGCTCGCCTCACGCCAGAAACGCGACCGCTGGTATTCCACCCCTCTGCTCGCAGGCGACCGGCTGTACTGCGTGGGCCGCGAGACCGGCACCTACGTTCTCGCCGCGAAACCCCGGTTCGAACTTCTCGCCACCAACGTCATCGCCGACGACACCAGCATCACCAACGCCAGCCCCGGGGTCAGCGACGGTCGGATTTTCCTGCGCTCGAATCAATACGCTTACTGCTTTGGGCGGCAGTAAAATTCAAGGTCTCCTGTTTCTATCCTTCCATGAGATACCTCGCTCTCCTGTCCTTGCTCCTTGTCGTGACTGTCCATGCGCAGACTCCCGCCAAAACGAAAGCGCCTGATGCGGTGGACCAGATGGCCGCCGTGCTGAAACCCACACGAATGCTGCCTTACAAAAAGGTCGCTGACCAAGAACTGCTGCTGCACGTCTTCGAACCTGAAGGCTTCAAGACGAGCGACAGCCGCAGCTGCTACCTCATCATTCACGGCGGCGGCTGGACCGGGGGGGCTCCACCGCGCATGTATCCCTTCGCGGCGCATTACGCGAAGCTTGGCCTGGTGGGGATCAGCATGCAGTACCGCCTACACAGCAAGAAAACCGGCGTCAGCGTCTTTGACTGCGTGAAGGATGCCCGCTCCGCTGTGCGCTACATTCGCGGGCATGCGATGGAGCTGGGGATTGATCCGCAAAAAGTCATCGTCAGCGGCGGCTCCGCCGGTGGTCATCTCGCCGCCGCGACGGCCCTCTTTGGCAACGTGAGCGAAGACGGCGACGACCTCAAAGTCTCACCGATCCCCAACGCCCTGGTGCTGCTTTTTCCCGTTATCGACACCTCCAAGGAGGGCTATGGCAATGAGAAAATCGGTGAGCGCTGGCAGGAATTGTCCCCCGTGCACCACGTTCGTCCTGGCGTGCCTCCCACACTCATCTTCCACGGCACCGGCGACACCGTCACTCCCTTTGCCGGTGCCAAGGCCTTCCATGAGGCCATGCTGAAGGCGGGCAACCGCTGCGAACTCGACATCAATGAAGGCGGTGCCCATGGCTACCTCATGCGCAACAGAGCCATCTATAATGACACCATGCAGAAGACGGATGTCTTTTTGAAGTCGCTGGGGCTGCTGAAATGAGGCGCTGAAACCGGAAGGTCTGAGTTCACTCCTGGATCCAAACTGGTGTGCCCACGGGCACGAGGTCGAAGAGTACGATCATTTCGCGATTGCGCAGGCGGACGCAGCCGTGGCTGGCGGGGCGACCGATGCTGTTTTCATCGTTGGTGCCGTGAATGTAGATGTAGCGCTGGAAGGTGTTTTCATTGCGCGGCTCCGTGCCATGCAGCCAGAGGATGCGCGTGAGCACGAGATCGGATTTAGTCTCCATTCCAGGCTGCCAGTGCCCTGCGGGTTGACGGGATTTGAAAATGGTACCGCTTTCCGTGCCATCGCCGTGCTTTTCCTTTACCACAAAGCGGCCCAGTGGCGTCTTGTTGCTGCCTTCGGTGAAGCCGATGCCAAACTTTGATGTGCTGCACGGCCACTCGCGCACGAGGCGTCTGTCATCAAACAAACGCAGCCGCTGGGTGCCGATGCTGACTTCGAGGTGTGGGTGGGTGAGGCTCATGGAGATTGAATGATCGACTGCGTGCGGGAACTGCGTTTCATAGCATCTGCGGACGGAATTGCATGAGTCAAAAAATGCATTTGACGAATTAGACTGATCGGTCTAATGATTCAGTCATCATGAGCGACCGAACGACCAAAGAACGCATTCTCGACGCAGCTGAAGGGCTGATGCTTGAGAAGAGCTTTCACTCGGTCGGGCTGACGGAAATCCTTGAAGCTGTAAAGGTACCCAAGGGTTCGTTCTATCACCACTTCAAATCCAAAGAACAGTTTGGCGTGGAAATGCTGAAGCATTATGTGACTGATGCCACAGCCTACAAGAAGCAGATGCTGCTTTCCAACACGCCAGAGCCGGACCCGCTGAAGCGACTGCTCAGTTTTTGCGAAGGCACGATCTGCCGTGTGCTGGAAACGAAGGGGAAATGCCCCTGCCTGGTGCTCAAACTGGCCGCCGAGGTGGCTGATATGAGTGAAGCGATGCGCGAGGTGCTTGCGGCAGGAAATCGTGAGGCGATCGCCATTTTGGAGCAGGTGCTACAGGAGGGCCTGGACAAGAAGAAGATCGCCAAAACCGTACGACCTGCCGAAGTGGCCGTGATCATTCATGACCTGTGGAATGGTGCCATGCAGCGCTCTGCCATCTGCCGTGACGCGACTCCTCCACGCGAAGCGCTGAACTTCATTCGCACGCTGCTCACCCCGTAATTTTCTTTTTAACCCGCTATAAACCGACCGGTCTATTCTTAACAAAACCCGCCCTATGAAACCCATCGCCCTCACCACTGAAACCTTCGACACCACCCTTGCCAACACTGACCAGCCCGTCCTCGTGGACTTTTGGGCTGAGTGGTGCGGCCCCTGCAAAATGATGTCGCCCATCCTTGACCAACTGGCCACTGAACAGGCCGGACGTGCCACTATCGCGAAGGTGAACATCGACGCCTTCCCTGATCTCCAGGCCCGCTTTGGCATCCGCGCCATCCCCACGCTCATCGTCTTCAAAAACGGCCAACCCGTGAACACGATCACCGGCGTGAAGAGCAAGGGTTTCCTCGAAGCCGCGCTCGCCGCCTGATTTTTCTTCCACCCCAAAACCAACGCCACAAACAACCCCAAGCCCATGTCCATCGACCTCACCCAACGTCCCCCACGCAGCCCACGGGTCCGCCTCGGCGGTTACGTCCTCCTGCCACGCATGCTCGACAAATGCCGCGCTGAAATCGCCGGTAAAAACGGCGAGTATCATTACAACTGCCCGCTGGATCAGCGCTTCCTCAGCTTCACTGGCATTGATCATGAGGCACTGAAAGCCGAAGCGGCCAAGGGACTGGGCGACGCCGACATGTTCGCCTGGATCGAAAAGAGTGCGCTGCACAAACGCAGCGACTACGAGATCGCCCACTGGAGCGAATACCGTGAAGCTGCCGTGCCTACTGACAACGAAAGCCGCGAATACATCAGCGCGCAGATTGCGAAGGCGGGAGGCTCTGCACGTGAAGACATCGGCACGTGGTTCGATTTCCTCGATTTCGACGACCACGTCTCCTTCGGCGGCAAAGCCTGATTCAATTTCACCCTCAACTCAATCCCTCAAGACCACACTCCCATGCAAACCTCATTCCAAAACAAAGTCGTACTTATCACCGGAGCCACCAGCGGCATCGGCAAAGTCAGTGCTCTCGCCTTTGCCAAAGCCGGGGCGAAAGTCATCGTCAGCGGCCGGCGTGAAGCCGAAGGTCAGGCCGTCGTGGCTGAAATCAAAGCCTCGGGTGGTGAAGCCACCTTTGCGAAAGCGGACATGGCCGTGGAGGCTGAGGTGGCGGCACTCGTGGCGAAAACGGTGGAGACGTATGGCCGACTCGACATTGCCTTCAATAATGCGGGCGTCGAACTCACCGGCGCCATCGTGGATGCCACCGAGGTGGACTACCGACGTGTCTTTGACATCAATGTCTGGGGCGTGATCACCTCCATGAAGCATGAGATTCCCGTCATGCTGAAGCAGGGCGCAGGTGTCATCATCAATACGAGCAGCGCCGCCGGGCATGTCGGCATGGCCGGTGCCAGCGTCTATGTGGCCAGCAAGCACGCGGTGGAAGGGCTCACCAAAGCTGCTGCGCTGGAATACGCCAAGCAGGGCATCCGGGTGAACGCCGTGGCTCCTGCGGCCATTGAAACCGACATGATTAACCGCTTCACTGGCGGTGGAGCTGAGGAGGCGCTCAGCTACATGCGCTCACTGCATCCCGTTGGCCGACTGGGCCGCTCTGAGGAGATCGCGAACGCCGTGCTCTTCCTCGCGAGCGATGGTGCCTCGTTCATCACCGGCACATCATTGAAGGTTGATGGTGGCTTCCTGGCTCAGTAATCTACGCACGTCATGAGCCCGCTCGAAACCATCCGTGAAATGTATCGCGCCATGCGCGCGGGAGATGATGCCGCCTTCACCGCGCTCTGCACCGACGACCTCGTCTGGCAGCAGAGCGCGGGTTTTCCCGGCGGCTCCACTTGGCTTGGTGCTGCTGCGGTGATTGAGAATGTCTTTCGTGCCAATGCCAGACGCTGGACCGGATTTGCTTTCACGGAGGAAGAAATGTTCGCCATCGGTGACCGCGTCGTTGTACTCGGTCACTATAGCGGCACTGCTCCCGCCACCGGCAAAGCCATGAGAGCCGCCGTTGCACACGTCTATGATTTGAGAGACGGCCGTATCGCACGCTTCCGCATGTTTGCCGACACGCACCCGATGTGGGAGGCCATGGTGGCTTGACGATCAGTGCTGGATGAGCGCACCCGCCGCCTGCATCTCATCCAATGCGTGCTCCACATCCCCCATGTGAAGATTCACACCCCGGCAGGCTTGAGAGATCAGGTTTACCCGGAAGCCTTCTTTCAAGGCATCGAGCACGGTGAACTTCACGCAGTAGTCCGTGGCCACGCCGGCGATGGTGAGTTCGCTGACGTTTTGGGTCTTCAGCCACTCTCCCATGCCGGTGGAGGCACGGTGGCCGTTGTCGTAAAAGCCACTGTAGCTGTCGATGCATGGGTTCATGCCTTTGGTGAAAACGCGAGTGATGCGCCGAGTGTCGAGACCTGGAGCGAATGACGCGCCATCCGTGTTTTGCACGCAGTGAATGGGCCACAGTGTCTGGGGCCGGCCGTCGAGCACGATCTGGTCATAGACACTTTTGCCAGGATGATTGGCGGCGAAACTGCCGTGATGTGCCGGATGCCAGTCCTGAGTGGCGACGATGAGATCAAATTGCGGCATGAGGTTATTCACGATGGGGATGATTTCATCCGCACCTGGGACGGCGAGCGCACCGCCCGGCATGAAGTCGTTTTGGATGTCGATGAGGAGGAGTGCTTTCATGGAGAAGGATCGTTTGGGGCCACTGCAACTGGAGCACCGCTGCGGCAGAGCGAATCCACGCTTTTCAGCAGGGTGGGGAGACGAAAGGCACCATGCATGGACTCGATGTGATGTGCGGCGTCCTTCTGCTCCATGCCGGCAGCGGTGACAAAGAGGGGCTTCATGCTCTCGCCACGGAATACATGCGCGGCGTGCGGAGATTGATCGAAGGAAGTCTTGGCCACGCCGATCACGGAGATTCCTGTGGCCTCGTGCAGATGCCATCCCAGACCGGGCTCGCCTGGCCGCAGCCACACATGACCGTCGATGACGATCACCGCAGGCGCTTGAGGCAGCAGTTTCAAAACCGCGAGTACACAGGGCAGTTCACGCCGATAAAACTGCCCGGGCTGGTAGTCGGCGACTTGAGGAATGTGGCAGAGGTGCTGGACCTTGGCCTGATCATCCGACCAGTTTTCAAATAGAACGGCGGCAGCCGTTGCGCCGTGATCGTGATAGCACACATCCACGGCGGCGATCAAGGGCGGCGAGACATTCATGGACGCATTCACGATTTTGCTTTTTCAACGAGCTGCAGTTTCCGCTCGTGCAGCGTTCTTTCCACGCCTGCCGTATACTCGTGCGGATGCTGGAGACGTTTCACCGTGGCGTGAAGATGTGTGAGCTGTTCGCGGCAGCGGCTTTGGATCTGTGTCAGCGTGGGGAGTTCGGCGACGAGTTTTCCAGCACGAAACACCGGTTGCAACAGGTCTTCGTGAGTCGCGCCCTCGGGAATGATCTTGCTGCGAGTGGGATCGCTGGGGTGCAGGATCTCCACGGGTGCGGGGCAGCCGTGCTCCTCATCATAAATGGCATCGCCACGGAATTCGCCGTTCAGTGTGAAGCGGCGCACCTGCTGGATGCCGGGATTGCTCACTTTGATGGCCTGCTCGCTGAGCTTGATCTTGGGCTCCCATTCGCCCGCTGCATTGCGAATGGCACCGAGCTTGTACACGCCGCCGAGCGCGGGCTGTGAGCCGCCGGTGACCATCTGGGTGCCGACACCCCACACGCCAATTTTTGCGCCCTGATGTTTCAGGCTTTCGATGAGGTGCTCGTCGAGATCGTTGCTGGCGACGATGAAAGCGTTTGGAAAGCCACCTTCGTCGAGAATGCGGCGCGCCTCGATGCTGAGCCAGGCGAGATCGCCTGAGTCTAGGCGGATGCCTGCGAGTTCGTGTCCGCGATCACGCAGATGTTTGCCGACTTCCACGGCATGACGTACGCCTTCGAGGGTGTCGTAGGTGTCCACGAGGAAGACGCAGTTATTGGGCAGCGCTTCGGCGTAGGTTTCGAAGGCTTCGAGTTCGGTGTCGAAGGACATGACCCATGAGTGGGCATGCGTGCCGCGCACGGGGATGCCGTGGGTCATGCCGGCGAGAACGTTCGAGGTGGAGGCACAACCGCCGATGAAGGCGGCGCGGCTGGCCATTACTGCGCCATCCGGCCCCTGCGCGCGGCGCAGGCCGAACTCCAGCACGGGCTCGCCTTGGGCTGCCAGGCACACACGCGCGGACTTGGTGGCGATGAGCGTTTGGAAATTGATCATGTTCAGCAAGGCCGTTTCCACGAGCTGCGCCTGAATGAGGGGGCCTTTGATGCGCAGGAGAGGTTCGTGAGGGAAGACAACTGTGCCCTCGGGCATGGCATCCACATCGCAGCGCCATTCGAGGGTGCCGAGGTAGTCGAGAAAGCCGCGCTCAAAGAGCGGCTTTCCATCCCGCCCCGGCAGCGTGGCGAGATAGTCCAGCTCTGCGGTGCTGAAGTGGAAACCTTGCAGCCACTTCACCACATCCCCAAGTCCGGCAGCGATGGCATAGCCGCCGGAGAAGGGCAGCTTGCGGAAAAACAAATGGAACACGGCTTCCTGCTCCGCCTTGCCGCACTTCCAGTAACCAGCGGCCATGGTGAGTTGATAGAGATCGGTGAGAAGGGGGCTGGTGGTCATGGATTAGTAAGGAGGCAACATTCGACGGAAGCCGTGCAGGATGACGATGACAAGAAAGAACAGGTTTCGCAGCAGAACAGCGGGCCAGAAATATCGCGAAGCACGGCAATTTCCCGAGACCAGCGCCTGCGCCACTCGTCGGATGTGATTGACCGAGCGTGGCCATTCGAAGATGCCATCGATCCATGCACGTGGGATGCCAGCCTCTCCAGTTTCGGCACCACAGATGGCTCCCGTGATCGCCGCCACTGTGTCCGTGTCTCCACCGCACTGGATGACTGAGCGAACGGCTGATTCGAAGTCACCGCGATGCCGCAGCCATGCGAACAGTGCCACTGCAACTGTGTTGGGCGCAAAGCCGCTCACACCGTATCCACAGCCAATTTCTTCAGCATATTCCAGCACGCTTTTCTGCCTGCTCAAGGCCGTCCTCAATGCCGCAAAGCGCGTTTTCATCTCGTCACTGACAATGAGCTTTTCCAAGACAGGCAGCGCTTCATGCGAAGAGAGGTGCTGTGTGGCCATGGAAGCAGCTTCCGCAACCAAGAGCGCGGATTCTTCCGCGCGCGGATCCGTGTGTGTCAGACGGCATGCGGCGAGGGCGAATGCCTGTCGATTTGCAGCATCATCGCCAAACACCACACCCATGATCGCACTGCGCATGGCTGCTCCATTGCCCGCTGAATAAACCCCGGCTTTCGGTACAGGGAATCCGATCCACAGCCGCAGGATGGCCTTTGCTGTGCTCAAACCGACGCCTGCAGGCAAGGCCAGGAACCACCAGCGCAACTTCCAGCCGAGTGCGCGTTGCATTGCTGCAGGATCGTTTGGGTGCTCTATCAGCGCAGCTGCCTGCATCAGCGTGTGCTCCGTGTCATCGCTGAACATGCCGCGCCCGAAGATGAACCGATGGTGCGCGCCAAGCTTCATCGCTGCGACGCGCTTGCGAGACAAACGCTCGGCAGGAAGACCGAGAGCATCGCCCACCGCAGTGCCAAGAAGGCAGCCAAGGATGGCTTGCTTTTGTCGTGATGAATTCATGGCAGCTCTGAGTTGAGATACTCCTTGATTCGAGGGTTGAACTGTTCTGCAAAGATGCCGTGATACCATGGCGAACGCATCTGCCAAGCAATGACGGCCAAGGTCACAGGAGTCTGCCAAAGCAGAGAGGGCCATGGATCCCATTCATCGAAAAAGACATGGGCGGCGACATTGAGCACGAACGCTATTGCCCACAGAAGTTCCAAGCGTCGCCATACAAGGAAGACATTGCAGAAGAGGAAGAAGTGCCCGAGTGCCGCTGGAACGATCCACCAGAGCGGAAATGACTGGCTCTGGAGCCACCAAGACAAGACTGCTCCGAGCAGGAGAATCACCGCGTCGAGCCATGACAGGCGGAAACCGCATGTCCGGCTCGTGGAGGGAGTGGGATTCATGGAAGGCGCTCAGTTATTGTATCAGCGCTTCATAGCGCTGCCGATCCGCCGCCGCGAAGCAGCAGAAGATGATCTGTTTCAGGGACGATGGTTTGCTGGTGAATTCGCGTACCGTTTCCACGGCGATCTGCGCCGCCTGATCTGCCGGGAAGCAATAGATGCCGGTGGAGATGCAGGGGAAGGCGATGCTGGCCAGCTGGTGTTCTGCGGCGATGCGCAGCGAGTTTGCATAGCAGGAATGCAGTTTTTCACGCTCGCCGTTTTTGCCACCATTCCAGACGGGACCTACGGTGTGGATGATGTGACGGGCTTTGAGGTTGTAGCCTCGGGTGATTTTGGCTTCGCCGGTGCGGCAGCCATTGAGCATGCGGCATTCGGCCAGCAGCTCTTTTCCTGCGGCGCGATGAATGGCACCGTCCACGCCGCCACCGCCGAGGAGGGAAGAGTTGGCTGCATTGACGATGGCATCGACGTCGAAGGTGGTGATGTCTGCTTGGAGAGCTTCGATAGTGGTGTTCATGATTGCGTTGTGCCGACTCCAAAACTTTGAATAACTTCGATCCGTCCGACAATGTGCCGGTTGAACTCCGCCAGTTCTTCCGCCGGCACCCATAGTTCACGGTGCATAGCGCCACCGACCACTTGCTCCTGATAACGAGCAAGGAAGTCCATCTGGACCTCAAAACGGGTAACATAGCCGGAGCCTGATGCAGGAACATTCCAGTCGCGTGCGATCTGGATGGCATAGTCTTCGTTCATCAATGGGTAAAAAATGGGCTGATCTGGCAAACGTGGCGGAAATTCTTTCCATCCAGAATCTTCGATCAAGGCAAGCTCCTTGGGTCCAACAGGGCGGTAGAGAGTGGTTGTTTTCATATCTCGAAAAGGAATCCCTTTTTCTTGAGGCGCTCGTACTTCACGGGATCGAAGCGGAAGAGTTGGGCGGGGCGGTGGGGGCCTTCGCGGTGTTGTTCTTTGAGGGGGATGAGGAGGTCGTAGCTGAGGACTTTTTTGCGGAAGTTGCGCTTGTCGATCTCGGTGCCGAGCACGCTCTCGTAGAGGCGCTGGAGTTGGGTGAGGGTGAACTTGGGGGGGAGGAGTTCGAAGCCGACGGGCTGGTAGGTGAGCTTGCCGCGGAGGCGGGAGAGGGCGGCGGCGAAGATCTCGGCGTGGTCGAAGGCGAGCGGGGGGATGTCGGTGACGGGGAACCAGCGGGCCTCGGCGGCGTCTGTGGAGGCGGCGGTGATGTGGTCGGCGGGTTTGGTGAGTGCGTAGTAGGCGACGCTGACGACGCGCTCGCGGGGGTCGCGGTTGACGGTGCCGAAGGTGTAGAGCTGCTCGAGGAAGAGGTCTTTGAGGCCGGTTTCTTCTTCGAGCTCGCGGCGGGCAGCGTCATCGAGGGTTTCTTCGACGCGGACGAAGCCGCCGGGGAGGGCCCAGTGGTCTTTGAAGGGGGCGAGACCGCGGCGGATGAGGAGAACCTGGAGGGCGCCGCCGTCGAAGCCGAAGACGACGCAGTCCACGGTGAGAGCGGCTCTTGGGTATTCGTAGGTGTGTTTCACACACGAAGTAATGTGTATTTTTCACACGAAGTCAAGGCGGGAGTTTTTGGGGAGGTGGATCGAGGACGAATCAGAGCGGCGTCAGCAGGTTGTGGATGGCGGGCGGCTTGGGAGGTTTGTCCGGAACCGGCTTCCATCTTCGCCAAGGCTACGAAGGACGCGGAAAGCCGGGACTACAATACGAAGAGCCCGGCCCCGGACGGGCTGCAATGGAGCGAACCCCGAACTACGTGCGGGGACGCTGCCCCAGAGGGCGGAAGGATTGAGGACGAGGATGATGCGGGGCAGTCCCGGGAGGAAGAGTATGAGTAAGAGGAGGAGGAAGATTGGGGGAACGCCGCGCCTTCCCCCACTGTTTACCCGCCCTTGCATCCGGCGGGTGAGGCCTTACTATCGCAGCCCATTTTGAACCAACCCCTCGTTAGTAGAATACCATGAGCACCCTGAAGAATGTCGCCATCGTCGGAGCCACAGGCGCTGTGGGCGCGGAGATGATCCGCTGCCTGGAAGAGCGCAAGTTTCCCGTCGGCCAGCTTACCCTCCTTGCTTCCGCACGCAGCGCGGGGAAGAAGCTGAAGTTCAAGGGTGAGGACATCACCATTCAGGAGCTGACGCCGGATTCCTTCAAGGGGATCGACATCGCGCTGTTCAGCGCGGGTGGCGGCATCTCGCGTGACTTTGCGCCGCATGCGGTGAAAGCCGGTGCCGTGGTGGTGGACAATTCCTCCTTCTTCCGTCAGGACCCGAACGTGCCGCTGGTGGTGCCGGAAATCAATGCTGAGGACGTGAAGTCCCACAAGGGCATCATTGCCAACCCGAACTGCACCACGGCGATCTCGCTGATGGCGCTGTATCCGCTGCATCAGGTATTTGGTGTGAAGCGCATCTTTGCTTCCAGCTACCAAGCGGTGTCTGGCACGGGAGCTCAGGCGATTGAAGAACTGGCAAACCAGTCCCGCGAATGGGCGAGTGAAAACCGCGCCTGGGACGCTGCCAAGCTGGACAGCAAGCCGCACGTGTACCCGCACCAGATCGCCTTCAATGCGATCCCGCATGTGGATTCCTTCCTCGATTCTGGCTACACGAAGGAAGAGATGAAGATGGAGAACGAGGGGCGCAAGATCATGCACCACGACAAGTTCCGTGCGTCCGTGACCTGCGTGCGCATCCCGGTCTTCCGCGCGCACAGCATCGCCATCAGCGCTGAGTTTGAAAAGCCGGTGACGGTGGAAGCGGCACGTGAAGTGCTGAGCAAAGCCCCCGGGCTGGATGTGCTGGATGATCCCGCCGCCAAGCAATACCCGCTGGCGCTCGACATCGCGGGGCGTGACAACTGCGCCGTGGGCCGCATCCGCATGGACTGCGCGCTGGACAATGGCCTGGCCTTCTGGGTCGTGGGTGACCAGCTTCTCAAAGGGGCGGCGCTGAACGCGGTGCAGATCGCGGAGTGTCTGCTGTAAGCTGACCGACCAAGACAATGATTCAACCAAGGGCGGGGCCGACGAGGTCCCGCCTTTTTTGTGGGGGCATGCCAGCCCTGGCTTGTGGCGGTTTTTCTCTGATTTTGGGCCGCAGACAAAGCGCCTTACAATTTCCTTACAACGTACTCACAAGCTGCTGACTCAAACTTTTTTATCCGTGGGAAACTACCAGCAGATCAAGGGAACACGGGCACTGGCCTGATCCTCATGATCACCCTTTTCTCAAGTGTGGTTATCCTTCTGGCTGTTGGAAACTCTACGAATCACCGAGGCGGACTCAAAAGGTCCGCCTCGGTTCTTTTTATGGTTTTTATAATTTTTAGATGACCGGATAAATCGCGAGGCTAAATTATACGCCTCGCGCATGCTTCAACGCCGTTCCACGATCCTGTTCATCATCCTGGTGATCCTGCCGCTAGCTCTGCTGGCCTGGCTGGGGACGTATCTCATTCGTGATGCGGAAAAGCGCACCGACGCCTCCATGCAGGCCATTCTGGCTGAGCGCCTTAGCTCCGCAGATCAGCATCTCCTGCATGACATGCGACAGCTTACTGACCGGCTGGATGTCTGGGGGGCGCAGAGCATTGGATCTGCCCGTCTGATGTCTCAGCGGCTGGCAAAGCACCCGTGGATTGCTCAGACTTGGTCTGTGACTGGCGAAGGCGAAACTGCGGGTGTCGAGTCCTTCGAAGGCCTGGCCGGTTATCAGCCGGGACAGATTTTCAAAGCCGAGGACCGCATCAAAGCCATTCTGGAGTCCACGCGAAACCCCGACAGCATGCCGCAGTTTGTGTCAGTCCTGGAGGATGGCGGCCCGCCGTTTCAGCGTGTCTATGTTCCCAGCAAGCCTTCGTCCCTGCAGCGGCGCTCATCTGAATGGATGACCTACCTCAAACTATTTGGCTACCACATTGACGACCGACCGGTGCAGGCCGAGGCCCCCATGTCTTGGAGCGGCTGGCATGTGGGCGATTCCGTTTTCATGTACTGGCACCGGTTTGCCGACGGCAGCCTGAGCTGTGCCTTGCTGAACCCGCAGATGCTGATGAACTCCTTGTTTCAGCGCCTGCCGCAGCCGGGGCTGGCCATCCCGCCCGGCCGCATGATGCTGACGACGGTGAAAGGCATTCCGCTGCACGAATGGGGCAAGCGTTTGCCCGGGTCTGAGCGCCCGCCAGCAGCGCATCGGGCCTGTTCGGAACCGCTCTCACAATGGGAGATGGCCTACACGCCCGCGAATGAAGAGTTCCCAAAGCCCTACCTTTTCCCGATTCTGCTCGGTGTCAGTTCTGGCATCGTGCTCGTCTTTGTGGTGGGCTGGCTTTACTTCCATGAGAGCGCCAGCGAGATCCGCGTGGCGCAGCAGCGGGTGACTTTCGTCAATCAAATCTCTCATGAGCTGAAGACGCCGCTGACCAACATCCGCCTCTATGCTGAAATGGCGGCGCATCGCGCGGAATCTCAGGGAGACACCATCGCGAAACGCCAGCTCGGAGTGGTGGAGGCTGAGACCTGCCGCCTGGACCGCCTGATCCAAAACGTACTCAACTACGCCCGCCAGCAGCGTGACAAGCTGACCATTCAAACCAAGCCGCTGGCGCTGGATCAAACCGTTTCGCGCATTGCGGAATTTTGGAAGCCGCTGCTGGAGACCAAAGGGTTTGAAATCGTCACCTCCTTTAACGGGCCTGAGACTATCATGGCTGACCCCGACGCCATCGAACAGATCCTAGGCAATCTGATTTCGAACGTCGATAAATATGCCAACGCCGGCAAGTGGATTGCCATCCACACGGAGCATGATGAGCGCAATGCCAGGATCATCGTGGAGGATCACGGGCCAGGCATTCCGTCCGGCAAGCGCCGCACGGTTTTCGAGCCCTTTGAACGCCTCCGCTCTGACCTTGCTGAAGGCGTCAGTGGTACTGGCATCGGATTGACCATCTCGCGCGAACTGGCACAATTGCATGGCGGTTCGCTTACGGTGTGTCCTAATTACCGCGACGGCGCACGATTCATTCTCACCCTCCCCAACCAGTCATGACCAAAATACTCATCGCCGAAGACGACGACCACACGCGAGATGCCCTGCGCGAAGTGCTCACCATGGAGGGCTACCAAGTCATCCCCGCAAGCGACGGCCTGCAGGCGGTGGATTTTTTCCGCGCTGAGAGTCCCGACTTCGTCTGCCTGGATGTGATGATGCCCGGCCTCAACGGCTATGAGGTGTGCAAACAGATCCGCCGTCAGGATGAAAAAGTGCCCATCCTCTTCCTCACGGCCAAAGCCGAGGAGATCGACACGGTGCTCGGGCTTGAACTCGGTGCGGATGACTACATGACCAAGCCCTTTGGGGTGAAGGAGATCATTGCCCGCATCCGCGCCATTCTTCGGCGCACGGCATCGCGTGGCGGTGGCAGGACGGATGATGACTTCACCATGGACGATCTGCGCATCGTGCCCACGGAGCTGCGTGCCTACCGTGACAAGGTGGAACTGGCCCTGAGCCCGCGTGATGTGAAAGTACTGCGCCTGCTGTACGACCGCCGTGGGAAGGTCATTGATCGCAATACCTTGGCTGACGAAGTCTGGGGCGTGGATTATTTCCCGGAAAGCCGTGCGCTGGATCAGCACATCTCTCAACTGCGCAAGCGCATCGAAAAAGACCCGGCCCAGCCGAGAATTATTCGCACTGTGCATGGTGCAGGCTATCGCTTTGAATGACATGTGATTGCGTCAACGTAGAATGACGTTCACGTTTGTCATTCTCTCCCATGCTCACCTTCGACGCCCACCTCGACCTCAGCCTCAACGCCCTCGGCGGATTCAATCGCGACCTTCGCCTGCCTGTACATGAGATTCGACGTCGTGAGGCAGGCATGACCGGCAAAGGCCGGGCCCGTGGCACCACAGCCTTTCCGGACATGCGGCGTGGCAAGGTGGGGCTCTGCGTGGCCACGCAGCTTGCGGGTTGCATGCCGGGGCCGTCTCCCATCGCGGGATGGATGTCTGCGGAACAGGCCTGGGCGGAAACACAGGGGCAGCTTTCATGGTATCGTGCCATGGAGGAGGCTGGCGAGATGCGCCAGATCACCAATGTGCGTGAGCTTGATGAGATGATCGCGCTTTGGAATAACACCTCGATTCCCGATGACGAAAAAGCCATTGGCTACATTCTTAGCCTTGAAGGGGCTGACTCCATCCGAACAGTGGGGCATCTTGAAAAGGCGTGGGAGCAGGGGCTGCGTGCCATGGGACCTGCGCACTATGGCGTGTGTCGTTATGCGTTGGGTCATGACAAGGTGGGGCCCCTGCCCGCTGGTGGCAAAGAATTGATCCAGGAAATGGACAAGCTGGGCATGATCCTCGATGTGACGCATCTGAGCGATGAATGTTTCTGGCAGGCGCTGGAGATTCATCAGGGCACGGTGTGGGCCAGCCATAGCAACTGCCGCACCCTGGTGCCTGATCCGCGCCAGTTTTCCGATGATCAGATCAAAGCGCTCATCGCACGCGGTGGCGTCGTGGGTGCAGCGCTGGATGCGTGGATGATGGTTCCGGGCTGGATTCGTGGGAAGACGACTCCGCAGGAAGCCGGCCTCAAACTCGAGGTCATCTGCGACCACATTGATCACGTCTGCCAGCTTGCAGGCAACGCTTTGCACAGCGGCATCGGAACGGACCTCGATGGTGGCTACGGCACCGAGCAGACACCGGAGGATCTGGATACCATCGCCGATCTTTCCCACATCCCCGCCATGCTCGAAAAGCGCGGCTATAAGGCTGAGGACATCGCCAATATCATGCATGGCAACTACCTGCGCCTGCTGCGTGAAGCCTGGACGGAGTGATGCGAAAGGACGAACATGGATGTTCGTCCTACATCTGGGTGCGGTGACTCAATCGCAGGTGATGCGCTTCTCGCCGGAGGCCAGTTCCTCCACCGCAAACTTCACGGGCAGGAACTGCTCGATCAGCGCCATGTTTGTCCGGGTGTGGTCGCTGATGGCCAGCGTGTGAAACACGCCGCCGCCGGCCAGCGCCATGGGCAGCAGCAATTGATCGGCGAGATGCACTCCCACGGGTGCGGATGAGGCGAGGTACGAGCGCAGTCCTTTCGCTGCGCCCGTGGCCACGGCTTCAGACGATTTGCCCTGCTGCGCGATGCCGCTGCTGATCTCGCACACGTTCGCAAAGCGTGCGCCGAGGAGAATGGCATTGCCGGGTCCGAGGCTGTCATTCGCGTAGCGAAGTTCGATGGCGTTGTCCGGCCAGGCGAGGAGAGCGCAGGCCGTCGAAATTTCACGATCGGCGATGTCGCGATGCAGATGCGCATGGAGGACACGACCGAACGTTTCCACCGCGTCTCCGCGATCGATCAGCTTGAGCTTTTTCCACTTTTTGAGGGGATGGATTTCTGCCGTAATCGCCCCACCACCTGCCTGCATGAATCCATGACGCTCCAGCGCGGCGCTGGCCTTCACGCCCATGCGTTGAATCACTGGCAAATAGCATTGCTCAATGAACTCAAATGGTGGAGCCATGGGGTTATGTGTGCCGCCTTCGATGCGCAGTGAGCTTGAGACTTCCGCATGCAGAAGCGCGGGCAGCAGGGTCTGCAACACGAGGGTGGTGCTACCACCGGAGCCGATGGGAAAGGAGTAATCGCCGGCCACGACTTTCCCAGGGCAGAACACGAGTTCCACCGATCCGAGTTCTGCGCCATCGACGCTGGCTTCGCAGACTTCTGCGGCGGCTTTCACGCAGGTGAGATGCTGACGCATCAGCCCTGGCTTGGGCCGCTTGCCACGGATGTTCGTCATTCGAAATGGACGACCAGTGACGAGGGACAAAGAGAGAGAGGAGCGCAGAAGCTGGCCGCCACCGGACTCACCGGAGATTTGGAGGATGGGGGTGGATTTCATGTTTGTTTGGCAAGCGTCAATGAGCAGGACGTGGCTGTGACCTAGATCGAACTGCGTCCGAAACACAGAAAGAGAGATTTCAACTGCCAGATACCAAGTAAAAAAATCAAGAAACCGATGGCCATGAGAATCAAACAACCCGCTCCCACCAATTTCGATTGGAAAGATTGAGGTTCGGGTATGTGGAGTGCATCAACACGACGCACTCCGCTGAATTCTACACACTCAGCTGCAATAGGAGCTTCTCCTTCAGCAATCGCAATATCAATGGCATCGCGAAGGGCCATTAGACCGCTCCGATCACCAGACAGCATCATCCTTCCAGAATCGTGATCCTCATCTACTTCTACCCATGTTGAAATGGGCTCTGTTTTTTGACTGTTCACAAATTATGTGGGTTAACGCTCATTTTCTCAATCATCCGCCTCCGCCGCGTCCTTGATGACGAAGCGGGCTTTGAGTTTGCAGACCTGCTGGGCCAAACCGGCGGCTTCGACGCTGCGGAGGACTTCTTTGAAATCCTTGTAGGCGTTGGGGGCTTCGTCGATCGGGTACTGGCGGGCGTTGTAGAGGATGTCGTGGGTTTCGAAATCGGCATCCACGCTCTTTTGATCGAGCGTACGAGCAGCGGCCTTGCGGCCCATGCAGCGACCTGCACCGTGGTTCACGCTGTAACAGCTTTTCACGGCATCGGGCTTTGCCACCATGATCACGGAACCATCGCGCGGATTTCCCGGCAGCAGGATTGGGTGACCGGTTGCGGCAAAAGGAGTGTCCTTGAGCGCGTGGTGGCCACCAGGGAAGGCGCGTGTGGCGCCTTTGCGGTGAACCCAGGCGAGCTGGTTATCGACCACTTCCTGACGGGCGATGTTGTGGCTGATGAAGTACACGAGCTGACCTTTTGTACCTGGTAGCACCTCCTGGAAGGCCTCCAGCACGAGGGCATTGATGAGCATGTGGTTCACGGTGGCGAAGTTTGCCCCGAGAGCCATGTCATCGAGATAAGCGTCCGCCTCGGGAGTACCGAGCGGTGCATAGACGAGCTGTTTGTCATCGGCAGGAAACGAGAGGCCCCAAGTGCGGAAGAAGCCTTCCAGCGCCTTGAACTGGCGCTGAGCCAGGATGTTGCCGAACCCACGAGATCCGCAGTGGCTGAGGAAGGCGACGTGATTGTCCTGCAGGCCGAAGACCTCGGCGGTCTGGCGCATCGCTGGATCATCGGCAAGCTGCACGATCTCGCACTCACCGAAGTGATTTCCACCTCCGTAAGAACCGAGCTGCATCATCTTGTTTTCAAATCCGGCGAAGCCGTTGAAGGAGCGCATCTTGTCGAGGCGCTCGTTCAAAGTGGAGACGTTTCCATCGTGGCCGAGGTGCGTGCTGTCTTCGCAGCGCAGCGCCCACTCCGGCGGGATGCCGAGTGCTTCGCATACGCTTTTGCTGGCGCCTTCGGTGCACGCCTGCACACCGAGAGCCTCGGACACGCGGCGCGATTTTTTCGCCTCGCGCTGACCACGGCCTGCGCCGGTTGGGGTGCGCAGCAAGATGGCGTCGATGAGCTGACGGCGGATCGCTTTGTCCACGATCGCATCGGCAGGGATATTCATCTGCAGCAGCGACATGGAGCACTTGATGTCCACGCCTACGGGGCCTGGATAGATGTGGGTTGGCGAAACCATCACGCAACCGACTGGGGCACCGTAACCGGCATGTGCGTCAGGATTGAGCACGAGATCGGTCACGCCCGGTGCGGAGCGCGAGTTGAGAGCCTGATCGATGCAGGTTTGGTCAAAGCCGGAGCGAATCGCCTCCGTGCCGATCACGGTGATCGGTTTACCCGCGTTGTTGCGGGCAGGCAGGATGGCTTCGGCTTCGGCGGTGATGTGGAATGGAGAGGTCATGGTTGTTTGGAAATTGGCGGTGACGACAAGGGATTGATGAAACGTTCTCTGCTCTACCAGGCTGAGCTACGGTCCCGTGAAATTGGAAAGGTGGGACCGGTGGGATTCGAACCCACGACCGGAGGGTGAATAGCCATGTAGTTCCATCGGCATTCGTCACCATTTGAGGTGATTGATTTATAAAAGGAGATGGCGACAAGGGTGAAGAGACTTCTCCGCATTGCTGCGGGGCGGGATTTGAACCCGCTGGTTACGATGTAGTCCGCTCCGGCATTCGCCAAAGGTGGGTGTTAAGATTGAAACAAGGTGACGGCGACAAGGAGGTGAGAAACGTGAGCCAATTGCTCTACCACTGAGCTACTGACATGCTCGCGCATGACAGGCAGGGCTCGAACCTGCGGCCGACTGGTTAAATGTAGTTCCTCGGGGCATTCGCCATCATTTGAAAAGAGTTAGGATGGAGCCTGGTGACAAGAATCGGAGAGACATTACCGTGAAAATGTAGTCCGCTCCGGCATTCACCAGGCTCCAAAGTTTGGGTTGTTAAAGAGGGGTCTTCTCGATTTCGCCGACCCAATGGGCGCTGCTGAGTTCGCCACGGGCAAAGGCGGCGATCACGTTGAACACGGCATCAGAGAAGCCACCAATGTTGAGGATGTCTTCGCGCTCTTGGGCCTGGGTGCTCGCATATGGCTGGATGTCCAGGCACACGAGACGGGCTTTCGGATTGCGTTGTTTGAACTTCTGCCACTCGCTCATGGTGCGAGTGGCCGAACCACCGAAGTGGCCGTGATAGGGGGTATCCATCCACGACTCGTTGTCGGAGACGTAGATCACCAGATCCGCCTGCACCTTGCGGGCATTGAGATCGATGAGCACGGCGCTGCAGTTCGTTCCGCCGCAAGGCAGAGATGCGAGCTTCTGTGCGTTCGTCATCACGGAATCACGGGGATTCAGTTTCACACGAACGACGTTGTTCTCGAAAGGCAGCACTTCGGCATCACGGTTCTGACGTAGGAAGGCAGCGGCCACCAAGGCGGCCACATCGATGCAGCGCACCTTGCTGGTGGCACCCTTGCGGACACCGGTCACAGCGGAGTGCATGGAACCAGACACGTCCGGAGCCACGACCACCTTTCCGGCCACCACCGGCACGTTGGAGACCGAGATCTCCATCGCATCCTGCAGGGCTTCCTTCACCTCGTGCGGGACTTCCGCGCCGACGTTGAGATAGGCGGCCAGGAGCTGGTACGGGAACACCTTGGAGCGGCGCACCTGATCCTCATGGCGCAGGCGGCTGGCCACTTGGCGGGTGATCTCCTTGATGGAGAACACGCCGTGACGGGCGAAAGTGTTCAGGTTCATGCGAGTCATCTGCCATGGGGCACGACGAGCGATGGCCTGCCACTGCTCTGCCGTCAAAGGCAGGGCGGTGAGCATCTGGAACGGCACGTCCGGCGGATCTCCCGCAGGCTCGGCTTTCCAGGCCTCGAACGCACGCACGATGCGTGGCAGCGCCGAAGACTCATGTTTGCGACCGATGAGGTAGCCATAGAGCGCCTCACGGCTTTTCGTGGCAGGGTGCGGGTGCACCATTTTCACGATGTCTGCCAGCGAAGGCGACTGACCCACGTCAGCGCGGAAGATGGCCTCGTCCGAACGGGTGTCGAACCAGCGGCGCACGAGGCGCTTTGGCACAGAGCCGAGGGATTTGCGACCTGTCACGCCGGAGCGGAGGATCTGCACGAAGTTGCGCAGCATCTTGGCGTCGTCGATCACGCGATCAAAGATCAGCTCCAGACGTTCGGCATCACGGGCCGCAAGGACGGCGCAGAGCAGTGCCGGTACATCCTTCATGAAACCTTTCTGGCGGCAGTGAAGCGCCGTGCGGGCGATGAAGTCGGTCGGAACTTTCTCACACAGTTTCAGCACCTGCTTTAGCTGATCTTCCGCCGTGGCGTAAAAGGTGCTGTTGAGACAGCCGGTGGCTACATACTGAGCCAGCGCATGACGAGGCGTGAGCTGATAGGCCTGGCCTCCGGCTTCATTGAAGCTGTCAGCCTTTGGAGCCAGAGCGCCGCGAAGGGTCGAAAAGAGTGATTTGCTAGCCATGGTCTTGGTTTGGGTTATGCCAATACCTATTGCTAGGGCCGTGCCAAAACTTGGCACGGCAGGGTCTGATGAGGCTGGAGGTCTTGTAGAATCAGGCGAAGAAAGTTTTATCGTATTTTTCTCCCTCGATTTGACCCAGCCTAATAATTCTCTTTGTTTATCTTTTTGGATAGCTTTTTATCTCCTATGCCAGCAGTCAAGCCCATCATCATTTTCGGATTCCTCGGATCGAACTTGGACCGTGCCTCAGGACCGGAAAGATGGTCGAAATGGCGGCCCACGGTGGCGATGTGTCAGCAGGAGGATTTGGTGATTTCGCGGCTGGAGCTGCTGGCGGAACCGAAGTTTGCGGATCTGGCGCAGCAGGTGAAGGCGGACATCGAGAAGGTGTCGCCTGAGACGACGGTGGTGGTGCATGAGTTTGCGCTGAAGGATCCTTGGGATTTGCAGGAAGTGTATGAGCGGCTCTATGACTTCGTGCGGGGTTATGCCTTCGATCCAGAGAAGGCGGACTACCTGATTCATCTCACGACAGGAACGCATGTGGCGCAGATCTGCTGGTTCCTGCTGAACGAGGCGAACTTCATTCCGGCACGGCTGCTGCAAACCTCGCCTTCGCGCGAAGGTGGACGCGATGCGAAGCCCTCGGGGCGCTATGAGATCATCGATCTCGATCTCTCGAAGTATGACCGGCTTTCCACGCGCTTTGCGCAGGAGCAGGAGCGCACGCTTGATTTTTTGAAGAGCGGCATCGCAACGAAGAGCAAGGGCTTCAACAAGCTCATTGAGCAAATTGAACTGGTAGCGGTGAACTCCAAAGCGCCCATCCTTATCATGGGGCCTACGGGTGCGGGCAAATCTATGCTAGCCAGCCGCATCTATGATCTGCGGCGTTCGCGCGCGGGGCTTGGCGGCAGGTTTGTCGAAGTCAACTGCGCCACGCTGCGGGGTGATCACGCGATGTCGGCGCTCTTTGGTCACAAGCGGGGCTCTTTCACGGGTGCGCAGTCGGACAGGCCAGGATTGCTCAAGGAAGCGGACAAAGGGCTGATCTTTCTGGATGAGATCGGCGAACTTGGGCTCGATGAGCAGGCGATGCTGCTGCGAGCGCTTGAAGACAAAACCTTTCTTCCGATGGGGGCAGACAAAGCGGTGCAGAGTGATTTTCAACTGATAGCGGGGACGAATCGTGATCTGCGCACGCAGGTCGCGGCTGGCAAATTCCGTGATGACCTGCTGGCACGCATCAATCTGTGGACCTTCACGCTGCCGAGTCTCGCCGAGCGGAGAGAGGACATTGCCGCGAATCTTGATTTCGAACTGGAGCGCTTCGCGAAATCACATCGACGCCAAGTGCGCATGAACAAGGAAGCACGCGAGGCCTTCCTCAAATTTGCCCGTAGTCCCGAGGCGAAGTGGAGCGCTAATTTCCGCGATCTGAACGCGGCGGTGACACGCATGGCCACGCTGGCCCCCAGAGGCAGGATCACCGTGAAATGTGTGGAGACAGAGGCCGCGCGATTGTGTGAAGGCTGGCGGGATTCTGGTGATCAGGCATCAAGCCGGGAGAACGACGCACTCAGCAAGGTTCAGAGGGAGAAGATTGATCCCTTTGATCTGGCGCAGCTGGACTTTGTTTTGCAGGTGTGCCGGGAAAGTAAAACGCTCTCGGATGCGGGGCGGAAGCTATTCGCTGTCTCGCGCGCCAAGCGCAGCAAAATGAATGACGCTGACCGGCTCAAGAAATACCTGGCACGCTTCAAACTGAGCTGGGATCAGTTGCTGATGTGATGACGCGGCTTACCGCAGTTCCTGCGGCTCGCGTGATTTCAAGACTTCGTACTTTGTCAGCTCGCGCCATTGGCCTTTTTGCAGGTTTCCCAGAACGAGCATGCCGATTTTTACGCGAACGAGGCGGAGTACCTCGATGTTGAAAGCTTCGAGCAGGCGGCGGATGTGGCGGTTGCGGCCTTCATCGAGGACGACTTCCAGCCAGATGTTCTTTTCGCCAGATCGGAGGATTTTGATGACTTTAGCGGAGAGGTGATCGCCTTGCTCCTCGTCAACGACTCCTTGCCTGATCAGCGCAAGGCGCTTCTCATCGAGGGTGCCGCTGATTTGAACGTGGTAGGTTTTGTCGAGATGCGTGTCGGGATTGGTGATGGTGTCTGCCCAGACGTTGTCATTGGTGAATAGCAGCATGCCTTCACTGGCTTTGTCGAGCCGGCCCACGGGAGAGAGGTGCGGCAGCTTGGAGTTTTCAAAGCAGGAGAAGACCGTCTCGCGGCCGAGTTCGTCCGAGGCGCTGGTGACGAGGCCGCGCGGCTTGTTGAGCATGACATAAAGCCGCGGTGCCTGATTGATGCTGACGTCGTCCATGATGATGACGTCTTTTTTGAGGATCACGGGAAACTCGGGATTCTTCCGCACGACCAGGTTCACCTTCACCTTGCCCATGCGGATCAGTTCGGTGGCACGGCTGCGTGAGCAGAAGCCGAGCTTTGACATGGCGCGGGCGAGGCCGGTGCGGGTGGGGGGAGGCTGGGGAGGCATGGGTGCAGATTAATGGCGTGGCTTCAAATCGCGCTCGATATCCTCGCGATCGACACGATTGCGTGCTTTGATTTTGTGATCGCGTTTGTTGCGGCGTTCGACGGTCATCTGGCGCTTCTTGCGCTGTTTGCGGAGCTTGGCGATTTCGTCCTCCAGCTTTAGATAGCCTTCGTAACGCTCGGCATTCAGGGTTCCTGACTCCACGGCGGTGCGGATGGCGCAGCCAGCGTCGGTGCCGTGCTTGCAGTCGTGGTATTTGCAACGTTGGGCGAGTTCTTCGATGTCGGCAAAGCGTTCGCGCAGCGTGGTTTCATTCGTCCACATCTGCACCTCTTTGATGCCGGGGTTGTCGATCAGGATGCCGCCCCTGTCGAGCACGAGCAGTTCGCGTGCGGTGGTGGTGTGGCGGCCTTTGCCGGTGACTTCGTTCACTTCATCCACCCACTGCCAGTCTTCGCCCAGCAGGAGATTGACGAGCGCGGATTTGCCGACACCGCTGGAGCCGATCACGGCCACGCTTTGGCCACGCTTGAGGTAGTCCTTCAGCACCTTGAGGCCCTTGCGCTTTTTCACGCTGGTCACATGCACGTCGGCATCGGCATTGAGAGCACGGATTGCCTCGGCGGCTTCCTGGTTCTGCTTGTCGGGATAGAGGTCGGCCTTGTTCACCAGAACGACGGCTTTCGCACCACTGCGGGAGATGAGCGTGAAGTAGCGCTCCATGCGGCGCAGGCTGTAGTCAGGCCCGGAATCGGTGACGACGATCACGGCATCCACATTCGCGGCGATCACCTGCTCCTCGGCACTGAAGCCGGAGGCTTTGCGTGAGAAGCAGGTCTGGCGTGGCAGACGGGCGCGGATGATGTTGTCCCCGTTTTCGCCGCCGACTTCCAGAGCCACCCAGTCGCCTACGGCAGGCAGCTCGGCATCCGTTTCAGCATCGTGGTAAACTTTACCGCCCAGGATGACCTCGAACTCATCGAAGCCGTTCGTCCCATCTTCAAGCAGCGCGCCGTAGCTGATCTTGTTATCACGAATCAACCGCGCGGGTTTCCAGCCCTGCTCGCGAAACGGCTCGAAGTGTTTCGCGAAGAACTCGTTCCAGCCCAGATCGATGAGACTTAGCGACGCCATTGATACATCCAGCGTTCAGAAATGACCTTCTTTTCCTCTTTCAGCTCCATCATGATTTCCAGCAGGTTGGTGGTCTCGGGGATGTCGAGCTTGAAGAAGGCACGCCAGCCGCCGGTCTCGTTGTTGCGCATCACACGCTTGTCCAGGACCTTGCCCTCGCCGGCACTGAGCACGACATCTATTTCAGGCGTCCAATCCTTGGGCTTGGCCGCGCCGTTTTCCACTCCTTTGGCAAAATCAATGACGTAAAGATGATCGTCTGAGTCCATCACAAAACCACGGCGTGAGCTGATGACTCTGCACAGAGCGCCTGGCAGATGTTGATCGAGCCAATGGAGTTTGTACTCAACTTTGAGCGGCTCTGCGGGTGTCGCGGGCAGGTGCGCCGGCTTCCACATGGCGACGATGTTGTCCCAGGTCTCTTCACCGCTGGAGAGTTCGACGAGGGTCACGGCGCCTTTGCCGAATCCGCTAACCGGTTCCACCCAAACCGCCGGACGGCGATGGTAGTTGGCTTCGAGATCCTGGAAGTTGTTGAAGTCACGATCCCGCTCAGCAAGGCCGAAGCCCTTGAGGTTGTCCGTTTCAAAAATGCTCAGGCGCAAGTCCCGGCTGACATCCAGCGGACGCCAGATGGACGGCCCGTCTTTGATCTCGACCTGCAAACCGTCCGAATCATGCACTTCTGGGCGGAAGTCGTAGGGTTTCGGATGTGAGTTCTCGCCGAACCAGAACATGCTCGAAAACGGTGCGATGCCGAGCATCTTCACCTGTTTGCGCAGATGCAGCGTGGCCTTGATCCGCATCTCGGTGCTGATGCCGGGCGTGGATTCGATCTCATACGCGCCGGTGATGCTCGGCCCATTGAGAAGAGCGAGCAGTTTGAATGATTTTTCTCCTGCCTTGGGTTCCTTGAACCAGAAATGGGTGAAGTCGGGGAATTCTTCGGGTTCGCCGCCGATCGTGTTCACCGCCACGCCGCGTGCGGAGATGCCGTAACCGAGCTGCGTGGTGACGGCACGGTAGTAACTGGCGCCCATGAACACCATGAACTCGAAGGGCCGCTTGATCAGAGAGTCCGGGGCCAGCACGCGAAAGCCGGCGTAGCCCACAGGGTTTTTCGCATTCGCCGGGATCTTGAGGTCGCCGTATTCGAAATGACTGCGGTCAAATGGGACGTCGACGGTCTGGGGTTCCTTGATGTTGTAAAAGACGACCGGCTTTTTGAACATCCAGCCTGGGTGGAAGAACTCGACACGGAACGCATCGCCCTGCTCGACAAACAAGGCCTTGTCGCGCAGGAATCGGATCTGCCGGTGGCCGTCGTATTTCAGCCCCTCGAAAAACGGATCCAGCTGCTGTGTGGGCGCCTGATAGGGCTGCAGCGCCAGTTGCGCGGCCACTTTTTCGAGGTCGGCAAAGCTTTTGACGGATTCCAAAGTGATTTGAGCCTGGCTCGGCAAAGCAGAAAGAACCAGAGCGGCAAACGGAAGAATGAATTTCATGCGGGAGGGGTGTGCTAGGATGCAGCACACAGAGTGCCAGTCAACCGGTGTAGCAGGAAGCTCTTGCCAAAGGCCCGGCCAGGCGTTGCATGCGTACCACATGCCCCCTGCCCCAACCTCAAAGCTGCTGCCAGTCGTCCTCTTCAATGCCGCCTACATGATGGCCGCGATCATTGGGGCCATTGTTCAAGGCAACCGTGAGTTCATTTTCTACATCGTGGTCATGCTCGTCCTGATCGGGGTCATAGGCACCGTACATCGCCGCGTGCAGCTCACGGTGCCGCTGCTGTGGGCCTTTTCGGTTTGGGGGCTTGCCCACATGGCGGGCGGTCTGTGCCCCCTGCCCTCCGGCTGGCCCTACAATGGGGATCAGGCGGTGCTCTACAGTTGGTGGATCGTGCCGCAGTGGCTGAAATACGACCAGATCGTGCATGCTTACGGCTTTGGCGTCACCACCTGGCTCTGCTGGCACCTTTTGAGCAAGGCACTGCGTCAGCCGGATGGCAGCGCGGTGATCCCCACGTTTGGCATGCTGACCCTGTGCGCGGCGGGTGGCATGGGTTTCGGCGCGCTGAACGAGGTGATCGAATTCATCGCTGTCTTGACGATCCCCAACACGAACGTCGGCGGCTACGAAAATACGGGCTGGGACCTCGTTTCAAACCTCATCGGGACGGTAATCGCGGCGGTGATCATCCGCTGCCGCTGCCAGGTCAGCCGCTGATTTTCAGTCCACGAAACTCCAGCGCGCCTGCTTTTTCGCCTTCAGGACCACCCGAATCCCCGCCCAGACCGAAGGTTTGCTTTTCCTCGGCGATGCAGGGATGGCTCGCGGTGATGGTCTTGCCGTCGATGGTGGCGGTGATGGTTTCGCCTTTAAATTCAATCTTCACGTGATGCCAGCTGCCCACGGCAAGGATGTTGGGCTGTTTGAGCAGTTCCACGTTTTCGCCCTTTTTCGGATGAGCAAGGATGCGCAGCGTGTCCGTGCCCATGACAAGGTGGACGAGGTGCCCGCGCTCCAGCGAACCATTGAAGATGATGCCGGCAAACGTCGCTTTGCCCTCCAACCGGAAGTCACATTCGATGATGGCATCTTTGAGCGGAAGTTTGCGCATTTTGACCGGTCCGTGACGGCGCGGACCCGATTCAAAACCGCGCAGCACACCGTCCTTCGCCGTCCAGGTACCGAGCCCCCAGAACCAGTCTTTGGAGAGTTCGGTGGTGAAGGTTTCTTCGAGCAGGGTCTGCGGCTCTGCGCTCTGGATTTCACCACAGAGGACGCCGAGCAGCGCAAATAGGGCGCCGATAAAGTGCCTGCCGCTCATGGCTTCGGCTCACCGCTGATCTTGAGATTGCGCACCTTCACGGACTTACCGGCAGCCAGCCAGCTTCGAGCCTTCGGTGTCGCCAAATATGGATGCTGAGCCTTCAGTTCCTGGCCATCTAAATTGGCGGCCATTTGATCTCCCCGCCATTCAACGCGCAGCTTGTGCCACTCGCCTGCTTTCACCGTCATCGGCAGCTTGGCAATGGTGTGCGAGGGTGCCACGGAATCTTCCGCGATGCTCAGACCTCCTGCTCCAACCACCACACGGCCCACATGTTTGCTGGAATCACAGCCCACGAGGAAGCTGCCCGGGCCTTCGATCAAGAACTCCACTTCGATGGTGGCGCTGGCCAGACCCACTTTGTGATGCAGCACCGGGATGTGCTTCTGGTCCTGCAGATCCAGCACGCTGAGAACGCCGCATTCGGGTGTCCATTTGCCTTTGGCGATGCTGAAACTGGAGTCCAGCGGTGTCTTGAAATCTGGCGTGGCGAGGACAGGCAGGACGTGATCGTGCAGCAGCGGTTTGGTTTCTTGAGCCAGAGCAGCTGAAGCAATGGTCAGTGCAAGAGAAGCAACGAAAAAGGAGCGGAGATTCATGTGATGTTAAGTACAGCTCACGACGGAGCTACTCAGGAGCAAACGCCATTCACCACATTTTCTAACGGCTCATTGCGCACTGCGGCGAGAGCAATGCGAGCGGAGGTGCTGCGCATTTCGATCTTGCTCTCCACGCTGCAAAACGCGGCATGGCAGGTAGCGATGAGATTTGGCGTGGCGGCTTCATCAGCGGTGCGAAGGGGTTCATCTTCGATGACATCAAGCCCGGCACCTGCGATGCGATTTTCGCGCAGCGCAGCGAGGATAGAGGTCTTCTTGATTACGCCACCACGGGCGGTATTCACGACAAATGCTGAGGGCTTGAGCAGGGCGAGTTCACGCTCGGCAATGAGGTGACGTGTTTCTTCATTCAACGGGCAATGCAGCGAGAGAACGTCGGTTTGTGCGAGGAGTTCTTCAAGGGTGCGTACACGGGTGATTCCAACAGCTTTGTCGGCGCCGTTGGCAAGATAGGGATCATAAAAGATGACGCGGAAGCCGAGGGCTTTGGCGCGGAGAGCCGTTGCGGTGCCGATGCGCCCCAGGCCGACGATGCCGAAGGTGAGGGTGCTGAGGCGGCGGAGTTTCGGCGTGACGCGGATATTCCAGCCGAGCTGTTTGGCTTCGGCATCCAGCTGCAGGATTTGCCGACACAGCGCCATGGCGAGAGCGATGGCATGGTCGGCGACTTCTTCGGTACCGTAATCTGGCACATTGCACACAGCGATGCCACGCTCGCGTGCCGCAGCGACGTCCACACTGTCGAAACCGACACCATTGCGGATGATGGCGCGGCAGTTCTGGAGTCTGGCGATGCCTTTGGACGTGAGCGGCATGTTGTGCCAGATGATGATGGCGTTGGCGCGGCAGATCTCGTCAGTCAAATCGGCGTCGGTTTCGCATAGGGTACGTGTGACATGTGCGGCACCGCCGATGATCTGGCGTTCGATGGTGGATTCGGGATCACCTTGTGGGGAGGTGGTCCAGTCGATGATGGCGATGTGAGGTTGGGACATGTGAAAATGAAGTGAAAAGCTATGCGAGAATATCTTTGATGACGTGCCCATGCACATCGGTGAGCCGACGGTTGATGCCGTTGTTGTAGAAGCTGAGTTTTTCGTGGTCAATGCCGAGCTGGTGCAGCGCGGTGGCGTGGAGGTCGTAGCAGTAGGCGGGATTCTCGGCCGCCTTGGAGCCGAGATCGTCGGTGCTGCCATAGGCCGTGCCGCCTTGAACTCCGCCACCGGACATCCAGGCAGTGAAGGCACCGGGATTGTGGTCGCGCCCCTTGCCTTGGGCCGCAGGCTGGCGGCCAAATTCGCTGGTGCAGATGACGAGTGTGCTGTCGAGCATGCCGCGTGATTTCAGATCGCGCAGCAGGGCTGCAGCGCCGGTGTCGAGCACCTGGCCCCAGTAGCCATGGTCGCGTACGAGGTCTTCGTGGCTGTCCCAGTTGGGGCGGATTTTTTTAGCTGTGGTGTTTTCCGCACCGCAGTAGATCTGCACGAAACGCACGCCACGCTCGACGAGCCGACGCGCGAGAAGACACTGTCGGCCAAAGGGACCGATGTCTTCGTGATCGAGCTGGTAGAGCTGCTTGGTGACATCCGTTTCTCCTCGTAGGTCGGTGACTTCAGGCGCACTGAGCTGCAGGCGTGCCGCGAGTTCATAGGCGGCGATGCGGGCTTCGAGCTCGGTGTTGCCAGCACGTTCGGCGGCATGCGAGCGGTTGAGGGTTTGCAGAAAGTCGCGGCTGGTCTGCTCGGTGTCGCCGCGCAGTTGGGCGAAGCTTTTGGGCGGAAACAGATCGGCAATGGGCGGCTTTTCAGCATCGGTCTGCAACGTTGTCCCCTGATGCACGGCGGGAAGAAAGCCTGCACCCCAGTTGATCACTCCACCGGGGGGCAGGCCGCGCTGATCAGGCAGCACGACGAAGGCTGGCAGGTTCTCGCTCTCGCTACCGAGACCGTAGGTGACCCAGGCACCCATGCTCGGAAAGCCAGGGAGGATGAAGCCGGTATTGGCCATGAACATGGCAGGCCCATGCAGCGCGCTCTTGCTCTGCATCGAGTGAATGAAGGCCATGTCATCAACACAAGTCGCGAGCTGCGGGAAGAGATCGCTGATCCAGCGTCCGCACTGACCGCGCTGACGAAACGGCCAGTAGCTGCCCTGGCAGTTGCCTGGCTTGGAGGCGAAGAACTGCATTTTGCCATCGGGATCGAAGGGCTTACCGCTGCGCTTGGCCAGCTCCGGCTTGTAGTCCCACGAATCCACATGGCTGAGGCCGCCGGGGCAGAAAATCTGAATCACTGCACGTGCCTTGGCCGGCAAAGGAGGTCGCTTGGCGGAAAGTGGATTGGTGGCGGCCCAAGCGTCCTGCTCCAGCAAGGAAGCGAGTGCGATGCTGCCGAAACCGCCGCCGATTTTCTGGAGGAAGTCGCGGCGTGAGGGGCCGGAGAAGTGAGTGCTCATAGGGTTGTGAGTTAGCGAATCCAAATGCCTTTGCCGGTGCCGCCTTTGGGAGTGGTCTTTGGGTAGTCAGGGTTGGGCTTCAATTCGATGACGTGGACGACCTGCTCCATGGACAAATCAGTCGCGGCAGCTTGTAGGCGAACTCCAGAAACAATCAGGCTGCGCACAGTGCAGTCGAGGTCGGGAGAGAAGATCTCGGCCCAGGTGGCCGGGTCGTCTGACTTGTGTTTGTAGGTCTGCGACTTCGGACCGATTTCGATGAGTTGCTTATCTGCCGCGAGCGAAAAGTTAAGCTTCACTCCGCGCACGGTTAGGCCATCGGTGTTGGCATGGATCTGGATACTGCCGGGGCGGTTGAAGGTGAGTTTTTCGAAAACGATGTCGCTCAGCGAGCCGATGCCGGCGCTGGCGTCGCTGTCGCGTCCGACTTCGAGGTTGGGCTGGTCGTAGAGCTTGAAGTCGCTGATGTCGGTGATGCCGCGCACGATGATGTCATGGATGGGGCAGTCGAGCGTAGTGCCGTCGCTGAAGCCTTTCACACCGGGGAGCAGGCGGATGGAATTTGCGGACGGGACTCCATCAGGCGAGCCGTGAACATCTTCGATGATGATGTGATGAATGGCCCCAAAGCTGGGCGCGTAGTTTTTCCATTCCCAGGCGTTCAGAGCGACGGTGTCATCGTGTGAAACACCGCTCACGCGACGGATGAGACCATGGCTCGCAGGAGCGTTCACATGCACGCCGTCACGGCCGTGACGATCCAGCGTGACGCCATCGACGGTAAAGTCGCTGACGTTGGCCAGGTGAACGGCGAAGGCTCGGCTCTGGCGCACGGTGACATTGCGCACGGTCGCATGCCGCACGTTGTGAAGCAGGATGACACCGTGGGTGCCGGGCACGGGATCCTTTTTCGACGATAAGCCACGCTGGTTGCCATTGCTGTCCTTCACGCCGTTCGCCAACGTCGTCCAGATGCCGCCTTCGATGGTGACGTCGGTGTCGGGTTTTGTGTCTTCAGGCACAGGTTGGTCCGCGAAGCCGAGAATTTGCTCATTGCGCACCATGCAGGTGTTGGTGCCAGGTTTCAGTCGGATCTCGGTGTCTGGATCTGCCGTGAGCTTTTGACCAGACTTCAAGATGACAGGGCCATCGAGGTAGTAGGGTTGACTGCGCTTCGGCAGATGGACGGCGTTGTCTTTGTCGAGGGCGGTCTGGATGGCCTCGTTCCAGATATTTCCGTGCACTTTGCGAGCCTGGGCTTTTCCCTCTGCATCAGGCCAGATTTCGGTCCAGACCGAGTCTTGCGCCAGCGATGGATCAACATCTGCGGCAGACAACGACGCAAGCAGTCCGAATAGAAATGGAATGATTGGTTTGATCATGGGAGCACGCGCGGACTGAATCAGTCGAGGTAAACAAACTCGTTCGTGTTGATGAGCATGCGGCAGAGGGCAAAGAGGCCCTGCTCGGCGACGAGGTGGGTGGCGGCGCTTTGCTCTTCAGCCTTGGGCTCCCTTTGCAGGCACAAGAGGAATGCCCGACGGATGGCGGCGGTGCGGGAGTCGGTTTCTTTTTCGATGCGGGTGACGAGGTTCGCGGCCTGCTGCAGCATGAATTCGTTGTTGCTCAACGTGAGCGCCTGCAGCGCGGTGGTGGTTTGCGCACGGGCCGGGGTGAGATTGGCGGGATCAGGACAGTCGAGCGTGGACATGAACTGATGCGGTGTGGTGCGCACCACAAAGCGGTAGATGCTGCGGCGCAGCATTTCGGGTTTATCGGGTGTGATGTAGTCGTAGATGGGCGCGTAGGCCTCGGTGAAATTGAAATCACGGTAGCCGGGGCCGCCCATGGCTGGATTCAGCATACCTGAGACACTCAACACTGCATCGTGCACGGACTCAGCATCCAAGCGGCGCGGGTTTTGACGCCAGAGCAGACGATTTTGCGCATCCAGACGACTTGCCGCGTCATTGTGGGAAGCAGACTGCTGCTGATAGGCGGCACTCATGACGATGAGCTTGTGCAGGTGCTTCACCGACCAGCCGCTGCGCAACAGTTCATCGGCCAGCCAGTCGAGCAATTCAGGATGCGAGGGCTTGTCACCACCAAGACCGAAGTCGCTGGGTGTGGTGACGATACCTTGGCCGAAGTGATGATGCCAGAGACGGTTCACAAGCACTCGACGCGTGAGCGGATTATCGGGATGGGTGATCCACTCAGCGAGCATGCGACGGCGCTGTCCCTCGGGCATGGTGTTCGTGCCAAAATCCATGCTGGCGTGGTGAGCCCAGGCGAAAGCACCGGGCTGCACTTCCTGCTGCGGATCTTCAGGATTGCCGCGCCGCTGCACCTGAATGGCAGGCGGTTGTGCTTCACTGATGATGGCATAGACTTTGGCGGGTTCGGGTAATGCTTTGAGCGAGGCGTCCAGTTTGACAGCTTTTATCCGCAGCTGTTTCAACTGCTCCTGCTCTGCGTCAGTGAGTCTGCTGTGCTCCAGATCGGGCACCAGCCGTGCATCACCGAGGAACAAGAGGTCGCTGCCAATACCATCGCCGCCGTCGGTGGCGATGAGAGTGAGGGTTTTCGCTGTCGCTGGAATGGAGACATCAAGGTGCGTGAACTCATCCTTGCGCATTTTAAGTTTCTGAAACTTGCGCTCGGCATCCACATAGATGGTGAAGTCTGCGCGTGAGGCTGCGGCACTCGCGTCGGCACCGAAGCCGAGTGCGGCGGTGAAATGCATCACGCCGAGGCCGCTGCGCTGGCGAATCTTCGCGAGATCAAAGGTGATGCCACTGTTGGCGTGCAAGCCGAAGATGGAGTGCTCTTTCTCCGCGTAATCCACGCCACCGATCTTGGTGCTGCGCTGCGCGTTCAGCGGGCCGTTGCGAATGGCATCCCAAGTGTGACCGCTGGTGACGGGCAGTCCTTTGACCTCTTGTTTGGGGGCCACGGGCACCGGGTTCCGACCATCTGGCACAAAGACCCACGACACGGAGCGTTCCGAGTCCTTCACTTCGGCGGGCCATTCGATCCGTTGCAGCCGATTCGTTTGAATGTCGCGATGGTAGCCGAGTTTGCCGGTCGTCAGATTGCCGGTGCGCAGGTCGATGCCACGGCCTTTGACACCGCCGCCCACCATGTCGGAAAGATTGAGACCATCGCCGGCGAGTTTGGCGATCTGGGCACGCGCTGCTGCCAGTTCCTGGGCAAGGCGTGCTTTCTCTCCAGAGATGCGTTTGGCTTCCGTGCTGTCCACCTCGCGATCTCCGCGCTTCGCTCCGGCAAAAACGGCCCACAGTCTATAATACTCCTCCTGTTTGACGGGGTCGAGCTTGTGATCGTGACAGCGGGCGCAGTTCACCGTGATGCCCATTGTGGAGGTGATGACCTGCGTGACCATGTCATCGAGATCACCTGCACGGGCGGCGCGTCTGAGCATGTCACTCTTGGTTTCCACCTGCCCCACAAAGTCCCACGGGCCGGCGGCGAGAAATCCGGTGGCGATGACAGCCTGCGGATTATTGGGCGCGATGACATCTCCCGCGATCTGCTCGCGGATGAATTGGTCGTAGGGCTTGTCGGTGTTGAGCGATTCGATGACGTAGTCGCGATAACGCCATGCATTCGGACGAAGTTGATCACGCTCAAAACCATGCGTGTCGGCGTAATGGGCGATGTCGAGCCAGTGCCGCGCCCAGCGCTCGCCGTAATGGGTGGATTGCAGCAGTTCATCGACCAGCTTTTCATAGGCCTGGGGATCGGTATCTTTCACAAACTGTTCCACGCGTTCCGGTGTCGGCGGCAGGCCGACCAGATCAAAGCTCAAGCGGCGGATCAAGGTGCGACGGCCCGCTGCGGGTGACATCGAGAGATTTTTTTCAGCGAGCTTCGCATTGATCAGCGAGTCAATGGAGGCGCCTTTGGTTGCCCTCACTGGCTGCACGGACCAATACTGGAGGCGTTTGTCCACAGCTGCGGCTTTGTCAGCGGCGTTTTCTGGCCACACGGCACCCGATTGGATCCATGCCTGCACCAAGGCGATCTGCGCGGGTGAAAGCGGATCGCCTTTTGGCGGCATGCGCTCGACGTCATCGGTGGATTTGATTCTTTGCAGCAGCAGGCTTTTGGAGGTGTCACCCGCCACGATGGCCAGACCATCGTGACCGCCTTTGAAAGCAAAGATTTTGGCATCAAGGCGCAGCTCGCCCTTCTGCTTTTTTTCGCCATGGCACTCGACGCAGTGCTGCTGCAGCAGCGGGCGGATGTCCTGGTCGAAATCGACAGCCATTACGGGAGCCGCTGCAAGGAGGATGAAGAGCGTGGTTTTCATCGTTTGGTTTTCGCTTTGGCAGCCAGATCGTGTGCGGCTTCGTCCATGTGATGTTTCATCGCCTTGGAGGCGGCGTTGGCATCATGCGCAGCCACTGCGTTCAGGATGGCGGCGTGGTGGTCGATGGCGCGCTGCCTGCCGACATTGCCAATCGTCACACGGCGGCTCTCACGCCCAAGGTCTGCCAGCGATTCGAGCATGAGCTTCAAGATCTCATTACCGGCGATGCGAGCCAGCGTACGGTGAAAGTCGATGTCCGCCTCGACGGCTTCATCGTGGGCCTCAGCGGCCAGCAGTCGATCGTGAATAGCGCGCAACTGCTTCACGTCGGCGGCTTTGGCTTTTAGTGCGGCCTGACGGGCGATCTCTGGCTCGATGGCGGCACGGGCTTCGCTCAACTGTCGCAGACGTTCGGACGGCTCGGGGAGGAGGATCGACAAGGAACCGCTGAGCGGCTTGTGCAGGCGGTTCACCGCCCGGATGCCGCTGCCGTGGCGGATTTCCAGCAGGCCCTGGAGTTCGAGCCGCTTCGTTGCCTCGCGCAGCACGGTGCGGCTTACGCCGAGGCGCTCGGCCATCAGGCGCTCAGGGGGCAGCTTGCCATCTCCGGAGTCGACCTCGTCGCGCAGCTGGCGCGCCAGGCGTGAGCAGACCTGCTCAACGAGCGAAGGGGTGGGTTTGAGCGGGGTAATCGTCATGCAATTGGTAGGAGGTCATACCAATTACGAGCTGCCTGCCGAAATCTTTCGCCACGACTTTGATGAATGCAACGGACGTCATTTTCACCATCCGAGCACTTGCGGCTTGAGCACCCGCCTGAACGCGGGACAGTGGGCCGGACGAATCCCTGACCGCTCCGCATGCCTTTCCGTGACACATTGCTGAATCTCGCCATCACCTGCGTGCTGGTGCTGATCATCGTGCTCGTGGCGGTATTGCTGAAAGAGAGCCGCCCCGCGCCGCTGCAGGCGCTGCCTGTGGCGGTGGCCCAAGTGCCGGTAGGTCAGGCGATGTCGGACGCCAGTCGTGTGCCGCTGCAGCAGTTCAAGATCTTCCCCAAGGCTAAACTGATCGAAAGCCGCGCCAACGAGGCGGACACGCTGCGCATCAAGGTGAGCGACACGGAGGACGAACACATCTTCGTGCTCTACTTCGTGGATGCACCGGACATTTCGCTGACTCATCCGCAGCGCGTGCAGGAGCAGGCGCGCTACTTTGGAGTGAGCAGCCAGCGCGTGATCGAAGAGGGGCAGAGGGCGGCGCAGTATGTGACCCAGCTGCTCAAGCAGCAGCCGTTCACGGTGATGACACGCTGGGAGGAGGTGACGGGACTCAGCCGCTACTACGCGCTGATTCTGGTGGAGATCAGCCCCGGCAAGCAGGTGCATCTGGCGGATCTACTGGTGCAGCAGGGCTACGCACGCGTGGCGGGTGTGACTTCGAGCCTGCCTGCGGATTCACGCTCGATCAATGACTATGCGCTGGAGCTTCAGGAACTGAAGCGTCGGGCCCAGCAGGGCAAGGCGGGCATCTGGGCGGCCTCCAGGCTCTGAACACCCGCCAGAAATTCTGGCATTGATGTATCATGATGCGTTGATACGATGGCCTCACATTGGCTTCTGTACTCAAATCGCTCAGCCTCATTGCCGACCCTACGCGGGTACGGCTGCTTTTGCTGCTCAAGCAAGAGGAACTAAGCGTGGCGGAGTTGCAGGAGGTGCTTTCACTGCCGCAGTCCAACATCTCCGCCCAGCTCGCCAAATTGAAGGCGGCCGGTCTGGTGACTGACCGCCGCAGTGGCAAGAACCGCCTATATCAGCTCGACGAACCCGCGGCGAAGGATCTGCCGACCCATGAGCATTTTCTTGCGCTGCTGGAAGCGGCGGGCGCTGAGCTGCGGGAGGTGACCAAGGACGCTGAGGCGCTGCAAATCGTGCTGCGCAAGCGGGTGCAAACGGCGAAGGCTTACTTTGATGCGCTGGCGGGCAAGTTTGGCCGTCACTACATCCCGGGCCGTTCGTGGAAGGGGCTGGGAGAGACTTTGCTCAAACTCATGCCGCCGCTGGTCATTGCCGATCTGGGCGCAGGCGAGGGTACGCTTTCTCAGCTGCTCGCCGAGCGGGCCAAAAAAGTGATCGCCGTCGATAACAGCGAGAAGATGGTGGCCTATGGTGCGGAGCTGGCCCAGAAGCACGGATTTACGAATCTCGAATTCCGCCTCGGGGACATCGAAGCACCGCCAATCCCGCCGCTGAGTGTGGACCTGGTCTTCCTCAGCCAGGCGCTGCATCATGCACAAAATCCGGAAAAGGCGCTCAAGGCCGCGCTGACCATCCTGCGGCCGGGCGGGCGCATCGTGGTGCTGGATCTCCTCAAGCATCAGTTTGAGCAGGCGCGTGATCTCTATGCAGACGTGTGGCTCGGCTTTTCTGAGAGCGATCTGCACGACATGCTCAGCAGCGCAGGATTCAAAAAAATCGAGACGAGCGTGGTGCACCGCGAAAGCAAGAGCCCGCATTTCCAGACAATCCTGGCGCTGGCCGAGAAGGAAAACCGCCTCACTTCGACGGGGCACTGGTCGGGCTCTTGACGCGAGGTGCGGGCACAGTCATGCCGTTTTGCAGAAGCGTGAGGCCGTTGATCTGCTTCTTCTCATCCCGCGTGAAGATGAGCACGGCTTTCACCACATCGAGCTCGAAACGGTCAGGTGCCGTCTCAAAGACCGGTACCGCCTGCTGTCCTTCGAGCTGCGCAAAGAGAGTGCCGGCCTGCACGGTGACGGTGATCGCCTTCGAACCCATCAGATCATACTTGCCCGCGTAGGGCTGCAGCTCTTTGTCGGTACGTAGTTGATACTCCGGTGGCGGGGCACTGCTACGCTTGGCGGTGAGTTCATTGCCGTTTTGAAACAGCGTCAGTGAATGGATCACACCTTCACGACGGTTGAATGCTATCTCCGCAGGAACCACTTTGTAAAAGAAACGGTCCTGCGCTTTGGCAAAGGTTTGGACAAACGGCTGACCGGTCAGGTTCACATAGATCTGACCGTCTCGCAGAAGCACGGTGAAGCGGAAGTCGCGGTCGAGATCATAGACGCCGGGATACTGCTTCAGCACATCGGCAGGAAGGGTGATTTCCTTCTGCGTGGCGGGATCCACCGACTTGACCTCGGATGTGCCAGCGATCACCTGGCTTCCAGCGATGCTGTTGTTGTTGATCAGAACCACGCGCACGACTCCCTTCGCAGGGATCACTTGTAGGCCGGAGCAAAAACCACCCGTGCCGCCGTCATGGTGCAAGGCGGCCTCTCCATCAAACTTCCCCATCAGCACCCCCAGGCCAATCTGCCCTCCCTGTGAGGGGGCGTCAGCCTGCGGCTGCTGGGCGAGTGCCAAGGCGTCCTTCAATGAAGTCTTGTCAGGGTGGAGCAGTGCCTCGCCAAATGTCATCATGTCCGCCGCCGTGCTGCGCAGGGCACCAGCGCCAGCCAGGGAGATAAAATTCCAGGGTTCTGTCTCCTTGTCGCCATCATGCGGTATTGCGAACCGTAGTTTGGCCTGAGGCTGAACGGCGGTGTCCTGCATGCCCAGCGGCTGGCAGATTTTCTCCACCACCGCCTGATCCCATGACATATGATACGCCTCTCCCAGCAGATGCCCGAGCAGCCCTGCGCCGAGGTTTGAGTAGCTGAAGGTGAAAGGCGCTTCGCCATCGAGCTTGGCCGAAGTCAGATAGTTCAGCAGCAGCTTTTCATCATAGCTGGCATAGGGGTCCTCCTCCAAGGCCCCCGCCACGGCATTGTCCGGCAGGCGTGGAAGGCCACTGGTGTGGGTGGCAAGCTGCTTCAGCGTGATTGCCGCGACGCGGGGATCTGCAAACTTCACCTGCTTTGCCAGAAGCGTGCCAATCGTCGTATCAAGCGTGACTTTCTTTTCCACCACCGCCTGCGCTAGCAGCAGGCCGGTAAACACCTTGGAGATGGAGCCGATTTCAAAAACCAGTTTTTCCGGCTTTTCATCCCCGGCCTCGGGAGCCTTTCCGGAGATGGAGTATTTCACATCATCCCCCGTGCGCTCGGCCGTGACGATGCACCCGGTTTGGAGTTCCTTGGAGAACCGCGCAGCAGCCTCGGACAATGTGCGGGCTTGAACGGTGTTCACGGCCATGATCAGACCCAGCAGCGCCCCGGAAATGAATTTCATATTTGGGAGGCTACAAAACTCCTGTGCAAACAGCAAGGCGTCTCGTTGACGAGGTGCGCTTTCCCGCCTCCAATGCCCTTCTGTGAGAGACACCCTGGAAGACATCGAAAACTTCATCATCGACGTGGTGATCAACAACCGCCGTGGCATCCGCGCTTCCCTGCTGCGGGTCGTCTTCCGTGGCCTCTCGGGCATTTATTCAGCGGTGGTGAGAACAAGGCTCTATTTGTATCGCCACCGCTACATCCATGACCATCATCTGGGTGTACCGGTCATCAGCGTGGGCAATCTCACCGTTGGCGGCACGGGCAAAACTCCGGTGGTAGAGATGCTGGCGAAGGCGCTGCATGAGCATGGCCGGCGCGTGTGCATTCTCAGCCGTGGCTACAAGAGCAAGCGCCAGAAGAAGCTGCCGTTTTCTAAAAAAATGGCCGCACGCCTGGGCTTCATTCCCAAGCCGCCTGAGCCGCTGCCACGAATCGTCTCTGATGGAGAGAACGTACTGCTGGATTCGCACAACGCAGGGGACGAACCTTTCATGCTGGCGAAGAACTGCCCCGGCATCCCCGTCGTGGTGGACAAAAACCGTGTGAAGGCCGGAGCGCATGCGATTCAGCGCTTCGGCGCCGATGTGCTCGTGCTGGATGACGGCCTGCAATACCTCAAGCTCAAACACCGCCACGACATTGTGCTGATCGACAAGACAGCGGTGTTTGGCAACAACGGCTACATGCTGCCACGCGGCACCCTGCGCGAACCACCGCGCAGCCTGCGCCGCGCCAGCTACATCTTCATCACCAAGTCCGACGGCGACAGTGAGGATGTGGTCAAACAGATCCGCCGCTACAATCGCGCGGCCGAAATCATCGAGTGCCGCCACCGCGCGATGCATTACGAAAACATCCACACCGGCGAGCGCCTGCCAATTGACGGCCTGCGCGATAAATTTGTGGGCGCTCTTTCCGGCATCGCTGTGCCGGAGAGTTTTGAAAACGGGCTGCGTAAACTTGGCGCGAAGGTCGAGGTCATCGCACGGTTTGCGGACCACCACCGCTTTCGCGGGCCGGAGCTGAAAAACTTCGTCGAACGCTGTGTGCGGCGTGACGTGCACTGCATGGTCACCACGGAGAAAGATTTTGTGCGCTTTCCCAAACTGCCCGTGGCGGACATCCCGTTCTATTTCATGCGCGTGGAGATCGAGATCATTCGTGGTCGCGACGTCTTTGACAAGATGGTGCGCCTCATCGCCGAACCGCGCCGGGTGCCGGCGGGAGTGCTTCCCGCTGATTTCATGGAGGCCTCTTAATGAGCGCGGAAAATCCAGCCATGACCGAAGTGCAGGTTCACAAGGTGAACACCGCAGGCTTCAGCAGCGAGGTTGGCGATGTCACCGCCCGCGAAGAACCGCTCGAAATCCGTGTGGAAGGCCGTTCCGTGGCGGTGGTGATGCGCACGCCGGGCCATGATGAAGAACTCGCCGCCGGATTTCTCGTCAGTGAGGGCGTGGTGCAGCGCCCGCGTGATATTCTGGAAGTCTCGCAATGCCCCAGCACCAACAACAAGCATGGCAACATCGTCGATGTGCTGCTCGGTGGTGCGGTGGTGAACTGGGACTCGCTGACGCGTCATGTCTTCAGCGCCTCCAGCTGCGGGCTGTGCGGCAAGACGAGCATCGAGAGCGTGTTTCAGCAGTTTCCCGCCGTGAAGGGAAACCGGAAAGTATCACCGAAACTGATCGCCAGTCTGCCCGACAAGCTGCGTGCCGCGCAGGAAACGTTTGCCAAAACCGGCGGGCTGCATGCGAGCGGATTGTTTGATCTCGATGGCAACCTGGTCGTGCTGCGTGAGGATGTGGGCCGGCACAACGCGCTGGATAAAATTCTCGGCTATGCTTTGCAGCGCGATCTGCTGCCACTGGACCGGCACATCCTGCTGGTGAGCGGCCGAGTGTCGTTTGAGATCATTCAGAAGGCGCTGGCGGGTGGCATCTCTCTCGTCGCGGCCATTTCCGCGCCCAGCAGTCTCGCGGTCGATTTCGCGCAGGAGGCGGGCCAGACGCTCATCGGCTTTTTGCGTGGCGAAACGATGAATGTTTACACTCATCCGCAACGTGTGGAGATGTCACCATGAAACCAGTTCAACTAACAGTCTTCATCATCTGGGGGGCGCTTTGCGGCTCGCTCTGCCTTTATGCCGTCATGCTGAGTTCCATGACTTTTGCCCCGGCCAAAGGCGATGCCAAGTCGCTGGGACAGATCATTGCGCTAGCGGCCGGCAGTGCGGCGGCCCTGAGTTTCTTCCTGCGCAAACTGCTGCTTGGAGGTTTCACCACGGGTGTGCTCAACCTGGATGATCCGGCGCAACGCGGGCGTTTTGTGGCGGGCAATGTCGTAGTCTTTGCGCTGAGCGAGGGCGTCGGCGTGCTGGGCTTCGTCAACGGCATTCTATCGAATGGCAAAGGTGATGCCTGGCTGCCGTACATGGGTCTCGCGCTTGCCCTGATGCTACTGCACATCCCGCTGCCTTCCCGTTTCAAGACTGCTGCATGAACGGCTACTTTGATCACAACGCCACCACGCCGCTGCATCCCGCCGCGCGTGAGGCATGGCTGAAATCCAGCGAGAAGCATTGGCACAATCCTTCGAGCCTCTATCGCGACGCGGGACTGGCGAGCCAGCAGCTTGAGTCTGCGCGTGAACGGCTGGGCACGCTGATTGGCGCAGAGGCCGAGCGCATCGTGTTCACCTCGGGTGCCACGGAGTCGAACAACGCTTTGTTTGCATCGCTGCAAACCGAGGCTGTCGTTGTGATCTCGGCCATTGAACACCCGAGTGTGCGTGAAGCTGCGGGTGGTCGAAACGTGATCGAGCTGCCGGTGAATGAGGATGGTGTTGTGCAAGCCGACGACCTGAAGCAGCTCATTGCTTCCAAGCGTCCCGCGCTCGTCTCCGTGATGGCGGCGAACAATGAAAGCGGGGCATTGCAGCCCTGGCGCGAACTGGCCTCGCTTTGCCGTGAACATGGTGTGCTGTTTCACACGGATGCCGCGCAATGGCTCGGCAAACTGGACGCCACGGATCTTGGCGAGTGCGATTTCATCACCGGCAGCGCGCATAAATTTGGCGGCAGCAAGGGCTGCGGTTTCCTGGTTCTCCCCAAAGAGGATTCGCGGCTCGGCTTCATCCGTGGCGGTCCGCAGGAACACGGACGGCGTGCAGGCACGGAAAATTATCCGGCCATTGAGGCCATGGTGAAAGCCTTGGAGACAATCGGCCCGCGTTTAAGCGAGGTTGAACAAACGCAATCCAAGCTGCGCGATGCTTTCATCGCGGAGATGCGTGCGCGTTTTGCCCCTCTGCGGGTGATCAGCGAATCGGCACCACGACTTTGGAACACCGTGTTGATGGTGATGCCGGAGCATGACAATCTGAAATGGCTCACGCGCCTGTCGCGTCGCGGCTTCAGTATCTCCACAGGCTCGGCCTGCAGTTCGGGCAAGGAAGGTTCGTCAGTCGTGGTGACAGCACTGGGTGCCAGCGCGGAAGAATTGAAGCGTGTCGTGCGCATCAGCAGCGGTTGGGAGACCATGGCAGAGGAATGGCAGGCACTCGCTGCCGCATTCGTCGAGGTGTTTGCGGAGCTGAACCGTGGCGGCAGACCGCAGTAGGTCCTCACGCTCTAGGTCTGGGGCGGATCAGGAGCACCAGCACGAGCGAGAAGACGCACACCATGGCGAAGACGCCAAAGATGACGTTGAGCGGCACTTGCAGGTCACGCATCTTGCCGAATCCCCAGTCGGCCAGACCACCGCACATCATGCTGACGAAATTCATGAGACCATAGCCTGTGGCGCGCATGTGTGGACGCACGATCTGGCTGAGGATCGGCATGTTGTTGCAGTCAAAGAAACCCCAGCCGACGCCAAATAGAATCAGTGAGGCGATGGCGAGTCCGAAGGAGTTCAATGCGGGTGCGTTTCCCACGCCGAACATGGCGGGCACGATGAGCATCATGCCGATGGCGCTGACGTAAATGCGGCCCCGATCGCTATGCCGCATCCAGCGGTCAGCAAGCCAGCCGCCGAGAATCGCCGAAAGCAGAGCCGCCCCCTGCCAATAGAGCGCTGCGGACACGCCTGCCTTGCCCTGGCTGATGTCGAAGGCTTTTTGCAGAATGGCCGGCATCCAGTCGCGAACCACCCAGGCCGCAAGTGCTGGCAGCGTGAAGTAAAACACCAGCAGGATGAAGTTGCGATTGCAGAGCAGTTCTCCGATAGCGCCGCCGCGTGCGGTGGGGCTCAGCGCCTCCTGCGTGTCCACCTGACGTGGCACATCGCGCAGCAGGAGCAGCAACGGGATGGCATAGAGGATGCCTGCCAGTCCGGTGAAGTCGAACATGAAGCGCCAGCCAAGATCCGGCGCATCCGCCACGAATCCGGCAAATCCGCCGACCATCACACCACAGTAGATGCCCATCTGATGCACGCCAATGGCACGCGAACGGGTCCCGGCTGTGTGGTAGTCAGCGATCAAGGCCAGTGCTGCAGGAATGTAAAACGCCTCGCTGATGCCCATCAGTGTGCGTGCCCAATAGAGCTCATTGAAGCTGCCCACATGTCCCGTGAGCCAGGTGATAAGCGACCATACAAACAGGCTGCCGCAGATCGTCAGCTTGCGGCTGTAGCGGTCCGCAATGTACCCGCCGATGGGGCTGCAGATGGCATAGACCCATTTGAATGACGCCAGCATATGGCCCCAGTTTTCCTCACTGCCGATGTCTTTGATGTCGCCCATCACGGACACTTTCATCGAGGCGATCATCTGGCGGTCCAGGTAGTTCAGCAGCGCCACTGGAAACAACAACCCTACGACCAGCCAAGCACGGCGCATGAGTGGGGATGGGACGTCAGGTAGGGCTGGAGACGAAGACATCCCGCCATTAATCACAGCAGTTCCCGGACGGAAAGCCTGAATTCATGCCCAGGCTTGATCAGCGCATGATGGAAGCAGCATCAAGCCTCTTCCAAGCGGTAACCGATGCCCGGCTCGTTGACGATGCGCGGGCCGGCTTCTCCGATTTTTTTGCGCAGGTGATTGATGTGCACGCGCAGGCCTTCGCTCGGATCGCTGGACTGGCCGGCCCAGACCTGCTTCATGATCTGGTTCTGCGTGACGATGCGCCCCGCGTGCTCGGCCAGCACCTTGAGCAACGCGAACTCGGTGGGGGTGAGTTTGAGCGGTGCCTCATCAAGCGATGCCTCGTGATGCAGCAGGTCCAGCTTCAAGGCACCGACAACAATCTCGGCGCTCTGGCGCGTGAAACGGCGGCGCTGAATGACCGTGAGACGGGCGAGCAGTTCTGCGGTGCCGAAGGGTTTTGTCACATAGTCGTCCGCGCCGTTTTCCAGTGCTTCGACCTTGATGGTTTCTTGATCGCGCACGCTGAGAATGAGCACGGGGACATCACTCCACTCGCGCAGCCGCTTCAGCACCTCGATGCCGTTCATGCCGGGCAGACCGAGATCGAGCAGCACCACATCAGGCCGATGAAAGGCGGCCTCCTGCAGACCGAGCTGACCTTCGGCAGCCTCACAGACCTCGTAACCGCGTGACTCCAGCACCATGCGCAGCAGGCGGCGCATCTGCTGTTCGTCGTCGATGATGAGGGCTTTGCTCATGCAGCGCTGCGAGTTTTCACGGGAAGGTGCAGCACGAATTCCGCTCCACCGGTGGGATGAGTATGCGCTTCAATGTCACCTTTCATGGCGCGCATCAAGCCGCGTGCGATGGCGAGCCCCAGACCGGTGCCGCCAGCGGGTGAATCGGGAGCACGGTAAAATTTTTCGAATAGCTGGTCTTCAGCCCCCAGCGGCAGGCCGGGGCCGTGGTCGCGCACGCGGAGCTCAAGAGTACTGCCGGCAAGCGAGGCTGCGATTTCGATGTTTGTGCCTGCGGGAGCATAGCGCGTGGCATTGTGCAGCAGGTTGCCCAGCACCTGAGCGAGCAGGCGGCTGTCGAGCCGGAGCAAAGGAAGATCCGTGGTGCCTGTGATGAGCAAAGGGTGTGCGGCCAGTTCTTCCTGGATGGGCTTGGTGGCAGCGTGCAGCACATCGCCGATCTCGCACCAGTCGGGCTGCGGCTCCAGTGCTTCGGATTCCACACGAGTCATTTCCAGAAAGCTTTCCACGATGCGTTGCAGGCGGCGGTTCGCGGTCTCGATCTCCCGGGCATACGGATTCCCCTGCCCCAGGCCGTCCAAAGCCGTGCGGATGATGGCGATGGGTGTTTTCAGTTCATGCGCAACGCTGTCCAACAGCGTGCGGTGCAGGCGCTCAGACTCCGCCAGCAGCTCGGCGCGATGTTTCAGCTCCAGCAAATGCTCACGCTCCTGATGATGCTGCGCCAGTGCGGCTTCGCGCGCGCGCAGCCGTGTGATGAGATGCCCCATGCTCAGCGCCACAACGAAAAACAGGCTGAACATCACCATGTCCTGCGGCTTGTCGATGTGCAGGGTAAACTGCGGCGGGATGAAAAAATAATTCCACACCAGGGCGCTGACCACCGCCATCATCAGCACCGGTCCGCGATTCCACCATGTACCAGCAAGCACGATGGCCATGAGAAAGACCAGCGCGACAAAGAGATCCCCCGTGTAGGGCAGGAGCACCCAGCAGGTGGAGGCCAGCACAAATACCAGCGTGAGTCCGCAGCTGTACTGCCCCACCTCCGCCAGAGATACCGGCGTGGGGGATGGTGGAGCAGTGGGGCTGTCGGTGGCAGACATGGCGGGTCTTGGTTTGAGGCACCTTCACAGCAAACGAACGGACCGCCAGTAAACAGCCGCAGCCATGGCGTTAAGAAAGTGTAAAAGCAGCGCTCAAGTCTCCTCCAAACGGTAGCCGATCCCCGGCTCGTTTTTGATCTCCAGGGTGGAGCCTTCGAGCTTTTTGCGCAGGTGATTGGCATACACGCGCAAATATTGGCTCTGCTCCTCCGCCTGCGGTCCCCACACGGCGCGGAGCAGCTGCTTCAAAGTCACGATTTTTCCGGCATGGCGCACGAGCTGTGCGAGCAGCGCATATTCAGTGGGCGTGAGTTTGAGAGCATGGCCACTCAGCGAGGCCTCGTGATGCACGGGATCAAGCACAAGAGGGCCTAGCTTCAGATTGGCCGCGTCATGGGTTCCCTGCCGGCGCTGGATGGCGGAGAGCCGTGCGAGAAGCTCCGCCGTACTGAAAGGCTTTGAAACGTAATCGTCAGCTCCGGCATCGAAGGCGGCGAGTTTGACGGATTCCTGATCGCGCACGCTAAGGATGAGCACGGGGACGCTGCTCCATTCGCGCAGCCTTTTCAGCACATCGACTCCATCCATGTCGGGCAGGCCGAGATCGAGCAGGATGACATCGGGCTTGAGGAAGACCGCCTCTTGCAGCCCCATCTGACCATTTTCAGCATCCCTCACGGTGTAGCCCTTAGACTCCAGCGCCATGCGCAGCAGGCGGCGGATCTGGATTTCGTCGTCGATGATGAGGGCTGTCATTTGGAAGGTGGAACGAAAACGGACACTTGATTGATCTCAATCACAAACTCCGCGCCGCCATCAGGATGATTCCGCGCGGTGATGTCCCCACCCTGCGCCTGGACAAAGCCACGCGCGATGGCCAGCCCAAGGCCGGTGCCGCCTGCGGGTGATCCCTGCACACGGTAGAACTTTTCGAACACGCGCCGTTCCTCGCCAGCAGGCAGGCCGGGACCATGATCGCGGATGATCAGGCGCAACCGCTGATCACGAATCGTGGCGCTGATGTCAATGGCGGTGCCTGCGGGAGTGTAGATGGCGGCATTGTGCAGGATGTTGGCGACGGCCTGGGTAAGCAGGGCGTGATCAAGCTTCAGCAACGGGAAATCATCGGCCAGTTGAAGCCTCACGGCATGAGTGACCAGCGGAGCGCCGATAGCGTGCTGCGCTGCGGTGATGACATCGCGCAGATCACACCAGTCGAGATTGGGCTTGAGCACGTCGGATTCGAGCCGTGTCATTTGCAGCAGGCTGTCCACCACACGCTGCAGCCGCTGCGTGGCGGTGGTGATCTCGCCGAGATACGGGCTTTGCGAACCGGTCATCCCTTCGAGCGCAGCAGTGATGATGGCGATGGGTGTTTTCAGCTCATGCGAAACGCTGTCCAGCAAAGTGCGGTGCAGTTTTTCAGACTGAGAGAGCATCTCTGCATGGCTGACGGCCTGGATAAAGTGTTCCTTTTCCAGCACGAGCGCGATCTGAAGCGCGAAGGCTTCGATCATCTGCCGCGCGACGAAGTCGAGACGTGAACTGTCTTCAAACTGCACGCCCAGTACGCCCATGATGGCGGTGGCAGTCTGCAGCGGGAACCAGGTGGCGGCGGACTCGGGCAGGGTGTCGGTGTAGCGACCCGCGCACTGCTTGTTCTCATAGCTCCAGGCCACGACCCCCCACTCTTTGGGCGATGGCTGGAAACTGCTGGCCTTGTGCGCGGCCTTGGGCAGCGAGCGATCCTGCTCGCGCACAATGAGTGCGGTGTTTGCATTGAGCAGTTCGTTGATCGTGCGCAGCGCCTCGGCCAGGCCTTTTTCCGGCTCAGCGGCCAACGCGGCGCTCTGCGTGACGCGCAGCAGCGCATCTGTCTGGCGAAGCCTGCGACGTTCGGCCACCTCCCGCATGCGCAGCCGCGAAGTGAGGCTGCCCATGCTGAGCGCCACGATGAAGAACATGCCGAACATGATCCAGTCCTCCGGCTTGCTGATGTGGAAAGTGAAGATCGGAGGGATGAAAAAGTAATTCCAGCACACGGCGCTCAGCGTGGCCATCATCAGCACCGGCCCGCGGCTGAAGCGAAGCGCCGCGATCACCACCGCGAGCAAAAACACCAGCGCGACAAACATGTAGCCGGTGAATGCCACCAGCCCCCAGCACACGCTGGCGATGGCAAAAATGGCGACGATGGCCCAGCTGTATTCGCCGATGATCGAGTCCTGCAACGGCTCCTGCAGAAGGGTAATGTTGCGTGCCTTGTCTGCGGCGGCCAAAGGCCGAACGACACAGACATCAATGTCACCACTGCCAACAATGAGTGTGTCCGCGAGCGACTTGCTCCACATGCCCGCTTTCTCAGGCTTGCCGACGACAATCTGCGAGACGTTGCGTTCGCGGGCGACCTGCAGCAATGCTTCAGAGATGTTCTCCCCGGTCACGGAAACGACTTCCCCGCCGAGCTTGCGTGCGAGGCCGAGTGAACGCGTGAGGCGGTCCTGTTCGATGGAAGTGAGAACACGCGAGCCTTCCACCCAGACCACGAGCCAGGGGCAGTTCACCCGCGTGGCGGCGCGACGAGTCCAGCGGATGAGGCTTTCGGCATAGGGACTTGGCCCCACGCCAACCATGAGACGCGCATTGGTTTTCCACGGACTGCTGACGCGTTTGACGCGGCGGATGTCCTCCAGATCCCGGTCCACATGCTCGGCGGTGAAACGCAGGGCCAGCTCGCGCAACGCTGTGAGATTCCCTTCCTTGAAGAAACCGCTCACAGCATGCTCGGCACGTTCGCCCAGGTAGACTTTGCCATCGGCCATGCGTTCCAGCAGCTTTTCGACGCTGAGGTCGATGAGCTGGATCTCGTGCGCGACATCAAGGATCGAATCCGGAACAGTCTCGGAGATGACCACGCCGCTGATCTGCCGCACGATGTCCACCTGGCTCTCGATGTGCTGGACGTTGAGCGTGGTGTACACATCGATGCCCGAATCGATAAGCTCCAGCACATCCTGATAGCGCTTTGCATGGCGCGATCCGGGCACGTTGGTGTGGGCGAGTTCATCAACGAGCACGAGCTGAGGCCGCTGTGACAGCACGGCATCGATGTCGAACTCCTCCAGCGAGAATCCCCGGTATTCGAGCTTCTTGCGTGGCAGAAGACGCATGCCTTCGAGCAACACAGCCGTCTCGGAACGACCATGCGTCTCCACGATGCCCACGAGAACATCCACGCCTTCTTTCACCCGCTGCCTCGCGGTCTGCAGCATCGCATAGGTCTTGCCAACGCCAGGGCACATGCCGAGGAAGATGAACAGCCTGCCGGATTTGGACACGGCATCCGCCATCTGCATCTGCGCGAGCAGTGCATCCGGGTCGGGACGGTTGTCGTCGTTCATGGCCTGCGTCGGTTACTTCAAGGCATCGAGACTCAGATTCAACTTCAATACATTCACGCAGGCATCGCCAAAGATGCCGAGGTCGGGCTTGGCAGTGCTGGCGGCGATGAGTTCTTTGACCTTCTCTACGCTGAGGTTGCGGGCCTTTGCGACGCGGGCGGCCTGAAGTTCGGCGTTCTTCACGCTGATGTGCGGATCAAGGCCGCTACCGGAGGCAGTGACGGCATCTGCGGGAACGGCATCTGTGTCACTGAGGCCGTTGGTGGTGCGGTAGGCTGCGATGCGCTCTTTGATGGCATCGTTCAGCTTTTGCGAGGTGGGGCCAAGATTGCTGCCGCTGGAGTTGGCGGCATCATACCCGGCACCCGCAGCGCTGGGGCGCGGGTGGAAGTACTGTGCGGCGGTGAAGTTCTGTCCCAGCAGGGAGGAGCCTCGCACCGTGCCATCTGGGGCGGTTATTAGGCTGCCGTGGGCTTTGTCTTTGAATGCAGCCTGGGCCACACCCGTGACGATGAGCGGATACACACCGCAGGTGACGGCCGCGAGCACAAGCGTGGCGGTGATGGCAGGGCGGAGTTCGGAAACGAGAGCTTTCATGGTATTAAGCGAGGTGGAGGGTGGCGACGATGACATCAATGGCCTTGATGCCGATGAAGGGAACGATGACACCGCCAAGGCCATAGATGAGCAGATTGCGCTGCAGCACGGCGGCGGCTCCAGCAGCACGATATGGCACCCCTTTCAGCGCGAGCGGAATGAGGGCGATGATGACAAGCGCATTGAAGATGACGGCGCTCAAAATGGCGCTCTGCGGACTGGCGAGACCCATGACGTTCAGCGGACTGATCGCGGGAAACGTGACCATGAGCATCGCCGGGATGATGGCGAAGTATTTGGCAATGTCATTGGCGATGCTGAAGGTGGTGAGCGAGCCGCGCGTCATGAGGAGCTGTTTGCCGATCTCAACGATCTCAATGAGCTTCGTCGGATTGCTGTCGAGATCGACCATGTTGCCGGCTTCACGGGCAGCCTGCGTGCCGGTGTTCATGGCCACGCCGACATCGGCCTGGGCCAAAGCGGGCGCGTCATTCGTGCCGTCACCCGTCATGGCCACGAGATGGCCCTCGGCCTGCTCGGCGCGGATGCGGCGCAGTTTGTCCTCGGGCGTGGCCTGGGCCATGAAGTCATCCACACCAGCCTCGGCGGCAATGGCAGCTGCGGTCATGGGATTGTCACCCGTGATCATCACGGTGCGGATGCCCATTTTACGCAACTGGGCAAAGCGCTCCTTGATGCCGCCTTTGACGACGTCCTTGAGTTCCACGACACCGAGCACGCTGCCGCCCTCGCACACGACGAGGGGCGTGCGCCCGGCGCGTGAGGCAGCTTCGACGACCTTCACCACTTCCTGAGGATAAACACCGCCCAGGTTTTCGATGTGGGCTTTGATCGAATCCGCCGCCCCTTTGCGAATGCTGCGGCCATCGAGATCGACACCGCTCATGCGTGTCTGTGCCGTGAAGGGAACGAAGGTAGCATGGGGTGCAGCGAGTTCGCGGCCGCGAATGTTGAACTTCTCTTTGGCCAGCACCACGATGCTGCGGCCTTCGGGTGTTTCATCAGCCAGGGAGGCAAGCTGCGCGGCGTCGGCAAGTTGCTGTTCGGTGATACCAGGCGCAGGACGGAAATCAGACGCCATGCGATTGCCGATGGTGATGGTGCCGGTTTTGTCGAGCAGGAGCACATCGATATCTCCTGCGGCCTCAACAGCACGACCACTGGTGGCCATGACGTTGCGACGGATGAGGCGGTCAATGCCGCTGATGCCGATGGCGCTGAGCAATCCGCCGATGGTGGTCGGAATCAGGCACACGAGCAGCGCGATCAGCACCGGCGTGGAGAATTCAACGCCCGAATAAATGCCAAAGGGACGCAGCGTGATGCACACGAGCAGGAAGATGAGCGTCATCGCAGACAGCAGAATCGTGAGCGCGATTTCGTTCGGCGTTTTCTGGCGTTGTGCCCCTTCCACCATTGAGATCATGCGGTCGATGAAGGTGTTGCCCTTTTCCGAAGTGATGCGGATGACGATGCGGTCGCTGATCACCCTCGTGCCGCCGGTGACGGCGCTGCGGTCGCCACCGCTTTCGCGGATGACGGGCGCGGATTCACCGGTGATGGCGGCTTCATCCACGCTGGCGATGCCTTCGATCACTTCGCCATCGGCAGGAATCACATCGCCCGTTTCACAGACGACGAGGTCGCCTTTTTCCAGTGCTGGCGCAGGCACGCTGGACTCGACGCCATTTTTCAAACGGCGTGCGAGGGTGTCCTTGCGCGCGGCACGCAGGCTGGCGGCATGGGCTTTGCCACGGCCTTCAGCGACGGCTTCCGCGAAGTTGGCGAAGAGCACGGTGAACCAGAGCCAGATGCTGAGCTGGGTGATGAAGCCGTGGTCTGCCTTGGCGGTGAAGATGCTCACCGTGGTGAGCACCGCGCCGACGAGCGTAACGAACATGACGGGGTTCTTCACCATCAGACGCGGGTCGAGCTTCTTGAACGACTCGCCGATGGCCGGGACGAGAATGGAAGCATCAAAGAGAGATGTGGGTTTGTGAGACATGGTGGTGTGGCCCAGGGCCTGCTGAATTGAATGAGTGAAAGAAATGAGAGGGGTTTAGGAAAAACGGATGCTGAAGGATGCGAGGAGGGACGTGCTGCTGCGTGACAGCGAATCGCCGCGCTGAAAGACGGGCGAGCTGTTGCGCAGGCACCGCATCTCCACCCTGAAGAGCAGATTTTTGCTGATCTGGCGGTCCACGTTGAAGGACAGGCCGGTGAGAGATGTCCTGCCAGGCAGGCTGATGATGACACCCGAGGCGTCATTGTAATGCTCCACCCGGAAGGCGGTGGCCCAGTGCTCATCCAGCTTCCATCTCACGATGGCATTCGGAGACCACCAGATGTTGTTGCCGCTGGTCACGCGCTGCTGCCAGCCGATGTCAAAGCCCAGATACATGCTCACGGCGCTGCTCAGCACCATGTGCGCGTACAGGTTGTTGAAGCAGCGCATGCGGCGTTGGTCGTCTGGAAACTCGCTGCCGACGTAGGTGCTCCAGTTCAGCAGCAGGCGGTCATGGGGCGTCCAGGCCACCTTGGTGCCAAAACCCGGCAGGCTGTTGCCCGCCAAAGGGCGGACGCGCTGCCAGCCATCCACCACAAGGAACGCGAGCTCCCACTTCTTGCTCGGTTTCCAGGTGAGGCGGCCGCCTGTCAGGAAATAGGGCGTGTTTTCCGCCATGAGGCTGCGGCTCAGCGTGTAGTTATCCGCCGAGATGGCGCTTTCAAAACCGATGTGTGAGCTGAATTCCCCCACATCCAGCCAGAGGGTGCGGCTGCGGTTCAGCGCCACTCCGACATAGGTGTCGTAGAAATGCTGCAGCAGATTCGGCTCCGCTGCCAGGTTCTCCCGTGAATAGGTTCCCGCCATGAGTCCCAGGCTGCCGTGGCACCAGCCGCCGTTGAGCTCAGCCTGGATGAGCGCCAGATTGATCGCCGGGGCGCCAGTTCTGGTGTGATTGTAGAGAAAGGCCGGCCTGCGGTGGTTGGCAGGCTCGTTGAAGTCGTAGCCATAGTAGCTGTCCAAAAATCCTTTGTAAGCCACAGTCGGCGTGTCGTTTTCCGCAAGCACCATGGCGGGTGCCAGCAGAAGCAGACTGAAAAGGGATGCTTTCATGATGCAGAATTTCCGTCGTGGTTTGCCTGATTTAGAACAAGCGGCCCTGCGCCGTGAGGAAGTGCTCGACGATGGGGCCCAGAGCGAGCGCAGGCAGGAAATTGAGCGCGCCAATGAGCAGCACGGTGCCGATGAGCAGCACGGTGAACGTGGCGCCGTTCACTGGAAAGGTGCCCGCGCTGGGAGGCACGGCTTGCTTGCCCGCGAGAGATCCAGCCAATGCCATGATGGGGACGATCATGAGGAAGCGGCCAATGAGCATGGCGATGCCGAGCATGGTGTTGTACCAAGGTGTGTTGGCCGTGAGACCCGCGAAGGCGCTGCCATTATTGCCCGTGGCGGAGCTGTAGGCATACAGCATCTCGCTGAGGCCATGCGGGCCACTGTTGTTCAATCCGGCCAAGCCCCAGCCGCTCACACAGGCCCATGCGGTGAAGCCGAGGATGCTGAGCGTAAGCACCAGCAGCGTGAGCATGCAGAGCTTGACCTCCTTGGCCTGGATCTTCTTGCCCAGGTACTCCGGCGTGCGGCCCACCATGAGTCCCGCGATGAAGACCGCCAGGATTACGAACACCAGCATGCCGTACAAACCAGCGCCCACACCGCCGATGACGACTTCACCCAGCTCAATCATAAACAGCGGCACGAGTCCGCCGATGGCGGTGAACGAGTCATGCATCGAATTCACCGCGCCGCAGGAGGCGGCGGTGGTGATGGTGGCAAAGAGAGCCGAATTGAAGATGCCGAAGCGCACCTCCTTGCCCTCCATGTTGCCATCAGCGGCGGCGATGCCGAGGTGCTGATGGATCGGATTTCCGGCGGCTTCAGAATGTGCGCAGACGAGCACACCACCAACAAAGAGCACCAGCATGGCGGCCCACACAGCCCAGCCATGGGCCTGATTTTTCACCATGCGCCCGAGGTAGTAGGTCAGACCGCTGCCAATCGAGAAGATCGAAAGCATCTGGATGAAGTTCGAGAGCGGCGTTGGGTTTTCGAAGGGATGTGCGGCGTTCGCATTCATGAAGCCGCCGCCATTGGTTCCCAGCATCTTGATCGCCACCTGCGAGGCCATCGGCCCCTGGGCGATCACCTGCTCCGCACCTTCGAGGGTCTTCACCTTCGTGTAGCCGTCAAAGTTTTGGATCATGCCCTGTGAGACCAGAAAGATCGCAAAGACAAGGCAGACCGGCAGCAGGAGGTAATAAGTGACGCGGACGAGATCGACCCAGAAGTTTCCGAGCGTCTTCACGGAACTACGCGCAATACCCCGCACCAGCGCAGCTGCGATGCCGATGCCGACGGCGGCAGATGTGAAGTTGTGAAACGTCAGCCCCACCATCTGCGAGAAATAGGACATCGTGGACTCACCGCCATAGCTCTGCCAGTTGGTGTTCGTCGTGAAGCTGACGGCGGTGTTGAAGGCCAGGTGATGGCTCAAGGCCGGCAAGCCCTGCGGATTGAGCGGCAGCACATCCTGCAAACGCAGGATCGCGTAAGTGAACACCACGCCGACGAGGCTGAAGGCCAGCATGGCAAAGGTGTATTGCAGCCATGATTGCTCACGCTTCGGATCGACGCCCAGCAGCTTGTAAGTGAGCTTTTCGAACGGCTTGAGAACGGGATCAAACCAAGTGCGCCCGCTGGCATCGAGCACCTGCATGAGATACAGTCCCATCGGTTTCGTGATGAGTGTGAGGATGCCCAGGAACAGGGCGAATTGCAGCCAGTCAGTGGAGTGCATGGTCAGTTTGAGTTAGAATTTTTCCGGACGCAGCATCGCCACCATGAGGTAGGCGAGCAGGGCGAGGGCGATGAGCCCGACGAGGATGGTTTCCATGGCGCGGGTGTGTTTACAGAGTTTCGCAGCCGCGTGCGTAGAGGCCGCAGAGGATGAAGCAGGCCACTGTGAGGCCGAGGTAGATGAGATCGTTCATGGCGGTGGTGGAATGTTGTTCCACCGCCAAGATGCCTGCTCACCGGATCCTGCCGAGTTAAAGGCAGGACGTGCGGCGTCAAAAATGCGTTAAAGCAGGGCTTAAATCTCCACCTGCTGCCCCAGCTCGATCACCCGGCCCACGGGAATCTGGAAGTACGTGGCGGGCTGCTGCGCCAGCTTGCTGGCGAAAGCGAAGATGTGCTCGCGCCATCTCACCATTCCTGGTTTCGGGCTTGGAACGATGATTTCACGGCCCAGGAAGAAAGTCGCCTTCTCTGCCGAAACTTCCAGATCTTGATTGGAGCATTGGCGCAGCAGGCGCGGCACATCGGGCTTCTGCATGAAGCCGAAACGCCCCGTCACACGCCAGAAACCTTCCGCAATTTTTTCGACTTCCACACGGCGGCTTGGCGGCACCCAGGGCTCGTCCTCGGTGATCAAAGTCATGAAAATGACGCGCTCATGGATGGCACGGTAGTGTTTCAAACTGTGCAGCAGCGCAATGGGGGCCCGGCCGCTGGTGCTCGACATGAAAATGGCGGTGCCGGGCACGCTGACGGGAGGGTTGCGCTTCAGGCTGTCGCAGAGCATTTCCTGACTGAGAGAGCTTTTCTCCATCGAGGCACGCACCAGACGGCGGCCCGTGGCCCAGGTCGTCATGAGCGTGAAGATGATCACACCGACCACGAGCGGGAACCAGCCGCCATCGAAGAATTTCACCAGGTTGGCGCTGAGGAAGGCGATCTCAATCACGGCGAACATCAAACATAGCGGCAATGTTTTGAGGAGGGACCACCGCCACAGATGACGGGCGGCAAAGTAAAACAGGAAGGTGGTGATGAGCATGGTCATCGTCACGGCCACGCCATACGCAGCGGCGAGATTCGTTGAATTACGGAAGGCAAGCACCAAGGACAGGCAGGCCAGCATGAGCAGCCAGTTCACCAACGGAATATAGATCTGGCCGCGGGCATGCTCCGATGTGTGGCGAATGCTAAGGCGTGGCAGGTAGCCCAGCTGCACGGCGCTGAGTGTGAGCGAGTAGGTGCCGGTGATGAGCGCCTGCGAGGCGATCACCGTGGCAGCCGTGGCAAGCAGCACGAGCGGCAGCGTGGCCCATGCCGGAGCCATTTGGAAGAAAGGTGCGTGTGCCAGATCCGGCTGATGCATGAGCAGCGCACCCTGGCCGAGGTAATTCAGTGCCAGCGCTGGCAGCACAAGCGAGAACCAGCCACGGCGAATCGGCCCTGCGCCAAAGTGCCCCATGTCGGCATACAAAGCCTCACCGCCTGTGACAGCCAGAAACACACTGCCGAGAATCACGAACGATTTATGGCCGCCGGTGGTCAAAAACTGCCAGCCATGCCAAGGGTTGAATGCCGCGAGGATTTCTGGACCGTGAATCAAGTGCGAGACGCCGAGCACCGCGAGCGACACAAACCACAAGCCGGTGATCGGACCAAAAAAGCGGCCCATGCGTGCCGTGCCAAGGAACTGCACTGAAAACAGCGCGATGAGAATCACCATGGTGATGCCCATGATGAGCCACTCCCGCTGATTCTGCCATAGCAATGCTGCCGCAGCATCCACCGGCGGGCTGCCGAGCAAACCACCATCCTTGAGACCTTCGATGGCGCTGAGCACCGAGATGGCGGGCGTGATGATGCCATCACCAAACAGCAACGCTGCACCAAACAGACCGAGCAGCACGATCACCGCACGCCGCTTCAATGTCTCCGACATTCCATGCGAGGCCAGCGCCATGAGCGAGAGCACTCCGCCCTCGCCCTTGTTGTCCGCACGCAGCACGAAGACGAGGTACTTCACACAAACGAGCACGATCAGCGACCAAAGCACCAGTGAGACGACACCCAGCAGATTCGCGTGGGTCGCGGCCACATGATGCGGGCTGTGCGGGCTGAAGCACTCCTTGAGTGTGTAGATCGGGCTGGTGCCGATGTCGCCGAACACCACACCCAGCGCCGCGATGACGAGGGTGGTGGTGGAATGCTTGTGGAGGCCGGGCTTGTCTGTCGTGTCGTTCATGACGGCGGGAGGATCATCTGAAACGTTCCGGCCTCCAGTGAACGCCCTTGATGGGTGAGTTAAGAATGTGTGAAGATGCTGACGCCACCCGTTAAAGCCGGCTCAATCCAGGAACGAGCAGATATACTCGCAGATACCGGAGCTGACGCTGATGTCGAAGCCGCTGTTGGCAGGAACATCGAAATACTGTCCGCCGGTGTAGCTGGTCTTGGCACCGCCTCCATCGAGCTTCACGACGCAGTCACCGGCCACGATCTCCATGCGCTCCGCCTTGGCAGTGCCAAAATGGAAATCACCGGGATAGATGAGGCCCAGGGTTTTCTTGCTGCCATCAGGAAACAAAACGCTGTGGCTGACGACTTTGCCGTCAAAATAGACGTTCGCTTTGGTGACGGCGGTGACTCCGGAAAATTCGGCGGGGATGGCTGACATAAGGCGCGAGAAATAGGCGATCTTTTTGCACGCGGCAAGCACCGACCTGCGTCTTGACTCAACGGATTACTTCACCGGCACACCCTGCAGCAGTCCAAGCGTGGCCCACGCACAGCCCAAGTAGGTGTAAATTCCGGTGGATCTACTGTGGTGTTGTTTCAACAGCGGCCAGCTGCTCCCGCTTGGAAAAGCGTGATACAACCAAAAAACTTTCCGTCTATTCCTCCCACACGCCCAGCTTCACGAGCTGCTTCGTGGCAGCGCCGGCCCAATCACGATTGGCGGCGGGGCTGGCGGGGCTGGGGTGCAGCACGCGGCCGATTTTGAAGCTGCCCAGCATGGCTTCCTTCGCACGATTCGCACGCTCTTCGGCGAAGGCGCCGACGCCGATCACCCACTCGGGCTTCAGGGCGGCAATGACGGCGCGCAGATGCGCATCACAGGCCACTTCCATGGCGGTGGTTTCGGCGGCGGGCAGTTTGTCCGGCGTGTGATTGCGGCCGCTCGCCTCAATGAAAACCAGCGGACAGTAGTTGGCGACGAAGTGGTCTTTAAAGAAAGCTTCCGCTTTGCCGAACCGCTGGGCAAACAGCCCCCACAGGCGTCTGCCGCTGACTTCGGAATTCGGGCAGTCAAAGCCGACGACGGGGCGCTTCGGATGCTCGCGCTCCGGTTTGCCCACAGGCTCATGGATGCCCATCCAGTCGCGCACGGCGGCGATTTCACCGAAGGGAACGCCAGTCTGCGTCATGCCAAAGGGGCCGGGGTTCATCCCCACGAGGACGACCTTTTTGTGAGTGCTGCCAAAGCGGCGCAGGTAGGCCTCATGCGGGACCCAGGCGTAGTCGAGCGGCTGATAGACATACTCGACCGGCGCGGCAAAACGCAACGGGCGCAGGGTTTCGCGCAGAGTCTGGGCGGCGGAGATGAGGGCGTTGGCGGGCATCGGCGCATGAGATGCGCGGACATTCGTCGAGTCAAGATATGCAAAAAGAACTCGTATCCTCAAACTCGTCCGCTAGAGTTTAAATCCGTAATGCGAAACAACCTGAGCTTCGGAATCCTGGTGGCGGCCTGCCTTGCGGCCTCATCGTTGTCGGCGGAAAACGTCAAGATCGTGCTCAAAAACGGCGCAGAACTGCGCGGCGAAGTGCTCAAGGACCGTGAAGACGCCGTGGTGCTGGATCTCGGCCATACCGTCCTGACCGTGCCGCGCTCGGAGATCTCCATTTTGGAAAAGGCCCTCACCTTAGGCACTAAAACCGCCGCGGTGCAGGGCGAGGACATCTACTTTGTGGAGCCTTCACGTGAGGCCATGACGGTGGAAAAGAACGTCCAGCGCGTGGCGGAGTCCGTGGTGCAGATCCAGACAGCCTCCGGTCTCGGCTCCGGGTTTATCATCAACAAGCTCGGCTACGTCATCACCAACCAGCACGTCATCGCCGGAGAGCGTGAGATCACCGTGGTGGTGTATCGCAAAAAGCCCGACGGCCTGGAGAAGAAGCAGTTTACGAAGGTGAAGATCATCGCCATGAACGGCTTCCTTGATCTCGCCATCCTGCAGATCGACGACGCTGCCGTGGACAGCCTGCCGTTCGTCCCCATGGGCGACTCGGATGCCCTCACTCAGGGTCAGGACGTGTTTGCCATTGGCAGCCCGCTCGGGCTGGAGCGCTCGGTTTCCAAAGGCATCGTCAGCATCCGTGCACGCGAGAGCGGCGGCCGCTGGTACATTCAAAGCACGACGCAGATCAACCCCGGCAATTCCGGCGGACCGCTCTTCAACGCACGCGGCGAGGTCGTGGGCGTAAACAACATGAAGACCGCCGGTGTCGGCGTCGAAGGCCTGGGCTTTTCGATTCCTTCGAACGTGCTGAAGCTCTTCCTGAAAAATCGCGAGGCCTTTGCCTTTGACCCGCGCAATCCCAACAGCGGCTTCCGCTATCTTCCGCCGCCGGCACCACCCCAGGAAAAAATTAAGCCGGAATCTGTAACCACAGGCGGCTGATTTTTCTGTAATGGGTATCACCCGCTTCCGTCCACCTTCCATGAAACGCGCCTCCATCCTCTTTTCACTGCTGCTTGCCAGCATCCTCCCCGCCTCCGCCGCCGACCGGCTGGAGCAATGGTATAACCTCATGCCCAAGGACACGGTCGGTGTCATCGCCATCAAGAACACTCCGGAACTGCTCACCGACTGGGACAAGAGCAACTACGCGAAGTTCATGCAGGACGACGAAGCCAAACGCTGGATGGCCCCCATGCGCAAAGACGGCGACGCCCCCTGGGACAAGTTCTTCAAGGACACCTACGGCAGCGGCATGTACGACACGCTCAAGGATTACCCGGGCGCGCTGGTGAGCTACCTGGTGATCGGAGACATCACCCAGTTCGACAAAAATCCGCCGAACGTCTCGCTGTGTGAAATCGCCGGCAAGCAGAAGGAGATCGAGGCCCACAAGCTCGCCGAAGTGGAAGCCAAGAAAAAGGAGAACGCAGACGTCAAGCTCCGCACCGAGGACATCGGCGGCGTGAGCGTACAGATCGCCGCGCTGTCGGACGATGCGGATGCGCCCTGGATCCTGGCCTGGGCGGTGGTCGGAGACGTGATGATCGAGGCAAACACCCACGCGCTCATGGAATACATGATCGGCGCCCTGAAGAGCAATGCAGGCGACCCTCCCGGCGTCGCACGCGAGCACCTCTCCCGCATCGGCCAGGTGACCAACGGCGGCGGTGACATGCTGCTTTATTTCAATGGCGTGAAGCTGCTCGAACTCGGCGAGCAGGCGCTCGCCGCTGCGGAAGCCAAAAAGAAAGCGGACGGAGACAGGGCCGCCGCCGGTAGGGCAGCCGCCGGCGGACTCGACATCTTCAAGCCGAAGATGTTCATGGACATGCTCGGCGCGCAGGAACTGCAGGCCTTTGCCATCACCGCAGAATTGACGGACACCCAGTCACGCATGGACGTGACGATCCTGCATCCGCAGAAGCCCACGGGACTTCTCTCGTTGATGCGTGGTTCCAGCAATGAAGTGACCCTGCCCGCCTTTATCCCCGCCGGCATCCTGACCGCCAGTGTTTCACGCATGGATTTCGGCACGGTGTATGACGGCCTCCTCGGCATGATTGCAAAACTTGGCCCCATGGCGATGATGGTGACTATGCAGATTCCCCAGTATGAAGGCCAGCTGGGCTTCAAGATCCGTGAAGATCTCTTCGGCAGCCTGGCCGATGAAGTCATTCAGGTGCAGGATGGCAGTGGCACCAAGGAAAGCCAGGTCATGGGCTTCAAGATCAAGGATGCCGACAAACTCGGCGGTGTGCTCGAAGGTCTCAAACGTTTCGTCGGTGCCGGGTTCGGCGCGTTTGAGGAGAGTGATTACCTCGGTTTCAAAATCACCACGCTCAAATTGACCCAGACGGCCAATGCCGCCACCGAAGTCGCCTTCTGCAACACCGGCAAGTATCTGCTCATCTCTGTGGGCGGTCAGGACACGCTGAACAAAGTCCTGGGTCGCATCAAGGATCCCTCTGGCCCCAGCGTCTGGGACAATCCGCATGTGCAGAACCTCCTCTCACTCGTTCCTAAAAACTACAGCGGCGTCGGTGTCACGGATGCAGGCCGCCTGATGAACACGATCGCCACCGCCGCCGCCACGCTCGAAAGCAAAACCGGAGCCAAAGGCAAGGCGGCCGCGAAAAAGAAAGGCCCCGGCAAGAAAGCCCTGTCCCCCGAAGAAACGGTCGCTGCAGCTGCTGGCGGCTGGTTTGATGCCGGCGCACGTCCTTCCAATGAGACCTTCGAGCGTTACTTTGGCAGCCTGCTCAGCGCCACGTATTCCCATCCGGACGCCATTCAGGTTCACTACCTGACCACTCCAGTCGAGGCCAAGTAAGTTCCCCACCCCCATCGCACGCCATGCGTCTCGCTTTCCTGCCGTTGCTCTTTGCGACCAGCGTTCTTGCTGACAAGCCCGCACTGTATTTCGACGGCCCGGAGATCGTGAAGCTCGACTGGAACACCGCCAGCCCGCATGCCGCTGACTTCAATGGCGATGGCCTGACCGACCTCGCCATCGTCAATGCTTCACGGGCGCGCATTGAGTTTCTCCTGCAGCGCAAGGACGGCGTGCAGTCTGGTGCGCCGGAAAAGTCCGCCCGCGCCGACCGCTGGAACCCGATCCTCGAGGTCTCCCGCTTTGACAAGCAGCCCCTCGTCATCGGCCGTGCCGCGCTTGCCCTCGTCGTGGGTGACTGGAATGGCGACAAGAAGGCGGACATCGCGTTCCTCACTGATGAGGACAAACTCGTCCTGCGCATGCAGGACGACAAAGGTACCTGGGCAGCCAAGCGCGAGTTCACCCTCGACTCCACCGCAGATGACACCGAAGTGCTCGTCGCGCGTGATTTGAACGGTGACGGGCGTGATGACATCGCCCTGCTCACCAGCACGCGCTTGATGGTGCTGCTGCAAACCAAGCCCGGTGAGTGGGCGGAGCCACAAAACTACGCCCTGGGCGAAGGCGGCTGCGCTGGATTGGCCAGCACTGATCTCAACGGCGATGGACGCGCCGACATTTTCTACACCGCCCCGGACGGTGACGCGCTGCTCGTCCGCCTGCAGCATGAAGGCGCCACCTTTGGCGAAGAGTGGCGGCTCGAAATTCCCGCCGCACGGCACTGGCTGCATGCCATCCGCCTGGGCGGCAAGAAATCCGGCGTCGCCTGGATCCAGGATGAAACGAACATGGTGGAAGTCGCGAAGCTCACTCAAGGCGCCGCCGAACCCGACTCCGACCACGCCGCCACCATCCGCTATGCCATGCCGCCCACGGAATCCAAAAACGGTGCCGTGGCCTATGGAGACCTGACCGGAGACGGGCATACCGACGTCATCATGTCCGAGCCCAAGGCAGCGCGCGCCTGGTTGTTTCAGGGCAGCGCCAGCGGCGCCTTCAGTGAAGGTCGCGAGTTCCCCATCCTCAGTGGTGTGGAGTCCCTGGCCATCGCCGATGTGGATGGTGACAAGAAAGCCGAGCTCGTGCTGCTCAGCCCCGGAGAGCAGTCCATTGGCGTGGCCCACTGGCAGGACAACCGCCTGCTCTACCCCGAGATCATCTATCAGGCCAAAGAGGGCGAAACCCTGCTGACCCTGACCACCGATTCAGCCGTTCTCTGCATCTCCGAGATCAAATCCAAGCCCCAGCTCGTCACGCTGCGCAAGACCGCCGGAGCCAAAGGCTTCACCGCCACCACGCAGGAGCTCACCATCAAGACCGGCCGCATCAACGGCATCCGCGTCGTCGATGCCAATCAGGATGGCCGCGGCGATCTCGCCTTGTTTTCCAATCTCGGCCCCATGCAGCTGTTGCTGAGCACCACGGACGCGAAAGCGCCCTACAAGCGCGTCGAAGGCATCCCGGATTCCTTTGTCAGCAAACTCACCCCCGCCGCGCTGACCACGGGCGATTTGGATGGCGACGGCAAGGCGGAGATCATCATCGCGCATCAGCAGCTGGCACGTGCGTTCAAGGTCGATGCCGAAGGCAAGGCGACCATCGTGGAGCAGTTCAACGCCCCCGATGCCGCCGCCGAGCTGCACAGTGCGCTGGTCTCCCGCAAGGGCGGCAAGGTCTCCGTGCTGCTGATTGACGCCACTCACAGCAAGCTGCACGAACTCACCGCTGGTGCCGACCGCGTCTATCGCGCGGACCACACCCATGCGCTGCCCGCCATGACTCCCGAGCAGTGCATCCTGATGACTGCGGAGCAAAGCACCAAGCTGCTGCTGCTTGGCAAAACCAGCTTCCAACTCGCTCCTTTGGATGGCTCCACACTCAAACTCGAAACCGTGGCCACCTTTGACAGCGAATTGAAGGATACCACCCCCTCCGACCTCATGGCCGCCTCGTTCTCCGGCGAAGATGTGGACGACATCGCCCTGATCGACACCGCCAAAAGCCGCGTGATCGAAATCTTCCAGCCCGCCGCCGGGCAGAAATGGGAGAGCGTCATGTACTTCCGTGTCTTTGAGACGGATCCGCATTTCCGTGGCAAAACCGGCCTCGAAAACGAGCCCCACGACTACGCTGCCCTCGATCTCAATGGCGATGGCCGCCTGGACCTCTGCCTGCTCACGCACGACCGAGCGCTGCTCTACGTGCGGAAGAAGTAGGCCGAAAATTTGGCGATAAAGTCCTGCGACCAGGGAGACCAGACCAGCCAGGACACCGTCGTGGCAAAGGCACCACCCCATAGGAAGAGCCGGTAGGCCGTCAGCTTTGCCATGGAAAACTTGAACGTGATCAGCATCAGGGCCCACATGGACTCCAGCGTGTAGGCCAGCCACATCGCGATGGGAAAGCCTGAGTAGAGCAGCGCCGCCGTCCAAACCGCCAGCACTATCTCCACAAAGAACAGCAACCCGCTGCAGAAACCCATGAGATCGTCCCACCAGTCGGTGGTAAACACCACATTGCCGCTGGTCCGCTGGATTTCGAGTCGATGATTCTCCACCGGCGGTGGGGGAAGGCTCCGGGAGTAGGCTGCTTGGAAGGTCTTTTCATCCACCAGTAATCCGGAAAAAGAGCTTTCGTCAAAAGGCACCACGATCTCCTTCGCATCATGCCAGTTGGGGTTGAAATCGGTCTGTCGAGATTTGCGCAGTATTTTGGCGGGTTCCACCACCGTTTTTTCTTCCTCGCCAGGGTTCAGGATTTCGAGGGAAACGTCATCAGGGCTCCGAGGAGAGGCTGCATCTTGAAAGTCGATGTGTTGCTGGACATTGCGGCTCTTCATTTTGCGGAAATTTCACTAAGACCTGGCGCGAGTGCCCGACGTAAAATGAGACAGGCAAGCCTGCAAGCAGACAAAAGTCATGGTCTGCAGTCATGGGGCGGCTTGAGCCAAAGGCCGAAGTCATGCCTCAACGCATGCCCAGGCATGCGTTTGAGAAGCCAGCTTGCCTACGCGGACCTTCGCGGCATCATGCCCGACAACGCATGAAACGCCTCTACCGCAACGCCCAGATCGCCAGCGAAGACAGTCCCCAGCTCCAGACAGCCGACGTACTCGTCGAAGGCGGCCAGATCATCGGCGTGGCACCAGGCATCACCGGCGTCGAAAACGCGGAAATCATCGACTGCACCGGCCGCATTCTGCTGCCCGGTCTCTTTGACATCCACGTTCACGCCCGCGAACCCGGCCAGGAGGACAAGGAAAACATCGCCTCCTGCGCTGAAGCTGCGATCAACGGCGGCGTCACCGGCTTTGTCATGATGCCGAACACCACGCCCGCCATCGACAACGCAGGCGTCGTCCGCAGCGTGCTGGAAAGCGCCCGCCGCACGCGCATCGGTGCTGGCATCTATACCAGCGGAGCCATCACCAAGGGGCGCAAGGGCGAGGAGCTCGCCGGCATCGCTGGCATGAAGGCCGCCGGCTGCGTCATGCTCACCGACGACGGTTACGCCGTGGACAACCCCCAGGTGCTGCGCCGTGCAATGGAATACGCACGTGATTTCGACATTCCGCTGGCAAGCCACTGCGAGCTCAAGGCACTCAGCGGCAAAGGCTGCATGCACGAAGGCAAGATCAGCTACGCACTGGGCCTGCCCGGCATCCCGAGCATCAGCGAGGAGATTTGCATCTCACGGGACATCCGCCTCGCGGAATACACCGGCGTGCATCTCAACATCCAGCACGTCACCACCGCCGAAGGCATGGGCACGATCAAGCGCGCCAAGGATCGCGGCATCCGCGTCACCTGCGAGATCGCACCGCATCACCTGATGTTCAATCACGAGCACATCGGCGACTACGACACGCATTACAAAATGAATCCCCCGCTGCGCACGCCGGAGGACAACGCCGCGCTGCTCCAAGGCCTCAAGGACGGCTGGTTTGACGTCATCGCCACGGACCACGCCCCGCACACCCCGTTTGAGAAAAATCAGGACTTCGCCAGCGCCCCCTTCGGCATCACCGGGCTGGAAACCGCCCTAATCTCCCTGTACGACAACTTCATCGCCAAGGACATCCTGAACTGGCAGCTCATCGTCAAACGCTACAGCGCCGAGCCGCGCCGCCTCATGAAACTGGCGCCCGTTCCCATCAAGGAAGGCGGCACCGCCGAGTTCATCGTCTTCAATCCCGCCCGCACCACCACCTTCAGCCGCGACTTCATGAAGTCGAAAAGCATCAACACCCCGTTCCTCGACAAAACCCTCCAGGGCATGGTCGAGCGCGTGATGTATCGCGGTGAGGAGCTGCTGGCGCGGTAATTTCAGCCCAGCCCAAGATCTCGCGCCTTGAGCGCGGCTCCCGTGCGGTCAGGCACCCGCAGCTTGTCCAGAATGCGGGTCATGTGATTCTTCACCGTCCCTTCGGTAAGGCTAAGGGCAGAGGCAATTTCCTTGTTGCTCATGCCGCGCACCAGATGCTGGAGAATCTCCACTTCACGCTGGGAGAGCATGCTGGCGAGGCGGTGTTCCTCACCGCTCAGCGTGATGGGTCGGGAGAGGCGGTTGAACTCCGCCACAACCTGAGTGGCAATGGTGGGCTGCAGGTAGATCTGGCCGGCAGCGACGACCCTGATGGCATCCATCATCTGCGCCATCGGAGTATTTTTGAGAATGTAACCGGATGCACCTGCTCGCAGGGCCTCAAAGACGTCCTTTTCCTGATCAAAGACGCTGAGCACCAGCACCCGTATGCCTGGATGCCTGTCACGAATGCGCCGGGTGGCCTCCGCTCCGCACATCACCGGCATTTGCAGATCCATCAGCACGACCTGCGGCATGTGTTCTGCGGTCAGTTTCAAGGCCTCCTCGCCATTGGCAGCTTCGGCAACCACCTCAACACTGCTGTCGAGCTCAAGCAGGATGTGCATCGCTTCACGAAACGATGCCTGATCATCAACGAGTAGGGTCTTGATGGGTGAATTCATGCGTTCATGCAGGAATAATCATGCGGCAGCAGCCTCCGCCCTGCTGCTCCGTTCCTGCGAAAAACTCACCATTGAGCAATGCCGCACGTTCACGCAGGCCTTTCAATCCGTGGCTGTTTTCAGGGATTCGGCTGAAGCCACGCCCATTGTCCGTCACACTTAGGATGATGCGTGCATCCGAAGTGAAATCCAGATGCACCGCAATTTCCGACGCACCCGCATGCCGGCAGGCATTGGTGATGCCCTCCTGCGCACAGCGGTAGAGGGAGATCTCCACCAGAGAGGGCAAAGGGCGTGATTTCCCAGACTGCTGCAACACCAGCTTTAACCCAGGCCGTTCAGCGCCCGTGATCAGCGGAGTCAGCGATTCGGCGAGCGTGCGCTGCTCCTGCGGGGTGGCGCGCATGGACGCCACCGAACGCCGGATTTCCGACAGCCCTTCACGGCTGGCACGCTGCGCCTTCTGGATCGAATCCAGCACACGGAAAGGATCGTGCTTCAACAAGGCCTCTGCGGCCTCCAACTGCGCCCCCACCACCGTCAGGCTGTGTCCCACCGCATCATGAATCTCCCGCGCCAGCCGGTTGCGCTCCTGCTCCACGGCGAGCAGCGCCACCTGATCCGCCTGCATTTCGAGCTGGGCATTGGCCGTGCGCAGCTCCGCCGCCAGACGTGCCGTGTTCATGCGCTGCCTCGACGCCTGTGCCGCAGAAAAAGAACAGCCCATGATGAACACGCTGGTGGAGATCTGGCCAAACATCCAAAACACCGCCGGATTCAGGCCGCGCATGGAGAATTCATGCGCGGTGGAAATGGTCAGAGTTATGAAGAGCACCAAAAACATGTGCCGGCGCCTTCTCAAAAGCACTCCGGCAAAACCAGCAACGGGCATCCAAAACCATTGCTGCATGCCGATGGGATTGAAGGATTCGGACAGATGGTTGCAGGAGAGCGCAAGGAGAATCTGAACAGCAAAAATCCCGACGATCTGCCCTCCGCTATGGGTCAGCTCCTTTTTAGGGCGCTCCTCCTGAAAGAGGTCAAACAGAAGCCATTGCAGGAGAAAGAGATTCCAGAAAAATGTCAGCAACCCGCAGGCGACCAGCATCGAAGCCTTGGTGACCATGTTGGCTTGGAACATAAGGTAGCCAATCCAAGCGACTGGCGACAGACTGATCCATGCTAGGATCGTAGCCGCGACCAAAACCATCCACTTGGCGGAGAGATATTTGCCATCCGAATGTGCCATGCCCTACTGAAAACCTTCTTGGTTGAGTAATTTAGACTCCTTTATCGATAACATAATCAGCTTATCTTTCACAGATTTGCCCTATTCGCGACAACTCCCAGCATTACATGACTTTAGTCATATCCAGCGGATAGCCTCCGCATTGAGGCGATGGAACCCGATCCACGGTCCTCTCTCCTGTTAATCCCGCTTGAATTGAGGCGGACTCACGGCTTCACAATAAACCCATGTCCGATCTCAAAGAATACCTCTCCCAGCGCTGCCAGTTTGTCGATACAGCGCTGAACCGTCTCATCCCGGGCTCGGACACGCGGCCGATGACGCTGCACCAGGCGATGAGGCACAGCATGTTCGCAGGCGGCAAACGGCTGCGGCCGATCCTCTGCCTTGCAGCAGCGGAAGCCTGCGGCGGCACGGCAGAGGATGCCGTTTACAATGCCTGTGCCGTCGAATGCCTGCACACCTACTCGCTCATTCACGACGACCTGCCCTGCATGGATGACGACGACATGCGCCGTGGAGTGCCGACCTGCCACAAGGTCTACGGCGAGGCCATCGCGCTGCTCGCGGGTGATGCCCTGCAAGCCCTGGCATTTGAACTGGTGACGAAGACACCCATGTCTTCGAGTCATCCCACGGCGGTGATGGTGCTGGAACTCGCACGCACGGCAGGCAGCCTGCATCTCGTGGGAGGTCAGGTGGCGGATCTGCAAGGCGAGGGCAAGAAGCTGCCCCTGGAGGATCTGCGCTTCATCCACGAAGGCAAAACCGCCGCGCTGCTCACCACCAGCGTGAAACTGGGTGGCATGAGCGCCAGCGCGAGCCCTGAGCAGATGCAGGCGCTGCATGACTTCGGCATGGCCACCGGTCTGGCCTTCCAGATCATCGACGACATCCTAGACGTGACGCAGACGAGCGAAAAACTCGGCAAAAGCGCCGGCAAGGACATCGCGGCAGAAAAGAGCACCTACCCGGCGCTGATGGGCCTGGAAGCCTCCCGTGCGGAAGCACACCGACTCACCGAGGTGTCACACCGGGCGCTGGATGTGTTTGGTGACGCCGCCTTGCGGCTGCGCCAGCTTTCCGATCACCTGCTGAACCGGGACTATTGAGACCGAAACAGTTGAGCTAAATCGCCCACGAGTTTTTCCGGCGGACCAAAATTGAGCAGCAGGGTGGAGCCGTCTCCCTGCACCACGCGGAAACCGAGGAGCCGTCTGCCGCCGGGCTCGATCTGCATGTCGAGCTGCCTGAGATACTTTTTGATGAGCAGGGGCCGCGGAATCATGGCCACGGTGATGTAGCTCTTCTCCTGCTGGGTGACCTTGAGGGTGAAATTGTTCGTCAGGGATTCGGGGTCCATTTCCCGGCCGCTGAGGAATTTCATCCAGATGCGCACCCGGCTGTCGTCCGGCTTCAGGGTCTGCCAGGGGGCATCCGCACTTTCCTTGAGGCGCACGGTTTCCTTGTCGAAGACCAGGATCGTCGTCGCGGGTGACCCCAGTTCCAGGCGAAACCGTCCGTCGGCCATGCGCCAGAAGCGCCCGCTGGTGCTCACGGGCTCCTTGAGTGCAGGGGTCGTGCGGGTCTGTTGAAAGGCGACTTTGATGCTGCCAATGCCTTTCTCAGCCGCCATCCACTCACGCATCACGGGTGGAATGAGGGCAGGATCAGGCGCCGCTTGGGCGGGCAGCGTCAGCCAGAGGGCGGCGGCAAGAACGGATGACAAACGAATCACACTGCAAGCCAGACACCCAAAACACCCAGGTCTCAAGCCTTTAGCTGCCATGTTTTCCCTTGCCCCACCGTGCAAACCGTGTTCTCTCAACCTTCGAATCAACCCCTAATTTATACACATGAGCGAGCGTCGCGTAGTCATCACTGGCATGGGAGTCATCTCCCCCGTCGGCAACAACAAGGATGACTTTTGGAAGAATATCCAGGCAGGCAAAAGCGGCATCCGCCGCATCCAGTCCATGGACACCGAGAAGTACGACTGCAAGATCGCGGGCGAGGTGGTGGATTTTGATCCGACCGTCCATTTCAACAACCACAAGGACGCACGCCGCGCCGACCGCTACTTCCAGTTTGCCATGGCAGCCTCGAAAATGGCCGCCAAGGACGCTGGTTTGAACCCAGACAGCCTCGACCCGCACCGCGTGGGCGTCATGGTCGGCAGTGGCATCGGTGGTCTCGGCACTCTGGAAACCCAGTATGAAGTGCTGCTGACGAAGTCCCCTTCCCGCGTCTCCCCCTTCATCATCCCGATGATGATCTCGAACATCGCCAGCGGCATGATCGCGGCGGAATACGGCTTCATGGGACCGAACATGGCCATCGTCACGGCCTGCGCGACTTCCAACAACAACATCGGCGAAGCCTGGCGCAACATCAAATTCGGCGATGCCGACGTGATGATCTGCGGCGGCGCTGAAGCCTCCATCCGCCCCTGCGGTCTGGCCGGATTCGCCAACATGAAGGCCCTGAGCATGCGCAACGACGACCCTGAGCGGGCCTCCCGCCCCTGGGACAAGGACCGCGACGGCTTCGTCATGGGCGAAGGCGCCGGTGTGGTCGTCATTGAAGAACTCGAGCACGCCAAGAAGCGCGGTGCCACCATTTACGCCGAACTGGTCGGTTATGGTGCGACTGCCGATGCCTACCACCTCACCTCCCCGCATCCTGAAGGTTTGGGCGCGGCGAAGTGCATGGAAATGGCCCTGCGCCATGCCAAGCTGAACGTGACCGACGTGCAGTACGTCAACGCGCACGCCACCTCGACTCCCGTTGGCGATTTGTGCGAACTGCGCGCCATCAAGCGTGTGTTTGGTGACTACGCCACCAACGGACTGCTCGTCTCCGGCACCAAGTCGATGACCGGCCACCTGCTCGGTGCCGCCGGCGGCGTGGAACTCATCGCCTCCATTTACGCGATCAAGGACCAGGTGGTGCCACCCACGATCAACGTCGAAAACCTCGATCCTGAGGTGGACGTGGACATCGTGCCAAACACCGCACGTCCCGCCAAAGTGGACGCTGTTCTGAGCAACTCCTTCGGCTTCGGCGGACACAATGCCGCGCTGCTGATCAAGAAGTTCTGAGGCTGATCGCTGCGGCGGTGTCTTTTTGAATGTCTCGGGAGCTGTTACACAGCTCCCGCAATTTCATGCTCCTCGCACTCGCCCGATTTTACAGCACGCTCTCCCTGGCGCTACCCCCCGTGGCTCTGGTGGTGATTGGCTTCATGATCGCCGGTTTCAAAGAGACCGGTCCTCAGTCCAACGGGCTCGGGACCCTCATCCTGATTGCCGGCACCACCCTGTCGGGGCTGTCAATCAACGCGACCATCGCTGGCATAGCTGCATGGCGCTGCCCCAGCATTCGCACGACGTTTTCGCGCGTTGCCTGGACGGCAGTTGCATTGCTCGGCCTGGCCGTGGTTCTCTATGGGATGCTTCGCCTTCTTTAGATTCAACGCGTCACCTGCAGGTCCATGTCTTTTGCACCCTCCGCAACGTCGAGGCTCCATGCACCTGTACCAGGCTTCTGTTCTTTCGTCGTGACAGTGCCATCCGAAGCCTCAAGACCAGGAACATCCGCAGCGCTGTAGCTGACCGTCAGCTTCACTTTGCCGACAATGGGCCCGGTCTTTTCATCGAGCTTGAACTTGCCGCCCATCACGCGTGCACAAGCGACGGGTGCGGAGGGATCGTCTGAGGCGAAGATGACACTGCCCCAGCTCACCGGTTTGCCATTCACGGTAACTTTGCCATTGATGGCGGTGCGCTTCATCGGCTTGAGGAAGCCCTGATTGCGCAGCCAGTCACGCAGATGCGCGCTCCAGGTGCCTAGCACAGGATCGCCCAAGAACAGGCCGACGCCATGCGGACCGGGGCGGTAGATGTGGAGTTCGGCGGGGACTTTGTTTTTCCGGCAGGCGAGATAAAAGGCCACGGCGTTTTCGGCAGGCACCACCGTGTCCTCGTCGGTCTGGAAGATGAAGATGGGCGGCGTGTTGGCCGTCACGCGCGTCTCGGTGCTTACGTGCTTCGCCAGTTCGTCGTTGTCGCCGGGGCCAAGCAGGTTTTTGCGCGAGCCTTTGTGGCCGTAGTCCTCAATCATGGAGATCACGGGATAGGTCGGCGCGGCGACATCCGGACGGGCGCTGACTTGATCCACGGCGTCATTCGTCGCACCGGCGGGTTTTTCATCAAACATCGTAGCCGCCATGGAGGTGAGATGACCGCCTGCAGAGAAGCCGATGATGCCGATGCGGTTCGGATCGATGCCATACTGCTGCGCATTGGCCCGCACATGGCGGATGGCCCGCTGCACATCGATCAACTGCGTGGGAAAGTGATAGCCCTGGCTGCCGAGCCGGTAGTGCAACACGAAGGCGGAAACGCCAATGCCGTTAAACCACTTGGCCACCTGCACGCCTTCGTGGTCTGCCGCCAGCCCGCCGTAACCACCTCCGGGGCATACGACAAAGGCTGCACCGTTGGCTTTGTCCTTGGCAGCCGCCCACACATTGATGAAGGGCTGATCCTTGTCCTCCGTGCCCTTCGCCCCCGGTGCGCCATCGGGCCAGAGCTTGACCTTGGTGGGCTCGGCCTGGGCCAAGGAGGTGAAAAAGAGGGCGGCGGCGAAAAGAGAAATCTTGTTCATGCAGGTGGAAGTCTGTTAATCCTGTCTTTTCCATCCGTTCTTTCATCCGCCATGATCTCACGCCGTCATTTTCTCTCCACCAGCCTTGGCGCGCTCAGCGTCTCCACCCTGCCTGCCATTGAGCCCATCAAGCGTCCCGGTAAGAGCCGCATGCAGCTCGGCGTCGCCGCCTACAGCTTCCGCGAGTCCTTCCAATGGATGCGTGACAAGGAGCAGAAGCCGAAAGGCGACAAGCCGCAGTGGAGCATCCTCGATTTCATCGACTGGTGCGGTGACAACAATGTGCCCGGCGCGGAAGTGACCAGCTACTTTTTCCCGAAGGATGTGGACGAGGCCTTCCTGCTGGAAGTGAAACGCCGCGCCTACCTGCGCGGGGTGCAGCTGGCCGGCACTGCCGTGGGTAACAATTTTGCGCTGCCGAAAGGCGAGAAGCTCAGCGAGCAGATCGCCTACACGAAGAAGTGGATCGATTACTCCGCGATCATGGGCGCACCGCACATCCGCGTGTTTGCAGGACCTCAGTCCAAGGAACTCAGTGAGGAACAGGCCGTGGCCAATTGCCTGGAATCCTATCAGGAGTGCCTCGACTACGCCGCCAAGAAGGGCGTCTTCCTCGGTCTGGAAAACCACGGCGGCATCGTCGCCGAACCGGAGAATCTCATCAAGATGATCAAGGCGGCCAAGAGTCCTTGGGCGGGCATCAACCTCGACAGCGGCAACTTCCAAACCGAAGACCCCTATGCCGATCTCGCGAAGATCGCCCCCTACGCCATCAACGTGCAGCTCAAGATGGAGATCAGCCGCAAAGGTGCCGCCAAAGGCGTCAGCGAGCCCAGCGATGTGAAGCGCGTGATTCAAATCATGCGCGACGCCAATTACCAGGGCTGGTTCACACTGGAGTTTGAGACCAAGGAAGATCCGTTTGTGAGAGTGCCGGAGATTTGCGACATGCTGCGCCCCTTGCTGGCCTGAGTTTGCGGTTGTTTGCGAGGTTTCCCCTGCCAAGGGAGGTGCGTGCCCATATAACTCCCCATGCTCTGGGGTGCGGAAGGTCTTTGAAAACTACCGCCATCGACTGTAAACAACCGTCGCCCCCGCAAACCTTCCCCTTTTCCCATGTCCGCCACCCATGCGCCCACTGTCGTCATCGAGAACTTCTACCCCTGCCTGGATGGCGGTCGGCATCCGGTCAAACGGGTGATCGACGAGCCGCTGGATGTGTGGTGTGACATTTTCAAGGACGGGCACGATGTGATGAGCGCGGTGCTGCGCTGGCGGCTGACGGGCTCGCGCCGCTGGTTTGAAGCGCCGATGAAGCCGACTGAAAATGACCGCTGGCATGGGCAGTGCAGCTTTTCCAGAGCGGGGCGCTGGGAATACGTGGTAGAAGCCTGGGGCGATACCTTCCGCTCATGGAAGAAAACTTTTGCGGTGCGGGTGCAGGCCAAAGATCCGGATGTGCCGATCGAGGCGCAGGAAGGTGCACGACTGCTGCGGGATGCCGCCAAGCGCGCACGCGCCGCCGGGGTGCCGACGGCGGGGACTCAGCTGGAAGATTGCGCGGATCTGCTTTCGTCGGTGAAAGCTGCGGATCTCATGGATGTGCTGCTCTCTGAAGAAATGCAGAGCCTGATGGATCAGTATCCGGACCGCTCGCAGTCCACGACTTCAGATACGCTTCGCGCCACCGCAGAACGCGAGCGCGCCCGTTATTCCGCCTGGTATGAATTCTTCCCACGCGGCGCTGAAGGCCGCAGCGACAAGCATTCCACTTTCCGCGACTGCCTGGGCCGTCTCGACCACGCAGCCCACATGGGCTTTGATGTGATCTACTTCCCGCCGATCCACCCGATCGGTGTCACGGCGCGCAAAGGCAAAAACAACACGCTCACGGCCGGGCCTGATGACGTCGGCAGTCCGTGGGCCATCGGTGGCCCGACGGGCGGGCATCGAAAGATCGAGCCGGCGCTTGGCACCGAGAAGGACTTTGTCTGGCTGATCAAGGAAGCGCAAAAGCGCGGCATGGAGATCGCGCTCGACTTTGCGCTCAACTGCTCGCCGGATCATCCTTACGTCAAAGATCATCCCGAATGGTTCTACAAGCGCCCCGACGGCAGCATCCGCTACGCAGAAAACCCGCCGAAGAAGTATCAGGACATCTACCCGCTGAACTTCCATTGCGACGACTGGCGCAACCTGTGGAAGGAGCTGATCGACGTGGTGCAATATTGGGTGGATCGCGGCGTGAAGATCTTCCGCGTGGACAATCCGCATACCAAGCCCGTCGCGTTCTGGGAGGAGCTCATCGCCACCATCCAGCGCAAGGATCCGGATGTGCTCTTCCTCGCCGAAGCCTTCACGAAACCGAAGATGATGCAGGTGCTGGGCAAGGTCGGCTTCACGCAGAGCTACACCTACTTCACCTGGCGTGAAGATCCCAAAGCCCTCACCGAATACGCCACCGAGCTCACGCGCAGCGACATGCGCTGGTACTACCGTGCGAATTTCTGGCCCAACACGCCCGACATCCTCCCCGGCCACCTGCAGAATGCCACGTCGCAGATGTTCCGCATCCGCGCTGCACTCGCTGCTACGATGTCATCGTGCTGGGGCATGTACTCCGGCTACGAACTCTGCGAGAACGATCCGTATCCGGGCAAAGAAGAATACGACAACAGCGAAAAGTACGAGCTGAAGCAGCGCGACTACAATCAGCTGGGCAACCTCACCGCCTTCATCCGTGCTCTGAACCTGATCCGCCGTGACAATCCGGCGATGCATCTCTACGACAATCTCAGCTTCCATGGTGCCGATCACGGCGAGATGCTCTGCTACAGCAAGGTCACGCCTGACTTCAGCAACCGCATCCTTTGCATCATCAGCCATGATGCCCATCATCCTGCCATCGGCATGGTGCATCTCGATCTGGCGGCCCTCGGCCTCGATGGCGGCCGTCCCTACAAGGTCACTGACCTGCTGCACAATCAAACCTACGAGTGGCGTGGCGTGGACAACTACGTGGCACTGCATCCCAATGGGATGTCGATGCACATCTTTCGGGTGGAGCAGTGATGCCATGAAGCTGCTGCTCTGCCTGTTCCTGCTGACTTGCAGTGCTCAGGCACAGCCGTGGCGGCTGGTCTCCACGTCCAACGCCGAGCCTTTGGGCCATGGGGTGCAGTCTGTCATCAAACAAATCTCCGGACCGACCAAGGCGGAGATCAGACTTGTCTTGTTCAATGAGAAGCAATGCGAAGTGCACGTGGTGGCCAATGGCGATCCCAGAACAGCCTGGAAGCTGGATGAAATCGGGCACGCCAGGAAAGCGCTGGCCGTCTGCAACGGGGGTTACTTCAACGTCAGTGGAAACTTTGGCCCGGTAGGGCTGGAGATCGCCGAAGGAACGCGCAGCGACAAGTTCATCGCAGGACAATGGGTGGGCGGGCTGATGGTCAGGCAGGGCAAGGCCTCTCTCGTCTGGAGCAATGAGTTCCAAGACGCGCCAGACATCAGCGAATTCGTGCAATGCAGCCCGTGGTTGGTCAGCGAAGGCCGCGTCTGGCCGGTGCCACCGAGCAAAGAGCCAGAACCGCGTAACCACCGCACCCTCATCATCACCGATGGAGCAGGCCGCTGGGCCATCGGCACTGCCAAACGCACTGGCTTGCTGGAACTCGCCCATATCCTCGTCACTCCCGGCATCATCACCGAGATGAAAGTGAACCGTGCGCTGAACCTTGATGGCGGTCCTTCCACCGGCCTGTGGTGTCGCAGCGAATCGGGGGCCATTCAGTTTGAAAAACCCGGCTGGGCCGTGCGCAATGCCATCGTGATCGTGCCGCGAAATTCCAAGTGAGATGTGGCCGGTTGGATACGTTCGAAAGTGATGCGTCCAACCCTCCTCAGTCTTCTTGCCCTCGGTCTGATTCACACCGCCTCCGCTCAGCAAACCAAGTGGTACAAAGGCAACACGCACACGCATTCCCTGTGGAGCGACGGCAATGACTTTCCGGAGATGATCACGGACTGGTACAAGCAGCATGGCTACGACTTCCTGGCGATCTCCGACCACAACGTGCTGCAGGCGAAAGAGGTGTGGATGAGTGAACCGGCGATCGAAAAGCGCCGCCGGATCCTGGGCAAGACGACGATGGAAAAGTATCGCGCCCGCTTCGGCGATGAATGGGTGACGACGCGTGAAAAAGACGGCGTGACCGAGGTGCGGCTGAAGAAGCTGGAGGAATACCGGCCCAAGTTTGAGGAGCCGGGGAAGTTCTTGATCGTCCAGGCGGAAGAGATCAGCGCCGGCTTCGGCAAGATCCCGATTCACCTCAACGCCGTAAATCTGAAGGAGGAGATCACGCCGGTCAAAGACCTCAGCAGCATTCAGGAAGTGATGCGCGCGAATTTGCAGATGGTGAACGAGCAGTCCAAGCGCCTAGGCGTGCCAATGCTCTCGCACATCAATCATCCGAACTTCAGATGGGCGCTCTCCGCCGAGGATCTGGCGGCGGTGCTGGAGGAAAACTTCTGGGAGATCTACAACGGCCACCCCACCATCAACTACCCCGGCGATGCCTCGCGCATGGGCCATGAAAAGATCTGGGACGTGGCCAACACGCTGCGCATCGCCGAGTTCAAAGCACCGCCGTTGTATGGCGTGGGCACGGATGACTCGCACCGCTACCACGGTGAAGAAAACGGCCCCGGCCGTGGCTGGGTGATGGTGCGCGCAACGAGCCTGGATCCCGCTGAGATCGTCAAAGCCATGAAGGCGGGTGACTTTTATGCCTCATCCGGCGTCACGCTGAACGACGTGAGCTTCAAGAATGGGGAGCTGCGCATCCGCATTCACAAGGAGCCCGGAGTCACCTACAGCACACAGATTCGCGGCACGCTGCAAGGTTACGATCCGACAACCCGCCCGGCTCCCCCGGTGGCCGATGATCTGCATCCGCCACGCCTGCTGTATTCGGATGACATTGGCAAGACACTGGCGACCATCGAAGGCGAAGAAGTCGTGTGGAAACCCAGTGGCAAGGAGCTGTATTTCCGTGCGGTGATTACGTCATCGAAGCCCTATGCGAATCCGTCATTTGAAGGGCAGAAAGAAATGGCATGGACTCAGCCAATGGGGTGGAAGAAGTAAACTTGTTGCTGTGCAACAAGGGATCCCCTGTTCCTCAGGAACAGGGCAACTTCACCGAATCCGCATGCCCTGCATGCGCCCCTGCATGGCTTCGAGCATCGGGGCCATTTCCAGCTTCATGGAGAGCGGCGCCTCCTTGAAGAAGAGGCCCATGTCCTTGGTGAAGGATTTTTCAAAATCCGCCGGACTCTGATCCAGCATCATCTGCATCTCAGGATTCTTCGAAGCCTTCTTTTTCATCTCGCGCTGGATGCCGCCGATGATGCGGCGACGATCTTCGACAGGCAGTTTTTCCAGCCCCTTCATCACGGCCTTGAAGTTCTCCTCCACGGTGCGGTTCACGTACTGGCTCTTTTCTTCATCGGTCAGCGATTTGAAAAAGAGGTCCATGGTTTCCAGGCCGTCTTCACGCATCGAGCTGCGCTGGTTGAAGTCGAGCTTGATGACGGAGTTGATGACCTTGTCCAAGTACGCTTTGCGCGGCACATCAGCGAGATCTTCATCCGCCAGCCACGGCGCGTTCGCCATGAGTGAGAGCGTCTTCTCGGACGAAAAAACTGAGTCCTCGGTCACCCACATGACCACGCCCACACCGGCCCAGACGAGGGCAAGAAAGGCGGCAACCTGGAACCAGAAACGTTGGAGCGGCATGGCCGGTTACTTCTTGCCAAAGCGGCGGCCTAGCAACGAGAGAAATTCGCCGGCTTCCTCCACCTGGAGCTTCTTGGTGACGGCGAAATAGGCGAAGGCTGCCACGCTGATGCTGACGCCGAGGCCCGCGCAGCGCAGCAGGAAGTTCAGATGCGACCAGTCCGCCATGATCGTGTACTTGGCCGCGAAACAGACGGCGGACATGACGGCAACGCCAATGATGAGCTTGATGAGCGACTGCACCAGAGAGCCGGTTTCAAGCCCGGAGGCAAACTTGCGCATGCAGAGGTACAGCGTGAGGAAATTGAGCGAGAGACCGACCGCCGTGGCCCAGGCGAGCGCGGTGTGGTCCCAATGGAAGACGAAAACGGTGATGGAGTTCACCGTCGCGGTGAACACAATGACGCCGATGCTGACCAGCATGGGAATGAAGCGGCGGTTGATGGTGTAAAACGCGGGCTGCAGCACCTTGATGGCGGCGTAGAAGATCAAGCCAAAGGCATAAGCCTGCAGCGGTGCGGCGGTGTTTTGCACGTCCACGGCGGTGAATTTGCCGTGCTCAAAAATGACGGAGATGATTTCATGCGCGAGCAGCGTAAGGCCCACCGCGCAGGGCAGCGTGAGGAAGAGCACCAGTCGCAGCCCTTTGGCCAATGCAGCACGAAACGCGGGTGTCATGCCTTCGGTGGCAAGGCGGGAGAGCATGGGCAGCGTGACGGTGGCGACGGCAACACCGAAGAGTCCCAGCGGCAATTGTTGCAGGCGCTGGGCATTCGCCAACCAGGCGAGCGCGGACTCCTTGCCTGGTGTGTAGGAGGCGAAGATGGAATTGAGCAGCACCGCGACCTGCGTGCCGCTGGCGGCGAGCATCGAGGGCCACATCAAATGCAGCACTTCCTTCACCGCAGGATCTTTGCAGCCGAAGTCGAAGCGGAAACGAAACCCGACGCGATATAGCGACGGAAGCTGCACCGCGAGCTGCAGCACACCGCCGATCAAGGTGCCGATGGCGAAGCCAGTGAGTCCTTTTTCGCTGACATGCCCATGGCGGAAGCCGGGATCAATGAGCCATGCGAGCGCGACGCCACCGACAATGCAGCCGAGATTGAAAAACGCCGAAGCGACGGCGGGAATGAAGAACACCTTCTTCGAATTCAGCATGCCCATGACCAGCGCGGTGACGGACACCAGCGCGATGAAAGGATACATGATCTGCGCCAGCCAAATGCCGAGGACTTTGGCCTCTTCACTGAGACCGGGCGTCAGGATGCGGAAGATGATCGGCGAGAGCAGCACGCCAGCGATGGCCACGATGCTCATGAACCACATCGAGAGGGAGATCATCTTGCGCCCGAGCACCCAGGCGGCCTCGTCGCCCTCGGTCTTCATCTTCTTCGAGAAGGTGGTGACGAAGGCCGTGGAGAGCGCGCCTTCGGCAAACAGGTCACGCAGCATGTTCGGCGTGCGGAAAGCGGCGGTGAAGATGCCGGTGAAGGCGGAGCCGAAGAAGCCGTTCAGCAGTTGATCCCGCACCAGGCCGAGCACGCGGCTGCAGAGGATGGCAATGGAGACGATCCCGGTGGACCGTGCTTGAGAGTTGGAGTCTTTTTTTTCTTCGCTCATGAGGAGTAGCGGCCGCTTGCGCGCCGCAGTTTGTCCATCATGGCGATTCCCATGCCATGTTCATGCAACGGTTCTGCAATGATTTCATCCACGCCGAGCTTGTCGAGGGCGCGGAGGACGTAGAAGAAGCGCACAGCGGCTTCGGGCAGCTTGCCGTTGCCGGGGCTGAGCATCATTACTTCCTCCCATTCGCAGAGATTGAGGTAGCCGTCCTTTTCTTCGCCACGGTAGCTTAGGAGGGCGTAGCGTTTACCTTCTTCAGGAATGAAATCCTGGGGGCGCTCAAGCAGACGCAGCGGGGTCTTCGGCGCATAGTGCGAGGCGAGCTGGCCGGGGGCGGCCGTGGCTTCATCGACGACGGTACGCGAGGCGTAGCGCACCTTGCCATAGAGTTTCAAATCTTCCGCCGTGATGGGGCCCGGGCGCACGATGGTGATGAACATCTTCGGGCTGCCGGGCTCGATCTTGATGATGGTGGACTCCAGTCCGAACATGCAGGCGCCAGCATCCACGATGAGGTGGATGCGGCCATCGAGCTCAGAAAGCACCGCACTGGCAGACGTCGGGCTGATGGAGCCGAAACGATTCGCGCTGGGGGCTGCGATGGGTTTGCCGAGATCGGTGATGACGCGGCGGAAAATCGAATTGGAGCTGACACGCACAGCCACGGTCTGAAGCCCGGCGGTCACGAGGTCGGGAACGATCGGCTTCTTGGGCAGCAGGATGGTGAGCGGGCCGGGCCAGAAGCGCTCGACCATTTTCTTCAGCGTCAGGGAGATCTCCGGCGGCACGTCGGCCACGAGATCAATCTGCTCCTTGCTGGCGAGATGGACGATGAGCGGATCAAAAGTGGGGCGTTCCTTGGCTTCGAAGATTTTCGCCACGGCTTCCGCATCAAGCGCGTTGGCCGCGAGGCCATAGACGGTTTCGGTGGGCAGGGCGACGACTTCACCCTCACGCAGCAGACGGACGGCCTCATCGACCGCCTGGTGCATCAGCGGTGGCTGGTCGGTGGGCAGAACGGCGGTGACGTAACTCATGATGGCGATGTGTGGCTTTCAATCACCGCCCAGGCGTTGTGATTGTGGATGGATTCGTAATTCTCTGCTTCAACGCGGAACCAGGTGATGCGCGGATGCGCCTTGGCTTTCACGGCGATGTTGCGCACGAGGTCTTCGACGAAGACGGGATTGTCGTAGGCGGCTTCAGTGACGAACTTTTCGTCGGGGCGTTTGAGGACGCTGTACAATTCGCTGCTGGCGCTTTGTTCCACAAGCTCAAGAAGGTCTTCGATCCAGACGGGTTCGCTGAAACGAATGGCAAGGGTGACGGTGCCGCGCTGATTGTGCGCGCCACGGGCGCTGATGGCCTTGGAGCAAGGGCAGAGCGTGGTCACAGGCACCTCAACGGTGAGGACGAAGTCCGTCTTCTCCTTGTCCGTGTTCACTTCAAAGATCACACCGTAGTCAAGCAGACCCTCAGCGCCGGAGACGGGGGCTTTTTTGGCGCGGAAATACGGGAAGCGCATTTCCACGTGCGCCTTGTCAGCGTGGAGCTTTTTCATCAGCTCGCGCGGCATGGCGACGATGTTGGAGACGGTCAGTTCTTTGCCGTGGGCATGCAGCACCTCGACAAAGCGGCTCATATGAGTGCCTTTGAACTGGTGCGGAAGATCAACGGCCAGGGAGACGGTGGCGACGGTGTGCTGCACGGCGGCATCGCGGTCGCGGATGCTCAGGGGAAAGCGCAGGCTGCGCACGCCCACGCGATCGATGGGCAGACGGCGTTCATCGCGTTCGTTTTGCGTGTCGGTAAGGGCGGACATGGACTAGGCTGGAAATGAAACTTCCCACTGCCGCGTATTGCAACAGTGGGAAGCAGATCAAAAGGGACCCTTTACGGGCAAACCCTGGAAAATCACGCCATGAGGTTCACAGCGCGGGAGCGCTTGATCTCACGGACGACCACGCGATGCAGCCAGGCTGGAAGACCAGTGATGCGGCGGGGGATGAGCTTGCCGGATTCCGTGGTGAAACGGGCGAGCAGCTCAGGATTGGTGTAGGAAATCTTCTCCACCGGGATGTCCACTCGGCGGCGCGGCATCTTGCGATTCGCGCGACGGAAATTGGACATGCGTTCTTTGGTCTTCGGTTGCATGGCAGTCTGGGGTAAAAATTAGCGGGTTTCGCGGTGAAGAGTGCGCTTCTTCATGAAGTGATTAAACTTCACCTTCTCAAGACGACCGGGGGTGCGGACGCTCTTCTTGTTGCGCGTGGTCACGTAGCGGGAGGGCGGCATACCTGCGGCTTTCGCTTCGGTGCATTCAAGGGTGATGATTTCTCGCGGCATAAATTTGGGGCGCAGAGGCTAGGTCACTCTTTGGAGAAGTCAAGCGATTCGCCTGAGTTGTTATTCGAAGAGCTCGGAGCGGCGTCATCGTCGTCCTTGTCGTCGTCGGAGGCGTCGTCGGCATTGTCGAGGCCGAAGAGGGAGTGCACAGGGCGGCTCCAGCGGCCGCTCATCTGGCTGCGCTCCAGCTTTTCCTGATAGGTGACGGAGAAACGGGCGAAGGGCATGGCCTCCAGGCGTTCTTCAGGAATATCGACGCCAGTGCCTTCACACAGGCCGTAGGTGCCGGTTTCGATGCGCTTGAGCGCCTCGTTGATTTCGTAGAGGGCGTCCTGTTCCTTGCCGAGGAGGCTGAGGGCGAAGTCACGGTCATAGGCGTCACTGCCGGCGTCGGCCTGATGCATGCCGAAAGCGGAGGAGTCACCGTTTTCATTGCGGATGGTCTCGCTGGCCACGCCTTCGATGGAGTTCAGGTAGGCGTCACGCAGTTCGATCAGGCGCTGCTTCTGCTTCTTGAGGAAGGGGGTCATCTTCACCGGCCCCTTGGCGATTTCGATGGTGATGCCTTCTTCTTCACGATTCAGGCGTGAGCGCGGCGTGCCGGAGGTGGAAACGGAGGTGCGGCCTTTGGGAACCAGCGGGGCTGGCGTGTTCTTGGAGGGCTTGGTTGCTTTGACTGGAGCCGGAGCGGCGACAGGGGCGGCCTTCACAGGTGCTGGAGCAGGAGCAGGGGCGGCTTTGGCAGCAGGCTTCTCAGCCTTGGCGGCGGGCTTTTCAGCTTTGGCAGGAGCCTTCTTAGCGGGAGCAGCGGCTTTCGTAGCGGCTTTTTTGGCGGGGGCAGGTGTCTTGGCGGCAGCTTTTGTCGGGGCGGGTTTCTTCACAGGCATGGGGGAGGTTTTCTTCGGGGCGGGTTTTTTAGGCGCCGCCTTCTTCAAAATGGGTTTGCTCTTGGACTTGACCGCCGGCTTGGCGGCCTTGGCAGGAATGGGCTTGCTCTTCGACTTCACCGCCTTGGCAGGAGCCTTTTTCACGGGCTTGGCGGAGGGCTTCTTAACTGCGGGTTTCTTGGATTTCGCAGGCATGGCTTTGACGGTGTTAGGTTGTCGATGAACTTCTCTGTTAATGCACCTGGCCACAGGGCGGAAAAAGAGGCGCGGATTCTGCCTGCGGTTGTCAAAACACGCAACCAGTATTCCAACGCCGCCCCAAGGTTCCCGTTTCAGGCGCATTTGGCGGGTTGCGCCTGACCGGGCAAAGCCTACTCTCGCCCCATGAATGCCGAGCCCCCCTCCAGTTCCGTGCTTTCCAGCCTGTGGCAGCAGATCCGCGCCGTGCTCGATCTGGTGCTGGATCTCTCCTTCAAGCGCTTCGTCACTCCGCACCTCGTGCGCATGCTGTATGTGCTGAGCCTGCTGGCGGCCCTCATGTATGCCATCTCCTGGCTGTTCTACAGCTGGTGGGGCATCATTGTCGCCCCGGCGGCCTTTTTGCTCTACCTGATCGTCGCCCGCGTGACGGTGGAGCTGATCCTAGCGGTCTTCCGCATCGCGGAGCACCTGGCCCCGATGGCCAATGACACCGTGGCCAAGCCTGCGCCGAAGCCGGCTTCGTTCACTGATCCGGTGCGTTGAGATGCCGACATGCCTGCCCAAACGGAGGGCGAAACAAGGCGCTTGTGAAATTTTTCACAAAATCGGGTTGCTGCTCTTCGCTGCGTCCTGATAATCGCCCTGCCGATGTTCACTCCCATGCTCGCCACTTTCGATCTCATTGCGCTCGCCGTCTCGGTGGGGAAGATCGTGTTTCTCACTTTCCTGGTCATCCTCCCGCTGGTTTCGATCGCGGTTTACTTTGAGCGACGCATCTCCGCCGTGATTCAGGACCGCGTGGGTCCGAACCGCGTGGGCGTGCCGCTGACCCTGCTGGGCTTCAAAAAAGACTGGCAGCCCTTCGGCATCGGCGGTCTGGCTCAGGCGGCGGCGGACGGTCTGAAGTTCATTTTGAAGGAAGACTTTGTGCCCGCCCATGTGCGCACTTTTTACTACTGGCTGGCCCCCTGCATGACGGTGGTGCCTGCGCTGCTCACCTGCGTGGTGCTTCCCTTCGGCAGTGAGCTGAACCTCTCCTTCCTCGGCATCGCTGAGCCCATCAAGATGGTGATTGCAGACCTGAGCATCGGGCCGCTCTTCACCTTCGCCATCGCCTCACTCGGCGTGTATGGCATCGTCCTCGCGGGCTGGTCCTCCAATTCGAAGTACCCCTTCCTCGGCGGCGTGCGCGCCAGTGCGCAGATGATCTCGTATGAAATCTCGCTGGGCCTGTCCATCATCCCGGTGCTCATGATCTTCGGTGAGCTGAACCTCACCAAGATGTCCGCCTTCCAGGACGCCAACGGCTGGCTGCTGCTGCCGCTCTGGGGCGAAGGCCTCAGCGTCGCACGCTGGGTGCTGCTGATCCCCATCGTCATCTCCTTCGTCATCTTCACCGTCTCCATGTTTGCCGAGACGAACCGCCTGCCCTTCGACCTTGCCGAGTGCGAAACGGAACTGGTGGCCGGTTACCACACCGAATACAGCTCCATGAAGTTCGCGCTGTTCTTCATGGGTGAATACGCCGCGATGATCATCGGCTCAGGCATGGCGGTGACGCTCTTCCTCGGCGGCTGGAGCATCCCCTGCTGGCCGCTGCTGGAGAAAATCATTCCGCTGCAGCTGCACTACACGCCCGACACCACCCCGCTCTACACCGGCCTGCTGCACATCGGCACGTTCTTCGCCAAGGTGTTCGCCTTCATCGTCTTCTTCATCATCATCCGCTGGACCCTGCCCCGCTTCCGCTTTGACCAGCTCATGGCCCTCGGCTGGAAAGTGTTCTTCGAGCTCGCCCTCGCGAACGTCTTCCTCACCGCGCTGCTGATGTGGTGGTTCCCGCTGAAGTAAGCCCAGTTGCGCTGCAACTGAGATGCGGAGGTCCATTCTTAGTTTGGGTGTGTCTGGCGCGACTGGTCTACCCACGCGCCATCAACTCCCTCCGCCAGACCGCCCGACTTCGAGGGCGCTCGCAAACTGAGGTGTTTGCAGCACGCTGACAGACACGCGGGCTGTCGCCACGCCCATCCTACGGCAGAGGCTGCTTGATCCGCCCTCTCACCAGCCACTTCTGCACCCACAGGGCCAGAAAAGCTCCGATGAATCCACCGCACAAATCGGCCGTCCAGTCCCACACATCCCCACCGCTGCGGCCGGGGGTGTAGGTTTGATGCCACTCATCAAAGCCGCCGACGGCACCGCAGAACAGGACCGAGGCGAGAATGGCGACGGCCGTGGCTCTGGCACGCCCCGCGAGACGCAAGCTGAGCAGGAAGCACATGCCGCCGGCAGAGAAAAAGATCGCGTGCTCCAGCTTGTCCACGCCTTCGAAACTCGCAGGCGATGGCAGATGCGTTTGGGACGACAACCAGAACAGCACCCCGAACCACAGAAACACCAAAACACGCCAAAGCAGGGGAGAAGAGAGGAAGCGCGGGAGTGCCATGGTGCGCGGTCTATAGCAGACTTAAATCGCATTTCCATTCCAAGAAGATCACCATCTTGATTCCGTGGATGCCCTTGGATAGGTGGTTCGCGTCATCCAGAGCCTGCTGCGCCAAGTCACCCGATTCAGGAGTGAGGCGGGCTGCGGGATGTTGCTACACGCTCAAAGACGGACGGGCTGTCGCCACACTCGTTCTACAGATGCGCGGGCTGCTCAATCAGAACCCCACGACGTAAAAGTACTGCTGGGAGACTCTCTCGGCTTCGGGGAGGGTGATCCAGCGTTCTTTGTAGTCTTCACCCCAGCTGTCGCTGAATGCGATTTCATTGGTGTCCTTGTTGTAGCCGATGATGAGGACGACATGGCTGGACTCTTTGTCTTCGGCCAGTTTGCTGGCGGCGGCTTCCTCGGTGACTTTGGTTTTCCAGGACGCCCAGTTGGTGATGGTTTTGCGCTCCTTGGTGCGCTTGTTCGCAGTGTCGTTGAACTCCTTGGTGCTGAACAGGCACCACATCAGCGGCACGCCTTTGTCGATGTATTTGGCGATGTCCTTGATCTTGAGTTCGCTTTTCCAAGCGTCAAAGGAGCGGCGTTTGTTGCGGATCTGGGGGGCGATGCCTTCGAGCAGTGCGGAGACGCTGGTGCCGCCGCCGAAGCCAGAATTGCCGGCGTTGGCCAGGATGTACATGTCTGCAGGCACTCCGAGATGGCGCATGGCGCGCTCGGCGGTGGCGGGGGCGCAGTAGCCTTTGGGGCCCTGGTCCACCATGGGAATGTCTCCGACGACGACGTCACCGTTCTCGCGCTTTTCGAGGTTGGCAAGGGCATGGGCACGAATGATCTTGTCCGTGGTGTCCTCCACCTTGCCACCGGCATCGGCGAAGGCTGTGGTGACAATTTGCACGCCGACGTACACACCCTTGGCCTCAGCCAGGAGGATGGCATGCCCACGCCAGTCCCAGCGCTGCACGGTCAGACGACCGATGTTACTCGGGCCTTCGCCAAAACGCGCTTCCTTTGGTGCCCCGAGTTTTTTGGTGAGCGTGTCCGCGATCGCGGTCAGATCCTTATCCATCGCCGTTTTCACGATTTTCTCCGCTTCTGCAGGCGGGGTGTCTTTGTCGAAATGCATTTCGCCGCCGCCTTTGGCGCTGAAGAGGTCGCCCTTGTTGGCAAAGACGAGGGAGAAACTGGTCACCTTGTCATTCTCCGCATACATGGCCACGGAGAAGGGATGCGCGCCGAAGAGCTGGTAGTCGTCCTTGGTGTAGGCGCGGTAGCTGCTGGCGGTCTTGGTCTTGGACTCCTGGGGGATTTTCAACCGGGCGGCGACTTCCTCGGCGGAGGAGGTCCAGAGCGGGTCTTCGCCAAACAGCGGCTGGCCGACGACTTCGTTGACCAGAGCGGGCTCGAGTTTGTCGTTGGGGCCGGGTTTGAAGGTGTACTTGGCAGGGGCTGCAGCTGCCGGAGCGCCAGCGGCAGGCACGGTGGCGGATTTGATGTACTGCTGGTCGGCGGCGGAGAGGGAGGTGATGGCGAAGGTGTACTTCTGCCCCGTGGCCAGCTCGAGGGTCACGTTGGGACCATCGACACTGATGAGCTTTGCCTGCACCGCCTTGCCCTGGGCATTGGTAAAGGTGCGGAGTTCAGGGGACTGAGAAAACGCGGCGGCAAGGGACAGGCCCAGCACTAAAAAAACATTGGCGGCATGCTTCATGGATACGCTTTTAACGCATCCGCCTCTGACGGTGTTAGTACTTTTTGCGCGCCTCAGATCCACGTCCCGGACGGGATGATGGCGTCTTTCGGAATGCAGATGATGCCGTCGCGAATGTAGAAGTTTTCGCCGTCCATGTTGTCCGGCTTGCCTTCGGGAGTGATGACCACGTTGTCGCCGATGTGGACGTTCTTGTCGATGATGGCGCGTTCGATGCGGCAGTTGCGGCCGATGCCGGGAGGCGGGCGGTTTGGATCGGTGCCGACGGCACCGGCGTAGTAATCCGCACCCATGATGATGCAGTCACGGATGGTGGTGCCGGGCTCGATCTTGGCGCGCAGGCCGATGACGGCGGTTTCGATGTGGGCGTCCGTGAGCACGCTGCCGTCGGCGATCAGCGCACCGCGAATGGTGGCACCATTGATCTTGGTGGCTGGCAGGAAGCGGGCGTGGGTGAAGATGGGCGCGGAGCTTTCGAAGAAGTCGAACTGCGGCACCAGGCGGCAGAGGTCGAGGTTGGCGTCGAAGAAATTGCGGATGGTGCCGATGTCCTCCCAGTAGCCCTGGAAGTTGAAATTGAAGACGCGCTTGTTCTTGATCGCGGTCGGGATGATGTGCTTGCCGAAGTCGTTGAGCGTGTTGTCGAGACACTCGATGAGGACATCACGATGGAACAGGTAGATGCCCATGGAGGCCTGGAAGCGCGACTCCGCAGGATCAATGCCCATCGTCTTCAAAGTGGACGGCGGGATGCGCAGTTTTTCGAGGACTTCAGGATCCTTCGGTTTTTCGATGAACTCGTAGATCCGTCCTTCTTCGTCCGAGTGCATGATGCCAAACCCGGTGGCGGCCTCGGCATCCACCGGGATGGTGGCGATGGTGATGTCCGCATTGGTGGCGATGTGCTGGCGCATCAGCATGCGGTAGTCCATGCGATAAAGCTGGTCGCCGCTGAGGATGAGGTAGTAGTCATAGTCGCCTTCGAGGAAGTAACGCAGGTTCTGCCGCACGGCATCGGCGGTGCCCTGGTACCAGCGCTCGCCATCGGGCGTTTGCTGCGCTGCGAGCACCTCCACAAAGCCGCGGGTGAACTGATCAAAGCGGTAGGTGCGGGCGAGATGGCGGTTCAGCGAGGCGCTGTTGTACTGGGTGAGCACGTACACCTGACGCAGCCCGGAATTGATGCAGTTGCTGATCGGGATATCGACGATGCGATACTTGCCGGCGAGGGGCACGGCGGGCTTGGCGCGGTTTTCAGTCAGAGGGAAAAGACGCGTGCCTGCTCCACCACCCATGACGATGGCCAGAGTATTGCGGCGTAAGAGAGTGTCTGCTTCGATCTGGACTTTGGATGACGAGGGGGCCGTTGCGTTTGGAGGTGTGCTCATTGTCCTAAGTTGGTTGGCATTAATTCTCTGCAACAAGGGGAACAAGCAAGCGTTATCCCTGTCCAAATCTTGCGAGCTGACGCGCCTCGCGAGCGATTCAGCTCTATCACCTTCCTCCCACCTCATGTCCACCCCGACGTTTCGTTTGTCCTGCATGATCAGCGTTTGCCTGATTGCGTCCTCAGCCTATTCAGCAGTCAGCTTCGAAAAAGACCTGCTGCCCACCATTACTAAGAAATGTATGGATTGCCATAAGGCTCCGCATGTCGCCAACGGCCAGAAGAAGGAGCCCAAGGCCGGCCTGCGGCTGGATGCCTCCTGGGCCATTCTGAAAGGCAGTGAAAACGGCCCGGTGCTCACGCCTGGAGCCCCCGACAAGAGCGGCATCTTTGAATCCGTGATGCTGCCGAAGGATGACGACGGCCACATGCCCTCCAAGGGCGAAGATTTGACGAAGGAAGAAATCGCCCTGCTCAAGAAGTGGATCGAGGAAGGCGCGGACTTCGGCGGCTGGGTGGGCAGTGTCGAAGGCATGCCCGCAGGCGCGATGACGGAATCCGCGAAGCCTTACAAGCCGCGTCCGCATGATCTGTTTTATGCGGCTCTTGAAAAAGGGGTGAAGCCCCTCTCTGACGACGTGCTGGCCAAGGCGAAGACCGCCGGTGCCCAGGTCTCTCCGGTGAAGGTGGACAGCCCGCTGGTGCGGGTGGATTTCCTCACGGGAGTCTCGAAGTGCGATGACGCCAAGGTGGCCGAGATCCTGCCGCTCAAGGAAAACATCGTGCAGCTGGATCTGGGGCGCACCATCATCACTGACGGTGCCTTGAAGACGATCGGCCAGCTGCCGCGCCTGGTGACGCTGGACCTGCGCCAGACCAAAATCACCGATGCCGGCCTCGAATCCCTCATCGGGCTGAAGAAACTCGAGTCGCTTAATCTCTACGGCACCGAGATCACGGACGCCGGATTGAAGCACCTGGCCAAGATCAAAAGCCTCAAGAATGTCCATCTCTGGCAGTCCAAGGCCACCAAGCCCGGCGTAAAACAACTCAGCGCCGCCATCCCCGGCATCAAAGTCAGCATCGAATAACTCATCCCAACCGTAGCCTCTCATGAAAACGCGTCTCTTCCTTCTTACCACCATGTCCATGCTCAGCGCACTCTTTGGAACCGCCAACGCTGGCGAAGGCGAAAAAGTCAGCTACCCCGCTCCGGTGGTCTCAGGCATCAACCAGGACGGTGCCACGGTGAACTTCGCCGATGTGTACAAGAAGGGCCCGACGGTGGTCTTCTTCTACCCGAAGGCCGACACTCCCGGCTGCACCAAGCAGGCCTGCTCTCTGCGGGATGCCTTTGCGGATCTCTCCAAAGAAGGCGTGCAGGTGCTCGGCGTGAGCTTTGACAAGGCGGAGTCGCAGAAGGCGTTCAAGGACAAGTTCACGCTGCCCTACGACCTCATCGCCGATCCTGAAGGCAAGATCGTCGAGGCCTTCAAGGTGAAGAAGATGCTCAAAGGCCTGCTCTCACTCGCCTCACGCAGCTGCTTCCTCATCAAGGATGGCAAGGTGGTCTGGCAGGACTACTCGGCCGCCACCGACCAGCAGGCCGCTGACATCAAGCGCGTGCTGGCTGAGGCGAAGTAAGCCCCTCATGGCGGGGCGGGCCCTGCCAAAGTTGTTTCAAGAAAAAGATCGCCGGGGCGCAACCGGCGGTCTTTTTTGTTTTTTGATTAACGCCGGCGCGCTCAGCGCTGTCTTACCAGCCCGCATGTTCATTCCTCAGGCTCTCCGAACTTCCGCGCTTTCATGCCTTGGCCTGACTGCCGCGCTGCTGTTTGCCGAACCGGCGGGGCTGCGTGCGGACTGGCGGGATGACATCGGCTACACCCAGCTGGCCGCCGAGCTGGGCGCTGCGGTGCCGACCGGCGCGGGCATCGTGTTGATGCAGTCCGAAGCCAATGATCAGACCTCGCCGCCAAACTACCTGCCGCAGGACGGCGGCCCCGGCTCGTTTGCCGGTGCCGGCTCATACACCGGCAAAACGTTTTTCGCCGAGTCCGGTGCAGGGGTGGTGCTGAGCCATGCGCAGTCCGTGGCCTCCTTTTATTATGCCAATGGCAGCGGCATCGCACAGGGAGCCACGGAAATCCATAATTACACCGCGAACGATTTCCTGACGCGGATCTCCTCGGGCTCCGCCCCTGAAGTCCTCCCTGGCCGGGTGCAGAATCACAGTTGGAAAGGCAGTGCGGATGCCGCCTCGGACCCGCAACTCCTGCGGTGCATGGATTACCTCATCAATCGCGATGGTCGCGTCGTCGCCGTGGCTCTCGACAACAACACCGGGGCCCTGCCACCATTGCTGGGGAACAATTACCATGCCCTCACCGCCGGCCTCCGCTCCGGCGTCCACAGCCTGGGCGGGACCAACACGGATGGCTCCGGACGCATGAAGCCCGATCTCGTGGTCAATGTCGGGGAGACCAGCTATGCCGCACCGGCCATCGCAGGCACAGGAGCGGCGCTGCTGCAATCCGCCGTGGCCTTGGGCAACACCAACGCGGAAAAGCCCCAGGTCATCAAGGCGCAGATGCTGGCGGGAGCATCGAAAAAAAATCTGCCGCAATGGGTGCGCCAGTCCGATGCCACACCGTATGACGCCGTCTTCGGCGCTGGCGAGCTGAACATCCGCAACGCCTACTACATCCAACAGGCGGGCCAGCATGCGTTTTCGACCAGTGCGGAATCTCCCTCACGCGGTTGGGATTTTTCCACCAGCACCACCAATTCTTCGGGCCGGCGTTATTTCTTCAGCATCCCCGCAGGGCGCTACGCCACCACGTTCTCCGCAGCCGTCACCTGGCACCGCACGGTCGTTGGTTTTCCCGGCTCGTACACCAGCACTCTGTCAGACCTCAATCTGAAGCTCTACGCCTCCACCAGCTTCACGCCCGGCTCCACCGCGCTTTATTCCTCCACCAGCAGCGTGGACAATGTGGAGCACCTCTTTTGCTACAATCTCCCGCCCGGCCAGTACGTCCTCGTCGTCACCGCGAATTCGAGCATCCGCTCGTACGGACTGGCCTGGGATGCCCAGCTTGGCAGTGGGCCCGCGCTGACCGCCACCATCACCGGCGGTCAGTTGCAGCTCAGCGCATCCAGTCTTGATCCCCGCGTCAGTTACACCATCGAAAGCTCCCCCAATCTGGTCAACCCCTGGACCACTGAGCAGACCTTTCGCACAGCGGACACCACGCCCGCCTTCACCTACACCTGGCAGCCCTCCCAGACCTCCAGCAGTTATTTTTACCGGCTGCGCTGGACGCCGGTGCGTTGAGTTAAGTATTTCCCATCCCTTGGCGAACGTATCCTCTGCCATGAACACGCGCACCGAGACAGACAGCATGGGGACGATGGCCGTGCCGGCGGAAGCGCTCTATGGCGCGAGCACGCAGCGGGCGGTGCTCAATTTCCCGGTCAGCGGGCGCTGTGTGCCGCTGCCGGTGATTCATGCCTATGGGCTCATCAAGTGGGCGGCGGCGCGTGTGCACCATGAGCTGGGACTGCTGCCGCAGGACAATGCTTCGCTCATCGAGCAGGCGGCTTTGGAGGTGGCGGAGGGCATGCACGATGCGCATTTCGTCATCGACATCTATCAGACCGGCTCCGGCACGAGCACGAACATGAATGTGAACGAGGTGGTCTCGAACCGCGCCTGCCAAATCGTCGGCAGGCCCCTCGGTACAAAGGACCCCGTGCATCCGAATGACCATGTGAACATGGGGCAATCGAGCAACGACACCTTTCCCACGGCGGTGCACATCGCCGTGGCGCAGGAGTTGAACCGGAAGCTTCTCCCGGCGCTGGAGACGCTGCAGCATTCGCTGGCGGCGAAAGCGGAGGAGTTCTGGGAGGTGCTCAAAATCGGCCGCACGCATTTGATGGATGCCACACCCGTGCGCCTCGGGCAGGAGTTCAAGGGCTACGCAAGGCAGGCGGAGCTGGCGGTGAGTCGCGGGCACAAGGCGCTGAACGCCCTCATGGAGCTGCCGCTGGGCGGCACGGCGGTTGGGACGGGATTGAACAGCCATCCGGAAATGCCCGCCCGTGCCATCCCGCTGCTCACTGAGAAGACCGGCCTGCCTTTCAAGGAGGCGCAGGATCACTTCGAGGCGCAGTCGGCGAAGGACGCCCTCGTGGAAGTTAGCGGCCAGCTCAAGACCGTGACCACAAGCCTCTTCAAGATCGCCAACGATCTGCGCTGGCTCAGCTCCGGCCCGCAGTGCGCCATCGGCGAGATCATTCTGCCCGCCACGCAGCCCGGCAGTTCCATCATGCCCGGCAAGGTGAACCCCGTGATGTGCGAGAGCCTCATGCAGGTCTGCGCGCGGGTGATGGGCAACGACACCACCGTCACCTGGTGCGCCGCCAATGGGAATCTGGAGCTGAATGTGATGATGCCCGCGCTCGCTGCGGCGCTGCTGGAAAGCATCGAGCTGCTGACAAATGCCACCGCTCTCTTCGCCACGCGCTGTGTGGACGGCATCGTGGCAAACCGGGAGCGCTGCACAAGTTTCATCGAGCACAGCCTCGCCATGGTGACCGGTTTGAATTCCAAGATCGGCTATGACAAGGCCGCTGAGATCGCCAAACAGAGCGCCCAAACGGGAACATCGGTGCGAGAACTCTGCCTGCAGCGACTTGAAGAACTCGGTATCACGCTAGCTGAGCTGAACGAGGCGCTGGATCCTGCCAGGATGACCATGCCGGATGCGGAGATGGTAGGTGGTGGCGGAGGGTGAGTGAATCTTCCTCTTCGTCCGCCCTCTCAAATCGGCGCAGGAATCCCACCCAGCGGGCCCACTCGCGCAAGCTGGGCTTTCCGGGCTGCTATTTTCACCAGATGGGTCTCCGGAGCGGGCACACTCGGGATGACCAGCACAGGATGGCAGGCTTGCTTGATGACGCCTGTCGTGACGCTGCCGGCGAACAGATGGTACAGTGCGCCGTGACCATGGGAACCCATGAGGATGACATCGGGGGCGATGCTTGCGATCTGGTCCAGCACGGTCTCCAGCAGCAGGCCGCCGAACACCTGCGCCGAGGCCTTCACCCCGTGATCGATCAAGGTGTCGCGCATGAGGAACAACTGCTTCTGCCGTAACTTGAAAACGTCCGGCGGGACGGCGGGCGGCTCAAAATCCACCACCAGCGGCTCTGGAGGCACGACGTGGATGAGAATCACATCACCCCCGAAGGCCTTCGCGTGTTCTTCCGCTTGCTCGAGGATTTGAGGGGTGACATCGGAAAAATCGATGAGTGCAAGAATGGTTTTCATGGCTTGAAGGAGGGTGGTTTGTGCGCCGTGCGCGCCCCATCAGAGATACGAATCCCGGTTCCCTTCCGGGTGGGGCTATCTGCGTCGCATGGGGGCGCCCCTGCGTGTCACGTCGGCCACCACGCCAGCGCTGCCTGCTGCGGCTTGAGCTTCGCGAGGGCTTGGAAAGGCTGGCTGGCGCGGATGGATTTTTCAAATTCCGGCAGCTCAGCGGGCTGGCTGCACTGGAAGGTGCCGGGCGCCAGGGCCAGCAGAGCCGGGGCAGGCGCATAGGTCAGGGTCAGTGAGAGCTGGCTCATGCCGTCTTCATCCTCGTCCCCGGGTTCGATGAAGTGACGGGAAAACTCGAGCTGGAAGGTTTTCTCCGCGCCCTGCACGTTCTCGTCCCACTGGCAGTGCAGAGTGTCGCCTTCTTCGTCCATGATGCATTTCTCCGCACGCACATCGCGGTAGAAGGCCTTCATCTGCGTCAGGGCTGCGGCAGCATCCAGCTGCAGCACTGTCGTGCCGGCGGTGGTGAGGGCGGCTTCAAACGTGGAGGCGGATTCGGAAGGGTGCATGGTTTATGAGTACATCGGCATGCGATCTTGTTCCGGTGGTACACAAACAGGGCTGAAGGGGGAAGGGGAGGGACTATTTTTTTGATCGCCTTTCCTGGCGGCATCACTCAGCATGCCCGGCGCATGAGTTCCTCCACCCATCCCATCGTTATTCTGGCTGTTCTTGGTGCCGTGGCCACGGTGATCATGCTGATCACCACGTTCCGGGTTCGCAGCTGGGGCCTGAAGGTGCTGCTGGTGCTCATCGCCCTCGTGACGCTGGCCCCGGCCGGGCTGGTGTTGTATGCCATGCATCCGGAGTGGTTGGACGCTCGCTACCGCAGCTACAAAGCCTTTTACGAAGGCATCCGGCTCGGCATGAAGCGGGAGGAGATCATGGCCCTGCAGACGCAGCTTTACCCGGAAGGCGGCCCCCGGCAAAAGCCGCAGATCATCATTGAGGATGAGAAGGGCCTGACTTTCTTTATGCACCCGGAACATTCAACGGAACCGAACTGCGAAGGCATCTTGTTGGGTTTCGAGAACGGGAAGCTGAAGTCAAAAACCTATTCACCCGACTGAATCCCCATGCCGTTCTGGAAACGCCTGCTGCGCCTCGGCGCCATCCTCGTCCTCACGCCTGTGTTCTTTCTGCTCGGCTGCCAGTCCAGCCTGATCTACTACCCGAATCCTTACCGGGCGGAGCATGAATCCATGCTGCAAGCCGACAAAGGCGAGCGCGTGCTTTTTGAGACGTCTCAGGGCCACCAGACGGCCTTCTACATCCCCCCGCGCGCACCTGCCAGCGGCCTGCCGCAGACGCTCTGGCTCTGCTTTGCCGGAAATGGCTCGCTGGCGCTCGACTGGCTGTATGACACCGGCGCGTGGGATGACCGCTTTGCCTACCTGCTCGTCGATTACCCTAGCTATGGCGAGTGCGAGGGCACCCCGAAGCCGGCGCGGATTCGGGAGAGCGGCAAGGCGGCCGTGGAGGCGCTGGCCAGGCACCTGCACACCTCCCAGGCCGAGCTGCTGCTACGCCTGGCCGTGCTGGGCCATTCCTTGGGCTCTGCGGCTGCCCTGATGGCGGCGGATGACCTGGACATCCGGCGCGGGGTGCTGATGTCCCCCTTCACCACGATGACGGACATGGGCCGCATCGTGCTCGGCTGGCCGCTGTGCTACCTGAACCAGCACCGCTTCAACAACCGCAAAACGCTGGGCCACGTGGCCTCCCGTGCCGGGGCGCGATTCGTGATTTTCCACGGCGCAGAGGATGAGGTGATCCCCGTGCGCATGGGGGCGGAACTGGCGGCGGCCCACCCTCAGGTGGTGACCTTTCACGCCGTTCCCGGCGGGCATCACAATGACCTGCTGGACCTGATTTCACCCCAGATCGGGCGGGCGATGGCCGAGGTGACGGCTGGCGCGAAGCCGTAAGGCACACGGTGGTTGCTTTCGGGCGCTGTTGTGCTCTGATGGGCGCTCAATCCCCACCCACTAGCCCATGTCCGCGCCCTCCTCTACTTCGGAAAAATCCTCCTCCATCTGGTCTCTTATCAATGTGGTCATCGGCTGTGCCCTCGGCGGCGCTGTCCTGCTGTGGGTGCTGGCTTTTATCTTTGATGGTCTGGGCTCCCTGCGTCCGAAGGCGAAAGCCGAGGTTGCTGCTCCGACTGCCGCTGCTCCAGCCGCCCCCGGCGCTGCTCCTGCCCCTGCTGCTGGCACCGCCGCCGCCCCGGCTCCTGCAGCCGCCGCTGCGGACCTGCCCGTGCTCGAAATCACCATCAAGCCGGACGCCGCCAACCCGCTGGCCTATGACACCAAGACCATCAGCGCCAAGGCCGGCCAGAAGATCAAGCTCACCTTCACCAACACCCACCCCACCCTGCCCCAGCCGCACAACATTGTGATCGGCAAGCTCGGCACGAAGGACAAAATGATGGGCATCGCCATGGGCGCCATGACGCTGGTGGACAAAGGCTATATCCCAGACTCCCCGGACATCCTCGCCCACACCAAGCTCCTTCAGCCCGGCAGCAGCGAGACCATCGAGTTCTCCGTGCCTGCCGCTGGTGAGTATCCTTACTTCTGCACCTTCCCAGGACACGTCGCCATCATGAACGGCATCCTCACCGCGCAGTAATTCTTTACCGTCCACCCGCCATGGCCGTCTCCATCAGCGTCGATTACGAAGGCGGCCTGCGCTGCCGGGCCACGCATGGCCCTTCGCAAAACCAGTTCATCACCGATGCGCCGGTGGACAATCACGGCAAAGGCGAGTCCTTCAGCCCCACTGATCTCGTGGCCACGGCGCTGGCCACGTGCATGGCCACCGTCATCGGCATCAAGGCGCAGCAGAAGGGCTACGACATTCTAGGCATGAAGGTCAGCGTGGAAAAGCACATGAGCGAGGACAGCCCGCGCCGCATCGTGCGCCTGCCCATCACTATCCAGATCCCGCTGCCGGAAGACCACCCCGACCGCAAGCTCCTCGAAGCCACCGCTCTCGGCTGCCCCGTCCACCACAGCGTGCACCCGGACATCGACAAGCCGGTGACCTTTGTGTGGGGTGTGAAGTAGGCTAGACCGAACTTCCAAGTTCGTTCCCTCAGAGCCCAGCCAGAGCCCATCACCGAACTTGGAAGTTCGGTTGATGATCATCCAGTCGAGGCGACTCTTGCCACCTTCGTTAAATCACGGACCCGAGCAGCGGTTCCCTACCATTACCATTCTTGAGGTGTCAAAGCGTAGGCCTTGACCCCTGATGCGTTGGACCTTCGCGCTTACCGCACCCAGCGTGCGCCGCTGGAGAGGCCCACGTGCCAGTCGCGGAGGTGCATGTCGGAGTAGTCGGTCTTGCCCTGGGCGCCGATCATTTTGGTGCCGGTGGCGCGTTTCCAGGCTTTGCTGAAGCTCTCGGCGGTGTGGCAGCCCCAGCTCTGGCAGTAGGCTTTGCCGCTGAAGGCCCAGCGGCTGATCTTGCGCAGGTCGTTCTCATGCAGCCACGCGGTGGAGGTGGCGTACACGTCCGAGCTGTAGTCAAACATGAAGCTGAACTTGTTCGAGTGGCCGAAGTACTCGAAGCCGGAGATCTTCAAATTGCCGCGTCCGGACTTGCCGTTGTTGATGTAGTTGATGAGTTCCTGCGTGCTGCGGAACCACACGAGGTTGATGTACGGGTAGGCCTTGGTCACGGACTCCACGTTCTGCGTCAGCGGCTGGTGCTCGGCGGCGGCGCGGCGCACGTAGGCGTCCCGATACACCAGCCAGGTGATGCGGGTGTTGGCAGGGACGGTCTTGTGGATCTCCTGCATGCGCACGCGGGCGGTGCGGACGAAGTTGCCCCACCAGCGGTCATGCTGCTCTCCGGGCCGGCGCAAATCCTCAAACCCACGTGCCGCAGGCCCGCCGCTGACGACGAGGTATTCGGTGTCTGCAGCGGCCTTGGTGACAAGGCCGCTGGTGAGCAGGAGAAGCGTGGTGAAAAGCAGGCGGGTCATGATGGGGCTAACAAAGCACGACTACTTCGTTTCGACGAGCTTGAAGTTCTTGAACTGCACGACCATCGGCGGGCCGGCGTGGATCTGCAGGGCCAGGAGGCCTTCCTTCGGCGCATTGGCGGTGTCTTCGTCCGTCACGTCGATGGTCTGCTGGCCGTTGATGAAATGCTGCACATGGTTGCCCTTGGCGACGATGCGGTACTCGTTCCAATCTTCGGATTTGATGCTGGCCTGGATGGCGGCGCTGTCTCCCACGCTGCCGGTCACTTCCACCACGGCCTTCTTGCCACCGTCGGCGGCGGGCTTGATCACGGTCTTCTCACCGCGCTTGGCCAGGATGCCGCGGCCGCGCTCTTCGTAGAGGATGCCGCTGTAGGTCTTGCCCGCTTCGAAGTCGGCCTGGTAGCCGCTGATGATGGGGCCGTTTTCTCCGGCATTGAGTTCCTTGCTGCGGTACTGCACGCCGGAATTGCCCTTTTCGATGCGGTATTGAAACGTCAGAACGAAATCGCTCACGGTGCCGGCTTTCCAGACGAGGAAGGTGTTGTGCTTGAGGATGCTCTTGGCCGGATTGGCGGGGTCAGCCGGGGTTTTGCCGGTGATGGTGCCGTCCTGCACGCTCCAGAGGTCCTTGTTGCCTTCCCAGCCGGTGAGGTCCTTGCCGTTGAAGATTTCTTTTTCATCCGCGCTGGCGAAGGAAAGGGTGGCGAACAAGGCGGCGAGGGCGAGGTGCAGTTTCATGAATGGTTGTGGTGGTCGGGCGAGGTTTAACGTGCAGGCCCGGGGTTGTCTATCGCTTTGCAGGGTGTGGAAGGATGGGTCGAGGATAAACAATGCGCAGGAGGATGACTCCGCCAGTTCATGAACACTTCGCGCTAATCACTTCCGCCGCTTGCGAAAGCCCCAGGCACCCAGGCCGATCAGCGCGGAAATGCCTGCGGCTGCCATCATCCAATCACGCCTCCGCCTGGCCCCTTCGGCACGAATCGCACGCTCTCCGGCGCTCTCGGCGTAAACCCGCCGATGCAAAGAGGGCGAAGCCACCCTGAGCACCTCCAGATCTTCATCCGTGAATTCCTCCGGCAGCAGCGCAGTCCGGCGCAGGATCTCCGGCAGCGAAGCCGTGCGCTCATTGAGGACCATCAGCTCCTCCACGTCAAAACACGCCCCCTCCTCACTTCGGTGAAGAATCACGACCAGCCTCTGCCCCTTCTTGTAATGCCACAGCTTGCCCCAATCTTCATCAATAGGCACATAGGGTGACTGCTCGCAGCTGGCCTGAAGCACCACCGTTTGAATCCCGACGACCTGCTCCAGATACCCATAAGCAGAATCAACGCGAAGCGTGCAGGACTCTGAGAGCCGGGTCTGCTGCGGCTGGCGGTCTTCTTCCGCCGCCACCTCAGTGACCGTGCCGACCAGAAACGTCCGAGAATCTCCATTTTCAGGGAGCCTCGGCGCACTCTGGATCACCAGCTCTCGCCCGCCGGTTCCGACCACAATCTCTGGCAACTGCCCGTCATAGCCAGCCAGGCACATGGTGCCGGTGAAGAGCCAGGCAAGCCACCGCATCCCATCACCCCCTCATCGTGCGCTGGCGCAGGAAATGATCGGCCAGCACCAGATGCACCATGGCCTCCACCATCGGCACGGCGCGTGGCAGCACGCAGGCATCGTGGCGGCCGCGTGCGGAGAGCGTCGTTTCTTCGCCGGTGTTGGTCACGGTCTTCTGCTCGCGCAGCACGGTGGCCGTAGGCTTGAAGGCCACGCGGAAGACGATCTCTTCGCCATTGCTGATGCCGCCCTGGATGCCGCCACTGCGGTTCGTGCGGGTGCGCACCTTGTCACCGTCCATGTAGAATTCGTCGTTGTGCTCCAGGCCCGTCATCGTCGTGCCGCCAAAGCCGCTGCCGATTTCAAATCCCTTGGTCGCAGGCAGGCTCATCATCGCCTTGGCCAGATCCGCCTCCAGCTTGTCGAACACCGGTTCACCCAGACCCGTCGGCACGCCGCGCACGACGCACTCAATGATGCCTCCCACGCTGTTGCCTTCACTGCGAATTTTCTCAATGAGCTCGATCATCTGCTCCGCCGCGACGGGATCGCAGGTGCGAACGATGTTGGATTCGATCACCGCCGAATTGAGTTCCGCACCCACGGGCACTTTCGCCTCGATGTGCTGCACCGTCTTCACGTAGGCGAGGCATTCGTAGCCACTGAGCGAATGCTGCAGCACCTTGCGCGCAATGGCACCAGCCGCCACGCGGCCGATCGTCTCGCGTGCGCTGGAACGCCCGCCGCCGGACACGGCGCGGATGCCGTATTTGGCGTCGTAGGTGTAGTCAGCGTGGCTGGGGCGGTAGACCTGCTGCATCTCCGTGTAGGCCGAAGGGCGCTGATCCGTGTTGCGCACCAGAATGCCGATGGGGGTGCCGAGCGTGAGGCCATCCAGCACGCCGGAAAGGATCTCCGCCTTGTCGTCCTCTTTGCGTGGCGTGACGATCTTGCTCTGGCCGGGCCGGCGGCGGTCGAGTTCAGCCTGAATGTCCTCCACGGTGAGGGGGATGCGTGGCGGGCAGCCGTCGATGACGACGCCGACGCCGATGCCATGGGATTCGCCCCAGGTGCTGATGTGGAAAAGGGTGCCTAGACTGCTGGACATGTGAGGGTCATCATGGGGCAATACGCCCCGGGTTCAAGATGGTTGTGCAATGGCCCGAATTCAGCATCCTGTCGCATGCACCTCCCCCGCTGGCTCCTCACCCTTTTCGGCTGTGCCACGATCACCTCGCACCTGCACGGCGCGGAGACAGTGGATTACGAAGGCGGGCGCTATCATCTCTACCGCGTGGACAAGGCCGACTGGCCGCGTCTTCAGCTCGCCTGGCTGGGTGACAACGGCCAGCCGCTGGGAGATTTCAACGGCCTGCGCCGGCAGCTCGCCGCGCGCGGCAAGCAGATCATCTTCGCCACCAACGCCGGCATCTACGAACGCGGCCCGAAACCCTGCGGGCTGACCATCTGCGCCGGCAAGGAACTGGTGCCACTGAATCTGCTCCCGGGCGAAGGCAACTTCTTCCTCAAACCCAACGGCATCTTCTACCTCGACGACCAAACCGGCCCCGGCGTGATGGAAGCGGCGGAATTTGCCAAAAGCGGACTCAAGCCGCGCCTCGCCACACAGTCCGGCCCGCTGATGCTGCGCCAGGGCGTGATCCATCCCGCCTTCCAGGTGAACTCCCCCAACAAACGCCTGCGCAATGCCGTGGGCGTGCGCAAAAAAGACGGCCAGATCCTTTTTGTGATGAGCGACCGCGAAGACGCCGTGAAAGGACGCGTCACGTTTCACCAGTTCACCCGCTTCTTCCAGCACCTCGGCTGTGAAGACGCCCTCTACCTCGACGGCGACATCTCCAACATGCTCGTGGATCCCAAACCGGACGCCAAGTTCACCCCCAACACCTTCGCGGGGATGTTTTTCGTGGCGGAGCCACAGTAGCCATCTCGCTCCCGCGAGATGAGCTGAGCGCGTCGCAGTTGCGGAGCGTTCGCGTACTACCTCAGCTTTGTGAGAGCGTTGTGTACCTCTCGCGGAGCGAGAGGACTACTTTATGCCTCCACCGGCTTCTCCGCCATCATCACCGGCGCGCTGGCCGGAGTCGGGGCCAGCCAGGTGGTGATCTCCGCCTTGATCCAGACCTTGATCCCCGCCCACAGCAACCGCGCGGCGGTGTGGTCTGGCGACAGGCTCATGAACGGCATCCAGACGTGCCCAGTGTTGGCGCGTCCGTAGATGCCCTTGCGACGGCGCTCCTGCCCGATGTGCACGAAGCGCCGGTTGTAGAAGGCCATGAAGCCGGCAAAAAACGCCCCCGCTTTCCCTTCGTACGGCATGTGAATCCATTCATCATCCGGGTTGTCATACACCCCACGCACCGGGCCGAGGAAATACGCGGAGAGGTCCAGCAAAAAGGTCGCATTGATCAGCTCAGCGTCGCCCATGTACGAGTACTTGTCCTTATAGAGCGAGTTGAACCACAGGCGGTAGCTGCGCGGGTAGGCTGTGTTCAGGTAGTCGGTGATCGCCTGCGTGTTTTCACCCGCCAGATTCTTCTGCACCAGATCCACCGCCGCAGACACGGTGTGGCCGCAGTAGTCGAGCCCATGACTGTACAGCGGGTCCATGAACCCGGCCGCGTCACCGACCATCACCCAGCGGTTTCCTGCGATGCGCTCGGAGCGGTAGGCGAGGTTCTTGTAGTAAAAGGTGTCATCGGCATCCGGCACCGCGTTTTCAAACATGAGCCGACCAATCGGGTGCGTCATTAAATGCGCCTGCAGGCGGGCCACAAGAGATGGCCCCTCCGGCAGCGTGAAAAAACGCCTGTCCCAGGTGACACCGGCGCTGAAGCTGCCATCGGACAGCGGGATGATCCAGCACCACCAGCCATGCCCCATGAGATGATTCGTGGCCGTGGTGCGGAGCTGGCTGACGTTTTTCATCAGCGCCGGATGCATCTTGCGGCTCTGGTAGCTGTCGAGCCCGTTCACATTGCGAAAGCGGCACCAGATGGACGAGGTCGGGTGCTCGCTCTCCAAGGAGCGGTGCAGCCCGAGTTTTCTGGAAAGCACGGCGGCTTTGCCGGAGGCATCAATCAGCCAGCGCGTGGTCACCGTGCGCATCTGCCCTTCCTGCGGCATGATTTCCAGCGTGTGCGGTGCCTCGTCTTCAGAGAGCGTGATGGTTTTGATGGTGGCCGGGCGCAGCAGCTCGCAGCCGAAATCACAGGCCTCCTTGAGCAGGTGCTCATCGAGGATGGCACGATCCAGCTGGAAGGTGGGCAGCCGTGACTGGTAGCGCGGCCCGACCTCGGTGAGGCAGCCCACATCATCCTCAGGTGTCTTGCAAAACCACATGCGCAGACCGTGCTTTTGATAGTGATGCGAACTTAGATGATGCCCCTGATGCAGCACGCGGGTGAGGAAGCAGCCCGCCACTTCGGACGTGCTTTCCCCCACCTTGCGGTCAAACTGCACCGTGCGCTCCACGATCAGAATTCGCATCTCCGGATGCTCGCGTTTGAGCATCATTCCCGCCGATGCGCCGGAAAAAGCACCGCCCATGATGACCACGTCGTAATCGGTGTTGGATGAAATCATGCGTGCAAGTGCTGAAAAAGTCAGTTGTCGGAGAGGGTGTGACAGTCGAAACACAACGTTTCATCCCATCCATGGTACGCCTTTAAATAATGCCATCCGCCGAATCTGCAACTCACGAGCCGACCGCGCCTCCTCCTCCCCCGCGCATGGGTCTGCATGATGCATGCTGGACGCAGGCCATTTTGTTTTGCATGCACTGGGTGCCCGCGCCGCTCTTCACGCTGCTCGCCTACCCCCTCTCCTTGATCGCTTACATCCTGGCGGTGGAGCCGCGTGAGGCCATCCGTGCCAATCTCAGCGCCCTCATTCCCGGCAAAGGCTCCAGCTCTCTCGCAGGATTTCAGGTCTTCCTCCAGTTTTCGCTGACCTATCTTGACCGCCTCTGGTACCTGCATTTTCAGCGCAAGATCGACTGGGAGATCATCGGCGAAGGCGACTTCGAGGATTTGGAAAAGCACCCGGGCGGCGCGCTGATCTTCACCGTGCATTCCGGTAACTACGACATCGGCGCCAGCCTCTTCGCGCGCAAATTCACCCGGCCCGTCCATACCGTCCGCATGCCGGAGGCCTCGGCATCCCTGCAAAAGCTGCGCGGCAAGGAGCTGTGTGACGAGGAGCGACGTGAGCCGAATCTGCACGTTCATTACAACGAACCCGGCGGCCATCTCGGCATGGAGCTGTGCCGCCTGCTCCTCGCAGGTGAAGTCGTCTGCGTGCAGGGCGACCGCGTGCTGGGTGAGGTGACACCCACGCTGGCCCATATTGACGGCGTGACTTATAAGATCCCGCGCGGGCCGCTGGTCCTCGCGGAGGTGACCGGCGTGCCCTGCTACCCGGTGTTCCTCAGCCGCAGAGGCCGGCTCGCCTACCGCATTGAGATTGGCAAACCCTTCTTCGAGGGCAGGCGCAAGGCCAAGGCCGCCGAGATCAGCGCCGCCTGGCTCCCGGTAATGCATAAGTTTCTGCTCCAGCACTGGGACCAATGGTTTGTCTTTGAACCGCTCGTCACCCGCGATCCGGCATGAATGCGGCCGTTCGTGCCAGCTGTCTGCGGCGTGCGTACTTTCGCTTCGCCCTGGCCCTCGGACCGGTGCCGGTGGTGATCTGGCTGGCAGCTCGCGGGCAGCCCCTGGCGGCTGCCCTGCTGTTTTGCACCGTCCTGACCACCATGATGATCGGCACGCTGGTGCCACGCTGCGCCTTGTTCGGCCGCATGATCAAACAACTGCCTCCCGCAGGAAATCCGGTGCTGCTCACCATCGATGACGGTCCGCACCCCGACCACACCCCGGCGATTCTCGACATCCTCGACCGTCACCGCATCAAGGCGCTGTTCTTTCTTGTCGGCGAACGTGCTGCAGAACATCCGCAGCTCGTGCGCGAAATCCTCGCGCGCGGCCACGAAATCGGCAACCACACCCAGACGCATCCTGCCGGCACCTTTTGGATGCTGCGCCCCGCCCGGTTGTGGCGCGAGATCGCAGGCTGCCAGGAGACGCTGGCCGCCCTCTGCCCAGGGCAGCCGCCGCGCTTCTTCCGCCCGCCCGCAGGCCATCACAACCTCTTCACCGCATTGATCGCCCATGCCCTGGGGCTGCGGATGATGCTGTGGAACGCGCGGGGATTTGATGGCGTGCTGACAGACGTGCCCACCATCACCCGGCGCATCGCCCACCGCTTGAAAGCAGGCTCCATCGTGCTGATCCACGAAGGCACCCCCGTAGCCGTCGAAGTGGCGGAGGCCGTCGCCTCCATGATGACGGCAAGCGGCCTTCCTTGCGTGGCCCCCGCCTCACTCGCGTTCAGCGACAACGAGATGGTTGTTGAACGGCGTGCCACCCCATAGCGGCTGCACCCGCACCCGCAACCCGGCGGCGCCCAGCACGGACTCGAACAAGGCGCGGTCCGGGTAGCACACAGGCGCCTCTTTCATCCAAAACGTCAGCTTGGCCAGCCAGTCTCCCGCCACCGTGATGCGAAAGCGCAGGGAGTCATTCTGCAGGCAGGTGCGAATGATCAGCTTCCCGCCCTGCGCCACGCGGGACGCGGCCGCTTTGAGCAGGGTCTCCTGCTCTTCCCGCGTGAAAAACTGCAGGATGTCCAGGATCACCACATGACCGCTGCATTCCGGGAGTCCGGCGCGGGCATCGCCGTTCATGAAGCTGAGCCCTTCGCAGTCACTGAGCGCGACCATGCTCTTCGCAAAGGAGATTTTTTGCGCATCGTAGTCAAAGCCAGCGATGGCAGGTGCGAAACCTGACTCACGCAGATAAAACGCCAGCAGGCCGATGCCGCAGCCAATGTCCAGCACCGTCAGAGATGAGCCCAGCAGTTCCTTGGTGACCGCGGCATATACCGGATCAGAACGCAGCTTCACCACCGAGTAAAAGCGCTCATGGCGCTTGGCGCAAAGCCGGGTGATGCGCCTGAGGGCGCTAGGAGGCAAAGAAGTGTTCATGATCTGCCGATCCATTTACGCGGGACTTCCCAAGGTGCGAGCAATGAACAGGCGGTGATTTTAAATGCGGGATCAATCTCCGCCTGCGGCAGGCCGATTTCCGCCACGATGTCCTGGCAGCGCTCGGGATCGCGACTCCGTGCGCCATAGATTTTCACCTGGTCCAGCTTCGATGCCCGCATGATTTTTTCGGCAATTTCAGTGGGGCTGAGCTTGCGGCCCGCCACGTTGATTCCTGCACCCGTGCATTGCTCAAACCGCAGGCGGTTGCCGTGCTGCGCCACCAGATCGCTGGTGGTGAAGACCCCGGAGCCGTAGTTCTCCTGCGGCAGCTGGTCATCATACCCCAGCCCCACGGAGCTGCTGCTCACCACCAAACGGCCCTCGGCATCGATGTGTGTCTGCACGCCGGGCAGGAGGGTGCCGAGATCGCGACCATCCTCACGCAAATCGAGCGTCTCGTCCCAGGACACCGCGCCGCACTCGCTCGTCCCGTAGAGATTGTGAATCTTCAGTCCATGCTGCTCCAGCGCCATGCGCTCCAGGTCGAGCGTGAGCGGGGATCCGGCGGAGATCGCCAGACTGATGTTGTCAAAGCGGACATCGCCCATCAGCCAGGCCTTCCACAAGGCTGGAACCCCCGGCAGAAACACCCGCCGGTGGTGCTTCATCGCCTCCGTCAGCGGCTGCGCAAACGGCTGCGGCGCAAAGCAGGTGGGCACTCCGTTGAGCAGCGTTTGCAGCACCGTCATCGTCAGACCAAAGGAATGCGCGCAGGAAATCGCCGCCACACCCGCCCCGCGTGAGCCGAGATCCAGCGCTGCATGCAGCCGGTCCACATCCGCAGCGATTTGATCAAACGTGAAAAACTGGCAGCGGCGCACGCCTGAGCCACCCACAGCCTGCTTGATCAGGGCCGTGCCCGCAGGCGGCGGGTTGGCGGGAATGCGGCGGGAGCGGTCTTTTTCCACCAGTTGCACAGGCAAACCGTGCAAAAACCCGACCAGCAGCAGGCGCAAAATTTGTGGCACCTCACCCTGCACCAGCACGTAATCACCGGTCGGCTTTGCTGCACGCGCCTCGGCATCCAGCTCGCGGAACGTGGTGGCACGTCCGTCAGCAAGATACAAAGCCGCCTGCGCGCCGCGCTCAGCCACAATACGATCCCAGCGTTCACCAAACATTTGCAGTCCTTGCGGCGAAGCGTAAACCATAGGCCGCGCCGTGCGGTAGATATGAACACTTGCGTTAGCAGTTCAACCCTCCACACAACGAATCTCATCCTGTCCTCTCTAGTGCCTTCACCTCTAAGTAAGAACATCGCCATCACCGGAGCGGGGATCGTTTCGCCTTTGGGCATGGGCTGGCAGGCGAATGAAGCGGCGCTGGCGGCGGACCGCACCGCCTTCAAGCCGGTCGAACTCTTCGACACCCGCGAGTTCATCGCCAAAACCGCCGGTGTGGTGGATCTGCCCGCAGAAAACCTCTTCCACCGCATCCCCGCCCACAAACAGACCTACTTTGACCGTGGCACGCGCATGCTGCTCATGGCCATCCGGGAGGCGCTCGCGCAGGCGGGCCGGGAGAACATGGAGGGCATCGATGCGATGGTCATCGGCACCTCCGCCGGGGCCATGCCCTTGGGAGAGGCCTATTTCGAACACGCGCATCAGGATGCAGCACGCGCCCCGGCGCAGCTTTCGCGGGCCGAGTATTATCAGCCGCAGCGCCAGATGAGCAGCATCGCCGCCGAGTTTGACTGGCGCGGCCCGGTCATCATCGTTTCCAATGCCTGCGCCTCGGGTGCCAACGCCATCGGCTGGGCGGCGGACATGATCCGCTCCGGCCGGGCCAAACGCGTGCTCGCCGGCGGCTACGATGCGATCGCACGGCTCGTCTTTGCCGGGTTTGACACCCTGCGCGCCCTCGCACCTAGCGGTATTCCGCGCCCCTTTGATGCGCACCGGGACGGCCTGGCGCTCGGTGAAGGTGCCGCCGTCATGCTGCTGGAAGCCGAGGATGTACGCCAAAGCGCGGCGCTGGGAAACATCTCCGGCTATGCCACCGCCACCGACCTGCATCACCTCACTCAGCCAGATCCCGCCGGCAAAGCCGCCATCCGCACCATGACCTCCGCCTGCGCCCAGGCCGGTGTTTCACCCGCTCAAATCGGCTACATCAATTCCCACGGCACCGGCACGCCGTTCAACGACGTGGCCGAAGCCTCGGCCATCGCCGCCTGGGCGGGTGATGCCGTGGCAGGCATCCCCGTCAGCTCCACCAAGTCCGCCATGGGTCATCTGCTCGGCGGGGCTGGAGCGGTCGAAGCAGTGATCTGCCTCATGGCCCTGCAGGGTCAGTGGCTGCCCGCGAGCCTGAACGTGCGCGAGATCGATCCCGCTGTGCACTTTGATCTGGTGCGCCAGTTCCGGCGCGCCTCGCTCGATTATGCGCTGACGAATTCCTTCGGTTTCGGCGGCACCAACGCAACCCTCGTGCTGCAAAGGAGGTCCGCATGAACGCGCGCAATATCCGCATCCGTGGAGTCGGCGCCGTGAGCTCCGCCGGCTGGAACGCCGCCGCCATGCACACAGCCGTGCTAGCGGGGACACCGCTGCCCTCCCGATCCTGCGCCCGTCCCGGGGACGTGCGGAACTGGCCCTGCGAATCCCGCTTTGCCCCCCCTGCCCCGCCGGAAAAGGTCGCGCGTCATCCGCGCCTACGCCGCTCCAGCGCGATCACCCGCTACTCCGTGGCTGCGGCCTTGGAGGCCCTGGCAGATGCCGGGCACGACCCCTCCGCGCCGCCCCCCGGCCTGGGCATTCTCTTCGTCATGATGAACGGCTGCGTGAACTACACCGGCCGCTTTTACGACGAGGTGCTGCAAAATCCCGCGCAGGCCAGCCCGCTGATCTTTCCTGAAACCGTGTTCAACGCGCCCGCCTCGCATGTCGCCTCCTTCCTCGGGGTCGATGGCGCGGTCAGCACGCTGCTGGGCAGTCCGAACTCCATCATGGAGGCGCTCGACACCGCCGCGTTCTGGATCGGCAGCGGCATCGTGGAGGAGTGCCTGCTCATCGCCGCTGAAGAATGCGACTGGCTCAGCGCCGAGGCGCTCACCTACTACCATCCCAAGCTCATCGGGTCAGAAGGTGCCGGAGCACTCCTGCTCTCCGCCAGCGGTGATGGCCCGCGCGTCAGCGAGATTATCGGCCCCCTGGGCTACCTTTCCTGGCAGGAGCGCTGCGACCTGCTGCCCGAACTTGCCGCGCAAACGCTGGCGCAGTTCCAAGGTCCCGCCACGCTCATCAATGACCGCACCGGGATCGCCAAACTGGACCACACAGAGATCGCGGCCTGGTCCGGGCGGCCATGGGACGCCGTGCTCAGCCCGAAGTACGTCCTCGGTGAAAGCATGGGTGCCAGCAGCGCCCTGCAGCTTGTACTTGGAACTCTGGCCGTGCGGCAGACGCAGCAGCCCGTGGTCATCTCCATGCCCGGCTCCAATACCGCCGCCTATGCGTGCGTGCTGACGCCGTAGGTCATTTCGGCGCTCCAGGCATTTTCATTTCAGTGTAGCCGGCAGGCGGCGCAAACTCCTCCGGAGCCACTGTCTCTTCTTTGGCAGAGACCAGGTGTGAGACCACACTCTTGCCCATCATCGTCATCTCGGATTTCACCACCATGCCGTCGAAATCGGAAGCCTGCGGTGAAATGCCGGACACCGCTCCGCCCATCACCTTGCCGAGCTTGTCGCTGATGGCGCTGATCTCAGCGTGTTTCGGGAAATCCTTGGCCACCCAGAAGCGGCCTTTGCCCAGCTTCCCTTCCCAGGTGTAAATCTCCGCGTTCCACTCGCCGACTTTTTCCTTCTGCCCCGTTGCCACAGGCTTGGCTGCCGGCTGGCCACCCGGGGCCTTTCCCGTCTTTTCCAAGGAGGCCTTCAACGCCGCCAGATCCATCTTCATCATCATTTTTTGCTCATGCATCATCATGACCATGCCCTCAGCCCCCAGGATGGCGGACATCTTGTCTCCCATGTCCACCCGTGCCTGCTCTCCCTTGATCTTCGTGGTGACCACGGTCTCCTTACCATCCGCGTCAGTCTTCTGCACCAGCACCCAGTCGGCGCGGGCATGGGTGGCGGCCAGCAGCAGGACAATCAAAGAAAAAAAGCGCGTTTTCATAAGTGCCGCAGGTTACCCTGAAACGCAGCCCGGGGTCAATCCTGAACGTCTCTGACCTTGAACTGCATTCTTCCGCCCCTCATGATCGTTCTTTCCGCATGAGCCGTCTTCCCGCCTTCATCCGCCACCACCTCGCCGGCTCCGGCATGCTCATCGCACTGCTGCTGCTCTGCGTCTTCTTCAGCATCGCCACCTGGACAACGCAATACCCGCAGAACGCCGCCGCTGCCAAAGACGTCGCCACCCAGATCGATCCGCAAGCGAAAGTCCTCATCGTCGTTCGCCCAACCACCGCAGACACCGCCTTCGCCAAAGCCCTCCAGGCAGAACTCGGCTCCCGCGCTGCAACCGTCCAGGGCGAACCCAAAGACGCACGCGCCGCCCTGCTGCGTGCCGCCGCATCGGGTGGCCTCGATGTGATCGCCTGCAATCAGGCCACCGCATCTTGGCTCGTGTTCAGCGACCTCCCCACCGACTTCCCCGCGCTCAAAAACGCCCGCGTGGTGCGACCACGGCCCCATGCCTGGCCCGTCTTCCTCAAGACCGACAACCTGCTCAACATCGCCAATCAGATCGCCGTCATCGCCATTCTCGCCATCGGCATGACTTTGGTCATCATCACCGCCGGCATCGATCTGAGCGTGGGCAGCCTGATCGCTCTCTCCGCCGTCATCACCACGATCATCGTGCGTGATTTCTGCGGCGGTGTGCATGCCGGAGCAGCTGGCATGTTCGTCGCCGGGCTCGGTGGCATCGCTTTGTGCGGTGCGTGTGGCCTCCTCTCCGGCGCTTTCATCACCCGCCTGCGCATGCCGCCCTTCATCGTCACGCTGGCGATGATGCTCGTGGGCAGCGGCCTGGCCTATCGACTCGCCGAAAATCAATCCGTCTACCAGGTGCCGGATTCCTTTGCCCGGCTGGGCCGTGGCTCCGATCTTCTGGGCCTGCCCAACGCCGTGGTCCTCATGCTGCTGCTCTACGCCGCCGCACACATTGTGATGACGCAGACCCGCCTCGGCAGAAATCTCTACGCCGTCGGCGGCAATGTGGAAGCCGCGCACCTTTCCGGCGTGCCCGTCCAGCGCGTCATCCTCATCGCCTACGTCATTTGCGGACTGCTTGCCGGCCTCGGCGGTGTCGTCACCGCCTCCTTGCTCAAAAGCGGCTCCCCCACCTACGGCCAGATGTATGAGCTCTATGTCATCGCCGCCGTCGTGGTCGGCGGCACCAGCCTCAGCGGCGGCAGAGGCTCCATGCCCGGCACCCTGATCGGCGCCTTCATCATCGCCGTCATCCAAAACGGCATGAACCTCACCAACGTCGAAAGCAACACGCAAAAAATCGTCCTCGGCCTCGTCATCCTCTGTGCCGTTCTCGTCGATCGTGTGCGTAAGTAGAAATCAAAACTCATGTTCAACTCCTGGCTCCCCGAATCCAAAGACCGACTCCCGCTGACGTGGTGGAAAACCCACCCCGTCTATCTCGCCGCCATCATCGCACTCGCCGGCGTGGCGAGCATGATCATCACCGCAGTGCTCGGATACGACTTGATGGGGCATTTTGTCTTCACCTACGACAGCGCCTTTCGTCAGCTCCATCTCTGGACGCCGCTGACGTACATCCTCGTCAATCCTCCCAGTCTGTGGACACTCGTCGGCTGCCTCCTGCTCTGGAATTTCGGCGAAGCAGTGGAGCGCCACCTGGGCCGGCGCGCCTTTGTCCGACTGCTGCTCCTGCTGCTGCTGATCTCTCCGCTGGCCATCACCTTGATCAGCCTCTTCGGCAGTCGGGGCTTCGCCTGCATGGGGATGATGCAGCTTGAGTTTGGCGTCTTTATCGCCTTCGCCACCCTCTACCCCCATGCGAAGCTTAGCGTCATCATTCTCACCATCGATGCCTGGGTGCTTGCCGCCGTCTTTGTGGGCCTTAATGCCCTCGGCAGCCTCGGAGCGCGCGACTGGTCCTCACTCCTCCTCCTCGCCGCCAACGTCGGCACCGCCTACGCCTTCATCCGCTATGAAACAGGCGCGCTGAAGCTCCCCTCCCTGCCCAAACGTTCGCCGCCGCAGACCCGGAAGCCCGCGAAAAAAAGCAGCACTCCCACCGTCGATGACATCCTCGACAAGATCAGCCGTCAAGGCATGCACAGCCTCACCGCCGAGGAACGCCGCATCCTCGACCAGGCAAGCGATCAGATGAAGCGGCGCGCGGGTTAGCGCAGCACCACACGGCACGGAGCGCCGTCGGCACCTTCCAGTTTGAGCGGCAGGCAGATCAGCTCGTAATAGCCGGATTTGATCTCAGCCAGATTGAGGCCTTCGATCACCCAGATACCAGCACCGAGCATGATCTGATGTGTTTCCACACCATCCTTGTTGAAGCCGCCGATGCTGAGGTAATCGACGCCCACGGTCACCACGCCTTGATCGACGAGGTACTGCGCGGCGTCCGCACGGATGGAAACGAAGTCCTTGTCGAATTCGTTCATAGCCCAGCTGCGCGCCGAGTTGCGTGTCTTGAACAGCACTCGCTGGCGCGGGGCTATTTTGAGCTTCTTTAGATCATCCACCGTGATTTGATCCTCACAGTCGAGCAGCTCAAAGACGCGGCAGCGGCCGATCACGGGCTCCAGCGGCATCTGCTCCATCGTCAATCCGTCGGCGATGAAATGTCGCGGCGCATCCATGTGCGTTCCCGTGTGGGCGCTCATGCTCAGGTGCGTCAGATTGCACACGGCGCCATCGTCCATGCTGACCACACGTTTAATGTGGCACTCGGGGTCACCGGGCCAGTGTATCATGCCGTCGCGCAGGGGAACGGAGATGTCTTTCCAAGGTCGTTTCATAAGGACTAATACGAACCTGAGAGCAGGGTCTACGCAAGAGCTTGTTTTTATTTTACGTTTTCTAGAGATGTCCCAGCTTCCTCGTCGTCAGTTCATTAAATCCACCGCAGCAGCAGTCTTCGGCTTTCAAATCGTGCCTCGTCACGTCATTGGTGGTCCCGGATTCACTCCGCCCAGTGAAAAGATCAATCTCGGCTGCATCGGCATCGGCGGTCAGGGCGGTGGCGACATCAGGGATCTGGATGACTCCGGCCTCGCCAACATCGTCGCCCTCTGCGATGTCGATCTCGACCACTCCGCCGGCACGATCAAAAAATACCCGGGCGCGAAGCTCTACCGCGACTACCGCGAACTGATCGAAAAGCAGAAGGACATCGACGCCGTGCTCGTGGCCACGCCGGACCACGTACATGCGCCCGCGAGCATCATGGCCATGCGTGCCGGACGCCACGTCTATGTGGAGAAGCCGCTCGCCCACACCATCGCTGAAGCACGTGCCATGCGCGATGTGGCAGCAGAGACCAAACGCGTCACTCAGATGGGCAATCAGGGCCACGCCAGCGAGGGCATCCGCCTCACCCGCGAGTGGATCCAGGCCGGCGCCATCGGCAAAGTCTCCGAGGTGCATGTGTGGTCTGATCGCCCCGGCAAATTCTGGGATTCCCAAGGCAAGGCCTACCCCACCGATACACCCGCCATCCCAAAGAATCTCGACTGGGACCTCTGGCTCGGCCCTGCCAAGACACGCGCCTACCATCCTGACTTCTGCCCGCGCAAATGGCGCGGCTGGTGGGACTTTGGCTGCGGCGCGCTGGGAGACATGGCCGTGCACAACGCCGATCCCGCCTTCTACGCGCTGGATCTCGATGCCCCCGACTGGGTCGAGGCCGAGAACGGCCCGAACAACAATCAGTCCTACCCAACCTGGAGCATCATCACCTACCACTTCCCCGCCAAAGGCGACCGCCCCGCAGTGAAAATGGTCTGGTATGACGGTGGCAAGCTGCCCCCACGTCCGGAAGGTCTCGAAGAAACGCGCAACCTCGGCGACAACGGCATCTACTTCGTCGGCGACAAAGGCTGCATCCTCGCCGGCGGCTGGTCCGGCACGCCACGCATCGTGCCTGAGACCAAGATGCAGCAGTTCGTCATCCCCGCGAAAACGATCCCCCGCTGCCTGAGCGGCCACCGCAAAGAATTCCTCGAAGCCTGCAAAACCGGCAACCCGCTGGATGCAAAGTCCGGCTTCTGGTACTCCGCCCCCTTCACCGAATCCCTCCTCGTCGGCCTGCTCGCCGTACGCTTCGGCAAACGCGTCGAATGGGACACCAAGGCGATGAAGTCACCCAACACCCCCGAAGCCGACGCGATCATCCACAAGGCTTATCGCGCCGGTTACGGCATCTGATCACGCCAGCATCTTCGTCACCAGTTCCCCAGCCACTCCCGTCAGCCTCATATCAAGGCCTTGGAATCGCTGATTGAGCTTCGTGTGATCAAAGCCAAGCACATGCAGCAGCGTCGCGTGCAGGTCATGCACATGCACCGGATCTTCGGTGACATTGAACCCAAATTCATCGCTCTGACCAAGCGTGAGGCCGGGCTTCATGCCGCCGCCGGCAAACCACATGCTGAAGCAGTTCGGATGATGATCGCGACCATCGTTGCCGCCCTGCACCATCGGTGTGCGGCCAAATTCGCCGCCCCATATCACAAGCGTGTCCTCCAGCAAGCCGCGCTGCTTCAAATCCCGAAGCAAAGCGGCGCAAGGCTGATCCGTGAGACCGCACTGCGTCTTCAAACCATTCACCAAACCACCATGATGATCCCACGCCTCATGGAAGAGCTGCACAAAACGCACACCGCTTTCCACCAGCCGACGCGCGAGCAGGCAGTTGTTGGCAAAGGAAGCCTCGCCCGGTTTCGCGCCATACATGTCGAGGATGTGCTTGGGCTCCTTGCTGATATCCATCAGCTCCGGTGCCGTCTGCTGCATGCGATAGGCCAGCTCGAAGCTGTTGATGCGGCTCGCGATCTCAGGATCACCTACCACGTTGAGTCGCTCTTCATTGAGCTGCTTCAGCACATCCAGCGTGTCGCGCTGTGTCGCGTCATTGACGCCCTCCGGATTGCTCAAGAATAAAACGGGCTCCCCGCTGCTGCGGAACGGCACGCCCTGATACACGGTGGGCAGGAAGCCGCAGCCGAAGTTGCTCATGCCGCCACTGGGCCCTTTCTGCCCGCTCTGCATCACCACGTAGCCAGGCAGGTCCTGATTCTCCGTGCCAAGACCGTACAGCGTCCACGCCCCAAAGCTCGGCCGCCCGAAAATCTGCGAGCCCGTGCTCATCAAAATCTGTCCCGGCGCATGATTGAAGGCGTCCGTTTTCATCGAACGCACAATCGTCAGATCATCCGCCATCTTCGCCGTGTGCGGCAGCAGTTCGCTCAGTTCCGCACCGCTCTGACCATGCCGCGCGAATTTGAACTTCGGCCCCAGCAGCTTGCTGTTGGGATTGATGAACGCAGCGCGGTAGCCCTTGAGCAGATCCGGCGGCGGCAGCTTGCCGTCCCACTTTGCCAGCTCCGGCTTGTTGTCGAACAACTCCAGATGGCTCGGCGCACCGCCCATGAAAAGATAGATCACCCGCTTCGCCTTCGCAGGATAATGCGGCTTCTTCAGCGCCAGCGGACTCACGGGCGCAGCCGCACTGGCCGTGCGCGACATCAGATCCATCGCCGCAATGCTCGCCAAGCCCACGCCGCAGTCTTTGAAAAACCAGCGGCGGGTGCGGTAGCGGGCGTATTCGGCCTGAAGTTCGTGGCGGAGAGTCATGGCAGGGAGTTAGTCGAGTTTGACGCGCAGCGATTCTCGAAAGCGGTCATCGGAGTTTTTGACGAGCAGGACGATCACCGTGATCAGGCTGCCAAACAGGCCCAGAAAAAACCAAAGCCAGGCATTCCGCCCGGTGTTCTGCGCCCAGAGCGCACAAAACACGCCAAACAAGAATAGCACCAAGCCAGTGGATTCCAATTCTTTCACCAGGCGTTCAAGCTGGCTGACTCGGGTCTTCAACTGAGTGATTTCATGCGCCGTTGCATCTGGGTTGGGCGCCAACGTTGACGCTGACTGCCCCAGCGCCGGCTGAGAAATCAGGAGCACGGCGCAAAGCCGAAGAAGTCGATAGATGTTCATGAAACTCGAATGACGCATAGAAATCGCCCGCTGGCGATCATGTCTATCCGCACGGGTTGCGCAGCACAATCCCGGCGGCGGCTTTCTCCATGCACGCACATTGAAATGAAGGATCGCAGCACCCGCCATCGTTCCACCCGCCCCATGAAGCTCCTGAGCATCTTCCTTTCGTCATTCCTCATTCTGGTTTCGTCATTCGCCGCCGACCGCCCCAACATCCTCTGGCTCACCAGCGAGGACCACGGGCCGCACATGGGCTGCTACGGCGACACCTATGCCGACACCCCAAACGTCGATGCCTTGGCCGCGAAGGGCATGCTCTTCAAGCACGTCTGGTCATGCGCTCCAGTCTGCGCCGCAGCACGCACCACCATTATCGCCGGCATGTATTCGCCCTCCACCGGCGGCGAGCACATGCGCAGCATGGTGGCCATGCCCAAGGGCACGAAGATGTATCCGCAGTTCCTCCGCGAAGCAGGCTACTACTGCACCAACAACAACAAGGAGGACTACAACCTGCAAAAGCCCGAAGGCGTGTGGGATGAGTCCAACGGCAAGGCGCACTGGACCAACCGCAAAGATGGCCAGCCCTTCTTCGCCATCTTCAACGAGCAGTGCAGCCACGAAAGCCAGCTCCGCAAACGCCCGCACGTGGCCATCCACGATCCTGCCAAAGTCCGCGTCCCCGCCTACCATCCCGACATCCCCGAAGTGCGCCAGGACTGGGCGCAGTACTATGATCAAGTCACACTCGCCGACGCCTCCGCAGGCCGACGTCTAAAAGAACTCGAAGCCGCAGGCCTCGCGGCAGACACGATCGTCTTCTACTACGCCGACCACGGCAGCGGCATGCCACGCAACAAGCGCTGGCCCTGCAACTCCGGCCTGCAGGTGCCCATGGTCGTGTATTTCCCGCCCAACTGGAAACACCTCGCCCCCAAAGAATACGGTGCCGGAGTGAAGTCAGAGCGCCTCGTCAGCTTTGTCGATCTCGCACCCACGCTCCTCAGCCTCATCGGCGTGCAGCCTCCGGAATGGATGCAAGGCCACGCCTTCGCCGGCAAATTCCAGACCGAGCCGCAGCCCTTCGTTTACGGCTTCCGTGGCCGCATGGACGAACGCTACGACTGCGTCCGCAGCGTCACGGATGGCCGCTTCGTTTATCTCCGCAACTACATGCCCCACCTCTCCCAGGGCCAGCATGTGAACTACCAGTTTGAAACACCCAGCACCCGTGTGTGGCGGCAGCTCTACGATGCGGGCAAGCTCACCCCTGAGCAGTCCATCTTCTGGAAAACACCCAAGGCCCCCGAAGAACTCTACGACCTGCAAAGCGACCCCGATGAAGTCCACAACCTCGCCGTCCAGCCCGAGCACACCGCCACCCTGGCCAAGATGCGCGCCGCACAGGAAAACCTCGCGCTGAAAATCCGCGATGCAGGCATGGTCGCAGAAGGCGAGATGCACCACCGCGCCGAAGGCACCACGCCCTACGACATGGCACACGATGACTCGATGTATCCCCTCGCCCGCATCCTGAAAGCCGCAGGCGCAGCCTCCTCCATGAAACCCGACGCGATGGCTGATCTCAAAGCCGGATTTGCCGACAAGGACAGCGCCATCCGCTACTGGTCCGCCATAGGCATCCTCATGCGCGGCGGCGATGGCCTGAGCGCAGCCCACGATGAAATCACCCAGGCCGCCAAAGACAGCTCCACCTACGTGCAAGTCGCCGCCAACTGGGCGCTCGCCAAACACGGTAACGACTACGACCGGCCAGCTGCGTTGACCAAGCTCGTAAATCTCGCCAACTGGAGCCAGCACGATGTCTTCACCAGCCTGAGCGCCCTGAACGCCATCAGCGATCTCGGCGACAAGGCCAAGCCCATCGCCGCTCAGCTCAAAGAACTCCCCGCCAAAGGCGAATCCCACGATGCCCGCTTCAACGGCTATGTCGCGCGATTACTCGCAGATCTGACTGGCAGCAAGCCTGCCCCTGATGACGGCGGTGAGCCCCCTGCAAAGAAAGCGAAGAAGAACAAGAAAAAGCAGGCCCTTTTCAGAGCAACTCACAGCCCCAGCATCTGCCGCATCTGCGCCTTCGGAATGCCCCCAATTTGACGCCCGATTTCGCGCCCTGATTTGAAAGCGATGAAGGTGGGAATGGGCCCCACTCCATGATCACGCGCCAGCTTGGGATCTTCATCGACATTGATGCGAATCACCACCGCCTTGCCCTTCAGTTCCTGCGCCAGCTCCTCCACCATCGGACCCACGACTTTGCACGGGCCGCACCAGTCAGCGTAAAATTCCACCAACACAGGCAGCTTCGACAGGCGCACAGCGCTGATGGAAGTGATGTGCCCCGTCCCCCCGCCCGAGACCGGACGCAGCATGTCGAATGCGATCCAGCCAATGTACAGCAGGACGGCTCCGGCAATCCAGAGAGGGATGTTTCCTTTGTTCACGCAGTACCATCCGGGGCAAATTTCATTCTGGCAAGGGGCGATGATGACCGATTCCCCCCAGTTTTCGACCTTGAAACCGACCCCTGCGCCAGTAAGGAAGGCGTCCCGCGCTTGGCCGCATCTGGCGCTGTTTCTGACACTCATTGACCCTGAACCTCTCTACATGAATAAAACCCTCCTCGCTCAAGCCGCCAACGAAGCCCGTGGTCTCGCCATGGATGCCGTGCACAAGTGCTCCTCCGGCCATCTCGGCCTCCCCCTCGGCTGCGCCGAAATCGGTGCCGTCCTTTTCGGCGAAACCCTCCAGTGCGATCCCGCCGATCCCAAGTGGCTCAACCGCGACCGCTTCATCCTCAGCGCCGGCCACGGCTCCATGTTCATCTACTCCTGGCTGCACCTCAGCGGCTATGACCTTTCCATCGATGAAGTCTCCAAATTCCGCGTTCTCGGCAGCCACACCCCCGGCCATCCGGAGTCCTTTGAGACCGTGGGTGTCGAGTGCACCACCGGCCCCCTCGGCCAGGGCATTGGCAATGCGGTGGGCTTTGCCCTCAGCGGCAAAATGGCGGCGGCGAAGTACAACACCGCCGAGCACAAGATCATCGACAATCATATCATCGTCCTCGCTGGCGACGGCTGCCTCCAGGAAGGCGTGGCCCGTGAAGCCGTGGCCTTCGCCGGTCACAACCGCCTCGACAACCTCATCCTCATCTATGATTCCAACGATGTGACCCTCGATGCGATGGCCAAGGTCACGCAGGACGAGGACACCCTGGCGATCTACTCCGCCCTGGGCTGGGACGCCGTGGTCATCGAGGGCAACGACCTCGACGCCATTTCCACCGCCATCGAAAACGCCAAGAAGGGCGACAACGGCAAGCCCAAGATCATCATCGCCCGGACGCTCATCGGCAAAGGCATCCCTGAAGTCGCCGGCACCGCCAAGGCCCACGGCGAAGGCGGCGCGAAGTTCGTCGATTCCGCCAAGAAAGGCCTCGGCCTCCCAGAAGGCACCCATTTCTACGTCAGCGACGAGGTGAAGGCCTACTTCGCCGATTTGAAGAACAAGCGCGCCGCGATCCACGGCGAATGGAACAAGGTATTCCTCGCCTGGGGTGCAGCGAATCCAGGGCTCGCGAAAGAGCTCGACGCCGCAAGTCATGGCTCGCTGAAGGCCGAAGACCTGCTCAAGCTCGTCCCCGAATATCCGGCGGAAGGCAAGGCCGCCACGCGCAACAGCGGTGGCGAGATCTTCAATCACATCGCCAAAGCGGTGCCACACATCATCACCGGCAGCGCCGACCTCTTCGGCTCCACCAAGAACTACCTCACGGGCATGGGCGACTTCAGCCCTGCAAACCCAACCGGACGCAACATCTGGTTCGGTATCCGCGAGCACGCCATGGGCGCCATCTGCAACGGCATCGCCTACGACGGTCTCTTCCTCCCCAGCGGCGCGACCTTCCTCGTCTTCGCCGACTACTGCCGCCCGAGCATCCGCCTCGCCGCGCTTTCCCGCCTGCCCGTCACCTACATCTTCACCCACGACTCCGTCGGTGTCGGTGAAGACGGCCCGACCCACCAGCCGGTGGAAACCGTCAGCGGTCTGCGCGTGATCCCAAATCTCGACGTCATCCGCCCCGGCGATGCCGAAGAAACCGCAGGTGCCTTCGCCGCAGCCTTCAGCCGCGCCGACGGCCCCACGCTCCTCGCTCTCAGCCGTCAGGATCTGCCGCATCAGGGCATCGCCAGCGCAGCCACCCGCCGTGAAGGCACCCTCAAAGGTGGCTACGTCCTGGTGAAGGAAACCGCCCCTCTCGAAGCCATCGTCATCGCCACCGGCTCTGAAGTCCAGTGGGCCGTCGAAGGCGCCAAGGGCAAGCCCGGCGTCCGCGTCGTCAGCCTCCCATGCTTTGAGCGTTTTGACCGTCAGGACGCCGCCTACCGCGAATCCGTTCTCCCGGCCGCCTGCACAAAGCGCATCGCCATCGAAGCCGGCGTCTCCGGCCTCTGGTGGAAATACGTCGGCACTCAGGGCCAGATCATCGGCATCGACCGCTTCGGCATCAGCGCCCCGGGCAACACCGTCTTCAAGCAGCTCGGCATCACTGCCGAAGCCGTCGCCAAGGCGCTGAGCTGACCGAAGACACATCCAGCATGAGCAGCACCACAACTTCCCCCCGAAACTGGCGCGCCGTCCTGAGTGAGATTAACTCCGAAGACGATCTTCTGACCAACCAAGGCCAGAAAATTTACAGCATGACCAGGGAAGATCTGCCTCTGGCAGTTCAGAAGTGGCGTGCTGCCTTCGGGCTGTGCCTGTGGCTCGGCAATGGTTGGACGGATATAGCATGGCAACACCTTGATGATCTTGCGCTTGGTGTGGCAGGCTTCGAAGACTGTGGTTTTGAGTTAGGCGCAAAGTCAGGTCGAGAAGTAATCCAGGTGTTCCTTGATCGCGGAATGGATCCACGTGAGCCGGACTTTGAAGATCAATACAACAATGCAACCGAGGAGATGATTGATGAAATCGAGGGTGCTGTACAAAAAATAGACGACAGGTTGATATCAGACATTTGGGACGCAAGCAACCAGCTACACAAGCACTTGATCTCGCATGCAAAACTGATTGCCAGCCCAGATTGATCATGGAGCCGAATCACCATCTTCAAGCAGCTCGGCATCACCGCCGAGACCGTGGCCAAGGCACTCGCATGATTTGACCACCGCGATCGAGTCTGAAAACTCACGAAGAGAGGCTGGCAACAGCCTCTCTTTTTTGTGCCAGAAGCAAATCACTCCAACGATTGCAGCGTCTTGCGCCCTCTCTCCTTCGTCCCCGGATCATCTTGATCACGGTTCGACATCGCGAGCCCTTGTTCGATGAACTTCCTGGCCTCCGCCTTGCGCTGCATAAGTGCGTAGGTGCGCCCAAGTTCGACGTAGTGGATGAGGCGGTTCGAATTGAGCGCGATGGCCTTTTGGAAACACTTCACCGCCTCGTCATAAGACGCACTGGGCAAGGCACCATACACGATCATGGCCACAGCACGCGTCATGCCGCCGATCTGTGCCAGTTCCTGATTCCAGCGCCCAAGCAGATGCCAGGCAAAGTCGTCTTTGGGATTGAGCTTTGCCGCAGTCTCCGCCTCCGCCTTGATCTTGTGGGACGCCTCGATGCTTTCCTTGTTGCCCAGCAGCGGTGAAAGTTTGCCAAGACAAATGGCGACTGCGAGATGCGGATCCGACTCCTTTGGGGCCAGCTTCACCGCACGTTCGGCGTAGGCCAGAGCGGTGCGCCCCGACTTCAGTTGATCCGCTTTGCCAGACAGATCTGCCATGCGATACACGTACTGCCTCGCGATTTTTACCAGCAGCGATGCGTCGTTGGCATTCAACTTTTCAGCAGGCAGGTAGTACTGCAGCGCCGCCTCCGGCTTGAACTGGGCATCATACCCATCGCCCTGTTTCACGAGTTCCGTGAAGTCTCCGAATGCATGCCCCGCCATCAGCATGGCAGCCGCGAGTGTCAGTGTCGTTTTCATGGTTTGGTAAAGCGGTAGTGTGAAACGATCCATTCCTCACCACCGCGGTATCCCCACAGCTCGGCGCAGGCGAGGAAGAACAAGCGCCACCAGACCCACCACTTGGTCACCTGGTCTTTGCCATAGGTTTCCGCAAACAACGGCAGGATCTCCGCCTTGTGCGCGTCCATGTTCGCCAGCCAGGCCTCGCTCGTCTTGGAATAATGCTCACCACTCACGCACCAGTGGTCTTCGATTTTCAAATCATCCTGGAAGTAGAGCAGGAGGTCATCGCTTGGCATCTGCCCGCCGGTGAAGAAGTATTTCGCCATCCAGTCATCATCGCTGCGCACCTCGTAGTGGTAGGCGTATTCGCGATGGGTGAAGATGTGCACGAAGAGCTTGCCGCGCGGCTTCAGCCAGGTGGAGACACGGCGCAGCAGCTCCTGGTAGTTCTTCATGTGCTCGAACATCTCCACCGATACACAGCGGTCGAAGATGCCTGCGCCAACACCTTCGAAGTGAATCATGTTTGCGGTGATGATCGTCAGATTCTTCAAGCCACGCTTCGCCGCCTCTGCATCAATGAACAGCTTCTGCGTGCGCGAATTGGAAACGCTGGTGATCTGCGCATTCGGATAATGCTCCGCCATCCACAGTGACAGCGAACCCCAGCCGCAGCCCAGTTCAAGAATGCGCTGTCCATCCTGCAACTCCGCGCGGTCGCAGGTCAGCTGCAGCATCGCCGCCTCGGATTCATCGAAGGTGGTTTTCTCATCAGGCCAGTAACCCGAGCTGTACTTCAAGTGTTTGCCAAGCACGAGCTGATAGAACCGCGTGGGCACCTCATAGTGCTGCTCGTTGGCCTCATCCGTCGCGATGGCCACGGGCATCTGCTTGAGATCCTGCACGTAGCGCATCAGGGCGGCGCGCTGGGCTTCGGCGGTGGGCTGCTTGTTCTCCTTCAGCGTCTCGGCCAGTCGCTGGCGGATGCCGATCCGGATCATGCTGTCCGGGAGAATGTTCTTGGCGAGGATGGCGTTGATGGTGCTCATGCGGTTTGGGGAGTTGTGCGATCTTGGAAACAGGCTGGATTCAACTTTTCGGCGGCCATGGTACAAAGGCGCTCGTGGTGCGCTGATACTCGCGGTAGGCGTCTCCCTTGCTCTTCACGGCGCATTCCTCTGTGAGCGGGATGCCGGTGACACGCAGCAGAAAATACAAGATCAACGCAGGGGCATACACAGTGACCCAGCCCCACGGTGAACCGCAGGCAAACAGCCAGAAACCCCACCACACGACGGACTCAAAGAAGTAGTTCGGATGCCGCGAGTAGCGCCACAGCCCAACCTGACACACCTTGCCTTTGCTCGCAGGATCAGCCTTGAACCTCTTCATCTGCGCATCGCTCAAGGCCTCGCCACTCAGACCGATCAGCCACACAATCGCTCCTGTCATTTCGATAAGATTCAACTCCGGAGCTGGATTCAAACACGCCAGCAGCACAGGCACCGCCAGCAGCACGATCAGCAAAGCCTGCGCCTGAAAGAAAAAGAAGAAGTTCTTCGCCAGTCCGTCCTTCCATTTCTCACGAAGCACAGCGTAGCGCACGTCCTCATGAGGATGGTGCCCTTTGACTCGGATTAAGAGATACGTCCCAAGCCGCACACTCCACAAGACTCCCATCGTCACCGCAATGATTTTGCGCTCCGTGAATCCTCCACCGAGCAGCGCATAAAGCGGCGCCATCACAGCGAGCGCATAAGACCACGTCACATCGACAAAGCTGAAGTTGTTCAGCTTCAAACTAAGCAGCCAGGTAAGTGCAAACAGCAGGAATGCCACCACTGTGCCCATGCCCATCAGGAACCAGAAATCATGCATCATGTCTTGAGAAGTTGAGGTGTTTGGCGAGTTTCTCGACGAGGGGTTTGCTGACGAAAAAGACCACGCCAATAAGCAGTGGCGCGAGCAGCAGCCACACAACCACGCCGTAGAGACCGATCATGCCGAATTCAGCCATGAACTTCCCTGGGCTGGCAAAGAACCGCTCCATCATCATAGGAATCGAGAGCGGCACATGCTCGGCACCGAAGAGTGACTCACCGGCGCGCATGAAAAGGAGAATGCTTGCCAGGTGCAGCGGATACGTCAGCTCACGAAACACCTGCAGCACCGGCTGGTTCAGCTTCAAAACAACGCCCACCCCCAGCGCTAGCACAGTCGTGGTGCCCAGCAGCGGAAAGACACCCGTCGTGACACCAAAGGCGATGGCCTGCGCGATTTTGGCAGGCGTCGTCCCCTGCGCCAGCTGCGCAACGACCGGCTTCACCACCCAGCGGCGCCACAAAGATTCTCGCTGGATGGGTTCCGTCATGCCTTTCGAAGCAGGATGTTTTCCATGCGCGCATTCGATGGCGCACGGAAAAGCAGGATGAGCATGTACACCGCCATCGCGATGTTGCCGAGCAGCAGAATGCCCAGCAACCAGCCGATGCGGCCGAAGCACGAGCGCTCCTTGTAAGCGACCCAGCAGTAGAAGGTGAGAAAGGCCCAGTAGGTGTCAAACAGCGTGGCGATGAACCATGGATGCCCGCCCACCGAACCCGGAATGGCCCATAGCGCACACTGCTGCGAGGCCCAGCTCGTGACGCCAAGCATGGACACCAGCACAACGACAAAGAAGATTCGAAGAAACCAGATCATGATGTTCAGAAAGTGCGATGCAGCGCAGCGTTGTTCGGGCGGGTGTACACAGCCTGCACGACACTGATGTTCCGCGAGGCAAAAGCGGCCTCGCAGTATTGCAGGTAGTAGTTCCATTTGCGGACAAAGCGGTCGTCAAAGCCGAGCGCCTTCACCTCGGTGATCCGGGCGTTGAAGCGTTCAAACCAAACCCGCAGTGTCTTGGCATACGAAGCACCGAGATCTTCCAAACCGTGCATGAAGAGCTCGCTGGTACGGTTGATGGCTTCGTTGACACGGCCCACGCTGAGCAGCAGCGATCCCGGGAAAATATGCTTCTGAATCCAGTCCACCCCCTTGCGCAGATCCTTGTGCTGGCAGTCCGCCACCGTGATCATCTGGAAGGCCAGCAGCCCCTCAGGCTTCAAAACTTCAGCGCACTTCGCAAAGTAGGTTTCCAGATACTTGTCACCCACAGCCTCCAGCATCTCGATGGAGGCGATCTTGTCGAACTGACCGGTGATGTGGCGATAATCCTGCAGGCGAATTTCGATCTGATCGGCCAGCCCCTCACGCGCCACACGCTCGGTGGCATACTTGAGCTGCTCCTGCGAGATCGTGACAGCAGTGACGCGGCACCCATGATGCTTCGCCGCATGGCATGAGAATCCTCCCCAGCCGCAGCCGATTTCCAGCACATGGTCTCCCGACTTGAGCTGCAGTTTCTGACACAGCGCCTCGTATTTCGAATACTGCGCATCCGCCAGCGGCTGCCCTGGATGCTCGAAACGCGCAGCCGAATACGTCATCGTCTCGTCGAGCCAGAGCGAGTAGAACTCATTCCCCAGGTCATAGTGCTCGGCGATGTTGCGCCGGCTGGTGCTCACACTATTTGGCCGCAGCAGATGTTGCACGCGATTGACAAAGTTCAGCAGGTTCACAAACGCCACCTTCCCGGAGGAACTGCGCGATCCCTGAGCCTTGGAGAGATTCAAAATGAACCACTCAATCACCGCCGCGATGTCATCAGTCTCCCAGTCGCCATCCACGTAGGCCTCGCCAAAACCCACATTGCCGAACAAGGCGCAGCGCTTGAAAAAATCGCGGCTGCGAATGCGCATCTCGGCTGTGACCGTGGCGCCATGCTCCCCCAGCACATGCGCACGACCATCGGGGTGCACCATTCGAAGCCCCCCGTGAACGAAGGGTTTGAGCGACAGCATGAAAAGCCGCTCATAAAATCCAGGCTTCGCCGTCGCAGGTGTGGAGACGGAGATGTCGGTGTCGCAGGTGATGGTGTCGTTCATGGTTTGTAGGGGGCGATGGATTCGTGGGGGCGCAGGACTCCGATTTGCAGCCCGGCATTGGCCGTTTTGCGGTGCCAGGGAATGCGCTTCAGCCACAGCCGCAGCGCATGCCAGTGGATGAGAAAAATGACGCGCAGCGTGAGCAGCGGATACTTCACCGCACAGAGCAGCAGCGCGGCATCCGTCAGCGGCCGTTGCCTACCGGTAAGCGAGGTGAGCAGCATGCGATCATCCTCCTTCCGGTCGTCGATGTGAATCTCCAGCTTCTCACCCGGCACCTGCAGCTTGAAATCAAAGCTCAGATCCAGCGCAAAGAACGGCGACACATAGAAATGCTTGGGAGTGATGAGGCGGAAGCGCTGCGCACGGTCACACTCCTTCAAGAGATAAGGCTTCTGCTCATGAAAAGTGTTCGTCACCTCCGCCACCGCGCACACCGGCTCTCCGGCAGCATCGAAAGCATAATAAAAGCAGACAGGATTGAAGATATACCCCAGCACCCGTGGAAAAGTGAGCAAACGAATGCTGGCGATGCGCGCCGTATCCACCTCGTTATCCGCCAGATACTTCAGGATGTTCGCCTTCACATCCCCCGCACCGAGATCAAGATGATCACGATCATAAAAGGAAAATAGGTTGAAGCGATTCCGGCTGAACCAGCGCAGCTTCGAAGCAAAATCGTCGATGGCATCAAGATCCAGCCACAGGTAAAACACATGGTAATTGAACCGATGCACCTTCGGCTGCAGCCGGTGGTGCATCACCGCACATTCATAGATGGCGGATTCGGTTGGCATCACCACGGCTCCTTTCCGAGAAGGTCACGGCACAATGCCACCGCCGATCCAAACGCATCTTCATGGAACCCATGACGAAAGTAACTGCCGCAGAAATACGTGCTCTGGTCATGGTCAAGCCTGTTCAGGTCAGGCAGTCTCTTCTGCGCATCGATCGCGGCCAGATCAAACAGCGGATGCTCGTAGTTGATGCGCTTCAGCACCTTGTCCGGGGCGATTTCATCCGCCGCATTGATCGCGACAAAATAGTTCGTCATGTCGGACACACCCTGCAGGCTGTTCATCCAGTAGTGCGTGCTCGGCTCAATGCCGCCGCCCGCTGTTGGTTTGATGCGGTAGTTCCACGAGGCCCAGCACTTCTTCGATTTGGGCATGAAGCTGTCATCCGTGTGCAGCGTGGCGATGTTGGGCTGGTATTTGAAACAACCCAGCAGCTCGCTTTCGAAATCCGTCGGCTTGGCCAGCATGCGCAACGTTTGATCCGCATGACTCGCAAAGATGACCTTGTCGAAAACCTCAGCCCCGCCATCACGAGGAAACACCTTCACGCCATCCTCATCCCGCTCCACACTCACGACAGGCGCACCCAGCCGGATACGGTCCTTGAATGGCGCGGTCAGTTTCTTCACATACGAACGCGCCCCATCCGTCACCGTCCGCCACGGATGCTGCGTGTTCAGACCGAGGAATCCGTGATTGTGCCAGAAGTGGATCAGCGTAAGCGCAGGAAATTCCAGCATCAGCTCCGGCGGCGTGGACCACACGGCGGACCCCATCGGGATGATGTAGAGATTGAGGAAATCACTCCCATAACCCCGCGCCTCCACGTATTCGCGCAGTGTCATTCGGGCAAAGCGCTCCTCATTCAGCGCCGCGACGGCCTCGGCATTAAAGCGGTTGATCTGAAGAATGAATTTCCAAAATCGCGGACTGATCAGATTGCGACGCTGTCCGAACAGATGGTTCAGCGATGTGCCGTTGTATTCGATGCCGCTTTGAAGATGCGCCACACTGAAGGACATCGAGGTCGGCTTCGTCTCCACGTCCAGCTCCTTAAACAAGCGGCTCAGCAGCGGATACGTCACGTAATTGAACACCATGAAGCCCGTATCCACCGGAAGCTCGCGCCCCGCTTCGTTCACCGTCACCGTGTTGGTATGCCCGCCTGCATAGTCGTTCTGCTCAAAGATCGTCAGATCAAAATGCGGATGCAGAAAGTGTGCGCAGCCCAGACCAGCGACACCCGTTCCGATGATGGCAAGACGCGACCGTTTCATACGCCAGGATTTTGGGCTGATTGTTTGAGCTGCGCCGCCTCACGATACACGCTGGGCGGCACACCCTTGAGGTCCCAGATCAATCCCATCCAGGAAAGCATCTTGAGCAGGTAGTAGGACACATCGATCTCCCACCAGAAGAATCCCTGTCGCGCAGCACCGGCATAGCGGTGGTGGTTGTTGTGCCAGCCTTCTCCCAGAGTCAGCAGGGCCAGCAGCAGGCTGTTGCGGCTGTCGTCATCGGTCTTGAACCGCTTGGAGCCAAACACGTGGGCCAGCGAATTGATGAAAAACGTCGCATGCAGCAAGATCACCGTGCTGATGAAAAATCCCCACACAAACATCTGCGCACCGTTGGTCCCCAGTCCGGGCGCATAGCGTTCCAGCAGCCATCCCGCGAACCAGAGAAACGCCCCATAGAGCACCGGCACGATCTGATCATGCCGATTGAGAAACACCAGCTCAGGGAACTGTTCCAGATCACGAATGCGGCTGTAGTCCGTGGGGAAGTTTTTGGGGCTCGTCAGCCAGCCGATGTGGGACCAGATAAAGCCGCGCACCCGTGGCGAATGCGCGTCCGGCACTTCATCCGAATGCTGATGATGGTGGCGGTGCACCGAGGCCCACCACAAAGCCCCACGCTGACAGGAGGTGTTCCCCAGAACCGCAAACAAAAACTGCATCCCGCGGGAGGTGCGGTAGCTCCGGTGCGAAAAATAGCGGTGGTAAAAAGCCGTGATGGCAAACATGCGCAGCGCATACAGCAGCAGCGCCGCCACCAGCGCCGCCCAGCTAAATCCCACCCACAGCACGCTCAAGCACCCCAGATGCAGCACAATAAAAGGCAGGCAGCGCCGCCAGTCGATCCCGTCCGTCAGCTTGTCATCCCCCTCCCAGCCCGGAGGGCGGTAGTCTGAGTCAAACCACTGCCTCATCATCACGGCAACCTGCCAGAGGAGGTTTCGTTTTTGGGGTTTATTCGCAGGGGCTTCGCTTTTCACGCCTCCTATTGCGTCTGCCCCTTTCTTCTGGATTCAAAAAAATGGCAAATATCTGTGATCGTCTTGTGCTCAGCCTGTCCGGCGTGGTATGACTCAGCATGAACGACTCCATCGCTCCCGGCGCACGTGAGTTTCACACCACCCGCTGGAGCCTCGTACTCGCCGCCCAGCAGGGCGGCGATGCCACACGGATGCACCGGGCCATGTCCGCGCTCTGCCAGGACTACTGGTACCCGCTGTATGCCTTTGTGCGCAGGCGCGGCCATGCCCCGCATGATGCCCAGGACCTGACCCAGGCCTTTTTCCTTTCGCTCCTGGAAACCCATGCCGCCGCCGATCCGGCACGCGGAAAATTTCGCTCCTACCTCCTCGGTGCCTTGAAAAACTTCCTCGCCAATGACTGGCATCGCGGGCAGACGCAAAAGCGCGGCGGCGGACAGCGGCTGGTGGAATGGGACGCGCTGGATGCCGAGGCCCGCTACGCCCTGGAACCTGCGGAACAGTCCGATGCCGAGACGCTCTACGACCGCCGCTGGGCCATGGAGCTGCTGGCACGCGCCGTGGAAAAACTGCGCGCCGAATTTGCAGCCAAGGGTGAAGCCGAAACCTTCGAGATCCTCAAAGGCACGCTCAACGGCGCAGGCCCGGATCGCGGGCAGATCGCGCAGCAGCTCGGCATGAGCGAGGGCGCGCTAAAGGTCGCCATTCATCGCCTGCGGCAAAGCTATCGCGAGGTGCTGCGCGCAGAAATCGCGGAGACGGTCGATTCGCCGGAGGAGGTCGATGCCGAGATGCGGCATCTGGTGGCGGTGCTGCGAAGTTGAAGTTTTTTGTAACTCGTCGGCCCCAAGCTTTCAGGAAGTCAGTGAACCCGCCATTCCCCCACCATGACTCCTGCCCAAACCTGCCCCCAATGCGGCGCCACCTTGCCTGCCGATGCCCCGGCATCCCTTTGCCCTGCGTGCCTGCTCAGCAGCGCGCTGCCCTCAGATCCAGGAGCGACCATGCTCATCGCTCAGCCGAAACCCCATGCACTACCGCAGATAGGCGCGGTCTTTGGCGGCTACCGCATCGAGCGTGAGCTTGGCCGAGGTGGCATGGGTGCAGTGTATGCCGCAGAGCAACTGTCCAGCGGACGCCGCGTGGCCTTGAAAGTCCTGAGCCACCAGCTCGATTCACCGGACGCACGGGCGCGTTTCCTTCGCGAAGGCCGGCTGGCCGCTTCGATCAATCACCCCAACAGCGTCTATGTCTTCGGCACGGAGGAGATCGATGCCACGCCCGTCATTGCCATGGAACTCATCGCGGGCGGCACCTTGCAGGATCGCATCCAGCGCTACGGCCCCCTGCCCGTCGGCGGCGCCGTGGACGCCGTGCTGCAGATCATCGCAGGTCTGGAGGCCGCGCATTCCGTCGGCATCCTGCACCGCGACATCAAACCGGCAAACTGCTTCGAGGACATGGACGGCACCGTGAAGATCGGCGACTTCGGTCTCTCGATCTCCACCGCAGGCCGGGGCGATTCCATGCAAACGATGGACGGCACCTTCCTCGGCACCCCCGCGTTTTGCTCGCCGGAGCAGCTTCGCGGCGAGGAGCTCAATGTGCGCTCAGACATGTACTCGGTGGGCGTGACATTGTTCTATCTGCTCACCGGACGCACACCCTTCGAAGGCAGAAACATGGTGCAGCAACTGGCAAACTCACTGGAAAAAGCCGCACCGTCCCCCCTGCAATACCGGCCGGACATGCCCCAGGGGCTCGCTCGCATCGTGCTGCGCTGCTTGAACAAACAGGCCACCGAACGCTTCGGTAGCTACCAGGAACTCCAGCAGGCGCTGCGGCCCTTTGCCTCCATCGCCCCGACCCCCGCAACGCTGGGTCTGCGCTTTGCCGCAGCAGCCATCGATCATTTCATCCTGAGTGCGGCAAGTTTTGTCGTCCCGCTGTTCTTTCTGGATTCACCGATGGAGATGATCAACCCCAAGGTCATTCACACCTGGAGTTTCTTCTGGCTCACTCTGGGCATGCTCATGGCGCGGCATTTGTATTTCGGCATCAGCGAAGGCGTCTGGGGCGCATCCATCGGCAAGGCGCTCGTGGGTCTGCGCGTCGCCAGGCTGAACCGCAGCGCACCCGGCATTCCGCGCGCATTCATGCGCTCCGTGTTGCTGCAGGCCCTCGTCATTGTGGAAATCTTTCGCTACAGCATGACGGATGTCACTCAGATCACCGCTTGGAGTTATGCGTGGATCTTCATACAAATCCTGTTTTTCCTGCTGTTCTTCGTGACAGCACGGCGTCAAAACGGCTTCGCTGGACTGCACGATCTATGGACCGGAACACGGGTGATTCAGAAATCGGCGTATCAGCCGCGTGTCGCCATGGCGCAAACCGAGAACACCGTCCCAGAAACGGACGGCACGCGCAAAATCGGCCCGTTTCATGTCATCGCCACGCTTTCGGATGCAGCTGATCAAGAGGTGCTGCTCGGCTATGACACCCGTTTGCTGCGCAGGGTGTGGATTCGCCAGACGCCTTCCGGCTCACCGCCGGTGTCCCAGGTGCAGCGCAACACCGCACGCCCGGGCCGCCTTCGCTGGCTTCAAGGCGAGCGCGGCGAAAGCGAATCCTGGGACGCCTACGAAGCAGCAAGCGGCACCCCATTGACGAGCCTTGCCGCCCAACCACAGCCCTGGCGTGTCGTTCGCCACTGGCTCCACGATCTCGCGGCTGAACTGTACGCCGCCACGCAAACAGCATCACTGCCAGACACGCTCACGCTGGATCGTGTCTGGATCACCTCGGAGGGCCGGGCAAAGCTGCTCGACTTTCCCGCCCCGGGCAGTGTCAGCGTTCCCAGCGAAGGTGGCGTCACCGCACAGGCCTTTCTGAACCAGGTCGCCATCGTCGCTCTTCAAGGGCGCATGGTGGCTTTGCAGGAAGCCACCGCACTCAACATGCCTGTGCCACTGCCCATCCCGGCCCGCCAGACGCTGCTCAGCCTGAAGAGCACCACGGATCTTCATGGCAGCGTGGTGCAGCTTCGCGCATTGACGCAGCTGCCGGCGGAAGTTTCTCGCTGGCGGCGTTTCGCGCTTTTCATCGGCACTGTCGCGCCATCGTTGTTTCTGACGGCCTTCATGGCGCTCGGCATGTCATTCTACAAAGGATGGGCCGCCAAAAATCCAGCCTACTCCGCGATACGTGGCTGCATGATGTCCTATGAGGACATGCTCAAAGACAAGCAACAGCCAGGACTGGAAAACATTCCGGCGCCTGTGGCCAGAGCCGCCATGGAAACCTACATCGCCGGCATTTACGGCCCCATCGTGCGTGATCCGCAGCAGTGGGATTCCCCCATCGGGCGCAGCATCCTGCCTCCTCCAATGCGCGCCAGTGTGGAAAAAATCGTTCATGGTCACCCACCACCCTCAGCAGAGGAGCTTCAAAAGGCCAAAGCTCTGCTGCAACCTTTGCTGGACACCCGTGTCGCAGAGCGGGCCAAGGAGCTGGGCTTGGCTGGCAAGCAGCACAGCCTGGACTTTGTCACCGCTTCCGTGCTCGGTGTGTATCTTCTTGTCACTGCATTTTTGAGCCTGTTCTGCGCAGTCGCTTTTCGCGGAGGCCTGATGATGCGCATACTCAGCATCGCAGTGGTCAAAGATGACGGCAGTGATGCCACCCGCCTGCGCATGCTGTGGCGCAGCTTGATCGCCTGGTCGCCTGTCCTGCTGAGCCCCGTCCTGGCCTTGTTCTTCACGTCGTTCGTAGTGTCGCTCATGCAGATGGCCGGTGATCAGGCCATGACAAAGGGCATCGGTTTGAGCGCCATGGAACTGCTGCCTCTGGCTCTCGTCTTCGCCGCCATCCTCCCACGCGGGCGCGGCCTGCACGACAGCCTGTCACACACCTGGCTGGTGCCCCGCTAAAGCACGATGCCACGCACACGCTCAGCGCAGCGCTCGGGCCGCATGCTGTTGATGTAGGTGCCGCTGCCGAGTTCAAAGCCCGCTATCTGCGAGATGCGTGCAACGATGGAAATGTACCAGTGGAAGCACCCGGACACTTCTCCCACGGGAGCAGAACGAATCGTAAAGTTATAGTCCGGCGCACCTGCGGCTGCCTTGAGTCGGCGCAGCAGGCGGCTCAGCAGGCCCGCCAGTTCCTCGATATCCGCATCGCTGATCTCATCAAATGCCGCCTGATGCTTGCGCGGAAAAATCCAGGTGTGGTAGGGCGAGAGCGACGCATAAGGCATGAAGGCCACAAACGCCTCTCCGGCTTCGATGATGCGCTCTTCCGCCAGCAGCTCTTCGTGCAGCACCGTGCAATACAAGCACCCGCCCTCCAGTTCGTGAAAACGCCGTGCCTCCTGCAATCGCATGCACACCTGCGAGGACAGCACCGGCGCTGCCGTGATCTGCGAATGCGAATGCTCCAGAGAGCTGCCCGCGCGCTGCCCTTGGTTTTTGAAAATCACAATGCTCTCCACCATCGGGTGGCCGCGCAGCACCTGATAGCGTTCCCGGTACATTCGCAGCACCATCACCAAATGCGACGGATCCATCTCTCCAAGGTCAAGATCATGCCGCGGATGTTCCACCACCACCTCATGCACCCCGGAGGCGGACATGGATCGAAACGTCCCATGCTTCTTCCGCTGCACATCCAGAGTGGCGTCAAAGACGGAATATTTATTGGGCACCACACGCACCAGCCAGGAGCCATCCGGGGCTGTCACGCGGGCGATCTCCGCAGGAGTCCTCGCTTCATTGCCGATGCAGAAAGGGCAGTCGTCACGATGCGGCGGCCGCGTCAGATGCGACGCCGCCTGCGGATGAAAATCATCCGGCCTCAGCGCCCGCTCCGGAGCCATGACAACCCAATCAAGTGTGATGGGATTGAAACGCATTTCAGACATGGGCAAGGGCGGGTTGGGTCTACTCTAACGAGCAGACCTCACTTAGCTGGCAGAAAAAAGCCGCGCAAGTTTCCCTGCGCGGCTTTGTCTTTATTGATGCTGGGGCAAAGGCCTAATGTCAGCTTACTTTGCAGCCTTCTTGAGCGCGTCGGCCTTGTTGGTCAGTTCCCAAGTGAGGTCCTTGTCGTCGATCTTGCCGAAGTGACCGTAGTTGGTGGTCTTCGAGTAGATCGGGCGCAGCAGGTTGAGCTGCTTCACGATGTCAGCTGGCTTGAAGGAGAAGACCTTCAGAACTGCAGCAAGGATCTTCTCGTCATCGATGGTGCCGGTGCCAAAGGTGTCGACGTGCACGCTCACAGGCTCCGGATGGCCGATGGCGTAGGCAAACTGGACTTCGCACTTGGAGGCGAGACCGGAGGCCACCACGTTCTTGGCAACCCAGCGGCCCATGTAGGCGGCGCTGCGGTCCACTTTGGACGGGTCTTTGCCGGAGAAGGCACCACCGCCGTGACGGCCCATGCCGCCGTAGCTGTCCACAATGATCTTGCGTCCAGTCAGGCCGCTGTCGCCCTGAGGGCCACCGACGACGAACTTGCCGGTCGGATTGATGAGATACTCAGTCTCCTTCGTGAGCATGTCCTTCGGCAGCACCTTCTTGATGACCTGCTCGATGCAGAACTTCTCGATCTCGGCATGGCTCACATCCGCAGCGTGCTGCGTGGAGATGACGACGTTCACGATGCGCGTTGGCTTGCCGTCCACGTATTCCACGGAGACCTGGCTCTTCGCGTCAGGGCGCAGCCACTTGGCCAGCTTGCCAGCCTTGCGGATGCGTGTCAGCTCACGGCCAAGGCGGTGAGCATACATGATCGGCGCAGGCATCAGCTCTGGCGTGTCATCACACGCAAAACCAAACATGATGCCCTGGTCACCCGCACCCTGCTCGCCGTGCTTCTTGCCTTCGGCTTCAGCGGCGTCCACGCCCTGGGCGATGTCCGGGCTCTGGATGGTGAGGTAGTTGTTGATGAAAAGCTTGTCGGCGTGGAACACGTCGTCGTCATTGGTGTAGCCAATGCCGCGCACGGCGTCACGGATGACTTTGCCGACGTTGATGACTTCGTCGATCGGCTTGGTGGTGCCGTTCTTCTTGTTCTGCAGTTTCGGGATGGTGATTTCACCACCGACGACGACCACGTTGCTCTTCGCAAAGGTCTCGCAGGCGACGCGGCTCTTCGGGTCGATCGCAAGGCATGCGTCGAGGATGGCGTCAGAAATGGTGTCGCAAACTTTGTCAGGATGGCCTTCGCCGACGGACTCGGACGAGAAGATGTAGCTACGGGACATGATGGTGGTCGTATGGGTTATATGGACGAATCATGATTTGATGATGCGTCCTGTGGAAGCCGGGAGAGTATTCCCCAAAACGGGGGCGTCAATGTGGATTTCACGCCCACGGCTGGGTGCGATCTGGATAGGTGCAGGCGGATTGTACCAGATAAGGCCGCCACAAGCCCTCGTTTACCTCGCATGCGAAGTATTCTACTCCTTGCACTTTTGGGTTCTCTCCTCGGCTCTGCCACCGCAGAAAGACCCAACGTCCTCTGCATCGTCGTCGATGACATGGGCTGGGGCGACGTCTCCTGCTTTGGCGGGCAAGTATCCACGCCCAACATGGACCGATTGGCCAAGGAAGGCATGCAGTTCCGGCAGTTCTATGTGGCCTCCCCCATCTGCTCAGCATCACGCTGCGCCATGATCACCGGGCAGTTCCCGGCACGCTGGCGGATCACGAGTTATCTGCAAACCAAGGCGGGGAATCGCAAATGTGAGCAGGCAGATTTTCTCGATCCTCAGGCACCCTCCCTGCCCCGCGCCTTCCACGAAGCAGGCTACGCCACCGCCCACATCGGCAAATGGCACCTCGGCGGCGGCCGTGATGTGACGGACGCCCCCAAATTCGCCGCCTATGGCTACGACGTCGGCCTGGGCACCCATGAAAGCCCGGAGCCCGCCGCAGCACTTGGCTTGAAGACGATGCCCTGGGAAACCAAACGCGAACCCCAGCAGGTGCCCCGACACGAACGCACGCGCTGGATGGTGGATGAGACGCTGAAGTTCATTCAGCAACACTCAACCCAGCCCCGCTTCGTCAATTTATGGCTCGATGACGTCCATACCCCTTATCGTCCCATCGACGGCAAGGATGATCGTGCTCTCCCGGCGAAATACCGCGACGTGCTCGTCGAAACAGATCGCCAGATCGGCCGTCTCATCGACGCACTGCCCCCAAACACCCTCATCCTCCTCTGCGGTGACAACGGCCCCGAACCCACGCTGGAACACACCCGCACCAAGGGCCTGCGCGGCATGAAATGGAGTCTTTATGAAGGCGGCATCCGCACACCGCTCATCGTCCGCTGGCCCGGCACGGTGCCGGCAGGCGCAGTGAATGACACCACCGTCTTCAGCAGCGTCGATTTCATGCCCGCCCTCTGCGCCCTGGCTCAGATCAAAGCTCCCGCAACCGATCAAGATGGCGAAGACATAAGTGGCGCTCTGCGCGGGGGAAAAATCGTGCGCCACAAGCCTCTCCTCTGGGAATACGGCCGCAAACCCGGCGAGGCAGGCAAAGTCAAAAACGGCTTTCCCTACCCCAAAGAGCCGGATTCCAAATCTCCCAACGTCGCCATCCGCGACGGTGAATGGAAGCTCCTTGTCAACGCAGACGGCACGCAAACCGAGCTCTACCACCTTATTCGCGACCCCAACGAAACCACCAACCTCGCCGAGACTGAAAAAGACACCGCCGAACGCCTGAAAAAAGCCGCTTTGGGCTGGCGGAAAGCTTTGCCGTGAAATTTCCCCTCGCCAGCCGAAAAAATGCCACTAGGATGCGCGCCCCCTTCCCCCGACCATGTCCGAACCCAAGAATATCCTCCGCCTGGGACTGCCCAAAGGCAGCCTGCAGGAGCCGACGCTTGAATTATTCAAGCGCGCTGGGTTCAACATTGTCGTCTCCTCCCGCTCCTACCGCCCTTCGGTGGATGACTCTGAGCTGGAGCTCCGCCTGCTGCGCGCCCAGGAGATCGGTCGCTATGTGGATCACGGCTTCCTGGACTGCGGCATCACCGGTCGCGACTGGATCGTGGAAAACAACGCAGATGTCGAAGTCATCACCGACCTGCGCTACAGCAAGGCCACTTCCTGGCCCACCCGCTGGGTGCTCGTCGTGCCGGATGATTCCCCCGTTCAGTCCGTCAAGGACTTGCAGGGCAAGCGCATCGCCACCGAAGCGGTCGAGATGACCAAGAAATACCTCGCCAAACACGGTGTCGAAGCCGAGGTCGAATTTAGCTGGGGTGCCACGGAAGTGAAGGTGCCCGAAATGGTGGATGCCATCGTGGACATCACCGAAACCGGCTCGTCCCTGCGCGCGAACAAGCTGCGCATCGTGGACACGCTGATGGAAAGCTACCCCCAATTTGTCTCCAGCAAACCTGCCGCCCGTGATGAATGGAAACGGCAGAAAATGGAGACACTCGTGCTGCTGCTCAAAGGTGCGCTCGAGGCCCGCCACAAGGTCGGTCTCAAAATGAACGTACCCGCGAAACAGCTGCAGGAGGTGGTCGCATGCCTGCCGTCTCAGCGCTCGCCCACCGTTTCTACGCTCGCCAGCCAGGATTGGGTGGCCGTGGAAACGGTCATCGACGAAGCCACCGTGCGGGTCATCATCCCACGGCTGAAGTCGCTGGGGGCCGAGGGTATTGTGGAATACCCTCTCAATAAAGTCGTCCACTAGATCAACGCCAACACAACAGGAGAACACGAACATGGGATCGCTCAAAAAGCGGAGAAAAACGAAGATCAACAAGCACAAGCGCAAGAAGCGCATGCGCGCGAACCGTCACAAGAAGCGTTTGCGCTACAAGTCGTAACCGCTAGCCTTCCCGGCATGGCTCCTCTCCGCAGTGCGATTCGATTTCATCGAGACGCAGGAAGCTTTGTCATGCCCGGGTACGGCTCGGTTGGCAGGGCTCTGTGGCCCTGTCTCACGATGGGTCTTGCCGCCTTCTTTGGCTCCCTCCTTTCAGGTTACGCTGCAACACCAGCGGACCTGTCCTTGGGAGCCAGAGCGGCAGACACATCAGACCTGCAACTATCTCCAGCATCTGCCTCCAGGGCAGATGTCTTGGCGCATTACACTGCCGCGCTCCAGTTTGAAGCCTCCGGGAAACTGAGGCAGGCGCTGAATCATTATCTGGCCGTTTTCAAAGCTGACCCGGGCAACTCGGATCTGGCAGCGCATACCGCCGGGATTGCCATGCAATTCCAAGGCCGCGATGCTGCCGTCAAAATCCTCGAGGACGCCGTGCGTGCCAGCCCTCGCACTCCCGCGCCGCTGCTCAATCTCGCACGCTTCGCCAGCACCTACCCGCCGGAGGACCTGTTCGTCAAAGACGACGTCCCATCCAAGGCCGTGGCCGAAGCCCTGGCCAAATTTCCCACGCATGCCGAAGTCTACGAGACCGCCGTCATGCTGCACCTCACCCACAACGAGCGTGACAAGGCCATCGCCGTCATGACGCAGGCCGCCAATCAGAACAGCCGCGATCCACAGTACTGGCTGGCCACCGGACACACCGCCGAACGCGTATGGCCGCTCGGTCAGGCCGAGTTCGCCACGGAGTACCGCCAGCGCGTGGCCCCGTTTTTTGAAAACGCCCTCAAAACGGCCACCAAAGCCGAAGCTGAGCAGGTCACCCTCGAAGTCGCCCGTCAGTACCTCCTGACCAACGATCCCGAGCGTGCCCGGCAGCTCTGTGAAAAACTGGCGGCCGAATACAACAATCTCGACGCCCGCAAATTGCTCTACCGCCTCTACGTGGCCGCCGAACAAAAAGAAAAGGCGCTCACCACTCTGGAGCAAGTCGTCAAACAAGCACCGGATGACGCCGAAATGCAGCGCCTCCTGGCCAGTGAGTACGACAAACTCAAGCAGCCCGAAAAGGCCATCGCCCACCTTCAAGCCGCCATTCAAAACGGCGGCGGCGAGATCGGCGACTACGTCAAACTCGGCTGGGAGCTCTACCAGACACAAAAGTTCGATGACATGGTCCGTGTCGGCCAGCGCAGCGTGCGCCTGTTTCCCGATCATCCCCTCGTGCACTACCAGCTCGCGATCGCCCATCGCGCCCGTGAGGAATGGGGCCCGTCGGTGCAGCACTTCGCCGAAGCCGAGCAGTTCGCCAGTTCCACTCAGAACGAACTGCTGGACCACCTCTTCTACTATCAGTACGGCATCACGCTCGAACGCCTCGCTCGCTACGAGGACGCCTCACGCATGCTGGAAAAATCCATCACGCTGACTCCGCGCGAAGAAGCCAAGGCAGCCGCCAACACCATGAACTTCCTCGGCTACATGTGGCTGGATGTCGGCACACACCTCGACAAAGCAGGCGAGCTCATCACCAAGGCCAACGAACTGCTGCCCGACCAGCCCGCCTACATCGACAGCCTCGGCTGGTTCCACTACAAAAAGGGCAACTACCCCGGCGCTCTCAAGGAATTTCAGCGCGCCGAAGCCCTCATGCAGCCCGTCACTCCGGAAGATGCCGAGATCCTCGAACACATCGGTCTCACCCATCAGGCCCTCGGCGACAAAGCCAAAGCCCTCAGCTATCTCGAACGCGCCGAGTCCCTCAAGACCCCCGATTTAAAAGCCCGCAAGCGCATCGAAAACGAGCTGCTGAAAATCAAAGGCGGCAAATCGGATACGGAGAAGAAATAGAGCGGAGCGCGCGCACTACGTTAGCGCATTTTAATTCGTCTCGCGCCCGACCCATTCGAGGCATCCAAAGCCGCTCTCCCTCTCCCCGCCCCTGACACACGACGAAAACGAATATTTTACTCCGGGGAGAGGGCCGGGGTGAGGGGAAAAAGAAAACCCCTCACCAGCATGGAATGCCCACCTCACCTCGCCCCCAAGGGTGTCTTGGGCATGGCCGATAAAATCATCAAAATCCTAATCCTCCTCCAGCCGTTCATCACTGTCGATGAACATCCAGCACAGTGCTGCCAGCAGGTAGGTTGCTGCGGCGACATACATCACCTTGTCCCAGCTTTGGTGCGTCAGGTTCATCAGCCACGGCACCGCCACGCCACCGAGCGCGCCGCCGAGATTGCCGATCATGTTCATGCTGCCGGAAACCGATCCAGCCAGCTTGCCGCCCACCTCCATGCACGCGCCCCAGGCACCCGGCATGGACAGATCATTGAAGAAACCCGAAAAGCCCAGCGCCAGCATCGCATACGTGGGATTGTTCAGCGTCGTGGCCAGGATGATCATCCCGCCCGCCGCCAGCATGCCCAGTACGCCGATCGTGCGCCGCGCCCGGCTCAAACTGGTAGACTTGGCCGACATACGACGCGCCACGACTCCACCGATGAAGCAGCCGATGCCTCCAAGGAACAGCGGCAGGCCATTCAAGATCGAAGTCCACGTGTCCTTCATGTCCATCTTCAGCTCCAGCTCCATGTACTTCGGCATCCAGGTGATGTAAAAGTACCACACGTAGCTGATGCAGAAGTAATACACCCACAGCAGCAGCACCGACTTGGTCGTGAAAAGCCGTTTCCAAGGGATCGATGCGTGCCCGCCGCTCAGATTTTTTTGCGCTTCCTCCAGCAGTTCGCATTCAGCCGCATTCACTCCCTTGTGGTCTTTCGGATTGTCCCGGAACCACACGTAAAAACAGATCGCCCAGACCACGCCCAGTCCGGCAAAGAGCACGAAGGTGTTCCGCCAGCTCATAAAGCTCAAGATCCACACCACCAGCAACGGCGTGAAGGCACCACCCCAGCGCGCCGCCATCCACGTGATGCCCTGCGCCACACCATGCTCACGCTCCGGCAGCCATACGCTGAACATCTTCGCGATGTTCGGAAACCCACCCGCCTCACCAGCTCCAAACAAAAATCGGCACACAATCATCGACGCCAGATTCCACGCATAACCCGTCGCCGCCGTGAACACGCTCCAGAACATCACCACGCGCAGCAGCACCCGCCGCGGCCCCCACTTGTCCCCCAGCCAGCCGCCTGGAATCTCAAAAAGCGCATACGCCAGCGTGAATGCCGAGAACACATAGCCCATCTGCGTGTCATCAAACCCCAGATCAGTCTGAATGAACGGCCGCGCCTTCGAAATGCACACCCGGTCGATGTAATGAATGATGCCGAGCATCACGGCAAAAACGATCACGCCATAGCGCGTGCGGGTGGGGCGAAGGGTCGATTCCATGGACGGGTTGGGAAAGCGCGCATGCTGCCACGCGGCCTGACTCAACGTCAACTCCTCAAACAATCCATCACGGCTCTCCCACCGTAGGATTCTCCACCACAATGGCGCTCGCCTTCACCGCCCGCGTCAGCACCTCCTTCGGCTGCTTGCCGCTGGGCACCAGCTCATGCGCCATGCCCTTGTAGCGCAGCGGCTTGTAGCCAAGCGCCAGCAGCGCATCCAGCGGCGCCTGCTTGAGGCCGGGCTTCCAATAGTCCGGCCCGCCGCCGGTTTCATAATAATAGATCCAGGTGTGCTGCGGATCATACCATCCGGCGCAGAGGATCACATGCCGGTGCGGAATGTTCAGCACATCCCCGGGCTGCAACTCCTGCGCGCTTCCGAGTTCCGCACATACCGCCGGTAGACGGCTCGTATCATGCACGCTCGGCAGTTTCAGACAGCGCGACACAAATCCCGAGCAATCCACCCCCGCAGCCTGAGCGCTCACAGCCGCATTGTCGGCACGCCGTTTCTCTGGCGATGACACATCCCCTCCGGCGCTGCCATTCGCGATGGATTGATCAAACGACGCAGGATCATCAAACCCACCCCACTTGTACGGCACCCCGCTGTTCATCTCCCCCGGCACCCACCAGCCCTTGCGCTCATGCTGCGGTTCGTGCGTCACATCCGGCGTGTTGACGAGCACCCCCGCCTTGTCCTTCCCGTGCAGAATGTTCCGCGCAAACGGCTGCCACGTGTGATTCGCAAACCGTTGCGCAATCGCCATCGCCTCATCCGGCGTGACCTGTGAAGGCGCAGCCGGATCTCCTGGAATCAGCGGCGCAGAGGCAGCATCAGGCTTCAACGTGGCGTTGCAGCTCGTCAGAACAAGCATCAGGGCGGGGAGGGCACACTTCATCGGGCCGGATGATGCGAGGTCTGCGCGCCGGGTCAACCGATTGCGCCCGTCCATGTGGTTGACCTGCCCGTTCTCGATTGCAGAATGCGTCCATGCCCTCCCGCCTCCGCCTCGCTGGCTTCCTGCTGCTGGCCGCCTTCGCCCTGCGAACGCATGCCGCACCCGCCAAGCCCTCTGCACGCACTGCCCTCGTCATTGGCAATGCGAAGTACGAAGCCGCCGTGGGTCCGCTGCGCAACACCGGCAACGATGCCAAAGCCGTGGCCAAAACCCTGCGTGATCTCGGCTTCGCGGTGATAGAAAAACATGACGTCACCCGCGATCAACTGCTGCGCGCCGTGGTGGAATTCCGCGCCACTCTGACCGGTGCCGAAGTCGGCCTCTTTTATTACGCAGGCCACGGCATCTCCGTCGCAGGCTCAAACTACCTGCTCCCCATCAAATCCGGCTACACCTCCGAAGGAGCCGACGATGTCACCCTGCGCCTGCTGGCAGAAACCAAACTCTTCAACGTCGAGCAGGCCGTGGCCGACATGAAATCCTCCGGTGCCCTCTGCAACCTCGTCATCCTCGATGCCTGCCGCACCACAGCCGTCGCACGCACTGGACGCACCCGCGATACCACCAGCCCCGGCGGCCTGAGCGAGATGAAACCACCCGCCGGATCGCTCATCGCCTTCGCCACCGATGCCGGGCAGACCGCCCTCGATGGCGATGGCACCAACGGCCTCTACACCGAAGAACTCCTCAAAAACCTGCGCACCCCCGGCTTGACGGTCGAGCAGGTCTTCAAACGCACCCGTGCTGGCGTGCTCGAACGCTCGAATGGCGGACAGATTCCGGCGGAATACTCACGCCTCGTCGGCGAAGACGTCTTCCTCGCCGGCCAGTCTCCCGCCGCGCCCCCTATGGTGGCATCGCTTCCAGCTCCAGCCGCTCACGTAGAATCACCCCCATCTCCGCCACGGTCAGTCACTCCTCTCGCGCTGCCCACTCTAAAGGAAGTCGCAAAGCTCGCCAACGCTGGCAAAGCCCGTGAATGTGTCGAGGCTTTGCAGCAGATCTCAAAGTCCAAAGGCCCCGGTGACTATGCCTCTCTGCCCATCGAAGTGCTGCTGGATCGCGTGAAGGAGGACCTCAAAGACACCTCCACCGCCTCTCCCGCCGTCGAAACCGCCGCCACCACCTGCGAGCTCATCCTCCAAGCCCTGCGCGACTGCCTGCCGCCGGATCATGAGAAGAAGATCCCCTTCACCGCCAAGGCGCTGAACCGCCGTGGCGATACCCTCCTGCTGCTCGGTCGTGCCGACGAAGCCCTCGAAGCTTACAACGCCGCCCTCCCGCTCACCCCCGACGATTCCTACATCCTCTACAATCGCGGCCGCGCCCATCTCGCCCTCGGCAGCACGGATGCCGCCAAGGCTGATTTTACCGAAGCTGCGAGCACCAAATACCATCAGCTCAAAGCCCGCAAACTGGCGGAAGAAGCCCTCACCAAACTCAAATAATTCCACCATGGCGAAATCCTGGAGCGAAAAGTTTGCCCATCCGCCGAAGCCCACCGTCTCCCGGTTGGGAAAGCCCTATGCCGGACATGCTGAAGGCGAAAAGATGCTGATCCCCACCCCCGCCTTGGTGGCCGCCTATGTGGCCCAGATTCCCCCGGGAGAATCACGCACCATGCCACAGCTGCGGGAAGATCTCGCCGCCGCTCATCAGGCAGATTTCACCTGCCCTCTCACCGCCGGCATCTTCCTGCGTATCGCTTCCGAATTCGCCTGGGAGCAGCATCAAAACGGGAAACCATTGGAAGACATCACCCCCTTCTGGCGCGCAGTCGATGTGAAATCCCCCATGGCCAAAAAGCTGGCTTGCGGCCTGGATTTCATCCTCCAGCAGCGCAGCCTCGAAGGCACTGCGTGAGTTGCGCACTTACTCATGCCACGTCCGCGCCACCCGCTCAATACTGAGCGCCTTGCCCGTGGCAGGATCAATGGTGATCAGCGCCCCATTCACCCGCACCGCACCGCTCCCCACGCCAAACCTTGTCGGCATCATGCTGTGAAAGCGTTCCAGCACCGGCTCGATCTGACTGCCGATGACGCTGTCCATCGGCCCGCACATCCCCGCATCGCTCTGAAACGCGGTCCCTTTCGGCAGCACCCGTTCGTCAGCCGTGGGTACATGGGTATGGGTGCCCACCACCCCAGAGACTTTGCCATCCAGATGCCAGCCCATGGCGACTTTCTCGCTTGTGGCCTCAGCATGGAAATCCACAAAGATCACCGGAGTTTCTTCACGCAGCTTTTCCACAAGGGCGGTGATGGCCGGGAAAGGGTTGTCGAGCTGCTGATTCATGAACGTGCGCCCCTGCAGGTTCACCACCGCCACTTTGCACTTCTTCGATTCTAACACGACGAAACCGTTGCCCGGTGTGCCCTCGGGGTAGTTCATCGGCCGCAGCATGCGCGGCTCATCGGCCAGATACGGCACAATCTCCCGCTGATCCCAGATGTGATCTCCGCTGGTCACCACGGCAGCCCCGGCTCGCATGAGGCTGATGGCGATCTTCGGCGTGATGCCCCGTCCTCCCGCTGAGTTTTCACCGTTGACCACGATGAAGTCGAGCTTCAGTTCCTCCTTGAGCACAGGCAGCAGCAGCCCGACCGCCTTGCGCCCCGGCTCACCCACCACATCGCCCAAAAAGAGAAGGCGAAAGAGTCCATCCGCACTGTCAGCCGTATTGTCATTCATCGTGGCGCTACTTAGTAGATGATGAAGCCGGGGATCAAGTCTAGGATGCACTTTATGATGATGAAACGAATGCTGTGTGGCTGCGCGCTGCCGGTCATGCTCGCGTCCGTAATGGTGACGCCGGGCATGGCGCAGACGATTGTGCCCGCACCCACCCCAGCGGCCCCTTTGACGCCTTCCCAGGTGACCCCGGGCCCCGCGCCAGCAGCGCCTCCCCCTGCCCCCACGAGCCCAGCCAGACCGTCTGCACCCGCTGCCACTGCCAGTCCCTCACAGGTGGCACCCGCCCCCGTTCCGGCCACGCCCCCTTCTGTCCCGGCGATCGCCCCCGTACAGCCCACGCCTCCCCCACCCCCGGCACGTCTGGACCGCCTGAGCCCCCTCGGCACCAAGCCCGACTGGCTCAAGCTGCAGTCCTTTCATCAAACACTCACCCGCAGCGAATTCGAAGCCGCCATGCGGGAGGTTTATTCCGACGGCTCCCCCTTCCCTCCACCGTGGAAGCTGGAGCCCGACGGCGTGGTCATCAAAACAGGTGACTCTGTCAAGCCGGAAGCCCGCATCGCCTTTGCCTCCCGCTCCGAAGCGCCGCTGCCCGGCACCCGCACCTGGAGAGCTGCGGCTGAAATGTCCCCGCTCAATGGCCGCCCCCTGCTCAGCGACATTCACATCGCCATCGACCCCGGTCATATCGGCGGCGCTTACGCCCAGATGGAGGAGCGCATGCTGAGCTTTGCCCCTGGCGAATCCATTCAGGAGGGCAATCTCACCCTCACCACCGCGCAAGTCCTCGCCGAACGGCTCAAGGCTCTCGGAGCCTATGTCTCACTCGTGCGCGATCGTGCCGAACCTGTGACACCGCAGCGCCCCTCCGATTTCGTCATCCAGGCGCGTCAGCTCCTCGTCGACGCCGGCTTTCCGCTGCCCCAGGAAAATTACACCGGTGTCACCGGAGATGCGAAAATCCTCACCGTGCAGTGGCAGAGCGAAAAGCTCTTCTACCGCGTGAGCGAGATCCACGCGCGCGGCGAGAAGGTCAACGCCACCATCAAGCCCGACGTGGTGCTCTGTCTGCACTTCAATGCCGAAGCCTGGGGCGATGCCACCGCACCGCAGTTCTCGCCAATGAATCACATGCATGTGCTCGTGAACGGCTGCTACTCACCTCTCGAACTCGAGCAGCAGGACGTACGCTTCGAAATGTTCCGCCGCCTCTTCTCCCGCGTTCATCAGGAAGAGCTCCCGCTTGCCGAAGCCGTCGCCAATAGCATGCGTCTGGCCACCGGCCTGCCAGCCTACGTTTACACCACGCCCAATGCCCGGCGTCTCGGCACAAACTCCTATGTGTATGCACGGAATCTGCTGGCCAATCGCCTCTATGACTGCCCCGTCGTCTACCTCGAACCCTACGTCATGAACAACGAGGAGACCTACCACCGCCTGCTGCGCGGTCATTTCCTCGGCCGCACCCTCATCGCAGGGCGGCTGCAAACCAGCGCCATCGAGGACTACGTGCAGGGAGTCGTCAAAGGCATCGTCGCCTACTACCAGAAAAACCGCCAGCCATGAAAGTGCTCATCGCAGGATGTGGATTCGTGGGCGAGCGCGTCGCCGATCTCCTGCATGCCGCCGGGCATGAGGTCATCGGCCTGACGCACTCCCCAGAATCCGCCGCACGCCTCGCCATGGTCAAACCCTGGCGCACGGAGTCCTGCGACATTTCAAACAGTGCCGATGTCATGGCACTCGCTGCCAAACTCAACGCCAGCAGCATTGACACCGTCATCCATTGCGCTAGTTCCAGCCGTGGTGGGGCAGAGATGTACCAGTCCGTCTATGTCGATGGCATGCGCCATCTCACCCAGTCCTTCCCCGCCGCCTTTCCGCTCTACACCAGCAGCACCAGCGTCTACCCCCAGGTGAACGGCGAAACCATCGACGAAACCAGCTTTGCCGATCCTGACCGCGAAACCGGCCGCCTGCTGCGCGAGGCCGAGAACATCGCCCTCAATACGCAGGGCGCAGTCGCACGACTCGCCGGTATCTACGGTCCGGGGCGTTCCTTTGTTTTGAAGAACCTGCTCGAAGGAAAGGCCGCCATCGAAGGCAATAACGGCCAGGGCCGCATCCTCAATCAAATCCACGCCGATGATGCGGCCAGCGCGCTCGTGCACCTCGTCACGCAACGGCTGAGCGGCATCTACAACATCGTCGACGATGCCCAGATGACACAGCGCCAGTGTGTGGAGCGTTTGTGCTCCATCTTTGGTGTCAAAATACCCGGAACACGCGAGCCTGACCCCAATCGCAAACGCGGCTGGAGCCACAAGCGCGTCTCCAACACCAAGCTGCATGCCACCGGCTGGGCGCCGCGTTACCCAAGTTATTTTGATGCCCTGCGTGACGATCCCGACCTCGCCTCCTCCATCCTCGATCTCGTTCAAACCTCCGGCGAAACTCTCCCGTCCCGCCAGCCCAATATTCTTCTGATCGGCCTCATGGGTTCAGGCAAGACCACCGTCGGCCGCATCGTCGCGCACATGATCGGCTTCCAGATCATCGACACTGATCATCTCATCGCCGACACCGTCGGGAAAAGCATCCCTGACATTTTTGCCACGGAAGGCGAGGCCGCATTCCGCCAGCATGAATCCGCCGCCCTGCGTTCGCTGCTGGGCAGGCGCGGCTGCGTCATCGCCACCGGCGGCGGCATCGTCACCCAGCCGCGCAATCTGGCCATCCTCCGTCATCTTGGTTACATCGTCTGGCTGGACGCCGATCCGGAGCGCCTCGCACGCCGCACGGCAATGAACACCAATCGCCCGCTGCTCAACGGCGAGGAAAATCCCAAGGCCAAACTCGAGCGCCTTCTGACCGAGCGCAAACCACTCTACAAAGGCCTTGCCGATCTGCGCATCAAAACCGCCGAGCTCACGCCCCAGGAAACCGCTTATGGCGTCATGGAAAGCGCCCGCGTCTTCTTTGCCCGCAGGCAAAAAATCGAATCAGTGAGCTGACAGATTCAACTCCAGTTGATCCTCCGCCCCCAGCGCCCGCGCATCATGCCCGCGCAGACGAAGCTCCGCGGCAAACTCACGGGTCGAACCATGCACCAGATAAATGCGCCTTGGTTTCACCAACTCAATCGTTTCATGCAGTTCAGGATGGTCCGCATGATCACTCAACGGCAGCGCCAGATCGACACCATACCGATACTTGGCGCTCGGCTGAATGGCCCAGCCCGACAGCATCGCCGTCCGCATCTTGGGCAGATCCAGTTTGGATCCCGGCGGAAACACCAGCACATGCCCTGCGGCCTCGTCGGCATTGAACAGCCGCCACGGCGGCAGCTTCCCCAGATGCGGCGCCAGCACCTCAGTGATCTGCGCCACACTGGGGTGCACCATCACCGGCAGCCCCTCATCTCCCAGCGCACAAAGAATTTCCTGCGCCTTGCCCAGCGAGTACCCCTGCAGCACCGGGATGCCGCCATCACGCAGCGTATCGCGCACAAACGCCAGCATCTGCGCGATCACATCCTCCGCCGGTGGAAAGCGATACTTCGGCAGTCCAAATGTCGTCTCCATGATCAGCGTGTCCGCCTGCATCAGCTCGCAGCGCTCCGCACTCAGCCCCTGCCGCAGTTTGTAGTCACCCGTGTAAAGCAAGGTCGCTCCGTCCGCCTTGCGCGTCAGATGCAGCATCGCCGAACCCGTGATGTGCCCCGCAGACAGCAGCCGCATCTCCCAGCCTTCCCACTCGAACAGCTCCCGCATCTGCGGCGACACCACCCTACCCCCTTTTTTCACCGATTTCCGCACCACCATGAGCTGATGCGTGATCTCCGAACAAATCGTCAGCCCATGCCGCGCCACATGGTCGCTGTGCGCATGCGAAACAAACGCCCTCTCCTTCCCAAAATGCGGATCCAGCCACAAATCCGCCTCCGGCAGATAAATGCCGCGTGGATGCGTGACTTCGATGAGCGGGGGCATTTCAATCCTGGGTCACTTCCGGATACTGCTGCCGCAAAAACACGAGATCCGCCGCATCCTTCTCACGATGCGTGTTTTTCTTCATGCGCCACAAGAGCCTCGGCGAGGCAAAGGGGATCGGAACGCCTTGCACGGTGCGAATCACCACGTCTTTAGAAGCTTCTGCATAGTCGATTCCGGAGGCGGACTTCATCAGATCCACGACGATTTCATCGGCCACTCGCACCACGACATATTTGCCCACTTCCCCTGGCTGAAGCTGAAGCACCGCCTTGTCTGGCAAGGATTCAAGACAGCGAAACACCTTGGCTTCATTTGCGAGTTCGGTGTCGAACAACAGATCCACATCGCCTGTGGTTCGGCCGTAACCAGCATACATGATCGCAAAGCCGCCCACGATCATGTATCGGGCGCCGGATTCGTTGAGCAGTCGGCACATGGCCACCAGATCCTCCTCCGTGGGAGCCCGTGAGACTAGCTCGCCTTCCTGAGGTTCTGCATCTTCAACATCCATGTGTCAGCCTCTTCGTGTGAATGAAATCGGTAAACGCCCCGAGGGCACACTCCACGCTGCTGGCTGGTGAGAACCTGATTCAGCGTTTTTTGCAACCCCGCCCCAGATGGCGGCACGCGCCGCCCTACGGTCTTGCCGATGAATTCTTCGACGTTGACGACAGGCCTGGGCTGCATGGAGAGCAAATTAGACGCAGGGCATGAAGTTGCAAGGCCGGGCATCCGGCCCCAAGAATGCGCATGGCCTCCCTCGCCGATCAACTCACCTCTCTTCTCGGTCCTGACCGCGTTTCCATCACGCAAACCGACATCGCCACTCACAGCACGGACAAATGGTTCGCCTCGAACCCACCTGACGTTGTCGTTCATGCCGAATCCACCGCCGAAGTCTCCGAGGTGCTGCGCTTTGCCAACGCAAACAAGATTCCCGTCACACCCCAGGGTTCACGCGTGGGCTATGTCGGTGGCTGTGTGCCGCTGCAGGGCGGCATCGCGCTGTCGGTCGCCCGGATGAACAAGATCAAGGAGATCACCCTCGCCGACGGCGTGGCAGTGATCGAACCGGGCGTCATCACCGGCCATCTGCAAAGCGAAGTGCGCAAACTGGGCTGGTTCTATCCGCCTGACCCCGCCTCTCTCAAAGAATGCTCCCTCGGCGGCAACATCGCCACAAACGCAGGCGGCCCGCGCTGCCTGAAATACGGCGTCACCCGTCACTACGTGCTCGGTTTGGAAGCGGTGCTGGCAGACGGCTCCATCGTCAAGGCGGGCGGACGCTGCCACAAAAACAAAACAGGCTTCGACCTCGTCGGCCTCATGGTGGGCAGCGAAGGCATGCTCGGTGTCGTCACCGAAGCCACCCTGCGTCTGATCCCGCATCCACCCATGCGCGCGATGCTCTCCGCAGGCTTCAACTCTTTCGCCGAAGCCGCAAATGCCGTGCAGCGCATCCTCGGCAGCGGTTTCCTCCCCAGCGCGCTCGAAATCGCCGACAAATTCACCCTGCGTGCCGCACGCGAGTATCTCGGTGCCTCCGTCACCCCGGAAGGAGATGCGCATCTCCTCGTCGAGATCGACGGCCAGGCCGATTCGGTCAAAGGCGAGATCGACCAACTTGCGAAGCTCGTGGAAAGCCTTGGCAGCATCTGTCTGAACAAAGCCATGGGCGATGAAGCCTGCGAAGCATTCTGGAAACTGCGCCGTGAATTCAGCTACAGCCTGCGCAACACCGGCCTGATCAAACTGAACGAAGACATCGTCGTACCACGCGGCCGCCTCGTGGATCTGGTCGATTTCGCGGAGACCCTCCAAAGCGAAACCGGTTTCCCGGTCGCCTGCTTCGGCCATGCGGGCGATGGCAACATCCACGTCAACATCATGGTCCCCACCATGGACGATCCCGCGATCCGCGAACGCGCCGAGGTCGCTCTCGACAAACTCTTCCATCAAGTCATTGCCTGGAACGGTGCCATCACCGGCGAACACGGCATCGGCATCGCGAAAAAGCGCTGGTGGCGTGATGCGGTCTCCCCCGCCTCTCATGAAACCCACCTGCGTATCAAGGCCGCGCTTGATCCCAACGGCATTCTGAACCCCGGCAAGTTTCTCGGCTGATGCCGCAGGCCTGCAAGATCGCTCCCTCCAACTCTGTTCCATTCCACTAACCATGACCAAACTGCTCATCCCGACCCTGTTGCTCGCGCTGCCCTTGTGCGCGGCTGATTTGAAGTTCAAAAAGTTCACCCTGACCGAGGAATTTGTAGCCGAAGGCGCGCACTTTGCAGATTTCGATCATGACGGTCAGAACGACGTCTGCTCCGGCCGCTTCATCTGGAAGGGCCCCGAATTCAAAGAACGGGTTGAGTTTGCACCGAAGTTCGAAAAAGAGCCCTACGATCCGGCCAAGGGCTACAGCGATTTCTTCCTGACCTACAGCTATGACTTCAACGGTGACGGCTGGAGCGACATCATGGCCTATTCCTGGCCGGGCAAGGAAACATGGGTGTTTGAAAACCCGCAGAACAAAGGTGGAGAATGGAAGCGCCACACCATCTTCGAGGTCACGGACAACGAATCCCCCGATTTCAAAGACGTGAATGGCGACGGCAAACCCGAACTCCTCTGCCACACCGGCGGTCAGCTTGGCTATGCTGAAATCGACTGGTCCAATCCCTTCGGCAAAGCCCGCTTCCGCCCGATCTCCCCAAAATCACCAGAGAACGACAAGAAGTACTTCCGCTACACTCACGGCTATGGCGTGGGCGATGTGAATGGCGACGGCCGTCCTGACATCCTCGACAAGGAAGGCTGGCGCGAACAGCCCGCAGACACCAAAGCCGACAGCGACTGGGTCTTTCATCCTCAGCTCTTTACCGTGGCAGGTGGCCGCGGCGGCTCCTTCATTCTCGTTTACGATGTGAACGGCGACGGTCGCAACGATGTGATCAGCAGCTATGATGCGCACGGCTACGGCTTCGGCTGGTTCGAGCAAAAAGCCGACGGCACCTTCGCCGAGCACAAGCTCATGGGAGCCACCGTCGAAGAAAGCCCGGTGGGCGTGAAATTCAGCCAGCTCCACGCCATGCAACTCGCCGACATGAACGGCGACGGCATCATGGACGTGGTCACCGGCAAGCGCCGCTGGGCCCACGGCCCCCTCAAAGACGATGAGCCGAATGCAGCCCCGGTGCTCTACTGGTTCGAAATCAAACGCAGCGGCAAAGAAGCGCAGTTCATCCCTCATCAAATTGACGACAACAGCGGTGTTGGCACCCAGGTGACTCCAGGCGACGTCAACAAGGACGGCAAAATGGACGTCGTCATTGGCAACAAGAAGGGCGTGTTCGTCTTCCTGCAGGAATAAGCAACTCAGTGCAGCACATCGCCCGCGTGCAGCGGGTGCCCGCGCAGGAAGTCGGCGGCAGACAAACGTCTGCCGCCTTCTATTTGGACCTCGCTCAAATTGAGCAGGCCGTTGCCACAACTTACCAAAATGCCGTCGGCATTTGCGCTGACAATCGTGCCCGGTGCAGGACAAGCATCCGCATTGGCGATGACCTGCGCGCGGTGAATCTTCATCTGCGCCACCTTGAGCATGCAGGAAGTTCCAGGCCAAGGGGTGAAGGCTCGAACGAGACGGTCGAGTTCAATGGCGGGACGCGTCCAGTCGAGGCGGCCGTCCTGACGGGTCAGTTTACGGACGTGGGTGACCTTGAATTCGTCCTGTTTTTCACGCGGCGGATTTCCAGTGGCCAGAAGATCCAGTGCTTCTTCGAGCGCGGCAGGGGCACGCTGCGCGAGCTTGTCATGCAGACTTCCGCCCGTTTCATCGCAAGCAATGGCAAGACGCTGCATCAGGAGGATGTCGCCCGTGTCGAGACCTTCATCCATGAACATGATGGTGACACCGGTTTCGGTATCGCCGTCGCGAATGGCGGCCTGGATTGGCGCGGCGCCACGGTGGCGCGGCAGCAGTGAGGTGTGGACGTTTAGGCAGCCAAGTGGCGGCACATCCAGCACGGCACGGGATAGAATCTGACCGTAGGCGATGACGACAGCCACATCGGCATTGAAGGCTTTCAGTTCCTCCACGGCGTGGCGGATTTTTAGAGGCTGCAGGACTGTGAGTCCTGCTGCAAGGGCGCGCACCTTGATCTGTGGTGGGGTGAGCACCTGCTTGCGGCCCACGGGCTTGTCGGGCTGGGTGACGACACCGACGACGGTGTGCTTGGATGTGCTGAGCAGCCAGTCCAACGAGGGGAGGCCAATGTCGCCGGTGCCGATGAAAAGAACTCGCATCGGTTTGCGGTTAAACCTTCATCTTTTCCAGTTCTTTCCACTCAGGCAACTGCATGACACCGCCGATGATGTCGTAGAGCACCTTGGCGGGGGCCTGGCTGGCATCGATGTCGAGGATGCGGTCGCCGGCGTAGTAGTCGAGAATGGGCTTGGTTTCAGCTTCGTAGGTGGCAAAGCGCTGCTGGATGACGGTTTCGTTGGCGTCGTCGAACCGGTTGTCCTTGAGGGCGCGTTTGCGGAGGCGGCGGGCGAGTTCGGTGCGGTTGGGGCAGGACAGATGGAAGACTTTCAGGACTTCGATGTGGGGTTCCATGAACTTGGCCTGCTCCACATTTCGTGGGATGCCGTCGAGTACGAGGAAGTCGATTTCTGGTTTAAACTGATGAGAATCAATGCGTTGCTCCAGGTTGGAATACCAGAGTTCTACGGTGACGTCGTCCGGAACCAGTTCACCACGGCTGGAGTATTCGACGAATTTCTGGCCGATGGCCGTGCGAGTGTCGAGGGAGCGAAAGACATCGCCGCAGGCGAGGTGGTGGAAGCGGGGGATGCTGCCCAATACCTTGCCTTGCGTCCCCTTGCCACTTCCGGGTGCACCGAGGATGAGAAAGGCTTTAATGCGGGCGGTGTGAGGTTCGTCAGACATGATTTTTGATGAAGTTAACACGTTACTATTTTGCAACAACTTGCGCGGCGGCCAATTTCACTTCGGCGACGGACAAAGCGGACAACTCGTGTGTCGGATTCCGCAAAAACTGCACCCAGGGCTGGGGTGGTGACCAAATGGCGGGATCGGTGGGACCGAACAGGAGGAGGGATGGGACTCCGCAGGCGGCGGAGAGGTGGGAGATGCCGCTGTCATGGCCGAGGAAGGCGGTGCAGGTGCTGAGGCGGGTGGCGAGTTCGGAGAGGGGGAGGGCGTGCCAGATGGGACGACCGGTGGGCTGGATGCCGCGCTCTTGTTCGGCTTCGCCGGTGATGAAAATGACTTCATCGTTGGGAAATTCATTGGCGACTTGGAGCCAGCGGTCGAGGGGCCAGTTTTTCTTTTCGGAGCCGCTGCCGACGTGGATGGCGATGCGGCGCTGGTTATTCGGAGGGCGCTGGAAGTGGGCGCGTTGGAGGTGGTCGTCTTCCAGAAACATGGCGAGCTTTTCCAGGCCTTGGGCGAGCTGCTTGGAGGCGTGGGGGCCATCGGGGTTAACGAGCGGGGAGCACTCGATGAGGGTTTTGACGCCGACGCGTTCCATGCTGGCGCGGAAGAGGCCGTCGGGATCGTAGAGGAAGCTGACGACGAGATTGAAGCTGCGGAGGTGTTCGGAGAGGGCTTCGTCGATGGGGGCTGTTTTGGCAAACAGCGGGGCCATGGTGCGGTGCTCGAGGCTGCGGACGGAGTCGGCGAGGCCTGCGGTGCGGGCGAGTTCGGCGATGGCGGGATAGCCGATGACTTCGAGGTGGCAGCCGGCGATGGTTTCGCGCAGCAGGCGAAGAGCCGGGAGCGTGAGGATGAAGTCGCCTATCGCGCCGCCACGAATGACGAGGACACGGGGCTGCGGGTGCATCAGTAGTACAGGAAGGCCGCGGCGAGGAGCACAAAGCCGTAGGCGATGCCGCTGTAGACGGCGAGATTCCAGCGCTGCGGTTTGGTGATGAGGGTGTTGACCCAGTCACGCATGAGGAAGGGCATGCCGATGAAGAACATGCCGACGATGATCCAGACGTAGGCGAGGATGGGGAGGAGGAGGCGGCTGGTCTGGGGCTGAAGGAAGGCGGCGGTGAGGACGGGGCCGGCGACGAGGAGCAGGAGGGCGCCGAGGGCACGGACGGCGAGGAATTCCTTCACGTAGATGAGCACGGCGACGTAACCGCCTGCGACGATCATCATGAACTTGTCGCGCATGTTGAAGAACTCACCCATGTCCATGTTGACGAGGGCGAACTCGCTCCAGAGGAAGTCGATGGTGAGGAGGATGACGCCCCAGGAGTAGGTGCGGGGGAAGGCTTTGAGGAAGGCCTGGGTCTTGGCGGTGTTGTTGAGGGCCCAGCCGTGGGAGAGGATCAAGGCGAGCGCGACGACGATGCCGGTGCCCTTCAGCGGGATGCCACCGGTGGGGGCCAGGTGGTAGAGGTAGTCGTAGAGGTCTCGGAACATGCGCGGAGGGCGGGAAAAAAGGGGTCGCACAGGTGGCGCAGACCCTGCTGGTGCGCAAACCCGTTGTTGGATGCGGGGGGGGGTGGGGTCAGGGTTTACGCATGGAGGGGACGACGGAACGACAGATTTAACACCGCAAGAGATTAGAAGACCGCAGAGGTTCCGGATTTGAGGGCCTACGGAAGGCACGGAATGAACGGAAGAGGGATCAGAAAAGGGGGGCTAGGTTTTGTACTTCATCACTTTTGGCGCTGTTCGTGCGTAAACCTTGGATAGTGGTTGCCTCGGCGTTGTGGAGAGGCAGTTTGAATGATCACTCACGCATGAAAGAAAAAAAAGAAACCATCCAGGCCTGGTACGTGGTGCATACGCGCCCGAAGTGCGAGCATATCGCGGCTTCGCTGATGGTGGGACTGGAGGGTGTGGAGACGTACTGCCCGCGCATCCGGTTTCAGAGGAACACGCGGCGGGGCAAGGTGTGGTTCGTGGAGGCGCTGTTTCCGAGCTACTTTTTTGCGCGGTTCATTCCGAATGACTCGATGCGGGCGGTGAAGTACTCGCAGAGTGTCATTAAGGTGGTGGATTTCGGGGGCAACCTGACGTCGGTGCCGGACTCGGCCATCGCGGCGCTGAAGGAGGAGATGAAGGACGTGGAGATTTGCGAGGTGGAAATCGGCGTGAAGGTGGGTGACACCGTGGAGCTGACGGAAGGGCCGATGCGAGGGATGAAGGGGATTGTGAATGCGATGCTGACGGGTGTGGAGCGTGTGCGGATTCTGCTGGAGTTTTTGGGACGGGAGAATGCGGTGGAAGTGCCGCTGTCGAAGATTCTGACGGAGCATACGCCTCGGACGGTTTTGGCGGCGTCGCGGTGACCCGTTCTTCGCTCATCCCTCTTCGCTCTTCGAACTAAGGAGGACACGAGCTAAGAAGGGCAAGCTGCGCTTGGAATGACTGAGGTTAGAGCTTGGGGAGGCGGCTGCTTTGTTGGGGATTTGCAGGCTGACTCCATTTTCTGACCCCGAGTTATCGGGCGGAATCGGTTGGAAAGGCCCGCATGAATGCCGCGCTGGCAGCGGCGATGAAACTCTCTGGCTTCGGAATCGAATCGAGCCGCTGCTCCACCAGCGCACGGGACAGACGCCCTGTGAGATGGAGATGGCGGACCAGCGCGATGTCCTTCTCACGCCCAACGAGAAGCTTCGTGGCGGCAAGGTCGTGCGGTTCCAGGGCAAAGGCCCCTTCACATTCCGGCACTTGCAGCAGGCGCTCCCGCCAGCCCGGAGGCAGAGTCTCAAAAATGCTGTCGCGCAGGACATCGACATGATAGCCGTGGCGCAGATGAAAATCTCCTGACTCGCCCAACGACTCATGGATCATGAGGGCCGTCGGTTCATCAAAGGGCTGCGGGCACAGGTCTGCATCGTAGGTGGCCGCCAATGGCTCGGTGCCGTCTCCAAGCCCGGGAAAAGAGGCGAGCAGTGAGGCCGAGCCCAGAACAATGATCTCGCGGTTTGCAACCAGGGTGCGGACGGAGCGCACCAGATGCTGAAGCGAGCCCAGATTCATACGGGCAGCGCAGGCACGGACGCTTCGCGGAATGGCCCGCCTACAAACGGTGAGCAGGAGCGGAGCTGGTCCTGGTGCGCATCCACGGGTGGAATGCGCAGGGCTTCCAGAAGGGCTTCACGCTGGGCGTGCTCGTTCCGGCCTTCCAGCAGCCTCTGCCGCCACTCCAGCAGTGGTGCCGGGTGCAGGCGGCCCTGCTGCAGCCAGCGTTCAATGTTTGCCAGCGCCCACTCCCAGGCCTCAGGGCGAGCTTCCAGCACATCGGCGATGCTACGCCAGCGCATCAGCGGGTCGATGCGGAAGCAATGGAAGTCTTCGGCGTTCATGGGGAGTGCAGAGGTGTCCGTGATGACCGTCAAGTCACGGCCATGGACGCAAGATAAGAGAAAAGCAGGCGGAGGCAAGGCAACGTCTTCGGGGGCATGAGCGTCGTTCTCGCCGTCGGTGGCAGTTGTCCAAAAATATTGGATGCCTGATCGTCTAGCCGCCAGTGGGGAGCCTGTGAGAACTTTTTTTTGCAAGGGAATGACCGAGTCTAGACCGTGGGGAGGCGGTTGTTCTGTCAAGATTTTGCATTCTGCCCCATCTCACTCATGTGTAGAGAAGAAGCTCCCGATTCTGATACCATAAATATACATTATGGCTACCAATAAGCGAGAAACAAATCTCTTCCAGCGAAGGAATTAAGAACACTTCGATGAGTGAACAAACTTTCATATCGAGTGAAGCATATGTGAGGTGGAATTCCGTTTCTTTATTGTGAACAATAGCATTCCGAATCGCGTACACCAGCTTAGCAAAGTGTGGAGCTGCAGTTGAAGCCGTGAAGCCCGTAAAAGTAAATGAGAGTCCCAAAGTGACCAGGGCACTATCGACATCGGCTTGCGGCATCCCCGTCCAGTTCGAAACGATGTGTTGTCCGAATGTCACGCCAGGCGATGCTTCCATCGGCAGTATCTTAGCAAAGAGCTGCTTCAATGCCTCGCCTTCTGCCATTTCAACCTGCTGATAGAGTCGCCGGAAATCACGAATGGAGAACATTCGCCCATTTTGTTGCCTTTCGAGCGCAACGATTGGGAGCTTAAACATGAAATTCTCAATGACGTGATAAATTGTCAGATACTTTAAGAGCACGTCCTTTCGGCTGTTATATTCGCTGAGTACATTTAGCACTTCCCCCCACTGTTGATATAGATTACAAATTTCGATAGCGTCCGGGTTGATCACACGCGGCGCATGCAGGTATTGCTGTGCCGAATGCACGGGTCTTCCGGTTATAAGAACGGCCATTCGCACAAAAGCTTCGACTGCTTCGTTGGCAATCGGTTGATTTGGACGCTTTACAAATGCAGCGTGGCCAACGGGCAGGGCGGTCAGAGCCTGGAGCGCGGCTAGAAAATGAAATGCGAACAAGGAAGAGAGGTTCCATGAAGTAATTTCCTCTTCAAGAGCCAAGAGGTTCGCGCATGAAAAAACTGCCATGGATTCCAATATAGATTGGCCATTTTCACGAGAAAACCAGTGTAGTGGTAGCTGCTCGGATAATGCCCGAATCTCGAATGCGTTTTCATCAACATCAGCAGTATCCAGTAGTGGAGCATTCTGAGACAACTTGTCCGCAATTAGAACGAATAGACGGAATTTTTGCAGCGTAGCGCCTGGGAAATGAGCAAATTGCTGTTCGAACGAATCAAGGCAGACACGTAGTTCACCCCATTTTTGAAAGAGTCCCCTCGCAGCCTTAGCTGCCGTTAAATCCGCCCCAAGACCGCGCATCTGCTCTGTGAGTGTTGTGAAGCAACTGAGAGAGCCAACATCCAATCCAAGGGCGAAAGCTTCTGCTTCGTCCGAATCTGCGAGGCGTTGAATCTCCGCAAATGGCCAATCGTAAAGAATTTTGTAGTCCTTCATTTACTGTCGGCTCCAAAGTATTTTTGCCAGTCAATTTTTCTGGGTGCTGCCCCGCAAAACAAGGATTTTACGGCGGCGAACACCGCTGCTCTATTTACATTTCCTATGTTAACCTTGCTCAGATCAAGGCTGTTTCGCTCCACTTCGAAACGATCAAGATTCAATACGCTTGGATTCGATTTCAGTAACGCAACAAACTTCTTCATCACAACTTGACGAGATTCAGCGGAACAATCTGCAATCGCACCTAATCCTCCAAAGAGTCCCGCTAGCGAAACTTCTCTACCCATCCATAAAACACCAACTGGGCCGTATTGTTCCTCTAGAAGACGATCCAGGCGAACGAGAAATGTGACGAAATTCTTGAGAAATTCTGGACTGGTGAATTCACCATACTCATCGAGCATGGTTTCGCTGGATTGAATATTTTGAATCAAGCCCGCAGAAGGAGCAACGGGCTTTGCTGCATAAAATGAAAGCAGTGAACTGATGATGTGTGCAAAGTGGAAACTTCCGCATTCTCGATTCTTGCTAAATTGTGTAGAACTCACCTCCTTCTCTCGAACAAGTTTAAACTCTGCGCCTTCGCCAGCGCGTAGAATAGGAAGAAGATTCAAGAAAAGCAGCTCCAACTGATGGCGTGTCTTAACGGGTTTGTGTCCAGCATTTAGGGTAAGCATTTTTTTAACCTCTTCCTCTGGCGTTAAGCCAGTCCAAACTTCGAACCACTGCCCATTCTCCGCAAATGTGGCCAGAAGCCCCGCCCTCCCAAGATCATATTGACCCTGCAGTACTGAACGAAAGACATCAGTATTGGAGTTGATACCGCGCAGCTCCGCTGAGAAATTCCGCGAGAATTTGAACTTGTTCCAATCCAAATAATCAGCCGGTTCTTTTATTGCTTCAAGACTATAGCGAATAGTTTCCCTAATGGCCTGAAGCCGAAAAGTTCGTTGCAAACCATCGAGGATTTTGAATTGCAAAATCTCAAGCTCATCCTTCTTTCGAGTGTATTCGTTAGAGTCGACAACCAGTACGATGGGTGGAATGTGATTGCGGCCAAGGACCGTATCAACCAAGTGGTCGAGATAGACATTCGAAACGATTTCACGCTGGACATCGTAGTCCTGATATGTCGATGGCAGGCCGCTTACATATTCTTCAAGACTGATGCGACAGAGAAAGCATTGGCTTTCTCCATCAATTCGGCTGTCTAGTATCTTCGCTTTCATTTTGTTTAGCTAATTTGTCTCGTCTAGTTCATCGCATCCTCTAATGCGGGTGTTGCATTGCGTGCCATCTGGGAATTTACCTATCCAAGCGGGGAAAGGTTCGGATGGCAAGGGAATCGCCGGAGAAAGGATGAAGCCGGAACGGAGTGAAATCGGGGAACCGCACATGGAATGTGCGGACCACGCCACGCTGGGATTTTCGGTTAGAGTGTGGGGAAAAGGGAGCTGGAACGCATGCGGCGGCACGGGTTGCAGACGCTGCTGGTAAGCTTGGGGTGTCGCGGAGTCGTGGGTTTGCTTCCCGGAGGGGTGGCGTATGACCCAGGGTCGCCTCGCTGAGGCTCGGCTGACCCTGGGCTCAAATCCGCAGCCCCTTCAGGGCTGGTGTGTGGCGGAGCGAGGTGAGCTGGGGCATGCTTGGCCTTGCAAGTGGCGTGGGGTGAGGTAGCTGATCTGCCCCCATGCTTACCATTCGCGACGTCACCAAGACTTTCAATGCCCGCACGCTGTTCAGCGCGGCATCCATGACCATCAACTATGGAGAGCGCGTGGCGCTGGTGGGGCCGAATGGGGCGGGGAAATCGACGTTGTTTTCGCTGATCCTCAAAACCGATGTGCCGGATGCGGGTGAGGTGATTCGTGATGAATGGACGACGGTGGGATTTCTGCCGCAGGAGAGTGAGCCGATTGGCAATGAGACGGTGCTGGAGGTGGCGACGGGGAAGGCGGGGGAGATTGAGGCGCTGGAGAAGATTTTGCGTGATTTTGAGGCTGTGGGTGATGTTTCCAGCCCGGAATACTTTGAGGCGCATGCGAAGCATGATGCGCTGCAGGACCCGCAGACGGAGGCGAAGGCGAAGCGCATTCTGAAGGGACTGGGCTACAAGGAGGAGGATTTCGCACGTCCGGCGCGTGAGTTCAGCGGTGGCTGGGTGATGCGTGCGCATATGACGCGGCTGCTGGTGATGGAGCCGGATCTGCTGCTGCTGGATGAGCCGACGAACCATCTGGACCTGCTGTCGCTGATGTGGTTCCGGAATTACCTGAAAAACTACCCGGGTGCACTGCTGATCATCTCGCATGACCGTGACTTCATGGATGAGCTGGTGCAGCAGGTGTATGAAATCGAGGAGAGCAAGCTGCAGTCCTACCAGGGGAACTACAGTGACTACCTGAAGCAGCGCGAGGAGAACTACGAGCGTGCGATGCAGTCGTACAAGAACCAGCAGAAGGAGATCGAGCAGATTCAGGATTTCATTGATCGGTTCCGGTCGGTTGCATCCAAGGCGTCCCAGGCGCAGAGCCGTGAGAAGCAGCTGGCGAAGATGGAGAAGCTGGACAAGCCGCGGCCGCTGCGGAAGGGCTTCCGCTTTAATTTCCCGCAGCCGCAGCGCAGTGGGCAGCGATTGATCGCGCTGACGGACATTCATCAGGCCTATGGCACGAAGAAGGTGTACACGGGGCTGGATCTGGAAGTGGAACGTGGGGAGCGGACGGTGCTGGTGGGGCCGAACGGTTCGGGGAAATCGACGCTGATCAAGATTCTGGCGGGCGAGGTGCCGTTTCAGAAGGGTGAGCGCAAGCTGGGGACGAATGTGAAGCTGGGGTATTTCTCGCAGCATCGGGCGGATACTTTGGACCCGGACTGCAGTGTGCTGGAGGAGCTTAAGCGTGTGGCGCCTGAGCTGCGTGAGGATGAGGCGCGGAGCATTCTGGGATCGTTCCTGTTCAAGCGTGAGGACGTGCACAAGAAGTGCCGGGTGCTGAGCGGTGGTGAGAAGAGCCGGGTGAACCTGGTGAAGTTTTTGGTGGATCCGCCGAACCTGCTGCTGATGGACGAACCGACGACGCACTTGGACATCTGGGCGATCGAGGGGCTGATTTTGGCGCTGCAGAAGTTTGAGGGGACGCTGGTGTTCATCAGCCATGACGTGCATTTTATTCGGTCGCTGGCGACGAAGGTGCTGCACATTGTGGATGGGAAGGTGACGGCGTTTTCGGGGGATTATGATTATTACCTGCAGAAGACGGGCGCGGAGGAGAATGCGCGTGCGGCGGTGGTGGCTGGGTGAGGCAGGAGAGACGGAAATTGTAAACTGAGAACTGAAAACTGAGAATTGCAAATTGGCCAGAGGGGAATACGTGGCGGGGCTGCTGGAGAATAGGGCTGATAGGGCCTATGGGACTGAGAGGAGGCGCGGGGGCGGTGGCTAGGTGCCGCGTTCGAGGGATACGTGGTGTGCGTGAGCTGATGCGGCCTGCAGAAAGCGGTAGCTGCGCGACCGCAGTCAAAATGGGGGCGGCCTAGCTTTGAGTGTTTTTGACACGCTCGGGGACGGGCCCATTCTTCGCACTGCGTGCTTCGAAGGACACGCGGGCTGTCGCCACACCCGTCCCACAGATTCCAGGACCAGTTGCGGCGCAACTGGGCTGCTTTATTTCGGCAGGGCGGGGACGAGGAGCTTGGCGCGTTCGGCGGCGTCGCGGTCTTTGGGGCGGAAGCGGAGGAGTTCGCGGGCGGCGGCGGGGGAGCCCTGCTGTTTGAGGGAGCTGAGGTAGTCGTCGAAGGACTGGCGCTCGAAGGGGGAGAGGGGGCGGGTGGAGGCGGTGGCGAGGAGCCAGCGGGCCCAGGTGACGGCGGTTTCTTCGCCTTTGGCGGGCTTTTTGGGAATGGCGGCGACGGCGGCTTCGTAGTCGTCCAGCGAGACATCTTCCATGTTGCCTGCAGGATTCAGATGAAGGCGGGCGAGGCCTTCGGCGAGCTTGAGGAACCACTCGGGCAAGGTGGTGCCTTTGGGGGGCATGGCGGCGCTGAAGAAGCCGTGGCCGGCGACGCGGAAGAGGACGCTGCTACCGTCATCTGAGACGCGGGCGACGACGATGCCTTCTTCGTCATCGCTGCTGCGGGGGGTGTCGCGGATGCCGGGGGTGAGGCAGTCTCCGGTGCGAAGCTCCCAGACGCGGAGTTCGCCTTCATCCGTCACGGTGACGAGACGCTGATCATCGGGACTGAGGGCGAGCACCGGGACATACGAGTGATGCTGCATGGTGACGATGTTTTGACGAGTGGCGATGTCCCAGACGCGCACGGCGCGATCGCGGCCGGAAGTGATGAGGAGTTTTTCATCCTGGCTGAGCGTGACGGCACCGACGGCCGGCGGATGATGGAAGGGCTTGCCGAGGGGCTTGAGCGTTTTGGCATCGTAGATGAAGACCGTGCCGTCTGGATCTGCAGCGGCGTACATGGTCTTTTTGCGGTTGGCGCCGCCGGCTTCGGAGAAGCGGAGCTGCTCGGGCGAATTGTCCGGGCCTTTGATGCGGGTGATGAGATTTTTGTCGAGGACATCGACGAATTTGCGCCCGGACATGCGCTCATGAATGTCCCAGGCCTGCACGAAGGGATTGCCCCCGGGAGCGAGGACGAGGAGGGAGCCATCGCGGGTGAATTTGGCGTCCTTGACGGTGTGATCGATGTGGGAGGAGAGGAGGGCTCCGGTTTGGATGTCGAAGACGCTGACATCGCCATGCCGTGAGACGGTGGTGATGAGGCTGGTGTCCGTGGCGGGCATGGCTTTGATGATTTCGCCGTCATGCTTGCGGATGGGGAAACGGAGCTGGCCGTTGCTGAGATTCCAGACGTGGACGTAACCGCCGCCGTCGCCGACGACAACGGACTGGCCATCGGCGCTGAAGGCCAGCGAAGTCACGGAGGACGGATGCATGAGCGGAGGGTGCACATCGTCTTGATTGCGGAAGCTGCCGACGAAGACTTCGCCTTTGTTCATGCCGAGAGCGATGAGCTCCTGCACGGGCTCGATGGCGACATGGAGGAGTCCTTTGTCGACTTCGATGGGATCACCGACGGCCTTGCCGAGGCGGAGATCCCAAGTGGTGGCGGCACCATCGGGACCCTTGGGGTCGATGAGGCTGCCGCTGAAGATGGAGGCGGCGAAGACGCCGTCGTTGTCCACGGCGATCTCGCCGACGGCGCCTTTTTGCTTCATGACGACGGCGGGGTCCTGCGGCTGGCGGAGATCCCAGAGGTGGATGGAGCCCATGTCGGCGGCATCGACTTCACTGCCGGCGAGGAGCTTGGTACCATTGCCGGAGAAGGCGATGCAGGTGACGAGGCTGGGCATGCGCGGCTGGAGGGTGCGGCGCTTGCCGTCTTTGAGGGTCCAGAGCTCGACGTTGCCATCTTCGCGTGCGACGACGACCTGCTGACCGTCGGGGGTGACATCTAGGCAGGTGACTTCCACGCCGGGCGGGACGGGATGATCGGTGCGCTCGCCGGTTTTCATGTCCCAGATGGAGATGATTTCACGGCGGGGTGCGCGGACGGGCGGCTGACCGGGGGTGGCCTTGGGCTTGAGGAAGGAGGCTGCGATGACTTTGTTTGCCTCACGACTGACGGCGACCTTGGCGGCTTCCACGGTTCCTTCGGGCAGGGCCAGCGGGGCGGTGTCTGGACGAATGAGGTGAACGTTTGCCAGGAGCGAGAGGAGATTGGTGGAGGAGAGTTCGTTGGCTGGATCGGTGCGCAACGAGCGCGTGAGATAGGCGACGGCGTCATTGTACTGACCGCGCTCGGAGAACTGGCGGGCCATCTGCTCGTCGGAACGGCTGAAGGATTTTTTGAGGTTTTCGCGGCCGAGCTCGGCTTCGACGCGATTGCGCTCCGCTTTGAAGTACATTGCGGTGCTGGTGATGCCGCCGATGAGGACGGCGAGGGAGATGGCGATGGCGGCGGCGACGCCGACACGATGACGGCGAACGAACCGTGCGATGAGATAACTTCTGCTGGGCGGACGCGCGGTGATGGGCTCGTAGCTGAGGTAGCGCGTGATGTCGTCGGCGAGATCGTCCGCGCTGCCGTAGCGGCGGTTGGGATCACGCTCGAGGGCCTTGAGGGCGATCCAGTCGAGGTCTCCCTGGACAGTGGGCTCAATGGTGGAGGGCTTGGGGGGATCTTTCTCCGCGAGATCGCGCAGGAGGACGTGGATGGGCTTTGCAGCGACGTCCGAAGGAGTGATGAGAGCGCGGCCGCAGACGAGTTCGAAGAAGACGCCGCCGAGGGCATAGACGTCTGAGCGGGTATCGACATGGGAGCTGCCGTTTTCGATCTGCTCCGGGCTGATGTAGCCGGGGGTGCCGACGAGCTGATCGACGCCGGTGGCGATGGTGTGGCCGGAGCCTTCGCCTTCCATGACTTTGGCGATGCCGAAGTCGATGACTTTGGGGACGGCCTTGCCGGCTTCGTCCATGACCATGATGTTGCCGGGCTTGATGTCGCGATGGATGATGCCCTTTTGATGGGCATGATTCACGGCGCGGCAGACCGGAATGAAGAGGGCGAGGCGCTGGCGCAGATTGAGATCGTTCTGCTTGCAGTAGCTGGTGATGGAGCGGCCTTTGACCATCTCCATGACGAAGAAAGGGGCGCCGATGTCTGTCTCGCCCGCGTCCAGAATGCGGGCGATGTTTGGATGCTCCATGATGGCGAGCGTGCGCTGCTCAATGGCGAAACGGCCGAGGATGTCTGAGGAGGTGACGCCGGCCTTGACGATCTTGATGGCGACGATGCGGTGGATGGGCTTCACCTGCTCGGCACGATAGACGACGCCGAAGCCGCCTTCGCCCAGCTTGTCGAGCAGACGGTAGCGATCGCCGATCCAGCCGTCGTTGCCGGTGAGGGACTCCATGTGGGAGCGCGGCTTGGACGTGGTGCCCATGGAGGCCATGGAACCCGCCGTGGCGGCAGGCAGCCCACCGTGGCTCGGCATGGTGGACGCGCCGGGAAGTGTGGCGGCACCGGGAAGTGTGCCAGGTCTGCCGGTTGAGATGGCGATGGTCTGATCCTCCGGGCCGAGCGTGATATTGCCGGTGTCCAAAGGAGGCGAAAACTTTTGATTCGATCCGCTCCCCATCGTGGCGGCTGGCAGGCTGCGGCTGGGATTGGGGATGGCGATGGTCTGATCTTCGGGGCCGAGGGTGATATTGCCGGTGGGTGGCTCCGGAACGGGAGGCTTGGGCGTGACTGGCTTGAGATTGGGAATCGCGATGGTCACGTCTTCCGGCCCCAGAGTGACCATTCCTGTCTGTGCCTCAGCGGGTGGCATGAACTTCGCATCCTCGTTTGAGGGTGAGGGTGGAGCTGGCTTGGCCGGATCAGGGTTCACGGGTGAGGAGGAAATACGGGGGCAATGTTTCAGAGAACCGGGGTGCGGGCAAGCCTTGTAAGCCGGGAGAAGCAAAAAGGTTGGACCCTTTCCTTGGCTTGTGTTTGCATGCGGTCATCTTTAGACCGCAAGGTTTCCATACGAACATTCCTCATGAACCCGCAAATTGGCTACATCTCCAACGGCAGGCTTTATCTCAAACCGACGGGCGGTCGTGAGGAGGAGATCGTTTCGGAGTTCTCGAACAATCTGAAGAGGCGGCTGCAGAGTGTGCAGGACCGGCAGGGTTTTCGGGGCGGTGGAAGTGGTGCGGGATTTATGCGGGGAGGGCTGCCGACTGCCGAGCCGGCCAGTGTCGAAGACACCTTTCGCAGCGAGTTTTCCTGTGCGGGCAGTCAGGACGGCAACGTGTGCTATGCGATCGATGCGAATGAGGTTCGTGCACTGTTTGAATACAACCCGGGTGAGAAGTACGAGCGCCGGCTGCTGCATGGCCCCAAGCATCGTTTCAGTTCGATCTCCACGCGCCGAAATGAAGAGAGTCCCGAATGGCTGCTGACGGCCGCGCAGGACCATGGCGTGAGCCGCATCTGCCTGTTCAAACCTGAGGCTGGCGGTGGTGGGCTGATGGAACTCACTGAGGGGGACTCGCTGGATACTTTTCCCGTGTGGGAGCCGGGTCATGCGAGGTCTTTAGTCTATCAGACGTGCGGCATTGCCCGTCATGCGCAAACTCATGAGTGGGCAGGGCTGGGGCCGGCGACGCTGCATCGTTTGAATCTGGACTCCGGAGACATGGAAACCGTGGCGGAGGACGTGCGGTATGATTTTCTCTGCCCCTCGTTCTCACCGGAGGGAACGCTTTACTACCTGCGCAGGCCGTATGAGCCCTTTCATACGCCGTCGTTTTGGAACATTTTGAAGGACATCGTCCTGTTTCCCTTCCGTCTTGTGAGGGCTGTTTTCGGTTTTTTGAATGTGTTCTCGATGTTGTTTTCGGGCAAGCCTTTGCAAACCGCCGGCAGGCCGCCGCAACCGCAGGCGGCTGACCCCAAGGCGGTGTTTCTGCATGGTCGCTGGGTGAACATGGAGAAGGCCATGAAGAATGCGGCACAGAATGAGCTGAGCCATTTTGTGCCGCGCAACTGGCAGCTGATGCGGCAGGTGCCCGATGGTGAAGCCCAAGTCGTCTGCGAAGGCGTCATGGCCTATGCGGTGGGCGCGAACGAAACGGTTTATTTTTCCAACGGCGCAGGTGTTTTTGTGCAGAAGGACGGCAGCTCCAAACCTGAAAAGGTGAGTGATCGGAAACTGGTGACGTCGATTTTTGTGATGTGACCGTGAGCGGTGCCGCGCTGTTACTTGAACTGGCGCAGACGCAGGCTGTTTAAAATCACTGACACGCTGCTCAAGGACATGGCGACACTGGCGATCATGGGATTGAGCAGCCAGCCGGTGAAGGGATAGAGGATGCCGGCGGCGAGGGGAATGCCGAGGCCGTTGTATAAAAACGCGAACATGAGGTTCTGGCGAATGACCTTCATGGTGGCGTGGCTGAGGGCGAAGGCCTGATGGAGGGCGCGGAGGTCTCCCTTCACCAGTGTGACGCCGGCGCTTTGAATGGCGACTTCGGTGCCGGAGCCCATGGCGATGCCGACATCGGCGGCGGCAAGGGCGGGAGCGTCATTGATGCCGTCTCCGGCGAAGGCCACGTGGCGGTCCTTGCCGCGTGCCTGATAGACGTGGAGCAGTTTTTCCTTGGGTGAGACCTCGGCGGCGACTTCGTCGATGTTCAGATCTTTGGCGACGCGCTGCGCGGTGGCGAGAGCGTCTCCGGTGATCATCTGCAGTTTCAAACCGAGCGCGTGAAGCGATGCAATGGCTGCCGGGGCTGAGTCCTTTATCTTGTCCTTGATGGCGATGAGGCCGAGCGGCTTCTCGTTGAGCACAACGACCACGACGGTGCAGCCCTCTTCCTGCATTTTCACCGATTGGGCGCGGCATTCGGCGCTGATGAAGACGCCGTTCTTTTTCAAGAAGGCCTCCTGACCGATGAAGACTTCGCTATCACCGACATTTCCCAGCACGCCGCCGCCGGTGACTGACTGGAAATCGGTGACGGCAGCGATGGGTATATTGCGCTCCTTGGCGGCATTCACGATGGCGGTGGCGAGGGGGTGCTCGCTCATGGACTCGACGGCGGCGGCGCAGGCGAGGAGATCGCGGGCGGAGAGACCGGGGAGTGGGAAGACTTCTGTGACTGAGGGTTTGCCCTCGGTGAGGGTGCCGGTTTTGTCGAGCATCACGATGTCGATCTCATGCAGGCGTTCGAGAGTTTCGGCGTTCTTGATGAGCACGCCCAGCTGTGCGCCGCGACCGAGGCCGACGGTGACGGCCATGGGTGTGGCGAGACCCAGGGCACAGGGGCAGGCGATGATCAGAACGGCGACTGCATTGACCACGGCAAAGGCAAACGAGGGCTGCGGGCCAAACTGCCACCAGAGGAGGAAGGTCAGTGCAGCGATGCCGACGACTGCGGGAACGAACCAGGCGGAGACGCGGTCTGCGAGACGCTGCACGGGCGCGCGACTGGACTGAGCCTTGGCGGTCATTTCAACGATCTGACTCAGGAGGGTGTTCGCGCCGACGCGGTCCGCACGCATGAGGAAGGTGCCGCTGCCGTTCACCGTGCCGCCGGTCACTGAAGCGTTCGCTTCTTTTTTCTGCGGCATGGATTCGCCGGTGAGCATGGACTCATCCACGGTGGAGCTGCCTTCGGTCACGCTGCCATCGACGGGAATGCGTGCGCCGGGTTTGATGCGGAGGACATCGCCGATCTGGATGTCATCCACAGGGGTCTCGATTTCCTCGCCATTGCGAATGAGCAGCGCGGTTTTGGGCGCGAGATTCATCAAGGCGCGAATGGCGGAGCCGGTGGCTTTGCGGGCGCGGAGTTCGAGGAGCTGGCCGATCAGGACGAGGACGGTGATGACGGCGGCGCTTTCAAAGTAGAGCACCATGCCGCCGTGGGTGGCAGCGTGGGGAAGCAGGTTCGGCGCGGCCAGCGCGACGGTGCTGTAGAGCCATGCGGCGAGCACGCCGAGGCCGATGAGCGTGAACATGTTGAAGCGCAGGGTGCGCAGCGAATTGGCAAACCGCACCAGCAGCGGCCAGCCGACCCAGAAGACGACGGGCGTGGCCCAGACGAACTGCATCCAGCCGGAGGCTTCGTGGGGGATGTCGCGGATGACGGGCAGATCCATGCCCATGGAAAGGAGGACCACCGGGGCGGTCATTGCGGCGCTCCAGCGCACGCGCCACCAGAGGTCGTTGACTTCATCGTCACCGCCATCGCCGCAGCATTCGGGCTCGTTGCGGTGGGCGAGCGGATTTTTTTCCAGAGCCATGCCGCACATGGGGCAAGCTCCCGGTTTGTCAGAACGGACGCCCTCGCACATCGGGCAAATGTAGGCGGCGGGAGGCAGGTTTTCCTTCACAGCAGCGGCTGGCTGCGCCTCGTGCGAGGAGCAGTGCGGGCAAGGTGTGGGTGCGTTGGGAAGCATCGCGGCGGTAAGGTAGCCGCACAAACAACGCCATCACCAGCCGATTTTTGGCGAAAGGTGCTCATGCCCGGGGTTTAGGGGGGCGGGGGAGAGCGTGGGATGTGTTGTGACAGGAGGTGCTGGGTGGCGCGTCCGGAACCGGCTAAAGCCGGGACTACAATACGTACGTTGAGGAATGCGGTGCGTGTGGTGCGTGCGGCAGGTTTGGCGGGACGCCGCTTTGGGTGGCTGGATGGAGGGTTGAGGACGGAGGCCATTTAATAGCCTGCGAAAGCGGTAGCTACGATGCAGGCTTGCGCCTTGCATCTGCGCGACCGCACTCCAAAAGCTGGCGCGTGGCCTCGTGCACCTAATCTCCCAAACGCACGATGAATGCTCTTTGATGGGCTGAGGGCTGTTCAATCTTGGCGTCAGCCTTTGGTGATGCACTCGTCGAGATTGAGGATGGCGCTGGCGACGGCGTACCAGGCGGCGAATTCGGCGGGGGGGAGGTTTTTGGGGAGTTCCACGCCGGAGCTGAGTTCCTGGGTGGCTTTGGGGTCTGTTTTGGCGGTTTCGAACTGGGTTTCCCAGAGAGTTTTGAGGACGGCGAGTTCCTTTGGTTTGGGTGCACGTGCCAGTGCGAGGCGGAAGGCGTGCTGGAGGCGGGAGTCGAGGTCGGTGCTGGGGGATTCGACGATGATGCGTTTGGCGAAGGCGCGGGTAGCGCCGACGTAAACGGGATCGTTGAGGAGGGTGAGGGCCTGCAGTGGGGTGTTGCTGCGGGAACGGCGCACGACGCAGGCCATGCGGGCGCTGGCATCGAAATTCATGAAGCTGGGATAGGGTGAGCCGCGCTTGAGAACGACGTAAAGGCCGCGGCGGTACTGCTCGGCTCCGGGACTGACAACGTAGTTGTACTGCTGGCCGCCGACTTTCTGCCAGAGGCCGTCGGGCTGAGGCGGGCGAATGGGGGTGCCGCCTTGTTTGAGATTGAGGAGGCCGGAGATGGCGAGGGCGTTGTCGCGGATGGTTTCGGCGTCGAGGCGGAAGCGAGGGCCGTGCCAGAGGAGGGTGTTAGAGGGGTCGAGGGAGGCAGAATTTATGATTTTTGATTTATGATTTATGATTTCCGGAGTCGGAGGCGCGTTGGCCGAAGGGTGGGTGGAGCTGCTTTGCTGGTAGGTGGCGCTGAGGACGATTTTTTTGAGGAGGTGCTTCATGTTCCAGCGGCTGTCGATGAACTCGGTGGCGAGCCAGTCGAGGAGTTCGGGGTGGGTTGGGGGTGCGCCTTTGATGCCGAAGTCTTCGAGGGTGGAGACGATGCCGGTGCCGAAGAGCTCGGCCCACCAGCGGTTGACGGTGACGCGGGCGACGAGGGGGTTGTCGCGGCTGGCGAGCCATTTGCCGAGGGTGATGCGGTTGGGCGGGCCGCTGAGTTTGCTGTTGAAAATGGCAGGGACAGCGGCGGTGACGGGGTCGGCGGGATCAGTGTAAACGCCGCGTTTGAAAATGGCGCTCATGCGCGGCTGGGGGAGCTCGCGCATGACCTCGGTGGTGGGGGCGGCGAGGGCGGTGATCTGCTTTTGCAGGGCGACCTTCTGCTTTTCGAGCTTGGCGAGTTCAGGGTCTTTGGAAAGCGGTGCGGGGGCGGCTTTGCCTTTGCGGCCCTTTTGAACGACGGGCGCGGACTCTTCGATTTCGGGGAGGCAGGCGGCGACACTGCCTGCGATGCTGGAAATGCGCAGGCAGCCGATGACGAGGCCGTTGCCGAAATTTTGCGCCATGCGGATGCTGAGCTTGGTGCCGGGAGTGATGGCCACGGGCTGCTGGAGTTCAAAGGCGGCCCAGTGAGGTTCGTGGAAGCGCTGGCCGATGGCCCAGGCGGATTTGCCGGTCTTGGTGACGAGGCTGGTGACTTCGTAACCTTTCTGCGAGTAGTCGGCGTAGGCGGTCTTGAAGGTCAGCGGCTGCGTTTTGCCGTCGGGCGTGGTGAGGGTGCAGTCGAAGGAGTGGAGGACGAAGTTGGGGCGATTGGCACCGCCACGACCTGGACCATCACCGGGAATGGAGGCGTGGGTGAGGGTTTCGAGCATGAGGCCGTTGAGTTCGCCGGCAGTGAGGTCGGTTTCGAAGGTGTAGGTGTCTTTGTCGGGGGCGGGGCCGGTGAGGAGGACGCTGCCGTCGGGCTGGAGTTCGGACTCGGCATCGCTCTCGGTGATGAAGGCGGTGGGTTTGAGGGCTTTGACGGCGCTTGATGAGGCGCTTTTGTCGGAGGGTTTGCCGGTGCTGGCGACCTGCTTTTGATAAGCGGCGATCTGAGCGTTCAGGGTCTTCATCTGCGCGGCGAGTTGCTCGCGCTGCGCATCTCCACCGGAGTCGCTGATTTTAAAGGGCGAGCCTTTGAACTGAATGGAGCCGGGGGTGGTGGGATTGGTGCGCTCGGCTTCTTTCTCGGTGTTGTTGTAGTAGGCGAGGAGTGAGTAGTAGTCGCGCTGGCTGAAGGGGTCGTATTTGTGGTTGTGGCACTGGGCGCATTCGAGCGTGGTGCCGAGCCAAACGGCGCCGGTGGTGTTGACGCGGTCGATGACCTGATTGATGCGGCTTTCCTCGGGCTCGGTGCCGGCTTCGACGTTGATGGGAGTGCAGCGATGAAAGCCGGTGGCGATGATTTGCTCTGGCGTGGCGTTGGGCAGGAGGTCGCCGGCGATCTGTTCGAGGGTGAACTGATCGAAGGGCATGTTGGCATTGAGCGCGTTCACGACCCAATCGCGCCAGGCCCAGACTTCGCGGAGGTCATCGCGCTGGAAGCCGTGGGAGTCGGCGTAGCGGGCGAGGTCGAGCCAGGGGCGGGCCCAGCGGACGCCGAACTGGTCTGATGCGAGGAGGCGGGTGGCTAGATGCTCGATGCTGGAGGCTGGATTCTTGGAGTGCTCTTTGAGGAAGGTATCGACTTCGGCGGGGGTGGGTGGGAGGCCGGTGAGATCGAGGGAGAGACGGCGGATGAGGGTTTCGGGAGAGGCTGGGGGTGATGGGTTGAGGTTATTGGCTTCGAGTTTGGCGAGGATGAAATGGTCGATTTCGTTCTTGGGCCATGCTTGGTTTTTGACGGCGGGCAAGGCGGGGCGCTGGGGAGGGATGTAGCTCCAGTGCTGGAGGGTTACGAGTTTGTCGGGCCAGTGGGCACCGGCGACGATCCAATCGCGGAGGTGAGAGATTTCCGCGGAGGTGAGGCGGTCGCCGCGTTTGGGCATGGCGTCTTTGTTTTCCTTGGGCAAGGCGACGCGGCGGAGGAGATCGGAGCCGATTTTGGGGTGTTGAGGCGAGGCGGTGTCGAGGCGGAGGTCGGCTTTGTGGTGCTCAGGGCCGTGGCATTCGAAGCAGGCGCGCTGGAGGACGGGATAGACGTCCTTGGCAAAGTCGGTGCCTGCGGCGTGAAGGGTGGCTGTGGTGAGCAGCGCGATGAGGGCGAGACGGAGCATGCGGGAGTATGAACGAGGCGCGGGGGGCGGACTTTCGGCCTTGATGGAACGCGGATAGTGGAGGTGATGAGAATCGCGGAGCGCCGTGCGGGGGCGGAGTGCTGTGGGTTCGGAGACCCGCGCTCCTTCCGGACGGGGCTGCTGCGCAGCCGTGAAGCGAACGCCGAACTGCGCACTCAAAGCAGGCGGGCGTGTTGGGGACTACGAACGAACCGCACTCGGAGAGTTCGGACTACTTCACGCTGGATGGGCGGTGATTGTGGTGAGGAAAGCGGTGCAGAGAGCTTCAATGGGGCTATTGGAGCGAGGTGTGTTTGCCGAACGCTCGGAGACGGGTGGGCTTTCGCCACACCCATCCCACAACTCGCCTGATGCTGGCATTATGGCGTAGCACTGATACGAATGCGACAGCGTCTTGGAAATGAAGCACAGCGGGTATGTGTGCGGCAAAGTTGGACGCGAGGTCGCTCTCGCAAACTGGACAGCGGGTTAAGGACGAAGCGCATTCTTTACCCCGCGAAAGCGGTAGCTCCGATGCAGGCTTGCGCCGTGCATCTGCGCGACCGCATTGATTCGCTGCGCTCACCCTTCGGGCAGCCTGCGGCTGTCTACCTCCGCTTCGCTTCGGTTCCAAAAAGCTGGCGCGAGCACTGGCGGCTCAGTGTTCACTGCACACGATGCATATCATTAAACGAATGCCGTGCATGTCACCCAGTTACCGATTCTCGATGGTTCTACTACAAGAGGCGGCGGGCGTTGCGGAGGCCGTCGGCGGTGACGACGGCTTGATTGCGGGCGGCGACCATGAAGTCGAGGTAATTTTGCCACTGCATGGGGCGCAGGGAGGCGAGGCCCATGCTGCGGCGGCTGTAGCCGTAGTCGGCAATTTCCCAGCCGAAGTCGGAATGGCGGTTGCGGTAGTCGGTGCGGTGAATCCAGGCACCGAATTCGTCTTTGCGCCAGACTTCGGGGTCGTTGCCGGGAATGATCTGGGCGAGACTCCAGACGCTGCGGACGACTTCGAGGTCGTAGCCTTCGGCGCTGTGACTGGAATGGGGGTCGGACATTAAGAGTGGAGGATAACAGGGTGAGCCTATTTGGCAGCTGTTTGCATGAACTCAGTTTCCAGATTCCGGCTAAAGCCGGGACTACAATACGTACGCTGGGTGCTTCAGATTTGGGGTGATGCGGGGCTTCCAGAACGGGCTACGATCCCGAACTACGTACTCAGAGGAACTGCTGATTTGTTATTCGGGAGATTTTCCTGAAGAGGACTGAGGTGCATGGACTTGTTCAGCGATTCGTTGCTTACTTCAATTCGATGTTGTCGATGAGACGGGTGGTACCGAAGAAGACGGCGACGGCAATGACCACGAGTTCGGTGGTGGCGGACACGGGCTGTAGGGTCGTGGCATCTGCGGATGCCACGTAGTCGATGCGGCTGGAGGGGGCCTTTTCCTGAATCGTTTTGGTGATGAGACGCTCCAGAGCGGCGGGGTCGCGCTCGCCGTTTTTCCAGGCGTCACGTGCAGCAATGAGCGCGGTGCGGAGTGCGGGGGCTTGTGCGCGTTCTTCGGGGGTCAGGTAGCGATTGCGGCTGCTCATGGCGAGGCCGTCTGCTTCACGTACGGTCTCGATGCCATGAAGCACGACATTGAAATCGAGGTCGCGCACGAGACGGCGGATGATGGCGAACTGCTGGTAGTCTTTTTTGCCGAAGACGGCGTCGTCGCACTGAACGAGATTGAAGAGCTTGGCGACGATGGTGCAGACGCCTTCGAAATGGCCCGGGCGGCTGGCGCCACAGAGCAGCTTTGACAGGCTGGTCTCGTAGAGGGCAATGCTGCGATCTGCGGGATAAAGATCATCGGCCTTGGGCGCGAAGATCATGTCTGCGCCGTTATCACGGCAGAGGCTGAGGTCTTCGATCAGAGTGCGGGGGTATTTGCTGAAGTCTTCGCCGGGGCCAAACTGCAGGGGATTGACGAAGATGCTGACGGCGACATTGCCATTCTGGCCGGCAATCTCGCGTGCGGCACGGATGAGCGCGGCATGCCCCTCATGCAAAGCGCCCATGGTGGGCACCAAGACACAGCGCGAGCCTTTGTTGATGGTGCTCCAGGAACGAAGCTGGCGGATGTTGTTGATGACGTTCATGATTTTAAGTCTCTGGATTCAAATACGGCGTAGCCCAGGGTAAAGAGCGTAACGTTTACGGCGAAGATGACGGCGTAGCCACGCCAGATGAGGGGCCAGTCGATGTTTTCTGCGAGAATGCGCCCCCACACGGCCATGTGCTTGGTGACGAGCAGATGCTGATAGTTGTCCATGAAGCCGCTGTTGCGCATGATGAAGTCCACCAGGATGTAGGTCAAAGCACCGATGGTGGCAGCAGCAGGTTTGATGCGAAAGCAGGAGAGAAAAAACGCGATGCTGCTGACCGCCGTCATGCTGAGGCCGAGATAGAGAGAACTCAGTGCGTAGCGCTGCAAGCCGGGGCCCCAGTCGTAAAACGCGACGACGGAGACTTCGGGCACGATGGCGAAATAACCGCCACCCCAGCCGCGCAGGATGAGGCCGAGGAGAAATGACGTCCATGCGAAGAACTGCACCAGAAAGAACGCGTAGGCGCTGCAGGTGAGGTACTTGAGAAGCAGCAGGCGGAAGCGGCTGACGGGCCGTGCGAGCAGCAGCCTCATGTGACCATCCTCCCCTTCCTTGGCGACGATGTCACCGGCAACGAGTGTGAGAAACAAGGCCCCGAGCAGGAAGATGGCGAACCCCATGATGGTGCTGGCCACGGTGAGGGCAGAAAAGTAGTACTCGAAGCTCTGGCCCGAACCGACGATGGCTTTCTGGATCGGCCCCATGCCGAATTTTTTGATGAGCAGCAGAATGAGGAGCTCGAGCGCTAGGAAGGCACCGAAACCAATGTAGGTGCGCCGGCGTGCGAAGAGCTTCAGGAGCTCGCCATACCACTGCTGGAAGAAGAGCGTCATGATTTGGAGGAGAGTCCCATGTAGAGGTCTTCGAGGGTGCGGCGGTGCGCCTGCCAGGTGTTGACCTGCACCTTGCCATTCACGAGTGCGGTGACGAGTTCATGGGGCTCCATGTTGAGCGGGACTTCGACGATGCCGTGTTTGTCCATGGTGGCGCCGCAGCGGTCGAGGACTTCGCGGGCGAGGCCGATGTCGTTGGTGTCGAGCTGAAAGATGCGGCGGGATTTTTCCTGCGAGGGGACGGGGCCTTCGAAGACTTTCTTTCCGTCCTTGAGGATGACGCAGCGGTCGCACATCTGCTCGACTTCGCCGAGGAGATGGGAATTGAGCATGATGGTCATGCCGTGGTGCTTGCGCAGGTGGAGGATGAGCTCGCGGAACTCGCGGATGCCTTCGGGATCGAGGCCGTCGGTGGGTTCGTCGAGGAGGAGGATCTTGGGCTGGGGCAGCAGGGCCTGGGCGAGGGCGAGGCGCTGACGCATGCCGTGGCTGTAGGTGGCGGTTTTTTGCTGGATGGCGCGGGTGAGATTGACCATCTGCACGACGCGTTTCACCTCGGCCTCGTCCCACCAGCCGGAGAGGGAGCAGAGGACGCGGAGGTTTTGCCAGCCGCTGAGGTAATCGTAAAACACGGCGGCCTCATAGATGGCGCCGATCTGCTGGAGGGCCGCGCCGCGATTTTGCTGAACGCTGCGACCGCCAATGCGGACCTCTCCAATGTCCGGGCGCACCATGCCGAGGGTGATGCCCATGATGGTGCTCTTGCCGGCGCCGTTGTGGCCGAGGAGGCCGAGGATCTCGCCTTCGCGGACTTCGAAGCCGACGTCATCCAAAGCGAGCCGCCCGGTGGGCCAGCGCTTGGTGAGGTGTCTTACTTCGAGGAGTGCCATGGGGTGAGACAGTGGCGAGATGCCGCTGCGGATGCGAGTTTTTAGTCACTCTGCGCAGAAGAAGTCGCCAAATTCGCATTTACACCGCTGCTGCCCGACTGCATTACTGCGGCCTGTCCACGCCCCTATCTGTCATGCAGTTTTATTTCCCCACGACCCTCAATCTCGGCCAAGAACACAGCGAAGGCTTTCACCAGGAACTGCTGCGTGGCCTGACCCACAAGCTGAACAACCTGCTGGCGGTGATCCAGGGCTTTAGCAGCTTGATTTTGATGACGGACGACCTGGATCCGGGTGTGAGCGAAAACATGCAGCACATCCGCGAGGCTTCCCTGGGTGTGACCAATCTGAGCGAGCGCATTCGCTCCGCCGGTGGCTGTGCGAAGATCACGCCGCAGTCACTGGGTTTGAATGAGTACCTGCCCGTCATTGAAGGCGCGGTGATGGAGCCGTTTCAAAAGGAGGGCGTGCAGCTTGAGGCTGATGTACAGGCCGGCCTGCCGCCGATCCTGGTGGATCCGACGAAGTTCAAAGACATCCTGACCGAGCTGCTGAAAAACGCCGCTGAAGCCGCCGCCAAGGGTGGTGGCCGCTGTGCGCTGAAGATTTGCGGTCCGGGCACGATCACCCCGGCTGAACAACGCCGGGTGGACATTCTGGTGAGCAACACCGGATCCCAGATCGCGCCGGAGAAGATTCAGGAGGTTTTCCGCCCGTTCCATGGTTCCAAGAACAGCAATCACCTCGGCCTCGGGCTGACGATTGCCGCGATGCTGAGCCACCAGATGAACATCCAGCTGGGCGTGGCGTCTGAGAACAACACGACCACGTTTTGGCTGAGCTGCCCGATGGTCTAGGACCTTCGGCTGAATGTTTTTTGAGTTTTGACGTTTAATTTAGATGCAACGGCGGCACGGCCTTCGTTGTCGTATTGAACATCACCTTTTGGAGGTCTCTCATGAAACGATCTGTTCTGTTTGCCGCCCTGCTGCTCAGCTTGCTGCCGGCCAGCGCTGCTCCAAAGAACTACGGCACGATCACGACACGTGATGGCAGGTCTTTCTACGAGTGCCAAGTCATGCACATCTACCCTGATGGTGTGACCTTCGCACATAAGAATGGTGCGGCTAAAATCCTTTTTGGAGAGCTTCCCGAGAGTCTGAGGAGTGAATTTCGCTACGATCCGAAGGCGGAGGCCGAATATCAGAAGGAGCAGGCTGCGCTGCGCAAAGCGGAGCAGGAGCGGCAGAAGCAGCAGGAGATCGCGATGCAGGAAAGACTGATGGAGGCGAAGATGGCGGAGGCGAGCTATCTGGCGACCGCGAGCCGTATCGCGGCCACATCAGGATTGGCCACTGGCGGTCCGTCTCCTTCGTGGGTGGGGACGCCGATCACGGGTCCGGCGGTGGGTGGGCGGTCCTACAGTGGGAGCAGCTACTCGCGTTTTGGCTACCCGTATGGGTATTCGGGGAGTGGTTATTATTCCGGCGGAAGCTATTCGGGGATCAGTTATGGCTACCCTTATGGCGGCTACTCGTATGGGGCCTACCCGTACTACAGCGGCTATTCATACGGGGGGTACCCGAGTTACGGAGGGTATTACGGGGGCAGCTATCGCCCAGCGATCAGCGGTCAATGGAATCTGGGGCATGGCATCCACATCGGGATCGGCGGGGGTTCCTTTGGCTTCGGTGGCATGCATCACCACCATTGAGGGATTGCTTCGGTTATATGAAGCATTAAAAGCTGGCAAAAGTGGCGTTTTGGAGTCAAATCCACAACTATTATGAAAACGTTCTCACTTCTGATTGTCACACTTCAATTGGGATTCGCGATTTGTGCGAGTGCAGGAGAGCCAACCACGATCGAAACTGCTCAAGGCAAAACGTATGAGCGGTGCAAGATCATGAAACGTGACCCGGACGGGGTGTCGTTTTCCCACAGCAAGGGAGTGGCGAAAGTGCTGTTTTCGGATCTGTCCGAACCGATGCGCAATGCGCTGGGGTATGACGCCTACAAAGCCGATGCGTATGAGAAAGAGCAGACCGAGGCACGCAAGGCGGCCATGCAGGCCAAACGCGAGCGCGAAACCAAGATGGCCGAGGCCATGATCGCTGCGCAGGCCAAGTATGCGGCGCAACAGCCGGTGGTGTACGTGCAACAGCCGAATGGAGGCTACATGCAGAGCCTGGCACCGGTGCTGGGACTTGGGCAGATGGGAGCGTATTATGGCGGGGGCTATCATGGACATGGGATGTACCGGAATCGCGGCTGGAGTCCTACCGTCAGCTCGATCGGTGCGGGCAGTGGTGGCGTGTATGTACCGCAGGGGCATGGAACTAACTTCTATGGCTTCCCAAACGTGAGCTGGAGCCCGACGCTGGGGTATACTGACCTGAACAACCACATGCCGGTGCTCTTTGATCAGCCGCATTCGGGGGTGGTTCCTGGTGTGGGGATTCCGGGAAGCACCACGATTTCCGGGCATCATCGCTAGCTTCCAATCGGGTCAAGAAGCGGTCGCTAGCATCTTGAACACCATCTTGATCATCAGCAGCAGGCCGAGCAGCAGGTATAGAGACACGAAGGCCCAATAGCACCAGGCTTTTTCAGCACGGGAGAAAATCCCGCTGTTCAACCGGATGCGCCCCGTGCTGAGCGCGCGGAATGCCATCCAGTAAAACAATATGCTTAGCGCGAGGTCGAGGATGATTGTGGAATCCATCAGATGTCAGGGTCTCGTGGGGCATGAATCAAACGTGAAGAGCCTAAATGCCAGCCGTTCATTGTAGCGCTGGGGTATTGCCAAACGCTCATAGACGGTCGGGCTATCGCCATACCCATCACGGGTGGGCATGAAAAAGGGCGGATCTGTTGCCAGATCCGCCCGTGGGGAAAATTAAGCGTGGCTGATTAGATCAGGCCAGCTCCTTTGAGGACGTTGTAAGCACCGTTTTTGTCGATCGTCTTGAGGGCGCGGGCGCTGAGCTTGACGTCGATGAACTTGTTGAGCTCAGGAACGAAGATGCGCTTCTTGCGAAGGTTCGGCAGGATGCAGCGCTTCACGCGCTTGGTGATGTGACGACCGATACCGCCTTCTTTCTTGGCTTTACCGCTGCGATGAATGTGGTGGCCGCGAGTAACGCCGACGCCGGTGATTTGACAGATGGTAGCCATGATGAGTTCTGGGGAAAAATTGGGGCGCGATACTAGCCGAGGAGAGAGTGGCGTCAACCAAAAGTCTGCCTTTCCCTGATTCAGCGACTGGGACGGCCCACCATGAGGCTGGTCATTTGGGGGTTCATGAGGTAGCCGATGCCGAAATTCAGCGGCTTCACAGGGTATCTCCCGGAGGAATAGGCGGCGACCAAATCCGCCTGCTGGTGGCTGGAGAAGATGTCCAGCGTGCCGCGATAGTTGCCGTAGAGCCAGAGATTCCAGCCGTAGCGGCCGAAGTCACGGAAAGGGATGCCAGATGGATCCTGCACGATGGCGCTGCTGTGGCGCAGGAGATAGTCGCGGATGTTGGAGAAACCGCTTTCGTGCATGAGGTACGAGGCGCTTTTCAAGAAAGCTGGAACGCGGCCCAGACGAGAAACGAAGGTCAGAAACGGTCCGCCGGCACTGACGCCGCCATTGGAGAGGTCCTGGCGGAAGTAGAACACCCGCTTGGAGGAACCCAAGCCGCTGCGGCAGCGAATCATGAGGCCGGTGTTTCCTGAGGAACCGGAGAGCGTGACATTGCCCGCGCCATCCAGGCGAACGGTGTCGACGGAATCTACTGTGTGGCCGGTGCGTGACATGAAGGCCATCAGCAGCGGCAGCACGCCGCGAAACCGGGTGGCCTGCAGATTGCTGCGCATCTCCGTGGTGATGAAGTAGCCGTTTTGCATGATGTTGGCGACGGCGTTGTGGAGACCGGTGAGGCCGGAGTCGATTTCAGACTGGGACAGATCGCTCAACCGAGGAAGGGGTTCTGCCGGTTCCAGACCGCAGAGGACGTAGGTCTCTGCTGAGGGGAAGAGAGCGCTGGCAAAGAGGAAGTCCGGCCCGCTGAAGGGGTAGAACATGGCGTTGGCATTCTTGATGTCGCCGATCTCTTCACTGGCCCAGGACTGCAAAGGGCCGCGGCGGAGGTTTTGGTGAGCGGCCCACAGGCTGTCCATGCGCTGCTTGTGCGCGGTGACCGCAGCAGTCTGGCTGTAGGACGAGTCCATGCCGGCGAACAAGCGGGAGATGTCATTGATGGAGCCCGAATGCGTGGGCACATTCATGGACACGGCACCGTTGAAGAGCGGAACATTGCCTGCGCTCTCAGCACGTTTCACACTGCCGCCACCCAAGGCATCCAGCACGCTGTTCCACTGGCTGACCTTGGTGGCTGCCGAGTAATTTTTAAAGGCGTCCTCAGGCAGTGCACAGGCCGCGAGCAGCAGCAGCGCGGACAGCGCAGCTGTCACCCGGCAGAATATGGAGAGATCATGATTTCGTGGCACCGTCATAGAGCCACGAACGTACCAGACCAAAAACGACCTCCAAGTAAGTCTTTGTAAGGAGAAGCCTCTTTATTTAGAGTCTTTTTTATTCGTTATGGATATTCAGCGCCACTGTTTTAGGGCGCTGAATATTCAAGAATCTGCGGGCCTGACTGCTTACTTCGGCTGATGCATGCCGATGCAATGGAAAGCGCCACCTTCGGTGACGAGATCCTTGGCCATCATGGAGATGATTTCGCGACCTGGGAAGCACTCGGAAATCTTGTCTTCAGCGGCAGCATCCTTCTTCTTGTGACCGAAGAGAGGCAGGAGCACGGCGTTGTTCATGATCATGAAGTTCGCGTAGCTGGCTGGCAGACGGCTGAGGCGCCAGTCCTTCATTTCGATGGCCTGGGGCATTTCGATTTCGATGATCTCAAGCTTGCCGCCATCGGGAGCTTTGACGTCATCAAGACGCTCGCGGATTTCCTTGAGCACCTTGTGGTTCGGGTCTGAGTCACGAGGTTCGACCATGCAGATCACGGCGTCTTCACGGATGAAGCGCACGATGTCGTCGATGTGGCCGTCGGTGTCGTCGCCTTCGATACCTTTCTTGAACCAGACGATGTCTTTGACACCGAGCATGGCTTTGAGTTCCTTTTCGACTTCGGCTTTGTTGCCGGGCTTGCCGCCATGGCGGTTGGGATTGAGAAGGACCGCCTCGGTGGTGAGGAGGGTGCCTTTGCCGTTGGTTTCGATGGCTCCGCCTTCGAGGATCATCTTGGAGGTGAAACGCTCCATCTTGAGAGCGGCGGCCGCTTTCTCAGGGATGGCGTTGTCGAGATCCCATGGTGGGAACTTGCCGCCCCAGGCGTTGAATTCCCAGTCGGTGATGGCGACCTGGCCGGTTTCGTTGTGCTTGATGAAAATCGGACCGTGGTCACGGCACCACACGTCGTTGGTGTTGTTCTCGTAGAGATCCACCTGGCTGAGATCGCCCTCGTTGTCGGCGATGCTGAGGCGGATGTTCATGTGGCTGAGCATCGGGGCATTGATGCGCACGCGCTCGTAGCGGGAGATGACGCTGGCGATCTCGCCGAACTTGTCCTGCAACTTGTGGTAAGTCTTGGGGCAGCTTTCCTTGTTGGAAGGCCAGGACAGCCAGATTGCCTCCTGCGGCTCGAATTCGGCGGGCAGACGGTAGTTTTGGGGATAGGAGGCTTTACTCATCGATGTAGCGTTTGGTCAGGGGAGCGTAGGTGTCAATGCGGCGATCACGGAAAAAAGGCCAGATGCGGCGAAAATCTTCCACCGCAGACAGGTCACACGGCACGATCAAAATCTCTTCATCGCTCACGGAGGCCTTTGCAACGATTTCTCCATAAGGATTTGCAACAAAGCTCTGGCCCCAGAATTCGCTCTGCTGCTCGGTGCCGACACGGTTCACGGCGGCGAGGTAGCAGCCATTCGCCACGGCATGGCCGCGCTGGACGGTCTCCCAAGCGCAGTGCTGGGCGGCGCCGAGGGCGGCCTTTTCACTGGGGAGCCAGCCGATGGCGGTGGGGTAGAAGAGGATCTCCGCGCCCATGAGGGCAGTGAGGCGGGCGGCCTCCGGGTACCACTGGTCCCAGCAGATGAGGACGCCGATGCGGCCGAACTTGGTGTCCCAGACGCGGTAGCCGAGGTCTCCGGGGGTGAAATAAAACTTTTCTTCGAAGCCCGGGTCCTGCGGGATGTGCATCTTGCGGTACTTGCCGAGCACGGTGCCGTCTGCGTCGATAACGGCGGCGGTGTTGTGGTAGAGGCCGGGGGCGCGTTTTTCGAAGAGGGGGACGATGATGACGACGCCGAGTTCCTTGGCGAGGGGGGCCAGTCTGTCGGTGGTGGGGCCGGGGACAGCCTCGGCGAGATTGAAGAGTTCGGTGTCCTGCGTGATGCAGAAGTAGGGGGTGTTGAACAATTCCTGCAGGCACACGATCTGCGCGCCACGGGCCGCGGCATCACGAATGAGACGTTCATGCTGCTGCACGCTTTCGTCTTTGCTGGAGAATGCCCGGCTTTGCACCAGGCCGAGAGTCACTTTGGCCATAAGACGATGACGGTTCACCGATTGAGAACGAATGCAAGAAAAGCTATGCGCACAAAAGACGCATCCTGTGCTGGCATCGCTCCGCGATGCGAAGAACTCAAGCGGGGGATGCGTGGAAACGAGGGGTGTCGCTGCGCTCAACCGCCTCGCTACAGGCTGAGATGGCTCCGCCATCTGAATCCCCTTTCCTGCATACACCTTTCCTGTTTACACCCTTCCCTGCCCCCCTTCCTGCTGACATCAAACCGTTTCTGAAAGGGCCCGGCAGCTGAGCTGCCGGGCCGGTGGGATTCAAGAAGTGATTATTCGCGATCCACTGAGAACTTGCCGGCACCGGTGAAGAGGAGGGTCACGTAGGCGATGAGATAGACCATGGCGAGTTCGCCGGACTTGATGCCGCTGGCCGCTATATCTACCAGCGCTGACTTGTGGAAAAAGAAAAAGGCAGTTCCCATGGTGATCGCCAGGATGAGTGCTGCGAAACGAGTGAACAGTCCCGCGATCAGCAAGGCAGAACACACGACCTCCGCGAAGATGGCCAAACCGAGGTTCACATTGCCGGGAATACCTGGCAAAATGGCAAATTTTTCCGCCATGGTGGAAAAGTTCAGGAGCTTGCCGCGACCATGCAGCATGAGCATGGAAAAACCGAGGGCAACGCGCAGGATGAGCAGGCCGTAGTCGGGAGACTTCGGCAGGAAGGACAGTTTCAGGAGCTTGAGCATGAGTGTGTTGGGTTCGAGTTAAATGGGGATTTAGCGGAGCATGGGCATGCCATGAGCCCGGCGACAAGCCTAAAATTTAACCTGTGAATGCAGGGGACCGGGGCTGGTGGCGTAAGGGGCGGCTCTGGGTGACAGGCTCACCAGAACGGGCTGGAGCCCGAACTACGTACTCAGAGGTCGCCCGTGGAAGGTCAACGTGGAGGCGTTGCGGCGGGTTGTGTCACCGCTACGCGGTTCCGCGAAAGGCATTGGGTATGCTGCCGCGTACCTTGGGTTGGCACCCACGGCTACGGTTGTGTCAGCGCTACGCGCTTGATGAGAGAGCAGACCAGATGCTTTTTCCATTGGCACACTGTGAGATAGGATGGTCTTGCCAACGTGCGCGCTGAAAGGCGGGTGCTTTAGGAAAGAGGGGAGCGGGTGGGGCGGCAGGTGGCGCTGGGACGAAGGATTCTAGGGACGCGCACAACGCGTACCTACCAGCCCTGGGGCTGCGGCACAGTGCAATGAAAACGGAGCGCCGCCCAGATGGTCGTGGAAGGCACAACGCGTTGGCCGCGAGGTGCGCGGCTCTGCGTTATGGGTTCGACGCTCAGCGTATCCCAGTCTCCAGAACGGGCTAAAGCCCGAACTACGAACTCAGAATCAGCCGAGGGCGGACATCATTTCTTTGAGCTTGGCGAGTTTCTCCTGCCAGTCGGTTTTGCGCTGCTGGTGCTCGTCGAGCACCTTTTGCGGGACCTTGGAGGTGAACTTTTCGTCGGCGAGTTTGGCGGTGACCTTTTCCAATTCGGATTCGACTTTGGCGACTTCTTTGCCGATGCGGGCGCGCTCGGCTTCGACGTCGATGAGGCCATCGAGGGGGAGGAAGAGGGTGCCTAGCGGAGTGAGGGCGCTGGGGGTGCCTTGAGTGGGCGCGAAGGAGGCATCGACATCGAGAGGCTCGGCATTGAGGAGGATGCGGAGGACTTCGATCTCGTGGGCGGGGAGTTCCGCATTCGGCTTGAGGACGAAACGGACGCGCTTGTTGATGTTGAAGGTGCTCTTGAGGCCGCGACCGAGATTGACGGCTTCGTATTTGTCGTTCGCGGTCTTTTCGTCCTCGGGGAGGATGCCGAAGTAGGCGAGTTCATCGGCATCGAGAGGCTTCGGCCATTTGGCGAACATAATGCTGTTGCCGCCCTGATCTGCGGGAAGATCGGCGTTGAAGGCCATGCCATGCCAGAGCTCTTCGGTGATGAAGGGCATGAAGGGATGGAAGAGGCGCAGGGTGTTGCTGAGGACGAAGTCGATGACGGCCAAGGTGTTGGCTTTGCGCTTGTCGTCGGTGCCTTGGAGAACGGCCTTGCTGGCCTCGATGTACCAGTCGCAGTACTCGCTCCAGAAGAAGCGGTAGAGGGTGGCGGTGGCATCGCTGAAGCGGTAGTCTTCGAGGGCGGCGGTGACCTCCGTAATTGCGGTGTTGAGGCGGAGAAGGATCCACTTGTCGTCGCTGCTGAGGAGCGCAGCGCTGATCTCGGTCTCGGTTTCGCCACCCTGCATCTGGCGGAAGCGTGCGGCGTTCCAGAGCTTGGTGCAGAAGTTGCGGCCGAGTTCGACATTCTTTTCGTCGAAGGCGATGTCCTGGCCCAGCGGGGCGCTGCGCATGATGCCGAAGCGCAGGGCGTCTGCGCTGAAGCTGGCGATGAGTTCCAGAGGGTCGGGCGAGTTGCCGAGGGACTTGGACATTTTGCGACCTTGTTTGTCGCGGATGATGCCGGTGAAATAGACGTTCTTGAAGGGGAGTTCGCCCATCCACTCGAAGCCGGCCATGATCATGCGGGCGACCCAGAAGAAGATGATGTCCGGGCCGGTGACGAGGTCGGTGGTGGGGTAGAAAGCCTTCAGCGTGGAAGTCTTTTCCGGCCAGCCCATGGTGGCGAAGGGCCAGAGCCAGGAGGAGAACCAGGTGTCGAGGACGTCGGGGTCTTGCTGCCAGCCTTCGCCCTGAGGGGCTTCCGTGCCACAATAGGTTTCCTCACCGCGATACCACACGGGAATGCGATGGCCCCACCAGACCTGGCGGCTGATGCACCAGTCTTGGAGGCCGGTCATCCAATGGTCATAGACTTTGGCCCAGCGGTCGGGGTGGAATTTCATTTCGCCATTGGCGACGACGTCCTGGGATGCTTTGACGCTGGGGTATTTGAGGAACCACTGTTCGCTGAGGCGTGACTCGATGGGGACGTCGGCGCGCTCGGAGTAGCCGAGGTTGTTTTGATAGGGCTCTTCTTTGACGAGGCTGCCGATTTCGGTGAGGAGTTCGGCGGCGCGTTTGCGTGCGGCGAAGCGCTCCATGCCGGCGAGGTCTTTGCCGGCGAGATCATTGAGCACGCCGTTCGGGTGCATGACGTCGATCACGGGCAGGCTGTGGCGCTGACCGATTTCGAAGTCGGCCTTGTCATGCGCGGGGGTGACTTTGAGGACGCCGGTGCCGAAGGTGAAATCGACGTGCTCGTCGGCGATGATGGGGAGGAGTTCCTGATTTTCGACAGGGAGCGGGCGGCGAACGTGCTTGCCGATGAGGTGGGTGTAGCGCTCGTCCTTGGGATTCACGGCGATGGCGGTGTCGCCAGGGATGACTTCGGGGCGGGTGGTGGCGATGGTGAGCCAGGTGCCGGGTTCTTCGACCACTTCGACTTTGAAGTGATACATGATGGCGTTCTGCGGCTTCATGACGACCTCTTCATCGCTGAGGGCGGTGAGGGAGGAGGGGCACCAGTTGACCATGCGTTTGCCACGGTAGATCTGGCCCTTTTTGTAGAGGTCCACGAACACGCGCATGACGCAGGCGTTGTAGTCGGGATCGAAGGTGAAGCGCTCGCGGCTCCAGTCGCAGGAGGCGCCGAGTTTTTTGAGCTGCTCGATGATGATGCCGCCGTGCTTTTCTTTCCACTCCCAGATTTTGGCGACGAGGGCTTCGCGGCCGAGGTCATCGCGGTGCTTGATGACGCCCTGTTTTTTGAGGGTCTTTTCGACGACGTTCTGCGTGGCGATGCCGGCGTGATCGGTGCCGGGGAGCCAGAGGACTTCTTTCCCGAGCATGCGGGCGCGACGGGCGAGGATGTCCTGGATGGTGTTGTTCAGGACGTGGCCGAGCGTGAGGATGCCGGTGACGTTTGGCGGGGGAATGACGATGGAGTAGGCCGGGCGGGTCTCGCTCACACGAGCGGGGTCGGCTTCAAAGCATTTGTCGTCCAGCCAGCGCTGATACCAGCGGGCTTCGACTTCCGCGGGCGTATAGGTCTTGTCGAGTTCGGGCATAAAGGGCGGCCAAGATGGGGGAAAGCGGCCGCTTTGCAAACGGGGAGGCGTTTCAGAATGGAGGGATGACGGGGCGGCGGGGGGTGATGGTCACCAGAATGCCTCTTATCTCCCTCACGCTGCCGCACAGCATGAGGTCTGAAAGGCCTAGGATTCGAGAAGTGAGGTTGGGGAAGGGCGGACGATCTCCCGCACCCCTTCAGGGTGCGACCTTCGCTGAAGAGGGGTTAATCGGGATGACCCAGGGCTTGCTGCGCTGCGCCCTGGGCTGAGTCCGGCGGCCCTTCAGGCCGCGAGCACATCCTCCTACGGGGTCAGCGCATGGGCATGGAGAGGGGGCCCATGGGGGGCATTTCGGGGCGGGGATCGCGGAGGGTGTCGGGGACAACCTGGCCGGAGCGGGCTTCGGCTTCCATTTCACGCTTGGATTTGGGCGGTGATTTGTCCTCAAGGACGGCGCAGCCTGTGAGAAGAGCCGCAGTGAGGAGGATCAGGGTGGTGGGTACTGGGTTCATGGGTGCAGGCTTGGTTAGAATGGATGCTGACTTTGAGATCACTTGGGGAGCCGGGCGTTCAAATCTTCGACGTACTTGCGGTCCTCATCGCTCAGACGTTCGAGCGGTACTTCGACGGGTTTTTGGTTTACCAGCAGGCGGATTTTGCCCTCGCGAATGAGGGTGGGCTTGTCGGGCATCTTGGGTGGTGGCGCTTTGCCTGCGGCTTCACGGGCGGCGGCGGGAGTGGCGGCTTCAAATTCGATCACGGCATCCTCAAAGATGATGATGGTGCCGAGCAGGGATTTGCCGTCGGTGCTCTTCCACTGGCGGGGCTCGCCGAGCAAGAAGTAGGAGGTCAGCCTGGTCTTGGTGGGCGGCGCGGGCTGGGTGGTGGCGTTGACACTGACGCCGCTGGTGCCGCCGCTGCCATTGATGGTGCGGGTGTCAAACTTCTTGCCGGTGGACGGCAGGACCACCTGCGCGCTGAGCGGCGCTGCCATCGCAAAGAGGATGAGCCAGGCTTTCATGCTGGAAGGCTAGCATGAGCCCAAGGTGGGGTGCAATGCCGATTATGCGTCGAGGACGGTGTAGTCGATGGCCTTGAGGCGGGGCTGCTTGGGGCCCATGCGGGGGACGCAGGCGAGGAGGGCCTTGGTGTAGGGGTGCTGGGGATTGCGCAGGACTTCTTCGACGGGGCCGGTTTCGACGATCTCACCACGGAACATGACGGCGACGCGATCCACGACGCTGCGGATGATGCCGAGATTGTGGGTGATGAGGATGATGGACATGTCGAGATCCCGGCGGAGCTGAGCGAGGAGGTCCATGATCTGCTTTTGAATGGTGACGTCGAGCGCGGTGGTGGGCTCGTCGGCGATGAGGAGCTTGGGCTGGGTGCAGAGGGCCATGGCGATCATGACACGCTGCTGCATGCCGCCGCTGAGCTCGTGGGCGTAGGCGTGGAGGCGCTTGCGGGAATCGACGATGCCGACTTTGTCGAGCCACTTGACGATTTCGTCGTCGCGCCCGGCCTTGCTGACATCGGGGCGATGGAGGGCGAGTGCTTCGGCGATCTGCGTGCGGATGGTGAGGACGGGATTGAGGGAGGTGGTGGGCTCCTGGAAGATGTAGGCGATTTCCTTGCCGCGGATGGCGCGCAGTTCGCGCTCATTCATTTCGAGGATTTCGTGGCCATTAAGCGTCATCTGCCGTGCGGTGATTTTGGCGGGCGGCTCGGGGAGGAGGCGGGCGAAGGAGAGGGCGGTGGCGCTTTTGCCGCTGCCGCTTTCGCCGACGAGGGCGATGGATTCGCCGCGCTTGAGTTCGAGGCTGATGCCTTTGACGGCTTTCACGGGCTCGGCGTTGTGGCGGCTGAATTCGATCTGCAAATCGCGGATGCAGAGCAGCGGGGCATCTTTGGGAGGAGTGGCTTCGGCGGACATGGGCTCAGGAGAGTCGAGGTTGTACGATGCGGCTGACTTGGATCAAACACAAGGCGGCAAGAGCGATGCAGGCGCCGGACTGGAGCAGCGCGGTGGGATCTGCCAGCGTCTGCATGGCCGACTGCGCCGAGGCGATGGCGAGCGGGCGGTAGATTTGGGCGAGGGGTGCGTTCAATGCATCGATCAGCCGGGGGAGCAGGGCGCAGGCGACGGCCATTCCCAGCAGGGTGTGTGCAAGCACGGTGCAGAGCCAGGCTGCGAGCATGCGAAAGAGGACGAACGCGATGTGAGTGCGCCAGATCATGGAGTCCGTAACGCCGCAGACGCGGGCGGCATCGACGGGCAGCTCTGCCTCGATGCGGTTCCATGCCTGATGCCAGCCGGCGCTGCCGGAAAGGAGCACGGCCATCCAGAGAATGATCCATGCGATGAAGGAGGAAGGAAGCAGCGCGAGCAGGCCGAGCGCCCAGAGCAGCCATGGCTGCCATGCGAGCGTGGCCACGAAGGCGTCGGCGGATTTCAGCCTGCCCGGAAGCGGGCGCAGGCACGCGCACAAGAGGGCCAGCATGGCTCCGACGCTGGCGAATCCGAGGGCGATGCCGGAAGCATCAGCGACACGGAGGTTTTGGGCCATCCAGCCTCCCCAGCCCATGAAGTGAAGGGCGTCTTCGATGATGATGAGATAAACCGGCGCGATGAGGCACAGGGACTGCAGGCGCACCCGCAGCAGTGGCCGCAACTGGCTGAGATGATGAAGCCACAGCCTCGATGCTTTGGGCACTCCGCGAGCGCGCAGCGAGAAATCGAGATCCATAACTGCCCTGCCATTCATGATGACTGCGTGAATCATTTCACCACACAGGGCCAGAGCCAGCACCAGAGCGGGAGCCAGAAAGTTCCAGAGGGCATGTGCGAGCAGCACCTGCCGGGAGTCTTGACCGTCCGGGAACTGAGCTGGCATCAGCGATTCGACCGGCCAGCCCAGACGACCGATCCAGCCGCTGATGAAGCCCCAGACCAGGACCACCACAGGCACACACGCGAGCGCGCGACCCAGCAGCGCGATGAAGCGCTCCATGCGCGGGCCCATCTGCCGGGCGCGCAGCCCGACGAAGACTCCGATGCACAGGGCCAGCAGCAGTGCGATGGTTAGCACGATCAGGCTGGAGCCGCAGCGCGCCCAGATGTCCGCAGAGGGTACCGCTGGAGCGTGACGTCCAAAGAGCAGCACCAGCCCTGCGGCGATCATGCCGCCGAGCAGGAGGCGCAATGGCAGCCACCGCGGCGGCGATGAGAATGGCTGCAGACTCATCATTCCGGAAGACGCATTTGGAGTTTGCTGATGGGATCCGCCGGCGTTTTGGGCCGCTGGACCTCCGGCTCTTCTTCACGGGAGCGCAGCTGGAGCTTGAGTGCGGGAGCTGGCTGCGAGTGCTTGGGTGGAAGCATGAGATTTTGCAGGGTCCAGCTGGAGACAGGGCCGCCCGTGGAACCCTGCGCATGGAGGCCCGGCATGGCCGCAGCTTCGTCATGGGTGGTGAACAAGGTGAGCATGGGGTGAAGGGGAAGCAGCCTTGCCTCCAGCTCCCGCACGCGCTTCGGCACCTGATCGGGATCGAATTCTGCAGAGAGCGCTTCGAGGAGGAGATCGATCTGCGGATCAGCAATGCCGCAGAAATTGTTGCCTCCCGTTTTAGCCTGCGCGGAGTGCCACCAGGGCAGCTGGTCCCAGGAAACCTCGAAGCGCTGGTCCAGCAGCACGGCGTCAAAGCGGTGCTCGTGCAGACGCTGAGAGAGAGACTGGGCGTCAGGGGCGTGCTCGATCTTCACTTCGGCTCCGAGCTGCCGCCACTGCGCCACGAGAAGGTCTGCTGTGCGCGTGTGGAGCGCGTCGCCTCCCGGGACGAGCAGGGTGAATCGAAACGGATGCTCCGCCGTGCGCGCGACGCCCTTGTCATCGCGCTTCCAGCCTTCCTTGGTGAGGATCTGCCGCGCCTGCTCCAACTGAAACGGCTTGCTCTTTGCGCGGGTGCTGAACCACAGGCCGGGAGCGAACAAGCTGGCATCCACGTGGCCGAGCCGCCCCGGCAGGGTGCGAATGAGTTCCTCCGTGTCTGTGGCCAAGGCCAGCGCCTCACGGCAGCGCTCGTGCTGCAAAACTTCGTGGCGGGTGTTCCAGAGCACGACAAGGCGCTGCCGAGGCGGGGTGAAGCGCAGCCGCTCCAGCTGTGTGCGATCGGCCGCAGGCCATACCAGATCCACGGTATGAGTGCGCATGCCGATCTGCGTCATCAACGGTGAGGCGGAAAAGGTGAACAAGAATCCAGGCACCAATTTGTCCTCCTGCACTGGTTTGAGCAAAAGCGAACGGGTATCGCGCAAGGCGATGCGGTGGGTGCCCGCACCCGGCGGTGCGTGGTGCGTGAAATCAGACTCCTGAGCTGCTGGATGAGCCCGCAGCCATTCAGCGGGCAGGATGGGCAGATTGACGAACACGCAGAGAGCGGTGCCCTGACGCCGGCGGAACGATACGTGCAGGCGGGAACCGTTGTTCTGCGACTCCAGCGTCTGGATGTTGCTGAGGGCTTCACGATTTGGCAGCGACCAGTCGTTGGCGCGCAGGAATTCGAGCGTTGCTTTGGCATCATCTGCCGTCGCGGGTTTGCCATCATGCCAGAGCTGGCCGGGGCGGATGTCGAGATCGAGCACGGGCTCGCTCAAGGCACCGACTTCCGCGAGCGGATTGATGGACGCGGGTTCTTTTTCACTGGCGTCGAGGAAACGGTGCAGGTCTTCGAGCAGCCGATGGGAATCCCCTGCCACGACGATCTCACAGGCGTTTGCCCCATCGAACCAGACGCGCTGGATCAGGCCCGCCTGACTAGAGCTTGCCATGAAGCGGTCCCACGACTGGCGCAGCGGGGTGCGGCGCTCGATGCGCCAGAAAACGACCGGCTTGAGATCCAGCCCGGCGACGACTTCAAAGGCCTGACGGACACCGGCGGAGTTGGGCTCGGAGAAGCTCAGCAGCAGCCGGTTTTGCAGGACGCGGGCGGAGCTGAGATGCCACTCGGCCCAGCGGTTTGTTTCACCTATCTGGGCTTGAAGCAGCTCCTGCGCGCGTTTGGCGGTCGCTTCATCCGCAAACCAGCAGGTGACGTCCTGCGTCCAGCGCCAGAACTCCGCCAGTCCGGGCTGCAAGGTGCCGTCTGGACCCAGCCGGATGAGGGGTTCATGCACGAGATCTGTGATCTCGCGCTCAATCTCCGTGGCGGGGAGAAAAGGATTCAGCGCCGGCTCATTCTGCGACAGCATGACGACCACACCGCCGGCACGATCCGTGCGGCTGAGCCTGGACTCATGCACCGCCCACGCAGCCACCGCTGCAATGAGCAACGGAAAACCAATGATGAACGTGCGGGCCAAAATCATGCGCAGTGCAAGCTAGAGCGTGCGCGCCGTGACGGCAAGACATCGCTAGATGCCGCTCATGATGCCGTCATCCGTGACCTGGATGCGCTCGGCGGCGGGGATCTTCGGCAGGGCGGGCATGCGCATCATGGTTCCGGTGAGGGCGACGAGGAATCCGGCACCGTTGGCGATTTCGAAATCGCGCACAGTGATGGTGAAGCCGCGGGGGCGCCCGCGCTTTTTCGCGTCGTCGGAGAGGGAGTCCTGCGTCTTGGCCATGCAGAGCGGGAGCTTGTCGAAGCCGCTGCGGGCAAACAGAGCCAGCTTGGCCTTCGCTTCCTCGGTGAGCAGAACGCCGTCGGCACCGTAGATTTTGGTGGCTATGGCGGTGAGCTTCGTTTCGACGCTGTCGTCAGGCTGGTAGAGGAAGGGCAGCTGCGGGACTTCCGGCGTGAGAGCTGCGAGCACTTTTTCGGCGAGTTCAACCGCCCCTGCCCCGCCTTCGCCAAAGACATTGGCCGTGGCGCTGGGAACGCCGCGTGACTGGCAGAACTCATGCACCAGGGCGAGTTCGTCCGGGTGATCGTTGGTGAACTGATTGACCGCCACGATGACGGGGCGCTGAAACTGCGCGGCGCTGTCGAGGTGTGCGGCCAAGTTGTCCAGCCCACGGCTCAGGGCGGCGGTGTCGGTCTGCGTGAGCTGGTCCAAGGCGGCTCCGCCGTGCATCTTGAGCGCACGCACGGTGGCGACGATGACAATGGCGGCAGGCGCGAGACCGCTTTGACGGCACTTGATGTGCATGAATTTTTCCCCGCCGAGATCGAAGGCGAATCCAGCCTCGGTGACGGCGAAATCGGCATGGGCGAGGGCCATGCGGGTGGCGAGCACGGAGTTGCAGCCGTGGGCGATGTTGGCAAAGGGGCCGCCGTGGAGGAAGGCGGGCACGCCTTCGACGCTCTGCACCAGATTCGGTGGCAGCGCCTCGCGCAGCAGAGCCATCATGGCACCGGTGACGCGGAATTCCCTGGCATAGACGGGATCGCCCTCGGCGGTGAAGCCGACGACGATGCGTTCGAGACGATGGCGCAGATCCGGCAGCGACTCGGCGAGGCACATGATGGCCATGATTTCGGAGGCGGCGGTGATGTCGAAACCGGTGGCACGTTCCGTAGGTTTGCCCACGGCGGTGCGCACGCTGCGCAGGGCACGGTCGTTCATGTCCATGACACGTTTCCAGAGCACGCGCTCTGGAGAGAGCCGCGTTTCACCGAGGAAGAGCTGGTTGTCGATGACGGCGGAGAGCAGGTTGTGCGCGCAGGTGATGGCGTGGAAGTCGCCGGTGAAGTGCAGATTGATGGAATGCGCGGGCAGCACGGTGCTTTTGCCGCCGCCAGTGGCACCGCCTTTGCGGCCGAACACCGGACCCATCGAAGGCTGGCGCAGTGCCAGGGCCACGCTTTGCCCGATCTTCTTCAAACCCTGCGAGAGGCCGATGGAGACGGTGGTTTTGCCCTCGCCCGCCGGTGTGGGTGTGATGGCGGAGACGAGGATCAGCCTGCCACGCTGGGGTTTATTGTGCAGGGCCTTGAGGCTGACCTTGGCCATGTGGCGGCCGTGCAGAATGAGATGCTCTGGCGCAATGCCAAGATCAGCGGCGATGGGGGAGATGTCCGGATGCATGCGGGATGGAAGCGCGCAGGATGGCAAGGGCTGGTGTGAAGCAAAGGGTTTTCCGAGGGCAAATATCCCCATGGCCGGAAGCTGCTACCCAGAAGTGGACCTCTTTCTTCGTCCAGGATTGCGGAAGTTAAGCGGTGATGTTCACTGCGTGAAGTGGTGATGAGTCGTTTGTCTGGGAGCGCTTCACAAGGGCTTTGCTCCGCACAAATACGATGCCACCACAGGCAATTGCCATCCGTTCCACGAACGCGCAGGCGAAGCCTTGCATGGCGGGTTGAATAATAAATGTTCTAGGGTCTCTGCACCAGAATCTTTCGCTTTAGCATCTAGTTATCAATGCTAAATCATCCTGCAAGCTTTCGTCAAAATCGAATCCCATCAGCGCAATCCCATCTCGTGAAAAGCTATCCTCCACGCAGTGTTTTCATCAGTTATAATCACGACGAATCCCGCAACATTGCCGGACGAATTTATGAAAGGCTTTCGAGCAGGCTGTCTCCTGAAGCTGTTTTCAAGGATGATGAAGGTGCCGTGCGTGCCATCGGCAGGGATTTCCGCGAGACCTTCAAGGCTGCACTGAATCAGTGCCGAGTGGTTTTAGTGGTGATCGATCCACAGTGGTATGACCGGCGCATGGAGTCTGAACGTCAGGCAGACGACATCCCTCCAGATTGGGTGCGGATCGAGGTGGAGTCAGCCCTCAAGACTCCCGATTTGATCATCATTCCCCTCCTGGTTGACGGGGCTGAATTCCCGAAGAACAAGTCGCTGCCAGCCTCCATCTCCGACCTCCGCTATCGCGATGGCAAACGCATCCACAGCGATGAGGGATTCGGTGCCAGCATGGACGATCTGGTGCGACACTTGCAACCGTTGCTGATCGCGAGAAAGCCCGGGCCAAAGTCCTCTTGGAGACCCATGGCGCTGTGTGCAGCAGTGGTTGCGTTACTCACTGCGGGTTGGGCTGGGTGGATGAAGGTTCAATCCATGCAGTCTCCAGGTGCGAAATCTCAGCAGGCAATTGTGGCACCCGACCCACAGCCATTACCGCCTGCTGTGGTGCCGCCGAAACCTGCGGCCTTCAAAGTCGCATTCTTCAAAAAGGATGGAGTTACACCTTTGGCTGGAGCCACCGTGGCAGGCAGACGCGCAACCGACAGCACAGATCCGAGGTGGCCCAATAACATCAACGGGCTGAGTTTTGATTTTTATGTGAAGGGGACGAGTGATGAGCCGCTCATGGTTTCCGGGACCTATGAAGTTCGCTACACTGCGTTAGCATCGGATGATCCGCGCGCCAAGACGTCACCTCAAAGCCTCATCGTTGATCATGAGCTCGTCTCAGATGCTGATTATTGGGCGGTGGTTCATCGGTTGAAGGCGGAGGAGGGACCCCAAACGCACAGCATTTGGTGGGGCGATGCCTTTGATCCTGAAGACCCGAAGAAATACCTCACCACTTATACCCTCAAAGAGGGAAAGGCGCAGGAAGGGAGTTTTTTCGTCGGCAAGAATGGAACCCTGCCGAATGGCACATTTCCCGTGCGGGTGCTTTACTATAGTAAGCAAGAAAGGAGCGGGGAGATTCTTGGAGAGGTCGATTTCCACATCGAGTACCCTTGAAACCATCCCCTCTTGTTCTTCTAGCTGCGACGCTTTGCCGGGTTGAAGACATGCCATCGCTCGCCACTGACGCCGCCGCCGACCAGTGGTTGCGCGGGCACAGCGGCTAATATCGAAAATCCACGGTCGCGGCGGTGTGGCAGCGAACCAGGATGCGCTACTCCCCAAAGATGGCCACATGCACGGTGCCGTCGTCTTTGATCCAGCCGTGAAGCATACTGAGGTTGTTGAAGGGTGGGCATCGTTGTCTACGACTACTCCGGCGAGGAGATCACGAACTCGCGCTGGCTGGGCAATCACTTCGAGTTCATCGGCGGCGACACCAAACGCATAGACATCGAGATCAAAATTCAGGATGAAGAGGGCAAGGGCGGATGCAGGACGTGCTCATCAAAGACAACTATTTTGAGCATGCGGCCGATAAGCCCTTCCGTTTGCAGGGCCTGGATGCCGAATACGAAATCGGCAACGTCATCATCGACAATCTCATCTTCGTCGGCAAAAAATGTCTCGTCACGGATGACGCGCGTGTTGAGATCCGGAAGCACGTCCGGGATGTTGTCATCAAATGAGCCATTGATATAATTGCTGAGCTGCCACGTCTTAACGCCACCGCCTTCCCGCCATGAAATCCTCCATCCGCATCCTGCTTGTCATTGCCTTCATTGCGGGGGCCACGTGGCTGGCGGGGCAAGTCGCCACGACTGCCGCAAAAAAAAGTGGGCTTGAGGAACGGCTGGCGCAGGCTCTGAAGCTGTACCCTGACGCGGATGTGGACAAGGATGGCACGCTCTCGGTGGATGAGGCGCTGAAGTATCTGGAGGCGCACCCGGAGCTGAAGGCGCTGCTGGCCGCGAAATCCAAAAAGGGTGGTGCGAACACGAGCAAGCCCGGCGAGTTCACCACGCCTGCTTCGATGGGACTGCCGCCGGGGCCGCGGGTGTTTGTCTGTGCGCACAGCTTCATGATTTTCACCGCGACGATGCTGCCGAGAAATGGCGGAGGCGGCGGGCATCGGCTACCAGGATGCCGGGAGGCAGATGATCGGCGGATCTCGGACGCTGCAGCACTGGGAGGTGCCGGATGATAAAAACCTCGCGAAGAGGGTGCTGCGTGAAGGCGGTGTGGACGTGCTCATGGTCTCGCCCCACATGCTGCTGCCGGATGAAGGCATCGACAACTTCACGAAGCTGGGTCTGGAGAAGAATCCGAAGCTGCGGGTGCTGGTGCAGGCTTCATGGCCGGCGCGTGATGGCAACCTGACGGGCGAGTTTCATAACCTCATGCGTAATGATGCCACGGTGGAGAGCCTGCGGAAGCTGCGTGACCTGCAACGCGACCAATGGCTGAAGCAACTGGAAGCGCAGGTGACGGCACTCAATGCGGCGGCGGGGAAAGAGGCGGTACATATTGTGCCGGTGGGTGATGCGGTGTTTGCGCTGCGGGAGCGTGTCATTGAAGGCCAAGCGCCGGGCATCACGAAGCAGGCGGATTTGTTCAAGGATGATCTGGGCCACCCGATGCCGGCGCTGTCTGTGCTGGTGACTTACTGCCACTTCGCGGCGATCTACCAGCGCAGCCCCGTTGGACTGCCGGTGCCGGCGGCTTTGCAGGGTGCGCCGCAGGCGGCGGAACTCAATGCGCTGCTGCAAGTGCTGGCGTGGGATGCGGTCACCGGCTACCCGATGAGTGGGGTGAAAACAGCAGCACTGCAATAAACGGCTGAGTCCGGTTAATCAGGCAGCCCGCAAGCATGAGTCTGCCAGACTCGTTTTGTGCCGCATGAACCGGCGCATCGTCTTTCTCATTTTCGTCCTCGGAGTTGCTAATGCCGATACCGCCACCACTCCGGTGGTGGAGTATTTTCCCAATGACTCCCGCCGTTTTTCACAGGCTGAGAAGGCCGTGGTTCTCACGGACTTGTCCAAGATGGAACCAGCGGCAGCGCTGATCACTGGCAAGCGGCAGAAGGGGAAGTGGAAGATGCTGCCCTTCTCCACGGCGGACATGAAAGGCACGGCGCTGTCGATCTACAGCGCGACGAACCCGCCGGTGGTCAATCTGGCGCTGGCTGAGCGTGGCTGGCATGCGGTGTATGTGGGTCTTGCGACGACCTCGGGAGGATTCAACATCGGGGGCAATGGCATCAAGGCGAAGCTGAGCGATGAGCCGGTCTTCAAGCGGATGGCGAACAATCTCGCGCTGATGAAGAACCGCAGGGCGGTGATTCAGGAGTGCTATCTCACGGTAGCGAATCTGAACGGGCAGTCGCTGGAGATTGCGCCGATGCCGGGACTGCCGGCGACGGTTTGCTATGTGAAGGTGGTGCCGCTGACGGAGGCGGAGGTGAAGGCGAGTCAGGCCCAATCGAAGCAGCGTACGTCCATTGCCACGTTTGACGGGCATAGCTGGATATGGCCATTCAAACCGACGACGGCGGAGGAGCTGGCGGAGGAGTTTCGCGGGTTTGAAGAGACCGACATTGGCAAGTGGTGGTTTCAGGTCACGGGGGCGGATCTTGTGTGCTATCCGAGCAAGGTCGGTACTTATGCCGGTGAAGGCACGGTCGATTTTCCCAATGGCACGTATGCCATCTACACCAAGTCGCTGGAGACGCTGTTCAAGAAAGGCGTCCATCCGCTCAAGGTGGCGCGGGATGCGGCGAAGGCGCAGGGGGCGGAGTTTCACGTGATGCTGCGGCCTGCGGGCTGGGTGGGCTCGATGCCGTATGAGGAGACGTTCAACAGCAAATTCTTCTATGCGCACCCGGAGTGGCGCTGCTTTGACCGTGATGGCACGCCGACGTTTTTCATGAGCTATGCCGTGCCGGAGGTGAGGCGGCACTTGATCGAGGTGTTCCGTGAGACGCTGGAGCTGCAACCGGAGGGCGTGGGTTTTGTTTTCAATCGCGGCATGCCGCTGATGCTGTGGGAGGATGCGTTTTGCGAGCGGTTCAAAGCGATGCACAACGCTGACGCGAAAGCTGTGGATGATGATGACCCGCGCATCCATGCGACGCGTGCGGCGATCATGACTGACTTCATGACGGAGGTGCGTGCGCTGCTGGATGAAACGGCCGCCAAACAGGGGCGCAAGGAGCGCTACAAGATCTCGCTGGGCACCTTCGCGAAGGAGGAGGACAACCAGCGATGGGGGCTTGATCTGCCGAAATGGATTCAGCAGGGGCTCGTCGATGATCTGGCGACGACGTGGTTCGCGTATCATACTTCGTTTGAGAAGACACCGGGGAAGATCGACATGGATTATTACCGCCGCATCACGAAGGGCACGAAGACGAAGGCGTATCCGATGGTGATCGCGTGGAAAACGGGCAAGCCGAAGGAACTGTGCAAGCAGGCTGCCGGGTATCTCGCGGCAGGAGATCCGGGCGTGGCCATCTGGGATCCGCAGGTGATGAAGGGCTGGCCGGAGGGTTCGCCAGGCAATGTCTTTGATGTGCTCGGCCAACTGGGGCATCGCGATGAGCTGGAGCGCTGGGCCAAGAATGGCGTGCCGCAGCCACTGACGATTCCGCTGACGCGGCTGGATGAGAACTACTTCAGCCGCTGGTTTCCGAACACGGGGTTTTGATCTCGTGCTTGTGGTGTCTGCATGACTCGAAGGGCATTGGGTCAAGGGCATTGATCGTGGGTTTTGGGGCTGGCGGCACGCTCTGCGCGCGGCGGGGCTCATTGCAGACGCTGCTGGTGGGCATGGCATGTCACGAAGCTCTGGGTTTGCTTTCCGGTCGTGTGCTGCTGACCCAGGAGAGCACTCGCTAAAGCTCGGCACTCCTGGGCTATATTCCGCAGCCCTTTCAGGGCTGGTGTGGGCGCGGAGCGAAGTGGCGAAAGAGAGAAAGGCAGCCCTGTAGAAAAATGCAGAGTCCCCGGGCATCATCGAACCAACGAAAAGCTGCCTTAACTGAGTGGCATTCATGCTTGTCATATTCGCACACATCCTTGTAATCTCATTTTATGAGCACCTCACGTCGTTCTTTTCTTCGCACCGCCAGCCTTGCTCCGTTCAGCCTGTGGATTCCGCGAGTTTTTGCGGAGGAGACAAGCTTGCAACTGGCGCGCAGTACGCCTGAGGCGCAGGGTGTTGCAGCTGCTGGCATCCTTGATTTTATCGATGCCATTGAGCGGGAAAAATTTGAACTGCACAGCTTCATGATGCTGCGGCATGGCAAGGTGATCGCGGAAGGGTGGTGGAAGCCGTATGGGCCGGAATTCGTGCACACGATGTACTCGATGAGCAAGAGCTTCACCTCCACGGCGGTGGGCTTTGCGGTGGCCGAAGGGAAGCTGAGTGTGGAGGACAAGGTGGTGTCGTTTTTTGCTGATGACCTGCCTGCAACGATCAGCGAGAACCTGGCGGCGATGCGGGTGAAGGATCTGCTGACGATGTCCACCGGCAATGAGAAGGAGCCGACGGGCGTGGTGGTCAAAGAGGAGAACTGGGCGCGGACCTTTCTGGCGCAGAACTTCGCGCACAAGCCGGGGACGCAGTTCATGTACAACAGCGTGGCCACGTACATGTGCTCGGCCATCGTGCAGCGGGTGACGCACCAAACGGTGCTCGACTACCTCACACCGCGCTTGTTTACGCCGCTGGGCATCAAGGGCATGAAGTGGGAGACATGTCCGCATGGCATCAACACGGGCGGGTGGGGGCTGAGCATTCAGACGGAGGGGCTGGCGAAGTTTGGCCAGTTCCTGCTGCAAAAGGGCAAATGGAACGGCGAGCAACTGCTGCCTGCCGCGTGGATTGAAGAGGCCACTCGTTTTCACATTCAACAGCCGGGCGGAGACAAGAAGGACCGGCCCAAAGCGCAGAACGACTGGCTGCAGGGCTATGGCTATCAGTTCTGGCGCTGCCAGGGCACAGGCTTCCGTGGCGATGGGGCTTTCGGGCAGTTCACGATTGTGCTGCCAGAGCAGGATGCGGTGATCGTGATGACGAGTGAGAACAAGAGCATGCAAGGGCAGCTTGATCTGGTTTGGAAGCATTTGCTGCCTGCAATGGATGCCAAAGCGGAGCAGGCGGGTGATTTGGGCAAGCTCAAGACGCTGGCACTGGCGCAGCAGCAGGGCAGCAAGACTTCACCGGCGGCGATCGGCAGAAAATTCAAACTCGACACCAATGCCCTTGGACTGACCACCGCTGCATTCAGTTTTGGTGATGGGGCCTGCACCTTCTCCGCCGACGATCATACGATCACATGCGGGATTGAGTCCTGGCAGCGTGGCGAAGCGGCCTTCCCCGGCACGCCGCCGCGTCTGATCTCCGGTGGGAGGCCGAAGAAGCCCATGCCTTCCAAGATTGCCGCCAGCGCGGCGTGGATGGATGACAAAACGCTGGTGATGCAGTGGCGCTACTATGAGACACCGCACAGCGACACGGTGACGTGTGTGTTCGACGGGGATAGTGTGACGATCAGCTTCCTCAACAGCATCACGGCGATGAATTCGAAGGCGAAGGATGCAAGGGCGCCGCTAATGGGGAAGGCTGTTGCGTAACATAAAGACGCCGGCTTTGCTCCCAGACGAAATGGATCAAGCGGAACGCCTGCTGCTGGCGGAGTGCTGCGGGTTCGGAGACCCGCGCTCCTGCAGTCTTGTTCTTCTTCGGATGCTGCTTAACTCAGCGACCGTTATTTCACCGCGTCCAGACGACGGAACTCGATGCCTTTGATCCAGGATTCGCCTTTGGGAAAATAGTTAACTCCGCTGAGAACAGGCTGGGGGGAAATCATGAGTGACACCAAGAGTGTCGGTCATCTTCTCGCGGAGAAAAATCGAAAACAAGGCCGTATTGCTTTATCACATCCGCGCAAAGAGGCAGGGCCGATGAACCTTCGCATGACAATTGCCCCATTCGCGTCGAGGAAAGCCCCACTTTAATGCAACGATTTACCTGTGAGTGCGGCAATGTGCTTTTCTTCGGCAGCTCACGCTGTTTGAAGTGCAACAGCGATGTGGGTTATGATCCGCAACGGGGTGCGATGCAACGTATACGGCCCGACAGCACGATGAAGCGCTGCCAGAACGGCGTGAAGCACAATGTGTGCAACTGGCTGCTGCCGGCCAGCGCCACGGCGGTGCTCTGCGTGGCCTGCCGCATGAACCGGACGATCCCTGATCTGAGCGCGGAACGGAACCGCATGCTGTGGGCGCGCATGGAGATGGCGAAGCGGCGGCTGATCTACACCCTGCTGCGCCTGGGGATCGGCCTGCCGTCGAAAAAGGACGATCCCAAGAACGGGCTGGCTTTTGACATCGTGAGCACGCTGTCCAATCCCACGGTGACGACGGGGCATCTCAATGGCGTGATCACAGTGAACCTGGAAGAGGCGGATGACACGTACCGTCAGTTCAACCGGCAGCAGCTTGGCGAAAGCAGCCGCACTTTGCTGGGGCATTTCCGCCATGAAAGTGCGCACTACCTGTGGCAGCGCAATTTGTCGGAGCTGATGTGGGATGATCCACTGCGGCTGGCGTTTCGCGAACGCTTCGGGGATGAGTGGATCGACTACGCTTCTGCACTCAGCACCTATTATCAAAACGGTGCTCCCGGGGACTGGGGGCAGAACTACATCACCGCGTATGCAGCCTCTCATCCGTGGGAAGACTGGGCGGAGACGTGGGCGCATTATTTGCAAATCATCGACGGACTGGAGACCTGTGAGAGCCTGGGCATCCAGGTGCAGTTCATCGCGCTGCCGCTTGTCATCCTGCCGGTGGAATCGGGAGCACTCCCGACGATGCTGCCAGCCGCGCCTGCTGAGGATGGTGAATTTCTTGCGTGGTTGCAGCGCTGGATGTGCCTCTCATCGGTGCTCAACGAAATCTCATTCAGCCTTGGCGAGCCGGCGCTGTATCCCTTCGTCATTTCGGTGAAGGCCGCCCAGAAGCTGCGCCTGGCGCATCATTATGCCCAGGTATGGGGTCTGGGTGGCAGGAAAACGGGCGAGGCTTGAGCTATGAGCGGTCGCTGAGAACTTGATGCAGTGCTGTCAGAATGGTCTGGGCCGTGAAGGGCTTGGGCAGAAAGTGCTTCACCCCCATGGCGGCGGACCGGGCTGAAATGCCGTCGTTGGCGAGTCCGCTGGCCGCGATGATTTTGACGTTTAGATTGAGCCTTTGAAGAACCTGGATGGTGGCCTGGCCTCCCATGACGGGCATCATCATGTCTGTGACGACGGCGGCAACGTCCCCGCGATGCATGGAATAGAGCGCCACGGCCTCAGTGCCGTCCGCAGCGACCAGCACACGGTAGCCGTAGGTCTCCAGCGTCTGCTGGGTAATGGTGCGCACGGAGGCTTCATCATCCACGATGAGGATCAGTTCGTCGTTTCCGCGTGGATGGGTGTCTTCCTGAATTTTTGTGGCCGCGCCTTCCTGAGCATCCATGGCAGGAAAACAGATGCTGAAGGTGGTGCCGTTGCCGGGTTCGCTGTAAACATTGAGGAAGCCGCCGTGGCTTTTGACGATGGAGAGCACGGTGGAGAGCCCCAGCCCCGTGCCTTTGCCATGCTCCTTGGTGGTGAAGAAGGGATCAAAAATCTTGTCCACCACTTCCGGCGGGATGCCGGTGCCGGTGTCTGTCACTTTGACCAAGAGGTAGAGCCCGGGGATGGAGCCTGGGGTCATGCCGGCGTAGTGGTCGTCCACCCGCAGGCTGGTGGCGGTGACGGTCAGGATGCCGCCCTTGGGCATGGCATCGCGGGCGTTGACGCAGAGGTTCAGCAGCACCTGATGCACCTGGGTGTGATCTCCGGAGAACAAGGGCAGCTCCTTGGCCAGCTCCGCACGAAAGACGATCTCCTTCGGGAAGGTGTCCTGCACGAGATGCTGCATGTCCTCGATGACATGGCGGATATTGATGACCATGCGCTCACCTTCGACTCCACGGGCAAAGGAAAGGATCTGCTTCACCATGTCCGCACCGCGTTTGGCGCTGGTCTCAATGGTGGAAAGCACTGCTTTGGCGCGTTCATCGCGGCTGGTCATGCGCAGCAGTTCGATGGACATCAGGATCGGGGCGAGGACGTTGTTGAGATCGTGGGCGATGCCGCCGGCGAGTGTGCCGATGCTTTCCATGCGCTGGGCACGGAAGAACTGCTGCTCGAGTTTTTTCTTCTCAGTGATGTCACAGTTGATGGCCAGCACAGCCTGCGGGCGGCCCGCCTCGTCACGAACCAGCGTCCAGCGCGCTTCGACTAAAAGCAAACCGCCTGCCTTGGTGATCTGCTGGATCTCACCGTTCCATTCGCCATGACTGCGCACGGCTGCGATGGCCTGTTCATAGGCGGTCTGATCGCGGTAGAGGAGTTCTCCGGTCTGACGGCCTTTGACCTCTTCAGCGGTCCAGCCGTAAAGCATCTCGGCGCTTTTGTTCCAGTAGGTGATGCCGTGCTCGAAATGCCGCACCAGGATGGCGTCCCGTGCCTTGTCCAGCAAGGAGGCCTGCTCATGCAGCTGATCCCTGGAGCGTTTGCGTTCGGTGATGTCCTGCGCCACACCAACAACGCGGTAGATTTCCCCGCTGGCATTGGACACGGGAAAGGCGCGATCGCGGATCCACCGCAGCGACCCATCTGGGCGGATGACGCGGTATTCCTCATCGTAGGTGCCGCTGGTTTGCCGTGTGGTCGCCGCATGCAGCACACGGTCCCTGTCATCTGGATGAATTGATTCGATCCAGTTTTGCGGAGTGCTTTGCAGGCTGGCGCAGGAGCGACCCCAGATGTGCTCATAGGCCGGGCTGACGTAAATCACCTGATGCTTCGCGGTGTCCGTGATCCAGAAGACTTCCTGGATGGTTTCGGCGATCTGGCGGAAGCGTTCCTCGCTTTCGCGCAGCGCGTCTTCAGCCAGCTTGCGCTCGGTGATGTCGCGGAACGCCCAGATTCTGCCGTAGTACTGGCCGTCACTGCCCACCACGGGTGAAGAATAGCGGTCCAGCACGGCACCGTCTTTAAGCGCTACCTCATCACGACTGACTTCATCCGGGTGAGAATAGAGATGCTGCACTCGTGCGATAAACGACTCGGGGTGGGCGACTCTGGAGGTGACCCACTGAAGCTGGCCGCTGTCATCCTTGTCCTCAGTGATATGCTGGGGGACTTGGAATATTTCGGTAAACTGCTGGTTTTGCAGAACCTTCCGGCCCTGCTGGTCCACCACGAGGATGCCATCAATGGAGGCGCAGACCTGGGCTTCGAGAAAGGCTGTCTTCCAGCGCAGTTCGGCCTCCGCTTGTTTGCGTTCGGAGATATCGCAGCAGGTGCCGAGCGCACGCAACGCCCTGCCCTGCTCATCGTGGGAGACTTGCCAGCACTCCTCGACGAACTTGATACGACCGTCAGGCATCAGGAGCCGGTGTTCGAGCGAGTTCACGGAGTGCTGATCCAGCGACTGGTTAAAAGCCAGGTCCACCGCCGCACGGTCTTCAGGATGCACGAGATCCAAAAAAATCTGGTGCGTCGGCTGGAACTGCGCGGGAGAGATTTCAAAGATGCGGTAGGTCTCGGCAGACCAGATCACATCCAGCGTGGAGAGGTCGGTGTCCCAGCTGCCCATTTTGGCCACTGCCTGCGCGGCGGTGAGGTGCGCCCGTTCGATTTCCAACTCCGCGGTCAATTGACGCAACTCCTGTTCGCTTTGCTTCAGGGCCTCGGCGGCCTTGACGCGATCTCTGCGCAACTGGCCCTGCGCCAGGGCTTGTCTGACCGAGATGCCGAGCCTGACGAGGCGGTCTTTGAGCAGATAATCCGTGGCTCCGAGCCGCATCATCTCCACCGCCACATCCTCACCGATGGTACCAGAGATGATGATGAAGGGAATGTCATAGCCGCTCTGCTTCAGCAGTTCCAGAGCACGCGGCCCGTTGAAGGTCGGCATCTCATAGTCTGAGAGGATGATGTCCAGATCGGGCATCAGCTGGTCTAAATAGTCCTGCTCGGTCTCCACCCGGGTCCAGTCAGGATCGAAGCCTGCCTGGCGCAGGGAGCGCAGCACCATTTCGGCGTCGTTGGGATTGTCCTCCGCAAGCAGGACACGCAGTGGCTGGCTCATGCTATTGATTCAGCTTTGGAGGTTGGTTGAGCAACAGCCAGTACATGCCGAGCTCCTGCACTGCGGCGTTGAAGCCTTCAAAGTCCACCGGCTTGACAATGTAACTGTTGACCCCGAGCTGGTAGCTTTTGACGACATCGATCTGCTCCTTGGAGGAAGTGAGGACAACGACCGGAATGTGTTTCGTGCGTGGATCACTTTTGATGCGTTCCAGCACCTCCAGTCCGTCCACCTTGGGGAGCTTGAGGTCGAGCAGGATCAGCTTGGGAGTGTCCTCAATGTTGCGCTCGGCGTGAGGACCTTCGCAGAAGATGAAGTCCAGCGCCTCAGCTCCATCCCGGGCAATCTGAATGTGATTGCCCAGGTTAGCGTTGCGCAAGGCGCGTTGGGTCAGCTCCAGATCCTCTAGGCTGTCCTCGACGAGCAGGATTTCGACGATGTGTGATTCATTCATGGTGGGTTGTCTCCTTCAAGGGTGAAATAAAAAGTGGCGCCCTGGTCCACAGCGGCTTCCGCCCAGACCCTGCCGTCATGGCGGTGGATGATGCGCTGCACGATGGCGAGGCCGACGCCCGTGCCGTCGTAGTCCTCCGCGCGATGCAGGCGCTGGAAGACGCCGAAGAGCTTGTGGGCGTAGCGCATGTCGAAGCCCGTGCCGTTGTCCCGCACGAAATAGATGTTGGTCAGCCCCTCCGCTTTGCAGCCGACTTCGATCACTGCGGATTCGCGCTTCTGGGTGTACTTGATGGCATTGGAAAGTAGGTTGACCCACACCTGTTTCAGCAGAGAGGGATCGCCCTCGCACGTGGGAAGTTCGTCAATCTTAATCTGGATCTCCCGTCCGGCGCGCTGAGCGGTCAGATCCTCCAGGGCGTCCTGCACAAGTCGGCGGACATCGATGGTTCGTTTGCACATCGTTGCCCGGCTAAGCCGGGAAAAACTCAGCAGGTCGTCGATCAGATTGCCCATGCGCTGAGCGCTGGTGCGGATGACCTGCAAATAGCGCAGGCCATCGGGAGGCAGCTGAGGGCCATAGTCCTCGATCACCGCCCGCGAGAAGCCATCCATGGCCCGCAGCGGGGCCCGCAGATCGTGGGACACCGAGTAGGAGAAGGACTCCAGCTCCTTGTTGGCGGCTTCCAGCTGCTGGTTGGCCACCTGCACCTTCTGTGAACTCTTGAAAATCTCCGCCTCCATCTGTTCCATGCGGGCGCTGAGTTCGGTATCATTGCCTGAGGCGGCTGACTTGCTGCGCACGAACTCAGTCACTTCCTCCACACGATGGATGATGTATTGGACCTGCTGGTCGGCACCGAGCACGGGTGAGTTGATCGGGCTCCAGTAGCGCTCCTCAAACACGCCGTCTGGACGGCGAACATCGTATTTTTGGATGGCCATGGTGTCGGGCCTGCCCTGCGCAAGCGCACGATTGAGGGAAGCCCGCAGATTGGACACCCCATCGGCATCTGGATCCTCCGGGTTGTCCGGAAACACCTCAAAAATTCCACGCTCCAGGATGCCTTCGCGGGTGGTCATTGTGGCTTTCAGATAAGCATCACTTGCGGCCACGATTTTGAAGTCGGGCGTGAGAACGAGGTACAATCCAGGCAGAGACTCAAAGAGGCTTTTGAGCTCGGCCCGGCTCTGGCGCAGTTCCCGGTTGGCAGCCTCGAGATCGGTCGTTCGTGCAGCCACCCGCTGCTCCAGTTCGGCGTTCAACTGATGGATTTCCTCCTCCGCCTGTTTCATCGCTTCCACGTCCGTGTTGGTACCAAACCACTGGATGAGTCTGCCAGAGGCATCCTTCAATGGCTGCACACGGGTCAGGAATCTGCGGAACTGCCCGTCCGACCCACGCAGCGGGAACTCCATTTCAAACAGCCGCCCAGTAGAGAGCGCAGCTTGCCACTCCTCAATGACTGTTGGAAGCACCTTGGGGTCATGCACCCCCTGCCAGCCCCAGCCCTCCATCTGTTCCGGGGTGGTACCGGTGTATTCATACCAGCGCTGGTTATACCAAAAAATGTGGCCGTCGGCCTGGGCGATCCAAGCAAGCTGTGTGATGGAGTTCGCCATGGTCCGGAAACGATCCTCACTGTCTTGCAACGCGGCCTCGGCGCACTTGCGCTCGGTGATGTCCACCCACGCGCCAAACACCGCGCGCTCGCCGGTTTCGGGCACTGTGAAGGGCATCTTGGTCGTCTGGAGAACACGCCTGTGCCCAGCCAGATCCGTATGGTGCTCCTCCGTGACCATCTTCGGGAGGCCAGACTCCATGACCGCACGATCATCCGCCCGGTAAGCCTCCGCCTGCGACCTGTCAGACACCAAGGCGAAGTCATCTTTTCCAAGGACCTCTTCCAACGGAAGACCACAAGTCTCTGCCAGTGCGGGGTTGGCAAAAATGTACCGACCTGCGGCATTCTTGGCGAAGATGGCATGCGGCACGAGATTGGTGATCAGGCGCAGCCATTCCTCGCTGGCCCGCAGCGCCGCCTCGGCATGCCTGCGCTCGGTGATGTCGTGAATGACCGCCAGAGTTCGGCGCGGCTGGCCCTCAGAGGTATCGATGAGAGCAGCGTTGATGTTGACCCATACGATGCGACCGTCTTTGCGCACATAACGTTTTTCACGGCAGATGCCTGCGATTTCGCCGCCAAGCAAGCGCTGATGGGCAGCGTGGTCGCTCGCACGATCCTCGGGATGGACCAGATCCGTGTAAGCCATGAGCAACAACTCCTTTTCAGGATAGCCGGTGATTTCGCAGAATCGCTGATTCACTCGCAAATACCTTCCCGTGGTAGAATCCATCTGTGCATTCCCCACGCCGTCGGAATAAAAAGCGGCCTTGAACTCTGCCTCTTGAGCCTGCAGTTCGGCGGAGAACAGGTCTGCGGCGGCGCGGGATCTGGACTGGGTCAGGGTAATGCCAAAGAGCAAAAAACTCATCGCCGCGCCGCCGACCAAAGTGAAGGGGGCCAGATTCGTGGTGGCATCTGCGGCAAACTGTGGACGGGTGGAAACCTCCAGGCTCCAGATGCTGTTGGCTATGGACAGAGGACAGAAGGTCGTGAACTCTCGCTGCGCCTGATTGCCAGAGTATTCGTGGCCCGAATCATAGAGGAGGTGGCTGTCGTTTAACTCCGCAGGATCATTCAACCTGTTGGTGGCATAGATTCGAAAAGTAATCCTGGAGTCGTTCTGCCGGCTCGGAATTGCTTTGAAAAAATCGGCGGCGTTAAACGGGCAGAAGACACAGCCCAGCGCCTGCTTCCGCCGGGCTTCCCGGGTGCCAGGGATGTCCCGGGTCATGTACACCGGGCAGTAAAGCAAAAAGCACTGTTCCTCGGCCTGGATTTCCGGCATCCGCACCACCCTGCCGGACACTGCGGGCTCGCCGGTTTCGATGGCGCGATCAATGGCGGCGCGCCTCACTGGTTCGGACAGCATGTCAAAGCCGATCATCGCGCTGTTCCAAGTGTCCATCGGTGCCAGGTGAATCACTGAGCATACATCCCGCTGCTCAGACTCCGGCCAGATGTGAAAAGATGCTTCACCACGGTCATGCGCAACTTTAGTGAGTTCAGCCTTCTTTTCAGGGGGCAATCGCACGCCAAAGCCCAGGCCCTGGAGACCGGGATAGTTATGTGAAAGCCTCAAGGACCCGACGTAGGCATGAAACTGCTCCCGCTGCATGGACACTTTGGCGTTCACCAGACCGCGCAGGCCTTCCAGCAGGGTGATGTACTGCCGCATCCGCTGTTCGATGTCATCACGGGTTTGCTCGACGACATGGTCGAACCTGGCCTGTTCTCTGGCGCGACTAAAATGGTTGGCAGTGTAGGTGACGAGGCAGGTCAAAAACAAGGTGACGATTAGAACCGAATAGGCCGCCCAGCCATGCCCCAAGCCGGCAAGTTTAGGTAAATTATTTCGGTTCAACTTCACTGCGCTAGGAACTGTGCTTGATAAATCTCCTCTGGCAACACGGAAGGCGATTGAACGTCAGATCTTCATGGCAGAATGTCCAACATAATCGAAATAGGTACAACCACCTAAGGAGTGGTTCGTACAGGCTGCAACCGAGGCATCCAATCAATCGTCTGAGATGCCGGATTGGGCGCCTTTAGAAACGTGTCATACAAAGCTTCGTCCCGTCGCTTGCGGAAGATGTGACCTGTCGTATCTCTTAGGGCGCAGCCAACAACACGCATTACCATTATGGCCAAAGGCAACAACGCTCACAAAAAGGAAGTCAAAAAGCCGAAGAAGGAAAAGCCCAAGCCGGCGCCTACGGGCCGCAAGAGCTAGGCCGGGCTGACCCGTGAGCGGTGGATGACGCACTGCTCGGTTTTATGATGAATGAGGGATCGTTGCCATACAGGCAATGAAGGGTTTTCTGTGCACTTGCGCACCCATCCCGAAGCTCATGGAGTGTGGAACCTGATGACAAAAAAGAGCGGCCATTGCTGGCCGCCCTCGTGGTTTTGGGGTTGTGATTGGTGAGGCGCCAGTTGCGGCGCAACCGGGCTACTTTAGTAGCGGTAGTGATCGGTCTTGTAGGGGCCTTCGACGGGGACGCCGATGTAGTCGGCCTGGTCCTTGGAGAGGACGGTGAGCTTCACACCGATCTTGGCGAGGTGGAGGCGGGCGACTTCTTCGTCGAGCTTCTTTGGAAGCACGGTCACGCCGACGGGGCGGGTGTCCTTGGTTTCCCAGAGTTCGATCTGAGCGAGGGTCTGGTTGGTGAAGCTGTTGCTCATCACGAAGCTCGGATGGCCGGTGGCGCAGCCGAGGTTCACGAGGCGGCCTTCGGCCAGCATGAAGATGCTGTTGCCAGCCGGGAAGGTGTACTTGTCCACCTGGGGCTTGATGTTGAGGCGCTTGACGTCCGTGCGGGCGTTGAGCTTGTCGACCTGGATCTCGTTGTCGAAGTGACCGATGTTACACACGATGGCCTGGTCCTTCATCTTCTCCATGTGGGCGAGGGTGATGATGTCCTTGTTGCCGGTGGTGGTGACATAGATGTCGCCGTAGCCGAGGGTGTCTTCGATCGGCATGACGCGATGACCTTCCATGGCGGCCTGGAGGGCACACACAGGGTCGATTTCGGTGACGATGACCTGGGCGCCCATGCCGCGAAGGGCAGCGGCGCAGCCTTTGCCCACGTCGCCGTAGCCGCAGACGACGCCGACCTTGCCGGCGATCATGACGTCGGTGGCACGCTTGATGCCGTCGAGGAGGGATTCGCGGCAGCCGTAGAGGTTGTCGAACTTGGACTTGGTGACGCTGTCGTTCACGTTGATGGCTGGGAAGAGCAGCTTGCCTGCCTTGGCCATTTCATAGAGGCGATGCACGCCGGTGGTGGTCTCTTCGGAGACGCCCTTCAGATCTTTGACGATCGTGTGGAAGATGCCGGGCTGGTTCTTGGCGATGTCCTTGAGGAGGTCCTTGATGACCTTGACTTCGTGGTTGTCGGAGGGGGAATCGACCCACTTGTCGCCGTTTTCCATCTCATAGCCTTTGTGGATGAGGAGGGTGACGTCGCCACCGTCGTCGACGATGAGCTCAGGGCCCTTGTCTCCTGGGAAGATGATGGCCTTCCAGGTGCACCACCAGTATTCTTCGAGGGTCTCGCCCTTCCAGGCAAAGACGGGGGTGCCGGTGGCGGCGATGCCAGCAGCAGCGTGGTCCTGAGTGGAGAAGATGTTGCAGGAGGCCCAGCGGACATCAGCACCGAGTTCCTTGAGCGTCTCGATGAGCACTCCGGTCTGGATGGTCATGTGCAGGGAGCCGGTGATGCGGACGCCAGCGAGGGGCTTCTTAGGGCCGTACTTCTCGCGGGTGGCCATGAGGCCGGGCATTTCGCTCTCGGCGATGTCGAGTTCTTTGCGGCCGAAGTCGGCGAGGGCGATGTCTTTTACTTTATAGTCGGACATGAGGTGTGTGTTTCGTGGGTTCGGGTTAGGGTGAAATGGAACGGATCAACGTATCAGGATACGTTGATATGTTCCAAATGGATGCCTTGATGTCAAACGGGGATTTATCCGGCTGAGAAGGACCGTTTGAAGCTGACCACCATGAAACTTGCCTCCCTCTTTGTCTGCCTTTGCCTCGCTGCCTCCGCCCACGCTGAAGATCTTCATCCTGCGGCTGACGCGGCAGGTTTCGTCCCGCTTTTCAATGGCAAGGACCTCGCGGGCTGGAAAACGACGGGGAACTGGGTGGTGGAAGCCGATGGCAGTGTCTCGCTGCACCCGCGTGAGGGTGAGAAAGGCTGGCAGCGGTATGATGCCTACATCGCCACAGAGAAGCTATACGGCGACTTCGTGCTGGACCTGGAATTCAAGATCAACGCCAAGGGCAACAGCGGGGTGTTCATGCGCGTGGGTGATATGAAGGAGCCGGTGAAGACGGGATTTGAGGTGCAGATCCTCGACACTTATGGTCTCGAAAAACCGGGGCATCATGACTGCGGCGGAATCGTGAGTGGCACAGGCCCTTCCAAGAACATGGTCAAACCCGCCGGGGAATGGAACCGGTACACCATCACGGTCAAAGGCCGCAACGTGAAGGTGGTGTTCAATGGGGAGCAGGTCATCGACACCAGCCTGGACGACATCAAGATGGCGGACCGTCCGAACGTGGGTCACATCGCTTTTCAAGATGAGGCGCTGCGCGTGTGGTATCGGAATGTGCGGATCAAGGAGCTGAAGTAGGCCGATAGGCGGAAGCCAGCGCAGCGTTTAGCGAGGCATGCGTCTTCCCTTTGCCATTCTGGTTTCGTCATTCGGCATTCTGGCTTCGTCATTGGCTGCGGAGCAGCGCCCGAACGTCCTTCTACTCATGGCGGATGATCTGGCGGCGACGCTGAGCTGCTACGGTCATCCGCAGGCGAAGACGCCGAATCTCGATGCTCTGGCGAAGCGCAGCGTGCTGTTCAGCCGGGCCTACTGCCAGTTTCCGCACTGCAATCCTTCGCGTGCCTCGATGATGAGCGGGCTGCGGCCGAACACGACGCGCGTCACGAACAACGAAGACAATCTCTACAAGAACCTCCCCGAAGTGCTGACGCTGCCGCATCACTTCCGCAACCACGGCTATGCCACGGCGCGCTGCGGCAAGATCTTCCATCTGGGTGTGCCTACGGGTCTGGAAAGCATGGACGATCCGCAGGCGTGGGACTTTGGGACGCCTTTTAAGAGCGAACTGCCGTATCCGCCGAAGCGCGAGAGCAGCGTGAAAGTGAAGACTGGCAAAAAGCAGGGGCTTGGCTGGCAGGAAATCCCGGGGGATGATGATCAACTGGTGGATGGCAACTTCGCCAAGACGGCCATCGAATGGCTGGGCAAACGTGATAAAGACAAACCGTTTTTTCTCGCGGTGGGCTTTCACCGCCCGCACCTGCCGCTGGTCGCGCCGGCGAAGTATTTTGATCTGTATCCGCTGGAGAGAATCACGCTGCCGGAGGGACCTGCCGATGATGAGGCTGACATCCCTGCGCCGGCGCGGAATGGGGCGGTGCCTGGCTATGCGCTGACCGCCACGCCGGAGCAGAGACGGGCGGCCATACGTGCGTATCTGGCCTGCGTGAGCTACGTCGATGCGCAGGCCGGACGCCTGCTGGAGGCGATCAAGCAGATGGGGCTGGATGACAACACGATCATCCTTTTCACCAGCGATCATGGCTGGCATCTGGGCGAGCACGGCCTGTGGCATAAACGCAGCCTGTTTGAAGAATGCGCACGTGTGCCCTTCACCCTGCACACGCCCGGCATGAAGACGGGTGGGCAGCAGAGCCAGGGCCTCATCGAGCTGCTGGATGTCTATCCGACGCTGTGTGAGCTCTGTGGCGTTCCGGCGCCCCAACAGGTGCAGGGGCTGAGTTTGCGTCCGTTGTTGAATGATCCCGCTGCGGCGATCCATGAGGGGGCTTTCACTCAGGCGCGGCGGGGTGCGAATGCTGAATTTTGGGGGCGCACGATTCGGACGGCGCGCTGGCGGTGCACGGAGTGGGATGAGGGTAAGAGTGGTCTCGAACTGTACGATCACGACAAGGATCCGCAGGAATACACGAACCTGGCAAGTGATCCGCAGCATGCGGAGGTGCTGAAGGATTTGCGTTCGCGGCTGGCTGAGAGGCTGCCGCCCATTGCGAGGTGATCACTGCTGACGCAGCTTGAGCACCGCTTCGCGGGCGCGGATGAGGAAGTCTGGTTTTGATTCGTCTTCTTGCAGGCGGATGGGCTCGCCGAAGGTGACGCTGCCGAGCACGGGGACGGGGAGGATTTCGCCTTTGGGGAGGATGCGGTTGAGGTTTTCCATCCAGACGGGGACGAGCTGCACATCGGGCCGCTTTTTGGCGAGGTGGAAGAGTCCGGGCTTGAAGGGTTGCGGCTCGGGAGTGGTCTGGCGACCGCCTTCGGGAAAGAGGATGAGGGAGTGGCGGTCTCCCATGGCTTGAACCATTTCGATGAGTGGATTCGCCTCCGGTGTGGGCTTTTTGCGCTCGATGAGAACGGCATTGAACACGTGGCAGGCAAGGAAGGGACGCACGCGGCCCACCGACCAGTAGTCTTTGGCACCGACCATGCGGGTGACTGCACGCACGGGTGATGGCAGCGAGGCCCAGAGCACGGGGCCGTCGAGATTGCTGGTGTGATTGGCGAAGTAAACCCGCTGCGCCAATTCCGGCGCACAGCCCTGCCAGCGGGCGACGGAGCCGGAGAACACACGGAGCGATCCGGCGATGAGACTGCGAATCATGTGCAGATGATGTGCGAAGAAGTACAGGTTGTCACGTGGCTTGCTTGTTCGTAGTGATTCACTTTCACCCGCATGCCGAATTCCACTCCAGCAGTTCCCGACTCATCCACCTGGATGACAGCGCTGGCCGAGTTCCTGATGGAGGAGCCCGCCGTTGAGTCGATCCGGTTAAATCCAGAGTCGAAACGAGTCGAGATGGCCACTCTGGGGCAGGTGGATGGCGAGCTGCTGCAGGCGAAGCTCTCCGAAGTGCTGCGGGCGGTGGACGCCCGGTGGCTGATGCAAAACGGCCAGGTGCCCCCGAGCAGCGGGATGCTGGATGTGCAGCAGAAGGCAGACGGTGCGTTTGTGCTCGAAAAACCTTCCTGCCCGACGGCACCGAAGTTCTGGAAATGGCGCGACTTTGCGTGGCCGGAGCCGGATGAGATGGAGAAGGAGAGCGACGACGAGTGGCGCATGCTGGCACTGCAGGCGGGCCTGTGTGCCGTGACGCTGGTGGCGGGCTACATCACCGAGCGTTTCTTTTCCGCACCGGCGTGGCTGCCAAAAAGCTTGTTCGCCATCTCGCTGATTTCCGGCGGCTGGGACGCGGCGAAGGACACGTGGGAAAACCTGCGCGAGGGGCGGCTCGACGTGCATTTCCTGATGCTGGCCGTGGCCACGGGTGCGGTCTCGATTGGCGCCTGGGAGGAAGGCGCGCTGCTGCTGTTCCTGTTTTCGACTTCGGGTGCGCTGGAGCATTTTGTGATGTTCCGCACGCACCGGGAGATCAATGCGCTGACGAAGGCGGCCCCTAAATTTGCGCATGTGCTGCAACCCGATGGGACGACGGCTGACCGTGGCGTGCAGACGCTGCAGGTGGGCGATGTGATCGTGGTGAAGCCGGACGAGCTCTTCGCCGTGGATGGCACGGTCATCGAGGGCTCGACCGCAGCGGATGAATCGACTCTGACCGGTGAGGCGCTGCCGATCGCCAAGGAAAAGGGTGCATCCATCTACGGGGGCACCTTGAACCAATGGGGGATGGTGCATGTGCGTGTGGACCGACTGGCCACACAAAGCGCCCTGGCGAAAATCATCACGATGATCCAGACCGCGCAGCATCTGCGCGCGCCGAGCCAGCGGTTCACGGACCGCTTTGGCACGCGTTACACGCTGCTCACGCTCGGGATCGTGGCGCTGATGTTTTTCGTGTGGTGGCTGGGTTTTGGCATTCCGCCGCTGGAAAACACCGCCGCATCGAAGTCCTCGTTTTACCGCGCCATGACGCTGCTGGTGGTGATGAGTCCCTGCGCGCTGGTGCTTTCGATTCCCTCGGCCATCCTGGCGGCGATCGCCTGGGGTGCGCGGCGCGGTGTGCTGTTCCGTGGCGGGGCTGCGATTGAAAAGCTCGCCGAGGTGGATGTCATCGCCATGGACAAGACGGGGACGCTGACAGAAGGCGAGCTGAAGGTGACGAAGATCGAAAGCTTCCCTGCCGGCCGGGAGGAGGACGTGCTGCGGATCGCCGCCAGCCTGGAGGCGAATTCGAACCATCCCATCGCGCGATCGATCACGCAATATGCGCAGGCGCAGGGCATCGTGGTGGAAAAGCTGGCCGAGTTTCAGTCGATCACCGGCCAGGGGCTGCGTGGGCGCACGGCCGCCGGGTTGAGCTATGTGGGACGGCGTGAGCTTGTCAAAGACAGCGCCCTGGGGGCGGTGCTGGCCGGGGTGCCGGACGCACCACTGGGCTTCAGCGAGGTCTGGGTGGTGCATGAACAGATCGTTGGACGGGTGCTGCTGAAGGATGAGATCCGGGCCGGGAGCCGGGCCGTGCTGGAGAAACTGGCCGCCGAAGGCGTGCGCACGATCATGCTGACCGGAGACCGCCGAGCGGCGGCGATCGAGGTGGGGGAGAAACTCGGCATCGCCGAAGTGCGCGCCGGATTGCACCCGGAGGACAAGGTGGCCGCGATCCGCGAACTGACGCTGGCCGGCCACAAGGTGGCGATGATCGGGGATGGTGTGAACGACGCGCCGAGCCTGGCAGCCGCCTACGTGTCCGTGGCCATGGGTGCACGAGGCAGCGACGCCGCGCTGGAGCAGAGCGACGTGGTGCTGATGCAGGACAAGATCGAAAAACTGCTGTCCGCACGGCGCATCAGCCAGCGTGCGCGGCGCATCATTCAGCAGAACCTGTTTATTTCCCTGGGCAGCGTGGTCGTGATGGCTGTGGCGTCCTTGTTCGGCATCGTGCCCCTCACGCTGGGTGTTTTGACGCATGAGGGCAGCACGGTGGTGGTGTGTTTAAACAGTCTGCGGCTGTTGTTTGAGAAGGAATGAAGCCGCATGCCATTTTTCATCTGCGCAACTCCGTGCTGGACGATTCCCCCCTTTTCTTCATAGAGTAATCAAAATTCTGGCATGCGCATTCTCTCCAAAGTCCTCTGGACCCTCGCTTTCCTCGTCGCCACTTTTGTCTGGATGGTGCTCTTTGAGCACGGATTCAGCATGAAGGGTCTGACAGAAGGAACGGGTGCGGAGCTACGTGGCATCGCCGCATGGTTTGGTGGCGGGAAGAAATAACCGCCGCCCACTTACATTCAAACACGTCAAGAACCCCAAGCATTATGATCGTTCAGGAAGCAGAACTCGACCCCAAGTATCAAGCCCTTTGGAAGAAAGCCCTTATTTCCGCCGAGCGGAAAAACTGGGATTACGTGATCGACCAGGTGCTACCCATTGTGACGGCCAACATCGGATTTCTGGACGGGCGCAAACTGCTGCGCAGTGCTGAAGGCGAGGTCGTTGGCAGCGGCAAGAAATTCAGTTTCGGTCTTGGCGGCCTGAAGCCCTCCTCCAAAAAAGATCCGGCGGAGACCATCGCCGACATGGAAGAGAATGTGTTCCGCAAGGACCCGTTCAACCTCGCAGCCAATGATCAACTTTTTGATCTCGCGATGAAGCTGCAGTTCCCGGAGCTGGCATCGTTTGCTCTGGAGACCATCCGCGGCGGGCATCCTGAGAACACCAAGAACATGCACAAGCTGGCGCAGCACTACATGGCGGTGGGTCTGCCAGAAAAAGCCGCTTCCACTTACAATGCGATCTTGAAGGTCAACCCGCGTGACATGGAAGCCACGCAGGGGGAAAAGAACGCTGCTGCATCTGGCTCCATCAAAAATCAGGGCTGGGGCTCCGCCAACTTCAAGGATGCGATGAAGGATTCCGGCGAAGCCGCGAAGCTGGAAATGCTCAGCCGTCAGGGCATGACACAGGAGCAGATGGAGCAGTTCCTGGCGGAAACCATCGAGCAGTACAACGCAGACCAGGGGGACATCGTCATCGTCAAACGCATGTCGGATCTCTATGAGCGCCTTGGCCAGCTCGATACCGCTCTGATGTTCTACGATTACGCCCTCACGCTGAATGCCGGAGACGTCGCCCTGCAGCGCAAGGTGGAGATTCTCCGCGACAAGGTGCAGGAACAGAAGATCGCCGAATACGAGCGCGAGATCGAAACCGATCCGGATGCGCCTGACATTGATGACAAACGTGCGCAGCTGGCCGAAATCCGCCGCCAGCGTGCCGGTGTGGTCATCAGCGAGGCCAAGACCCGCGTGGACCGCAACCCGACCGACAAAGGACTGCGCTACGAACTGGGCCAGGCCTACTTCAACGCAGGCATGTACGGCGAGGCGCTGCCCGAGCTGCAGCAGGCAAAGTCGAACCCAAACATGCGCATCAAGGCGATCCTCATGCTGGGACGCTGCTTTGAGCGTAAAAACATGAACGATCTGGCCAAAACCTCGCTGCTGGAGGCTTCCAAAGAGCTTCTCGTCATGGACGCCACCAAAAAAGAGGTGCTCTATGAGCTGGCCAACGTGCTGGAAAAAATGGGCGACAAGGCGGGAAGTCTGGACGCGCTGAAGGAAATCTACAACGCTGACTACGGCTACCGGGATGTGGCCCACCGGGTGGAGTCTTCCTACTCGTAACCGATTTTTTCAGGTCTTCCCCTGCTGACACCCCGTTTCGCATTCCGAAACGGGGTGTTTTTTATTCGCGGCCAAATGGTACTGGAAAGCTGGGATGAGTCCTCCATCTTGCGAGCTGATGATATTCGAATTTCTCGCCGCCACTGACGTCTGGACCACAATCAAAGACGGTGCGCCCGTCGTGCTCGCCCTGATTCTGATCGAGGGGCTGCTCTCCGTGGACAACGCGCTGGCGATTGCCGCGATGGCTTCCCATCTGGATGAGAAGCAGCGCAAGACGGCGATGAACATCGGCTACATCGGGGCCTATGGCTTTCGCATCGTGGCGCTGCTCACCGCGAGCATCATCATGGACAACCACTGGCTGATGCTGGTGGGTGCGCTCTACCTCGTGTGGCTGATGTGCTCCCACTTTGCCGAGCAGGGGGAGGATGGAGAAGAGGGTGATGGCAAAGCCAAGAAGATCCCGCAAAGCTTTGCCAAGACGATCGCGATGATCGCTTTTCTCGATCTGAGCCTGAGCTTTGACAACGTCGTCGCCGCCGTGGCCTTCGCACGCGACAGCAAGGTGCTGGTTTATGTCGGCGTGACGCTGGGCATCATCACGCTGCGGTTGGTGGCGGGCTACTGCATCAAGCTGCTTGAACGGCAGCCTTGGCTGGAGCACACCGCATTTTTGCTCGTGGGATTTGTGGGTCTGCTGCTGGGGCTGGAACTCTTTTGGGACCAGAGCGTCAAACAGGTCGTCGAAATCGGTGGTGTCAGCCTCATCAGCGAGGCGGGCGGACATTACCACATTGCGAAGGCGGTTAAATTTGCCGGCATCATTGGCATCATCCTGGTGCACCTGGCGTATGAGAAAAACGCCGTGGTCAAAGGCGTGCTGCGCCCGGCGATGCGCCTGCTGCAGCTGCCTGCGCGGTTGATTTCCGGTCTGGTCGGGGCTGTCTTTTCTGTGATCTTCTGGCCGTTTCGGGCTGCATGGTCAGCCGCGACCCGAAAATAAGAATCCCCCGGCTGGTGAGGCCGGGGGACTCCGTGAATCGTGTGATAGCGTTTTCCGTTACTGACTTCCGGAAAGCGAGCTTGGAGACGCTCGGCGGCGGCTTGAGGACAAGCCGCCCTACCTCGCGCTGGGCGAAGCCTGTCTGTTACTGCTTCGGCTTGGTGAGCATTTCGAAGTCGTCGCTGCGGAAGGGGGTCACTGGCAGGCCGTCGATGCTGAAGAGGTTGCAGACAGGATTGTCGGACCAGGCGTAGCGGACGGCCACGGGCTTGGCGACGCCCTTGGCGCTGACTTCGAGCTTGTCCTTGCCGGTTATTTTTGCTTCGGCCCAGGCCCACTTTTTGTCTTCTCCGCAAACCACAAAGCCCTTCACTTCGCTGATATCGACCGTGCGGAGGCTACTGCCGAAGGTGTCGAGAGTGACGATGGCTTTGTCTCCCGCGAACTCGGCGGCTTTGAACTCGGGGCTGCGATAGGGCAGCTTCATGCCGTAGTCCTTGACCAGAGCCAAGCGGGCGAGGCGCTCGGCCACGTCACGCTTGTTCTTCGGGTGGATGTCATTGGCTTCACCGAGGTCGATGATGACGGCCTGGCCTCCGTTTTTGATGGCGTTCTGGGTTTTCGTCTGGCTCTCGCGCAGTTCGGCCCATGAGCTGGCGGTGGCCTGCTCGGCGTCGGTTTTTTCGGCCATGAAGTCCGCCAATTGCACCCAGTAGAAGGGGAAGTCTCCCTGCTTCCACTCATTGCGCCAGTTCTGGATCATGAAGGGGAAGAGGCTGGCGTATTCATAAGCGCGTCCGGCGTTGGATTCACCCTGATACCAGATGGCTCCCTTGATGCCGTAGCCGATGGTGGGGAGTAATGCGCCGTTGTAGATGTTGGCCGGGCGCGCATTGCCGCTGAGCCAGGCTGTGGGTGGCGCAGGAGCGCGGATGGCGAAGGGTTTGCCCTCTTTCTTCGCGGCGTCTGCCAGCTTCTGCCAGTTGGCGAGATCGGCGTCGTATTTGGTCTTCGCAGCAGGGGAAGTGAGGAAAGCCTCGTTCTTTTTCGTGTTTTCCATCAGCAGCTTGAAGCGTGGGTCTTTTTCGAGTTCGCCGCGATTCGCCCAGGCCTCGGCAGCGCTGCCGCCCCAGGCGTTGTTGATCAGACCCACCGGCACGTCGAGCATGTTGTGCAGGACGCGGCCATAGAAGAAGCCGACGGCGCTGAAACCGCCCACCGTGGCGGGGGAGCACTCTTTCCACTCGCCCTTGAAATCCTTCTGGGGTTCCTGCGTGCCTACGTTTGGCACTGTGATGAGGCGGATGTTCGGATACTTCGCAGTGGCGATTTCCAGATCGGCGTCCCAGCTGGATCCGACGTTCCACTGCATGTTGGACTGGCCGGAGCAGATCCACACCTCGCCGACGAGCACGTTTTTAAGTTCCTTGGTGGAGGTGCCTTTGATCGAAATCGTCGCGGGTTTCGCGTTGGCAGGCACGGGATCGAGCTTCACGGTCCATTTGCCATCGGGGCCGGCCTTGGCGGTCTTGGTTTGGTCTCCAAATTTCACCGTCACTTCGGTGCCTGGAGCATCCCAGCCCCAGAGCGGGTTGGTCTGCTTTTGCTGCAGCACCATGTTGTCGCCAATGATGGCGGGGAGTTTGAGTTCAGCGCGGGCAGTACACGCCAGCGCAGCGAGGAGGGTGGTAAGTGAGAGGAGTCTCATGGATGGGTAAAAACTGGAAGGTAGAAACGCAGCCCGAGGCGGGGTTTGCAATTTTTTTAACGCCCCCTCTATCAAAGGTCCTATGGCTTCACCCGATTGCGGAGGAATCGATGTCAAAGACAGCACTTGAAAGCATGCCTCTTCTTTTCCAAATGCAGACCACGGGCAGCCACTCGGCGTGGCCGCATCCCTGAAGACTTGATGATTGAAACGGATTCCCCAGAACCAAGCAGCTTCATCCCGAAGAGTGTCAGCAAGCCCGTGAAAACGGGCCATGGCATCAAGATCGGCATCTTTGCCGGTATTCATGGGGATGAGGAGGCAGGCACGCTGGCCACCCATGAGCTCATTACCTGGGCTGCTGAGAGGCCGGAGGAACTGCATGACTATGAGCTGCATTTTTTCCCGATCTGCAATCCTACGGGGCGAACGTTGGGCACACGACACAGCCATAGCGGGCTGGATCTGAACCGTGAGTTTTGGTTTGGCTCCACTGAGCCTGAGGTCGTCTATCTTGAGGCCGTGCTGCGGCGTGAGCACTATGACGGGATCATCTCGCTGCACTCTGATGACACGTCCGACGGCTGCTACGGATTCGTCAGCGGTGCGCTGCTGAGCGAGCATCTGCTGGAACCTGCGCTGCAGGCCGCGAGTGAGTTTTTGCCGCGCAACGAGCAGCACATCATCGACGGCTTCCTCGCCTCACGTGGCATCATCAAGGAAGGCTACCTCGGCATCCTCAGCGCGCCGCCGGAGCAGCGGCCGCATGCGCTGGAGATTGTGTTTGAGACGCCTGCGCTGGCACCGATGGACGCTCAGGTGAAGGCGACGGTGGCGGCGGTGAAGCGGATTCTGGTGGAGTATCGGGAGCTGCAGGCGTATGCGGCGAATCTTTAAAAGCTCTCAGCGCCCCTGCTTCACTCGCAGCAACTTCTCCCCTGCTGCATTCAGCGTCTCCAGCTGCTTCGCGTAGTGAAAGCGGATGAAGCGGTGTTCGGGTTCGCGGAAGAAGCTGGAGCCGGGGACGCCGGCGACGCCGACTTCGCGGACGAACCATTCGGCGGCTTCGGTGTCGGTGGGGAAGCCGAGGGAGGAGATGTCCATGAGGACGTAGTACGCGCCGTGGGGCTCGGTGAATGGGAGGCCGGTGGCGCGGAGGTGATTGAGGAAGATGTCTCGCTTCTCGGTGTAGAGATCGCGCAAGCCATGGTAGTAGCTGTCCGGGAGTTCGAGTCCGGCGACGGCGGCCTCTTGAAGTGGCGCGGCGGCACCGACGGTGAGGAAGTCATGCACTTTGCGCGCCTGCGCGATGATGTGAGGCGCGGCCTGTACATAGCCGAGGCGCCAGCCGGTGATGGAGTAGGTTTTGGAGAGTGAATTGCACACGATGACGCGCTCCGCAGCGCCGGGAAGGGAGTGCATGTAGACGTGCTCATGCGGGGCATAGACGATGTGCTCGTAGGGCTCGTCGGTGATGACGAAGGCATCGTGTTTTTCGGCGAGATCGAGGATCATCTGCAGCTCGGCACGGGTGAAGACCTTGCCGGTGGGATTGGAGGGATTGCAGACGATGATGGCTTTGGCACCTTGCGCAAAGGCGCGGGCAAGTTCATCGGGATCAAAGCCGAACTGTGGTGGGCGAAGAGGGACGTAGATGGGCTCGGCACCGGAGAGGATGGCGTCTGCGGCGTAGTTTTCGTAGAAGGGAGAGAAGACGATGACTTTGTCTCCGGGCTCGCAGCAGGTCATCATGGCGCACATCATGGCCTCCGTGCTGCCGCAGGTGACAACGAGGTTTTGATCGGGATCGACGGGGGTGCCGGAGAAATGGGTAATCTTTTTGGCGAGCGCCTGGCGGAAGCGTGGCGCGCCCCAGGTCACGGCGTATTGATGGAACGGGCCACGGGTGGCGCGCTCCAATGCGGTGAGGAGTTCCTCCGGCGGATTGAAGTCGGGGAAGCCCTGGGAAAGATTGATCGCGCCATGCTGATTCGAAAGGCGCGTCATCGCGCGGATGACGGATTCGGTGAAGACGTGGAGGCGGCGGGAAGTTGCGGGCATCCTTGCGATTTGGGCGAGAAGCCGCGAACGTGCAACCAACCAATCTGACCCACATGCTCCGCCGCTGATCATGCCACCTGAACCTTCCCCTCCGCCACAGCTCAAAGAATGGTTTGATGCCGCCCGCTATCGGGCCATCGCCAAGGAACTTGTCAGCATCGCGCCGAAGTTTCGGGCTGATGATTTCATGGCGTCCGTGCTCGATGGACTTGAAGCCCGCAGCCTGATGCAGCGCGTGCATCAGTGCGCGGTGGCCGTGGATGCGGCGCTGCCGGGAACGTATCAGCAAAAGGTTCGGGCGCTGCAGAAGCTGGCGCCGCGCATCGGGCATGAATTCGTGACCATCTTTCTCGGCGATTTCGTGGCGACGTACGGCCTTGATGATTTCGATTTCTCGATGGAGGCGCTGAGGTTTTTCACGGTCTTTGGCTCGGCGGAGTTTGCGGTGCGACCGTTCATTCTGGCGGATCAACAACGTGCTTTGCAAATGATGCATGCATGGACTGCTGATCCCGATGAGAAGGTGCGCCGCCTCGCCAGCGAGGGATCGCGGCCACGGCTGCCCTGGGGCATGCGTTTGCAGGCGCTGGTGCGAGACCCGGAGCCTACGGCGAAGATTCTGGAGGCGCTGAAGGATGATGACTCTCTGTTTGTGCGCCGTTCGGTGGCCAATCATCTCAATGACATCACGAAGGATCATCACGACTATGTTTTGCAGCGGCTCGAAGCGTGGGATCTTGAACACGAGCATCTGAAGTGGATCGCGAAGCATGCCTGCCGCACGCTGATCAAGCGAGGGCATCCGCGTGCGCTGAAGCTTTTTGGCTTTGGCAAAAAGGCGGAGGTCACGGCAAAGCTGGCGGCTTCTCCTTCGCGCCTGGAACTTGGGCAGCGCCTTACGCTGACGGCTGCGCTGACTTCCACCTCAGGCCGTGCGCAGCGCCTCGCCATCGACTACGTGGTGCATTATATCAAAGCCAGCGGAGGCAGTGCGGAGAAGGTTTTCAAGTGGACCGAGATCGATCTGCCAGCGCATGCTGAAATCGAACTCGTGAAATCGCAGGTGGTCCGCGATTTCACCACGCGCAAACATTACTCAGGCAGGCACCGTGTGGAGTTGCAGGTGAATGGACAGCGGGTGGCGGAGACGATGTTTGTCCTGGCCTGAATGGTGCCACGGGCTCAGCGGTAGAAGGTTTCGAGAATCAAGGTGCAGAGGGCCTGACGATACGTGGCATCGGCGGCATCGGCGGCAGGCCAGTCGGGACGGCCGTGTTTGAAGGAGCCGTCCGGCTGCTGGGCAGCGAGGATTTGCGGCATGACCTGGGAGGCGAAGGTCGTCCACTCTGCCCCGCCGTTGAGAAAGAGCGCATTGCCGTAACCATGCCAGGAGTAGAGATTGCAGTTTTTTTCCCAGTCCGGTGGCTCGGCCTGGAGGAAACCCGAAATAAAATTGACGCCCTTTTTAGCGGCTGGTGTGCTTTTCCCCGTCAGCATGATGTGGCCTGCCGCAGCGCCGCCACTGAGACTCCATTGATTGTAGTGTACGTCACGAGTGGCACCGCCGAATCCTCCTTCTTTGGTTTGGGTGGATTCGATGTAGGACAGAGCTTTTTTGATGCAGGATTCGAGCCCGTCTATTTTCAGGCCGGTGGCCTTGGCGACATTGAGCGCCTGGAAATGCCAGTTGGCCAAAGACAGATCTGAACCGCTGCCTGGATTGTAAACGATGGTTTCGCCGCCGTAGGTCCAGGAGCCGCGACTGGTCTGCTGGCTGATGATTGTCTTGATGGCTGTTTCAAAGCTCTCGCGCAGACCTGGAAGACTTTTGGTGCCCAGTCGTGCCGTGACATAAGCTTCACCGACTGCCAAGGTGGCGATGGCATGCTCGTAAGTTCCAGCGCCACTCAATCCTCCCGTCGTTTTTCCGCCCCAGTTTGAGGAAAAAATGCCCTCCGGGTTTTTCCTCGCGAGCTCAATCAAGTAGAGCAGCCCCTTCACCACGGCCTCCCCAAATTCTGGAGACTCGGGTGTCTCACCGTGGCCGAGGAAACACTGGAGCACAAAGCCGGTCATCGCGCCTTTGTTACTGCGTCCCCATGAGCCGTCGGGGTTCTGGCTGGTTTTAAACAGATTCAGGGAGGTGACCACCGCAGCATCCATCTCTGGAGTACCGCCGCCGCGGCGGATTGCTTCCAGGCGAGTGGCGGGAAGAAAGCGGGAACGGTAAGATTCGGGGAGGCTTTTGAGAGAGGCTTCCGAAATGCCACCGGGGGCGGTGCTTGCCGGTGCATTCTGCATCGCCAGCCAATGGTCCTTGGCATAGGCCTTGTCAGGGGGGCTGAGATTGTCGATGGCGATCTCAAAGTCCGCGCCGTTCTTCAGCCGAACTTTGACCGCACGCTGCGCGACATTCACGCCGACCATTTCGGCCTCGATGATCTGGCCGCTGGTATTCGTCCAGGAACGCATCTCCGCCACTGCCGCGCCGCTGAGCAGCGCGAGACTGAATGCGGCGATGCACCATGAGCGCTTCATGATTATTTCACAGCGGCTTTGGCCTGTGCCTGGCTTTCGGCGGAGAGCTTGCTCAGTGCCAGAATGTGCGTGACGCCGGTGGAGGGAATCTTGAGGAGCACGCTGTCGCCTTGAAGTCCTGCGAATTCGGCCTCGATGGTCTTGCCTTCGGTGTTGGTCCATTTCAGGACGCCGCCGGCTGCTGCGGGCATGGCGGCAGCAGGAGCGGCTGCGGGCGCTGCGCCACCGCCGGTGAGACTGGCACCTTCGGTGATCCAGGCTTTGAAGAGGTCGAGTTCGGCAGCGGTGAGCTTGTTCTTGCCTTCAGGAGGCATCACGTCGGCATCGTCATCTGGCAGGGTGCAGTTGACGAACATCGTGCTCTTCATCGCCTCGCCGGGAATGATGTTTTTTCCGGCACCGATCTGCTCGGGCAGCTTGTCATCATCGAGGGCGAGCTTGCCTTTGACCTTCTTCGTGGTGCTGTGGCAGGCGTAGCACTTGGTGCGGAAGATCGGGGCGATCTGCGTTTTGTAATCGACCGCAGAAGCAGCGGTGGTGGTCAGGACAAGAGCGAAGAGAAGGCTGAATTTCATGGTTGAGTGCGACATGGAACGATCAAACGGGCGGTTTGCCTAGATTATTTTACGGATTCCGTGCGTTCAGCGAGCGGAGGGGTCGAGTTCACGCAGCTGCTGCAGGGTGGCCAGAATGGCGCTGCGCTGGGCCTGCAGGCGGCTGATTCCCAGTACAGCGCGGCTGCCGGAAAGCGTGTTGAGCAAAGGGCTGGTCTCCGGCTGGGAGGAATTCCATACCACGCCGCGCATGGCGCCGGGGTTCTTGGCAGCGAGCGCGTGATAGTCTGCGTTCAAGGCCTGACGTTGTGCGGCAAGCTGCGTGCGGAGAATATCCACGACGTTGAGGGCGGGCATGGCTGCTGATGGATCGGGAGTCTGGGGCGGACTGGCCTGCTCAAGAGCCAGCCGTAACTCCGTTTCGCGGGCTTTGAGCAGCATCTTCTCGCGGGTTTTTTCCGCGGCCTCCGTGGGATCGTAGCAGGCCTCCCAGCGCAGGTCCGGGGTGGTTTTCGCGAAGGCGACTCTGACCAGGCCATCTGCGTGTCGGATCGAAACATCCTCGGCGGTGACCGCCATGATCTCCGCGTCGCGCAGCACTTTGCCATCATCTAGGCTCAGCACAGGAAACTTCCTGCCCACCATGGCGCTGCGGCGCTGGGTGCGGAAACGGTCAAACTGCGCTTTGAGAGCCTTGAGCTCATCCTGCGACTGCGAGAGCTCCAACTGGGTCTTTTTCAAAGTTGTCTGTACCGCCGCAAATTGCTGCATCTGTGCCTGCAGGGCGGACAAATCTGCTTGTGATTGCACCAGGAGATGGTTGGTCTCATCGACACGGGTCTGCAGGGTCTGGTTCTCGATCTGCAGGGCATCGTACTCGGTTTTTTTGACACAGCCGCCCAGCAGCAACAGCATGGCGGCTGTCACTGGAAGAATGCGAGTGGGGTGCCTGCTCATTTCCAGAGAGAATGTAATCCTATTCAGTCCCGTTTGTCACGCATCCCGTACCATGATTTTCAGAATGACGCCTTGGCCTCAAGGCTTGCATTCAAAGTATCCTAGCCGACACTGAAAGCCCCCCAAACCACCCTTTATGAGCAAAGCCTCCGTCGAAGACATCAAACTCGCCTCAGCAGGCCTCCGTGGCCAGCTGGCCGAGCAGTTCGCTGATACCAGCACCCCGAACATCCCGGAGGACTCCAACATCCTTCTCAAGCACCACGGTTCCTACCAGCAGGATGACCGCGATGTGCGCGCCGAACGCACCAAGGCGAAGCTGGACAAAGCCTGGAGCTTCATGATCCGCAGCAAAATGCCCGGCGGCCGTATCACCGCGAAGCAGTGGCTCATCCATGATGACCTTTGCGAAAAGGCTTTCGGCAACATGCGCCTGACCAACCGTCAGGGCATCCAGCTCCACGGCGTGCTGAAAGGCGGCCTGAAGGAAGTCATTTCTAATGTGTGCCACAGCGGCCTCAGCACCATGGGTGCCTGCGGTGACGTGGTGCGCAACACCATGGGCCCTGCGGCTCCGATCAAGGATGCCGTGCACGCTGATACTCAGACGCTTACGGAAGAAATCAGTCAGCGCTTCCTGTGGCGCAGTCAGGCGTATGCCGACATCTGGCTCGACGGCGAGAAGCTGGAGCCCGAGTGGACGCAAGATCCGGAAGTGAATCCTGCCGTGCGTGAGGCGACAAAAGCCCCTGAAGGTGATGACCCGATCTACGGCAAGGTCTATCTGCCGCGTAAATTCAAGATCGGCGTGGCCATCCAGCCCTGCAATGATGCGGACATCTACTCTCAGGACCTGGGCCTCGTGCCTCACGTGGTGGACGGTGCCGTCGAAGGCTACACCCTCACCGTCGGTGGCGGCTTTGGCATGAGCCACGGCCAGCTCAGCACCCGCCCCTTCCTCGGGCAGCCGCTCCTTTATGCGAAGCGTGCGAACGTGGTGGATGCCATCGAGGCAGTCGTGACCACCCAGCGTGACCATGGCAACCGCACCGAGCGCAAAAACGCCCGCATGAAATACACCGTGCAGAGCATGGGCCTTGACGGCTTCCGCGCCGAAGTGGTGCGCCGCCTGCCGGGCATCGAAACCTTCCCGCCGAAGGAGCTCAACTTTGACAGCGTCGAGGATAAACTCGGCTGGCATGAACAGGGCGACGGCAAGCTCTACTGCGCCGTGCATGTAAGCATGGGCCGCATTGTGGACCGTGAAAACGGCCCGCACTACCGCAGCGCCTTCGTGGATCTCTGCAAAACGCTGGACCTGCCGCTGATCGTGACGCCGAACACGAACATGATCATTGCTGACGTGGCACCCGATCAAAAGGACGCCGTGGATGCCATCCTGGCCAAGCACGGTGTCGTGCATGCTGATGGAATGACCCGCGCCCGCAAGGTGGCCCACGCGTGCGTGGCCCTGCCGACCTGCGGCTTGGCTCTGAGCGAGTCCGAGCGCGTGCTGCCGGGCTTCATGGACAAGATCGACGAAGCGCTGCGTGAACTGGGTCTCGAAGACGAGCCGATCCTCTTCCGCATGACCGGCTGCCCGAACGGCTGCGGCCGCCCTTACAACGCCGACTTCGGCTTTGTGGGTCGCTCGCCGAACAAGTACGCGATGTTTGTGGGTGGCAGCATCCGCGGCAACCGCCTGGCTGGCCTGGAGTACAAGACTGTCCTCGGTGAAGAAGTTCCCGTGAAGGTGCGCGCCTTCCTGGAAGCTTTCAAAGCGGAGCGCAAGGACGGTGAAATCTTCGCCGACTGGTTCGCCCGCACCCGCACCACGGGTGAGGCCCCGACGCCGGAGCAGTTCCACATCGAACTGGCTGAACGTGCCGCCAAGCTGGCCGAAGCCAAGACGACGGCTGCTGAGGCGGGTTAATCCTCCAAAAAGCATCGAATTCGAGGCGGCCCGCACCTAGCGGGCCGCCTTTTTTGTGGCCGGACCGGTTGTCAATTCCTCCAAAAGTAGGCCGCAATCCTCCAAAACCTTTGCCTAACCTCCAATAATCAGGTTTTATCCTCCAAATGAGCCTGACTGTACCCTTGTTTGGTGACTCCCTCCGGGAAGCGGCGAAGCCATGGCTGGAAGAGCTGGGGAAATCCGACCGGGAGCGCCTGCTGAGGCTGCTGAAACTCGCAGTGGCGGAGAAAACGCGGCTCTCGGACGTGCTGAACACGCTCTTTTATGGCGAGGACACCCAGACCGCGCTGGCCAACCTGACCCGGCTGCGCAAGCGGCTGAATGATGCGGCCAAAGGTGATTCCACTCAGGGTGGGGCTGACCTCGGCCTGCAAATCCACGTCGATACGAAGAAGCAAAGCCCGCCGACCGAGCGCACGGTGTGGTTTACGGGACCGGATGAGGCGGTGATGCGGGTGACGAGGTTTTCCAAGGACGCCAGTGCCGGAGTGGAGGGGAAGGTCTTCATTCCTTCCAAAGGCATCGCGACGTCAGGCAGCGCCATGGCGGCGGGGAAACGTCTGGTGCGCTTTTTTGTCTCCTATGCCCATGAGGACAAGACTTTGGTCGACGCGCTGATGAAGGCTCTGAGCCTCCAGTTTAAGGCGTCCAAAGGCTACGAGCTCCAGTTTTGGACGGACCACGACATCCTAGTGGGCGAGAAGTGGAACCAGCGCATCCTGCACGCCATTGAGGAGAGCGATTTTGGCCTCTTCATGGTGAGTCCGGCCTTTTTGGGGAGCGACTACATCGGTGAGAATGAGATCCCGCCCTTTGTGGGAGAAGGAAAGCGCAAGCCAGTGATCCCTGTCGGCATGGTGACTGTCAGCTTTGGCCGCCATGAGTTGAAAGGATTGCAGGAGAATCAGATCTTCTTCAAGGGACAGCGCACCTACGACCACATGCACCGGTCGGTGGACAAGAATGAATTCGCCCACCAGCTCTTTCTAGCCATCGAGAATCGGCTGGATGCCTGGTTCACAGACGCCCGACCAGCTGCGATTAAGGCGGAGGCGCTGCCTGAGGAGCCGGACAGTCCGGAGCTCATTTGCGCCGAGGACATGGAGCGCATCATGCGCATGCCGGACGAGACGCAGCATTTCCAGCGCACGCGTGGCTTTCCACATCACCTTGCCCAAAGAGAAGCGCTTGATTCAGCCAAGGCCAGTTTGGGTGATGCACGCGACGCACTCGATGAACTCGAAGCTTGGGCGGTGAGGGCGGAGGGATCGCCTTTTTTTGCGCTGCTGGGGGAGGTTGGCATCGGTAAGACCACGACGCTGAAGCAATTCACGCGGCAGTTGATTGAGAAGCGCCTGAAGGAGCCGGCGAAATATCCGCTGCCCATTTACATCGATCTGCGTGACTACGTAAGCGACAAGCCCGAGACGGTGCCGACCATTGAGGAGTTGCTTACCAGCGTCATTCAACGCTCATGGCGTGTCACGGATCGCAGCGTCACGGCAGGTGATCTGCTGAGGTTGGTGCGCGAGGAGGGTGCCTTGATCATTTTCGATGGGCTGGATGAAAAGATCGTCCATCTCACCCAGAATCGCGCGCGGGACTTCATCCGCACGCTGTGGTCTGTGCTGCCGCAGGCCATGCTCTCCCGCAGTGGAGTCAGTCCGGAAGAGTCATGTAATGGCAAGATGCTGCTCTCGTGCCGCAGCCATTACTTCCGTGATGTGTGGAGCCAGAACGCCATGCTTACTGGCGAAGACCGTGAAGGTATCGACCGCAACCAGTATCCGGCGTTCTGCCTGCTACCCTTTGATGAGGGACAGATTCGCGGTTACCTCACGTCCTTCCTTGGGGATGAGAAACGCGGCGGGGAAGCTTTTGACCTCATCGCTTCCATTCACAATCTGCGTGACCTCGCAGAGCGTCCTTACCTGCTCAGCCTCATTAGCGGGCGGCTCGGTGAACTGGAGGCGCTGCAATTGCGTGGGGAGACAGTCAATGCGGCGCGCCTGTATGATCTCGTAGTGCGTTCGTGGTTGAGCCGTGATGACGGCAAGCATCATCTTGATGCCATGCACAAGCGCCGCCTCATGGAGGCGCTGGCCGCCGCACTCTGGCGCAGCGGGGAAAAGCAGTGGGACGTGGACCATTTGGAGGAATGGTTTGATGAGTTCCTGCATCAGAACCCCGCCATCGCTTCTGCGTATGCGAACAAAGACCGTGCGCTGCTGAAGGAAGATCTGCGCACCGCCACCTTTGTGCTGCGGCCAGATACGGAGGCGAAACACTTCCGCTTCGCCCACACGTCTTTGCAGGAGTACTTTCTGGCCAGCCACCTGTTCCGTGCGTTGGTGGACAAGGCGGATGCTGAGTGGGACATGCCGATGGTCTCGCTGGAGACGCTTGATTTTTTGGGGCAGACTCTCGCGACGAATCCTTCGAGTGTTGCCATCGCCTCGCTGGAGCGCATCCTTGGGGGCACTTGCTTGTCTGCGGCCTGCGTCGCGTTCAAGTACTGGCTTGAGGCCATCAAGCATAGCCACCCCGAGCCAGAGCCGGAACAGGTGAATCTGGCGGGTGCGGATTTGGATGAATGGCATATCAAGGGGCGAAGCAAGGACCGCCCGCTGAATTTGCGGGGAGCGAATTTGCGCAGCGTAAGGCTCAATCGCGCTCGGGTTGAGTTCGTTGATCTTTCGAATGCGGATTTGGGCGACATGCAGGCACGTCAAGCTTTGTTTCTGCATGTGGATGCGGCCCGTGCGAAGATGGCGCAGGTAAATCTCGTTGGCTTGCTGTGGCGCGTTGGTTCGCTTGTGGGAGCATCCGTCGAAGGAGAAGCGCTGGAATTGGCGGAGTTGATTCTTGTAGAGACGACAGGTCACGCCATTGCTCCGGCTCCTCGGCCATCAAAAGGATTCGTAACACCAAAAATCTATGCTGGCCATAATCAGGAAGTCCTGTCTTGTTCTTGGAATCCACGCAATAGCGCGTTACTTTCCGGCTCAGCCGATGGCACTTTAAAGTTATGGGACGCTGCCACTTGCAAAGAGCTTTTCTGTCTTTCAGGTCACACAGATTCCGTTCAATGCTGCGCCTGGAGTCCAGATGGCTCGCGTGTGCTCTCAGGTTCTTCCGACAGCACGCTCAAAGTCTGGGACGCCAACACTGGAAAAGAACTCCTCAGTCTTAGGGGGCATGTCAACTCTGTCTATTGCTGCGCTTGGAGCCCAGATGGCTCACGACTGCTCTCAGGTTCTTGGGATAACACGCTCAAGGTCTGGGATGCAATAACCGGCAAGGAACTCTTTCGTCTCTCAGGGCATGCAAACCACGTTACTTGCTGCGCTTGGAGTCCTGATGGAACTCGATTACTTTCGGGCTCCGACGACCGCACCTTAAAGATTTGGGATGTAACCTCAGGCAAGGAACTTTTTGGTCTTACTGGTCATACTCATTATGTGAGATGCTGCGCTTGGAGTCCCGATGGCTTGCGTCTTCTTTCAGGCTCCTTAGATAATACGTTGAGATTTTGGGATGCACGCGTCGGAACAGAATTGTTCTGCCTCTCAATTCATCTAAATTATGTGTTATGTTGTGCTTGGAGCCCTTCTGGCTCTAGCATTGTGTCGGGCTCCTCAGATAATAGTTTGAAAATTTGGGATGTCTCTTCCAGCAAGCCTCCTCTTCGCCTGTCGGGCCACACGCATTCCATCGGAGACTGCGCCTGGAATTCTGATGGCTCTCGACTGCTCTCCGGCTCAGATGACAACACTCTCAAGTTATGGGATTCCGTCACTGGCGAGGAATTACTTACCACCACAGGAAATATGGGTTGTGTAATGTGCTGTCTCTGGAGTCCAGACGCTTCCAGATTACTCACTGGCAATGACGACAATACAGTCAGGCTTTGGGATACTCAAACTGGCAAGGAACTCTTCTGCCTCTGCGGTCATATGGACCCTGTCGAATGCTGTGCTTGGAGTCCAGATGGTTCTCGCATGCTCTCAGGCTCCTGGGACAACAAACTCAAGGTCTGGGACTCAATCACTGGTAAAGAACTATTCTCTCTATCAGGCCATTCAGAGTGGGTAAGGTGCTGTGCTTGGAGTCCAGATGGTTCTCGACTGGTCTCAGGCTCCGATGATGGAACCCTCAAAATTTGGGATTCTGTTTTCGGAAGGGAAATCATTTGTCTCTCAGGTGGTTCAACCATGATTACCTGCTGTGCTTGGAGTCCAGATGGCCATCGTCTGCTCTCGGGTTCTCGAGACAACACTCTCACAATTTGGGATACCAGCTCGGGTGAAGCACTTCTATTCTTGTCGGATCACACGAGTTCTATCAGTTGCTGTGCCTGGAGTCCTAACGGTTCACGCCTGCTCTCAGGCTCCTGGGACAATACCCTCAGGCTCTGGGATGCCACCTCCGGCAGGAAATTGCTCACCCTCAAGGGGCGTCGTGCCAGTGCCGTCAGATGCTGCTCTTGGAGTCCCGATGGCTCGCGCCTCCTTTCTGGCTCCTCTGACAACACCCTTACTATTTGGGACGCAAATACCGGCAGGGAACTCGTCTCTTTCCAAGCGCATACTTGTTCCATCCTATGCTGTGACTGGAGTCCCGATGGCTCGCGACTGCTTTCCGGCTCCGCTGACAACACCCTCAAGCTCTGGGATGCCACCACTGGTCAATGCCTCTGGACGGGGTACAACCTCCCTGAGCACCAATCCGCCGTCATTGATGGCAAAGAAACCCAGATTCTCCATGCGACGCCGGAGGCGTGGCGGTGGTTGGGGTGGGAGGAGAGGGATGCGAAGGGGCGGTTTATTCGGCGGCTGCCGGCGGAGGCGTTTGGGCCGATTCCGGGGATGGAGGATTGAGGGGTGGGCGGTTCGTGGGGAGCTGGTTTCCGGGCCGGGCCCCTTGTTGCGGCGCAACAAGGCAACTTTTATTTCTGACCATTACGGTACTTGTGTGAGGCGTTTCTTTGGGCCACAGACTCGGCTATGTCTCTCCCGTTCTATCATTACCTGCATCTCATCGGCCTGATCCTTGTTTTCATTGGCTTTGGCGGTCTGTTCTCCAGCGAAGGCGCCAAGAAGGCCATGATGTGGCATGGCATCGGTCTGGTCATCAGCATTGTCTCCGGATTCGGAATGCTGGCAAAGCTGGGCATCATGGGCACGATGCCGGTGTGGGCCTGGATCAAGATCGGCCTGTGGCTGGTGCTGGGCTTCCTGCCGGTGCTGGCGAAGCGCCGTGTGATCGCCGCGCCGCTGGTGGTGCTGATCGCTGCGATTACCGGAGCTGGTCTGGCTTATCTGGGGTATTTCAAGCCGGCGTTTTGACTCCTATAGAACGATAGACATTCTTGTCTGTCGATTCCGGCGCTTCGTTAAAATCCACGGTCCACGAGTTGGCACTCAGCTTCACTGCTGCGGGCTAACGCTGTCGGTGGTTGATTTAAGGTGAGCGCTGGCGAGGGAGCTTGCGGTGACGCTGATCGACGGGCAGGAGTGCCCATCGTACTAGTGACAGGCCGGAGGCCTATCCTCCGATTACGAGCCGAGGGCTTTGCTTTTTTCGGTGGCGGCGCGGACGGCTTGGATCATGGCGTTGCGGAGGCCGTGCTGCTCGAGTTTTTCGAGGCCGGCGATGGTGGTGCCGCCGGGGCTGGTGACTTCATCGCGCAGGGACGCGGGGTGTTTGCCGCTGGTGAGGACCATTTCTGCCGCACCGGCGACGGTTTGTGCGGCGAGACGTACGGCTGCAGCGCGTGGCAGGCCCATGAGCACGCCACCGTCGGCGAGGGCTTCGATGACGGTGTAAACATAGGCCGGACCGCTGCCGGAGAGGCCGGTGACGGCATCGAGCAGTTTTTCGGCGACTTCATCCGCCGTGCCGACGGCTCCAAGAATTTTCTCCGCGAGGGCGGAGTCCTTGGCGGTGGCCTTGCTGCCGCGTGCGAAGGCAGCGGCTCCTTTGCCGACGAGTGCGGGGGTATTGGGCATGCTGCGAATGACGCGCTGCTTGCCACCGAGCCAGGTTTCGAGATTGGCCAGCGAAACGCCGGCGGCGATGCTGAGGTAGAGGCGCGAGCCTTTGACCTGAGAGAGAGCCTCGCACAGGGACTTCATGTCGCCGGGTTTCACGGCGAGGATGATCACGTCTGATGCCGCCGCCACTTCCGCGGGCGTGCCGGTGATCGTTTTGCAGGCGAGGCATTTGCGCAGTGAGTTCACGGCTTCGGGCATCACATCGCTGAGCGCCACATTCAGGCTGGTTTTGCCAAGCGCCTGCTCCACGCCGCGCAGGAGCGCGCCGCCCATTTTTCCACAGCCAATGAGTCCGAGTTTCATCATGGGGCGACTTTGGGGCAGATGTGGCGTCCTGCAAGTACGCCAATCTTGTCTTGCTTTGGACCCCGGATGTTTGCCATTCTGGTAGAAATCGTCGCTAAAAATGTATCCCGACCACTTTCAGCCCGAAAAGATCATTGCCGCCGGGCCCTCTGCCAAAGTGTATCGTGGAGTGGAGACGATGACGGGGCGGAAGGTGCTGATCAAGGTCCTGCTGCAGGATCACGAGACGGTGAATCCGCTGGATCGGGAGCGCCTGCAACTGCTGGCTCCTGCGCTGATGCAGATGCGGCATCCGCAGATCGCGGGCCTGATCACGCTGCTGCCCACGGAGGAAGAGTTTGCCCTGGTGTCTGAATTCATGCCGGGGGTGAACGGCCGGAACTTTGCCGCTGAGCGCAGGCCCTCGCCTGCGGATCTGCGAGCACTGGCGGTGCAGCTGATGCATGCGCTGCTGGTGGGCGAGCATCTGCGCCAGCCGCATGGCGACCCGAAGCCGAGCAACCTCATCATCGCCGATCATCCTGGCGGCGGCTTGTTTCTGCAGGTGCAGGACTGGGGCCTCACGCTGGCGCGACAGACGCAACCGCCGGAGACGCTGTGGTTTCGCGCACCGGAGCTGCACGCGGGCGGCACGCCGACGACGCAGAGCGATCTCTTCACAGCGGCGGGCAGTTTGTTCTGCATGGCCACCAACACCGCACCGGCCCAAGGGACGACGGTGGAGGAGATCATGCGGGACTGGCAGGCCTTCAACGCCAGCCACGTGCTGAGTCATCTGCGGCCGGACCTGGACCCGCCGCTGCGCGACTGGCTGGCGTGGCTTCTCAATCTGACGCCGCAGCAGCGCCCGCAGTCGGTGGCTCAGGCGCTGGATGTGCTGATGCTGAGCATGCACACCGGCTTTGCCTACATGCCGCAGCAGGCGCCCGTGATGGCACCGGGCGCCCAGACCACACCGCTGGTGGCGGCCGTTCAACCTGGGATTCCCATGGCAGTTCTTGCTGTGGAGCCTGTGGCTGGTGAGGTGGTTGAGGCTGTGGCCGTTCATTTGGATGAGCCTGTGGCTGTTGCTTCCGTTGTGTCGATCCCGGCTTCTGCTGGTGCGCCGAAGCCGAAGCCCATCGCGCCAAAGTCCGCGACCGCTCCGGCTGCGGCCCCTGTGGCTGCGAAGTCCACCGGTGTGGCTGACGCACCACCAGCAACCCCATTGAAAAAATCCTCCGGCAGCCGTGTCATGATGGCGGTGGTGCTGAACCTGGCGGCACTCACCGTGATTGGGTTTTTTGTGTGGCCGTTCATTCAGAAAGCCATCCCCAGCGGGGAGGTGTCCGCAGCGGTGAGCAGCGAGAAGACGCCCGCCATTGCCACACCTCTGGGCATGGCAGACAGCACGAAGGCCGACGTCACGACTGCCGTCCAAACAACGCCAGCGCCTGTGGTGACCGATGCCAAAGTCCGCTGAGTGGATGCTGAGGCTCCTGGCCGACAGCATTCTCCATGCGGCAGGCGCTGATTTCGCATGCAGGATGTGCGTACTCCTCTTTGTGAAAAGCTCCCCTGCCCTTCTCCTGCTGCTCCTCACCGCACCTGCCTCTGCGGCGGTCGACTTCGTTCGGGACATCCAGCCCATCTTCAGCGAGCACTGCTATCAATGCCATGGCGGGCACAAGCAGGAGGCGGCCTTTCGGCTCGACAACAAACCGAGCGCGCTGAAGGGCGGAGATTTTGGCGTGGCCATTGTCCCCGGCAAAGCGGATGAAAGCCGCCTGATGCACGCGGTGCTGGGCACGAACCCCAAAATGCGCATGCCGCGCAAGGGTGACCCGCTGAGCGCGGAGGAGATCGGCAAGCTCAAGGAGTGGATCGATGGCGGTGCCGTCTGGCCTGACAGCGCGAGTGTGAGCATCGAGCGGAAAACTGACCACTGGGCCTTCAAGCCGCCCGTGCGGCCATCCGTGCCTGCGACGGCGAAGCATCCGATCGATGCTTTCATCCGTGAGCGTTTGGCGAAGGAAGGGCTGCAGCCCGCGCCCGCCGCAGTTCCCGAAACGCTGCTGCGCCGCATTCACCTGGATCTCACCGGCCTGCCGCCGACGCCGCAGGAGACCGCTGGCTTTGCCATCGCCTACAAAAAGGATCCCGCAGGAAGCATTCAACGGCTGACCTCCAACTTGCTCGCCAGCCAGCACTTCGGCGAACGCTGGGCGCGGCACTGGCTGGATGCGGCGCATTACGCGGACAGCAACGGCTATGAAAAGGATCCGATGCGTTTCATCTGGTTTTACCGCGACTGGGTCATCAGCGCCTACAACCGCGACCTGCCGTATGACCAGTTCATCATTCAGCAGCTTGCCGGCGATGAGCTGCCCCAGGCCACGCAGGATCAGATCGTGGCCACCGGATTTTTGCGCAACACGATGGTCAATGAGGAGGGTGGCGTGGATCCCGAGCAGTTCCGCATGGAGTCGATGTTTGACCGCATGGACACCATCGGCAAAAGCGTCCTCGGGCTCACCATTGGCTGCACTCAGTGCCACAACCACAAGTACGACCCCATTTCGCAGGAGGAGTACTACCGCATGTTTGCGTACCTGAACAACGACAACGAGCCCTGGCGCGTGGTGTACACCGCCAGCGAGCAGATGCAGCGCGCGCAGGTGCTCACGCGCACGGCCGAGCTGGAAGCGAAGCTGAAACATGACCACTCTGACTGGCAGCAGCGGATGAAAGAATGGGTGACCTCAGTCAAAGCTGCGCAACCGCAGTGGCACACGCTGGCCTTTGAGGATGATCCGTCAGGGGGTGAAAAGGCTCTGCGCCAGCCGGATGGGAGCATCCTCGCGCAAGGCTACGCCCCGACGAAGGGCGATGTGAAGTTTGCGGTGAAGGGATTTCACGGTGCCAGCGCTCCCGCTGCATCACGCACCATCAGCGCCTTTCGACTGGAACTGATGAATGACCCCAATCTGCCTGCGTATGGCCCGGGCCGTTCGCAGAAGGGCACGGCGGCGCTCACGGAATTCCAGGCCGAGATGAAGATCGACGGCAAGATGACGAAGCTGAAATTTGTCAAAGCCAGCGCGGACTATGGCGAACCGGAAAACTCACCGCTCGCCCCCTTTGCCCGCGATCAGGACGTGAAGAAGGACAAGCGTGTCACGGGCCCCATCGCTTATGCGATTGATGGCAAAGTGGACACCGCCTGGGGCATCAATGCAGGCCCCGGAAGGCGCAACGTGCCGCGCAATGCGGTCTTCGTTTTGGAGAAACCCGTCGAACTCAAAGCCGACAGCGAACTGAGCGTGACGCTGAGCATGAAGCACGGCGGCTGGAACAGCGATGATTTGCAGACGATGAACCTCGGACGGTATCGCATCAGTGTGACTGATGCGCCGAATGCCGAGGCTGATCCGCTTTATGGCAAGAAATCCGAGTTCAGCGCCTTCCGCACCAGCGTGGCGGAATGGCAGCCGGTGAATGAGGAGATTGAATCGCTGTGGAAGCAGCATCCTGAAGGCACCACCACCCTGACGCTGGACCCGCGTGCGGAACCGCGCATGACCTCGGTGCTCAAGCGTGGTGATTTCCTCAAGCCCGACAATCGCGTGACCGCCGGTGTGCCTGCCGTGCTGAATCCGCTGCCCAAGAATGCGGATGGCTCGCGCCTGACCTTTGCCAAATGGCTAGTGGACAAAAAATCGCCCACTGCAGCCCGCGCTTATGTGAACCGCGTGTGGCAAGCCTGCTTTGGAACCGGACTGGTGGAAACCGCCGAGGACTTTGGCACGCAGGGCTCGCCGCCCAGCCATCCCGCGCTGCTCGACTGGCTCGCGGTTGATTTTATGGAGCACGGCTGGAGCACGAAGCATCTGCTGCGTCTCATCACCAGCAGCGAGACTTATCAGCAGTCCAGCAACGTCACGCCTCAGCTTTTGGAGCGTGACCCCTATAACCGGCTGCTTGCGCGTGGCCCGCGCTTCCGTGTGGAAGGCGAGGTCGTGCGCGACATCCAGCTCGCCGCGAGCGGCCTGCTCAATCCTGCCATTGGCGGCCGCCCCGTGATGCCGCCTGCACCGGCGTATCTCTTTGAGAAGCCTGCCAGTTATGCGCCCTTCCCGTGGAAGGTGGATGAGGATGAGAACCAGTTCCGCCGCAGCGTCTATGTCTTCCGCCGCCGCAGCACGCCGTATCCGTTTTTGAGCACTTTTGATGTGCCCAATGGCGAGAGCGCCTGCATCCGCCGCTCGAAGAGCAACACTCCGCTGCAGGCCCTGATGACGCTGAATGAAACCATGAGCATGGCCGCTTCCAAAGCCTTGGGAGATCGCATGTGGAAGGAAGGCGGCAGCGATGATGCCGCGCACATCGCCTACGGCTTCCAGCTCTGCACGGGCCGCCAGCCGACGGCCAAAGAAACGACTTTGCTATTGGACATGCTCAAGCGCCACCAGCCGAAGGCGGGCGAGATCGACTCGCATACGCTGATCGCGCGAGTGCTGCTCAATCTCGATGAAACGATCACGAAGGAGTGAGGCTCACGGCTCACGCTTCATGCGCCACAGCCAGTCTGTGTCTTTCGTTCCGCCGTCGTCTTTCACATCGGGCCCGGCGGACCAGATGCGGTAGCCATTTGTTTCGAGGCGATAGCCAAGCGGCTGTGTGGGCCGTGCGGGATCGGTGACTTGGAAGAGCTTCAGGTCGTTTTTAACTGCATCAAGCGATTCGGGGAAGCGGCCCTGCTTCAGGCGATGCTTCTCCAAGGCGCAGGCTATGATGAGGCAGCGGCGGTGGAAGAGCCTCTCGGCAGCGGCTTGCGTGATATCGCCGATTTGCGGAATGGCGATGGCTCCGAGAATGCGACGCGGATTGGGCCAGGAGTTTTCCGCTTTGCTCCGAAGCTGCACGATTTCTGCTCTAGAACCTGACGTGAGCCAGGCTTCGGGGCCGGGTGGCCCAAGCTGCTCGAGCATGCAATCGGCGTAAAAGGCGACGTTCGCATCGTGCCAGCCGATGGGGCCATTAATCAGGACATAATAAAATGCATCCTCTATCATTCGCTCCAAGAACGGCGTCTTTAAGGATCGGTTGGTTATGTCATGCAGCAAGTGGCGGTGCTTTCTCAAATACTCGAGCTGGAAAAACATGCCGATAATCTCCTGGCCATGAGCGGATTGGTACTGCTGCAAATCATCAAACTGGCCCAGCCGCACCTGCATATGGCCCAGTGACTCTTCCGTCCAGGCGGGATGGCCGAGTGCCTCGTGCAAAGCGTCAAACGTGACCTCATGCAAGGCTGACGGAACCAGGCAGCCGATGATACCACCACGTGCCATTCCTTCGCTGATGCGCAGCATGATCAGCGCCGTGCTCATGGTCTTTGCAGCATCTCCAGCCCAAGCTGCACTGCGCAGATGAAGGCCAAGCTGAAGCTGGAAGTCGTTCAGTCCGAGAAAGTCGGGAAAAGTGGCCTGCCAGGGATTGTCTCCGACGGCCTCCAAGGCCTCCCGCTGGCCAGGTTTGATGACTGAGAAAGGTTTGTTCAGACCTTCCGCAAGCTTGGGCAGCAGGCCATTGCCATCTCCCAGTTCGCGGGCAAGCACTGTGGAGGGTGGCTCAGAAACCTTGATGCCACGGTTCTTGATCCATGTGACCAAATCGAGTCTATCGCCTTCGCCATCCTGGGATTTGGTGATCTCCGGGCGGATGAAGTCCTTCGGCAGCAGTGCGTTTTGCGGAGGAACGTATCGCAGGTTCAGCGTGGCTGGCTTCTTCACATGCAGCCAGCTTTCGAGGACTGGATTGGCGAAGTAGTTCTCCTCATCGGTCACCTTCGGAGGCATGAGCGCCGTCGGATCGCCCGTGCCCAGCCGCTGCACCATGCGATGATGGACTGCAGCGAGCTCACGGGCACTGCGCCAGTTCTCCCACTGCCAGAGAACGGTGATGAGAGATATGAGGCAAACGAGCGTCCAGCCCATACGACGATTCCACACCAACCGGGCCAGCCAGCGGGCAAAGCGTACGCTATAGAGGCGGGATGGGGCCTTTGTGCTGGGGGTGGAGGAGTTCATGGGCGAGCTGTTCGATTTGTTTGCGGTTGGCGAGAAGCTGCGCGGGCATCATCGGGGGCAGTTTGGCGTAGCTGCTGAGCGTGGATTGCGGAACAGCCTCGGGCGTGGTGATGCGGAAGAAGAAGGCCAGCAGCCAGCATGTGGCGAGTGGCAGGCGGAGAGGGCGAGGGATGGAGGAGAGCAGGCCTAGGAGGAGCTTCGGTGCGGGAGTGTTTTGGAGTAAGGCGGACCTTGGGCGCTTTCGAGCGTTCTCCGGTTCGCGAAAAGCTCCAGAGGGCTGGAGCACTCCAGGACGCTGTCGCGAGGCTTGGAGCGACTCCTTTAAAACACGCTCAAGAAAGGCGGGTGGCGGATCGCGCCAGCGCTGGGTGCGGAGGGTGGATTCGATGTCTTTGTTCATACCAGGGTGTGTTTTTGGGCACGCAGTTTTTCGAGGCCGTAGCGGTAACGGCTGGCGACGGTCTGTGTGGGCAGGCCTAGGAGTTCACCGATCTCGCGAAAGCTCAGGTCCTCCCACACATGCAGGTGTATGACGCTGTGCTGCTCTTCGGGAAGAGCGGCGAGTGCGGTGGTGATTTGGGCGCGTGTCTCTTCAGCCTCGGCATCAGCGGCGGGCAGAAACCAGCCGGGGGATTCGTCTGCGAATCTCTCCAACGCATCTTCACGGGTGGAGCGACGACGCAGGGTATCGAGCGCGAGGTTGCGCGTGAGGGTGAAGATGACAGCGCGCTCGGACTGCGCGGTGGTGATCACCCCAGCGTCCCGGGCGAGCTTGAGAAACAATTCCTGCACCACCTCCTGCGCCAGCGATTCATCCTTCGTCACCGACCACGCAAACCGATACGCGCTGACGGCGTAGTCGGCATGGAGTCGGGTGAGGGTGGCTTCAGTGGGCGGCATCCGTGGTCAGTTTGGCAAACGACGCACGGATTGGGGAATTTTATTTAACTCAAATCGCCAAAGCGTTCTCAGCATCCCCAAAATGGCCGACATGGAGGCCCATGCGGTCCATGAGGGCGATGTGGAGGCGGCAGAGTTTGCGGTTCGGGTCGGCGCTGTGATCGTGGAAGCGACCGCCCTGGATGGTGCCGCCGCCGCCACCGGCGAGGACGACGGGGAGCTGGCGTGAATCATGGGCGTTGCCGTCGAAGAGGCTGCTGGTGAGCATGATCATGCTGTTTTCGAGCAGGGTGCGCTCGCCTTCATTGGTGGCCTGCATTTTGCCGAGGAACTCGCCCCAGAGCATCACCTGGTGCTGGTTCACGCGCTGGTACATGTCGAGGCGGTGCTCGTCATTGGCGTGATGTGAGAGCTCATGAATGCCACCGCTGATGCCTTCCAGGCTGGGGAAGCGCATGTTGGAGAGGTCGTTGTTCATCATGAACGTGGCCACGCGGGTGCGATCCATCTGGAAGGCGAGGAGCATGATGTCGAACATGAGGCGCAGATGATCTTCCGCGCTGGTGGGAATGCCGGCGCCAGGGCGCTGCATGGTGGGCACCTTCACGGTGGGCTGCCAGCCGGTGCCTTTGGTTTCAGCCTGGCTGATTTTTTCCGCAAGCGCCACGCGCTGCTCGATCTCACGCACGGAGGTGAGGTATTCGTCGAGCTTCTGCTTGTCGCGCTGGCTGAGCTTGGGCTTCAGCGCACCGGCGTCTTCGAGCACGAGGTCGAGGATGCTCTTGTCACGCTTGCGCTTGCTGCCGTCGTCAAAGAGCTGATCAAAGGCCTGCTGCGGGAAGATTTCCTTCGGCGCAGGGGTCGTGGGTGTGCTCCAAGAGATGTAGGCGGAGTAGATGGAGGTAAAGCCGGAATCCGTGCTGTAGCTGGGGCGCTCAGTGCCGAGCACGACGCTCGGCATGGGTGTAAATTTGCCCGTTTGTGCCGCGACAAGCTGATCCATCGTGGTGCCGACTTCGACATCCGTGGTGGTCTTCTTCACCTTGAGGCCGCAGAGCACGTTCATCTTCGGATAGTGACCGCCTTCGCCTTCCACGGTGGTCGGATTCCACAGGCCCTTGAACACGCTGATATGCTTCTTCAGCGGCTCCAACGGCGAGAGTGATTTCATGAACTCCATGCCAGCAGGGCCCTGTGTGGCGCCCCAGTGATGTGGATTGACGCCGTTGCCGGTGAAGCACACGGCGAGACGGCGTGGTGCGGTATTGTTTTTGACCGCTTCGGCTCCGAAGGAACTGATCGATTCAAACCACGGCAGCCCAAGGGCGACACCGGTGCCACGGAGAAATTTGCGACGGGAAAGGTTCATAGGGGTAAGGCGGTTTATTTATTGATTGGCGGCCACGGCGGGTTCGCTGCGGCGGTTGAGGAACTGGCGGCTGTTGACGACGTCGAGCACGGCGGCGGAGAACTTGCCGCTGTTCTGCTTGAGGGCGGCCTGCATCTGCCGAAGCAGCGCCTTGTCGCTCGGCATTGTCTGCCTGCCCAGAGCGTAGCCGAGGAGCTTGCGGCAGAACTGCGCGTTGAAATTGGTTTCGTTCTTTTTGAGGTAGTCGCGCAGACCGGCGAGGCCCTGGAATTTGGTGCCGTCTTTGAGCTCGCCGGTGTCGTCGATTTTGCCACCGGTTTCATCAGCGACGCGGAAGCGGCCGATGGGGTCGAAGCTTTCGAGGGCGAAACCGAGTGGATCGATGCGTTCATGGCAGACGGCGCAGGCGGCATCGGTGCGATGAATCATGAGAGCTTCACGCAAGGAAGCGGGCTTCACGGCGCTGTCAGGAAGCTTCGGCACATTCGGCGGCGGCGGTGGTGAACTGAAGCCGAGCACGACCTGATAGAGGTAATCACCGCGGACCACGGGGCTGGTGCGATTTGGGCGTGAGGTCTTGGTCAAAATGGCGCCCATGCCAAGCAGACCGCCGCGATGCTGCTGCCCGACTTTGACTTCGCGGAACTCACCGCCGGTGACGCCGGGAACGCCGTAGAATTTTGCGAGGCGCTCATTGAGGAAGGAATAGTCGCCACCGATGATGTCGCCGACGCTGCGATCATCGCGCACCAGATGCGCGAAGAACTCGATGGTCTCGCGCTGCATGTCGTTGCGGATGTCCGTGGAAAACTCAGGGTACTTTTTCTCATCGACAGTGCTCTTCTCATCGAAGCCGTTGAACTTCAGCCACTGGCCGGCGAACTCCTTGGCGAGGGCGGTCGCTTTCGGATCACGCAGCATGCGTTTGGTCTGAGTGGCGAGGACTTCGGGCTTCAGAAGGCTGCCGTCGTCTGCGGTCTTGCGCAGTTCCCAGTCGGGCTGTGACGCCCAGAGGAAATAGCTGAGGCGGGAGGCGAGTTCGAAGGCATTGAGCTTCACATCACCAGAAGCGGCATTGGCAATGGGCAGCGTCTCGGCTTTGAAGAGGAAGTAGGGCGAGACGAGCACGCGCACGATGACTTCCCGTGCAGCGGATTCGCGGTCGAGCTCCTTTTTACGACCCTCAAAATAGAGCGCGTCGAGCTTCTGAAATTCTTCGCTGCTGACAGGGCGGCGCCAGGCACGACCGGCGAACTGATGCAGATGCGCGAGCAGGGCTCCGTCGAACTCTTTCTGCTGCTGCGGATTGAGCTGCGACGGGGCGGTGTAGCCAAAGTCCTTCTTCATTGCCGCGAGATAGTCGCGGTCCTTGGGGCCGAGAAGCTGACCGAGCTGATCGTCGCTGAAGTAATAAACGGTGATGCCGGGCTTGCGGCGGTAGAGATTGCTGGCGACTTCCTCAAGGCGGCGCTCAAACATGTCCGGGAAGGCCTGCTTCATCGCGTAGAAGTCCCCCATGGTGCGTCGGGCGGCCTCGGTCTGCGTTTTCCAGACGGTGAGAATGCCCGGCATGATCTTGGTGACATCCCGTGGCTTGTCAGCTGTGAGCGCCCACTGAATGGTGCCGTCATTGATCTCGGGATTTTCCAGGTCAAGGCGGGCTTCGGCGTGGATCCAGGTGACGTTTTCCGGCAGCGGCAGATTGACCACCAGCGGTGCTGCGATGGCGAGCACCCCGGGCTCGATCTTGCGGCCCTGCGGATGTTTGCCGAAGGCGCTCTTCACGCGTTCGAGTTCGGCGATGCGCTGCTTCAGAGCTTCTGCGTTTGCAGGAGGGGGAGTCGCGCCGAGGGCTTTGTTGTCTTCACCAAGCTGCTTGTTGAGCCAGTCCATGTAGATCAGGGGGCCCTTGGTGGTTTTCACATCGAGCTTGGTGATGAGCGCGATGTCGCCTTTGTTGCCGTCGCCATCATCACCGATGCAAAGGAAGGCCTGCTTCTTCCCTTTCACCTCAATGTTCATCTGGTAGGGACGGATGCCATCGGCGTCCTGCTGCTGGCGCTGCACGCCGCTGCCGGCCTTCTTCGGATTGTTCCAAGAGAGCAGCTGCGTCTGGATTGCCTTGGCACCATCAGTCACTGCCTGCGGCACCTGGCCGGGCTTTGCGGCATCCGGGCCGGGCAGTTCACGCCAGGCAACGCGGGTGAGATCGAGGAAGCGCGACTTCGGCTCGGTGGCGTTCACGAGATTGTTCCAGTTCTGCAGGAAGGGCAGTTTCAAACCGCCTTCTTTGGCGAGCTGTTCGAGCGGCGTCTGGAAATGCTTGTGCTTCCAGCAGGCGACCATGTAGTCCGCCTCACGCATGTCCTCGCCATCCTGGGGCAGATGAGGCGCCGACTTCTGCTGGTACCAGACGTACAAAGCTTGCTGCGCCTGGGCTTTGACCTGCTCAGGCCCGCGCAGGCCGATGCGCTGCGGATTGAAAACGATGCCTGTGCCCGGCATGATCGTGGCGTGATCAGCCACCTTGCGGGCGGCACCGAAGTATTTGTCCAGCGCCGCCGGGCTCATGAAGAGCACATCGCCCGTGTTGCTGAAACCTTCACCGCCACCGCCATCGGTTTGGAATTCTTTGGCGAAGCCGTAGTCGTGCCGGGTCAGATCGCGAATGGTGTAGTCATACTCGGCATTGGTAAGACGACGCATGGTCACAGGGCCGGGATCGCCGGACTGCGCGGCAGCGAGGGCGTCGAGTTCTCCATTCACCCAGCCGAGGAGGGCCGCGTGCTCCTGATCGCTCATTTGATGCGCCTTGGGCGGCGGCATGTCGCCGTTTTCGATGGTGTCCTTGACCTTCAGCCACACTTCAAAATGCTTGGTGAGCTGCGGATCCGCCGCGAACTGCTGCAAATCGACGTCGCCTTTGGTCTTTTTGGGGTTGTGGCACTCGTAGCATTTGGCCTTCAAAACGACCTCCGCGTCCTTCCATGCGGGAGCAGCGGAAAGTGAAAACGAGCCGACGACAAAGGCGGCCAAAGCAAGATGGCGTGTATTCAGGGACATTGGGGGTACAAATGATACGAACAACAGACGGCATTTAATCAGCAGCTTCCGCTCCTTTTTTGCGCTTTCCTGTGCTAGGAATCAGGCGAAAGCATCCCCTTGCCGAAACGTATCATTCATACCCCCATGAGTTCCATCTTTTCACATCATGCCCCGAATCTGGAGCATGCGTTTTTGACGCGCCGCGAACTGCTGCAGCGCGTCGGCATGGGCTTTGGCACGATGGCGGCCGGCTCCTTGTTCACTTCGCAGGTTTCTGCAGCCACGATGGACCCGATGGCGGTGAAACGGCCGCACTTTGAGCCGAAGGCCAAGCGGGTGGTGCATTTCTTCATGAACGGCGGACCGTCCCACGTGGACACCTTCGACCCGAAGCCGATGCTGGACAAGTATGACGGCAAGCCCCTGCCAAACGTGCTCAAAACGGAGCGCCCGACCGGTGCAGGCTTCAAATCGCCCTTTAAATTCACCAAACGCGGTGAGTGCGGGCTCGAAGTGAGCGAGGTCTTTGAAAAGACCGGGGCCTTTGCGGATGACATGTGCGTGATCCGCTCGATGCACGCCGACGTGCCGAACCATGAGCCTTCCCTTGGCCTGATGAACAGCGGCGAAGGCCGGCTGAACCGCCCGACGATGGGTTCCTGGGTGACCTACGGTCTGGGCAGTGAAAACCACAATCTGCCTGGCTACATTGCCATGTGCCCCGGCGGCATGCCGACGCGGCGCACGAAGAACTGGCAGTCGGCCTTTCTGCCAAGCGCCTACCAGGGTGCCTATATCAACACAGAAGACACCCGGGTGGAAAAGCTCGTGGAGTTCATCAAGAACGGCTCGCTCGATCTGAAGCAGCAGCGCCGCCAGCTGGACCTGCTGCAGGAGCTGAACCAGCGTAATCTGGTGCAGCAGGACCGCGACCAGCAGTTGGAAGCTCGGGTGCAGAGCTACGAACTGGCCTACCGCATGCAGATGGAGGCCACGGACGCCTTCGACATCATGAAGGAGCCGGAGTCGATGCGGAAAATGTACGGCGACCACGCTTTTGGCCGCCAGTGCCTGATCGCCCGGCGGTTGTTGGAGCGCGGGGTGCGGTTCATCCAGCTCTGGACTGGCGCAGGCCAGCCGTGGGACAATCACGACGAAATCCTCGAACACCGGAAACTCGGCCAGCAGACGGACGGGGCGATTGCCGCGTTCATGAGCGATCTGAAGCAGCGCGGACTGTGGGATGACACCCTCATGATGTGGGGCGGCGAATTTGGCCGCACGCCGGCGGTGGAACTGCCGACGCCCGGCGCCAATGCCGGCAAGCAGCACGGCCGTGACCACAACCACTACGGATTCACCATGTGGCTGGCTGGCGGCGGGGTGCGCGGCGGGTACACGCATGGCTCCACCGATGAATTTGGCTTCCAAGCGACCGAAAATCCGGTGCATGTGCATGATCTGCACGCCACGATTCTGAACATCCTGGGCTTCGATCACGAAAAGTTCACCTACAAATACGCCGGGCTGGATTTCCGCCTCACGGGCGTGAACGAGTGCAAAGTGGTGCGGGAATTGCTGGCCTGACCGGGCGGGAAAGCCAGCCACCGGCCTCTTGCAAGGCTGGCGCACACGTCTACAGTCGCCACCTCATGCATCGAAAAATCTTCTTCGCCCTGGCTGTGCTGGTGGCACTCGTCTTCACGATGACCCTCAAAGCTCAGGCCCAGCAGCCTGCGCCCGCCGCTCCTGCCGCCACCGTGACCACGGCCGCCGCCGAAGACAATCCCTATGGGGATGTGCTGACCTTTCAAGGCTTCGTCAAGCGCACCGGCGTCATGGCCTATCCTCTGATCATTCTCTCCATGATCGCCTTTTTCATGATCGTGCTGTTCGCCTTCACGGTCCGGCAGGGCACCGTGGTCAGCGATGCCTTCATGAATTCGGCGGATGCCCTGATCCGCAAGCAGGACTACCTCGGGCTGCTGGCGGTGTGCAACCGCCGCAACGAGTGCATCGCCCGCATCACCTCGAAGACCCTTGATTTCGCCACACGCAACCCGACCGCGAGCTTTGAAGAGGTCAAGGAAGTCACCGAGGCCGAGGGCAACCGCCAGTCCAGCCTGCTGCTGGCCCGCATCGCCTATCTGGGAGACGTCGGAGCCATCGCCCCGATGCTCGGCCTGCTCGGCACGACGCTGGGGATGATCACCACCTTCCATGAAATCTCCGGCAAGGGCGTCGGCGGCTCGAACCAGCTTGGCCTCGCCCAGGGGGTGTCCGAAGCGCTGCTCTGCACGGCCTCGGGCCTCATCATCGGCATTCCTTCCCTCATGTTTTACGCCATCTTCCGTGGCAAGGTGAACCGCCTGATCTCCGAAATGGAAGCTGCGACGACCCATCTGATGGCCTTGCTCGCGGTGCAATACAAGCGTGCCGCACGCGCCGTCGCCGGTCAGTAAACAGGCAGATCACCACCCGCGATGAACTTCCGCAAACAGCATTCCATCGAACCCTCGCCCATGCAGCTCGCGCCGCTGGTGGACGTGCTGTTCCTGCTCGTCATTTTCTTTGCCGTGACCTTCCAGTATGCCAAGGAGGAGCAGGTCATGGACGTCAGCGTGCCTGCCGCCGACGAGGGCAAGGAGAAGGAAACCCGCAACGTGGGCGAGATCATCATCAACATCAAAAAAGACGGCGAGATCCTCGTCAACGGCCAGAAGTTCAACACCGACGAGCTGCTGGTGAAGCTGAAGAACATCGTCTCCCTCTACAAGGATCAGGCCGTGATCCTGCGGGGTGATGAAGGCACCCCATACCAGAACGTGATCCGAGTGCTGGACACCTGCCAGAAGGCTGGCATCTGGAACATCGCCTTTGCCACGCGCAAACCTGACGCCGACCAACCTGCTGCCACGCCCAAGTGAGATGACCGCCGCGAAGTTCCCAACCGCCTCGCGCAGTCATGCGCCCCGTTTCATGCCAGTGCTTTTCAGCCTGGTGGCGTTTTCATCCATGGCCCAGCAGCCAGCCCCGCCGCGCGCCCTGCCAGTGGAAGATGATGTGCCGAAGGCCATTCCTGTGAGCCCGCCGAAGGCACAGCCCGTGCCGGATGCGCCGCCAAAGACCAAGGGGCCAGATGACGACATGTTCGACTTTGCCACGCTGGCCTATGAACGCCAGGAGTGGGGCATGGCCTCGCAGTCGTATGCGAAGTACCTGCAGCAGTACCCCAGCGGCAGGCAGGTGCCGGACGCACTCTACCGCATTGGTGAGTGCTACATGAAGCAAAACCAGCTCAAGCAGGCCGCGGGCTATTACGAGGAAGTCGTGAACCGCTATCCGGACAGCGAGGGCGCCCCCTCCTGCGCCTATCGCCTCGGTGCGATGATGTTCAACGATTCCAAGTTTGCTGACTCGGCCAAGTTTTTCGGTTTTGCCGAAACCAAAACCAAGAGCGCAGCCGTCCGGCTGGCTGCCGCCTACAACAAAAGCCGCGCCTATGAAATGTTCGGGGACAAGGCCAAGCAGGCCGCCGCCTTGAGCAGTGTCATCGCGGTGAAAACGGAAAATCCTTACCGCGAAACGTCGCTGCTCACGCTCGGCAGCATCTACCTCGGTCAGGACAAAAAGGCCGAGGCACTGCCTATCTTTGACGAACTCGTCAAGACCAGCGCCGACCATGCGATCATCGCCGAGGCCAGCATCCGTGCGGCGGTTCTCTATGCCGAGCTCAAGAAGCCGGAAGAGTCCATCGTCATGTTTGAAAAGGCGCTCCGCATGCCGGAAACGACCGAGCAAAACCGTGCCATCTCCCTCGTGGGCATCATTCAGGCGCTCTATGCCAAGGGCGACTACGACGGGGTCATCGACTACTACAACAAGAACTCCGAGGTCCTGCCGCAGGGAGCCTCACGTGCGAAGATGCTTCTGCTCGTCGGCCACGCCTACCGCATGCGAAAGAGCTACGCCCGTGCCGTCGAAGTTTACCTGCTCATCGAACAGTACCATCCCGACACCGAGGAAGCCTTCAGTGCGGGATACTGGAAGCTGTACTGTTTCTACCTGCTGAATGACAAAGACCTGGGTGAGTTCGCCACCGCCTTCATCACACGTCAGGCGCCAAAGCACCCCGATCATGAATACCTTTCGCTGGCACGCCTGATCCGCGCTGATTTTTACTTCAACAAAGGCGACTACCAGCAGGCGGCGCTGAGCTACAACGAAGTCAGCCTCGACAAACTGCCCGAAAAGCTGCGCCCGGGCACGCTCTTCAACATGGGCTGGGCCCAGGGTGAGGCCGGACGCCATCAGGAGGCCGTCGGCACCTTCACCCGTTTCATCAACGAGAATCCCGGGCACGAGTTCCTTCCCAAGGCCTACGCCCGCCGTGGCCTCGCGAACCGTGATGCCCGCGATCTGCCGAAGGCCAAGGCTGACTTTGAATTCGTCACCAAAGAATTCCCCAAATCCGACGCCTGCGAACTTTCCTGGCTGCAGCTTGGCTTCATCGCGATGGAGCAGAAAGACCCGAAGGCCATCATCACTGCCTTTGAAACACTGCTGAAAAGATTCCCCACCACCACCGCCGCCGCACAGGCCTACTACGGCATCGGCCGGGGCAACTTTGACCAGAAGATCTACGACAAGGCCGTCCCTGCCCTGCGCCGCTCCATTGAGATCGACAGCAAAGGATACCTCGAAAAGTCCAGCCAGCTGATCATCCTCTGTGACTACGCACGCCAGAATGCTGACAACCTGGCCAAGACCATCGACAGCTACCTGCAGTCAAAGCCCGAAGGCTTGGTGCCCCCGAACATTTTGAAATGGCTGGGGCTCAAGCTCTACAGCAGCGACGATTTCAAGCGCGCCGCCCGCTTCCTCGAACTCGCCGTCACCCCGCAAAATCCGGAGAACACCGAGCCCGTCGTGTGGAACTACCTCGGCATGGCGCAGCTGAACAACCAGCAATACGACGCCAGCATTCAGGCCACGGACAACTTCCTCAAATCAGAACCCGACAGCGCCACGCGCTCACGTGCGCTGCTGACCAAAGGCCGCGCCCAGCTCGGTAAAGGACTCTTTGATGAAGCTGACAAGGTGGCTCAGGACGCACTTCAGGTCGTTAAAGACGGCAGGCTTCAGGCCGAACTCCTCATCCTCGAAGGCGACATCTACGCGGCGCAGGGCGACAAACTCGCTGCTGAAGGCCAGAAGGATGCCGCTGTTGGCAAATGGAAGGACGCTGCCGCCAAGTATGCCGTCCCCAGCCAGTTCTTTGACGATCCGGATGTTACTCCCAGCGCTCTCTTCAAAGCCGCCAAGGTGTTGGAGAAAGCCGGAGACGCCGCCAAAGCCAAGCAGATGCTGCAACAGCTTCAGCAGCGTTATCCGAAGTATCAGCCGAAGTAAGCAACCTGGGAACTCGTGACGCGAGCGACCTTGGTGATCAAGACCGCTTGTTGCGATCCCAGCTTTCACCCTGACCACGTTTGCCGCCTCCGCCGCCAAAGTTTCGCGGCGGGCGCTCCTCCTTCGGCCGCGCCTCGATCACCCGCAGCGGGCGTCCGCCGACATCCTTGCCATTCAGCGCATTGATCGCCGTGAGCGCTTCGGTTTCCACCGGCATCTCCACGAATCCAAAGCCGCGTGAGCGGCCGGTCTCGCGGTCTTTGACCAGACGGGCGCTGGAGACATTGCCGAAGGGGGTAAACTCGCTCTGCAGATCCTCATCCGTCAGGGTGTAGGGAAGATTGCTCACATAGAGGTTCATCGCATCAGGTATTGAAGACGAGCCATGGAGCACGTGTCAGAGAACAGGTCATGGCGTGAACCCGATTTTCCGTGTCTGCGTCCATCGAGGGACGCACACGGGGGTGAAGGTACGCTCTTGGCGGAGAGGTGTCAATCCGTCCCTGCACCGCCAAAGCCGCCCCACGGCCTGGCGGGGAAAGTTTCAGTTGCAGAGAATCTATGAATTCGTATTCGAGTTCCACGTCCCATATCACCACGCGCACCATGAAATACATCCTCACCCTCATCGCCGCCCTCAGCCTGCTGGCTGGCGTTTCCCCTGCCGCCGAGCCGCTGAACACCGTTTGCCCCATTTCCGGCAAACCTGCGAGCCCGGCCATCACCAGCACCTACTCGAAGACCGTGGCCGTCTGCTGCAACCGCTGCAAAGCCCAGTTCACCGCTGCTCCCAAGGGCTACCTCAATAACATCCTCGCTGCCACTGCCGGCCAGTGCCCGCTGAGCAAAAAGAAATCCGATCCTTCCATCACGGTGACCTACTCCCGTCAGGTCGCTTTTGCAGATGCCGCCAGCAAGGCGGCCTTCGACGCCGCTCCTGACAAGCACATCAAGGAAGTGCGCCAGTAACCGGGAAGCTTTCATTTCACCCCACAAGCGGAGCTGCGGCATGCAGCTCCGCTTTTTTTATGCGTGGTTGAATCAAGCGTGTCTTCGAAACACGTTCGGGCTAGTCTCCCTTCCTTGTGAAAGCCAAAGCCGCCGCCACATCCCCCGTCGATGCCCTGCGCGATCTTTTCGACGTGCTGCCGGACGTGCAGGCATGGATCAAGGATGCGAAACGCCGCTATCTCTGGGTGAACCACACCTTCCTGCTGAACTATGGCATGCACCAGCTGGACGAGGTGCTCGGCAAAACGGATGACGATCTTTCTCCTGCGCACCTCGCGGCGCATTTCCGGGCAGGCGATGAAGCCGTGCTGGCCGGACAGACGGTGCAGGGACGCCTGGAACTCGTCGGCCGCTTTGATCATACCGCCTCCTGGTGTTTCACCACCAAACGACCCGTGTGCAATGCCCGGGGTCGCATCGTTGGTACCGCAGGCATCACGCGTGCTCTGGATGCCGCGCAGATTGATCAACGTAGTGACATCCGCCTCGGCGTCGTCATTGCCCTCATGACGCGCCGCCTGGGTGAATCCGTGACGAATGCCGACATGGCGCGTACTGTCGGCATGTCCCCACGTGCCTTTGAGCGCAGCTTTGTGCGCGAGTATGGCCTGCCACCGCAGCAGTATCTGAGGCGCCTGCGCATTCAGACCGCCTGCCGACTGCTCGTGGATACACGTGAATCCATCGCTGCGGTCAGCCTGCGCTGCGGCTTCGCGGATCAAAGCCACCTCACGCGTGAATTTCGCCGTGTCACGGGCCTCACGCCGGGTGCTTATCGCGACAAATACGCTGCCGCGAATATTCCACGCCCTGCCGTTTCTGTTCTATCCCGGGGCCGGACGAAGAGATAGCATCTCCGCACCATGAAGCTCCAACCAGGCATCACCGTCGTCAAAAACGGCCAGCTCGTCGATGGCACGGGCAGCCCTGCCATCCCAAATGCCGCCGTCATCATCACCGATGGCATCATCAGCTACGCGGGTCCCGCCACGGATGCACCGCCAGCTCCGCCTGAGGCACGCGTCATCGATGCAGGCGGCGGCACGATCATGCCGGGGCTCATTGAGGCGCACATCCATCTCACCTACTTCAATGTGTCCGAGTTGCAGGATCTCGACATCAAATTTCCCGTCGAGTACGTCACGCTGCAGTCCGCCGTGAATGCCAAGACCGCTCTCGAATGCGGCTACACGGCCGCGCGCAGCGGCGGCTGCCTGCACAACATCGACGTGTGGATGAACAAGGCCATCGAGGAGGACATGATCCCCGGCCCGCGCCTCAGCACCAGCGGTCGCGAGATCTGCGGGGCTGGCGGCTTGATGGACTGGAATCCCGACTACCGCCGCATCGGCATGGAGGGAATCGTCTTCATCGTGAACGGTCCTGAGCAGGCGCGCACCGCCGTGAGAAAACTCGTCAAAGACGGCATCGAGTGGGTCAAAACCTATCCGACGGGTGATGCGGCCTCTCCCGACATCAACGACCATCACACGCTTTGCATGACCTTTGATGAGATGCACGCGGTCGTCGCCACGGCGCACAATCACGGCCTCAAAGTCACGGGCCACTGCCGCGCCACTGAGGGCATCCGCAATGCGCTGAGAGCTGGCTATGATGCCATCGAGCACGGCACCTTCATGGATGACGAATGCCTCGACCTCCTGCTCAAGCGCAACGTCCCGATGTGCCCCGGCCTCGGCTTCGAGCTCTTCAGCGTGCAGCGCGGCAAGGAGTTCGGCCTGTCCCAACGGGTGCTCGACGGTCATCAGGAAACCCTTGAGGCAGGCGCTGAAAGCTGTCGCAAAGTCCTCAAGGCCGGTGGGACCATGGGCCTCGGCGGCGACTACGGCTTTGCCTGGACGCCCCACGGCACCTATGCCCAGGAGCTGACCTTCTTCGTCAATTACGTCGGCTTCTCTCCGCTCGACACGATCAAATGCGCCACGCTCGGTGGTGCGAAAATGATGGGGCGCGAGAAGGAGATCGGCACCCTCGAAGCTGGCAAGCTGGGCGATGTCCTCGTGGTGAAAGGTGACGTGCTCAAAGACATCTCCATTCTCGAAAACCGTGACAACATCCTCGCCGTCATGCAGGGTGGCGTGGTGAAAGCAGGAACGCTCGTAAAGCCTGCGAGTTTGTGATGCACCGTTCCGTTCCATCGACATGAAGCCAGCCCTTCTCCTTGCCGCCTTCTTGGTCGCACATGCCTCCGCCGCCGATATCCAGGTGGAAAAGCTCGTTTCCGTCCTGCACTTCAGCACCGGCGGAAAGGCGATCTGCGATTACCAAATGGAGGCAGGCGAGGTGCCCGCAGGCGTGTCCGCCGTTTTCAAACACGGCGCACATCTGCATCCGGTGTATTCGCCCAGCGGCAAGCTCGTCACGGGCAATCATCCCGAAGATCACCGCTGGCATCGCGGCATCTGGATGGCGTGGACGAAGACTGAGTTTGGCGATTCACATCCCGATTTCTGGAATCAGGGCAAAGGCGACGGCAAAAATAAGAGCGGTGACCAGATCCTCGCCGAAGTACGTTTCGAGAACCTGGACAAGAGCTGGGGTGGCGCTGATGGCGGCGGCTTCATCAGCCAGCATCTGTTTCTTGATCATAGCCACACGCCCGATCAAAAGGTGCTCAATGAAACGTGGGAGGTCGCTGTTGCTCAAAAAGAACTCGATGGCACGCCTGCCAACATCATCGACCTCACCAGCACGCAGACGTGCGCGGGCAACCAGCCGCTAAAGCTGCCGAAGTATCACTACGGCGGCCTCGGTGTGCGCGGCAACCTCGCCTGGAACCCAGGCGATGCCGTCACGATGCTCACCAGCGAAGGTCATGACCGCGTCAAAGGCGACTCCACCAAGGGCAAATGGGTTCACATCGGCGGTCAGGTCGATGGTGCACCGACTGGCATGGTGATCCTGATTCATCCTTCAAACTTCCGCTTCCCGCAGCCCCTGCGCCTCAACCCCAAGAACCCGCAGCTCTGCATCGCTCCCTCGCAGGATGGCGACTGGTCCATCGAACCCGGCAAACCCTACGTCTCCAAATACCGCATCCTCGTCTTCGACGGCGCGCCCGATGCCAAATGGATCGAGTCCCAGTGGACCACCTATTCCAACACCAAGTAATTTATCCCATGCTTTCCCGACTCCTCGCTTTCGCATTTGTCACCTCTGCCCTCGGTCAAGCCCAGGCAGCCGACAGCCTCTTCGACAAATCCAACCTCGCCGCGTGGTGCATCGTGCCGTTTGATGCTGGCAAGCGCGGCCCGGAGGAGCGTGCGGCCATGCTGGAAAAAATGGGCGTGAAGAAATTCGTCTATGACTACCGCAAGGAACACATCCCGCAGTGGGACGATGAGCTGAACGCACTCAAAAAGCACCACATCGAGCTCATGGGCTGGTGGTTCCCGACCGTTCTCAATGACGAGGCCAAGCAAACTCTCGAACTCTTCAAACGCCAAGGCGTGCATCCGCAGCTCTGGGTGAATGGCAACGGCGGTGCGATCCAGGTCAAAGATGAAGCGGATCAACAAGCGCGTGTGGCCAAGGAAGTCGAACGCCTGCAGCCGATCTGCAAAGCCGCAGCACCCCTGGGCTGCCAAGTGGCGCTTTACAACCACGGTGCCTGGTATGGCGAACCGGAAAATGCCATTGCCATCGTGGAAGCACTGAAGGCCAAAGGCATCAAGAACGTGGGCATCGTGTACAACCTGCATCACGGCCATGGTCATCTGGATCGTCTCGCCAAAGTGCTGCCACGCATGCTGCCACACCTGCTGTGCTTCAATCTCAACGGCATGGACATCGATGGCGAGTCCAAGGGCCGCAAAATCCTCCCGTTGGGTGTGGGCACCGAAGATGTGAAGGTGCTGCGCATTGTGCGTGCGAGCGGTTACAACGGCCCCATAGGCATCCTGAACCACACGAATGAAGATGCTGAAGGCCGCCTGCTCGACAACCTCGACGGCCTCGCCTGGCTGGTACCGCAGCTCGACGACAATCCTCCCGGCCCGAAGCCGAAGTATCGCACTTGGAGCGACAAGCCAGCCGCCACCAGCTTCATCACCAAACCTGCCATGACCGGCGAGGGCGTGCCCTCCCTGAACAAGGAATTTGGTGAGGCGCTGAAGGGCAGCTACTTTGAGCAGGACAACGAGCCCTTCCGCACGCTGCCGCTCACCATCGAGTGCCGCGCCAAGCTCACGGGCAAAGATCACTTCAACATTCTCATCGCCTCGGACGCCAAATCCTCCGCCACGCATTGGGAGCTCTACACGCACGCAAAACGCGGCACGCTGGCGCTTTTCATGCCCGGACGCGGCGGTGACTTCGATTCGCAGGTGAATGTCTGCGACGGCCAGTGGCACGACTTCCTCGCCAGCATCGACGAAAAAAGCGTCGTGATTTGGATCGACGGCAAACAGGTCTTCGAAAAGCCGGTGCAGCCGATGAACGGCACGCCCAAAGCCGGAGGTATCGCTTTTGGCAGCCTCGTCGATGGCAGCATCGGCTGTGACGGCTTCATTGATGATGTGCGCATCGCACGCGGCGTGATGAAGCCACGCAAGGGCACGGCTCCGCGCCTGCGCATGGACAACACGATCGGCATCTGGGACTTCGACCATCTCGACGCACTCATGCCGCCCAAGGCTCCGCCGCCCGCCGCCTTCAAACCCGACCGCAAACCGCTGCATCCCGAGGACAACGTCCACTGGCAGGAGTTCGTCAATCGCGAGCGCGTCTTCGATTTCTACGGCAAGCAGGCCCTGCAGTTCATGAAGCAGAAGCCCCTGCCCGAACTCATCCCGCAGTTCCCCGGTCTCGATGGCGGCCAGCAGGGCCACTGGGGCAACCAGAACGATCAGGTGACGTGGAAAGATGGACGCTTTGCTACGAGCGATTTCGGCTCGATGTTCAGCTGCGTATTCAAAGGTGCAGGACTGACGATTCCGAAAGCGGTGTGCGTAAAGGCCTCTAATGATGCCGCCTGTTTTGACCCTGAAGCCGGTCACTTCGTGATATACTGGAAAGGTAGCTTCATTAAACTCTCTGACGCACGTCATGGATTCATGGGAGGAGGTCAGATGGATGGCAAAGAGATATCCAGACCTATTCACAGATCCTTTGTAAAACCAAATTACCTTGGATTTTATCGCCACGGTAAAGAAGTGATTTTTGCAACATCCCATGAAGCTAAAACATACCTTCAATCGCTTCACTCCGAAGGGAAAGAACTAGATTCTCTAACCAAAGGCGGTCCCGCCCAATGGCCCAAGTGGATCGAAACCAAAGGCAGGCTCGGCACTCAGCAGCCCTTCGCCACTGACACCATCGAGCTGCCGTTCGAAAATCCGTACGGCACCCTGTTCTTCATCACCGCTCATGACTTCTTCAGCGATGGCACCGCCGCTATTGCCACGATGACCGGCGAGGTGTGGCTGGTGAAAGGTATCGACGAGAAGCTCGAAAAAATCCGCTGGAAGCGCTTCGCCACCGGACTGAACCAGCCGCTGGGCATGAAGATTGTAAAGGACAAGCTTTACGTACTCGGTCGCGATCAAATCACCTGCCTGCACGATCTGAATGGCGATGACGAGGCCGACTTCTATGAGTGCGTGACGAATGCGATGCAAACCTCTCCCGGCGGTCACGACTTCATCGTCGGACTGGAAACCGACAAGGAAGGGCGCTGGTATTTTGCCTCCGGCAATCAAGGCGTGTGCCGCATCACGGGTCGCGACAAGCTTGAAGTCCTCGGCACTGGCTTTCGCAATCCCGATGGTCTCGGCATCTCACCCGATGGTCGCTTCCTCACCACCAGCGGGCAGGAAGGCGACTGGACCCCTGCTTCCTCCATCTTCCAGATTGAGCTGGACCACAATCTCGGTGCCCACTTCGGCGCGGGTGGTCCAAAGAACGGCCAGCCTCCCGAGCCAGTGCTGATGTACATGCCGCGTGGCGAAGACAACAGCGCGAGCAGCCAGGCCTTCATCACGAGCGAGAAATGGTCCTCCCTGAAAGGCGACGGCAATTTTGTTCACCTCTCTTCCGGCGGTGGCAGCTCGTGGCTCGTCATGCGGCAGAACGTCAAAGGCCGCTGGCAGGCCGCCTCCGTGAAGATCAGCGGCAACTTCGATTCCGGTCCGCAGTGCGCACGCTTCAATCCCAATGACGGCCACCTCTATGTGAATGGCATGCAGGGCTGGGGCAGCTACACGCCCAAGGACGGCTGCTTCCAGCGTGTGCGCTTCACCGGCGGCGAGAAGCCCGTGCCGATCGGCTTCGAAGCCCTTGACAACGGCGTGCTGCTTCGCTTCAACCAGCCGGTGAAAGATGCCGATGCCGCCACCTGTTTCGCGCAATGCTGGAACTACCGCTATGGGCCGCAGTACGGCTCGCCCGAGTATTCCGTGAAGTATGCCGACACCCCTGGCCATGATCCGCTGGAAGTCCGCAGCGTGCAGAAGCTCGACGGCGGTAAAACACTCTTCCTCGAAATCCCGCAGATCGTCACCGCGAGCCAGATTCATCTTCATGTGAGCACTGGGCACGACATCTTCATGACCGCGCATGCCTTGGCAGAACCCTTCACCGAGTTCCCCGGCTACGCTAAGATCGCGAAGACCAATCACGCCGCGCAGATCGGCCTTGAAGCACCGAAGCCAGTTAAACTCAATCCATGGGCCAAAGGTGAAGGCGGTCGCGAACTCGTCATCGAAGCCGCGCTGGGCCTGCAGTACTTGCAGAAGCAGCTCACCGCGAAAGCCGGTGAAAAACTCACGATCGTCTTCAAGAACCCTGACGTGGTGCCTCACAACTGGATGCTCGCCAAGCCGGGCACGCTGCAGAAAATTGGCAACCTCGCCAACCTCATGATCGCCGATCCGAAGGGGCTGGCCAAACATTACGTGCCGGATTCCGATGATGTGCTCGCTTACACCGACATGACGAATCCGCAGGCGAGCTTCACCATTCACATCACCGCTCCGAAAGAGAAGGGCGACTACCCCTACCTTTGCACCTTCCCGGGACATTGGATGGTGATGAACGGCGTGCTGAAGGTGGAGTGATGACAGTACAAGCCGCAAGCTTATCACGAAAGCCAGGCATTCCACGCGGCTCTCACTGGCATATTTTTCAATGAAGCTAGTTCATTGAACTCAAAGCCGATGAACTTCATTCAAAAGTGAACTTTTTTGCCCTTTGCACGTCAGACAGGTAGATGCTGCGTTGTCTGTTCCTTTTCCTTCTCATGGGCCTCACGCTCAGAGCGGAGCAATGTCTGGTAATCGGCGACAGCCTGACCAAGGAATATGAGGCGGAATTTCCCGGTTTGTATCCCAACAACCCGGCCTCCTGGCAGGCGCGGAACTGGGTCGAGATTCTGCATCAACACCGGACTGGCTGGTTCGACCTCGGCACGTGGAGCGTCTATCCCGATCCCCGTCTGACAGGCCACCGCTTCAACTGGGCTTTCCCAGGGGCAACGACAACCGACATCCGCAACCAGCTCAGCAGCATCTACAACTTTTGGTGGACGAACACCTTGAAGGGCCAGCTTCGTACCGACGTACAGCGCGTGGTGATCTTCGCCGGAGGCAACGATGCCGACAGCTACTACGCCAATCTCTACAATGGTACGGTGGACGCGTCCGTCACCAACACCACGCTGGGCAATCTGCAGTGGATCATCAACTACGTGCGCACGGTGAATGCCACGGTACCCATCGTGCTGGTCAGCGTCCCGCATGTGGGTTGCACGCCGAAGATTCAGCTGGGCTATCCCACCGATCCGGTGAAAACAGGCCGAGTCACCGCAGCCATGGATGCGTTGAATGCCACCTTGGCCAGTTATGCGCAATCGCAGAACATCGGCTTCGTTCCCGGCGTGTATGACTTCACGAAGTCGCTCATCACGCAGCCCTTCCGCATCAAGGGCATCGAATTCTATCGCATGGCAGACGCCGATGCTCGCACTCGCTTCACTTTCTCTGGAGACGGCTTCCACCCCAACACCTGCGCCCACACGAAGATCGCGCAGATGGTCGTCGATGCCTTCAACGCGAAGTATCCCGCCACCGTGATCAGCCCGCTGACTGACGACTACATCATTTCCACGGTGCTCGGACTGGATCCCAACATCCCGTTTACCGAGTGGCTCGCATCTCAGGGACAAACTGGCAGTTTTACCGCTGACTCCAACCGCAATGGCATTCCGAACGGCGTCGAGTTTGCCCTGGAAGGCGTCACTGATGAAGCCAGCATGCCGAAACCGGTGATGCAGGGCAATGCACTGACGCTGACCTATCTACCGCGTGCCGTTTTCACCGAGTGGGGTTCCATTCAGGCGCAGTCATCGGCCGATTTGCTCCACTGGAATGACATCGGAACGGCACAAACGACGACGAACCCCGATGGCACAATCACTGTGAGCGTGAATCTCGCTGGGAAAGGTTTCGTGCGGCTGAAGGTGACGGCTGGAGGATAGGCCTCCGGCTTGTCAGCGGATCGAGGCGTCTCGCCTTCGATCCTCTGACTTAGGCTGGAAGCCCCATGCCGTAGTCACGCAGGATGCCTGACCTCCGATTTACGCAGCCGCCACCGCCGTCTGCCCCTGCTCACCAAGTCCTTCGACACCGAGTTCGATGACATCGCCGGGCTTCATGAAGAGAGGCTCAGGCTTGAAACCGAGGCCGACGCCGGGAGGCGTGCCGGTGGTGATGATGTCTCCGGGCAGCAGGCTCATGAACTGGCTCAGGTAGCTCACCAGCGTCTTCACGCCGAAGATCATCTGCGCGGTGCTGCTATTCTGAATGATTTTGCCGTTCAGCTTGAGCCAGAGCTTCAAGTTCTGCGGATCAGGAATCTCATCGCTCGTGGCGAGGAAGGGCCCGAGGGGCGCGAAGGTGTCGCAGCTCTTGCCCTTCACCCACTGACCGCCACGCTCCAGCTGCCATTCGCGCTCGCTGTAGTCGTTGTGCACGCAGTAGCCGGCCACATGGCTCAGCGCGTTCTCTTCGGAGACGTAGCTGGCCTTTTTGCCGATGACGAAAGCGAGCTCGACTTCCCAGTCGGTTTTCTTCGAGTTGCGTGGAATGACCACATTGTCGTTCGGGCCGACAATGGCGCTGGTGGCCTTGAAAAACACGATGGGCTCCGCAGGGATCGGCATGCCGCTTTCCTTGGCGTGGTCGCTGTAGTTCAGACCGATGCAGATGATCTTGCTCGGACGTGCGATGCACGGGCCCAGACGCGTGTCAGCACTCACAGTCGGGGCAGAGTCCGCATTGGCCTTGGCCCAGGCGGCGAGACGTTCAAGACCATCGCCCCCGAAGAATTTTTCATCGTAGTCGCTGCCAAAGGCGCTCGCATCAATGCGGCGGCCATCGTCTAGTTGCAGGCCGGGTTTCTCTTCACCAGAATTTCCAAAGCGGATCAGTTTCATAATAGGTTGTTTCTCAGTTCAATTCGTCATTCGTCATTTCTTCTCGTCGCCTTCGTGATTCGTGTAGCGGCCGATGAGCGGATACTGCTCCAGCTCGGCCACGGTGCCCGTGACAGGGAAACTCTCGCGGCCGACCCAGTAAACGGATGCCGCAGCAATGTCTTCCGGCATCAGCAAACGGCCCATTGGAACCGCATAAGCAGGCAGGCGATCCGGCCAGCCTTCGCCGAGGCCGTCGCCGAGTTTCACCTGATATTCGTTCTCGGTGAGCGTCCAGCCCACGTTGAGCTGGTTCACGCGCACGCGATCGGTGCCGAGCGCATCGGCCAGGTTGCGCGTCATCGTCATCAGCGCGCCCTTGGACATCGAGTAGGCCAGAAGATTCGCCTGACCGCAGTGGGCAAGTACGGAGCCGATGTTCAGCACGACGCCCCGGTTCTTTTTCAATTCGGGCAGCAAAGCGCGAATCAAGAGCATCGGCGCACGCGCATTCACGGCGATGATGCGGTCAAACATGGCAGCATCCGTCTCGTCGATTTTCGCACGATTGGTCAGCGCCGCGTTGTTCACCAAAGCATCGACTTTGCCGAAGGCGGCGATCGCGTCCGCAGCCAGCTTGGCCGGATACGCGGCATCCGCGAGGTCCCCCTGGCAGAAGGCCGCCTTGTCCTTGCCGAGTTCCAGGCACAAGGCCTCGCCGCGTGCCGCATCGCGGCCGTGCAGGATGACTTTGGCGCCTTCGGCGACGAAACGCCGCGCCATGAATTCGCCGATGCCGGTGGTGCTGCCGGTGATGAGGATGACCTGGTCTTGAAGTCGCATGATCTTTGCTGGGTGGGGTGATTGAGGAGCCTTTTTCTATGGCGAGCGCTGGCCGATGCTCAAGGCTGCAACACGGCCAATTTAGGATTCGTCATTGGCCGGATGAGGCGCGTGAGCTGGAGAAAGGTGCCTTACTTCTCCAAGGCCCAGGCGATGCCGTTGAGCAAAAAGCGCCGGAAGGCAGGCAGCTTGAAGTCATCCCAGTGCCCCATCGAGGTGTAAAAGATGCGGGCCTTCTTCTCGCCGTACCGATGAGTCCACGCGACCGGTTCCGTCGCCTGACCGGCCAGCGTCCCCATCAAAAGGGGCGTGGTTCCGGCCTGCAGCGGTGTGTTTTTGTACAGACCGCCGTGTCCAATCAGTTCAGTCACGGTGACTCCTCGCAAGATCGGATGCGAGTCCTCACCCGGCACCAGGGTGATGGTGGCGGCGTCTTTGCCATAGTGGCCCGTGTAGTTGCCGCCCAGCACCTGCGGGTCAAAGTCCTGCCATTTCCCCAGCCCCGCTTTGGGCTCGGGTTCCTTGGGGCGCAGGGCAAAGCAGTGACTGGCCGTGCGGATTCCCACCAGCGGCTTGCCGGCGGCAAGATGGGCACGCACGGCATTGATCACTTCCGTCGGCGGAGTGCGGCGCCGTACGCTGATGAAGAGAAGATCCGCATCACGCATGGCCTCCACGAATCCCGGGAACAGATTCTTATCCGCCGCGTCCGCCTGAATGAGGGTGACGCGATAAGGTGCGGTCTTCAATTCTTTCGCTGCATATTCCGGCAAGGTTTCCCAAGTGTGATATTCCTCCTCGCCAATCAAGATGACGATGTGAGGTGGTTCCGCCGCTTGCAGCTGCCATGCGAAGACGGCTGCAAAAAAAAGCAACGCGCGAAAAACAAAGGGTAAGTTCATGAGATTTGAAATCTGCTCAGGGTTTCAATGCTGCTTGAAGTGTCGCCTTGGCCGCCGCCCAGTCTGGGTTTGGCAGAGCCTCCCACACGCGCAGATGGCGGAAGCTGGCTTCAGTGCCTGCCCCCAGCATTATGCTGTGCTTGGCCACGCTGATGAGCGGGTTGCTCAGGGTGGTGCTCTTGCCGTCGAGCGTGCCCACCACCTCGTTGCCCTTGATCTCCAGCACCACCGTGTGCCATTCGTTGAGTTTGACTTGAGCCGGGACACGGCTCGTTGCCCCCTTCTCCCGCTGCTTGGTGGCGGGATTAATGCGCTCCGCATCATACGGTGTTAAAAACAGGCCGCCCGGGCCGATGCTGAGCGAGATCACATAGTCCTTCACATCCGTCGCTTTCACAAACAGGGACCGATATTTGCGCCCCTCATCAGGAACATCGTTCAGCCTCACCTCGCATTGGATGATGGCGTCGGTGAATTGAAAACCAAAAGATGCCGTCGCGGGATGATTGGCGGCGGGACTCTCCATGCCGGTAAAGCAACCATCGGTCGTCTTCCACTGCCCGGACTTTCCACCAGCAGGCCCTGCATTGTAGCGCCAGCCGGCAAACCCGCTGGCAAAACCCAGGGGCTTGCCCGTGACCGGCGCAAGCGGGGGCGTGAAGTCTTCGCTGACCAGCAGTTTGCCACGTAGGGTCATGAGCGTCTTGGGCAGTTCATCAGCGGCCAATGCGCCGCAGGTCCAGGCGCATAACAAAAGTGTGAGGAAGGCTTTCATGGGATACGTGTCAGTTGAGGTTGTGCAAAACTTCCAGCGCTTTTGTCTCGAAGATCTTCTGCCACTCGGGTGCCACCAGTGTGTCGCAGTCTTCCTGGGCGTAGCCGGTGTTCAGGCGCTGCTCCACGGTGGGTGTGTAGTAGATGTAACCGTTGGTATAGCCGGAGACATGGGCATGGGGATCTCCGGCGGCTTTTTTGATGTTCAGGCCGACCTGCACCGTAACTTCCCCTGGAAAGGTCACCAACTTGAAATCGCCGACACGCAGGCCGCAGACCTCGGCATCCAGCGTTTTTTCACCTGCTACCTGGGTTTGTTTGAGGTGCATTTTCAGCAGCGCCATGTTTGCATTCAACCGTGTGAGCCGCTCCATGATCTCGATGTTCGAGAGATAATTCTCCACCAGCAGGCGGTTGTCCGCGTCCAGTTGTGAGATGGCCTTCCGATCAAGCACCTGATCGTGCAGATAGCTCTGCGAGTAGTGCGAGGGCGTGTCCTGCCATAGCTTGTGCTGGAGCAGCAGCGGTAGAAAGCTTTTAAAATTGATGTTCGTGGGCTTGAGCGTTGCGACGAGTTTCTTCTTCTCAGCCTCGATGTTGCTGATGCGTGCGGTGTAATCCGCCGCACGAGGCACCGCGATGGTGGCGTTGCTCACTTTGAGCACGCCATCGCCTTTGGTTTCGATCTTCCGTGCAGCGGCCAGAACGGTCGCACCGAGCATCGTTCCCAATGGTTCGGCATCAGCGGTACGCGTTACTTCTTTGTAGCGCACCGGATTGATGTCGCCACCGCAACCCTGCACAAAGAAGGCCATCGCGCCACCGCCGAGTGCATCCTCGATGACCTTGGAGGCAAAGCCCGGATAGTCGGCCGAGCAGCCCTTGCTCGGTGGGTTCATGATGGGGTGACAGGCGAACTGATAGAGCACGGCCAGGGGTGTCCCATCGGCACGATCCAGCCGGAGCAGGCCGACCTGTGGGTCGATGGGCCCCACGCTGGCGACCGCATCATCCAGTGGCATCGAGTAGGCACGGCGCATGTCCACCACGCTGCCGTCTTTCATTTTGAGCCGACGATTTTCGCTGATGCGAGTCTCCGAACCCACTCCGTCGCCAGCCTTCACAGGGACAAGATTCTTCGCCGCCTCCTTCACCGCCTGAATGACGAGCGGCTCCAGATCGCCACGCACAATGCCATGGCAGTGACTGGCATTGACCACGACATTCGACGGCGAAATGCCCAGCTCCTGCTTTAGGCCTTTGCGCACCGTGGCCATGAAGCCATTGCCGACGCGCCCGATGCCGCCCACCGCCACCGAATCCAGCGTGATCAGCACCGCCGTGGTGCCGCCGCTTTTCAACACGAGCGCCTTGGCGAAGCACGGATCATTCACAGGACCCGTGCGGTCTGTGATGTCGACTTTGGCAACACCGGCGAGCATTTCAGCTCTGGCAGTGGCCATGCAGACGAGCAGGAGAAGGAAGATAAATTTCATGGTTCGTTATTTTTGCAGGGTCCACGCCACGGCATTGAGCAGCAGCCGTTGCACATCAGCGCTGCGCATGTCCTCGGGCGCACCTAGGCTGGTGTAGAAGATGCGGGCCTTTCCGCTGCCATAGGTGCGTGTCCACGCGACCGGCTGCGGCGGCGTGGCGGCTCCGACCTGCGCGGTGCCGATGAGAATGGGCGTGGCATCTGCCGCCAGCGGCAGCACTTGGTACAGCGACTGATAACCACGGATGTTCGCCACATTCACTCCTTCAAGAAGCGGCGTCTTGACTCCATCCGGCACTCTGACGCTGTAAGGCAGGCCCTTGATTTCATAGCCAGTATTTTCTCCGCCAAGAACCTCATGAGTGAACCCAGGCCATGGAGCCAGGCTGGCATCTACGACTTCATTGGGCTTGGGAAGGAAGGCGTGATTCGCCGTGCGGATGCCGAGCAGCGGTTTGCCGGCGGCGAGGTGCTCACGGATGGCGGCCATTTGCTCCTTCGGCGGAAAGCGGCGGCGCGAGAAAAGCACCAGCAGATCCGCATCCTTCAGCGCTTCCACGAGTCCCGCAAAGTGATGCATCTGCGGCTTGTCACCATCAATGATCGTGACGTGATGCCCCAGCGGCCGGAGATCCTTCTCCGCAAACTCACGCATCGTCCTCGGCGATTCATAGTTGTTGGGATCTTCGACCGTCATGATGACGATGTTCGCAGCGGACGCGGCGCTGATGAGGAGGACGAGGCAGAGGAGGACGAATTTCATGACCTGATATTATTGAAGTGACGAAAACAGCTCTTCCAGCCCCGCCTCGATCTTCGTCGAGGCATCGACTTCGAGGCAGGCTGATCTAGCACGCCAAGTTTCATAGCCGCCGAGCTGATGCTGCTCCGGCGTGGGCAGATAGCCATGGTAGGCATTGGCCAATGACACCGTGAAGGTCTGCGCATGACGCTTTTTCAATCCGAGACCGATCTCCACGAAGACTTCGGCGGGAATGGCCGAGACACGCAGCTCGCCGATCTTGAGGACTTGCAGCGGTGCGGAGACTTCCTTGGGAAATTCGCTGAGCAGGACGGTTTCACGCGCATACACCTGCTCCATGGTTTCCATGCGCGGGAACAGCTTCGACTGCTTCGTCAGCGTGCTTGCTTTTTCCACTTCATCTTTCGTGGGGATGCGCAGGCCCAGCATGACCTCCTTCTGCGCAGCACCCAGCGGCACCCAGTCTTGATAGGTCAGCGCTTTGCAGGCGCCCGCGACGGCCTGAGCCACATCATTCGCCACGATCTTGATGCGGCCATACGGCCCTTCTTTGGCCTGACCACCGCGAAAGTCGACGTTGTTGATGTCGCCGCTGGTGCCGTTCGACATGATGCCCACGAAGGGCGGGTCCTGCCGGTCCGCACCGAGCAGTTCACCGATGCGATTCGCGAACGCACCGAAGTAATCCGCCGAGATGTGGCCGGGGCCCACGCCACCGACGTAATGCAGCGAGTAGTTCGCATACAGCGCGATGGGTTTTCCCTCCGCTGACTGGACACTGATGAAACACACCTGCGGGTCCGTTGGCCCGGCGGGCTCAAGGAGGTTGGGGTTGTTGATGCCGGGATTCGTCTTCACCTGATCCGTGGTGACCCCGTGGGGCGTTGGCGGCACGCCGCCAGGCTTCATTTTCCAGCGGCGGTTGAACACATGCTGCGGCACATCGACGCTTCCCCACGCGATTTTGGCAGGCGCGAGGTTGTTCAGCGCGCGACGCACACCATCGGCGATGCGTTTGGCAAGGAACCGCTGATACATCGGGTTCGGTTCGCTCTGGCCCACGGCCTGCGCGGTGCCGCAGGAGTGCGAATGCGTGGCGGACATGAGCATGTTCTCCATCGGCAGGCCCGTGGCCTCGTTCACCATCTTCTTTGCTTCATCAAAAATCCCGCGTCCAATGACACAACTGTCCGCCACGACCATCACCAGCTTCGTTTTCCCATCATCAAGCGCAAGGCAGCGAGCGTTCAGTTCATCGTGAATGTACACCGCCTTGCCATCCTGAAAGCCCCCATTAATCGAGCTGCCAAGCTCCGGCGTGATGTTGCTCGTGGCCGCTCCAGCTTTGAAAACATGAGCGGGATCAGCCGCGTACGCGGTCGAAATGAGAGTGCAGAGGGCGAAGAGAAGCGGTCGCATCCTTTCCATACGGTCGCCAAATGCGGACTCAATCGGCCAACTCTTGTGTCTTCGTGTCCGGCGCCCACCAGATGACAAAGATGCCCAGCGCGTAGATCGACGCACAGATCGCGCCGACGCGTGAGTAGTCGCCGCCGAGTGCGGTGAAGAGGTATCCCGCAGCCAGCACCCCGACAGCCGTGCCAAAACGGCCGGAATTGTACGCCAAACCGCTGCCCGTGGCGCGGACACGTGTGGGAAACAGCTCCGGCAGATAGAGAGCCAGCCAGCCAAAGAACAACGTGGCGACAAAGCCCTGCGCACAAACAACGGGATGAAACGACGCTTGCAGCGGTGCGGTCAGCTGGAACATCGCGAAGGTGATGCTCACCGTGGCAAGACTGATCAGGCAGTAGCTCAGGCGACGGCCCAGCCAGATCGCGCACTGCCCGCCCAGCAGACTGCCCAGCGTGGCCCCCAGCGCCCACCAGCCCTGTGTTGCGGCCTTGTAGTCCCCATGCGCAGCTCCGGCGACCTTGTCAGACCACGGAATCATCCACTTGCTGGCCGACCACGCGCCGACCATGGGAATGGAGCTCAATAAAATGCCCACCAGCGTAAAGCGAATCAACCGGGGCTGAAACAATTCACGCAAAGGCGTCACGGGACCTTTTGCCATGCTACGAGAAGCGAGCCACTTCGGCGATTCAGGCAAAGCCACGAGCACAAAGACACCCAGCAGTGCAGGCAGGCCCGCAAACTGAAACACCCAGCGCCAGGAATCTGGCGTGATGTGCCACTGGCGCGCCACCTGGGAGAGAGCCAGGATGCCAAAGTTCAGTCCCGCCATCATCGTGCCTGATACCAGCGGACGCGAAGCGCTGGACCAGCATTCCGAGACAAGCGCGATGCCATTCGGCCACAAGCCGCCGACTCCCAAACCCACCAGGAAGCGCAGCACCAGCATCTGCTCCTGCGTTTGTGCATAGGCCCCCATCGCGGCAAAGAGGGAGTAGAATAGAATACATACACCCATGGCCCGCGTGCGCCCCACACGATCGCCAAAGCTTCCAAGCGCGATGCCACCAATGGCCGCACCGAGCATCAGCGCCGCGGTGAAGCGTGCGAACCACTCACCCCCGAGCTCCGCTGTGAAACCAGCACCAAGAAGACTTTTGGACACTGAGAGCGAGGCCACCGGCATCAGCCCGAGTTCCACTCCGTCAAAGACAAGTGCCAGAAAAACAGTAACGAGCACCAGATAGCGTTGGGCAGTATTCATGGTTTCAGAATGGCCTGTATTAATGCGCTGTTGTCCGCCTCGCCATAGCCGAGCGCTTCCGCCTTTTCGAGCAATTGCCGATGCGTTTCGCTCAGCGGCAGCGGCAGTTTGCTGGCTGCCAGCATGAGACGCACGTCCTTCAGATGCTGCGAGAGTTTGGCCTGCGGCGTGAAGTCCTGCGTGATCATCTTCTCGCCCTTCGTGTCCATGATGCGGGAGTAGGCCATGCTGCGGCGCATCACATCGAGCGTTTGAGTGAGGTCGAGATCCAGCTGCTGTGCAAAGGCAATGCCTTCCGCCAACGCGGCGCGATTGAGCCCGAGCACCAGATTCGTCACCAGCTTCATCTTCGCTCCGCTGCCACAAGGACCCACATGCACCACCTCGCGGGCAAACCGATCAAGCCAATCACGGCATTGTTCGAAAACGTCCACGTCACCGCCGACCATGACGAGCACGTCTCGCTGCAGCAACTGCGCGCTGCTGCCGGACACCGTCGCATCCAGATAATGCACGTCTTGCGCTTTGAGTTCAGCTCCCAGGGCGGCCATTTCACCCGGATCTCCGGTCGTGGTATCAATGAGGATCTGGCCGCGCTTCAAGGTGGCAGCACGGAGCACATCACGAACAATATCGGAGTTCGGCAGGCAGAGAAAAATCACATCACAGTGCTCAAACACATCGTTGGCGGTCGATGCATTGACGCAGCGGGAGGCATCCACATCCCAGCCGCGATCGGCCCCGGTCATCTTCATCACGGCACTGCCCATCAGGCCCATGCCGATAACGCCGGGAGAGCTGGCATTCGTTTCACTCATACCAGACCAAAGAGCTGCCGATCATTGCCCGAGAGGATTTCAACTGCGCAACCGCCGGCCCATCCGCGCCGAACCACTCGGGACCGGGATCGTTCGTACTGAGCATGGTGATCTCAATACCGCTGGCGTCCATGCTCGCGAGCTTGGCATTCACATCGAGATAATGCGGCGGCACCTTGCGCAACCAGTCGCCCATTTTGAGAAACGTGGTGCCCTTCTCGTCATACACCAGCGGTTCGGTTTTACGCTTCCTCATCATGTCCAGCACCTCGGGAAAGAAGAGGTGGCTCTGGCAGTCGATGATGCCCGCAGGTGGCGGGGCAGCGGCAGCCACGGCGCTGCTCGCCACAGTGGCGGTGAGAAAATGACGACGTTTCATGAGACTCTCATTGGGCGGGCTGCAAATACAAGGCGCTGAAGCGGATGTCCGTGTTGCGCCTGCCTTCAAACGTCACGTGCACGCGGACGCGTTCAGGCAGATCACCCGCAGCTTTCCGCCATGTCACAGGTGTCTGAAATCCATTCTGCCGAATCGTACAGGTGTAGCCCGGCAACGGTGTTTCGCTGGCGCTCAGAAGTTCAATCTTCAAAGCCGCCTCAGGCCCGAGGCCAGCCGCATTGAGGAAAAACCGCTGTTCCTTTTTCACCGGAATCGCGGCGGTGACGAACTCGCTGGTGATCTCTGGCAGCTGGTAATCGCCCGGGCCTTTGCCCATCGTTTCAACGACGAGATCCCCAAAACGATCACGCGGCAGTTTGGCGATGCCGACGCCACCGCGTGCCGGCGAGTCCTTCCAATGCCGCGGGTCCCAGGCACCGTAGTAGATGAGGGTCTCCTCTCCGATATTTTCAAATCCTTGGCCTTGAAGCAGGCCGCCTTGATCCCACGTGCCATCTTCACCGCGTTTGAGAAAGGTCCACTCATGCGCCGGCTCGCGAAAGTTGAGCCCGTCGTTGCTGATGACGAAGCCAAGATCGATGGAGATGTCCTTCCATTCCTTCGCACCATGCCAAAGGCCGACGACACCGAGCAACAGATTGCGGCGGTTCCACACGCTGATGCCTTCATGTGTCTGCTCGCCTTCCAGACTTCGCCCCGCGCCCAGCACCTGATGCTGCGGCTCACGCACGAAGCCGATGCTCTGTGTCGGCAGCCAATGCACGAAATCAGGCGAGCGATACATGCGCGTCACACGCCCCTGATACGGACGCGTAGCATTCAGGGCATTCTGACCGCAGGCATAGAACATACCGTCCCATTGATAAAGCCCTCCGCTGGGTTCGAAATGAATGGCGGGCAGCAACAGGTCTTCCTTACTGAGCTCGGCTTTCACAGACTTCACCTCCTTCACCGGCTTCCAGGTGTAACCATCTGCGCTGACAAACGGCAGCAGCGTACCCAGCCGCCTCTGGCCGCGAAAATAGACATGCGATGTCATTTTGTAGCGCCGGGATGAATCAGGATCCGCCTCGTCCTTGAGCACTTTCACATTCACAAATCCCCACGGCCCGCCGCCCATCTGCAGGAGATTGTTTTCTTTGCTCCCTTTGTATTCGACGAGCCCCAGTTTCGGCTTCCTCCAGTTCAGGCCATCCGCGCTCTCAGCATAGGCCGCACGCCAGCGCGCTGAAGCCATTTTGTTTTCGGAGTCGTCATCGAAGGCGACATACCACATGCGGTACTTGCCGCCGTCTTTGATGATGGAGCCGTAGAATTGCACCCCCAGCGCATCTGGTGTGCCCGGCTCACCTCGCTTCACCACCGGGTTTCCAGGATGCCGCGTCGGCTGGCGCATTTCCAGCCGAAGATTTTGCGAGTAGGGAATCGAGACGCTGTCGAAGGCAAAAACAGTCGTCGCCTTCGTCTCGTCAAAGTCATCCGCCGCACGGGTGGTCAGTGCACCGCCCATCAGCATCACGCTGACGATGCTGATGGACGTGAACTGATTCATGAGGGATTAGCCGTCGATATTCCAGCCGTCGCGGTACTCCTTCTTCATGAAGGCGTTCGCTTCGGGTGTGTCCGGGCTGGTGCCGGTTTTGCCGTCGTATTGGATCTTCTTGCCCGTGCGGTAGGCGACGAGGCCGAGGAGCATCATCTCGATCATATTGGCACTGTAGCCGAAGTTGCAGGCAGTGGGCTTGCTGGGATCACGGCAGGCATCAAACCACTGCTTCTGGAAGTGGCCGAGATCTGGCAGCATGTCCTCCTTCTTGCGTGGCTTGTAGTAGCTCATGTCCGCATCGTTGCCGTACGGGATAATGAGACGTGAATCGAAGTCAGCGATCAGGAAACCCTTCGTGCCTTTAAACATGGCACCGTGACTGATCTTGGTCAGGTCGATGTGGCTCTTTGGCGAGCTCGGCATCGCACCACCCTGATACCAACCGACGGAGATGGGTCCGCGCCAGTCATTCGCTGGCAGCTCGAAATGCGATTCACACTTCACCGGCGTCACATCGGAATTGTAAGCATCGCCCTTGGCCTCGGCGGAAGTGGGCAGCCCACCATCCACGGCGTTCCAGAGAAGGTCCATCGTGTGGCTGCCCATGTCGCCGATCTGTCCGGCACCGAAGTCCCAGAACATGTTCCAGGAGAGGCAGTTCGCGCCGGCTCCGCCGGAGAAGTAGGCGGGATTGTACGGGTGGAACGGCGATGGGCCGAGCCACAGGTCGTAGTGAAATCCTTTCGGCGGCTCGCCTTCTTCAGGGAAGTAGCCGGGCTTGGGGATCTGGCGATTGCCCCAGGCGTAGGCGGCTTTCAGTTCGCCGATGGCGCCATCACGGATGAGTTCGCGCACGCGGTTGAAATTCGGATTCGCATGCCGCTGCATGCCCACCTGCGTGGCCAGCTTGTCTTTTTTGGTCTCCCACGTAGCACGCACGATGCGCGCTTCATTCACCGTGATGGCCAGCGGCTTCTCGCAGTAGACATGCAGATTGCGCTTCAGCGCCCAGTTGGCGATAAACGCATGCGTGTGGTCCGGCGTGCAGATGACGACTGCATCCAGACCTTTGTGGTCGAGACACTTGCGCCAGTCGATGTACGTCGTGGCATTCGGGAAACGCTTCAGCGCCTCTGGAAAGCGCGCCTCGTTGATGTCACACAGCGCGACGACATTTTCCTCGGCAATGGAGTCGTAATGCGCGAGACCTCGCCCCCAAACCCCGATGAGGGCGACGTTGAGTTTGTTGCTGGCGGCATTCTGACCGAACAGCGGGCGGGTGATCATGCTCCCGGCGACGAGACCGGCAGCACCGACGAAGCGGCGACGTGAGAGAGGCGTGGGTTGGGTGCTCATGGCACCGCATGAAACGACGTACGGAGTCGTTCTCAAGCACCAAGGTTGGCTGATTCCCGCTTTTCCCCCGGCCAGACAGGACGGGGAAAACGAAGCTTGCTTAGCAGACGCCCATTTCAGAAAATCAGTTAACAAATTTAATGCCATGGAAATTCCTACCGCAGCCAAAACCCTGTTGGAGCACAAGGGCCGGGACACCTGGACCATCTCGCCAACGGCCACTGTCTATCAGGCCATTCAGATGATGTCTGAGAAAAACATCGGTGCTCTGCCAGTGGTGGAAGGCACCCGGCTGGTCGGCATCATTTCAGAGCGCGACTACATGAGCAAAGTGGCGCTCCATGGCAAATCCTCCAAGGAAACGCCCGTCAGCGAAATCATGACGCGGGAACCGGTGACCGTGGGGCCAGATCAAACCGTCTCCAACTGCATGGAGATCATCACGGAGCACCGCATTCGCCACCTCCCCGTGCTGGATGGTGAGGAACTGCTCGGCATTGTTTCCATTGGCGATCTCGTGAAGTGGATCATCGCCACCCAGCGCATGACGATCGAACAACTCAACGCCTATATCTCCGGCGGCTACTCCGCCTGAGCACATCACACCAGGGTGTTCGGCCTGTTCCAGCGGATCTTGCCCAGGAGCAGATCGCCTTTGAATCCATGCTTTGGCAGCATACCGCCGTCAGTCACCCACGATTCATTGGGTGCGATGTTGGTGGTCTGGAAATTGCCCATCAGCGGCACTTCATCCGGTGCTTTCACACCATCGCCTTCCAGTGGCAGCACGATGCGCTCCGTGTCGCGGATGAGACGCAGCGTTTTCAGGTCCACCTGCGCCATGAAGAGAGGCGAACGCCAGCGCATCACATTTACATTGCTGGCGTCTTTGCGCGTATAGACCAGATGCAGCGCCTCGCTGTGTGGCAGCCAGTGCTGCTGCGTCGTGCTCATTTCCAGCGGTGTGCCGTCGTCCCAGCACCATGGCTGCTTCTCTTCGAAATCGAGCCCATCATCACTCGCGGCGACATACCCGCGTTTGTCCTCCGCCCGCAAAGTCGCATAGAACTTCCCGCGATAACGCACCAGCGAAGGCTCCAGCAGTCCGCGACCCGCCGCATGCTTGATCTCGCGGCCCACCTTTTCGATGGCCAGGGTCTCGCCATCAAACGAGCAGCGCACCCCGGCGGCGGAGCGGCTGGTCTGCTGCGCGCCAAAAGACATCACGAAAGCAATACTGCCGTCTTCCAGCACTTCACGCTGGCCGCAGTTGTTCGTGTAGATATTCGCGCCGCGCGGGTCATCCCAGATCAGCCGTTTGCGCTCCGACCAGCGACCATCCTTGTAAACCGCATACACCGGGCAGCGTGCCGGCTGATTGCGGTCAAACTTTGGACCTTTGTAAAAGACGTTGTGGCCCATGGCCAAAACGCTGCCGGTTTTCGCATGGTACTGCGGCACCACATCGCACACGCCTTCCTCGCCACGACCGTCCGTCGTCGGCACACGGCCCAGCGGTGGTACTGGCTGCGGCTCTGACCATGTCTGGCCCAGGTCCCGCGATTCCATCCAATGCACTGGCAGAAAGAAGTCCGAGCCGCGAATCTCCTGCATCGTCATGAACACCACCGGCCCCTCCTTGGATGGCACCAGGCAGGGCCGCGGATGAAACCACGACGGCCCGCTACCATCACGCCCATGCTTGAGCGTGATTTTATCAATGGAAGCGATCAGCGGAGACGCTGACTGCCCGGAGGCCAGATTGGCGGCCAGCATGCCCGCCGCGCTCTGTTGCAGGAAACGACGGCGGTTCATGAAAGTCTGAAAGGTGGCTTACTTCGCCTTCGGCGCTGGTTTTGGCTTCTCGGGCAGGCCTTGGCCGGGCTTGAGGTCGAGATTGGCCGTCATGTCCTCTTCAGTCACGGTCGAGGCCACGCCATCCGCAGGGATCTTGGCCTTCGCAGTCCAAAGGATCGCATTCAGCACCAGCTTGCGCTGCTCGTTGTTCGCCCAGCCCTTGTGGTAGTGGCCACCGGTAAAGCCAAAGCCACGGCCGCCGTCTGCGCGCTCGCAAGCCCAGGCGACATGCTGCTTCTCCTGCTTCTTCACGGACTCACGTACCGCCGGGTTGCCGCTGTGTGCGCCATCCGGGCGGCTCATCGTCGATTCAGGAGCCACATCGCTCAGGATCGGGGTCACGCCTTGCATGTTTGGGCGGAAACGCATGAAGAAATACCACTCGTCGTTCGTGCCGAAGGGTTTCACGCCGGAGCTGATCGGGTGCGCAGGCAGTTCTTTGAAGTTGGCATCCCAGTGTGGGTTCACGCTCCAGTTGATCTCAAAGCAGCCGCCCATCCAGTCGATGAACTCCTTGCCGCCCTTTTCAATCGTCGGCTCCACCGCGTAATGCAGCGTCAGGAAGCCGCAGCCGCGCTTCATTTCCTTGTCGAGTTGGGCCAGGTGGTCTCCCTGCAGGGCCGGATGTCCGCCGCCGCCGTCCGAGTAGATGACGACCGTGTCCGCCGCGGAAAGCTCTTCCTGGGAGGGCCACTCGCCATTCAGGTGAAATTTGATGTCCACCTGATCCGCCGCCCCCTGCTCCAGGCACTTTTTCAGCAGCTGGATGCCTGCATTGTGCTCATGCTGCCCCGGACCATGAGAGGGCTTTCCCGCGATCATGACGATGGATTTTTTGTCCGCTGAAAAAGCGGAGCCGAGGAGTGAAAAGGCAAAGAGGGCGGTGAGCAGATGCTTCATAGATTGGGGTCGGAACGTGGCAAGCAAACGTCCCAAGTGCACGCGTCATTTCACCCATAAGAAGCCATCTGCGACGACCTCCCCCCGCTTCTGGCACGCCTTCCGCTACTCTTTCTCCTTCGCCCGACCGCATGCCCATCCCCAAGAGCCGCCCGCAGACCAATGTTTTCTATGCCTTTGCCTTCGTCGGCCTGGTCATGGCGGTCTTTACCGTGGGCTATCGGGTGGCGGGGTGGTCCTGGAGTGATGCCTTCTACATGGTCGTCATCACCGCCTTCAGCGTCGGCTACGGCGAAGTAGTGCCCATCGCCGATCCCTGGCTGCGGGCGTGGACGGTGACGCTGATTCTCTTTGGCTGCACCGGCATCATTTTTGTGACCGGTACCCTGGTGCAGTGGCTGACGGAGGCGCAAATTCAACGAGCTTTGGGAGGCAAACGCATGGAAAACGAAATCGAAAAACTGAGCAACCACGCCATCATCTGCGGCTACGGCCGTATCGGCCGCATGATCGCCTCGCAGCTGCAGGCAGGCGGCATCCCGTTTGTCATTGTCGATCAGGCAACTGACCGCGTGGCGGAGGTGCGGGATGCGGGCTTCCTAACACTTCAAGGCGAGGCCACCGACGAAGCCGTCCTGAAGCACGCCGGCATCAGCCGCGCACGGGTACTGGCCACCGTGCTGCCCAACGACGCCGCGAATGTCTTCATCACCCTCAGCGCGCGCAACATGAATCCCTCGATTCAAATCATCGCGCGCGGCGAGGTGCCTTCCACCGAGCGCAAGCTGCTGCAGGCCGGGGCCAACCGTGTCGTGCTGCCCGCGCACATTGGCGCAGACCGCATCGCCCACCTGATTCTGCACCCGAATACGCGCGACCTGATCGGCGGCAAGACGAAGGCCAGCATCGACTTTGACCACCACCTCACTGAACTCGGCCTCGACATGGAGGAGATCGAGATCCGCGCGGACTCGCCATGGGTCCACAAGCGCATCTCGGAAGTCGAAACCGGCACCGCCGGGCGCATGCTGCCGGTGGCCATCCTGCGCAAAGAAGGTGCCACGGATTTGAACCCCAGCCCCTCCGCGATGCTCATGCCGGGTGACGCACTGGTGGTGATGAAACGCGTGCTGCGGCGGTCGATGAGCTAGAAGACTGCATTTTCCAGTCAAGCTGGCTCGCTGCCTGCGTCTGCACTGCGGACCATGCCCAAGCAACCCGACCGCATTTTCAAAGTAGCCATCATCGGCGGAGGATTTGCTGGAGTTTACTGCGCACGCGAACTGCTGCGGCTCACTGAAGATGTGGCCGGCATGACCGTGGGCATCATTGCCAGCGAGAACCACATGGTCTTCCAGCCGATGCTGCCGGAAGTCGCAGGGGGCTCTCTGTCGCCGCAGCATGTGGTCAATCCCATCCGCATGATCTGCCGTGGCGCGGAGGTGCTGAAAGGAGAGGTCACGCACATCGATCTGGAAAACCGCATCATCACGCTGAACGGCGGCAACTTTACACCGCAGGTCACGGTGGGGTTTGAGCACATCATGCTGGCTCCCGGTGCCGGGGTGGACCTTAGCCGCATCCCCGGCATGGGCGAGCATGCCTACCTTATGCGTACCGTCGGCGATGCGATGAAGCTGCGCGCCGCCATCATCAGCCGCTTGGAAGAAGCCAATCTCATCACCAACCCCAAGCTGCGCAAAGAACTGCTCTCCTTCGTCATCGTCGGCGGCGGTTACTCCGGGGTGGAAACCGCCGGGCAGATCCAGGATTTGATCCAAGGCGCACGCCGCTTCTACGAAAACATCGAGCCCGATGAACCTAGCGTCACACTGATCCACAGCGGCGACCGCCTGCTAGGTATGCTGAGCGACAGCCTCGGGACCTACACCGGCAAATGTCTCACCGAGATGGGCGTGAAGATCATCTTCAAAAGCCGCGTGCGTGCTGTCACGGCACGCACTCTGCAGTTGGGCGATGGCGTCTCTCTTTCCGCCACCCTCGTGGTCTGCACGGTGGGCAATGCGCCGCATCCGCAAATCACAGCCCTCGGTACCAATGGAGGGCTCCCCGTGGAGCGCGGCAAGGTCGTCGTCGAATCCAGCGGCCAGGTCAAAGGACTCACCAACGTGTGGTCGGCCGGTGACTGTGCCGTCTTCCCCAAAGCCGATGGCGGCAACTGCCCCGAGACCGCGCAGTTCGCCATGCGCCAAGGTGCGCTCGTGGCCAAAAACATCGCAGCCAGTTTTGCAGAGCGCCCATTGAAACCCTTCCGCTTCACCGGCCTCGGTGAACTCGCCACCATCGGCCATCGCAAGGCGGTCGCGCAGGTGTTTGGCATGCGCTTCTCAGGCATCATCGCCTGGTTCATGTGGCGCAGCATCTACCTCATGAAGCTCCCAGGCTTTGACCGCAAGCTGCGCGTCATGGCGGAGTGGACCTTCGAACTGTTCTTCCCGCGCGACATCAACCTGCTCACTCCCAGCTTCTCCTCGCCTCTCGGCGAGATGCACCTCGAGCCTGGCGACTCCCTCTTCCACGCTGGCGAGCCTGCCCAATCCCTGTACGCCGTCAAAAAAGGCAACGTAAACATCACCGACGCCCAAGGCCAGCTCGTCAAAGCCGCCGGACCCGGCGAGCACTTCGGCGAACGCGCTTTGCTGAGTGATGGCATCTGGCGTTTCGATGCCACCGCCACCGAATCCAGCGAACTCGTCGCCATTGATGGGCAGACCTTCAAGACCCTCGCCAAAAGCATCGGCTCACTGGATGCCCTTTTCCGTGGCACCGCGCAGCAGTACCATCTGCCGGAGGAAATTCAGAACACGGTGGACATGATTCCAGAAACCACCCGAAAAGCCTGCGCCGCAGATGTCATGACGCGCAACATAGCCTTCCTCGATGCCAGCGTGACCGTGCAAGATGCCGTGGCGGAGTTCCAGGCCCATCCGCACAGCACCTACCCCGTCACGGCAGACGGTTGTGTCATCGGCCTGCTGCGCCGTTCCGTGGCCTACGAGTGGCTGAAAAACCACGGCCTCACCTGCGTGGACAAGCTGCAAGCGCTGCCATTGACCAAACCCTTCTGCATCACCGCCGACACTCCTGTGCCCGTGCTCGTCGGCACCCTGATGCGCAGCGGCGTCAGCAAAGCCGTCGTCATCGATGAGCAAAAACGCCTCCTCGGCATGATCACGTTGTTTGATCTTCTCAAGGGCGCTCAGAACGTGTGACGGCACCCCGCCACGCCAAAATGCCGCACAGTCCAAAGCCAAACGCATTCAGCGTCCCATGGATCGCCCACATCTGCGGCATCGTCAGCGCGAAGTTCGGGACCACATAGCGCAGGCCAAATCCGAGAGCTAGAACCATCGCAGCGAACAGCGATGCGCCTGAAATGAGAAAGCCGATCCTTGTCAGAATCGAGCGTTGTCGTTCCAGTCCCCGCCACACTTGTGAAACAGCGACACTCAGCGCACCCAGCACCAAAATCGCCACGCCAAACGGCTCCACAAACTTCAGCACCCCAAAATGCATACAGGTGATGCCCACGGCCACCAGCGGCACACCGAGTAAAATCGCCCCACATGAAAAGCGCGTCCAGAACCCTGGACTCGCCTTGGCATTCAGCCCGGCCATCAGCGGCAGAGTGAACCCAGCATGATGAAAATGCGCCGCCGTGAGCAGCACGATCAGAGGATCAAATCCCCACGGCGTCCAGTTGGCACGATGTGCCACGATCCATGCAGCACCAATGGCGGGGAAGACTGCCGCCGCATACTCGCAAGCGGTGGCAGCCGCAGGCACACCCATCATGCGACACTCCATCGCCACATCTTTCACCACAAACAAACGTGCCACGAGCCAGGGCAAGGCTAACAAAGCTGCCCCACAGCCAGACACGAGTTGGAATGATCCGGCCATCGCAATGGCCGCCGCATATTCAAGTTTGTGCTGCCAATCCGACATGCCAAACCACAAGGGCATCAGCATCAGCGGCGAGATGAGCAGCAATGCCTTCACAAAAATAGCACTGTCCAGTGGCAGCAGGCCCACCGCCATGAGTAAGACAAGCGGTTTTATCCAAGATTGGAAAGCGTATGCATACCTGTTCACGCTGTTGCAGGCTCCCTCATCCTCGCTTGCGAATCCCGCACAAACAGGCACTGCCACCGTCGCGCCAGTGGAAAGCCGATCCAGGCCATCCAATGACTTGGATGTGAGAAGGCACGGATCACATACCACACGCTACCATCCGGCCGCCGCTCAATGAGGAACTGCTCCTCGCCGCACTCCGCATGCTCCGGCAGGGTGCCATAGACAAAGCCGTGCGTATGCTTTGAGTCACAGCGCCGCAGAATGCGGCAGGGATTCACCCACCACAGTCCGCAGATTTGCACCACCATCGCCACGATCTGCCCCACTTCCTGGCCTTTGGTTTCTCGACGGGCAACCTCCGCCCACTTGGGAAACATGACCCACGCATCCAGAGCCTCGCATGCGGTGCGGTAGGCTTCTTCTCCACTTCCCAGCCTCACCGCATGCTCATCGGCGATGAATCCATCACCCAGGGGCGGTGTGTAGCTCAAGGGCTCATTTGTCCAAGACTCCAGCCATCCTCGCAGTTGTTCGGGGGCTGGTTGTCTGAGGCTGAGCATCGTGGCAGCACGCTGCCATGGCCTTGGGGACGAAAGAAACGAAAAAGCACAAAAAGTGGGCCCGCCAGTTTTCACAGCTTTCGAATCTTTTGCATCTTTCGCTACTTTCGGCCATCCATCCGCATGCCCCCACCCATTCGCGCCGTGATCTTCGACTTCGACGGCCTCATCGTTGACACTGAAAGCACTGGTTACCACACCTGGAGAGAAATCTTCGACCAGCATGGCCATGATCTGCCCGTGGAGCGCTACGCACAGGCGGTCGGCACCGATTTCCTCACCGGCAGCTACGACCCAAAGCGTGACCTCGAACAGCTCACTGGACGCGACTTCGACTGGGACGCGGTTGAGGTGCAGCGCAAGACCCACGAAAACGAACTGCGCAAGCATCTGCAACTGCTCCCCGGCGTGGCGGACCGTCTTCAAGAAGCTGCGTCACTCGGTCTGCGCATCGCCATCGCCAGCAGCAGCCCACGGGTGTGGATCGACTCCTGGATGGACCAGCTCGGTCTGCATGCTCATTTCCACCACATCTCCACCGTCGATGATACCGGCAAGGTGAAGCCCGATCCCAGCCTCTTCCTGCATGCCGCCGAAAATCTCGGTGTCGCACCCGAGGAAGCCGTCATCTTCGAAGACTCCCTCAACGGCCTCCGCGCCGCCATGGCCGCCGGCATCCGCTGCATTGTCGCACCGGGCCCCATGACGCGGCACCTGGACTTCACCGGCGCGTGGAAACGCGTCGACTCCCTCGCGCATGTCTCTCTCAAGGAACTCATGGCATGAAACTGCACACCCTGCTTGCCCAGTGCTTTATCAGCACGCTTCACGCGGCTGATCCAGCCTGGTTGAGCACGGGCGAACCTGCGCCTGACACTCTTTCACAAAGGCGTGGTTCTGAGTCCCAAGTCAGAAAAAAGTCCCGAGAACCCCTGTCAGTCCCGGCAAAAAGCTGAGCCGTGAACGGACTCCCAGCCTTACAAATCCAGTGGCATTCCGCGCCAGCCCCTCCTTGGTGTCGCTCCTGCCCAACCGCCATGACGCCGCTCCCGCTCGCCGACCGCTATGCACGTTTTCGCGACGCCGTGTTTACCGGCGTGGCCGAAACGTTGCCGGGTTTTGCCGAGCCCATGACGGAGATGGAACTGCAAAGCCTCTGGTTCTCCGGCGCCTTTGGCAGTGAGTTCACCACCACGGATGGCAAGGCCGTGCGCATTGCCGATTTCGGTGTCTGGAATTCCGGTGCGGGCCCGGACTTCAACGGCTGCGCCATCGTGATCGATGGTCAAACCCTGCGCGGTGACATCGAGCTCGATCCCGATGCCCGCGACTGGGAAAGGCACACGCACGGCGCAAACGAGAACTTCAACCGCGTCATACTGCACCTTTTCCTGCATTCTCCTGAAGAGCGATTCTACACGCGTAACAGCGCGCACCACGCCGTTGCTCAAGTTCTTCTAAATGCCGGCATGCTGCCGGAGGGCATCAAGCCCAAACGCCACCTCGCTGAGGCCAGGCTGGGCCGTTGCGCCGTCCCCCTGCGGGGCATGGAAGCAGCACGGGTGCAGTCCATCATCGAATCCGCCGCCCAGCATCGCCTTGAGCTTAAATCAAAGCGGCTGCACCGCAGCGTGGCAGCTCAAGGTCGCGAGCAGGCGATCTATCAGGCGCTGGCGCAGACGCTGGGCTATCGCAAAAACCAGCAGCCCTTCGCCATTCTCTCCCAGCGGCTGCCCTTGAAGAAAATCACCCAGCTCGATGCCGCAAAGCGCGAAGCCTGGCTCTTCGGCGTCTCCGGCTTCCTTGAAAGCGTCCGCAGTGACGACACCGAGCCCGCCACACGGTCCTACCTGCGCCAGCTCTGGAGCGAATGGTGGAAGCTGCGCAGCGGCGTGGAGCGCTGGCTGGACGACCGCCAGCTCCTGCGCTGGAAGCTCAATGCCATCCGCCCCGGCAATCATCCGCAGCGCCGACTCGGCGCGCTCGCCGCGCTGCTGCGTTCCTGGTCCTCCATCGTCACCCCGCTCGCCGATGCCACGCGCTGGAGCCAGGCCGCATGGCGCGAGTCCTTGCTCAACCTCACGCATGATTTCTGGGGCACTCATTACTCTCTCCTTTCCGATACGGCGGAGAAACCCGTCGCCTTGATTGGCGAGACACGAGTGCAGGAGATGCTCGCCAACGTCGCCTACCCGCTGCTCGTTCCGGAGCGCACGCGCCTGTGGGCCGAGTATCTCGAACTCCCCGCCTTGCTGGACAATCAAAAGGTGCGCCGCGCCGTGCTGCGGCTTTTTGGTGAGGACCCGCGCAGCCGCGACTTCACCAAAAAACTGCACCACCATCAGGGCCTGCTGCAGATCTATGAGGACTTCTGCCTCGAGGACGACTCCGCCTGTGCCGACTGCCCCTTTCCGGAAAGATTGAAGGAGTGGAGCTGAAGCCGACGTTTTGGCGTCCAACCATGCGCCCGCTTCTCGTTCTCGCCCTTTCCTCATCGTTCGCTCTCGCTGCAGATCTGCCTGATCCCGCCGTCATCACGGCGGCCATGAAGAAGGCCGTCACCTATGCTCACTCCCATCTCGCCCGCGAAGGCGGCTATGCCTCCTCCTATGACAAAGAGGGCAAGATCGGCGAAGTCGAGCACGCCAAATCGCCTACCATCATCTCCATCCAGCCTCCGGGCACGACGACGATGGGCCTGGTGATTCTGCGAGCCTATCAGGCCACAGGTGATGAAGTGTTCCTCACCGCAGCCAAAGATGCGGCCAAGGCATTGCTCAAATGCCAGCTCGCTTCAGGCGGCTGGGACAGCGACTTCGATTTCGATCCTGAGAAGGCTAAAAAATACTACCTGCGCAGCGATCTCGATGCCGGAGACAAGGAGCAGGGCAAACGCCGCAACAGCACCACCCTCGATGACAACAAGACCGAATCCGCTCTGCTCTTCCTCCTCGAAATGGTCCACGACCCCGCCTGCAAAGACGATGCCGAATTGAAGCGCTGCACCAAGTTTGCCTTCGACGCCTTGCTCGCAGCCCAGGCCCCCATCGGTGCCTGGCCGCAGCAGTTCTCCGGCCCGGCGGATCCAACCGCTCCGGTGCTCAAGGCCAGCTATCCTGAAACGTGGAGCCGCACCTTCCCTGCCGTCAAATACACCGGTTTCTACACGCTCAACGACGACAACCTGCAGCAGATCGCCAAATTGCTGTTCCGGGCTTACGAACTCGAGAAGGACGAGCGCTACCTCACCGCCCTGAAGAAACTCGGTGAGTTCTTCCTGCTGGCGCAGATGCCTGAGCCGCAGCCCGTCTGGGCTCAGCAGTATGATCGCGACATGCACCCGGTCTGGGCGCGCAAGTTCGAGCCGCCATCCGTCACTGGTAATGAAAGCGTAGGAGCTCTGGAAGTGCTGCATCAGCTTTGGGTGCTCACGGGGGATGAAAAATATCTCAAGCCCATCCAGCCCGCCCTCGCATGGTTCGAACGCTCCAAACTGCCTGACGGCACACACGCCCGCTTCTACGAACTGCAGACCAACAAGCCTCTGTTCTTCGTCAAGGACACTTACGTCCTGACCTATGACGACAGTAACATGCCCACGCATTACTCATTCAAGGTCAGCCAGCAGAGCAAGCTCGACACCTTCAAGAAGCAGCTCGCCAAAGGCCGCGAAGAACTCCAGCTCCACTTCGCCGGACCTCAGACGCCGAAGGAATGGGCCAGCCGCGCCAAAGGTACCGCCTCAAAAGCTAAAAAAGCCGCCGAATCCCTCGACAGCGAGGGCCGGTGGATCAAAGACGACGCCATCGATTGCTCTGAATTCGTCAAACACATGAACGCCATGACACATTACGTCGAGGCACGTAAAAAGAGCGGAGAGTAGATCTTCACCAAGTCGGTGCTTAATAGGGCGCTATGAAGCATCCTCTCGGATCGACATTGGAGTTCATGCCGGACAAAGAGCTGCGGCTATTTATTCTCCACCACGTCATCACACCTTTTCTTGAGCAAAAGGAAATGGAAGGCATCCGCCTTTCGGCACGCATTGACTATAAGGCTGAAAACCAAATCCTTCACGGACCATGTCTTGATCGAAAGGGTAAATCCACCGGCGCTCAAGTGACGGTGGTTTGCAGTCAGAACCCCTCATGGCTCACGCAGCATTTATTGTCAGTCCAGATTGTTCCGACAGACAATGATTGTGCGGACTTTGTATCCTATTCCATTCAAGGATTCGTACGAAAAGATGAACGTGGCTACTATCTGACCGAAAGCAGGGTTCAAGCTTCGAAATAACTGGTTCCCCCGAGGGTCATCTCTCATCGCCTGGCCACCACGAACGCGCTCATCACCAGGCCGATGATCACCCCTACCGCTGCGATGAGCCAGAAATTCGTCGGCGTATCGGCCACATCCGCCCTCACATACATGCTAAACAGGCCCGTCAGCGCCGTAAGCGGCAGGAACAGAGCGGCCATCACATTCAGGCGATGTGAGGTGTTCGCCATGATCTTCGCGCTTTGCGCCTGCGCCTCGGCTTGCTTCGCCACGGTGAAGTTCAGGCCAAACTGCGCGTCCTGCAGCAGTAGTTCAGCAGTGCGCTCCACACTCGCCGCCTGATCTCGCAGATTGATCACATCGCGGTCTGCTTTAATGAATTCACGCGCCTGCTGCAGCGCACGATGCAGGCCGCGCGAACTGCGCAGCACAGGAGCGATGGCTTCGAGCACCTTGTGGTACTCGGCGGCTGTCTGAGCAGCGTGCTCCTGCTTGTCCAGTTCATCCAGCCTCGCCACATACGCCGTCAGATGATTTTGCAGCGCGAGACTGCCTCCGTTGTCCGGGCTGGATTTCCAAACACCGTCAGGCTGCCGCCAAAACAGCGCGGGCCGACGGGTGATATCATCGGGCCCGGGGAGCTGGTGGAGAATAAGCAGCAGGTGCTCCTCCTCATAGATCGCACGCTGCGTCCCTGCTTCCCGGCCCACCCGGTTGCGAATAGCCTCCGGAATGCTGGCCCAAAGTTTCGGAATGATTTGAATGTCTGGTTTCATGATTGGGATTTTTTCAATCCCACCACTATGAGAGCAGAACCGCACGATTCGGGCGATTGGAAAATGCAGGAGGATTTGTCAGTGACCGGGAACTCTGATTGGATTCTCTTCCGTCCCACAAATTTGACAATCTTGAGGACATCACGCATATGTTAAGCATGGCAGCAGGCGTCAATGTTCGATTCGCCGGGGAGCTTCAGGGCTTCATCCAGCAGCGTGTTCTCAAGTCAGGCCTCTATAGCTCGACCAGTGAATACATCCGTGATCTCGTCCGTCGTGACTATGAGCAGGAGGAAAAGCGCAAATGGGCTTGGCTCAGAAATGAATTAAGTGCAGGTGTCGAAGCCGCCGAATCGGAGTTTGTGCCCTTGGATGCAGAAGATTTGATCGCCAAGGCCAAAAAACGCAAAAAGGCCAATGCCCGCTAAAATTTATCCTGCCGCTCAGGAGCGCATTCTGGAGATCTGGGATTACACAGAGCGTAAGTGGAACGAAAAGCAGGCCGATGCCTATGTGCGCGAACTCGTCGCAGAGATCGAGGCAGTCGCGGTTCAAAGACACCGCTGGAGGCCGGTAATGGATGAGTCCCTGCATGGCGTTTATTTTTTCCGACATCGCCATCACTACATTTTCTTCCGCGAACTCACCAAGAAGAGGGTCGGAGTCATCAGCGTGCTGCATGAGAAAATGGATATCCCGGCACGCCTGCGGGAAGATGCAGACCGTGGGTGAGCAACTCGCCGCATGGCAATCTGAGAGCGCTTTTCCTCAAACGCGGTGAGCTAGATTAACCACAAATCTTGCCCCCACGCGAATCACGGCCTAGCTTCTGCGCTCATCCCATCATGACCCACGCCGTCCTCAGCCTCCTCAAAGAAAGCCGTCACCCCATGCGCATCGACCTCATCGGGGTCGCGGGCTCAGGCATGAGCGGACTGGCGCTGCTGCTGCTCGGTCTCGGGCATAAGGTCAGCGGCTCCGACAAGGCGACCACAGTTGAAACGGACCGCCTGCAAAAGCTCGGCCTGCAGTTCTTCCACGGCCACACGGAGAAAGAGGTCGAGGACTGCGACATGGTCATCTACTCCAGCGCTATCAAGCCTGGCAATGTGGCCTACGAGGCGGCCTACAAGCAGGGCATCTCACTCATTCGTCGTGCGGAAGCGCTGGCCGCCGTAATGGCGAACAAGAAAGGCGTCGTCGTCTGCGGCACACACGGCAAGACCACCACCTCCGCGCTCACAGCCCATGTGCTGCGTCAGGGCGGCCTGAAGCCCAGCCACTACGTCGGTGCGGAGATCCCCATCCTCGGTTCAAACGCGCATTGGGACACCGAAGGCGAGCTCTTTGTGGCCGAAGGGGATGAAAGCGACGGTACGCTGGTGAACTTCCATCCGGAGCACGCCATCGTGCTGAACATCGAGCCTGAGCATCTCGATTTCTATGACGGCATCGAGGCCATCAAGACCGTGTTCCGCCAGGTCCTCAGCCAGACACGCACCCATTGGGTGTACTGTGCCGAAGACCCTGTGGCCAGCGAAGTCTGTGCCGGGCCCCAAGGGGTCAGCTACGGCTGGAGCCGCTCGCACGATTTCTCGGCCAACATCCTCTCGATGAAGCCGGATCATTCCGAATTCGAAGTGTACCAAAAAGACCAGCTTCTCGGCACGGCCACGCTCGGCATTCCAGGCAAGCACAATGTCAGCAACGCGCTCGCCGCCATCGCCCTCGCCACCCGCTGCGGCGTCACGTTTGAGGCCATCCAGCACGCGCTGCGCACCTTCCGCGGTGCCAAGCGTCGCTTCGAAATCCGCCACAGCGGCGAGCGATTCACCGTCGTGGACGACTACGGCCATCACCCCAGCGAAATCGCCGCCACTCTGGCCACCGCGAAAGGCCTGAACGCGAAACGCATCGTCTGCCTCTTCCAGCCGCATCGCTACAGCCGCACGCAGCTCTTGAAAAAAGAGTTCGGCGCCAGCTTTAACGACGTGGACGAACTCTTCGTCACCGATGTCTATCCCGCCAGCGAAAAGCCCCTCCCCGGTGTCAGTGGTGAGACGATCCTCGAAGAGGTGAAGCTGCAAAACGATCACACCAAGACTGGCAGCACACCCACGATGCCCATCGCACGCGACAAGGTGGGCAACGCCCTCCGCCCCGGCGATCTGCTCATCACCCTCGGCGCTGGCAACGTCCACGAAGTCGGCCGCTGCATCGCCCGCGATCTGCCCGTGCTCGAAAAACTCAGCGCCATCCTTGATGCCAACGGCGGCGGCGTGGCACGCCTCTATGAGCCCATGAACCGCCACACGACCTGGCTCATCGGCGGTCCTGCGCAGTACTGGATCGAGCCCCGCAATGAAGCCTCCTTCGCCGAAGTCGTGCGCTATTTGCGCTCGGCCTCGATTCCCATCCGCGTCATCGGCCGCGGCTCCAATCTCCTCGTCAAAGACGGCGGCATCCGCGGCGCAGTGATTCACACCAAAGGCGACTTCGAAAACGTGACCGTGAACGGTGACCTGATCACCGCCGGAGCCGGAGCACGGCTCAAGAAAATCGCCAGTGCGGCCCGCAATGCCGGCATAGGCGGCTTTGAATGGATGGAAGGCATCCCCGGAAATCTCGGCGGTGCCATCCGCATGAACGCCGGCGCGATGGGCTCCGAGACCTTCGACCAAATCGTCAGCGTGCGCTTCATCGACACAGACGGCGCCATCAAAGAAAAGCCTCTGGCCGAGATCACCCACCACTACCGCAGTGTGCCGGAGTTTGAGGAGCGCTACGTCGTCTCCGCCGTTTTCAAAGGCACCCCTGCTCCGCAGGCCGAGATCGACACCAAGCTCGCCGCCTCTCACCAAAAACGCCGCACGTCTCAGCCAGTCGGTGCCAGCGCCGGCTGCACCTTCAAGAACCCCGAAATCTGCGGCGCAGGCAAACTCATCGACGATCTCGCCCTCAAAGGCCGCAACGTCGGCAAAGCCATCGTCAGCGACATCCACGCCAACTTCATCGTCAATCAAGGCGGCGCCACCGCCCGCGAAGTCCTCGACCTCGTGGCCCAGATCAAAGACACCGCCATGCACGAGCGCGGCGTGACTCTGGAAATGGAAGTGAAGGTCATCGGCGAAGACCAACCTTTGCCTCTGTGACAACCGTCTGACAACTCAGACGCTTTTTTCAGTGTCCAACTTTGGAGAACAGGTGTTCATTTTCCACTTGTTCCGTCCTTAGTCGGTCTGTTGGCATGCAAAAACTCGCTCTCATCCTCTTTCTCCTCGGACTGTTCGTGACCGGATTGCTCGGCACGGAGACGCGTCTGCTCTTCTTCTGGCCGGGGTGTCTGCTGCTGGGTTTGGCAGGCCTGACCGCCGTGCTGCGCTGGAAGCTGCGCGTGAGTTTTCAACCAAGTGACTGGTGTTTGCTCACAGTGCTCATGCTGGCAGGCTACGTGGGTTGGCGCGCCTGGGCTTCCCCCGTGGAAATCTATGCACGTGAAGACGCCGCCGTGCTGCTGGCAGGCTTTGTGGCCTATTTATTGACGGTGACCGCGGTCAGCGACTCGAAATGGCGGCTCGGCATCGTCTGCGTGCTGCTGGTGCTGGTGGCAGGAAACCTGACCGCCGGCTGGGTGCATTTCAAAGGGCGCTGGGATTTCCATCTGGTGCCGGGCTTCTCGCGGTCCTTCCCGCCCGGACGCATCGGCGGCTTCTTCAACAACCCCAATCATCTCGCCGCGTTTCTGTCCTTCACGGCTTTCCTGTCGGCAGGCCTGATGCTGTTTGCGCGCATTCACATTGCCTCCCGGCTGCTGCTGGGTTTTGCCATTCTATCAATGCTCGCAGGAGTGGCCCTGACAGCCAGCCGGGCGGCGATGCTGGGTTTTGCCGTCGGTGGCGCGGTGTTAGTTCTGCTCACACTGTGGATCGTATGGAGCACCAAGCGGTCGCTCTTTAAATGGCTGATCATCGCCCTGCTGCTGGTGGGGGGAGCTGCGGGCGGCGCTCTCTACAAAGTGAATGAGGACTCCATGGTCAGGCGGCAACTGACGAGCCCGCTGGGAGAAGACATGCGCGTGAACATCTGGCGCGCCGCGCTGGCACAGAATGCAGAGTCACCGTTGATCGGCGTGGGATCACGCATGTTTTACGAAGGCAGCATCACGCATCGGGACCCGGAGTCTTCGCCATACATGGGAGATGCGCTCTTCGCCCATAACGAATACCTGCAGACGCTGGCGGATTACGGCTGGGCCGGGCTCGCGCTGGTGCTGCTGGTGGTGCTGGTACACCTGCTGAACGGCCTGCGTTTCCTGCGCTGGTTCACGGTCGAAAAATTCCCCGCCACCGGCATGCTCGGCAGCAATGCGCTGGCGCTCACCCTCGGCGGCATCGCCGCACTGCTGGCCACGCTGGTGCAGGCGGTGTTTGAATTTCAAGGACATATCCCGATCACAGCCCTGGTCGGCGCCATTATCCTCGGCCTGCTCGCCAATCCCGGCATCGAAAGCGAAGTGTTCAAATCCCGCCGCATCTGGGGACTCCGCTTCCTCATGAAAATCGCCATGCTCGCAGCCTCCGCCGCGCTGCTCGCTGCTGCGGCGATCTTCGGCACGGCGGATGGTTATGCGGCCTATGCCCGGCTCCAAATCAAGGATGGCGAAACAGGGAAAGCCATGGGTCATTTCGCCCGCGCCACGCTCATGGACCCACGCAACGCCGTGCTGGCCTATCAGCATGGTGTGGCCTTGATGGACTCGATCAATTCCAACATGACCAAGGACGCCTACCTCCGTGCGGTGGACTCCACGCTGAAAGAACTCACTCGTGCGACGACGCTGAATCCCTACAATTACCTCTACCAGCTCGCGCTGGCGGACGCCCTGGACGCCGCTGGCAAAAACGACGCCGCCTTTCAGGCCATCCAGCGGGCGCTGACCCTCGCCCCGCTCTACGAGGAGCCTCGCCTGGCCCTGGGCATGCACTATCACCGCATGAAACACTATCAGGAGGCTGAATTTGCCTACCTCTGGGCCGGAAAAGCGAAGGCCCTGAACCCCGAAGGCACCACCAACTGGCTGGACAGCTACCGCGAACTCCTCCGCCAGACCGCCCTGGAGGCCGATCAGGCACGGACCGCCCTGATCCAGCAGCAAGGACGCTGAGATGTGCATTGCCCTCACGCCGAATTCCGTTACTGTCGCACCCCTCATGGCACTCGCAAAAATCACCCAAGTTACCGGCTGCGGCGTTTACGTTCCTGGCTCGGACATCGACACTGACCGCATCATCCCGGCACGCTTCATGAAATGCGTGACCTTTGATGGACTCGGTGAATTCGCCTTCTACGACGTGCGTTTCGACAAGGACGACAAGCCCACCGGCCACCCCCTTGACGATCCTCGTTTCAAAGGCGCCAACATCCTGCTCTCCGGCACCAATTTCGGCTGCGGCAGCTCCCGTGAGCACGCCCCTCAGGCCCTCTATCGCTTCGGCATCCGCGCCGTGATCGCCGAGAGTTTCGCAGAAATCTTTTTCGGCAATTGCACCACGCTCGGCATCCCTTGCGTGTGCGCAAGCGCTGCGGACATCCGCGTGCTGGCCAACGAGATCGAGCGCAACCCGAAGCTCGAAGTCACCATCGACGTCGCCGCCGGCAAAGTGTTCTTTGAAGACCAGGAATTCGCCATCACCCTGCCAGGCACTGCGCTCGAAGCACTGACCACCGGCAAGTGGGACCCCATCGCCGAACTTCTTGAAAACAAGGACGCCGTGCATGCCCGCATCACGGCACTGGGTTTTGCCTGAGCTTGTCCCCTCTTCACCGCCTGACGCATGGCCGCCACTGAAACAGCCGCGACGGATCATTCGTCGCTGATCGTCCGCATTTCCTCGGCCTTGCGTCCGACCACCTCTCCAGACACGATCCACGTGATCGGGCATCGCAACCCCGATACGGACGCCATCTGTTCCGCCATCGGTTACGCGGCGTTTTTGCGTGATGTACGCGGGATGAAGGCTGAGGCCGCCTGCTGTGGCGAGCTCAGCGTGCGCACCAACTGGGTGCTGCAAACCGCAGGTGTTCCCGGCCCCAAGCTCCTGCTCGATGTCCGGCCCACCGCCGCCTCCATCTGCCGTCGCGATGTGTTCACCGCCAGCCCGCACCAGACCTTCCTCTCCGTGTATCGGATGATGATGGATCACAACTTCCGCAGTATCCCCATCGTCGATGACGAAGGACGCCTGCTCGGCATGCCGGCCATTCAGGAACTCGGGCAGCTCTTTCTGCCCGCGCAGACGAATGACAAAACGGACGCGGCCAATCGTGAAGTCCGCAGCAGTCTGCTGAACATCGTCAATGCGCTCGACGGCATCCTGGGCGGTGCAGCCGCCGATTTGGAGACAATTCAGGATTTCGTACTCGTCGTCGCGGCCTCCAGCTTGGAAACCACGCGCAAACGCGCCCAACAGTTCCCGGTAAACCGCCTCGTGGTGGTCACGGGAGACCGCCCGGAGATTCACGAACTGGCGATCGAGATGAATGCGCGCTGCCTCATCATCACCGGCAAGTTCAAAGCCACCTCCAGCATCCTGACACGCGCGGCGCAGCAGGGAGTCGCCATCATTTATTCCCCCTACGACACCGCCAGCACTTCGCAGCTCCTGCGCTTTTCACGCCCCATCGGCGAGGCGCTGACACACGAGTTCCTCTCCTTTGGTTCACGCACGCCGCTGCGCGAAATCGTCCCGGCCGCTCAGCATTCCGGACAGCCGCTCTTTCCCGTGGTCGACGAAGAAACCCAGAAGCTCCTCGGCGTCTTTTCCAAGTCAGACCTGATCGATCTGCCACGCATGAAGCTTGTGCTGGTGGATCACAATGAATTTGCCCAGGCCGTGGCCGGTGCCGATGAGGCTGAAATCATCGAGGTCATCGATCACCATCGTCTCAGCGGCAATCTGCGCACCAAGGAGCCCATCCGTTTCATCAACGAGCCTGTGGGCAGCACCTCCACCATCGTGGGCATCATGTACCGCATGCGCAAGGCCGTGCCGGACAAGTCCACCGCCATCTGCCTCTGCGCCGGCATCATCTCCGACACGCTGCACCTCACCAGCCCGACCACGACGAGCACGGACAAGGAAATCCTCGAATGGCTCAGCGGCATCGGCGGCATCGACAGCGCCCAGTTCGTCAAAGACTTCTTCGCCGCCGGCTCCATGCTCCGCGAGAACACCCCGGACCGCGCCCTGGAAAGCGACCGCAAAGTCTTCGAAGAAAACGGCTGGCACATCAGCATCTCCCAGATCGAAGAACTCGGCCTCGACGAATTCTGGAAGCGCGAAGCCGATCTGCAGGGCGCCCTGCAGTCCCTGCTCACCAAGCACAATCTCCACTTCGCCTGCCTCATGGTCACCGACATCACCCGCCACCACAGCGTCCTGCTCGTGGCCGGCGACCAGCGCGTCATCGAAGCCATCGACTACCCGCAGGCCAAAGAGCACGTCTACGACATGGCCGGCGTCGTGAGCCGCAAAAAACAGCTCTTCCCCTACATGAGCCACGTCGTCACCAAGCTGGCGGCGCCTTGAGACAAGACCGAATTTGTCGCGTTCTATAACAAGGCATGGAATTCATTCTTCGAGTTAGTATCCCGATTTATGATTCCCTAGTGTGCTTTGCGTACAGCACTCTTGGAGTAAAACTCACAGAGTATTTTCCCGGGTTGGTGGTGGAGGAAGAATGGTTTGAAATTGGCGAGTATTCACGCTTGGAAGACTATTTAGAAAACAACCAAACTGATGCAGAAATCAGAAAAACCATGTTGAGGCAAATTCGCTCAAAGCAAATTGCGGTTGGTCCAACTTTGAGATTCAGCATGCCGTCCTCAGACGAAGGCATTCCTATTTCCGGCACGTTCAACCGCTGGGGACTCACGTTCAAGAGACCAAGTCAGTTTGCAAAGCATGATCGAACACGAATCCTTGAGTTCCTAGCATCACTCGGACATGGGACAGTCGAGGAATACTCGCGGGAATAAGGGAACCGCGGCCGTTTACGCTTCTTCTTTAAAACTCCCAGTCCTCAAAAACCGGTGCACCGCCCGGAAAACCGCAGGCTGTAGGATGATCGTGGCATGATTCGTCGGCAGCAGCGTGAAGTCCGCCTCACCTTCCCCATGTGAACTCGCAATCGTGACGACCCCATCAGATTCCGCACCCAGCAAACGCCGAAAAACCGGCAGCGTGTCCTTGTTTCCCATGATGACACCCGTCTCAGGCGGCAGCGGCCCCAGCGAGTTCGGCGTGCTGGCGGCATCCGTGCCGAGCTCTGCTGACACCGGCCCCAGCAGCCAGCGCACCCAGCGCCACTGGCCAAGCTCATCAATGATCTGGCTGCCCTGATTCGGCGGCGCCAGCAGCACCGCACGCCCCAGCGGAAAAGCCGGGTCACGCTGCGCCGCCCACGCCCGAAACACAATGCCCCCGAGCGAATGCGTCACAAAATGAACTCGCGAACCCTCCTCAATCTCCAGCCGTTCCAGCGCCGGATTGAGATGCTTCCCCACCGCATCCGCAATCGAAACACGATGCGACGGATATCCGATGCTTTTCACCCGATACCCACAAAACTTCAACCACAAGCCCACCAGCCACATGCTGCGCCGCGAACGCCCCAGTCCATGGATGAGGATGACGATGTGAGTGAGGGAAGACGTTGCTGCAGACATGCTTCAATAGAGGTCGAGGAACTTCACCACGCAGCCAACTTCATCGAAGGTTAAATCTATTTTCCTCAGAATTTCGAATTAGCGAGCCAAAGCATGCGCTCGTTGGGCTTCGTTCTCGGTCCGTTTGGTGCGGTCACCCCCCAGTACTTTGTCCGTCATGGCTGCAATGGTCGCGTAATCGGTGACAGAAGGCTTCAACCGAATAGATTTCGTCATCTTGGCCGATGGCTGAAGGGTTTGAGGTTGTTTCTTTCCGGAGTTCACCTTGCCTCAAGGCTATGATGAAGATTGCCGCGCGTCAATGCGAGAGGCAGCGATGCACGACCTCACCTCGCTCCAGAGAGACACACGATCTGGGTGTTGCCGATATTCCTGCCAACGCTGCTCCACAAATTCGACCAGCTCAGGATTGTCATCAGGCGTATCGTCCATAACCTCCTTCCAAAGCTCCAGCATGAGAGTCATCTTGTCCTCGTCCGGCAGTTGCGCGAGACCTGGAAAGCGTTCGGCGATCATGGTCGGAAACTATGCCATCGATTATGACGGGTCAATGCCCGATGGCTTGCCTTTGGCCTTCTGGTATTCGATCCAGTCAAGCATGGCCTGGGTACGTTTGGCCGCAGCGCCGTCGAGGGCAGCCGCAAACGAAATGACGGCAGACACGGTGGCAAGGAACCTGACTGTGTCATTACCTGCGTCTCTCCCTGAAAAAAACAATATCAAGACCCACACCATTCCGAGCCAGAACTGCCATTCATACATGACCGAATGCGCCATCTTTCGGCGAAGCTTTTCTTCAAGCTCGCGCTCCTGCTTCCGTCCTTCCAGCAAGGTGATGCCTTTTTGAAACCACTCCTCGCCGCTGGCGTCGTCTTTGAAGCGCGGCTCGGCGGGAGTGGACATAGGAGATGATGATGGCCCGGGAGCGGCGCAACCGGGCTTCTATGACAGCGCCTTAGTGATTAAACAAGAACGCCGGTGAGTTGATCAACGCCCACGCCAGATCCTGCGCAGCCGTAAGCCGCTTGTTCCCGAGCTGGGTCTGACTCAAACCAGCGTCACGCCGCAGTTGCACCAGCTTCGGATCAATCTGAATCGGCTTCTGCATATCGGTGTGCTTGGTTTCCAGCGCCACGAGCTGCGCGTCCACAGGCAGCGGCCTGCGGGCATTGGCCAGCACCTTTTTCTGCGTCTGGTAGTCCTTGAACTGGTTGAGGAAGTGCTGACTGAGCAGCGCATTCTGCTCAGGCGTGCGCTTGGCGGCCTTCAGCGCGGCAGCGACAGCGGCGGGTGTGCCAAAGCGAACGGTCGGGCTGGTGGTGACCCACAGGCGGAAACGACCCGGGTTGTATTTGCCGTTCTGGAAGTTGGAGGTCATCACGATGGTGAACTGCGAACCGCCGTCATTTGCCACAGGCTTGGCGAATTCAAAGGTGGCCTCATGGCGGAATCCACCCTGCGGGCTCACCGCCCAGCCGCGGTCACGATTGCCTTTCTTCAGAGCCTCGGTGACAACAAAGTTGGTCTGCTCGAAGTCAGCCTTCGGATTTTTCAGCAGCTGCTCCTCGCCACCGCGCTTGCTGCGTTTGGCGTCCATGGGGTCCGTGCGGACGGTGAATTCACCGAGCACAAAGTTGCCATCGTTGGCAAGGCCGGGGCCGTTGCTGGGCAGGCGGTCATCTGGGATCATCTCCAGCTTGATGGCAGTGATGTTAGTGAGCGTCGTTTTACCAATGAGCATGTAGTTGCCGGCAGCTTCGCGGCCTGCGGGCAGCGCCGTGGCAAAGAGACTGCCATCCGGCTGGACTTCGAGTTTCTCCACGCCCGCAGCACGCTGCACCTTGATGTTGTCAAACGGCTGCCATTCCGTGGTGAGGTCGAGATAATTTTCCCACGCTGGCTGATTCGCAGCAGCGGTGTCTTGCACGGCCTTCACCTTGGCTTCGGCGGCGATGGTGGCGGCCTTACGCGCCGCTTCCTTTTTGGCAATCTCCGGAGCCATCTTGGCTTTGTAGGCTTCGAGTTCCTTCTTGGCGGCATCAATGGCGGCAAGGCGCTCCTGCTCGGCTTTGGCAATGATCGGCTGATGCTCAACCTCCTTCGCCTGAAGCGCGGCTGCGAGTGCTTTGTTCTCTGGATCAAGCTCCTGCATGGAGGCCAGCGCAGCGTTGATCTCCTTCTCGCTCGCATGGCTGTTGAGGATGCGCAGGAAGATGGCATCCACGAGCTGGCGGTCGTCTTTGATCTCGCTCGTCAGTTTGGCAATGGCGTTGCCCGGATCGCTGATGGCATCACCCACGGTCGGACCGCTCATGAGAGCCATGACCGGGCCAAGGTTCACTTCATTGCTGCGTTCGCACTCGCACACAGATTCGCGGGCAGGTTTGCCGAAGTTGGCCAGGAAGCCGTCCTGCAGCTTGACCTGTCCATCAGCCAGAGCGGCGGCGCGGGTGCCCTTGGGCATGCCAGGGATGTTCGGCATGCTGCCGGTGACGGCAAAGACGGAGTCAAACAGCACCTCAGCAGGCAGGCGGCGCGCCTTGGCGTGGCTGTAGTTGGTCTTGTCGTCCTCGTTCCATTCGTTGGTGCCGAGGCTCAGATTGTATGTGCGGCTGTTGGCGATGATCTTCATCAGATGCCGCACGTTGAAGCCGCTCTGCACAAATTCGTTCGTCAGGTATTGCAGCAGTTCAGGATTGCTCGGCGGGTTGCCGGCGCGGATGTCATCCAGCGGTTCAATGACGCCTGTGCCGGTGAGATAGCCCCAGATGCGATTGGCATAGCTCATGGCAAAGTAATCGTTCTGCGGGCTGGTCATCCAGGTGGCAAACTGCTCACGGCGCGTGCTTGCCGTTTTGCTCACGAGTTCCGTTTCAAACGGCACCTGAGGCGCGACGGGCTTGTTGGTGCGCAGATGCAGCACATCACCATCTTTCTTGTCGGCCACGATTTCAAACAGCGGCTTCGCGCCTTCGACAGCACTGCCCCCAATGGTCTGGCCCTTCGCAGCTGGATCGCCCTTGAGGTCGATCTGCGCAAAGTAAGACGCCGTTTCATAGTACTGGTCCATCGTCCAGCGCTCGAAGGGATGGTCGTGGCACTTGTTGCAGTTGAAACGGGTCGCGAGGAAGAGGTGCGTGGTGTTCTCGCTGATGTCTTCAGCGGTGCGCACAGTCTTGAAATAAGCGGCGGGCGGATTGTCCTTGTTCGAACCCGTGGCGGTGATGATGCGATACGCGAAGCGATCATACGGCGTGTTGTCTGCCACCTGCTGCTTGATCCAGGTGCGCAGACCACCGGCTCCTTCGGCACCGAGGAATTTCGCGTTCACCTGCAGCATGTCGGCCCATTTGTTGGCCCAATGTTCGACGAAATCAGGATTGCCGATGAGCTTGTCCACCACCTCGCTGCGCTTGGTGCGGGTGTCACGCTTGTCAGCCAGGAAGGCATTGACCTCTTCGGGCTTCGGCGGCAGGCCGGTGAGATCCAGATGGATGCGGCGGAAGAAGTCCTCGTCGCTGCACAGTCCGCTCGGCTCGATCTTCATGCGCTGCCATTTCTGCGCCACGAGTTCGTCAATCTTGTTCCACTTCTCAGGCTCCTTCCAGGCGAAGCCCGTGCGGTCGCCCATCACAGTGATCGTGGTAGCCGCGTAAGAACCTTCAAAGCGCGCGAGGATTGGTGCCTCACCACGGCGCAGACTCGTCATGAGCCCTTTCTTGTCGGCTTCGATGACATCGCCATTGCCGCTGTCCAGGAAGGCCTCGGCGGTGACATCTTTGACATAGCCATCCGCATAACGCGCGATGACGCGGAGTTGCTGGCGACCGCCCACACGCTCAATGACAGGATTCTTTGGCGACAGCTCGATGCCGATCACCCGTGGAGTCTTCATGTCCAGCTTCGCGCCCTGACCGATCCAGGCTTTGAGCGACTCATAGTAAAGCTCTCCAGGCACGGTGAGCTGTCCCCCTTCATGCGGCACGCTTCCGCTCGCCTTCAGGAGCATCAGCGAATGCTCCGGCGAAGCAACGTTCGCACGGCGGCTGGAGAGATCGTCAGCAAAAGCGAGAACGTCGTAAACAGGATCATAACCGCGCAGCGAGAGCTTGAAGCCCGCCTTGCCTTCCTTGGCGCCGTGGCAGGTGCCTTGATTGCAACCAAGCTTCGACATGATGGGCATCACATCACGCACATAGTCGGGGTGGAGGGCCACGTTCATGCCGCTCACGTTCACCGGAATGTTCGCGGTCTTGCCCAGGAAGGAGACTTTCACGTTGGTGGCACCATCCTTGTCCGGACGCACCATGCCGCGTGTGTTCACATCCACGACTTCGGCGTTTTCAGAAGTGATCTTGGCCATGCGCGTCACATCCGCACGTGTGCCGTCGCTCATGCGGGCGGTGACCAGCAGCTGCGCGTATTCGGTGGGCTTGCCGATCTTGATCGTGGTCGGCTCCACATCGATGGAGGCAACCGTCGGCCCCGTGTGCAAAGTTTCGATCTTGTTATCCTTTTCGATCGCCACACGCACGCTGTCGTCCACGATCACGTCCGTGGCGGCGAGGATCTTTTCCTTCTCTAGCGGCACGGAGACAAATTCTTTGGAGATCGCACCATTCGCTGCATCAATGAGACGAATCTGTCCATCCTGACCCGCAACTGCGACCGTTTTGCCATCGGGGCTGAAGGTCACGCTGAAGATGCCGCAGGGAATCGCCGTGCTGCTGAGCTGCTTCACATCTTTGGTGACCCATGCATCCAGCTCCGGGCCTTTGCCGCTCACTGTCTCGACGAGCTTCTTCACCGCCTCAGGCATCGTGCTGTCGTAATCGCTGGCGTAAATATTCACCGTGCCCGTTCCCTCATACGAGGTGCCTGCCGCGATGCGCTTGCCGTCCGGCGCGAAATCGACGCCAAAGATACGTCCCTGCATCGCGGGGAATTTGCGGATAAGGTTCGCGTTGTCACCAATGACGCGCTTCGTGATGCGCTCCATGCGATAGATCGCAGGCACGCCATCCGTCCCGCCGATGAGCACCTCATTGCGCAGCGGATGCCGCGCCAGCACCTGCACACCGCCCTTGAGCGCTCCGGGAGTGATGGAGGTGATGTTGTCCACAAAGCGCTGCGTGGCCACTTCGGTGAGCTTCACACTCATGTCCCGTCCGCAGGAAACAACATGCTTGCCATCCACTCCCCACACGGTGTCCAGCACCCAGTCGCTGTGCCCGCCCATGAAGAGCGTTTCCTTGCCGGTGGCGGCATCGATGGCACGCACCGCATTGTCACCGCAGCCGAACGCGAGGAATTTGCCATCCGGCGACCAACTCGCGCCATACAGCGTGTCAAAGGTCAGCGACTTGGAGAGTTCCAGCTTCTTCGCCGCCACGTCCCAAATTTGAATTTCGCCCATGCGCGCCGGGCTGCCGCCGGTGAGGGCGATTTTCTTCCCATCCGGTGACCACGCCAGCTTCTGAATGCGCTCCGCCAGACCGACGAGACGCGCCACGATGCCGCTGCCATCCGCCTTGTGCACCAGCACTTCATGATAACCCGCCACCGCGATCATGCTTCCGTCCGGCGAATATTCGATCGACGTGATGGCCGGTGCCTTCACGTAAACAGGAGGATGCGCCATGTCGTACTGCGCCTTGGCAGAGGCCGGCGTGTCATCCTTCGCACCTTCAGTGATCCAGCGCTCGATCAGGGCAATCTGCGTTTCATGCAGCGGGTCGGCCTTCTGCGGCATCTCCACCTTGCCCTTTTCGTCCGGTTTGATCAGCTTCAGCAGATTGGACTCCGCAGGTTTGCCAGCGACCACCGCATGGCCTTCCTCGCCCCCTTTGAGCAGCGCCACGAACTCCGTCATGATGTAGTCGCCCTTCTTCTTCGCCGGCTGATGGCAGCCATTGCACTGCGCCTGAAAGATCGGGCGGATGTGCTTGTAGAATGAGACCGGCTTGTTCGGGTCAATGCCCTCGTCCTTCTTCGGCGGTGCGGCATGCACGGCGGCGGCGAGGAAGAGTACAGGAATGAGGAGACGTGTCTTCATGGGTTGGCGGGCGTTTTTTGACAAAATCAGGGCAGCTCAGCTCAACGCCGGTCCAATGTGCCGTCTTGCGCACCGCCCACCCTAGGGCGGGATCGTCCATGCTCAGAGCGGAGAATGACCGGGCTGTTGCCTCTCCTTGAACTCTCCCCATGGTGGGCACCCCGATGCTCCCCGAATCTCTCAGCACCCGACTCAGCCGCAGCGTGTCGGCGGATTTCTTCCGCCCCCTCGCGCGGCCCTCCGCGCCGGTGTATGTGGACTGCGCGGACCGCCTCGTTGAAGAAGCCGGTGAAGCCGGACGCCTCTCTCAGCGTGAAACCAACGAGATCATCCGCGAAGTCATCGCCCGGCATCCTCTGTCCCTGCTGTCCGAAGATGAGGGAGCCGCCTTTCGCGATGCCCGGCAGCGCGCCGGCCAGTTTTTTAACCGCCTCATCGCCGCAGGCTGGCTGGAAGATCAGACCCTAGGCCTGCATGAGCGCTGGGCCGTCATCACCCCCGGCCTGCGCCCTCTCCTGCGCATGCTGCGTGACCTCGCCGAGGATCGCGTGGCCGAGCTGAAAACCTTCGCAGACACCCTGCGCGGCCTCTGCCAGACCCTGGAGGAGCGCGGCGTGCTCGATCCCGTGCTCAAACAGCCGGACCAGCTCCGCTCCACCGTCACCGACCTCTCGCAGCGCCTCGAACGCGCCATCGAGCAGCTCCATGCCGTGGAAAAAATCGTCACCAGCTTCGAGCAGCGCCAGCGCCAAAGCGCCACCGCCGCCGATACGCTAAGCCTCCTCTACGAAGAGTTCGGCCAGGGCCAGCACATGGTCTGCTACGATGCCCTGCGCCGTGGCGGCCTGCTCATGCGCATCGAACAAGCCCGCAGCATCATTGCCGAGCGCCATGACGATCCGCTCATGCGCGAACGCCTCTCCGAAGGTCTGCGCGAGCACTATGGCTACGATTCCACTGAGTCCTACGACCTCGCCGTCTCCCTCCTCACCCGCCTCGACCGCGATCTCGGCGGCCTGAAGCGCCGCGCCGAAGCCATCGACCTGCGCATGGCCGCCTTCAACCGCCTCAGCCAGCAGCGCTACCGCTACCAGACCGAGCTGCGTGGTCGTCGCCCGGAGATCATCAAAGCCTACTGCGATGCCATCAACACCGCCCACGCTGGCGGTCGCTTCTCCGAACTCGGCGCCAAGTCCGCCGACTTCGCCCCCCGCTGTGTCGAGACCCGCTTCTTCTTCGGCACCGAGTCCCTCTACAAACCCCGCCGCACCAAAGCCCCCGTCGATCTCACCTTCGGCCAAAGCGGTGCCGTCAAACAGAGCGAAGACGATGTCCTTGCCGCCTGGAAAGAGCGCCAGCGCCTCGCCCTCACACCCCAGCGCGCCGCACGCCTCGTCGCCAAGCTCATTCCAAATAAAAAAGGGACCACCAGCACCGAAGACATCCACCTCGAAACCACCGACGACCTCCTCGATCTCCTCGCCGTCGTGGCCTACGAGCACGCCCCCGCCCTCGCCGGCAAACGCATCCGCTGGACCGTGGACGGCCTCCGCCGCCGCAACGGCCTGGAACCCCACATCATCGAACACGACACCCACGCCGGGCATCGCATTGAGAGGTTTGGCATCACAAGAGAAGGTTGAGGAAGCATCCAAGCCCCTCCATCCTCCCCGCCCCCATGTCCGCCTCCACCTCCGATCCCCTCTGGCCGCGCTCCTTTTGGAGTGATGTGCCGGATGCTGACCGCGCCGCGCTGCGCGAGGTGCTGGCAGAGCTGCTCGGCCGTGGCGTCTTGCTTGGCGATGAAGGCAGCGGGCGCGAACTTTACATGCTGGCACGCGATCACTACCGCACGCATGTGGAGGATTACCTCGCGCCTCTCGCGCTGGAACTGATCGTCGATGACGAAAACTCGCTGCTGCAGGCCAGACCGCGCACAGAGTCCTGCCTGCTCCTCGGTCGTTTTGACAAGGACGAAACCCTGGTGTTGCTCGCGCTGTGGCGCCTCTACGATGATGAAATCAGCACCGGCAGCCAGGAGGCGGTCATCGTCACCGTGGATCAGCTGTGGGCCGCGCTGAAAGTGTACTTCGACAAAGTCGCCACGCCGGAAAAATCCCAGATCGAGTCCTGCCTCGTGCGTCTGCGCCGGCATCGCCTCGTGCGCACGCTCAAACCCGATGGCATGACGCAGGCCGGAGAAATGCAGATCGAGATCCTGCCCAGCCTCTCGCGCGTGATCCCCTTTGATGACATCGCCACATGGCAGTCGCGTGTTGAAACATTTCAGCCGCCCAAAGACGGCATCCCGGTTGAGGAGGTGTCCGCATGAGCCAGTCGCGCATCACCTTGAGCCGCATTCTCGCGGTCAATTGGTACGGATATCGTCAGATCATTGACGTCTCTGGCCTTACCCTGATCACTGGCGCCAATGGCAGCGGCAAAAGCGCCCTGCTCGACCTCATCCAGTTCGTCATGCTGGGCGAGCAGCAGAGCAAATTCAACAAAGCCGCCGCAGGTGCAGGCAGCGGCCGCAGCCTGCGTGGCTACTGCCTCTGCGACACCAACACCACCGGTCGCGACGGCCACGAGCGCTACCTCCGTCCCAGCAGCGTCACCCTCGCCGCGTTGGAGTTCACCTGGCCAGCACAACCCGGCGAAGAAGAGCCACGCCGCGAGACCTGGGGTGCGCGCATCGAGTACGAAAGCCCCACAGCCAAGCCCTCGACCATCTGGTTCTGCGCCGGTCGCCGCCTCGCATGGCAGGACTTCCTCAACAGCGAAGCCGGACCTCAGGCGATGCAGTTCCTGCAGGAGGACGAGTTCCGCACCCGCGTGAAACGCGAACTCGACGGCGACGTGTGGGATCGCCAAAAGGCCTATCTCGATGAGATGGCGATGCGCAGCCACCTCGGCTTCGATGCCGAGCAAATGGGCAAGACGCTTCCGCGTGCGATGGCCTTTGAGCCGGAGAGCAACTTCGAAAAATTCGTGCGCGAGTTCCTCCTCGAACCCGGCATGCCGGATGTGAAGGCCGTGAAAGCCAGCGTCGATGCCCACCGCCGCGCCCAGGAGCGTTTGGAGAAGATGCATGATCAGCTCGAACGCCTGAAACGCATCTCCACGCATCATCAGGACTGGATCAACTCCAAGCGCGAATCCGCCCTCTACACGCACCTCAGCGATGCCTTGAAGCACGAGGAAGCGCTGGAAAACCTCCAGCGCAGCCGCGCCGAACTGGACGAAAAACAGGCGGACTACGAGGACAATCGCAAAACGCATGAGCAGACCCTCGAAGAGCGCGACCGCCTGCGCCGCTCGGTCGAGGCAGCCCGCGCTGCCCTCGGCGACAAAGCCGTGCGCATGGAGGAAAACGACCGCCGCCGCCTCGAAGTATCCAAGGAGATCACCCGCCTCGAAGCGGCCGCCACGAACCTGCATGAGCAGATCCGCTCTCACCTGCGCCACTGGCAGGATTGGACGCTGCACGCTGCACGTCTGGGCCTGCAAGACACCACCGATGCCTCCGCAGCCATCTCCGGCATGCAGAGCAAAGACGAAAGCAAAGCCCTCGCTGCCGCACGCGACTCCTCTCACGCCTTCATCAAGCTGCGCGACGAAGCCATGGAACAGCTCCGCCCCGTCGAGGCGCGTCTGGCCGAACACGAGATGCGCAAATCCGCGCTGCACAAAGACCTCACTCAGCTCCGCGAAGGCCAGGCATCCCCTTCGCCCCTGCTGAACGCTCTGCTCTCCCGCGGCCAAAAAGCCGTCGCCCTGGGCCGCGTCGTGGAAGTAAAACCCACGGCCGAAAAATGGTGGCCGCTGCTGGAAAGCGTGCTCGGCATGAATCGTCGCGCCGTCATTCCCGAAGACTTCCGCGCTGCCTGGGACCAGGCGCAGCAGACGCCCAGCCCAAACGAACTCCTCATCCATCCCGAGGAAGCCGCAAAAACCACCACGAAAGTGGAGAAAGGCTCCCTGCGCGAGATGCTGGAGACCCAGCACCCAGTGGCGGGCAAAGTGCTCGATCACCTTCTCGGTGGCATCGTCGCCGTGAACAAAGCCTCACAGCTCGACAAGCACGAACGCGCCCTGTCACTCGACGGCTGGCTCAAAGACCCACCACGCCGCGTGCGCCTCACGCCAGAAAAAGAACTCACCCTCGGCGAGGAAGGCCTGCGCCGTCTCCGCGATGTGCGTGAAAACGAACTCCGCGAAACCGACGCCGTCATTGAAGAAGTGCGCCAGGATCGCGATGATCTCCGCGCTTTCGTCAATCGCGGCATGGAGTGGCGTCTCGATCGCTTCAACGTGCCTGACGGCGCGGACGAAGTACCTCTGCTGCCCAAATTCCGCAAAGAACTTGGCGAACTCCAGGCCACCTGGGATCTGCTGGCCACACCCGATAACGTGAAGGCCATGGAAAACCTCCGCGTGGAAAACGCCTCGCTCGAAGGCATCCATGAGCGCATCGGCAGCCTCAAGTCCGCCATCACCGCCTTCGAACTCGCCAAAGCCCGTCTCGAAGAATCCATCAGCGAAGACATCTTCCAGGAGGAGCAGACCCGCATCGCCCGACAGGCCTCGCGCACTCTCGTTCGTGGTTCATCAGACGATGAGATCAACACGCGCATCAACGCCGAACGCCAGAAATCCACCTCCTGGCGCAAATCCATCGAGATGGCCGCCGCACTGGCCATCCAGCTCGATACGCATGCTCTGGAAGCCCGCCGCCTGCGCGATGTGCAGCGCCAGGAACTCGTCGCAGTTCACGCCGATCTCAGCGATGCACTGGATGCTGAAGCCGAGGACAACGAAGCCTACGACAAGCGCCGCGAAGATCTCGAAACCCACGAACTGGAGCGCTACAAGACCGCCGCCCTCGAAGCCAAGCGCGAGTGGGAAGACCGCCTGCAGCACCAAGTTCTCGATGTGCTCCGCGAAAAACTCAGCGAAGCCGACCGCACCAAGCGCGAGCTGAACCGCGCCATGGATCATGAGATCGGTGGCTGGCGCTACCAGCTCACCAGCCGTGCCGACAAAGCGCACACCGCCATCTGGACGCTCGTCGAAAAAGGGCTCCCCAGCGGCTCCGAAATGGAGCTCTTCAACGCTGCCGGCCGCGAAGACATCGAGCGCGCCAAGAACGAACTCATGGCCGCCATCGACGCTGCCGACAATCCTGAAGACAAGCGCCACCAGCGCGCGCTCGACTACCGCTACTACCATCACTGGGACATCGAAGCCAAGCCCGCCGGTCGTGGCGATGCCGCCGCCATCAGCTTGAACAAGAGCGCCAAAAAACAAAGCGGCGGCGAAAACCAGGCCCCCTTCTTCGTCGCCACCCTCGCCGCCTTCCGCCGCGTCTATGATCTCGGCCGCCGCGACGATCCGCAGAACCTCGGCCTCGTCGTCATGGACGAAGCCTTCAGCAAGCTCAGCGGCGACCGCATTGACGACTGCCTCGCCATGGCCCGCAACTTCGGCCTGCAGCTAATCATGGCCTTCCCCGAAGACCGCCTGCCCACCATGTTTCAGCACGCCGATACCGTCGTTCAATGCCGCGTCGAACGCACCTACGACCCGGACACTGAGCAAATCCAGAACATCGAAAACTGGGTCGTTCGCGTCGAAGGATCACGTCTCGCAGAACTGATGGAATGAAATGGCTCGCCCGGCTGCACCGTGACCAGAACGCCAGTTGACCCGGAGCCTCTGCGGGCGGACGATCTTACACCATGGCCTCCCCCACCGACCGCACGCACACCATCGCCGTTTTCTGCGACTTCGAAAACCTGGCCATCGGCGTGAAGGACGCCCAGTATGACAAGTTCGACATGAACAAGGTGCTCGACCGCCTCCTGCTGAAGGGCAGCATCGTGGTAAAGAAAGCCTACTGCGACTGGGATCACTACAAAAGCTTCAAAGCCGGCATCCATCAGGCTTCGTTTGAACTGATCGAGATCCCGCATGTGCGCCAGTCAGGCAAAAACTCCGCAGACATCCGCATGGTCGTGGATGCCCTCGATCTCTGCTACACCAAGCCGCATGTGGACACCTTCGCCATCGTCAGCGGCGACTCCGATTTCTCACCTCTCGTGAGCAAGCTGCGCGAAAACAACAAGACCGTCATCGGCGTCGGCGTGAAGCAGTCCACCAGCGGCCTCTTCATCGACAACTGCGACGAATTCATCTTCTACGACGACCTCGTGCGCGAGGAGGAGAAAACCAAGAAGCGCATCGCACGTGCGAAGCCCGCCCCCTCCACAGCCAAACCATCCGCCAATCAGGAACGGAAACCCGGCGGCGATCCCGAAAAAGCCATTCAACTCGTGGTCGAAACGGTCGAAGCCATGCTCGGCCGCAGCGGCAGCGACACCGTCTGGGCCGGCCCGGTCAAACAGGCCATCCGCCGCCGCCAGCCCCAGTTCGACGAACGCTTCTACGGCTTCAGCACCTTCAGCGCACTTTTGGAGGCAGCCGCAGATCGCGGCCTGATGAAGCTCGAGAAAAACGAAAACGGCTACCGCATCAAAGTCTCAGCCTCCGAAGAATAGTACGATGGGCACTCCTGCCCGTCGATCAGCGTCACCTCACCTCACTGCGCACTCTTCTCAAACGCAGCAGCCTTGTTCTCCATCAGCGCCAGCGCTTCTCCCGCCAGATAAAGCGAACCCGCGATCAGCACTCGCGCCTCCGGTTCCACAGCCTCCAGGGCATCAACCACACGCGCATGCGTGGTCACAGCTCGGGCCTCAAGCCCCAGTCCATTCCAAATCTCCAGCAGTGCCTCCGGAGTCAGCGCACGCGGTGACTCAAATCCCGTGAAATGCCAGCTCGCCGCAATGGGCGCAAGCTCACGCAGCACCGCAGCGGTATTCTTTCCAGCCACGGCACCAAAGATGATCTCCGCCTTCTCATTCGGAAACTGCTCGCCCCAAGTTTGCGCCAGCACACGCGCAGCATCGATGTTATGCGCCCCGTCAATGATGCAGCCGCCCACTTTTTGAAACCGCGCAGGCCATTGCACCTCACGCAAACCACGCACGATCACTTCCTCATCAAAGTTCAATCCTGCCGCCCTCAGTGCCGCAATAGCCATCGCCGCATTCCACCGCTGATGCGGACCGGCAAGACCAGTTTCCCCCGGCCAGGGCGTTTCGACAATCGTGAGAGGCGCTTCACGCTTGGCAGCGACGCGTGACATCACCTCCATCGCCTCAGGCTCCTGCCGCATCGTCACCACCGGCACCCCCGGCTTGATGATCCCCGCCTTCTCAGCGGCAATCTTCGCCAGCGTATCACCCAGCATGTCCATGTGATCCCACCCGATCGGAGTAATGACACTCACCGCAGGCATGACAGCATTCGTCGCATCCAGCCGCCCCCCCAGCCCGGTTTCCAGCACCACCCACGGATTGCCCCGCTGCGCGAACCATTCCAGAGCCAGCGCGAGCGTCAGCTCAAAGAACGTAGGATGCGGATCCCACCCCGCCACACGTTCACGCAGTCGTACGACACCTGCCGCAATCTCCTCCGGCGTGATCATTCGCTCAGCATCCCGAATCCTCTCCCCAAACTGAATCAAATGCGGTGAAGTAAACAGCCCCGCGTTGATGCCAGCCGCCTTCAAAATCGAATGCATGAAGGCACAGGTGGAGCCCTTCCCATTCGTACCGGCCACGTGAATGAACTTCTGCCCCGCCGCAGGCAGCTTCAGTTCGCTTAGCAACCGCTGCACATTCTCGAGCCCCAGCTTGATGCCGTAGAACTGGGTGCTGTAGAGCCAGTCGATTTCTTTTTGCGCCGTATCGTTCATCATTCCTTTCCCGCACGGTGCCTGCGCCGCAGCAGGGTGCAAGCAGCCAAGAAACAAGATCGTCAGATGGGTTTCCCATTTCCCACCCGGCAGTCACGGCTATCATGCCCGCGCATGGCTGTGACTTCTGCTTCTGACTCCTCGACCTGGATTAAACGCTTCTGGTGGCTTCTAGCCGCCGTTTTCATCGCGCGCATCGGCGTGATGCTGCTCTTCGTCCATGGCGCGGATCTCGCGGGAGACGAGGCCTACTACTGGGACTGGGGCCGCAGGCCGGACTGGTGCTACTACAGCAAGCCGCCCATGATCGGCTGGATGATGGGCGTCATTGGCTGGCTCACGGGCAATGCCGAGTGGGGCATCCGCTTCGCAGCCCTTCTGCTGGGCACGGCCACGCTGGTCATCATCCACCGCATCGCACTGGTGCTGTTTGATGCACGCACAGCTTTCCTCACCGCCGTGCTGGTGCTGCTGACCATTGCCAATGCCGGGCTGAACCTCCTTTTCACCATCGATGCCCCCCTTCTGCTGTGCTGGACGCTTGGCCTGCTTCTCTTCTGGTATGCCGCGCAAAAACCAACGTGCAACACGCGCTGGCTGGCACTCGCGCTCGTGATCGGTGTCGGCACTCTGAGCAAGCAGATGATGCTCGCCTTCCCGGCACTCATGCTTCTCTTCGCCGCTGTTTCCCCTGAAGATCGCGCCCTGCTGCGCAATCCACGCATGTGGCTCGCCATCCTCTGCGGCATGGCCTTCATCATTCCTGTCCTGCAGTGGAATCAAAACCACGCCTGGATCACGCTCGAGCACACCAAACATCACTTCGACACTTCCAACCTCAGCTTCGGACGCTGGCTGAGCCGCACCTTGGAAAACGTCGGCCTGCAGGCCCTCATCTACACCCCGGTGACGTTTGTCGCGCTGGTTGCGGCCATGATCGCAGCCGTGAAGCAGCGCAAAAATCTCTCCCGCCCGCTGCTGTTCCTCATGCTCGCCTCAGCTCCCGCGCTGGCCTGTTTTGCCCTGCTCTCGTTACGTCAGCGCATCAATCCAAACTGGCCTGCCGCCTTCTTTGTGCCTGCGTTCATTCTGGCGGCCGCATGGCTGCGGGGAGTCACTCCGTTCAAGCTGCATCCCGGCTGGGAGCGCTGGTCCCTGAGGGTCGGCGGTGCGCTGGTCCTCATCGTGCATCTCGCGCTCGTCATCATCTTCACCACGGAGCTGAAAGGCATCAACAAGCTCGCCAGCCTGCGCGGCTGGAATGAAGCTGGCATCGAGGCCCAGAAATTCCTCGATCAGGTGCCGCGACCGAAGAACACCTTTGTCATGGCCCTCGGCCATCGCTACCACGCCGCAGAGATGGCCTTCTACATTCCTTCGCATCCGCGCCTCTATCGCTGGGAGCCCAGCGACTCGGTGCAGTCCCAGTATGAAATCTGGCCCGGCCCCGAAGAACGCATCGGTTACGATGCGCTGATTCTCGAACCCGGCCCCGTTCCCGCCCTCCTGCAAAACACCCTCTTCACCACCGCCTTCGAAAAACTCGAATTCCGTGGCAGCATCCGCGTCCCGCTTGGGAAAGAGGTGCGCGAGTTCAGTGTCTATCTCGGACACAATCTGAAACAGTGGAAACCTGTGCTCACCAAATGAACGCCTGGGATCTCAGCCTGCTGCATCAAATCAACACCACCTGGTCGCACCCTGTGCTCGACTGGTTGATGCCCGCCCTGTCCGCCATCGAGGCATGGCTCCCCCTCATCATCGCAGCCGTGCTGATCACCGCATGGCGTGGTGGCAAACGTGCCCGCATCATGCTGCTCTGTCTCGGCATCGCCATCGGCCTCGGCGACGGCGTGATCTCCAACACCCTGAAAAAAACCATCGGCCGCGTTCGCCCCCGCGATGCATTGGCTGGCATCACCATTCGTGATCTCGGCACCGCTTCACCCGCCTTCATGCGCCTCTTTGAAAAGCCCGTGGTCAAACCGAGCGAACCAAACGGCGCCACAACTGGGAAATCCTTCCCATCCAGCCACACCATCAACATGTTTGCCGTCGCCACGGTCATCGCGTTCAGCTACCGCCGCGCCGGCCTGTTCATGTATCTGCTGGCAGGCGCAGTCGGCTATTCACGCATCTACTGTGGCGCTCACTGGCCCAGCGACATCCCGCCCTCGATGGCCACTGGCGTCTTGGTCGGCCTTGGAGTGGTGCTCGTGTCGAGGCGCTTCCTTCGTCAGGCGTGACTCGCAGTCACCGCGCCATCATTCAAACAGCACCCACGGTGCCTTCGGATAATTTTCTTTGGCCGCCTCCATCACGCCGATGTCTCCGGCGAAGCCTTGGTGCAGGACCTTCCAGCCACCCTTGCCGTCTTTTTGCAGCAGCGAGAAAAAGTCCAGTTCCATCTCTGCAGCGATGTCTTCGTTCTTCGGTTTGCCTCCGACTGTGTCCACGTGGCCGTTGAAGCGCGCCCATGAGCCGCTGACACGCACCGTGCCGGTGAAAACGACTTCCCGCCCGACTTCGGCGCTCACCGGCGCACGCATCGCATCCATGATGGCTTTGCGCTCCGGCGTCCCGGCCTTCGGCTCAAAAACTGGGATCTTGCTGAGCGGTTTTTTGAAGGTGACCTTGTTGGGTTCCTGCAGATTCAGCCGCGTTTCATCCTTGGGGTCCTGCACCAGCTGGCCTTCACCGATGAAGAGCTTGTCACCATCGAGCTTGAGCACCTCTTCCTCAGACTGGTCGGAGCCTTCGATGCTAAACGTGTAGAGCACCTGAATGATGCCTCCACCGGTGATGATGCCGCTGATCGTGCCGTGGGCCCCATGCCCGTCTGGCTGTTTCGGCAGCCAGTTCTGCGTTCCGGTGACCTGATCCCCCTCGATGGTGAGAGCGATGCGCGTGTATTCTTTGGCGTTCTCCTGCGCAAAAAACAGCGTCTGCGGTTCTGCGGCTGAGATGACGGTGCTAAGCAGGAGCAATGGAAGGATGAGAAACTTGTTCATGGCATGGAAGAGAAGAAAGAATAAAACACACCGCCCTGGATCAGAGCACCGACCACAAATAAAACTGCAAACAGCCAGAGCAGGAGCTTGCGTCTACTCCGCCAGAAAAACGCCAGCCCGGCCGGTACGCCCGCCGCTCCACAAAGCACCTGGCCGCCCATCATGCCAAAGATCAGCATCATGTGCTTGTCCGGGTCCGCCCTGCCCGAATCATTCGCCATCACATCCGCAATGAACGCGATCGCCCCCCACGCGAGGTGCGCGATGATCCAGAGCACGATGAAGAGGATGCCACAGACCTTCCACACCACGGACACACCCTCTTTGGCAGCAGTCGGCGAAGTCGCTTCGCTCATTTGCCTTTGATGGATTTCAGCACCTTTTCGATCTCGTCCCCATGCTCCTTCAAGGACTCCAATGGGACAACGTTGAAGAGCATGAAAAAGGTGTCGCCACCCTTGGGCGCAAACACAGCGCAGTTCACCGCCATCTTCACACCTTCAAGTGTGACATTGCCGTTGAGAAAGGTGGCCTTCAAACCATTGAGTTCGCCCTTCTCCGGCTCTCCCAGCCATTTGATGCCCTTGAGTTCCTCTTCGAGGCTCTCCTTGGCATCATCGAGGGCGCTGGCGGCCTCCTCAGCGTCCAAAGCCATCAGCTCCATGTTCACCAACTCATCCGCAGAAGAAGCGGAAAGAGATTGATCACCGGTCTCGATCTTCCACGCATCAGGAAAAGCGATGGAGAAGATCGGCTTCTCTGACGGATAGTTGAAGACCTGATCCGCGCGCAGGGCAGGCGCGAGTACGAGGGCTATGAGGGAAAAGATGAGAGAGGTTTTCATGGGCGATGGATGGCGCGGCGTTAAACGAACAACCCCTTCTTCGTATTCCGAAAAAGGGGTTGCTCAGTTGACTGAAAGTTGCGGCAGAACTCACTTGGCCTTGATGGAGCCGATCATGGCACCGATGGCCGGGCCCTGCTTCTCGCTGCCTTCTTTGGACGAAATGCAGGACAGCAGGATCCAGTTCTTGGCGCCGGGCTTGGCCAGCAGCACGAGATTGATGAACGCCTTGCCGTGTTCATCTTCACCCTCGGCATTGAGGATGGCGATGCCGAGCCCATCCTTCTGGCCCTTCTCAATCTCGTCGTACTTCATGTTCTTGAATTCCGACACGGTCTCCTTGGCCTCTTTCAGGGCAGCCTCAAGACTGTCCAGCCCGGCTTCGAGTTCAGACAGTTCCACGATCACACTGTCGTCATCCTTGGTCGGCGTGGCCATCAGACCTTCGTCGTCCAAATCCACCACCCAGGTGTCAGGCAGCACAAATGTAACGAGCGGAGTTGCTTTGGGAAAATCAACCGCCTTGTCAGCCGCTAAAGCCAAGGGAGCAGTAAGCAAAAGGGTCAGACAGAAAAGGAGAGATGTTTTCATTGTGGCGGCAGAGGTGGTGCGCACATAGAAAATCTCGGCAGGTTTTTGTCAACCTCGACTCCGTGACTGTTTCACTTTCTCAAACCGTCCTCACAGCGGCCACTCGATCTCCGTCTCGCCATGCATGATTTCAGCGAGGACCGGCACATCCAGAAAATGTTCCAGCACCATCCGGTTGCTGATGCTCGCAGCATCGCGCTCTTCCTGGACGTAGTTCAGGATGATGCCGGCACACGTAAGGCCACGGGCCTGAATGTTGCGCACGGTCAGAATAGTGTGGTTGAGACAGCCTAGCTTGTTGTTCACCACGACGATCACCGGCAGCGCCAGTCGTTGCGCAAAGTCAGCCATCGTCGAAAATTCGTTGAGCGGCACCTCCCACCCCCCCGCACCCTCGACGAGCACGTGTTCGTGGCGCTGCGCCAGTCCCTGAAAACAGGCGATAACATCGTTCAGTTCAATGCGCCGGTTTTCCATCAAAGCAGCGGCGTAGGGTGCAGCCGGCACCTTGAACCACACCGGATTGACCTCCTCGACAGTCAGCCCCTCGCTCCCGGCATTGGCCAGATGAATCGCATCATCACGCGACCCACAGACAAAGGGCTTGAAGCCGGCAACGGTTTTCCCGCTGCGCTTCAAAGCTTCGAGCAGCAGACAGGTGACGTAAGTCTTGCCTGCGTCCGTGTCGGTGCCGGTGATGAAATAGTGGCTCACTTTACTCTTTGTTTGAGACCTCCCATGCCTGCTTGAGCAACCATCCGCCAAAAGCGATGGCAAGGAATGCCCCGATCAATCCTGAAACCGTGCCAAAAGCCATGGCAATCACACCACATCCGATAATGATGCAGGCTCCCACAGCCAAGGCCGGTTCGAACTGGTTTTTCATTTCGGGACGATTTTAGCCGATCTGGGCGAGAACTGCAGAAGCAATCTTATCGGCCTGCGCTTCGAGATACTCCACATCCCGGCCTTCAACCAGCAGGCGGATGAGCGATTCCGTACCCGAGTAGCGCAGCAGCACGCGACCGTAGTCACCAAGCTTCTTTTCAGTCTCTTTGATGATCTTGTCAGCCTCGACAAGCTGCTCGATGGGCGGCTTCGTACGCACGCGCAGGTTGCGCGAGCACTGCGGGAATTTTTTGAGGCACTTGCGCAGCTCGCTCAGCGGCTCGCCCGTTTCCTTCATGATGCGCAGGACCTGCAGACCCGCGATCAGGCCGTCCCCGGTCGTCGCCCAGTCACCAAAGATGATGTGGCCGCTCTGCTCGCCACCGAAGTTCAGTCCGCGTGCGCGCATTTCTTCCAACACATAGCGGTCACCCACTCCAGTGCGGATGACACGCCCGCCCAGACGCGAAACAAGATCGTCCAGCCCGTAGTTGCTCATCACCGTGACAGCCAGCGTGTTCTGCTTCAGCGTGCCTTTGCGCAGCATGGATTCCGCGGCGATCGCCATCAGTTCGTCACCGTCCAATGCGATGGCTTCCTCATCGCACAGCGCGCTGCGGTCCGCATCGCCATCATGCGCGATGCCGGCCTGCGCCTGGCACTGGCGCACGATGCGCTCGATCTCATCGGCGTGCGTGCAGCCGCACTCCTCGTTGATGTTAAAGCCATCCGGTTCGGAGTGGTACACCTGCACATCTGCACCGAGCTGCTCCAAAGCGAGCGCGCTGGTGAAGGACGAAGCGCCATGCGCGTTGTCCAGCGCAACTCGCATGCCGTCGAGCCGCACGCCCCCCATCGAGGCGATCGCATGCGCCACGTAACGGTCCACGCCGTCCGCCAGTTTGGTGATGCGGCCAATGCCCCGGCCTTCCGGACGCGGCGTGTCTTCATTGCCCAGAACCAGGCGCTCGATGGCAACCTCCGTCTTGTCATTCAGTTTGTGGCCGTCGCCATGAACGAATTTGATGCCGTTGTCCTTGAATGGGTTGTGCGAGGCCGAAACGATCACGCCAAAGTTCGCACCGAGCTGCGCACTGAGCATGGCCACCGCCGGCGTGGGCACTTGACCCACCAGGATGACATCCACCCCTGCGGAATTCAGCCCCGCCGCCAGCGCGGACTCAAGCATTTCGCCAGAAGCACGCGTGTCGCGGCCCAGCACGGCTTTGGGGCGTTCACCGCCCTCCGGTTTGCCGCCGAGCACCACGGCGGAAGCCTGCGCTAGGCGCATGACAAACTCAGGGGTCATTGGGTGACGATTGGCCACGGCACGGACGCCGTCGGTGCCGAAGAACTGGCGCTTTTCAGACATAGGACGGCGCTTCTAGCGCAGGACTTCCAGAGTGTCAAAGCCCGGCGCTGCCACTCACTGCCGTCCCCGGTGCACGCGCAGGCGGAATCGATGCATTGGGCGGCGAAAGCATGGGCTCCAATTCCGAGGGAAGTTGCACGGGCGCAGGGATCACCGGCGTGAGCTGCGAAGGTGCTGGAGAAGTCGGCACCGGAATCCTCGCAGGCGGCGGCATCGTGTAAGACGGCATGTTGCGGGCGTCCTGCGCCTTGATCATAAACCAGAACAGAAATGCCAGCACCAGGGAGATGATCTTCTCCCGCCAGTTGCGCGTGATGAATTCTTTAAGCTGATTTCCCCAGTTCATGACTGCCCTCCGTTGCGGATTCTGAACCTGCCGCTGCACCTTCGTTGAGAATTTCATTGATGCGCTGGCGCAGTTTCATCGGCTCCAGATCATGCTCCAGCCTGCCCTGAAAACAAAGCGAGAGCGCCCCGGTCTCCTCGGAAACAACCAGCGCGATCGCGTCCGTCTCCTCCGAGATGCCCATGCCCGCCCGATGTCGCAGGCCGATCGCACGGTCCTGAATATCACGCTGACTCACCGGAAAAACACAGCCTGCGGCTGAGATGCGGCCCTGGTCAATGATCGCCCCGCCATCATGCAGGGAAGTCTTGGGCTGAAAGATCGTGGTGACCAGCTCATTCGAAATGACCGCATCCAGCTCCACGCCCGACTCAGCATAGGGTTTGAGATCAATGCCACGCTTCAGCGCAAACAGCGCCCCGCAGCGGCGTGACGACAGCTGCTGCATCGCTTCCATGAGCACATCCAGCACCTCGGGATCCGGACGATTGAAGGAAAAAATACGGCTGCTGCCCAGCTCCGCCAGCACTCGGCGCAGCTCCGGCTGAAAGATGATGACCAGCGCGATCGCAAGGAAGACCGAGAAACGTTGCAGCAGGCTGCTGATGACGGACAGCTCCAGCAACAGCGAGATCAAGGCCAGGCTCAGCAACAGCACCAGCAGCCCCGTCAGAATGCGTGCGCCGCGTGTGGCCCGGAAAAACAGATACCCATGATACGCCAGGGCGGCGAGGATCAAAATCTCCACGCCGTCGCGCCAGTGTGCTGTCAGAAAGTTCCACATGCCGTTCGCTCCGTCCTGCTCGGTGAAACTATCGCACGGGGTGAATTGTTTCTCAAAAGAAGAATCGTTTTGGCCTGTGATTCACGGCGGCTAGGATGCACCCGCATGCCACGCACCAGCCCCAGCGCCGCCCCCACGCCAAAACAGAGCGATCTGTTTGGCGCGCCTGTGGTTGAGGCACCCGCCCCACAGGCAGCCGTGCAAATTGCCCGCGTGCAGCTGGAAGGTGCGGCCGCAATGGAGCTCGACTACGCCATTCCAGAGAACCTTTCAGGGGAGATCGTCGTGGGCTCGCGCGTCATGGTCCCCCTGCAAAACCGCCGGATGAATGCCGTGGTGCTCGAACTGCTGAATGAGTCACCTCATCGCGGCCGGCTCAAGGAGATCGCTTCCATCGTGGCCAAGCGGCCCATGTTCACCCCCGGGCTGCTCAAACTCGCCCGCTGGATCGCGGAGTACTACCTCGTCTCCGTTCACACCGTGCTGCGCACCATGCTCCCGCAGGCGGTGCGGGACAAACCAGGCAGCTTCGTGATGGACAGCCATCTCAAACTGCTGCGTGAACCTCCACCGGACGAATTCGAAAAACTGCGGCACAAGGCACCAATGCAGGCGCGCGTGCTCGACATCCTGCGCAGTTGCAAAGGCGAGGCGACTCTCAGCCAGATCCGCAAGGACGTGCCCCGCGCCGCCTCCATTCTCCCCTCCTTGATCAAAGCAGGCTGGATCACCCGCAGCGAAGTTCGCGTGGAACGCGATCCTTTCCACGACGAAGCCTTCCTGCCCAGCCAGGCGCTGACTTTCACCGATGAACAGCAGGCGGCCTACATCCGAGTCGCCGCAGCCATCGACTCCACGGAGCAGACCAAACCCATCCTGTTGCACGGTATCACCGGCAGCGGCAAAACCGAAGTCTATCTCCAGGCCATCGCCCGTGTGATCGAGCGCGGCGGCACAGCACTCGTACTGGTACCGGAAATCGCGCTGACTCCTCAGACCATCGAACGCTTCAAGGCCCGGTTCTCCGATCGCAGCGATCGCATCGCGGTCCTTCACAGTCATCTGAGCGACGGCGAACGCCACGATGAGTGGTACAAGATTCACGAAGACCGTGCCGACATCGTGATCGGCGCCCGCAGCGCGATTTTTGCACCGCTGGAACGCCTCGGTATCATCATTGTGGACGAGGAGCATGAACCCTCATTCAAGCAGGACGAAAAACCACGCTACCATGCGCGGGATGTCGCCGTGGTGCGTGGCAGCATCGAAAAATGCGTCGTCCTCCTCGGCAGCGCCACGCCAAGCCTCGAATCCTTCGAAAATGCCACGAGCGGCAAGTACGAACTGCTGAAGCTGTTGAGCCGAACGGACGGCCGCACCCTCCCGCTTATCCGCATCGTCGATATGCGCATGGAACGCCGCAAAGGCACCGGCACCACTGTGGCAAATACCGGCATCCTCTCCGAAAAGCTCCGCGCCGCGATCACCTCACGCCTGGAAAAAAAGGAGCAGACTATCCTGTTTTTGAACCGTCGTGGGTTCAACACCTCCCTCGCCTGTCTCGCCTGTGGTGAGACCGTGCAGTGCCAGGATTGCAGCATTCCCATGACATTGCACAAGCACGAGAACCGCCTCGTCTGTCACGTCTGCGGTTCGCGGCGCCTGCCGCCGTCCAAATGCCCCTCCTGCCAGGAGCCCGGCCTGAAATTCGCCGGTTATGGCACCGAACGCGTCGAAAATGTGGTGCGCGAGGTGTTCCCCCACGCCCGCATCGCCCGCGTGGATACGGACACCATCCAGCGCAAAAACCAGCTCCGCGACCTGCTGCGGGATTTCCGCGCGCAGAAAATCGATCTCATCATCGGCACGCAGATGATCGCCAAGGGCCTCGATTTCCCCAATGTCACGCTCGTCGGAGTCCTGAATGCCGATCTCGCGCTCAACCTCCCGGATTTCCGCGCGGCGGAGCGCACCCTTCAGCTCCTCGTTCAGGTCGCCGGCCGTGCTGGCCGCGGCGAGGTGAAAGGTGAGGTCGTCGTACAAACCCACGCACCTCACAGCCCGGCCGTGCAGTTTTCCCGTCACAACGATTTCGAGGGCTTTGCCCAGCAGGAATTGGAGCAGCGCCGCGCCTTTCATTACCCGCCGTACACCCACGTGGTCATCCTCGCCAGCCGGGGAAAACACCAGGCCATGGCCGAATTTGCCCTGCAAACGCTTCACAAGCGCCTTCTGGAGGGCCTGTCCGAAGACGTCCTCATGGGCGAGCCCGCCCCCTGTGCCATGGCGAAGGCGCACGGGCAGTTTCGTTACCAGCTCCTTCTCCGGGCGGCCAAAATCCGCCCCCTCTGCCGCCACATCCAGCAGGTCCTGCAGGCCACCAGCCTCCCCGCAGACGTCATTGTGACGTGGGATGTCGATCCCGTATCACTTTTGTAAATTATCCTTTGTCGATTCAAAGAATCGAAGGGAACGTTGACATCAAGCGTCCCGATTCAATATTCCCCCCCTTCATGACGACAGAGAAACGCACCTCCTGCCTCCGCCTCGGATGTCTAGCCATCCTGGCCTTTGCGCTTTCTGCCTGTTCGAGCACGACCAAAGGTCCGGGCGGACAGATCTCCAAGGTGAAGTATTACCACCTGATGCCGTTCTTCACGCCACAGACGACGAACCCGACGATTCTGTTTGAGCGCCAGCACTTCGTTTACGGCGCAGTGACCAAGAAGGACATCGTCGACCGCTTCGGCCACTACTACGCCTTTTTCTGGAAGACCAACGAACGCACCGGCCCGGTGACGATCAAATTCGAATACCTCCAGTCAAAGTCTGGCCTCAGCAAACATGTGCAGGAGCAGGTGATTGATGACATTCATCGCAGCAACGTTTCCAAATTCCAGGTCGTCGGCCCAGAATACCAAAAAAGTGGCCGGGTAATCGCATGGCGCATAAGCATTTTGCGCGGCAAGGAAGAACTGGTCAGCCAGCAATCCGCGCTCTGGAACTAAAACCGCAACGCATGACTCCTCCCACTCATATTCTTGTTGGCACCATCGGCCGCGTTTTCTGGATGAGGGTGGATGGACGAGGCACCTTCCAAAACAGCCTGCAGGCAAAGAAGGCGCTTCAACGCGTGGTTTCTCAGGGCATGCGCAATCTCGTCGTCGATCTCGAGCGCTGTCCCATGATGGACTCCACCTTTCTCGGCATGCTCACAGGTGCTGCCTTGAACCTCCGCGAATCCGGTGGCGGCTCCTTGAGCGTCGTCAACGCCAACCAGCGCAATCTGCAGCTGCTCACCAGCCTCGGACTGGACCACATTCTTGAGCTCGACCGTGACGGCAATCTCTGGGAAGCCGAACGCAAGGAAGTCTGCGACGCGCTCCAGCACTGCGGCGAATCCACCGCCGAATGCAAAGAAGTGCAGACCCAGCATGTGCTCTCCGCACATCAGGCCCTTGCTGATGTGAGCGATGCCAACGAAAGCCGTTTTCACGATGTGATCGAATTTTTGGAAAAAGAGCTGGAGGCTGGCACATCTGCTGTTCCTGCCTAGGCGCCACCCGGATGAGCCGGGCCGCCTCCTACACCCATGATCATCGCTCTTCTTGTCCTGATCGTACTGCTGATGACGGCGGGACTGGTAATGCTGGCAAAAATTGCACGTCAGCAAAAGCTCGCCATCGCGGCGCTCCGTGCCGAGGAGGAGGCCATCGTGGCCGAAGAACGCCGCATGTTTCACTACCTGCACGATCTGGGCGAGGCCATCTGGCGCGATGACCAGCAGGCTTCCATGTACCGCTTGATTGTTGAGGGTGCCATTCGCGTAACTCAAAGCACCGGCGGCGCCCTCTACCTCTACGACGAAGCCTCGCAGCAGCTCGTGCCACGGCACTATTCTGACTTTTGCGCCCCTCTCATCAGCCTGCCAGAGCGCGTGCGGCAGCAGATGAAGGAGAATTCAGCCACCCTCCTCAGCACCTTGCGCATGCATGCAGAGACAGTGCAGTCAGGTCTGCTCGGCAGCGTTTTCATGCAGCAAAAAACCGAATTGCTGCCGGATCTCGGCACGGACACACGCCTTGGCCAGCACTTGGTGCCTTCCCAGCAGCACGTCACCGCCATGATCGGTCCCCTGAGCTTTGGCGTCCGCAGGCTCGGTGTTCTGGCCGTCACCTCTCCCAAGGATGGCCGCAGCTACAACGCCAACGACTTCGAGGTCTTCAATTCGCTCATTGAGCAGTCCGCCTTCGCCCTTGCGAATGCCATGTCGCATCAGGAAGCGGCCAAGAACCGCATGGATCAGCAGGAGCTGCAAAACGCCAGTCAGATCCAAAAGGTGCTCCTGCCAGATCGCGACCCTCAGGTCCCGGGCTTCATCATCGCAGGCAAAAACATCCCCGCCCGCACCCTCAGCGGCGACTATTTTGATTATTTCAATCTGCCTGACGGTCGGTTTGGTGCCGTCATTGCGGATGTTTCGGGCAAAGGCCTCGGTGCCGCCATGATCACGGTCATGTGTCGTACCCTGATGCGCGCCAATGCCTCCAGCTCCGCCTCCCCCAGCACCGTCCTCGGCGCCGTCAATCGCCAGATTGCCCCGGACATCCGCGAGGACATGTTCATCACCATGTCCTACGTCGTGGTCGAGCAGGACGGCTCAAACCTCACCCTCTCGCGTGCCGGTCACAATGCCGCGCTGCTCTGGCGCAAAGCCACCGGCAAAGTCGAGACCATCCATCCCCCCGGCCTCGGCGTCGGCATCGACAAAGGCGCGGTCTTTGAGCGCGTCACCAAGGACGCCAGCTTCGAAATGCAGATCGGCGACTGCCTCCTGCTCTACACCGACGGCGTCAACGAGGCCATGGACCCCAAAGGGATCGAATTCGGCGAGGAGCGCGTGGAGGAGGAACTCGCCAAACATGCCCCGAACGGGCCCAAAGCCGTCATCGGCGGCATTATCCTGGATTTGGAACACTTTTTGAAAGGTCGACGCTCCCATGACGACATCACCTTGATTGCTATCCAGAAGACGGCATAGTCGCGGCCCCCCAAACCACCGCGAAAACCTATGACCGAGCCGAGTCCCGATACGACCCAGCAAGCAGCTTTTGAAGAAATCCCCAATCCTGAAGCCTCCGCTTCAGTGGAGGATGCCGCCCCGCTTGACCCCATCACCGCTCTGACCCAGGAAGTCGAACGCTGGAAAGACATGGCCTACCGCAGCCAGGCCGAGCTGGACAACTTCCGCAAACGCTCCGCCCGTGAGGCCCAGGAAACCCGCGCCTACGCCAATGGCGATCTCCTCCGCGCCCTCTGCCCCATCCTCGATAATTTCGACATGGGTCTCGAAGCCGCCCGCCAGGAGTCCGAAAAGTCCATGGTCTTCATGGGCATGAGCATGGTGAACCGCCAGATTCAAGATTTCCTGCGTGACAGTGGTGCTCTGGAAATCGAAGCCCAGGGCAAAGTCTTTGATCCCAATCTTCATGAGGCCGTCGCCCAAGAAGCCAGCCCAACCGTCCCCGAAGGCACCGTCATCCGCGTCACCCGTCGTGGTTACAAGCTCAAGGACCGCCTCCTGCGTGCCGCCAGCGTCATCGTTTCCAGTGGTCCAACGCCCCCTGCAGAGGCGTAACCCTCTTTCTACCCAGCTATGGCCGAAAAACGCGATTATTATGAAGTCCTTGGCGTCTCCCGCGACGTCTCGGCCGAGGAATTGAAAAAAGCCTACCGCAAGCTCGCGGTGAAATTTCACCCCGACAAAAACCCGGACGACAAATCGGCCGAAGGTAAATTCAAGGAAGTGGGCGAAGCCTACGACGTCCTCAGCGACGAACAAAAACGCGCTGCGTATGACCGCTACGGCCATGCTGCTTTTGCCGGTGGCATGGGCGGCCCGGCCGCCGGTGGTCACGATCCCTTCGACATTTTCCGTGAAGTCTTCGGCGGCGGTGGTGGCGGCGGCATCTTTGAGCAGTTCTTCGGCGGCGGCGGTGGCGGCAGCGGAGGTCGTCGTCGCGACGGCCCGCAACGTGGCAGCGACCTGCGCTACGGCATGGAAATCTCCCTCGAAGACGCCGCACACGGCGTGGAGCGTGAGATCGAGTACGAGCGCAGCGCCTCATGCAAAATCTGCTCCGGCTCCGGCTCGGCCAGCGGCGGCGGCAAAAAAACCTGCCGCACCTGCGGCGGCGTTGGCCAGGTCATCAGCTCACGTGGCTTCTTCCAGATCCAGCAGACCTGCCCGGACTGCAGTGGCAGTGGCGAAATGATCAGCGACCCCTGCCGCAATTGCAGCGGCACCGGACGCTCCAAGGAACGCACCAAAGTCCGCGTCAAAGTGCCTGCAGGCATCGAAGACGGCTCCCGTCTGCGCTCCACCGGCAACGGTGATCTCGGCGTGAAAAACGGCCCTCCCGGCGATCTATACATCGTCGTCCAGGTCAGAGCGCACGAGATCTTCGAGCGCGAAGGCAACGACCTCCACTGCGACATCCCGCTTTCCTTTGGCACCGCCGCTCTCGGTGGCGAGCTCACCGTCCCCACCATGGAGGCCAAGGCTTCCGTCAAAGTGCCCGCCGGCACCCAAAACGGCACCACCTTCCGCCTCCGCGGCAAAGGCATGAAAATCTTGGGCGAAGACCGCTTTGGCGACCTCTACGTCCACGTGCAAATCGCCGTGCCGACCAAGCTCAATGCCGAACAACGCGGCAAACTCGACGAATTCGCCAAATCCCTCGGTGAACAAACCTCTCCCATGGAGGAAACCTTCTTCGAGAAGGCGAAAAAGTTTTTCCGCTAACCGCTCATGACCACCCGCGACCTGCTGACCCTGACGAAATTCCGCCTCAGTGCACTCGTCATCGTCACCACGTTTGTGGGCTTCTGGCTGCGTGCGCCCAAAGGCTTCGACTTCTGGCTGCTCTTTCACACCATCATCGGCAGCACTCTCGCTGCCTTCGGTGCCGCCGTGTTCAATCAGCTCATGGAGATCGAGCCCGACTCGCGCATGCAGCGCACGTTGGACCGTCCCCTGCCCTCCGGGCGCGTCAGTCCTTCCGCGGCATTCGGCATCGGCTGGCTGCTCAGTGCCTGGGCGCTCATCCATCTGACCATCCAGGTCAACATGGAGGCCGCAGCCCTCACCGCGCTCACCCTCGCGGTGTACCTCTTCATCTACACCCCGCTCAAGCGCCAGAGCGCCACCAACACGCTCGTCGGTGCTGTCTCCGGTGCTCTGCCACCCCTCATCGGCTGGGCGGGCGCCGCCGGGCCGCTGCCTGCGGGTACCGCACCGCATTTCCGCTGGGAGCTCATGGTTGAGCCGGGTGCCATCTACCTCTTCCTCCTGCTCTTCCTCTGGCAGCTTCCACATTTCCTCGCCATCAACTGGATGTATCGCGACGAGTACCGCAAAGGCGGCTTCGTCATGCTCGCCAATGACGATGAACACGGCGCGCGCACCTCGCAGCACGCCCTCGCCTATGCCGTCAGCACCGTGCTGCTGATGTTCTACCCTGTGTATGCCGGTGCCGCGTATGCGTGGTGGTTTCTGCCCCCCGCCCTGCTCCTCAGCGGCTGGCTCTGCGTCCTCGCGCTGCGTTTCAACCGCAACCCTGAGCGGGCCACAGCTCGCAAACTTTTCTTCTGCACGCTGATGTATCTCCCCGGCATTCTGACCGTATCCATCATCGCCTGGAAACACGCGTAACTGCACCGCCATGAACGATTCTCCCGTCAAAGCCAAGCTCAGCCCCTGGACCATCTGGGTGCCCGTCATCATCGCCGTCCTCGGCCTCGTCGTCTTTTACAACTACCTCATCTATCGCTCACGCATCGACAATGACGTGAACCGTCCGCCGATCCTTGGCCGCCTCGAAAAAGACCTCGAACTCACCGAGCGCAGCGGCAAGACCGTCCATCTCGAAGATTTGAAAGGCAAGGTCCTCGTCATCTCCTGGGTTTTCACCCGCTGCCCCCGTGGCTGTGCCGCCGTCATCGCCAAGCTCAAGAAACTGCAGGCGGAATTTGCCAATGAACCCGGCCTCCAGCTCATCAGCTTCACCCTCGATGCCGACGACACACCGGAGATGATGAAGAAATTCGCCAGCGGCCTCGGCATCAAGGACGACGCCAACTGGTGGTTCGTGAACGGCGAGAAAGACGCCGTGCGCAAGTTCATGACCAGCCAGGCCCAGTTCCGCCCCGTGCAGGACATGCCGGAGGCCGACCGCCTCTCCCCGGATGACAAATACATCCATGACCTCCGCGTCGCCGTCATCGACCACCGCGGTCACGTGCGCAGTCTGGCGGACATCCTGAATCCCGACCCTGAATTCGCCAAATTCTGGGATGAAAAACTGCGCAAAGACCTGCACTACCTCCTCAACGAACAGAAAAAGGCCCCTTACGTACCCGCTGCCTCGAAATAAACCATGGACGTCACCGAACTCCCCAAGCTCTACACGATTTTCAACGGCTGCGCGCTGCTGCACATCATCCTCGGTCTCACGATGATCAAGCTCGGCCACAAGAAGCCGCACATCGTCAGCATGATCATCGCCCTACTGTTCTCCACGGCGTTCCTCGGCTGCTACCTCTATTATCATTACCATGCAGGCCACGTGAAGTTCGCCGGCACCGGCCTCACCCGTCCGATCTACTTCACCATCCTCTTCACGCACATCCCGCTGGCCATCCTCAGCCTGCCGATGATCATCATGACCGTCGTCCCCGCCCTGCGCAGCCGCTTCGACAAGCACAAGCGCATGGCCAAATGGACCGTCCCCGTCTGGCTTTACGTCTCCGTCACCGGCATCATCGTCTACCTCATGTGCTACGTCTGGTACGGCCCGCCCATCCGCGCATAACGCAGCGTGAAACGTAGGTTGGGTATGTGCTGCGCCAAACGCATGCACTCAGCATTTTGTATTGTTTTATAGCCTTACTGGCTCATAACATCGCGTGGACATCAAGCGAATCCCCTCTCCCCACCTATGACATGGCAATGCCCAGGATGCCCTCTGGGCAGAGGCAAGGGTGAGGGGGCATCCCGTGCTGGCGAAGGGTGTCCGCCGTCCCTTCACCCCGGCCCAATGGAGCGCTCGTGGTCCCTTCCCTGCCCCCCACGTCCGCTCACTCCTCAAACTTCCACGACTTACGCTTCGCCGGCTTGAGGTCCGTGCGCCCATACCTCTTCCGGAACACATCAAACACCACGTCGGACCCATCCGCCTTCATCTGGTGCACCATCTGCAACAAGACACCCAGCCGTCCTTTCGGAAACCCCGCCTTGTTAGCAAACCACCCCAGATACTCCGCCGGGATGTCATAGATCGGCACCCCATTCGGCGGAAAATGCTGCGGCCCATATTTCCCAAAAGGCATGAACGTCCGCCCGATCTCTTCCAGATCAGCGCGCATGCGTGCTGCGAGGTCATCCATCACTCTTCTAACGTCTACCCCCGGTCTTCTTGATTGCTTTATTTTTCGCAGTCTTGGCGGGAGTTTCTTTGATGTAACCTCCGGCTTGGTGGTCATTTGGCTGAAGGAGCTTTTTTGACGAGGCATTTCTTAGCTCCCAGAAAGTTCGCCATGGAACAAGCTGGGCCATCATTCGTGCACTTTGCAGGCGCATCACTATGGACGCTGAATCACTGATGAATGACACTAAGGATGGAACCCTCGAAATATTTTTTATTGTAGTGTTGCCTTATTTTCATAATACCGCTTCACTCAAAATTAATTCCATGAAAAATCCGCCCATCTTTCCGCCTGAAGATCCCACCTTTAAGATGCCTTTCTTTTACGGCTCGCTGTCGCTCATCTGGACCTACTACCTCGTGGATGAAAAGCTCGTCCTTCCGCTGCTCAAGAACACGCGGTTGCGGATTGCGCGGTTCAGTGACCCTCAGGCACGTGGCAAGGCGCTCATTTCACTCAACTTCCAGAACTACGGTTCGATGCTGGGCATGGCAGTCGGTGCGACGAATGAAATCGAGTTCAATGTTCATGCCTTCCCAATCATGCATGAGGCTTCCGTGCCAGTGATTTCGATTCAGGACTACCTGCGTGGTCAGGAACAAACGAAGCTCATTGGTGAAATGCGGCTGCATGTGCCTGCGGATGATCCCATCGCAGTGCAGGCCGGCGTCACCGTGTTCGGCGAGCGCAAGTTCCTCACCACCTTCAATTACACGGTGCCTACCCCCAACCTCCCCGCCCAGCGCACCTGGGATTACACCGTGTTTGATCCGAGCGCTGAAGGCGACAAAACAAAGGCGATCTATTCGCTTTCTGCCGACCTTACCCAGATTCCGAGCACCTTCGGCAATGCTTCGCCGCTTACCCTTTACAGCATGCTGCCTGGGGGTCCGAATCGTCCGCCAGGCGGGCTGGACATGGATTTGATCGGCTCACGCTGGAACATGTTCGGCACCTATGAGGAATTCTTCAATCTGACCGCGAGGGATCAGGCGAAGTTCAAGATCACCTACGGCAAGAGCGTCCATCCGATGTCCCAGGACATGCATCAGATTCTTGGCAAATCGCCCAAGGTGATTGCGGCGCGCGTCTTCACTTCGCCACCGGCAGCAGCGGAGAATCGTCCGTTCTATGTCGATTTGGCGAAGAAGAAATAGGTCCCACCACACGGCACTTTCCTGGTCATGGACTTCCCTTCTGAAACACAGCAACAGTTCCGTGCCGTGTCTTCGGCGTTGACGGGCTTTGCCGACATCGACCTCATCGCTGCGGGCATGGGCGAGACCTATTGGAACGAACTCGTGTCCATTGCAGGCATCACCATCGCGGGTGAGTTCTTGTCCGCCTGCGGAGAGGTGTTTGCCAGGAGCCGCGACGAGCGCTCGCTGGAGCAAAACCTGCGCACGCACATCATGGACGATCCGAAGTTCGGGCCGCTCGCACGAAATGTCATCGTGCTTTGGTATATGGGCCAATGGAACGCGTTGCCGCCCTCGTGGGCTGATGCATACGGCGGCAGCGTCGATGACGTCACGCATGTACTCTCGCCACAGGCCTACAGGGAAGGTCTGGTCTGGCCGGCCTTCGGCTCCCATCCGCGTGCGGCGAAGGCCACCGGCTTCGGCTCCTGGGCTGAGCCACCTCTCATCCCCATCAACACAGATTACTACCACTCGTGAAATCATCCAAACCAGCAGTGGAAGAATACGATGCCGTCATCATCGGTGCCGGCGCTTCCGGTGCGATCATCGCCTTGCAGCTCGCTCGTGCTGGCAAACGTGTTCTCATCCTCGAAGCAGGCCGCGGGGTGCGCAGTGACGAAGAAGGCTGGATGGCAGCCGTAAATCGTTTTCAGACGGCCACTGCCAAGGTGCCCAACGCTGCATGGCCGCCGACATCGACGGCACCACAATTGGATGTTTTGCAGCTGAACGTCATTAAAGACGGCGTCCCTGACACGTCCGGTTATTGGGTGCAAAAAGGACCGCAGACTTTCGGCAGCGACTATGCGCGCTCAAAGGGTGGCACCACGTTGCACTGGCAGGCCACGACCTTGCGCATGCTGCCCAACGACTTCAAGATGCAGACCAACTACGGCGTCGGCTGCAATTGGCCGATCAGCTACGAGGATCTCAAACCCTGCTACGAAAAGGCGGAGAACGAGTTAGGTGTTGCAGGTGATGTTGGCGAGCAACGGTTGCCAGGCGTGGATCCAAAGAAGTTTTGGGGCAGCTACACGTTTCCCATGAAGAAGATCCCGGATCATTTCATGGCAAAGACCTTTGCCAGACGACTCGGAGATTTCAGCGTGAAAGTCGAAGGCAAGGACTACCCTCTCTACGTCACGCCCACACCGCAAGCCCGCAATGGCATGCCGAACCCGGACTATGTGGATCCGACGACCGGCGCGAAGGGCTACAAGCCCACCGGCACGCAGAGCGATCCTTTGCGCGGCGAGCGCTGCCAGGGCAATTCAAGCTGCGTCATCGTCTGCCCCACCCAGGCGAAATACTCGGCTCATCGCACCCTCAATCGCGCGACCGACATCACCACCGTGAGCGGGCCGCGTGTGGAAATCAGCAATCAATCCGTCGTCTCCAAAATCGTCACTAACAAAACAACGGGCCGCGTGGAGCACGTCGAATACTTCGCTTGCGATCAAGGCGGTGGACCATCCGTGCCAAAGACCGCGAAGGGCAAAACCTACATCGTCGCCGCTCACAGCGTCGAGTCCGCGAAGCTCCTGCTCGTCTCCGACATCGCTAACAGCAGCGACGAACTCGGTCGCAACTTGATGGATCATCCCACCATGCTGACCTGGGGCTTGATGGAAGAACCCGTGTGGCCCTTTCGCGGCCCGGGGTCCACCAACGCACTGCCAACGTTCCGCGACGGACCATTCCGTCGCGACATGTCCGCCTTTGTCGTTCCCATCGACAATTGGGGCTGGGTCTGGAGCAAGATCGCTCCAGACGTGCCTTTCGCCGATCTCATCAGCAAAGGCATGTTCGGCAAACAGCTGCGCCAGCACGTCGCCCATGATTTCTCGCGGCAGATCACCTTGCAGTGGGAGTTCGAACAACTCGGCCAGCGCGAGAACCGCGTCACCATCGACCGCCAGTTCCTTGATCCTCTTGGCATTCCCCGACCCGTCGTCAGCTACACAGTCAACGACTACGTGCGCAAAGCGATGGCCACCGCATTCGATATCAGCGCGAAATTGTTCAAGAAAGTCGGCATCAAAGACTGCACGCAGTATTCGAAGGACAACCTCGGCTACGTCGAATACAAAGGCAAAGGCTACGAGTTCCAAGGCTGCGGCCATCTCGTTGGCACACATCGCATGGGCTTCACCAGGCACGACTCCGTGACTGACTCGTGGATGCGCTGCTGGGATCACGAGAACCTCTATGTGGTCGGCTGCGGCTCCATGCCAACCTTCGGCACTTCCAACCCCACGCTTACCATGTCGGCGCTGGCTTTCCGCGCCTCGGAGTCCATCATCCGCGATTTGAACAAAGAGGGCCCGATCAACCTATGAGCATTGCCCGCAAACTTCGCAGCATGACCGTCCACAAAGCCGGCATACCCGACGCAGTCTCCTTGCGCGCGCACTTGCAGATCGCCCTGGAACTGGAGTTGTCCACGCTCCCGCCGTATCTGTGCGCGTTGTATTCCATCCCTGATGGCGTCAACATCGAAGTTTCAGGCTTGATCCGCAGCGTGCTCATGGAGGAGATGCTGCATCTCTCGCTCGCCGCGAATGTGCTCAACGCCATCGGCGGCAAACCCGTGCTCGCCAAGCGCGGTGTCGCCCCGCACTACCCCACCACACTGCCTGACAGCGACGGCACCTTCACCGTCAGCCTCCTGCCCTTCGGCCGTGAAGCCATCGCCACCTTCCTCCGCATCGAATTGCCCGCAGCACCGCAGGCGAATGCGCAAGCCGACGGTTACGATACGATCGGGCAGTTCTATAACGCCATCGAGGAAGCATTGAAGCGTTTATCAAAGCAAAAGAAGATCACCTTCGACAACCGCCCAAAGTGTCAGGTCTCACCCGCCGACTACTACAACGGCCACGGCAGCATCATCATCGTCAACGACCTCCGCTCCGCACTCGAAGCACTCAACGAGATTCGTCATCAAGGCGAAGGCATCAGTCACAGCGTGATGGAGGACAATCAGCCGATCAATGACATTGGCTACGAACTCGCACACTATTTCCGTTTCATGGAGATCAACGAAGGTCGCCGCTTCAAGAAGGGCGACACCCCGCGCAGCGGCCCCACCGGCGCGCTTCTGCCCGTAGATTGGAACGTTGCCAGAAACATGGTCGCCAATCCTCAGTCCGGCTGGTTCGCGCCCGGCACCCCCGTCCGCGAGCAGATGGACGCGTGCAATCAAACGTGGCTCGATCTTCTGCGTTCTCTCGAAGACGGCTTCAACGGCAGGAAGGATCGCTTGCTGCAAGCCGTCCCCTTCATGCTCGAGCTGCGCCGTCGCGTAAACTCGCTGATGAACATCCCGTCCGGCATCGCTGGAACAGTGCTCGGGCCGAGCTTTGAGCTGCCGGAATGATCCCCGCATCGATTACGCGGCGACTGCACGTGCCTTCACCACATCCAGCGTGTCAGCACCTTCGGTGAAGCTGTCGAGCACTGTGATCAGTACTTTTTTTGCCGCCTCGGTCTTGCCGCGGGGAAGGTTCTTTTCAAACCGCGCGATGCTTGTCGCAGCGCGAAGTTCGAGGGCACGAGAGGTCTGTTCGCGTGCCTTGTCCAAGGCTTGTTGGAAATAGCTTTCTACATGGTCCGGCGAGTGCCCCTGACGCAGCAGCAGTTCACCGCCGAGGCGATAACGCTCAGGTTCCCAGTATCGTTCATCAGTTTCGTTCACGAATGCCTGGGCCCGCGCAAGCACATCCATGGTCTGCACCCACTCTTGCTGACGCATGTGCGTCTCGGCCAGCAGGCAGAGGAAGTATCCTCGACCCAGGTTGGAGCCTTTCGCCTGCCAGTACTCGAGGCCTCTGTGGATCAGCGCGATGGCCTCGGGCGCGGCTCCGGTCTCATGTGCGGTGGCCCAGCCGAGCAAAACTTGATTCCAGCCGATCCAGAACGGGAAACCATTGGCTGTGCAGTGCTCGATTGCCTGCGTGGCCAGCCGTTTCACTCGATCCACGTTGCCGCAGAATTGCTCGAGCCACGTCGCGAAACTCAAGGCGAGAGCAATGGAAAATGGGTGTTCCAACTGCTCCGCGAGCGCCAGCGCGCGCCTGCTCTCCTCACGCGCCTGATCCGGCTGACCGAGCATCCAGAGGTTCCAGGATAAGTAGGAACGGCAGGTCACTCGAGGATCGACGACGTCATAAATATCGCGCACCAGTGTGTCAGAGTCACCGTCCTTGCCCGTCGTCGCATCGATGACGCTTGTCACATGCTTCATGGATCGGTGATACTGACCACGATAAAACAGCGTCGCACCCAGAGCCCGATGCGCCGCGATCAGGAAGACCTCGTTCTCCTGGCGTTGCGCGAGTTCCAGCAACTCCTCACCTTGCTTGGTGGCGATGCCGTATTCGGCGCGCAGCATGTGCAGCCGCCACAGGCCGTAGCGCGACTGAAACAACTGCCCCGGTGTGCCGAACTGCTCGCTGAGGTCACGGGCGCGTGAATACGTCTGCTCCACCTCCTTCACACCATAGCCACGCGTGGCGGTCAGCGAGGCACCGTTGCCGATCAGCAGGGCTATTTCCATCTGCCAGCGCTGCGGGGAGTCACGCAGTGTCCGCACCAGCTCGATCGCACGTGTGTAGTGGGTGATCGCCTCCTTGTGGGAGGAGCGGGCAGCCGCCTTTTCGCCGGCCTTTTGCAGGTACGGGATTGCCTGCCAGCCAAGGTTTGCCTCGCTGTAATGGTGCGCCAATATTTCCGGCTCCGCCGCTATCATTTCGGTGAAATGCTCCTCCAGCGCATGCGCGATGAGCCGGTGGTAATGCTGGCGGCGGCTTTTCACCAGCGACTGGTAGGCCGCCTCCTGTACCAGCGCGTGCTTGAAGCTGTAGCGATCCGACGACGTATCGGCATGATCAATGATTTCCGCCTCAATGAGCTGTGTCAGGCTGTGGCGCAAAAACGCGTCCTCAAGCGGGTAGACATAGCGGATCAGCTCATGGCTGAATTCACGTCCGATCACCGCCGCGATCTGCGCGATCTCCTTCACCGTCGAAAGCCGGTCCAGCCGCGCCATGAGCGAGTCCTGCAGCGTCGCCGGTATCGCCAGTGCGGGCAGCGGGCCAGAGAGCTGGTACGAATCGTGGCACTCCTCCAACATGCCGGAGCCGATGATCATCTTCGTCAGTTCTTCGGTGAACAGCGGCACCCCGTCGGCACGTTCAATGATCTGGCTCACTACCACTTCAGGGAGTTTTTTTCCGCGGGCCACGCGCAGGCAGATGGCGCGCGTCTGTTCGGCATCAAGCCGTCTCAGTTCAATCTTGCGCAGATTCGGGTGATCCTCCACCCATGGTGACACGAAATCCGGCCGGCAGGTGAACAACGCCAGCATTTTGTGGCCCTGCATCGTCTCCAGCAGCTCTTTCAGTGTTTCCAACGTGGTCGGATCCACCCAGTGCAGATCCTCCACCACAAATAGCAGCGGCTGCTTCAGTGAACGCTCGTCGAGAATGCGGCGCATCGCATCCATATAGTGCCGCCGCTGCTGCGCAGGCTCTTGCTGACTCGGCTCATAGCCAGATTCCGGCGGCAGAGAGTGGAAGGCACCAAAGATCGGCAGCGACACGCCAGAATCGAAACCATACTGAACAATCATGCCCTCCAGCTTGTTCAAGCGTTCCCGCGGCGAATCATTGCGTTCGAATTTCAGCACCACGCGCTCGATGAGATCAATGTAGGGATACATTGAAGTACTCTGATGATAAGGCGAGCACTGGCACGGCGTCAGCCAGGCGTTCGGCAGGCCGGCGACGTGCTCCTTGAGCATATGTACCAGCCGCGATTTTCCGATCCCGCCCTCGCCCGCGAGCAAAATCGCACGCCCCTGGCCCGCGGCGGCTTTTTCCCATTCGCTGATCAGATCCGCCACCTCCTCATCGCGACCTGTTAGCGGCGTGAGTGTGGCGCGGCCTGCGGCCTCCAGCCGTCCACGCGCCGTGCTTTCATGCGTGGCTTGATACACCTCCATCGGCAGCGCCACGCCCTTCAACGTGTGCAGGCCGATGCTGCACGTCGCAAAAAAACCCTCAACAAGCTTTTGCGTCACTGAGCTGATCACCACCGTGTCCAGCTGCGCCACGGCCTGCACACGGGCGGCCACATTCAGTGTCTCGCCCAATGCCATTTTCTGCCAGTCTCCACCGCGGTCATCACCCACGATCATGAGGCCGGTATGCACGCCGACACGCACATGCAGTTCCAGGTGCATCTCCCGTTCCAGTCGTTCATTCAACGCAGCCATGCCCTCGATGACCGCCAGTCCCGTGCGCACAGCGCGGTGCGCGTCATCTTCATGCGCCTTCGGATAGCCGAACATCATCAGCACACCGTCACCGAGGTAGTTGGCGATGTGGCCTTCGTAACGCTGGCACACCGCTCGGCACACGTCGTAGTAGGCATGCACGACTGTGTTCAGATCTTCCGGGTCAAGCTGCTGCGACAATTGCGTGAAGGACGCCAGGTCGCTGAAAATCACCGTCAACTGCCGCCGCTCCGCAAAATTCTGCTCCTTGCCAACGGCCGGTCCCGTCATCTTTTTCGCCAGCAGGGCCATTCCATCATCCAAACCGAATGGCTGAAGACTCACCGGAGGTGTCGTCCGTCCTGGCGGCGCAGACTTCGGCTGAAGCACTTCAATCCGCGCACCTCCGTCTGCCCCAAGCTTTGTGCCACACTCATGACAAAACTTCGCCTTTGGCTCGACCGGCGTCTGGCACTGCGGGCACACACTTTTCGTGGGAGTGCCGCATTCGATGCAGAACTTGGCTCCCGGCTGGTTGTCAGAACTGCATTGCGCGCATTTCACAAGATCACAATCCGATGATGACCGCCTTGGTTTCCGTGTAGAGCTCGAGCGCCTCGCCACTCATTTCACGACCCCAGCCCGATTGCTTGTAGCCGCCAAAGGGCAGCGCCGAGTCAAAAACATAGTAGCAGTTCACCCATACCGTACCAGCGTGGAAGGCTGCGGCCACCCGGTGGGCGCGTGCCACGTCCTTGGTCCAGACACCGGCCGCAAGACCGTACGTGGTGTCATTGGCCCGGCGCATCACGTCCGCCTCATCACTGAAAGGCTCCGCCACGATCACGGGTCCGAAGATTTCTTCGCGCACCACCTTCATCTCCGGACGCGTGTTCGTCAGGATCGTCGGCTCTACGAAGTAACCCTTGTCTCCATGCCTCTTTCCACCCGTGAGAAAGTTCGCCCCTTCTGCTCTGCCGGATTCAAGATAGTTGGTAACTCGCGCGAACTGCTCCTCCGACACCAGCGGCCCCATCTGCGTCTCAGCATCCAGTCCGAATCCCAATTTGAGCTTTTTCGCAATCTCGGCAATACCCTGCGTCACTTCCTCGAAGACTTCTTTTTCCACGAACAAGCGCGTCCCGGCCACACAGCACTGGCCCTGGTTGAAAAAGATCCCCTGCGCCGCACCGGCGATCGCCGCCTGGATGCTCGGCGCGTCTTTGAAGATCACATGCGGTGATTTGCCACCGAGTTCGAGGCTCACTTTTTTCAGATTCCCTGCGGCAGCCTTCAGGATCAGCTTCCCAACTTCGGTTGAACCCGTGAAGGCCACTTTATCAACATCCGGGTGCGCGGCGAGTGCCGCTCCCGCCGTTTCACCATACCCGGTGACAATGTTCACCACCCCGTCTGGCACGCCAGCCTCGATCATCAATTCGCCCAGCCGCAGCGCCGTCAGCGGCGTCTGCTCCGCAGGCTTCAATACAATCGTGCAGCCCGCCGCCAGCGCTGGCGCCAGCTTCCAGGCCGCCATCAGCAGCGGAAAATTCCACGGAATGATCTGCCCCACCACCCCAACAGGCTCCTTCAGCGAGTACGCATGAAATTTTGCCCCGGGCGCATACGGCACGGACACATTGATCGTCTGCCCCGTGATCTTCGTGGCCCAGCCCGCCATGTAATGAAACGCATCCGCCGACAGCGGCAGATCGACATAACGCGCCTCCGTCAGCGTCTTCCCATTGTCCAGCGCCTCCAACTCCGCCAGCTCATCAATGTGCTGCAGCATCAGATCACCGATCTTCCACACGATGCGTCCTCGCTCCGAGGCCGTCATCGTCTTCCACGGCCCTGATTCAAACGCCTTTCTCGCCGCCTTGACCGCACGGTTGACGTCCTCAACGTCGCCCTCAGCACAATGAGTCAACACCTCGCCGGTCGCTGGATTGTAGGTGGGAAAAGTCTTGCCGCTGGCAGATGGCACCCACAGTCCTCCGATCAAGAGTTTGTCTGCCCGCCGGATGAAAGCAGCATTGGCCTCACAAATAGGCAACGAGTCGAGATGGGAGGGTGTGCGCGCGCTCATAGATATTTTGAAAAGGCAGTATATATAAATAAAGCACTTCTTTAAGACAAGAGTTAATCGGATGAATGGCAAATGTATTGCTCGTCATCGAATAAGAGACGCTTTAATACGCCACCCAAAGCGAAGAGGAGTGAACCGCCACAAACCCCATCACTTTCTGGAAACAATCGTTTAGCTGGCTCATTTCAGCCCCGCATACGCCTCGCGCAGCAGCGCCTCCGTTGTCTCCCAGTCAATGCACGCATCCGTGATCGACTGCCCCCGCACCAGCTGATCCAGCGGCTGCGGAAACTTCTGGCTGCCGCCCACAAGATTGCTCTCCAGCATCGCTCCAATGATGGCCTTCTGCCCCGCCACACGCTGCCTCACAATTTCCCGAAACACATCCGGCATCCGGCGGTGGTCCTTCGCGCAATTCCCATGGCTGGCGTCGATCATGATCGCAGCCTTGAGCTTCGCAGACTCAAGCCCGTCAATGGTCTCCCGCACATCATCCGCTCCATAGTTCGGGCCGTCTTCACCCCCGCGCAAAATGATGTGGCAGTCCGGGTTGCCGCTCGTCGTCACCGCAGAAGCCACGCCATCCTCGCTCACCCCCAGAAATGTCTGCGGCTGCATCGCCGCCTTGATCGCATTGATCGCCGGCGTGATGTGCCCAAACGTCCCGTTCTTGAAACCTAGAGGCATCGACAAACCCGACGCCATCTGCCGGTGCGTCTGCGACTCCGTCGTGCGTGCGCCAATGGCGCTCCAGCTGATCAAATCCGCAATGTACTGCGGCGTGATCGGGTCCAGCAGCTCCGTCGCCGTCGGCATGCCGAGATCCAGCACATCGCGCAAAATCTTCCGCGCCAGCCGCAGCCCCGCCGGAATGTCACAGCTCCCATCCAGATGCGGATCCATGATCAGCCCCTTCCAGCCCACCGTCGTGCGCGGCTTTTCAAAATACACACGCATCACGATGCAAAGCCGGTCCTTCAGCTCCTCCGCCAGCGCCGCCAGCTTCCGTGCATACTCCAGCCCCGCCTCGGGATCATGAATCGAGCACGGACCAAGAATGACAAGAAAGCGTGAATCACGACCAAACAGAATGTCCCGAATCTCCTGCCTTGATTTCGCCACAAAGACGGTTTGCGCGTCAGTCGGCGCGATCTCGCCCATCAGGCTGTGCGGTGACGGCAGCGGGACGTTGGAGGCGATGTGGAGGTTGGCAGTCTGGCTCATGGGGTCGCTTACTTAGAGCCGGAACAGGCTCTCTTCAATCTTCCACAATCACCGGATTCTTCGGCTTCAGCACCGCGTAAAGCACCACGCTGATCACAATGATCCCTCCCGCGATCAGCGGCGCGACGCGCATGGAAGCGTCAGGGCTTGTGATCGCGCTGTGAATGCGCGTGTAGATCAGCGAGGCGCAGGTCAGAGCTCCCAGCACCGGCACGATCATCGGCGGCTCAAACCCTCCCTGCGGTTCTCCCGGCCGGCGCTTCAGCACCACCAGCGCGATGTTCACCACGGTAAAGACCGCCAGCAGCAGCAGCACTGTGGATTCAGCCATTTGTTTCACACCACCGCTGAGGATCAGCACAGACACGATGCCAAAGAGGACAAACACCGCCACATGCGGCGTGTGCCGCTTGGGATGCACACGGCCCAAAATAGCTGGCAGCAGCCCCTGCCGGCTCATGCCATACAGCAGGCGCGATCCCATGATGTAGTTCAGCAGCGCCGTGTTGCCGATCGCGAAAATCGTGATGCCCAGGTACAGCTTGTCGATGCCCCCCAGCCAGGGCGCGGCCCGATGCGCCACATCCATCAGCGGCGTTTTGCTCGCCGCCAGTTCACGCCACGGCACCACCGAAACCGCCGTGATCGCCACCGCCATGTAAATGAGCGTCGCCAAAATCATCGCGCCGATCAGGCCAAACGGCACATTCTTCCGCGGATTTTTGACCTCCTCACTCACATTAAGAATGTCCTCAAAACCGATGAAGGAGAAAAACGTCAGCACCGCCCCCTGCATCACCAGCGCCAGCGTGATGCCGGAGCCTGCTCCACCCACCACCGTGTCTTTCGCCGTTTCCAGATAGTTCACGCTGCCCCAATACCGCGCACCCACCGCGATGATAAACAGCAGCCCGGAAGCTTCCACCACCGTGCAGAGCACATTCAGCCACATGCTTTCACGCAGACCGCGATAGATGACGCACCCGACGAGAAACACAATCCCGATAGCGACGAACTTGATGTCGAGCGCAAACCCAAACGCCTTCTCCAACTGTTCCGCAATCGCCTGAGATCCGGTCGCCATGCTGGTGAGCCCGCTCATCATCACCGCGATTCCCACCACGTAGCTCAGCAGCGGCTTGTGCAGCCCATGCTGCGTGACATACGCCGCGCCCCCGGCTCTTGCATAACGACTGCCCACACACGCATAAGACAGGCCCGTGAGCATCGCGGCGATCATCGCGGTCAAAAACGCCAGCCAGACCGCATTCCCCAAGGAATCCGCAGCCCGCCCAATGAGCGCATAAATGCCCGCTCCCAGCATGGACCCCAGTCCATAAAACAGCACCTGCCAGCCACCGATGGTTTGCTGCAGAGTGGGCGGTGAGTCAGTCTTTGAAGAAAGCGCGGCGGGTTCCATGCCCTGCTACTAGCCGAGATCGTGCCGCGCTGGAAGATAAAAAGCAGCCGCCCCCATCGCGTCTTTGAGCGATGAGGGCGGCGCAGGAGGTTAACACACACAGGTCAGTTACAGCACCGGGATCTGGCGCGGCTTCGCCACTTCCTTGAGCGGCAGGCGCAGCGTCAGCACGCCATCTTCCAGCTTCGCCGTCATCTGGTCCTCGCTCACGGGTGCGTTGAGACGCAGACGGAGCAGATAGCTGAGCGGCGACAGCTCGCGATGCAGAGCCTTCATGCCTTCCGGCACGGTCGTGCTGCGTTCGCCGCGCACCGTGAGGATGTTTTCCTCAAGGTCGAGCTTCACATGGCTCTTCGGCACGCCGGGCAGTTCGACGCGTATTTCAAACGCTTCGGCATTGCCATTGACGTTGTAGAGCGGCTTGCGCAGGGATTCGGTGACACCGGAGGTGGCGGGAGCGCTGGTGCGGGGGGAGCAGGTAGTGTTCATGATTTGTTAAGAATGGATTTTTTGGATGGGTGTTGATCAGATCAGTTCAGGGTGATGGTGCGTGGCTTGCTGCGTTCCTGCTTCGGCAGGGTCACCGTCAGGATGCCGTCTTCCAGCTTCGCGACGATGGCTTCAGCATTGACGATTTCAGGCACAGACACCGAGCGGGTGAGGCTGTAGGAGCTTTCCTTCTCGCCGTCCTTCTCACGCTTTTCAGCAGAGACGGTCAGCATGCCGTTGTTCAGCTCGATTTTGACATCCTCCTTCTTCACGCCCGGCACTTCAAAGCTGGCGAAGTAGTTGTCTTTGTCTTCATGCACATCCACGGCCAGCTTGTCACCGGCCACGCCGGGGAAAACCTCACCGAGGTTGTTGATGAAGCTGCTCAAGGAGGGCAGTCCGGCCAGCGGATGGCGGAACCATTCGTCGAAGTCGGAAACGCGGTTGAGGCTGAAGGGGTTGGTTCGGATGAGTTTCATAGCTTGAGTGGTTTGGTTTGAGTTTTGGGTCGGAAGATTCTTTCCACCACATACTCATGCATCAGCCGTGCCAGACGCCCCCTCCTCCAATCAATCCATTGAAATACAACAATCTAAATCAATCCACAATATCCCCTCCCGTCCTCAAGATGTGCCAAGAAAGGCACGTCCTGTCTCTTCAGTGAGACATTTTTGCCAATTAGACCGGTTCACAAAATGACTGGCCTGATTGTCCTGATCTTTTCGCCATCCCACTACGCTCCACACCAGCTCCAACGGAGCTACGGAGCTGAGCCCAGGGTCAGCCGAGCCTCAGCGAGGCGACCCTGGGTAGAACCAGACCTCTGGGAAGCAAACCGAGCACTCCGCAGAACATCACGCCAGCCAGCAGCGTTGGTCACGCCCCTTCGCCGCAGCGATTGACCGGCATGCTTTAAGCAAATTGTTCCTACGCCTTGGCCGTCCGCTTCTTCTTCGCCTTCAAATTCAGCATCTCCACCATCATCGAAAAGCCCATGGCAAAGTAGATGTAGCCCTTCGGAATCTCGAAATGAAAGCCTTCACCAATCAAGGCCGTGCCGATGAGAATCAGAAAGCTCAGCGCCAGCATCTTCACCGTCGGATGCCGTGTCACGAACTCACCCACCGCTCTGGCAAACACCATCATGAAACCCACGGAGATCAGCACCGCAGTCACCATGATGGAAATGTGCTTCACCATGCCCACGGCGGTGATCACCGAATCGAGCGAAAACACAATATCCAGCAGCGCAATCTGCACCATCACCGCGCCAAATGCGGCTCCTTTGCGGACACTGTCGCTCACCTCTCCTTCAGGGTCGCCTTCGAGTTTTTCATGAATTTCATGCGTGCTCTTGTAGATCAGGAACAGCCCGCCAAAGATCAGCACCAGATCCTTCCCGGTGATCGAATGCTCCAGCACCGTAAACAGCGGCGTCGTCAGCGACATCACCCACGTGATGGAGAGCAGCAGCAGGATGCGTGTCAGCATCGCCAGCCCCAGGCCTATGAAACGTCCGCGCGGGCGGTCCGCCTCAGGCAGTTTGTCCACGAGGATCGAGATGAACACAATGTTGTCGATCCCCAGCACGATTTCGAGCACGCACAGCGTCAGCACCGCAATCCACGCCTCCGGGTTCGCGACCCAGGAAAAGTCGAGCACGTTCAAATTGGCGGTTACAGCAGCGGCAGCGTTGGCAATCATCGGGCCGCGACCCTAGCGGAAAATGCCGCCTCGGCAAACTCCACGATGAATTTGCTGCGCCGCGCAGGCCCGCAAGTCTGGCAATCACCGAACACCACGTTCATTCGGTCACTTCCGCCCCTTTTGTCCTTCAGACGAACAGCCGCGCCAGAGCTCACGGCTTCAAACCTGCGTCCCTTGTCCCGTCACCTCCCACAGTAAAAAATTTTCCAATAGCGAAAACCCGTTCATAGATGCGCCCATGCCGCCCGCCAGCCTCGCAGATCTCGAAGAACGCCTCAGCCGCCCCACACCTGCCGTCATTGAGATGATGAGCCAGCTCCCCGGCGACATCATCGTCCTCGGCGCCGCAGGCAAAATGGGCCCCTCCCTCGCACGCATGGCCAAACGCGCCAGCGACGAAGCAGGCACCCAGCGCCGCGTCATCGCAGTCTCACGCTTCAGTTCGCCGGGATCAGCGGAGGAATTCCAGCAGCATGGCATCGAGGTCATCGCCACTGACCTCCTCTCTGCCAACGCCGTCGCCTACCTCCCACATGCGCCCAACGTCATCTACATGGCAGGCATGAAATTCGGTTCCACCGGCCAGGAATCCATGACCTGGGCCATGAACGCTTGGCTCCCCGGCCTAGTGTGCGAGCGCTACCACCGCAGCCGCATCGCCGCCTTTTCCACCGGCAATGTCTATGGCCTCGTCCCCGTGGAGCGCGGCGGCAGCCACGAAGATGACGCACTCAATCCCAAAGGCGAATACGCCATGAGCTGCCTCGGCCGCGAGCGCATCTTTGAATACTTCAGCCAGACCCGTGGCACCCCCGTCTCCCTCATCCGCCTCAACTACGCCTGCGACCTCCGCTATGGCGTCATGGTCGACATCGCACGCCAGGTCTGGAACGGCGAGCCCGTCGATGTCACCATGGGCTGGTTCAACACCATCTGGCAGGGCGATGCCAATGCCCTCTCCCTCCTCAGCCTCGCCAAAGCCCGCAGCCCCGCCTGGGTCGTCAACCTCACCGGCACCGCCACCCTCAGCGTCCGCGAAGTCGCCCACACCTTCGGCAAACTCTTCGGCAAACCCGTGAAGATCACCGGCAAAGAATCCCCCGACGCCCTCCTCAGCAATCCCTATCGCAGTTTCGTCGAACTCGGCATCCCCTTCATCCGCGACGAAGAACTCACCGAATGGATCGCCCAATGGATCTCCACCGGCGGCGAGTCGCTCGGGAAACCAACGCATTTTGAGTCGCGGGACGGGAAGTTTTGAAAGCGGGGCCTCCAGAGTTCACCACTTGAATTTTCACCCAGTCACGCCATTCTTCATCCATGTCGCTGACTGCCACACACCTCACGCCCGCGCTGATTCTTCGCGAATTAGGCAAACTGAACATGGCGGACATGGAAGGCGTACTGCACAAGCTCCAGATGCTTGCTGCGACAAAGAAAGGCGCTCTCAAGGCCGACGAGGCAAAGCTGCTGGAAGCCATCAATGCCACGCTGCCGATGGATCAGCGCACGGTCTACCGTCGTCTGTCCACCAAACGCAAGCACGGCTCACTCACTCCTGCCGAGCATCGTGAACTACTGCGGCTTTCCGATTTAGTGGAGACGTTGCATGCACAGCGCATGCAGAGCCTGGTCAGGCTGGCCGCCCTGCGCAAGACCACGGTGCCCGAATTGATGGAACGTCTGGGGTTGGAATCTCTGGCCGCCCATGCCTGAGCATGTCAGCGCCGCACTTCGGCGGCTCGTTCGCACCCGCGCGCAAGGGCGTTGCGAGTACTGCATGACTCCGGAGGCCTACGCGCCTGAGGCATTTTCAGTCGAGCACGTTCTCCCACGCAGCAAGCGTGGCAGATCCACAGCCAGCAACCTCGCACTGTCCTGCAAAGGCTGTAACAACCACAAGTACACCCGCACTCGTGCTCTCGATCCGGTGACAGAACTAACGGTGCCACTTTACCATCCCCGCCAGCAGGCATGGCATGAACACTTCGTCTGGTTACCAGACGCGCGACGGCTGCTCGGAATTTCGCCGACAGGACGAGCGACTGTGGAAACGCTGCGGTTGAATCGTCCCGGCTTGATGGGCCTGCGCGAAGCTTTGATCGCCATCGGCGTTCACCCGTAGTTCGCCACACACCAAGCCTCTACTCCAACGCCCCCGGCCTCAGCCAGTACAGCACGCTCATCCTCACCGCGATCCCATTCTCCACCTGCTGGTTGATCAGGCACCGCTCATAATTCATCCCCGCATCCGTGATCTCTACCCCGCGGTTCACTGGCCCCGGATGCATCAGGTGCAGCCCGCGCTCACGCAGAACCTTCACACGCTCATCCGTCAGCCCATAGTTGCGGTGGTACTCAGCAGCGCTCGGAATAAACGGCTCGTCCATGCGCTCCCCCTGCACACGCAGTAGATAAATCACATCGGGCTTCCACTCAAACGCATCGGTCCAGTTGCCAAACTGCGGAATCTCCTGCGGCACCTCGCGCGGCATCATGGACCCCGGGGCAAGATAGGCCACCTCCATGCCGAGGCGGCGGAAAATCAGACTCGTGCTGCGCGCCACACGGGAGTGCTGAATGTCGCCCACAATCAAAACACGGCAGCCACTCAGGTTTTTATGAATCTCCCTCAGCGTGAACGCATCCAGCAGCGCTTGTGTAGGGTGCGCGTGCCAGCCGTCCCCGGCATTGATGACACTCGCGCGCGTGTTCTTGGCGATAAGATTCGGCGTCCCCGCCTGCTTGTGCCGCACCACGATGTAGTCCACACGCATCGCCTCCAGCGTCTCCACAGTGTCCAGAATGGACTCCCCCTTCACCACACTGCTCGACTCAATGTCAAAATGCGTCACGTCCGCAGACAGGCGGCTCGCCGCCACTTCAAAGCTGGAGCGCGTACGCGTGGAGGGTTCGTAAAAAAGCGTCAGCATCGTCTGCCCCTTGAGCGTGGGCACCTTCTTCACGCTGCGCTTAAAGAGATCCTTGAACGGCCCGGCGTTGTCGAGCACGAAGGCGATTTCCGCGTCCGTGAGCGAGGCGATGTCGAGGAGGTCTTTGCGCGGGGTCATCTCGTTGAGGCTTGGGTTTGCACGGTGCAGGCATCCTCGCCGTCCACCTCGGTAAAACGCACAGCCACCCGCTCTCCGGGTGCCAGCGTGACTTTGAGGGCGGAGAAATCCGGCTGCACAGGAAATTCACGGCCGCAGCGGTCCACCAGCACGGCCAGCTGCACGCGTTTGGGGCGGCCAAAATTGAGCAGTTCATCCAGCGCTGCACGTACGCTGCGGCCGGTGTAGATCACCTCATCACAGAGCACCACATTGAGGTCGTCGATGTCGAAGGCGATGTCGGACCCCTCCAGCTTCGGCACCATCTGAAAGGTGCTCAGGTCATCGCGATACTGCGTGATGTCGATCGTGCCCAGGAAGACCTTCACGCCGCCAGTCTTTTCGATCTCGGCCGCGATGCGTTTCGCCAGCGGCACCCCACGGGTGAAAACACCCACCAGCGCGATGCTCTCCGCGCCAGGATTGGCCGTCAGAATGCTTTGCGCCAAAGCCTGCACCCCTGCGGCCATCTGGGCCTGTGTGAGTAGCGTACGTTCATTGCCGGGCATGGTGGAAAAGGGTGCGCGGACAGTCCGGCGATTCACCGTCTTGTCAAATCGGGGGATCGCAGCACCGGCACAGAAGTTTCGCACCGGCAGACGCCTCCAGGGTTGCAAAGCAGGCGCGTCTTTGATTTGATACGTCCATGCAACGATTCCCCCGCACCATTTTGATGCTGGCCATTCCTGCCCTGCTGGCCAGCTGTGATCTTCTCCGTGAGAACAAGATGCTGATCACCACGCACGTGCAGACGGACCAGCTGGAACATCGAAGCGAGCTCATGCCAGTCACGATCGCAGGCCAGCAGATGATTTTCAAAAAAGTCCCCGAGTTCAGTCAGCGCAGCATCTCCGCCTTTGAACCCTTCGAAGCGGACAACAATGATGGCTACGGCGTGGTGCTCCAGCTCGACACCAAGGGCCGCACCGCCCTCGATCTCGCGTCCCGTCAGTACGTTGGCATGACCTTCCTGACCATGGTCCAAGGCCTGCCCATCGACCTGATTGAGATCGACAAGCCGATCACCGATGGTCGTTTCACCATCTGGCGCGGACTTTCGAAGGAGACGATTGATGAAATGGACAAGTTTTACCCGCGCAGCAAATACATGAAATCGTCCTCTCGCTGGATGGATGACATGCTGCCGTCCACCTCCAAGGAAAAATTGAACTCTCGCAGAGATGCCAAGGCCCTGGAGGCCGCCGAAAAAGCCGCTGAAAAGACCGCTGCCCGCAACAAAGAACTCGGCATCCTTCCCAAGGCGCCCAAGACCAAGGACATCCCGCTCGAAGGCTACAAACTGCCCGGCACCTGATGAAGCGCCTCGCCCTTTCACTCTCGCTGCTCGGCCTGCTCACCGGAGCCCTCTCGGCACAGCAGTTGCAGTTGCCCACCGCCAACCACGCCCTGTTTGACGCGCCTGCGGAGTTCTTCCAATTCGTGGACCGCGACTTCGACGGCGCCAAGACCACGCCGTGGGAGGGCGGCCAGTTCGGCTTCGTCCGCGACCCCCGTCGTATCGGAGGCCGCATCGCCTACGCACGTTTTCACGAAGGCCTCGACATCAAACCCCTCCAGCGTGATGCCAAAAGCAATCCCCAGGACGAAGTCGGCGCCATCGCCGATGGCGTCGTGGCTTACGTGGCGGCTTCGTCCGGCCTGAGCAACTACGGCCGCTACATCGTGGTGCAGCACAACTGGGGCGGCAGTCCGTTTTTCTCCCTCTATGCTCATCTTGCCTCCGCTCAGGTCAGTGCCGGGCAGAAGGTGAAGGCGGGCACCACCCTGGGCATTCTCGGTTACACCGGCAGCGGCATCGACCAGCGCCGTGCCCATCTGCATGTGGAGCTGAACCTCTTTCTCTCCAGCCGCTTTGAGGCCTGGCACAACGCGAATTTCCCCACCCCCAATCATCATGGCTTGTACAACGGCCTGAATCTCATCGGGCTCGATCTCCAGTCCCTCTACCTCGCTCAGCAGAAAAATCCCGCCCTCACCGCCGCCAGTGCCGTGCGCGCTACTGAAAGCAGCTACCGCGTGGCCGTCCCGGGAGATGCCGAGATGGAAATCCTCAAGAACTACCCCTGGCTGCTCGATGGCCCACGTCCTTCAGGCAAACCCGCAAGCTGGGAGGTAACCTTCAGCCGCTGGGGCCTGCCGCTCGCCGTGAAAGCCTCCTCAACATCGGTTGCAGCCCCCTACGTCACTTGGGTCAAAGACGCCGGCATTCCCCACTTCACTCACACCCGCGGCTGCGTCACCGGCAGCGGCAGCACCGGCAAGCTCACCACCGAAGGCCTGCGCTTCATAAAGCTCGCCACCGGCTGGTTCTAACAATAGCGCAAGCCTCCTGCTTGCATCACTCCGGCTGGTAAAACCGGCCCATGTGCTCCAGAATCTTCGCCCGCAGTTCATCCCCATCAATCGGGCCATTGTGGCGGAAGATCACCTCGCCTCCCGGCGCAACCACCAGCGTGTGAGGGATCGGTCCCGGCCACTCAGGATCCAGCGCCTTGATCAGCTCCTCCTGGCTCGCTTCGTTAAAGACATAAGCGTTGCCCTTGCGCCCCTCCGCCTTGAGCGAAGGCTTCAACTTGTCCGGCACCACCGCGTTGTGCTTCTCCAGAAACTCCTTCACCTCCTCAACGTTCTTGGGGTCATCCATGCTGATGCTGATGAACTCAAAATCACGCAGGCCAAATTTGCGCGATGTGGCCACCAGCTGCGGAAACTCCTCCACGCACGGCCCGCACCAGGTGGCCCAGACATTGAAGAGGCGCACTTTCTTCGTGTCGTTCTTGCGCAGCGCCGCGATGCCCTTGGAATCAATCAGCTCCACCTCCACCTCGCCCTTCTCCCACTTCTCATTGTCAGCAGTGAGCTGCTTGCGTTTGTCGATCCATTTGGTGGAGCACCCGTGCGGCTTCGTCACCTCCACCGGCACCGCTTTGCCTTCCACCACCGCCTCGATGGCATTGCGCGCGTCAGGCGCAGTCACCGTCGCCTCGTCCGCGTAGCGTGAATCATCCAGTCGGCCTTGGTAGCGCAGCTTGCGTTCCTTGTCGAAAAGGAACACATGCGGCGTGGCCAGGCAGCCGTAGGCCAGCGCCGTCTTCTGCGTGTCCCCATCGTAGAGGTAGGGAAAAGTAAAGCCCTGCTCCTTCGCATGCAATTTCATCTCCGGAAAACTGTCGTTGTACTTCGAGTAGCCCAGTTCATCCGGCCGCAGCGCTGCCGGATCATTCGGATTGATCGCCACCACCTTCAGCCCCTTGCCCTTAAACTCCTTGAGCAGCTTCTTGATGCGCCCCTCCACCGCCTGCGAAGTCGGACAGTGATTGCTCAAAAACGCCACCATCAGCAGCTCCGCTTCTTCGTAATTTTTCAGCGTGTGCTTCTCTTCATCGATGCCCACAAGATCAAAATCCGGCGCCCCATCTCCAATTTTGAGCTCATGAAAAGCCTCCGGCATCGCCGACTTTTTCCCCTTCGGCGTTTCAGCAGGACCGAGGGCCGGAAGCAGGACGGTCAGCAAGGTGAGGGCGAACTTGTTCATGGGCTGGATCATTCGTTTTTGGCCGTCTGGCATTTCCAACACACTTCAAACGAGGCAGGATTGGATTCTTTGCAGGCAGGACACAGCCATTCTTCAGCAGTACAGGCCCCTTCCGTCTGATGCGGCAGCAGCAGCGCGCTTGCCCGCTCAAAATCGGCATCCTCCACCAGACAAAGAGTCGGCTGCAGCGGACCGATAAAAATATTGGTCAGCTGAGAGGTCGTTTCATTGCGGATGAAGCAGGCAATGCCAGCCTCTTCGAGGATCGATCTGAAAAAGCCGAGCCGCGTCGAATCAATGCTGGTGATGAGGTCGCGCATAGTCAGGCCTCACACCTCAAATTCATCCGCCGGATCAAACGGCGGCATCGGCACATTGATGATTTTGAGCTTTCCCACCGCCCGGTGCACGCACCCAGGGCGGATCATCACCGAAGTCATCGGCTTGAGCGGAATGATCTGCCCGTCCACCTCCAGATGCCCCTCACCCTCCAGCACGATGTAGATCTCCGTCATCTTCTTGTGGTAGTGAGCCTTCGAATCCGCATGGATGTCCGTCAGGTGCACCGTCGCCAGCGTGTTCCAGTCCTCCTTGAACGCCCTCCTCGCCTGCCCACAAGGACAAGGCGTCGGCGGAATTTCATCCAGCTGGGCAACGGCGAAACGAGGTTCAGACATAAAAACGTAGAATTACTGACGGTGGTGTTCCTTGGCAAATGCAATGGCGTCACGGGCGCCGTGAAGGACATAGAGAATGCGAGCTCCAGCATTCTCCGGCAGCGGGCGGTAGTAGATGATATAATTGGGATATTCCGTCACTGTGATCATGCGGACGCCTGCGAGCGCTCGACGGAGCGGATGATATTCAGTGCCCAGAACAGGCTCTTGAGCGAGCAACTGATACATCCCAGTAATGGCAAACTCAACAGCGTTGGCGGCGATGGGATTGTCCATCGCGATGTGGGTTGAAATCTCGATCACATCTTCATCCACTTCCGGATGAATTTGGAGTTCCTGCTCAGCCATGCTGGTGCTGCTGAACACGTTCCATCACTCTTGCACGGATGCTTTCACGATAGGCCGTCATGTCCGTGATCGTGACAAACGGCCCCTTGTCACGTTCTTCGAGAATGTCCTCCAAGGCCTCACGCTCCTTGTCTGCTACAGGAGCTTCATTGTCATTTTCGAGGAAACTGACGAGATAGGACGACAAGAAGCTTTCAGGCGATTTGTTCCAGCCTTGCGCCTTGCGGGTCAGGGCCGGCATGACGGCTTCAGGGAGTTCGATGGTGAACTGTGGCATGGCAGTAGTTTACCATACCCCAGCCACAGCGACACCCAATTTTACAACGACGCCAGCGCCGCCGCAGCCACCTCCGCCGTCTCCTCCAGATCATCCCGGCTGTGCGCCATGCTGATGAAACCCGTCTCAAACTGGCTCGGCGCAAAGTACACGCCGTGATCCAGGCAGTAGTGGAAGAATTTGCGGAACGCCGCGAGATCCGAGGTCTTCGCATCCTGCAGGTTGTGCACTTCCTTCTCCGTGAAGAACAGGCAGAACATGCTCCCCTTACGGTACCACCGGTAGTTGAGCCCCTTCTTCTTGAGCACGTCCAGCACCGCCGTCTCCATCACCTGTCCCAGGTTTTCCAGCAGCGCGTAGCCATTTTTCTTCTCCAGCTCGCGCAGCTGCGCCAGACCCGCCGCCAGCGCCACAGGATTGCCGCTGAGCGTGCCAGCCTGATACACCGGGCCGATCGGCGCAAGGTAATCCATGATGTCCGCACGCCCGCCAAAAGCCCCCACAGGCAATCCGCCACCGATGACCTTGCCGAGGCAGGTCAAATCCGGCGTGATCTTCTCCAGCTCCTGCACCCCGCCTTTGGCCAGACGGAAGCCCGTCATCACCTCATCGAAAATCAGCAGCGCGCCATGCTTCGTCGTGATGTCCCGCAGCTTCTGCAGGAAGCCCGGCTTCGGCAAAATGAGCCCCGCATTCGCCGGATACGGCTCCACGATCACGCAGGCGATTTCATGCCCCTGCTTCTCAAACAACTCCTCCAGCGCCGCCTCGTCATTAAACGGCAGCACACTGGTCAGTTCCGCAAATGCCCGCGGCACCCCTGCGCTGTCAGGATTCCCATGCGTCAGCGCCCCGCTGCCCGCCGCCACCAGCAGGCTGTCCGAATGTCCATGATAGCAGCCATCAAACTTCACCAGCCGATCGCGACCCGTGAATCCACGCGCCAGACGGATGGCAGACATCGTCGCCTCCGTACCGCTGCTCACCATGCGCACCTTCTGAATGCTCGGCACCCATTCACAAATCGTGCGCGCCATCTCCACCTCATAGAGGTTCGGAATGCCAAAGCTCACCCCGTCCTTGGCCGCGTTGTGGATCGCCTCGATCACGCTGATCGGCGCATGCCCGAGAATCGCCGGACCCCACGTGCCCACGTAGTCGATCAGGCAGCGGTCATCCACATCGTAGATTCGGCAGCCTTTGGCGCGCCTCACGAAAAAGGGATCACCGCCGACGTTGCGGAAAGCGCGCACCGGCGAGTTCACTCCTCCGGGAATGTACTGCTTGGCGAGGTCGAAGAGCTTGGTGGAAAGGGGTCCGTTTGGCATGGTTGGGGGTGGAAAGGGATACGCGGGAGATTTTATGCGTCGAACAAAAGGTTGCTCCGAACCGTCTGAGTCGGCTATTCTCAGCCCAATTCCCGCCCACTCTGCCATGAAAGCGTTCTGTTTGGTTCTCCTCGCCCTCTGCACCGCTCAGGCCGCCCAGGCACAGTCTGCCACCTCTTCCCCACGGAATCGGTCCACGCTGGCAACGGTGGAGCCCGGCACGTTCGCTCTGGAAGGCATGACGCCCAAGCCCATCGTGCTCAAAGTCCAGCTCGAGGCCCCCGTTTATCCCACCAGCAAGCTGCAGGGTGCCCTCGGTTCCTTTGCCCCCGGCGCTCTCGTCACCCTCCTGGCCATGTCAGACACAGCCTACCGCGTCCGCGGCCGCGCCCGCCATGGCGACGTCGCGGGCTGGGTGCTCAAGACCGATGTCCTTTCGGCCGACCCCAATCTCAGCGCAAACCTCAAAAAACTCTACGAACGCACCAAGCTGGTCGATGAACTCATCCAGCACAAACAAGTCGCCCTCGGGATGACCAGCCAGGAAGTGCACGCCTCCTTGGGCAAACCCTCACGCAAATCCAGCAAGATCACCGCAGCAGGCAAGGAAGAGCGGCTGGAATACGCCATCTACGATCAGGTCCCCCAGACCAGCACCGGCGTCAATGCCTTCGGCCAGATCGTTCAAACCGTCGTCTACATCCGCGTCGAAGTCGGCACCCTCGGCCTGAGTTTCAAAGACAACGTGGTCTCCGAAATCGAGGAGACCAAAGGCAATCCCCTCGGCGGCGGCGGTGCCCGCACCGTGCCCCCACCCGTCGTCGGCTTCTGAGACAGTAGCGTCGAGTCAACGCCCCCCATTTGGACTGCGGTTGCGCAGCGAGGAACGAGCGCAGCTACCGCTTTCGCAGGCCGGTCACCTCACTCACACCACGAGATGCTGAGCACAGGGAGTTTGAAATAATTTTGTGTCCTATAAACCTAGGGCAGCAAAAGCGGGTCTCCCTCTCCTCGCCCCTGAGACACGACAACAATGAATCTTTTTCTTCGGGGAGAGGGCTGGGGTGAGGGGACGACAGATGCCCTTCGCCAGCATGGGTTGCCCTCTCATTACCGCTCCCCAGAACGTCCCTGTCATTGCCCCATAAGCGGACACGGGCAGGGATCGGCTTTGTATCCGCACGATGCATGAGCCAAGAAGGCTATCTCTTGGAAACACCAGTTATTCGTCATTCCTTCCCACCACCTCCCGCACCCTCTCCGCCGTCCACCCCGCCGCCCGCAGACTGCGCAACGACCGCGCATCATCCCGCTTCGCCAGCCGCTTCCCGCTCTCATCCGTGATCAGCCTGTGGTGCCACCATTCCGGCACCGGCAGTCCCAGCAGTGCCTGCAGCAGCCGGTGCAGATGCGTCGCCTCCAGCAGATCCTCCCCCCGCGTCACCAGCGTGATCCCCTGCAGCGCATCATCCACCACCACCGCCAGGTGATAGCTCGCCGGCGTGTCCTTCCGCGCCAGCACCACATCGCCAAACACATCGGGCCGCGCCGTGAAAACCCCGCGCCCCCGGTCCGTCCACTCCAAGTCCCCTTCCACAAACCCCGCCGCCTTCGCCACATCCAGCCGCAGCGCATACTGCTCCCCCGCCGCCATCCGCTCCGCCCGCTCGCCTGCATCACGGCTCCGGCACGTCCCCGGGTACAACGGCCCGTCCGGCCCCTGCGGCGCATTCCCCGCACGCGCGATCTCCTCCTGAATCTCCCGCCGCGTACAAAAGCACGGATACAGCACCCCCAGCCCCTCCAGCTTCCCCAAAGCCGCGCGGTAATCCTCAAAATGATCCGACTGCCGCCTCACCGGCACCTCCCACTCCAGCCCCAGCCACGCCAGATCCTCAAAAATCGCCCCCTCATACTCCGGCCGCGCCCGTGTCCCGTCGATGTCCTCCAGCCGGATCAAAAACCGCCCGCCCGCAGCCTTCTCCTGCGCAAACAACGCCGCATACGCATGCCCCAGATGCAGCCATCCGGTGGGACTGGGGGCGAATCGTGTGACTTCAGGCATGGACATCAAATTGTCACAACCCACACCGCTTGGCCTCCTTTTTTGCACGGCTCGAAATAGCGTTTTCCGGAACTGATTTCCAGAAAGCGCATGAGAACCCAGCCATGTCATTTGAAAGCCGGAGGAACGTTCGACTCTGCCGCAGAGGGGCGGAGAGGCAGAGGGAGCAAAGAAGGGATTCAATCTCTGCCACCTCTGCTCCTTTGCCCCTCTGCGGCAAACCGAACAACCCCAGGCTCGCCATATCGGAAATGAGTTTTGCGAATCGCTGCAAACCACCCAAACTAAACCCCATGAATCTCGCCGACCTCGTCTCCCACCTCGACACCGAACTGCGCATCGCCGAGATCGCGGACTACTCCAACGCCCTCAACGGCCTCCAGCTCGAAAACCGCAAAGGAGAAGTCACCAAGATCGTCGCCGCCGTGGACGCCACCCTGCCCGTCATCAAAAAAGCCGTCGCCGCAGGTGCGGATTTGCTCATCGTCCACCACGGCATGTTCTGGACCGGCCTCCAAACCTGGACCGGCCCCGTCTTCCAAAAAATCCAAGTCTCACTGGATGCCGGCCTCGCCGTTTACAGCTCCCACCTCCCCCTCGATTTCCATCCCACCCTCGGAAACGACGCCGTCCTCGCCCGCGCCCTCGGCTTCGAACCCTCCGGCAACTTCATGAAGACCAAGGGCTCCGAAAACGGCGCCAAGATCGAAACCGAAATCAACCGCGATGAACTCGTGCAGCGCCTCGCCACTGCCACCGGCGCCCGCGTCCACCTCTGCCCCGGCGGCCCCTCCACCTGCCGCAAGATCGGCATCATGACCGGCGGCGCAGGCTCCGAAGTCGCCACCGTCGCCAAGGCCGGCATCGACACCTTCATCACCGGCGAAGGCCCCCACTGGAGCTACACCCTTGCCGAAGAGATCGGCGTCAATCTCATCTACGGCGGCCACTACGCCACTGAGACCTTCGGCGTCAAAGCCCTCTCCGCCTACATCGAGCAAAAATTCGGCATTCCCTGGGAGTTCGTCGACCACCCAACCGGCCTCTAAGCCATGAGCTATCTCACGCGTGACTTCTTCGAGCGCGACGTCCTCACCGTCGCCCGCGATCTCATCGGCGTCGAGCTCGTCTGGAAAGGCTGCGCCGGCATCATCGTCGAAACCGAAGCCTACTCCGTGGAAGGCGACCTCGCCGCCCACACCGCCACCCGCCCCAGCGCCCGCGAGTTCGTCAAAAAACACCCGCCCGGCACCGCCTATGTCTATTTCAACTACGGTATGTACTGGCTCTTCAACCTCCTCGTCAAAGGCGGCTCCCAGGACGGCCTCATCCTCATCCGCGCCCTCGAGCCCACCCGCGGCATCCCGCAAATGCAGCAGCGCCGCCACCGCGAAAAACTCCACGAACTCTGCTCCGGCCCCGGCAAGCTCGCCCTCGCTCTCGGCATCGGTAGCACCCATCACGGCATCCCCATGACCGGCAAAGACCGCCCCGCCCGCTGCGGCCTCGTCCAGCCCTCGTCATCCACCCACGAAATCGCCACCGACATCCGCGTCGGCATCAGCCAGGCCATCGACTACCCCTGGCGCTTCCTCTCACGCCACAGCCCCCACCTCAGCGTCAAGCACGGCAAAGTGAAACTGTCCGCAAAGACTGGCCCTCGATGAAGGCGGAGTGTCGTCCACCTTCCACCGCGCCGACCTCTGCAAATTGAACCTCCTTGGTGCAATGCCGCAGATCATCCTCCATTCCACTCCGCGACACACCAGCCCTGAAGGGGCTGCGGAATGAAGCCCAGGGTCAGCCGCGTGTCCTACGAAGCTCGCAGAGCGAAGGAGGAAGCCTCAGCGAGGCGACCCTGGGTCCTGCACAACTGATCGGAAAGCAAACCCACGACTCCGCCACACGCCAAGCCTGCCAGCAGCGTCTGCACAGGACTTCGCCGCGCAGCATCACCCACGGCATCGGCTCGCCCTCACATTGACAGCCAGCGCTTAAAACAAACCGCCGCCAAGGAACAACCTCAACGCCGCGACCAATGCGACGGCCACGTTGATCGTCAGGCCGATCTTCCGCTGACAGAAAGAACCAACGATGATGCCCAGTACGCAGCCCGCAAGCACTGCCCATTGCAGCCAGCCGAGCAGAGGGATGAGTCCCGGCACCAGTAGGACCGCGCACACCAGACCAATAAGAACAGAGAGAATTTGCATAACAACGGCATAGATCACCACCCTCCGCTGAATACAACTGCAATTCTCCGGACTCATTGTAAGCCGCGCCTTGCATTCAGGCGCAGACGCAGTACCCTCCGGCCTCGCAAAATGATCCGGAGAGGTGGCTGAGTGGTTGAAGGCACCTGACTCGAAATCAGACGTTGTCGTAAGGCAACCGAGGGTTCGAATCCCTCCCTCTCCGCCATTTTTGCCTCCCCAAGGAGGCAAAAAATGCCCTCCGTAGCTCGCAGAGCGAAGGACGGGCCGCCCACAAAAAGCCCCCTCCCAAAGCGCTGCGCGCGCCTCCCATATGGACTGCGGTTGCGCAGTGAGGCACGAACGCAGCTACCGCTTTCGACGTGCTGATCGTCTCACGCAGACCACGGGTTTTTCGAAGGCGGGAGCAGGTGAACTTCCGCCAGCCGGTCAGCTCACGCGCGCCACGAGACGTTCGAAAGCGGCAGTTCCACCCTTTCAGGGTTGCGCAGCCGCACTCCAAAAGCGCTTCGCACTTCCTCGCCCCAAGGCGAAAAAGTGACTCTCCGTTCCACAATCTAGCCGCCTTGAGTTCATGCGCTTCATAGCTTCAGCGAAGAAGGAAGCTCGCAGAGCGAAGGACTGCCCCCCTTCTCTCCAGCGCACCCTCACCGAGTCCACTCCCGCAGCTTCTTCAAGTCCACGGGCTTCACCAGATACTCATTGAAGCCGGCGCGCTTCCCTTCGGCCAGATCTTCATCACTGCCATAGCCGCTCATCGCCACCAGCAAGGCATCGGCAAGCCCCGGCAGGGCACGAATGCGCCGGGCGACTTCAAAGCCGTTCATGCCCGGCAGCCCCACGTCCAGGATCACCACCTCAGGTAAAAACTCCGCCGCCGCGGCCAATGCATCCGGCCCCGTGAAAGCGATTCGCGTTTCATGCCCCCGGCGCTCATGCAGCAGCGCCAGACTGCAGGCCGAGTCCTCATTGTCATCCACAATCAGGATGCGCCTTGGCCTCTCCCTCGCCGCTCCTGCCGCAGGTGCTCCTGGCCGCTTCTCGATGGCTTCTGATTTTACATCCATCAGCATGGGCAGACGCACGCTGAACTCCGATCCTTGACCGGTCCCCGCACTCTTCGCCTCGATGCTTCCTCCGTGCAGCTTCACCAGCCGCTCCGCCAGCGTCAGGCCTATGCCCAGTCCTCCGCGTTCTCGCTCCAGAGATCGGCTCCCCTGCACAAACAGCTCAAAAATACGCGGCAGCAGCTGCGCATCGATTCCCACTCCATGGTCGCTCACGGTGATCACCACCTCGCTCCCATCCCGTTCCACGCTCACCTGGATGGGGCTGCCATCGTCGCTGTACTTGCGGGCGTTGTTTAAAAGATTGCCCAGGACCTGCTCGATTCGCGTGGGATCAGCATCCAGATGCACGGCCTCGTCAGGAAGCTGAAGCTGCACCTCCTGTCCTCGTTTCATGCCATCCGCCTGCGCGAGGCCCACCGCAGCCTTCACGATTTCCTCCAGCGCCACCACCTTCTTGCGCAGCTCGATCTTCCCCTGCGTGATGCGTGCCGCATCCAGCAGGTCGTCGATCATTCGGCTCATGTTTCCCAGCTGCCGCGTCAGAATGGCCAGCGAGTGCTGTTTCTCTTCCTCACTCAGCGTCGCCGTCTTCAACACCTCCGTCATGTTCCGCATCGGTGCCAGTGGGTTGCGCAGCTCATGCGCCAGCATCGCCAAAAATTCATCCTTCCGCCGGTCCGCCTCCGTGAGCTGCTTCGCATTCGCCACCAGCGCCTCCGCCGCCAGCTTCCGCTCCGTCACATCCAGATTGGTGCCCACCACCCACTCCACCTGCCCCTGCGCATTGACGCGCGTCGTCTCCACGCATTCCACATGGCGCACCGCGCCATCGCTCCGGCGGCGGATGCGGAAGGAGCGTGCGCTGCTGCCCCCTTTGCTCACCGTCTCTTCCAGAATTTTTAAATTCTCCGCCAGATCTTCCGGCAGCACCGCACGGCGCCAGTCCTCGTACTGGACCATGCCGTCGGGTCTCGGCGGAATGCCATAGATATGAAACATTGGCTCATCCCACCAGACGGTGTTGGTGATCACATTCCACTCCCAGATGCCCACTCCGGTGGCCGCCGTCGCCAGGCGCACACGCTCCTCGCTCTCCACCAGCGCTCTTTCTGCACGGTGGCGCGGAGTGATGTCGTTGAAGTAGCACACCACCCCATATCCCCCCTCGGGCAGCATCACCCGTTGGATCTCCCACTCATAGGCCTCCTCGTCCCCGTGGTCATTTCTCACCTGCGCAAAGCGTGGCGAAATATACCGTTCGCCCGTCTCCAGTGTATGCCGAAAACGGGCCATGATGCCAGCGCACAACTCCGCTCCCCACAGGATCTCCGTCACCTCCTCCAGACTGCGGCCGATCAGCGGCTCAATGCCGGGAAATGCCGGCATCGCCACCGGATTGATCTGCCGCAGACGCAGCTGTGCGTCCACGACATACGTGCCCATCGGCGCCTGCTCGATCAACGACGAAAACAACTCCGCATTCTGCAGCGCTTGCAGCTCGGCCTTTTTTCGCTCCGTGATGTCTGTGGCCACCCCAAAGTGCCGCACGGCAGCCCCTCCATCGTCATACTCCGTCTCCGCCCGGTTGCTGATCCACCGCTCCTGCCCGTCAGGCCGCTGAATGCGGAACTCATGATTGAAGTGCAGCCCCTGCTCGATGCATTCCTCCAGCTGCTGCCAGAACTTCGCCCGATCATCCGGATGCACCAGCTCCGTGAACGCTTCACGCGTCGGTATGAAGGTCTCCGGACTCACGCCAAAAACCGCATACACCTCGGGCGACCACCACAAAACGTCATGCTTGATGGACAAATCATACACGCCCATCTGCCCTGCAGACAGCGCCAGCCTCAGGCGCTCGCGCTCGATGCGGAGGTTCCGCTCTGCAGCCAGCTCATCCCCTCTTCTCTCCGGAAGAGTCAGCTCCACTCCTCCCCGCGGAGTGGAGGCCTCGTCTTGTTTCAAGGGTAAGCTGTCGAGGTGGCTAGGCTCATTCATAGAAAACGTTTCCTAAAGATCCGCCAAGCCTTCCACTTTATATGGCTGTTTTTCAATGATTTTAGGTTTGATTTTTAGTCTCCGTACAGTTCCAAAAAACCTAAGAATCGTTGGCCCGCCCACTTTTGGCTGTATCAAAAGCAAGCCAGTCACTGAATGGCCGGTCACCTGCATCATGTCTTCGAGAGTAGCCAACCATTGGCCCCGAAGAGTATTTTCCACTGATCCCCACGGCGGACTCTACCCAGAAGGCAAAACCATCCCTCAGCCGCCCCTCCCCGGACGTCTTTCGATGATCAAATATCAGACTCACCCCGTAAGGGGTAATCATCTCACCGCCCCTTCGCCACAAACGGCTCCGGCGTGTCCACAAAAAACTCGCCCACATCTCCATCAGGCATGCCGTGATTGCGGATGCCTTCCAGCCTGCGACGGCTGCCGCGCTCGCTGCCCGGGCGGTTGGCCGTGCGTTGCACCAGATCAGTGATCACCGGTGCGGCGATGGCAGCGCTGGCGGCCAGCAGAGTCAGCGCGATCACATTCGAAGATCCACGCCGCATTCCACGGCCAAACAGGATGCCCAGCGCACACCCAGCGGCGGCAGGAGCAATCAGTGAGGCGTAAGTTTCGTAGCCGGGAGCGGAGAGGTTTTCTTTCATAAGTAAACATAACCTCTCCGCGAGAATCACCAAAGAGGAATTTGCCCGCGTCCTGCTTTCCGGCTTAAGTAAGGCCGTCCACAAAAAAACTTTGCTCATGTCCCAAGCCGCACCCAAAAATCGTTACGCTCTAATCCTCGCTGGCGGCAGCGGCCAGCGCTTCTGGCCCATCAGCCGCGATGCCCAGCCCAAACAGTTGCTCAAACTTTTTGGCGAGAAAACCCTCCTCGAACTCACCATCGAGCGCCTCGACGGCTTCGTGCCCAAGGAAAACATCCTTATTCTCACCAACAAGCAGCAGGAAGCCTCCGTGCGTGCGCTCATCAAGGACCTCCCGCCGGAAAACATCGTCGCCGAACCCGAAAAGCGCGATACCGCTCCAGCCATCGCCCTTGCCGTCGGCTGGGTCGTGACCCGCGATCCCACCGCCACCATGATCGTGCTGCCTGCGGATCACCTCATCAAGGATCACGCTCAGTTTCAGCGTGTGCTTTCCAATGCCGCCCTCGCCGCAGAAAACAGCGGCAGCCTCGTCACCGTGGGCATCACCCCCACCTGGGCCTGTCCCAGCTACGGCTACGTGGAACGTGGCCGCCGCGCCAGCATCGGCGGTCTGGATGACCTCCCCGTTTGGGAAGTCGCCCGCTTCCGTGAGAAGCCCAATCCCGATCTCGCCGAGCACTTCATCAGCCAGGGCACCTTCCTTTGGAATGCCGGCATGTTCATCTGGACCATCCCCGCCATTTTCAGCGAGCTCAGCCGCCACTGCCCCGTCCTGGCCGATTTCATTTCTGAATTGCGCGGCTCCAAGGACTTCAGCGCCACCGTTGACAAACAGTTCGGCAAACTGCCAAAACTCTCCATCGACTACGCCCTCATGGAGCGCGCCTCCCGCGTGCTCAACATCGAGTCCACCTTCGACTGGGATGACGTCGGCAACTGGACCAGCGTCGGTCGCTATCTCGACACCGACAGCGATGGCAACCAGCACAACTGCGCCCTCTCGCAGCAGGATTCCCTGAACAACATCGTCTTCACCCAGACCGGCCAGCACGTGGCCCTCATCGGTGTGCAGGATCTCATCGTCGTCGCTTCCAAAGATGGTCTCCTCGTCGCCACCCGCAACAAGGCCGAGAACATCAAGAAAATCGTCGATGGCCTGCCCAAAGAATTGCGCTAAGCCACAGCCCACTGTCAGGAAATACTCAGGAATCTCTCGCATCTCCACGCGCTCTTAGTCCCGTCTGATCCAGCATCTAGGATCCAGCATCCATCCCCATGCCCCGCATCCTCGCCATTGATCACGGCACCGTGCGCATCGGTCTCGCTCTCAGTGACGAGACCGAGATCGTCGCCAGTCCCTTCAAAACGATCGATGCAAATCATGAGCCGGAGCGCACCCTCGCCCGCATCGTGCAGGAGAAGCGCATCGGCAAAATCGTCGTCGGCATGCCTTACCGCATGAGTGGCGAGAAAGGCAGCGCCGCTGAGCGAGTCGAAAAATTCGCCCTCAGCCTCGGCAAGGAGCTGCAGCACTCCGTGCCCATCGAGTTCGTCGATGAACGCCTCTCCTCCGTCGAAGCCGAGGCTTCCATGTCCCGTGCCGGCATCACCGGCAAAAAGGAGCGCAACGAGATCGTAGATCAGCTCGCCGCCGTCGTCATCCTCCAGGAATACTTGAACCAGCAGCGCGGCCCCGAAGGCTTCCTGCTGCCCGACGCCTCCTACGAACTCCAGTGGACCGATGAGCCGAAGCGACGTCGAAAGTAAGGCGGGCAAAAATCGCGGCCCCGAGCCGGGATTCAAACGCCTGCGCTTCACCATCGCCTACTGCGGCACCCCGTGGCGCGGCTGGCAGAGCCTGGAAGGCGGCCGCACCGTCACGGACGAGCTCCACACCGCCATCCGCCGAGCCACCCGCATCGACACCCGCGTGCATGGCAGCGGCCGCACCGACGCCGGCGTGCACGCCCTCGCACAGACCGCCCACTGCGATATCCCTGACACCGTGCGCATGAGCACTGAGTCCTGGGCCCATGCCGTCAACGCCTGCCTCCCCCTCACCATCCGCATCCTGCACGTCGAAGAATGCCTCCCCAGCTTCCACGCCCGCTTTGACGCCCACGGCAAAACCTACCGCTACCGCATCTGGCGGCAGCGCATGCTCTCCCCCTTTGAGGCCGACCGCGCCTGGCACATCTACGGCCCGCTTGATCTCGACGCCGTGCGCTGGTGCTGCGAAAAACTCATCGGCACCCACAACTTCGTCCGCCTCTCCGCCAATCGCGGCGACATGCCCGAAACCGAGCGCCGCCTCCGCTTCGAGAAAACCACCCGCACCATCCACCGCGCCGAACTGCGCGAGACAGGCGACTTCATCGAGCTCGAATTCTCCGGCGACGGCTTCCTCTACAAAATGGTCCGCCTCATCGTCGGCAGCCTCATGCACGTCGCCCGCGGCCGCGAACCCAAAGAATGGTTCGCCTCCCTCCTCTCCGATTCCACCGGCCCCCAAAGCAATCAAACCGCCCCCGCCTGCGGCTTGTATTTGGTGGAGGTAAAGTATCCAAACGAGACCCCTTGAATCTGCCGCCTTGCCACTCTCAAGCAGGCGGTTATTTTCCCGGCATGACCGTCACCCAGGCCGCATTGCAACTGCACGAAGGCAGTTCCTGCACAGATGAAATCTTGGATGAAGCTCTGCGTCGCGATGCCGAAATCGAGTCAGGACAGGTACGTGAATTATCACACGAAGAATTCATCGCCGGCCTCCGCCTGCCCAAGATTGCCTGACACTCTTCCACCACACGTCCATCCAGGATGATGTGAATGAGATTCCTGCGTGGAATGAAACGGCGTAGGCCAAAGCGTCCCTGCGCGCGGACTTCCAGTCCGCAGCAATCCGCGTGAACCCACGCCTCCACGCGACTCTTCAGCATCGCAGCCTCCAACGTGCCATCCTCCTCGGCACACGCAGCGCAGATCCCTTTCTGCTCTTCGTACGACTTGCCGCGAACTCGAAGTTTTCTCACCAACCGCCCCCTCAAACAAAATTCCACCCGCCTTGTAATTTATCTTTCCTCCCTCTGCGGCTCTTTCATAGGCTCAAACCCACCACCTACTCCGCCGACCACCCATCATCCCCTCTCCGAGCCAATGCCTCTTCGCCCTTCCCTCATCCTCGCAGAATACTCAATCACCCACGGCCTGGAGCTCTTCATCGTCTTCGGCTTCGCCGGCATCCTCATGGCCATCGCTGGCTATAAGCTCTTCGACAAGCTGACCCCCGGCAATCTCCACGCCGAAATTTTCGAGCACAAGAACATCGCCGCAGCCATCCTCGCCGGCAGCGTGATCATCGGCGTGTCACTGATCCTCGCAGCAGCCATGAGCAGCTAACCCCCCCCTTCCGTCACATGAAACGCAGCAACATCATCATCCTGACGCTCGCTGGCGTCGGTCTGGGCGTCACGGGCTACAATCGTCTCACCGAAGCCGAGCCCGTGAATGTTCACGACGCGCCCATCCTGCCCCCGGAGTCCCTCAGCCCCGCCTTGCGCGCCAGCCTGCCCCCCTTTGTGGCCGGCGAGGACGTCTCCGGCCAGATTCCTCCTCACAACGCTTACGATCCTCAGCTCGGCTATTACCATCAGCCCTGCTGTGCTTGGTTTCCCTATCCCTACGATCATTACGATCAACGCTGGGGCTATTATCGCTGCGGCACCTGGTCGCTTTATCACAGCACTCAGGCCTACACGTCCACCTCCCCATACTATCGCCCCGGCCTCGTCGGCATGGGTTTAGGCATGGCACTCGGTGCCGCCACCGCTCCCAGCACTGCTCCGCGCACCCGTAACGACTACACCCGCCAGCCCGCTGGCGCACCCGTCCATGTCGGCGTCCCCCAGAGCCAGGCCACCGCGACCCGCTCCGCCTTCACCACTCGCGGCGGCTTCGGCCGCACGGGCTCTTTCTCCGGATTTTTCTCCGGCTCCTGACTCCTCGTGCAACGCATCACCGAATCACCCCGCCCCGACTGGCAGGCCCAGGTCGAAGCCCTCGGCCTCACCTTCCACACCAACGACGGCCACCTCTACTGGGACGAATCCGCCCATTACCGCTTCACCAGTCGCGAGATCGACCGCCTGGAGCAGGCCACCGCCGAGCTTCAGCGCATCAGCATCGCCGCCGCAGAGCGCGCCATCCGCGACAACTGGCGCGACCGCCTCGCCATCTCCCCCCAGGCCTGGCAGGAGATCATCCAATCCTGGGACCGGGATGACCTCTCACTCTATGGCCGCTTCGACCTCATGTGGGACGGCTCCGGCGAGCCCAAAATGCTCGAATACAACGCCGACACCCCCACCAGCCTGCTGGAAGCCTCAGTCGTGCAGTGGCAGTGGCTGCAGCAGACCCGCCCCCACGCCGATCAGTTCAACTCCATCCATGAAAAGCTGCTCGCCTCCTGGCCCTCCTGGCCCCAGCAGCAGATCCACTTCTGCGCCCAGCGCGACTCCGAAGAGGACTGGCGCACCCTGCTCTACCTGATCGACACCTGCCGCCAGTCAGGCAAAAGCACCATCGACCTCGCCGTCGAAGATCTCGGCTGGAATGCAGGCATGCAGACCTTCGTGGACCATCAGGACCGCCCGCTGGAATTTGTCTTCAAGCTCTACCCTTGGGAATGGATGTGGCTCGAAGACTTCTCCTGCCATCTCCCCGGCAGATGCCAGCGCTTCATGGAACCCGTCTGGAAAATGCTCTGGAGCAACAAAGCCTTCCTCGTCCTCCTCTGGGAAATGTTCGAAGGCCACCCCAACCTCCTGCGCACCTCCTTCAAACCCGACGGCATGCGCGACCACGTGGAAAAGCCCTACTTCAGCCGCGAAGGCACCAACGTCCGCCTCATCCAAAACGGCAGCCTGCTCGAAAGCACCGACGGCCCCTGGCATGCCCAGCCCAAGGTCTACCAGGAACTGCACCCCGAAGTCACCTTCTCCGGCAACCATCCCGTCATCGGCTCCTGGATCATCGGCGGTGAACCCGCCGGCATCGGCATCCGCGAAGACACCTCCCTCATCACCTCCAACACCAGCCGCTTCATCCCCCACAGCTTCTAAATCCGCCTCCCATACATTCAGGGTCGAAGCACGCACTGCAGGCATAAAAACCTCCCTGCCTCAATCCCGTCACCTCATCGAATCCTGTTAATCCCGTCATCTTGTTAATCCTGTCTATCCTCTCCGCTCACCTCCCTCCACGTCCTTCGTCATTCAGCTTTCGCCATTTTCCATTCGAAAGCCCCACCGCCACTCCACTTGCATCCTTCCCCGCCTTGGACGATGACAACCGCCCCCCATGCCCCACGAAGCCCAAATCGCCCGCCGTCGTTCCTTCGCGATCATTTCGCACCCCGACGCCGGTAAAACGACGCTCACCGAAAAGCTCCTGCTCTACGGCGGCGCTGTCGCGCTCGCGGGTTCCGTGACCGCACGCAAAAACCAGCGCGCCACCACCTCCGACTGGATGGAGCTCGAAAAGCAGCGCGGCATTTCCGTCAGCTCCACCGTCCTGCAGTTTGAGTACAAAGGCAATGTCGTGAACCTCCTCGACACCCCCGGTCACAAAGACTTCTCCGAAGACACCTACCGCGTGCTCACCGCCGTGGATGCCGCCATCATGGTCGTCGACGCTGGTAAAGGTATCGAGGCCCAAACACGCAAACTCTTCGAAGTCTGCCGTCGTCGTGGCGTCCCCATCTTCACCTTCATGAACAAGCTCGACCGCCCTGCGCGCGAGCCCCTCACCCTCCTCGACGAACTCGAAACCGTCCTCGGCATCGGTGCCTGTGCCATCAACTGGCCCCTCGGCCTCGGCCAGCAGTTCCGTGGCGTTTACGACCGTCGCAAAAACGACGTCCACCTCTTCGAGCGCACCGTCCACGGCGCTTTCCGCGCCCCCGAAAAAGTCGGCGGCCTCGATGATGAATTCGTCGCCAAGCACACCGTCCCTGAAGCACTCGAACAGGCCAAGATGGAACTCGAAATGCTCGACGGCGCAGGCCACGCCTACGACCGCACCAAGATCGATCGCGGCGAACTCACTCCCGTCTTCTTCGGCAGCGCCAGCAACAACTTCGGCGTCCAGATGCTGCTCGACGGCTTCCTCGAACTCGCCCCGCCACCCGAGCCCCGCATGGCTGCCGATGGTCGCGTCATCGAGCCTACCGATGAAGGCTTCTCCGGCTTCGTCTTCAAGATCCAGGCCAACATGGACCCGCGTCACCGCGACCGCATGAGCTTCGTCCGCATCGTCAGCGGCAAGTTCGAACGCGACATGCAGGTCACCCACACCCGCACCGGCAAAATCGTCCGCCTCGCCAACTCCCAAAAACTCTTCGCTCAGGATCGCGAAACCGTGAATGAAGCCTACGCAGGCGATGTCGTCGGCATCGTCGGCAATCACGGCTTCGGCATCGGCGACACCCTCGCCGTCGATCCCAAGCTCAAGTTCGACGAAATCCCCCGCTTCGCCCCCGAAGTCTTCTGCTACCTGCACAACCCCAGCACCGCGCACTACAAGCGCTTTCGCGACGGCCTCGAGCAGCTCCTCAGCGAAGGCGTCGTGCAGCAGTTCATCCAGCCCCACGCCGGCCAGCGCGTGCCCCTTCTCGGTGCCGTCGGCCCCCTCCAGTTCGAAGTCGTGCAGTTCCGTCTCGAAAGCGAATACAACGCCCAGAGCCGCCTCGAAACCGCCCCCTACACCGTCCTCCGCTGGGTGCGCACCAAAGACGGCGGCGCCATCGAAGACTTCGACATCCCCGGCGGCGTCACCACCGCTCAAGACAGCGCCGAACGCTGGGTCGTCTTCTTCAGCGACCAATGGGCCATCAACTACTTCGAACGCCGCAACCCCAACGCCGAACTCTCCGAGATCCCCTGGGACGAAGTGGAGAAGAAAGCGGCCGCCTAATCAGGCCACGTTTTTAGACAGGATTAACAAGATTTCAGGGTGACGCAGCATGGCTCGCCCTGCACAAAAGCCGACGTTTCGCGACGCCACTCTCAAACCACGCCCGCGCAAATCTTGTGAATCCCGCAATCCTGTAAATCCTGTCAAAACAGCACCGCGTAACCCAAAGACCTCGCCCCACCTCCATAAATGTCCTGGAGAAGAAAGCTGACGCCCAGCCAGCCTACTTTTTAAGACAGGATTAACAAGATTACAGGATGATGCAGGATCGCTCGTTCAGCTCTCCAAAGAGCGTCGTTTCGAAACGGCACTCTCAAACCGCAACCGCGCAAATCTTGTGAATTCTGCAATCCTGTAAATCCTGTCAAAATAGCACCGCATACCCCGAAGCCCCCGCCCCGCATGAAACCCAAAACCGTCGTCATCACCGGCTGCACCCGTGGCCTCGGCCGCGCCATGGTCCCCCTCTTCATCAAAGCCGGCTGGCACATCGCCGGCTGCGGCCGCAACGCCTCTCAAATCGCCGAACTCTCCCATGAGTTCCCCACACCTCACCATTTCCAAATCTGCGACGTCTCCCACGAATCCGACATCGCCGCCTTCTGCGCCACCCTCCTCGAAAAATTCGGTGGCCCCGATCTCGTCCTCAACAACGCCGCCATCATCACCCCCAACGCCCCCCTCTGGGAAACCAGCGCGGAGGACTTCAGCCGCATCATCGACATCAACATCAAAGGGCCCGCCGCCATGATGCGCCACCTCCTCCCCGCCATGCTCAAACGCGGCAGCGGCGTCATCGTCAACTTCTCCTCCGGCTGGGGCCGCTGCACCGCCTCTGACGTCGCCCCCTACTGCGCCACCAAATACGCCATCGAAGGCCTCTCCATGGCCACCGCCCAGGACACCGGCGGCAAAGTCGCCGTCATCCCCATGAACCCCGGCATCATCGACACCGACATGCTCCGCAGCACCTTCGGCGATGGAGCCGGCGATTTCCCCGACGCCGAAGACTGGGCCCGCCGCGCCGTCCCCTACTTCATCAAACTCAGCCCCAAAGACAACGGCAAGCCCCTCACCGTCCCAGGAGCATAGCCCTCCGGTCTGCCAGTCGGATCGAAGCGCCCCGCGCCAGGAGGATAGGCCTCCGGCCTGTCAACGGCTCGAGGCGTCCCGCCTTCGTTCAGTCAGGATAGACGCAAACCATCCGCCCATCACAAACTCCGCCGTCCTTTTCGTCCTTCCTCAGCGGCGCAGCACCCTCGTCGGCCGCTTCATTCACAAGCCCTGAAAGAAACCCTTTCCTCATCAAATCTCTGCGGCGTTCCAATCTCTGCGGTGTAAAATCAGTGCTCCCCTAAAGGTCCCTCCTCGCCCCATGCGTCTCCTCATCACCGCCGGCCCCACACGCGAGCCCATCGACCCCGTGCGGTTCCTCTCCAACCGCTCCTCAGGCCGCATGGGCTACGCCCTCGCCGAAGCCGCCCACGCCGCTGGCCACGAAGTCCTCCTCATCTCCGGCCCCGTGGCAATTCCCGCCCCCTCCGGCGTCCAACTCATCCACGTCGAAACTGCCCGCGAAATGTTCGACGCCGTCCGCGCCCACCTCCCCGGCTGCGCCGCCGCCATCTTCAGCGCCGCCGTGGCCGATTACCGTCCCGCACAGGTCGTCTCCCAAAAAATCAAAAAGTCCGCCGACACGCTCACGCTCCAGCTCGAACGCACCGAAGACATCCTCGGCTCCGTCCGCTCCCAGTTCGCCTTCACCGGCTTCCTCGTCGGCTTCGCCGCAGAAACCGAAAACCTCATCCCCCACGCCCAGGACAAGCTTCTCCGCAAAGGCTGCGACCTCATCATCGCAAACGACGTCTCTCAATCGGGCATCGGGTTTGACAGTCTGGAAAACGAAGTCACCCTCTGCCTCCCCGGCGGTCAAACGATGCCCCTCCCCAGGCAGTCGAAAACCGCCCTCGCACGCGAATTGATCGCGCACATCTCCCGTCTCTCATCCCCCCAAGCCCCGAAGTGAACGAACTCCTCGCCACCGCCACCGAAGCCGCGCACGCCGCCGGCAAAATGATCAAAGAACACTTCGGCTCCGAACTCACGGTGAACGAAATGCAGCGCCACGACATCAAGCTCGAGCTCGATGTCCAGAGCCAGCAGCTCATCACCGACATGATCCTCGCCCGCTTCCCCGATCACGCCATCCTCGGCGAAGAAGGCGGCGAAACCGGCGGCAACGGCGATGTCGAATGGATCGTCGATCCCATCGACGGCACCGTAAATTACTTCTTCGGCATCCCCCACTTCTGCGTCTCCATCGCCGCCCGCAAACGCGAATCCAAAGAGCTCCTCATCGGCGTCATCTTCGACCCCATGCAGAACGAAACCTGGACCGTCATTCGCGGCGAAAAGACCCATCTCAATGGCAAACTCATCGCCGTCAGCAACCGCGCCCAAATGGCCGAAGCCGTCGTCACCGTCGGCTTTTCCAAGAGCAAGGAAGCCCTTGATCTCGGCTTCGAGCGCTACAAGCGCATCGCCTACGAAGTCCGCAAGACCCGCATGCTCGGCAGCGCCGCCCTCGCCATGGCCTACATCGCCACCGGCCGCCTCGATGCCTACGTCGAAGAACAAATCAGCCTCTGGGACATCGCAGCCGGTCAGCTCATGGTCGAAATGGGCGGCGGCAAAGTCACCCTCAAGCCCAGCACCACCAAGCCCGGCACCATGTTCATCTGCGCATCGAACGGCAAACTGCCCATCGAAGACTACCTCTAATCATCGCACCTTGTTTTTTGCCAGCCGGGGTGAACCTCATCCCATGATTACTACTCGGGACACGGTGCTCGCAGAGGCCTTGGCTTGGTCAGAAGAAATGCGTTTGCGCCATAAAAACACCGTTCTCCGATGCCATCCAGAGAACCAGTCTGACCGCTGCCGCCATTCAAAAATTAAATTCCATCGGAGGTCTTGGCTTTGAAGCGAGCGTTGCCTTTGTGCTGGCTAAAATCGATCTTTTTCATCAAATTGAGCAGCAAGACCTCGCGTTCCTGCCCTGGGTAATCCGAAGGCCCCTGCCACTTGTTCAGCGCTTGCAGAATGGCGAGCAAATGCACGAGCTTCTGTTCCAGTCCGGCCTCATCCGGGACGAGATTCCGCAAGCGATGCAGGCTCCTTAGCATCAGCAGCGGTCCAGCTAGGAAGGCCTGGCTCAGCACATAAGCCAGGCCCGTCATCTTGGCTCCGCGGTGATCGCCTGCCGTTTTTGCGCCTCCGCCAAAATCATGATAAAAGGCTGACTCCGAGTAGCTTTGGAATCCCTCGCCCTTCTTCCAAGTCCGCCACCCGCTGAAGGTGATGCAGGCCAGCGCCAAGAGGGCAAGCACTGGAGCCACCCCGGTGGAAAAGCCGCATGCATGCAGAACCATCTCCGCTCCATGCCTGAAGAAAAGCCACGCCAGCACATAACACACCACGCTGCCCGCCAGACCGACTACCCCCCACATGACCTGGCTGCGGTTGAATGCTGAAATCATGACCAGCACCCTATCAGGCCCTGCCAAATCTCATCCAGAAAAAATTTGTGCCGGGCCACCCCGCCCGCCATTCTGCCACCTTTCCCGATGAGTACCACCGCCGCCAGCAAGCCCCTCGTGGGCATCATCATGGGCTCCAGTTCCGACTGGCCCACCCTCCAAAATGCCGCCCAGGTGCTCACCGACTTCGGCATTCCCTTTGAAAAGAAAGTCGTCAGCGCGCACCGCACGCCCCAGCTCCTCTACGATTACGCCACCACCGCTTCCGAGCGCGGTCTCAAGTGCATCATCGCCGGTGCCGGCGGTGCCGCCCACCTCCCTGGCATGACCGCCAGCATGACCACCATCCCCGTCCTCGGCGTCCCCGTGCAAAGCCGCGCCCTCAGCGGCGTGGACAGCCTCTATTCCATCGTCCAGATGCCCGGCGGCATCCCCGTCGCCACCTTCGCCATTGGCAACGCCGGTGCCCTGAACGCCGGACTCTTCGCCGTCTCCATGCTCGCGAATGACAATCCCGAGCTCGTCGAAAAACTGAAAACCTTCCGCGAGCGCCAGACGCAAAAGGTGCTCGAAAGCCAGAAGGAACTCGAAGTCGAACCCAAGGCATGAAGTTCCCGCCTCCCTCGACCATCGGCGTCCTCGGCGGCGGCCAGCTCGGCCGCATGCTCGCCCTCGAAGCCCGCCGTGCCGGTCATCGCATCGCCATCTTCACCGACGAGCCCCAGGGCTGCCCTGCCGGTCAATTCGCCGATGTCGAGATCAACGCCGCCTACGATAACACCGCCGCCCTGAACAACTTCCTGCAGCAGGTCGATGTCGTCACGGCCGAGTTCGAAAACATCCCCGGCTCCTGCCTCGCTGCCGTCGAAGCCGTGAAGCCCCTGCGTCCCGGCGCCAAGGCCCTCATCACCACCCAGCACCGCGAACGCGAAAAAAACTTCCTGCGCGATCAAGGCATCGCCTGCGCTCCCTTCCGGGTGATAGACGACCTCGCCGGACTCGAGGCCGCCGTCGCCGAACTCGGCCGCCCCTGCGTCATCAAAACCGCCGCCTTCGGCTACGACGGCAAAGGCCAGTGCAAGGTCACTGCGGAGACAAATCTCGCCGAAGCCTGGAGCGGCTTCACCGGCCAGCGCGCCGTCGTCGAGCAATGGGTCACCTTCGTCTGCGAAGTTTCCGTCGTCGGTGCCCGCGGCATCGATGGCAGCATGGCCACCCACGGCTGCGTCGAAAACCAGCACACGCACCACATCCTCGATGTCACCATCGCTCCCGCTCGCGTCGATCCCAAGATCACCGAGCAAGCCATCGCATTGTGGAAAGCCGTCGCCGAAGGCCTCGACTACGTCGGCACCATGGCCGTCGAAATGTTCGTGACGAGCGATGGCAAAGTCATCGTCAACGAGATCGCCCCGCGCCCCCACAACAGCGGCCACTACACCATCGACGCCTGCCGCACCAATCAGTTCCAGCAGCAGCAGCGCGCCATCTGCGGCCTCCCCCTTGGCGATGCCTCCCAGCACACCCCCGCAGTGATGATCAACCTCCTCGGCGACGTCTGGCCCGCCCCGCTGGTGCACCCCGACTGGTCCCCCGTCCTCAATCACCCCCGCGCCAAACTCCACCTCTACGGCAAACGCGAAGCCCGCCCCCGCCGCAAAATGGGCCACTTCACCGTCCTCGGTGACACCATTGATCAGGCCCTGTCCGACGCCCTCGCGATCCGGAAGGCACTAGGCATTGGTTAATCGCGAGCGCGCCATTGTTTTGGAGTGCGGTTGCGAAGCGAGGAACGAGCACAGCTACCGCTTTCGAACCGGTGAAGAATGCACAAAGTCAGCAGTATATTCGTCCGGCTTCCAAAAGCGGTGCCGTCGATGCATTCAAAAACGTGAGCCCCTACACCTTCACCCACGTCTTCGACTCACTGCTCTCCAAGATCGCCTCACAGAGCTTGATCTCGTGGTGGCCGTCTTCAGCGGTGGCGAAGAGTACGGGAGTCTGCTTGCCACTGGCGATGTGCTCGTAAATGGCACGGTAGTGCATCTTGTGGCCGTCGCTGAAACCTTCGGCGTGGCCGGGGGGGTAGTCGGTGTAGTTGGCGACGTCTTCGAGGAATCCGGGCGTGCCGCGCTGGAGGATTTGATTTGGTTCATCGCGGCGGCCGAGCGTGATTTCGTTCGGCTGCTGCAGGTCCCAGCGCACGCTGCCTTTGGTGCCGTAGATGCCAAAGCTCAGGCTGCATTTCCAACCGGCGGCGACTTGGGAGATGCTTGCATTGGCATGGACGCCATCTGCAAAACCGTGCTTCGCCTTGCCAAATTTGAGCAGCACGCTGCCGAAATCCTCGGTGTCCACCGGGTAGTCCACCATCTTCTTCGGGTCCACCTTCGCAAAGGTCTTCACCTCGCCCTTCGGGCGCTTGCGGGTTTTGTAGAAGGTTTCGATGTGGGCGAAGACGCTCTGCGTTTTGGCACCGAGCACGAAGCCGACGGCGTCGATCCAATGGGTGCCGACATCGCCCACGGCGCGCAGTTTGCCGCCTTCGCTGGAAAGGATGCGCCAGTTGTAGTCAGTTTCATGCAGCAGCCAGTCCTGGAAGAAGTGGCCTTGGACGTGGATGATCTTCCCGAGGTCACCTCGTGCTACCATGGCGCGCATCTGGAGGATGGCGGGGAAGAAGCGGCACATGTAGTTCACTGCGAAAACCGGGCCCTTCTTGCCACCCTTGCGCACGGCATCCACCACCTGCTGCGTGTCCTTGGAGGTCATGCCCAGGGGCTTTTCGCAGATGACGTGCTTGCCCATCTCCAGTGCATGCAGGCACTGCTCCACATGCACCTTGTTCGGTGAGGTGATGTGCACCACGTCGATGTTCGGGCTGGTGTACATCGCCTCGTAATCGTAGTCGCCGTAGATTTCCGGGATGCCCCACAGATTGCCCACCTGGCGCGCGCTTTTGGTGGAGCCGCAGATGCCGTTCACGGTCACGCCGAGACGTTTAAGTGCCTCAATATGAACAGGTCCGATGAAGCCGGTGCCGATCACGCCGGCGCGAAGTTGATGAAGGGGTGTCATGCGGGTGCAGTGAAGCGCGAGGAGGGGCTTGGTCAATGCAGCAAAGTACTCGCTGCATGATTTGGTGGATCATGCTGTATGATTTGGTGGATCATGCTGCGTTCTTAAGGATACTCAACGCCCCTCCATGCCTCCCGATTCCAATGATTTCTCAGCTACCCCACCCGACGGTGGGGATGGGTCGTTGGAAAGGGGAGATGAAAAGCCTGGCGATGTCCTGGGCGACTTTCGGCTGATCGAAAAGCTCGGCGAAGGCGGCTTCGGCCTCGTCTGGCGTGCCGAACAGACGCACCCCGTGCGGCGTGAAGTCGCGTTGAAGCTCCTGAAGCGCGGCATGGACTCGCGCCAGATCCTCGCCCGCTTTGATCAGGAGCGCCGCATGCTCGCCGCCATGGAGCACCCCTGCATCGCCACCATGCTGGATGCGGGCATGTCTCCGGATGGGCGGCCTTTCTTCGTCATGGAGCTGCTGCGCGGCAGGCCCATCACCGCGTTTTGTGAAGAGCACCACCTGACGCTGCGGGAGCGCATCACGTTGTTTCGGGAGGTCTGCAGTGGCGTGCAGCATGCGCACCAAAAGGGGGTCATCCATCGGGATCTGAAGCCCTCCAACATCCTCGTCACCGAGGTGGATGGGCGGCCGGTGCCGAAGATCATCGACTTCGGCATCGCCAAGGCGCTCGCCTCCGGTGGCATCGAGGCCATGACCTTCGCCACCCAGGCGAATTTCGTGCTCGGCACCCCGCAGTACATGTCCCCGGAGCAGATCGAAGACGTGGGCAGCGTGGACACCCGGAGCGACATCTACGCGCTGGGCACCGTGCTCTACGAAATGCTCACCGGCAGCCCGCCCTTTGCCGAACTCACCCGGCAGGGCCAGACCCGTCAGGAGTTCTGGCGCATCGTGCGCGACAAAAATCCGCCGCGTCCTTCCACCAGTTTCACCACCACGATCCTTGCTGCGCCGTCATGCGCCCAAGAGAGGCGCATGGATGTCTCCAAGCTGCCGGCGGATCTAGACTGGATCGCCCTGCGCGCTCTGGAAAAAGAGCCCCAGCGCCGCTACCAAAGCGCCACCGAATTCGCCGCCGATTTGCAGTGCTTCCTCGATGGCGCACCCGTCTCCGCGCATCCGCCCAGCAAGACCTACATCGCCTCGCGCTGGATCAGACGGCATCGTGTCGCTTTTGCAGCGGCTTGCTTCAGTGTGCTGGCACTGGTGAATGGCGCGGGCATCGCCATCTGGCAGGCGAAGCTCGCATTTAAGGCGCAGGGGCGGGCCGAGTCCGAGGCGCTGCGCAGCCGGGAGTCCGCCACTTTCCTCACCGGCCTGCTCGGGGAGGTCGCCGATGAAGTGCGCAACGGGAGGAACCCTGAGGCCCTGCGGCTGGCGCTCATCACCAGCCAGCAGCGCATCGAAGACATGCGCGAGGACCCGGATCTGCAGATCGAGCTCATGGGCCAGGTGGCCCGCCTGTTTGATCTCATGAGCGACCGCAAGCTGTCTCTGGGTGCACTAAGACGCACAGCGGAGCTCACCGCTGCACGATTGGGGCCCGAAAATCCAGCGGCACGTGAGGCCGCCTTTCAGCACCTCATCATGGCCGTGGATCACGGGTCCCGGATCGAGGCGGTGGAGCTGCTCAAGGCCCTGCGCACGCACATCGAGCAGCATGAGGGGCGGGGCAGCCAGAACTGGTTCCGGGCGCAGGGCATGCTGGTGCGCGCATGGACCAAGCTGCGCCGTGGCAAGGACGCGGCGCAGGCCAGTGCTGAGGCGGTGGCGGAAGCGCGCCAAAAGGAACTCAGTGGCGTGGCGCTGCACCGCATTCTCATGTCCCATGCCGAGGCGCTGGAGTCGGCCCGGGAGTTTGATGCGGCGGAGAAGCAGATTTTGGAATGTGTCTCCCAAGCGAAGAAGGATGGCGACCTCCCGAAGCACCAGTGGGAGTTTGATATCCGGCTGGTGGAGCTCATGATCCATCGTGGCAACCATGCGCATGCCGCTGAAATGCATGGAAAGGTGGTGCAGCGCCTCAGGCAGCAGCAGCCGGAGGCACCCAATCTACCGCATCAGCTCATCTGGCTGGCGGAGATCGAAAATCGCGCCCGCCTGCATGATCAGGCCATCCAGCACACGCAGGAGGCCATCGAACTCATCAAGCAGCGCACGGCTGCCATCTCCAAGGAGGATGCCCGCGCCAACACCCTGCGGGAGGACATGCAGGTGGCCTTTGAAACGCAGAGTGCTGCTTACTGCGGCTTGAAGCAACCTGAGGCAGCTCTTGCCGCCGCCAAGGAAGGCCTGCGCGTGGCGCAGCAGGGAGGGAATGAAACCTACATGACCCGCGCCCTGGCCGCGCTGGCGGGGGCGGAGGAATCCGCCGGGCATCTCGACGAAGCCTGGGAGCTGCACCACCAGCTCTATGAGAACCACGCGGAGCACAACGCCACCTACAAGAACCGTTTGGATGATTTGCGTGAAATGAGCCGCATCCGGCTGCGCCAGAAGCGTTTTGAGGACGCCATGGCCCACGCCCGCGATGCCTGGAGGCAGACGCTGGCGGAGCCCTCGGCCAAGCTGGAGCCGGATTATCTGGAGTATGTGGCCGAGTTTGCGCTCAAGACCTGGAAGACGGTGCAGGTGGCCAGCCCGGGGGTGGCGGTGCCGGAGGAGGTGGCGGCTTGGGAGAAAGCGGCGGGGGTTAAGGGGGCCCAATGAGGGGGCGGCGGTTGATGAGGGTGGTCAAGAATCGTCATGGCACGGGGGGAGTGACAGAGGGCGTTTTTGTGTGTCGGATCTGGCAATCTTGCAGGTTGGTTGCGGTTGAGGAGGGCGCGGGGCAGTTTTGGACAGGATTAACAGGATGGCAGAATGGACAGGATTTTTTGGGATGGGATGGCGGGGTGAAGGGGGGCTGAGGGCCGGAGATTTGGTATAATCATTGGGGGTAAAATGATTTCAGAAGTGGGGCGGGAACCGGATCGGGAGGGCAAAGGGGCGTCGATTTGTTCGGGGAGACTGGAACGCCGCAGAGATGAGATGAGTTGAATCTGTTCTCTCGGGGGGCGGAGGTGACAGTGGGCCGAAGGAGGTGGTGATTTTGGATGGGGAGGTGAGGGAGGCCGCTCTCAGAAACCCCTGATTTTTACACCGCAGAGATTGGAACGCCGCAGAGATGAGATGAATCTGTTCTCTCGGGGAACGGACGTGACAGCGGGCCGAAGGAGGCGCTGATTTTGGATGGGGAGGTGATCCAGGGGACGTGAGGGAGAAGCGAGTGGCTTGGCTGGGTTGAGCGGCTTGGGTGTGGCGAAAGCTCTGTTTTTTGGCTGGGTGATTTTTTTTTGCAGCCCAGTTTTGTTTTGGTGAAGCGGCATCCCAATCCGGCGTGAGGAAGCACGGGAAGGATCAAAGCACTAAGAGAATTTGTGGGTCAGGGTGGACCATGACGTCTTCGGGCTTAGAACACAAAGCAGTCGCCCTATGGCGTTTTATTTTGCAATTATTAATACGGGTGCCTTAGCTAATGATGTTCTTGCCACTAACCTGCCGACCAAGCATGACTACGCCTTGAGTTTCGTCCTAGTGGTTAGCACAAAAATCCTAAAACAGTTGTAATTATATTGAGCGCATGGCTAACACTGACACATTTACGTGGCTGCATTTGACGGATTTCCACTTTGGACTGCAAGGGCAAAAAATCCTTTGGCCAAATCTCAGACAGCCATTTTTAGAAGATCTCAAAAAATTACATGCAACCACCGGCCCTTGGAACGCTGTTCTGTTCTCTGGAGACTTGGTTCAAAGCGGAAAAAACGAAGAATTTCAGCATATGGAGAAACATATGCTTCAGGAAATCTGGCAAACACTAGAGTTACTCGGTTCTGGTGATGCGGTTCTACTTACTGTTCCCGGCAACCATGATCTAGCCCGACCTTCTGCTGAGTCAGATGACCCGGCGCTTGATGCATTGCTTCGGAAAGGCGAGTTTTCATTAATCGAAGAAAAATTTTGGTCTGGACCATCGGGGGCCTATCGAGCGCCAATTACTACAGCTTTTGCGAATTACGAAAGTTGGATGAGTAGTGCCAAATGGGTGCCAAATGAGAAACTAAAAAAGGGAAAGTTACCTGGAGACTTTTCAATTTCACTTAAATCAGCCGGAGGAAAAGCCATTGGAGTAATAGGACTGAACACCACGTTTCTTCAGCTTGCCGGAGGGAATTACAAAGGCCATCTCAGTTGGAACACATGTCAGCTAGACGCAGTATGTGTAGATGGCATTGATCACTGGATTAAACAACATGACGCATGCCTGTTAATGACTCACCAAGGTCCAGACTGGTTGACACCAGATGCACTGCATCATGGTAATTCAGAAATTGTTCCCGCAGGCCGCTTTGCAGTTCATCTTTATGGGCATGAGCATGAGACGAACGTACTCAATCTCAAAAAAGGTGGCAGCTCAAATTCTACTCGCCTCTGCCAGAGCCGCTCTGCATTTGGCATGGAGAAATTTGGTGAACCTCCCACCATAACAAGAAATCATGGCTTTGTCGTAGGAAGGTTTAGATTTTCAGATAATAAACCATTCATCCGATTCTGGCCAAGAACAGCTACAAATAAGCCAGATGGTTGGCGGTTTATTCCCGACAATCAAAGCTGCATTTTAGAAAGTGATGGAGGAACAGAAGAGGAATTAGTTAGTGGTATCAAAGGTCCAGATAATCCCGAGCAAACACCGCCGGCGACTCTTCTGAATAGCCAAATTATTTCCTTGGTAAAAGCGACGGACCCCAAAATAATTCAGGAAAAAATTGATAAGCTGCGGACGCGCCCGTGCATTTTGGAGTCACAGCATAGCTATATTCGACGCAATGAAGCACAGAAGTTCCAAACACTTTTAAGAGAACGCAAACCCGCTTGGTTAATTGCTGATTGGCAAATGGGCAAAGAAGGCTTTTTAGCAGATTCGATTAATGCAGTTGGTGGCTCTAACTCATTAAAGCATATTTATAGACTCGACTGTGGTTCGGCATCTTCAATGCATGAGATGATCGATACAGCAGAAACTCAACTTGGTTTATCCTTTTTCGAATTTGCTGAAACGGTTAAGAACTTAGAAGGGGCCACATTGATTTTTGAAGATGTCCCATCACTTGTTTCTCAGAAACAGGATAAGTTACGTGAATTGATCCAAAGAATGGATTCTATTTTACTATTCAGTCCAAAAATTAGAATTATTCTTGTGTCTCGGTTAACTCCGATTAACACCGCCCCCGAATGCATCATCAGACTTCTGCCGTTTGCGATCACAGATACTCGAGAATACGTCCGCCACCATAGCATTCAAAAACCAAGCCTTCTAAGTACTGAGTCTCTTGAGCGAATTCAGATATGGACCGGTGGTGTACCCGCAGCTATCGACCGTTTATTGCAACGTACCGAAAATCTAACTCTTCAGCAGATATTAGGAGAAGGGGATGGCCACAAATTAATCGATGAAGTAGAACCGGTTCCACAGTCATTAATTGATGCGGTGAATGACTTAGAAAAGTCAAATTTCGACACCTCGCAAAGAAGTTTTAAGCTGCTAAAACTTCTTACAGTCTTGAAGGATGGAGAAACTTTTGAGTCTATCAGAAGATTATATCCCAAAAAGCCATTTCATCAGACAAATATAACGCAATTGACTCAACTCTCGTTAATTGAGAGCATAGAAATATTTCAAACCGCTACTGATTTGTCTCCTCGACTGCGCCGATATACACATGGAAAAGCTGAGCAACCGCGTTTGCTTAGAATTCCTCCCCAGGTTCGTGATTATTTAAGCAATCGAATTACTCTCGAAGAAAGGTCACAGATCCTAAATTCTGCGCTGGAGGCCTTTTTTGGCAGAAAATGGCAAGACGGCAATATCAAGCTTCGACCGGCTATACATAATGCATATCAACGAAGTTCAATTGCAGGTCCTGGTAATGAGTTAGTTATAATTCAGTTCCTGCTTGACCGATCTATTGAAGGAGGCCGGTCTGAGCGAATTAACAAACATGCTAAACTTGCAGTAGATTACTGCGAGCGGTTGTATGAAGAATGCCGGTATCGCGATGTAGAAATTGCCGGAGATATAATAATGCAGTTATTAGACGGGGGAGTGCATGACGTCTGGTGGCTTGAGGCAGCTTTTAAATATGCAAAAGCGCTTCGAATGACGAAGCAACGTGAAGACGCCGTGAGAGTACTTAATTTGTGCCTCGAGAGAGGAAAAGATATTCTCATCAATTCGTTCAAAGCATCAATTAATCTTAATCTTGCTCTCGCCTATAAGGCAATGAACGAAAAGGAAAGAGCTATTGCAGCTGCGGCAGTAACAATAGAACTGGAGCATAAAGATTCAGCCGAAGTTCTTCAAGCAAAGGCAATAATTGCCGAAGTGTCTTTGTCGGGAGACAAACAGAAAAACGTTTTATTAGGACTTTATAATGAGGCCCGAAACAGATCGCACACGATCGCAGCTAATAATATTGCATTGGAACTCGCGCGGTCTAGCAATTCACAGCCTGAAGCATTAAAATATCTTGATGATGTTATTAAATCTGCAAAAGATCCTTATAATCGGGCACGCGGCATATCCGACAAAGCTTCTTTGTTAAGAAGAACTGGCAAATTAGACAAACTGTCATACGAAGAAGAGGATTTGCTCTGTGCAGCCTATTCGTACAGCTATACTCAACGCATGAATTCACTCATTGAAGAGTGCCATGAAGCACTTTGGAGCATGTACAATATCAAAAATTTGCTAGCGCCACTATTCAGACTTTTTAGATACACTTCCTTTTTCAGGCTATTGTGCGGAAATGAAGAAGAAGATAAAACACTCGTCTTAGAGTTGAGTGTTAAAAAGGAAAATTTGGGGCCTCAAGATCTTGAAGTTATTCCCCTTGAAATTCAATACTTTGAGCTACGGCGCTCCGCTCTTCACCTTGAAAAGGTTATTGATATTTAAAAGACGTAGGGTGCAACCTTCGGTGATGTTGTACGTGTGATACCGTGGCCCAGGGCTTGCTGCGCTGCGCCCTGGGCTGAGTCCGGCGGCCCTTCAGGCCGCGATGGCAGGGGGGGACTGGCTGGATGCTGGATGTATTGTGGCGCGGGGCTGGGGATGTGGCGGAGCGCCGCACAGAGGACTGTGCGGACCACTTTGCTGGCGCATTCGCGATGCGCTTTGGATGAAGCGAACAGGAGTGTCCGCGCTCCGCTCAGCCTTCGAGGATGTAGCCGCAGGCGAGTTTTTGGAAGCGGTCGACTTCGTGCCAGGTTTTTTCGGCGTCCCAGCCGAGTTCGGGGGCCATGAGGGCGCCGACTCTTGGGGCGGCGGACATGGCGGACTGGGCATCGAGGAGGAGGCTGCGGCTGCGGCGAGCGAGGACATCGCCGACGGTGCGGGCCATTTCGTGGCGGGTGTGGAAGATGACTTCGGCGCAGGTGACATCGAGCCGGGGGTGGACTTTGCCGGCGAGTTCGGGCTGCTGGGTGGCGAGGGCGCGGATCTGGGCGGCGTCGCTGCCGTAGACGGCGAGGGGATCGTGCTGATCCAAGACGGTGGCGGAGCCGTGGATCATGAGGCTCTGGGTGACGCAGTGGCGCATGCCGAAGCCGCCGACCATTTCGGCGTGATCGATGACGTCTTCGGCCATGCGGCGGTAGGTGGTCCATTTGCCGCCGGTGATGGTGATGAGGCCGGAGTCTGCGACGAGGATGGTGTGATCCCGGGAGAGGGCGGCGGTGGCTTCTCCTTTCTTCATGGCGACGAGGGGGCGGAGGCCGGCGTAGATGCTGAGGACGTCTGAGGGGTGGGGATCGCGGGTGAGGTAGCGTGCGGCGTGCTGCATGAGGAAGGCGATTTCATCTGGCAGGGCGCGGGGCTCAAGGGAGACGTGTTGGACGGGGGTGTCTGTGGTGCCGATGATGACGCGGCCGTGCCAGGGGACGGCGAAGAGGACGCGGCCGTCGTCGGTGCGGGGGATCATGATGGCGGAGTCTCCGGGGAGGAACTCGCGGGGGAGGACGAGGTGGACGCCCTGGCTGGGGGCGACGATGTTGTCGGACTTGGGGTCGTCCATGTGGCGGACGGAGTCGACGAAGACGCCGGTGGCATTGATGACGCACTTGGCGCGGATTTCGAACTGGCGGCCGGATTCGGCGCATTCGGCCTGCACGCCGATGATGTGGCCGTTTTCCTTGATGAGGCCGCAGGCGCGGGTGTGATTGAGGACGATGGCGCCGTGATCGACGGCGGTGCGGGCGAGGTGGATGGCGAGGCGTGCGTCATCGAACTGGCCGTCGTGATAGACGACGCCGCCTTCGAGGCCTTCGGTTTCGAGGGTGGGGAGGAGGTCGATCATGTCCTGACGCGAGAGGGAGCGTGAGGGCTGGAGGCCGAGCTGGCCGGCGAGGGTGTCGTAGACCTTCATGCCGATGCCGTAGAAGGGGCCCTCCCACCAGTGGTAGCTGGGGATGACGAAGGGGAGGCTGTGGACGAGGTGGGGGGCATTCCGGACGAGGAGGCCGCGCTCGCGGAGGGCTTCGAGGACGAGGGAGACATTGCCCTGCTTGAGGTAGCGGACGCCGCCGTGGACGAGCTTGGTGCTGCGGGAGGAGGTGCCTTTGGCGAAGTCGGACTGCTCGATGAGGACGACGGAGTGGCCGCGCGAGGCGGCATCGACTGCGGCGCCGAGGCCGGTGGCGCCGCCGCCGATGATCGCGATGTCAAAGGGGCCGGAGTGGGCGGAGAGTTGCGAAAAGAGGCGCTCGCGATTCATGGGGGAATGTAGGGGGGCGGGGGATTTAGCAAGAACGCAGAGAGGTGAGGAAGGTGGCGAGGGGACGTTCGGTTTGCCGCAGAGGGGCAGAGAGGCAGAGGGGGCAGAGGGGGCAGAGATTGAATGATCCTGACTGAGCTTTGAAGGGAGGAGAGCTTGCTTGCGGTGGGGGGACCCGGGAACCGCACACGGAGTGTGCGGACCACTTTGCTGGCGCCTTCGCGAAGCTCTGTGGTGCAGCGGCCTCTTGAGGGGCGCGGAGCGGTGGAGGCGGAGGGGAGACAACCGGGAGGGTTGTGGTACGGGGTGCATTCGGGGGTCGACAAGTTTGAGGGGGGTGCTAGCGTTTGGGTTCCAAACCAACCCCCCAACTACCCACATTCCATGTCCGACATCGCTCTTGCCAAAGGTGAAAAATTTCTCGAAGACAACGCCAAGAAGGAAGGCGTGACGGTGACCGCGAGCGGTCTGCAGTACAAGGTGATCACGCCAGGGACGGGCAAGAGCCCGAAGGCGACGGACACGGTGGAAGTGCACTACGAAGGGACGCTGATTGATGGCACGGTGTTTGACAGCAGCTACCGCCGCAAGGAGTCGATCGAGTTCCCGCTGAATCGCGTGATCGCGGGCTGGACGGAAGGTGTGCAGCTGATGCAGGAGGGGTCGAAGTACCGCTTCTACATTCCTTCGAAGCTGGCGTATGGCCCGCGTGGCGCGGGACGTGACATCGGGCCGAATGAGGCGCTGATTTTCGACGTGGAGCTGATCAAGGTGAAGTGAGGTTTTAACTCGGTTCCTTGTTCTTGGTTCTTTGTTTTTTTGCTGGGCGGCGCTGATGCGCCGCCCAGTTTTTTTTGGTGGGAGGGAGGTGGGACGTTCGGTTTTGCCGCGGAGGGGGCGGAGGGAGCTTATGTTGAGGCGACTCTGGGCTTGGGGAGGTGACTTGTGGTGCTAGGAAATGTGTGGGGCGTCGTTATGCGGGGATGTGGATTCGATTTGTGGCTTTTTCCTTTTCCCTGTTGTTGCTGTTTGTGGGCGCTGGTCTGGCGGGGCAGCCGAATGTGGTCTTAATTGTGAGTGATGATCAGGGGTATCCGGATCTGGGGTGTATTGGGAGCAAGCCGCTGGTGACGCCGAATCTGGACAAGCTGGCGGCGGAGGGGGTGCGGGGGACGAGCTTTTATGTGACGTGGCCGGCGTGTACGCCGTCGCGGGGGAGCATTTTGACGGGGCGGTATCCGCAGCGGAACGGGCTGTACGATATGGTGCGGAATGATCTGGTGAACTATGGGCACCGGTATGATGCGGCGGAGTATGCGGTGTCTCCGGAGATGACGCTGGGGCTGGATGTGCGGGAGGTGACGGTGGGCGATATGCTGCGGAAGGCGGGCTATGCGACGGGCTGCGTGGGGAAGTGGGACATGGGGCAGGCGAGGCGCTTCCTACCGCTGCAGCGGGGTTTTGATTTCTTCTACGGTCACGGGAACAACGGGATCGACTACTACACGCATGAGCGGTACGGGGTGGCTTCGCTGTTCCGGGGGAATGAGCGGACGGAGGAGGACAAGGGGACGTATGTGACGGAGGTGTTTCGGCGGGAGGCGCTGCGGTTTGTGAATGAGCAGGCGGGGCGGAAGCCGTTCTTTTTGTATCTGCCCTTCAATGCGCCGCATGGGGCGTCGAGCTTTGGGGAGGGGACGGAGGAGGGGTCGAAGAAGGTGGCGGAAGGGGTGCAGGCGCCGGAGAAGTATGTGGCGATGTATCGGGGCAAGGTGAAGGACGAGAGGCTGGCGCGCTACTGCGGGGCGGTGACGTGCATGGATGAGGCGATCGGCGCGGTGCTGGAGGCGGTGGAGAAGGCGGGGCAGACGGAGAACACGCTGGTGGTGTTTTTGTCTGACAACGGGGGGAGCGGGAACGGTGGGAATGCGCCGCTGCGGGGGCAGAAGAGCACGATGTGGGAGGGGGGACTGCGGGTGCCTTTCATCCTGCGCTGGCCGGGTGGGAAGGTGCCGGCGGGGAAGGTGACGGATGAATTCATTACCTCGCTGGAGCTGGTGCCGACGCTGCTGGCGGCGGCGGGGGCGAAGGGGCCGGAGGGGGTGAAGCTGGATGGCTTCAATATGCTGCCGGTGCTGCGAGGGGAGGTGAAGTCGCCGCGGAGGGAGATGTTTTGGCAGAGGCGCGGGGACAAGGCGGCGCGGGTGGAGAACTGGAAGTGGGTGGAGTCGGGCAAGGGCGGGGGGCTCTTTGATTTGAGCACGGACCTGGGGGAGAAGAAGGACCTGAGCGGGGAGAAGCCGGAAGTGGTGCGGATGATGAGGGAGAGGTTTGCTGGGTGGAGGAAGGAGATGGATGGGAGCGAGGCGCGGGGGCCGTTTCGGGATTACTGAGTACGCACGGATTTGCGGCGCGGCGGAAAGCGGTGGCTGCGTTCGTTCTTCACTGGAGGAGCGCGGTGCTGGTTTGTGGGGGATTTGCGGGGGTGGGGGTGTATTTTGTTCTATATGAGGTGTTTAGACGGCAATAAACTGTCAAGAATTCGCCATAAATGAGAGTATTTTAACAAATTGAGTGTGGGACGAATGGCAGAAATGTGGTATAGAAGGGGTCTCCACCCAACTATGAGCAGCGCCCCTGAGATGACATCATCCAAGCCCCAGGCCACGATTTCCGAATGGAAAAAAATTGTCGCCCCTTTCACGGTTCCTTCGATTCCACGTGCCACCTGGCAAATCGTTAACACTTTCGTCCCGTATGCCCTGCTTTGGTATGCGATGTTTTGGAGCCTGAGCCACACTTCCTACTGGGTGACGCTGGCGATCGCGGCGGTGACGGGTCTGCTGCTGGTGCGTGTGTTCATCATGTTTCACGACTGCGGTCATGGGTCGTTTTTCAAATCAAAGCGGGCGAACAGCGTGCTGGGCTTCATCAGCGGGATGCTGACTTTCACGCCGTATCTGCACTGGACGTGGCAGCACTCGGTGCACCACCAGACGTCGGGTGACCTGAGCCGCCGTGGCGACGGGGACATCTGGACGATGACGGTGAAGGAGTATCAGGAGTCGAGCCCGACGCGGCGCTTTTTTTACAAGCTGATCCGCAATCCGATCACGCTGTTTGTGGTGGGGCCGCTGGCGCTGTTCGTGATTCATCAGCGTTTTCCTTCGCCGCGTGCGAAGGGCAAGGACCGCAAGTCGGTGATGATCATGAACGTGGCGCTGGTGCTGATGATTGTGGGCCTGAGCTACGTGTTTGGCTTTAAGAACTATGTGCTGATGCAGGTGCCGGTGACGATGTTTGCGGGCATTGCGGGGATCTGGATGTTTTATGTGCAGCACCAGTATGAGGATGTGTACTGGGAGCACCGTGAGGGCTGGGACTACACGACGGCGGCGCTGGAGGGGAGCTCCTTTTACAAGCTGCCGAAGATCCTGCAGTGGTTCACGGGGAACATTGGTTTCCATCATGTGCATCACCTGAGCTCGCGCATTCCGAACTACTATCTGGAAAAGTGCCATAACTCGCACCCGATGTTTCACTCGATCCCGCCGCTGACGTTTTGGAAGAGCCTGAAGTGCATCAACCTGCGCCTGTGGGATGAGAGCGACCGCAAGCTGATCTCCTGGAAGGAGTACCGCCAGCGCTATGCGCATCCGGTGGCTGCGGCGAAGGTGGCGGAAGTGGATCCGGCGGATCTGCCTGCGCCGAGTGAGATTGGTTCGGGGATGTCGTAAGCCACGGCTGATATAGCGGGCAGGTGCCTGTGTGCGTGTTTGTTTGCTTTTTTCGCGCGCGCGGGCTTTGGCATTCGTTTCTCCTGATGATGATTCTGCGGGTGCGGAGTCTGCTGCCGTCTTTGCCTTTTACCTCTGCCACGAGGATTTTCTGCGACCATGTCCGTCTTTCGGCTGAACACTGAGTACAGTCCCCAGGGCGACCAGGCACAGGCTATCGCGAAGTTGACGAAGTCGGTACGTGCGGGGAACCGGCACCAGACGCTGATGGGGGTGACGGGGTCGGGGAAGACTTTTACGATGGCGAACATCATCGCGGAGGTGGGTCGGCCGGCGCTGGTGTTTTCGCATAACAAGACGCTGGCGGCGCAGCTGTACTCGGAGTTTAAGAATTTCTTCCCGGAGAACGCGGTGGAGTACTTTGTCAGTTACTTCGACTACTACCAGCCGGAGGCTTACATCGCGCGAACGGACACGTTCATTGAGAAGGACAGCGCGGTGAATGATGAGATCGAGCGGTTGCGGCTTTCGAGCATGGGGGCTCTCATTACGCGGCAGGATGCGATCATCGTGGCGAGTGTGTCGTGCATCTATGGTTTGGGATCGCCGGAGGACTATGAGGGGATGATGCTGCCGCTGAACGTGGGGATGCAGATGACGCGGGAGACGCTGCTGACGCGGCTGGTGGACATGCTGTATGAGCGGAATGATGTGCAGCTGACGCGTGGGAAATTTCGGGCGCGCGGGGATGTGATCGAGGTGGTGCCGGCGTATCTGGAGAACGAGGCGATCCGGATTGAGTTTTTCGGGAATGAGATTGACCGGATCAGCGCGGTGGATGTGCTGACGGGGACGGTGACGCTGAAGATGCCGAGCTACACGATTTTTCCGGCGAAGCAGTTTGTGACGCCGGGGGACAAGCTGAGGAAGGCCATTGTGAAGATCCGTGAGGAGATGGAGGAGCGGGTGGCGTGGTTTGAGAAGGAGGGGAAGCTGCTGGAGGCGCAGCGCATCAAGATGCGGACGCAGTATGACATCGAGATGATGCAGGAGATGGGCTTCTGCCAGGGGATCGAGAACTACAGCCGGCACCTGACGGGGCGTGAGCCGGGGGCGACGCCGGGGACGCTGCTGGATTTCTTCAAGGAGCCGCCGCTGATGTTCATCGACGAGAGCCACGTGACGATCCCGCAGATCGGCGGGATGTATGAGGGGGATAAATCGCGCAAGACGACGCTGGTGGAGCATGGGTTCCGGCTGCCGAGTGCGCTGGACAACCGGCCGCTGAGATTTGAGGAGTTCATGGGGAAGGTGGGGCAGCTGGTGTATGTGAGCGCGACGCCGGCGCGGTTTGAGATTGAGAACAGCGTGGTGGGAAATACCAGCTACATCGCGAAGGTGGCGGATGCGCTGCCGATGACGCGGACGGTGCGGATCAGCGGGAGTGCGGAGCCGATTGATAAATTTGATGTGACGACGAAGGGGCGGACGCTGGTGGTGGAGCAGATCATCCGGCCGACGGGGCTGCTGGATCCGGTGATCACGATCAAGCCGCTGAAGGGGCAGATTGATGAGACGATCGAGCTGTGCCGTCAGAGGATTGAGAAGGGGGAGCGTGTGCTGGTGACGACGCTGACGAAGCGGACGGCGGAGGATTTGACGGACTACCTGCGCAATCTGGATTTCAAGGTGCGGTATCTGCACAGCGACATCGATGCGATCGAGCGGGTGGAAATTTTACGGAGCCTGAGATCGGGGGACTGTGATGTGCTGGTGGGGATCAATCTCCTGCGTGAGGGGTTGGATCTGCCGGAGGTGAGCCTGGTGTGCATCTTGGATGCGGACAAGGAGGGCTTTTTGCGCAGTGAGTCATCGCTGATTCAGACGTCGGGGCGTGCGGCGCGACACATCAATGGTGAGGTGGTGCTGTTTGCGGACATTGAGACGAAGAGCATCCGGGCGCTGCTGAGCATCAGCGGGCATCGGCGTCAGGTGCAGACGGATCACAATGAGAAGCATGGGATCACGCCGCAGACGGTGCAGCGCGCGGTGCAGGAGAGTCTGCAGGTTTTGGGCAAGGCGCGGGAGATTGAAGAGAGCGTGGTGCGCGAAGGTGGGGGTGATTTTGCGATCACGGAGACGATCCGCGAGCTGGAGCAGGAGATGGCGGATGCGGCGGGCAAGCTGGAGTATGAGCGTGCGGCGCTGCTGCGGGATCAGATTCGTGAGCTGAAGAAGCGGGCGGGGCTGAATGCGGATGATACGGGGGCGCTGCCGGCGCAGCGGAAGAGTGTGGTGTATGGGAAGCCGAAGCGGGGTGGGAAGAAGGGGAAGTAGGAGGTGCGGTGGGTGATGGTGGGGCTAGGCAAGGCTCGTGCTGGCATCGCTACGCGATGCGGGTGCATTTCATGCGTAGGATGTGTCGGGACGAGGGGTGTCGCTGCGCTCAACCACCTCGCTACAGGCTTGGATGGCTACGCCATCGGCCAGATGTCTTGAGCTTGACCGCAGGGGTTGTATTGGACAGGATCAAAGGATGGTTTACGCGCTGTCCATCTTCGTAGCGGTTGTTGGAGGAGGGGTGTGGTGGTGGCGTTTTTTAGAGAGACACAGGTCCGACGAGTTTCCGGGCGGCATTTTCGCAAGCACATGCGTGTGTTGAAGGCGTTTCCCAAGGAGGCGAGCCAGATGGAACTGATGAACCGGGGATTGAGGGCTGTGAAGCAGGATGATTCACCTGCCCTGAAAGATGTTTTGCAGCACATGGGTGAACTGGGCAATTGTGCTTCGGCTCCATTTGTAACCGCCTGGCTTTCCAACAGAATCCTGAGCATGTGGTGGAGCAACGTGCTCAGGGGTATCGCCGAGAGGTATGGACCGGGAGAGCCGGGATGGAGAGACGAAGTCTTTCGTGTACTGGAACAAGGGCTCGCCGATCCCTCGACTCCCAATCTCTTTCTCGAGTGGCCTGACATCTCCTGGCCAAAGACTTTGATGTCCATAGATTCTGAGCGGGCGCTAAGAGCCTTTATCAAACTGAAGCTCCTGGTGCCTAACACGAAGGGATTCTCTGCCACAGTCACGGCGATTGTTGAATCGTCCTCAGTCGTTCCTGCTGAGATCGCTGACAACTGGCTGCCCGTCGCAATGCCTGATCTCACTGACCAAGCTGCTGGCGAGCAGTATCTTCTAATGCTGAGAGCGCATGCCAAATATGATTTGTCCGAAACCAGCCGTCGGTTGTTGGAGGTGATGGGTGCAGGGGAACAATTCAGGAATGAAGCCGCGATTCTGTTGTTCAAGGCGGAACTCTCGGCAGACCCAGAACGGAGTAAAAACACCAGGGTGTTCAGGGAGTCGGACGGGGATGAGCATGCTCAATCTGAAGGATGAGCTGCAATACAGAAAGACGTTGGTCTTCGGGAGCGGAGCTCGCATGACTGGAAGGTCATCAATCTGCGGTTTGAAAATAGAATGCGGAAATTTTTGCTTGCAGGTGTAACAGTTGTGCTGTTACAGTAAGAACACCTCGCGTATGCTGCCTTTTTCGATCCAGCTTCAGGATGGGAGTCCGGTCTCTGACCAGATTCTTGGGGCTGTGCGCAAGGCGCTGTTAACGGGGCAGATGAGGGCGGGAGATGCGTTTCCGAGTGTGCGGACGCTGAGCCAGGAACTGCGGATCAGCCCGACGACGGCGCACAAGGTGGTGCTGCTGCTGAAGGATGCGGGATGGCTGAACTCGCGGCCGGGAATTGGCATGGTGGTGACGGTGCCGGATCAGCCGGACCTCGCGGAACGGCTGGCGCAGATCACGCCGGAATGTCGGGCGCTGCTCAAGGAGGCGGCGGATTTGAATCTCACGCTCAACCAAGTCATTCAACATCTCAAAAGCCTATGATCACGATCACCGATTTGCATAAACGCTTTCGCAAGACCGAAGCCGTGTCCGGTTTGAGCTTGGAGGTGCCAGAGGGACAGGTGACGGCTTTCCTAGGGCCGAATGGCGCGGGCAAGAGCACGACGATCAAGTGTCTCCTCAATTTGCACCGGCCGGACAGCGGGACGATTGAGGTGATGGGTGGGGATTCGCGGAAGCTGGGGCCGGCGCAGTTCACGCAGATTGGTTATGTGTCTGAAAACATGGAGCTGCCGCTGTGGATGACGGTGAAGCAGTTCTTCAACTATTGCCGACCGCTGTATCCGAACTGGGATTTGGGCTTTGAGAAACAACTGCTGACGCAGTTTGATCTGCCTACGGGGACGAAGCTGAAGGATCTCTCGCGTGGGATGCGGATGAAGGCGGCGCTGCTGAGCAGTCTGGCGTATCGGCCGAAACTGGTGGTGCTGGATGAGCCGTTCAGCGGACTGGATCCGCTGGTGCGTGATGAGTTTATTCGCGGGCTGCTGGAACTCACGGAGCAGGAGGGGTGGACGGTGTTTGTGTCGTCGCACGACATTGAGGAGGTGCAGCGGCTGGCGGACCGGGTGGCGATCATCAATCGCGGCAAGCTGGCGCTGGATGAGACGAGCGACAGTTTGCAGGCGAGGTTTCGGGCGATTGAGGTGGTTCTACCAGATGATGGTAGAGCGCCGGTGAATCTGCCGACTGACTGGCTGCATGCGGAGCAGGCGGGGCGGACGCTGAGATTTACGGCGAGCCGGTTTGCGAATGAGGAGTCACTGGCTGCGGCGCTGCGTGGGGCGATTCCGACGGCGACGCATCATGAAGTGCGGCCGATGAGCCTGCGGGAGATTTTTGTGGCGCTGGCGAGGGCTTACCGACTGGAAGGGAAATGAGATATGAACCTGACACTTCATCACTTCCGCAAAGAGTTTCGTTACCTGCGGCTGCGCTGGTTTGCGTTCTTGGTGCTGCTGGGTTTTGACCTGGCGGTGAATTTGGAATGGCTGCTGCCGATGCGTGCGGGGGTGGAGGCACCGGCATGGCTTGGGTACCTGCCGGTGATGATTTTGCTGGTGGGTTTGTCGCTGCTGCTTTCATGCCCGGAGGACCGGCCGGGGAGTGACCGCAGCTTCATCAGCACGCGGCCATTGCCATGGGCAGCCTATTGGCAGGCGAGGATGCTGCTTTGGCTCACACTGATTGTGCTGCCGGTGGTCTTCCAAAACGGACTCTATCTGCTGCTTTCCGGCCGCCCCATGGGGGATGTGCTGCGCGGCATATGGGAGAGGGCATGCTTTGCGGTGGGCTTCTCAGCATGGCTGCTGCCTGCGCTGGCGCTGTGGCGGAGGAGGGAGGTGTGGAAGGCGCTGTTCGTTATCGTGGTGACACTCGCGGTTGCTTCGAAGGTGCTGGATGTGGCGAGTGCTGCCTGGTGGAAGTTTTATCCGAGCTTCAATCAAACATGGGCTGGACTCATGGTGGGATGGATGGTGTTCGGCGGGCTCAGCGGCTGGTTGGCATGGAAGCATCTTCAACAGGCGTACCGTTTTCGTCGGCGACTTTGCCTGACCTGTTTCTCGGCCTTGGTCGGGCTGCTGGCCGCACGATTTTGGGTGTTGGCGACCGACGGGGAACTTGTGGGGCAGGACGAGGCATTGGTCCAGGCACTGGCACCGGGATTGAAGGTGGAGATCGATTTAGACACAGTTCATTTCGAAGGCTTTGAAAGCGAGTCTGGCTCCCACACACTCTCCGCCAATCCTGAGACTGCGACGGGAAAACAGGGCGTTCATGTTGATATGAGGCTGGCAGGAAGCCGAGTCGTGCAGGATGGCAGAACTTCCAGCGCCAAAGCATTATTAGCATCACGGATTCGGTCACGGTTCGGCTACGGCTCCCCGCAGGATCAGGTGCATCGCGGCGATGTGAATCTGCGGGACTTCTTTCCTGGCGGGACGCTGTTTTTTTCAGCGCATCAGTGGTCGCTGTGGTCATGGGAAGGCCGAAGCATTGCCCTCGCCGCCTTTGATCAACCTTATCCGGCGGCTGAGCAGCCATTGAAGCTTGCGACTGACTACCACATGGATTGGTATCAGCGTGATCTGGCGTTGGAACTGCCAATGGTGGCAGGCAGCCGTGCTGAGAGCGATGAGGCGCGGTGGGAGGTTCTCAGTGTGACTCCTGTTGCCGGGCCGCAGCCCGGTGCACTGACGATCACGCTGCGTGTGGAGACGCGGGACCATTGGAATGAGGAAAATGGCAGTGCCATGCTGCTGCATTCGCCGCAACGGCAGATCGTCTGGCTGGATCCCGTCAAGCAGAGGATGCTTGGCACACGGGCGACTCACACGGGCTGGCAACGCAGGCAGATCGAACTGACATGGAATGGTATTTTCAACTACGCCGATGGCGAGGCCACGGGTGTCGATGCGGCGAAACTGCGTCTCATTCTGCTACGCAGCCGGTTCCTTGGGAGCAGTCCGTACACTTGGAAGTCTCCAGAGATGCGTCTGGCGGATTTTCCATCCAACTATGGTGAGAGGTATGCCTGGCATGAGGCCAGACTGCTGTATGCAGGGCGTCAGATGAAGGCGTTTCAGGAACGTATGGCGAGCTTCAAGCCGCTGACGGCGGAAAGCAGTGAAAAAGAGGCGCGGCGTGCGCTCTACGAACTCTTCTCCACCTCAGGCGTCACGGGAGCGGTTTATGTCCCGGCAGCTTTTCCGGCGATCACGCAGGTCTTTGATCCTCTGGGAAAAGAGCACCTGCCGCTGCTGCTGGAACTGCCCTCCGGCCTGTGGCCGGGATGGACCAACCGACCTCCGAGGACCCTGCTGGACCGCTATTTGACGGACGATCAGCGTGAAGCCGTCATTGACCGGGTGATCAAACAGCCGGGGCTGGCGGATGTGGTGCTGCGCAAGGGCTGGGCGGAGGAGGCGAAGAGATTGAAGCCGCGCCTGCTGAGCGGGTCGCCACTGCCCCAGGGCTGCGAAGCGCTGCTCTTTGCCTGGGGAGATGATGAATCGCAGACCCGACTGCTTCAGGCTGCGAAGCATGACATCAATGGCGGGATCATTGAGAAACTGGACAAGCTGCCTCCAATGCGGCCGGCGACCGAGAGGATTGCCATGAATGGGTTTGAAAAGACGCTGCCTATGCCGGGTTCTGACAATTATCGGAGTGGTATGAGTGTCAGTGAGGCAGCGAATTTTGGATCTTCAGAAGCATTCGATCTCTGCCTGCGCTGGATGGCGCTGGGCGGTGATCTGCCGTCCGGCGGCGGGGGGTATCCGCATCCTCAATTGCTGACTGCGGACGGCGGCAAGTTCTGGGAAAAGGAACGGAAGATGCCAGACCATGAGAAGTGGCCGTTTTTCCGCCGGTTGAGGGTCAGCGACTTCGAATACGTGGCTGAAAAACGAGCCTGGAAATTTCGCCTGCCATGAACACCGCGCCTGCTCTCACCCGCATACTTCATCAAAGCCGCACGGAGTGGCTGCATCAGCGTGGGATGATCCTCGCGTGGCTGCTGTGGCTTGTCGTCCGGCGGTGGCACCGCATGCATGAGGCGAGGACCACCTTCTCTTCGCTGTCGGTGGCGGATCTTGAGCCCTGGATTGAGTTGGGATCTCTGCTGATGGCTGCTGCCGTGGTCTGGCGCTGTGTGAGTGCGGATGCGCCTTCCAATGCGGACACTTTCAGCCTCACGCGTCCCGTGGGGCAGGCTGCGCTGTGGCTGGGAAAGCTGCTGTTTCTGCTCCTTGGCGTGGTTTTACCTGCGGTGGTGGTTTGCGGCCTCGACTGGCGAGGCTTCGGCTTGGGCGTGGGGCAATGGGTTGCGCTGGCAGGTACGGTGGTGCTGGTGATGGGGTTGATTTTTGGCTTAACGGGTGCGCTCACAGCCCTGGCCTCTTCAACGCGGCAAATGATGGCTCTCGCGGTGCTGGGGATGGTGGGCACAGGCGTGTGGCTGGCGATGCAGGGGGAGGTGTACCACTATGGCGAACAAGTCTTCCAAGTGGTGGGGCAGCAGCATGCGAGTCTGTGCGGCACATTCGTGGCGGCATTGGCGGCACTCGGTGGCCTGCTCATGGCCTGGTGGGTCGCGACGGTGCCGAGACGGCGGTTGCTTGCCGCGGTACTGGCGCTGTTCTCACTCGCTGTCGCACCGCTGATCGCCAGTGCGTGGCGGTATGACTGGATCACGCCGCCGCCACTGGAGTACGCCAACGCTGCGAAGATCGGCATCAAGGTGGGGAAAGCGGACAAGGAGGACAAAGCGCCGGGACGAGGTCTGTGGCCGACATTGCGGCTCACGGGACTGGGAAAAGATGAAGTCGCGAGCATCATTGAGTTTGCCCCTATTGATGACAGCAGCGCCTGGCCGCCTGAGGGGAGCTACAGCGACCTTCCGGTCGATAACAGCGGACGTGATTCGTGGCTGCACACGGATCACACGCGGGTGCTATTCAAATACAGTCCGTCTACGACGCTCTGGCGGCAGAATATTGGCAACAACGCGATGTACAATGGCCGCAAGCCTCTGCTGGCGGTGCTGCAGCAGCTCCGGCTGAAACAAGCGGATGCCATCACGCGCCGCTGGAGGCTGCGGCTTGTCGTGCATGAGCTGAAGCGTGTCGCCACGTTGCCCTACCGGGAGTTTTGGTCTCAGGAGAACAGCTTTCTCATCCGCCCGGGATTGCGAATGGAGTTCAATGCCTTTGCGTGGCTGAGGGAGGCCTGGGAGATGCATGGACGTGCGCACCGCTTGTCGGCCGCTCTGCTTCCTGTTGACACGCATCGACCTGCCCACGTGCGGGGCCGGGATTTGAGTGACAACTTTCTCTTCGTGCTGGAAGACCCTGACCTAGGGGAGAACGAGGCGCGCGATCCAGGCCTCGTGCAGCGGGCAAGGCGGTATTCCAGCTACAATGATCAATCCCGGCTGTGGCAGACTGATGAGAATCAGGGGCTGGAAATCCGGCTGTGGACGCCCAAAGAGCAGCATGCCATTCTGAAAACGACGCATGATGAGTGGGTGAACCGGCTGAATGCCACGCTGTGGCATGCGGAGGAGAGGGGTACGATGGAGATTGAACTCACGGCTGAACAAATGGAGGAGGTGCTGGCGGAGCCGAAAGCGGAGGTGAAGAAGCCATGACGCCTGCGTTTCATCGATTCAGTCTCGGAGGCAGGCGAGGTGGATTGGTCAGGCCAATGCAATCATGCAGAGCATCAATGAGGGGATTGGGCGGAGGTGGGGCATCTTGCCACCATGAAAACGAAACTTATCCGTCGGCTTTTTTTACTCATTGCCGGTTTGAACCTGAGCAGCTGTGCCAGTGCGGGGTTGGAATTTCGCAATTCGTTCCGAGGCAGTGTGACGCCGGGTGAACGCATTGCGGCAGGGGCTTTTGATGTGGTGACGCTGCCGGTGCAGCTGCCGGTTATTGTGGCGATGAAGCTTTCTGAGTGAGGAATTGGGGGCTGGCGTCGTTTGAGTGGGACTATGATGAAACGCCGCGCCTTCCTGCTTGCTTGTGGTTCCACTGCTTTTGCCGCTGGTGGCAGTGCCAGACTGCGTATTGGGCAGATTGGGACGGAGCATGCGCATGCGGCGGGGAAGATGGCGGCGATGAGGGCTTTGCCGGAGCTTTGGGAGGTGGTCGGTGTGGCGGCGGAGAAGGGATATGAGGGGGTGCCGCTGCTGACGGAGGCGCAGCTTTTAAGCACGCCGGATTTGAAGGCGGTGGCGGTGGAGACGCAGATGGAGGCTTCGTGTGCGACGGCGCTGCGATGCATTCAGGCGGGGAAGCATGTGCATCTGGACAAGCCGGGGGCGCTGGGGCATGACGAGTTCAAGGCGATGCGACTGGAGGCGGAGAAGCGAGGGCAGACGGTGCAGATGGGGTATATGCTGCGGTACAACCCGGCGTTTGAGCTGCTGTTTCAGGCGGTGCGTGAGGGGTGGCTGGGAGAGATCACGGAGATCGATGCGGCGATGGGGAAGCTGGGGGATGCGAAGCAGCGTGGGATCCTTGGCGCGCTGCCGGGTGGGGGATTGTTTGAGCTGGGCTGCCATGTGATCGATGCGGTGGTGACGGTGCTGGGCAAGCCGCAGTCGGTGACTGCTTTTTCGACGCCGACGCAGAGCGATGGGGTGAAGGACAACCAGATGGCGGTGCTGCAGTACGCGAAGGCGACGGCGGTGGTGCGGGTCAATCATGCGGATCCGTTTGGCGGGCCGCGCAGACGCTTTAATGTGACGGGGACGGAGGGGACGTTTGAGATTTTGCCGATGGAGAGCGGGAAGGTGAATCTGTCGCTGACGAAGGCGCGGGGGAGCTACAAGAAGGGGGTGCAGTCGTTTCAGCTCACGGTGCCGAAGGACCGGTATGCGGGAGAGTTTACGGATCTGGCGAAGGTGGTGCGCGGGGAGAAGAAGCTGGCGTGGGATGCGGCGCATGACATCGCGGTGCATGAGACGGTGCTGCGGGCGGCGGGGGCGTGGGGGAAGAGTTGACGGTGGGGGATGGCGGCAAATGCGCGGCGGGGCTGGTAGCAGACGCTGCTGGCGGGGTGCTGGGTTTGCTTCCCGGGCATGATCTCATTACCCAGGGAAGCACTCGCTAAAGCCCGGCATCCCTGGGCTGAAATACGGAAGGCCGTTGGCCTTCAAGGCAGGGTCGGGGTCAGGAGACCCCGACGCCTTGGCATTGGATGGCACGCACGGTTTTTTAGCGCGGTATCAATGGGCGCAGGAATGTCGCCATTACGCTTTGAATGCCCTTGCTACTGAGTGGCGAACTTGGTGAGGAGGCCGCGTTTGCGGGTGAGATTGAGGACCCAGACGAAGAGCCAGCCGGCGAGGGCGAGGTAGAGTACGTTCAAGCCGGCGGCGTACCCGAGGTAATCCCAGTTCATGGTGCCGGATTTCATGACGTCACGCATGCCTTCAAAAATGTAGGTGGGCGGGAAGCACCAGGCGATGGGGCGGGACCAGGCGGGCATGTCTTCGACGCGGTAAAAAACGGCGACGACGGGCTGGAAGAAGAAGGGAATGGCCCAGGCGAGGGATTCGGCGGCGAGGCCCCAGCGGAGGATCAACGCGGTGGAGATCATGCCGAGTGACCAGCCAAAGAGCATGAGGTTCAGAAAGAAAGGAATGAGCCACCAGCTGAGTTGGAAGACATTGAAGGCATAGCCGAACCAGGAGATGAAGCTGAGCACGACGGCGGTGATGAGGATGCGCAGCATGCCGACGATGAAGGTGGCGCTGATGTACTCCGATGAACGTACGGGGGCGACGAAGATGTTGAGCAGGTTGCGCGTCCACACGTCTTCAAGGAAGGAAATGGCGACACCCTGCTGGGCACGGAACATGATGTCCCAGAGGATCATGCCGCCGAGGAAAAAGAGGACGTAGCTGCCGAATTCGGGGTTGGTGTTCTTCTGGATGAAGACGGTCACGTTTCCCCACACGACGAGGTCCACCACCGGCCAGAAGGCCAGCTCCACGAGGCGCATGGGGCTGCGGGCGTAGAGAAACAGGTAGCGCATCACAAGGGCGCTGATGATGCGGAAATTCATAGGGCTGACTCTTTTTTCGGTTCGTCGAGGAGTTCGCCGTCGCGGGCGATCTTGATGAAGACATCCTCAAGATTATCGGAGCTGGACTGGGCGACGATGTCCGCAGGGGTGCCTTCACAGACGATCTTGCCTTTGTGCAGGAAGATGACGCGGTCGCAGACTTCCTCGATGTCGCGCATGTTGTGGGAGGTGTAGAGGATGGCGACGTTGCGCTCGCGCTGGACCTTGCGGACGACCTTGCGGACCTTGTCGGCGATGTCGGGGTCGAGGCTGGCGGTGGGCTCGTCGAGCATCAAGAGCTCAGGGTCATTGAGGAAGGCTTTGACGAGATTGACGCGGGTGGATTCGCCGGCGGAGAGCTGGCCGGTGACACTTTTGTTGAGGTGGGAGATTTCGAGCAGCTCCATGAGCTCGGCGATTTTTTTCTTGGGATTCGGCACGCCGTAGATGCGGGCGAAGACGAGGAGATTTTGCCACACGAGCAGATTGCCGGGGAGGGCGGTGTAAGCGGAGGAGAAGTTGGAGCGCTGGAGGATGCTGATGCGGTTGGCTTGCAGGGGCATGCCGAACGCATTGAGTTCACCTGAAGTCGGCAGGGTGAGGCCGAGGAGGCAGTTCATGGCGGTGGTCTTGCCGGCGCCGTTGGCACCGAGGAGGCCGAGGACCTCGCCGCGATGGAGCTTGAAGCTGAAGCGGTCGAGCGCCTTCACGCCGTCGAACTCACGGGTGAGATCGCGGGCTTCGAGGATGACTTCGCGGGTGTCGGGGACGGCTGACATGTGCTGTTAGTTCGCAGGGAGTATCAAATTGTCATGCTGGAAAAGATGAAACCTTGAGAGGGGGGCGGAACGCTGTCTGATCATGAAGCCAATACGTGGAGGAACTCTTTGCAGATGCTGCTGGTGGACTTGGTGGATTTGGAGAGCTCAGAGATCCGAGTTTGAAGGTCTTATTTGCAGTCCTCTCAGCTTGTGGTGTTAAATCAGAGTTTCCTAGTCATCGTTTACCAAGGCCCTTGCTCGAAGCCTCAGGCTGTGCCAAGCCATTTGGCATGACTTTTCTCGACAAACTGAATCAGCGCATCACCAAGACTGGGTCCAATCTCTGCGTGGGGCTGGACGTGCGGGCGGAAAACGCGGAGGAATCGACGAAGCGGTGGATTCTGGAGGTGATCGAGCAGACGGCGCCGTATGCGGCGGCGTTCAAGCCGAACTCGGCCTACTTTGAGGCGCTGGGCTGGCGCGGGATGAAGATGCTGGAGGAGATTTTGAAGGAGATCCCGGAGGAGATCCCGGTGGTGCTGGATGTGAAGCGCGGGGACATCGGGGAGACACAGGGGTACTACGCCAAGGCCTGCTTTGAGGCGATGAACGTGGATGCTGTGACGCTGAACGCCTACATGGGCCGCGACACGCTGGAGCCGTTTTTGAAATACGCGGACAAGGGGCTGTACCTGCTGGGGGTGACTTCGAATCCGGGCGCGAAGGACATTGAGCTGCAGCCGACGGGCGACCGCCAGGTGTATGAACTGGTGGCCGCCATGACCGCCGGGCACCCGCAGGCGGGGCTGGTGGTGGGTTTGACGAATGCCGCACCGGATGTGCTGGACCACATCCCCGATGTGCCGCTGCTGATTCCGGGACTGGGTGCGCAAGGGGGCGACCTAGGCGCACTGAAAGGCAGCGGGCGGAAGGCACCGCTGCTGGTGAATGTGTCGCGAGGCGTGCTTTATCAAAAGGATGAGCTGACTTTTGCGGCCCGTGCGGAGTACTGGATGAAACAGATTCAGAGTGCGCTGAACTGACTCTTTCATTTTTAAGAATGGCAAAATCGAAACGTGGATGGCGCTTGATTGAAGCGCATTCGAGAGGATGTGTGGACCGTTCTCATGGTTATCGATCTCAGCGAGCATCTCAAAACCCCTTTTCAGCGCCGAATCTACCGCCTAGTCGGCCCAGCCTTGGAAAAGGCGCTGGGGCTGCGCGGTTTCAATGAATGCTACGAGGAGTCTGCGCGACTGTTCAAGATGCACCCGCAGCACCCGAATGCCTTCGCGTGGTTTGATTCCGTGGCACATTCGCTCAGCCTGCAGGAAGAAGTGGATCTGCCGGCTGAGTTTGAGTTCCCGAAACAGGGGCCGCTGATCATCGTGGCCAACCATCCGTTTGGGGTCATTGATCCCATCATGCTGGCCCGCTGGGCGGGGCAGTTCCGGCCCGATCTGAAGGTGATGACCAATTCGCTGCTGCTGGCGATGAAGGAGTTGGCAGATCACGTGATTCCGGTGGACCCTTTTGGTGGTGAAGGCTCCGCGAAGCGCAATCTGGCTCCGATGAAGGAGGCGATACGGCTGCTCCGCGGTGGTGGTGCGCTGATCATTTTCCCCGCAGGTGAAGTGGCCTCCTACAAACCCGGGCGCGGCATCGATGAACCGGCGTGGAGCAACCATGTGGGCTCCCTGGTGCGCCGCACTCAGGCGACGGTGCTGCCGGTTTACTTCCCCGGCACCAACAGTGCGCTGTTTCATGCGGCCGGGATGATCCACCCGCGCCTGCGCACGGGCCTGCTGCTGCGCGAATTCTGCAACCGTGCCAACACGATGGTGCAGATGAACGTGGGGCAGCCCATCCCCTTCTCGCGCCTGAAGAAATTTGAGGATGATGAATCCCTTACGCGCTACCTGCGCATTCACACTTTTGTGCTGCACCAACGTGGCAAGGAAGAGACGGCGAAGCTGACTGTTACGGGTGAAAACGTCATGATCACACCGCCGTCCGAAACGACGCAGGCACACATGGTGGAAGAGATCGACCGCATCCGCGCCCGCGGGGGCCGTCTGGTCGGGCAGGGCGGTTTGTCTGTCTATCAGGCGCACTCGCATGAGATCCCGGTGCTGCTGCCGGAGATCGGGCGTTTGCGCGAAGTCACTTTCCGTGAAGTCGGTGAGGGCAGCGGCAACGAAGTGGACATCGACAAGTACGACCGGTACTACGAGCACCTGATTCTGTGGGATGAGGAGAAGGAGCAGGTGGCAGGGGCCTACCGTCTCGGACGTGCTGACATCATTCTGCGTGAGTATGGTTCCAAAGGCCTGTACACCAGCACGCTGTTCCGGTTTGAAAAACCGTTCCTGGCGAATCTGGAACATGCGGTGGAGATGGGGCGCAGCTTCATCATCAAGGCCTACCAGCGCAATCTGGCCTCGCTGCCTCTTCTGTGGAAGGGCATCGCGCACTGGATCGCGCGGAATCCGCATTACAAAAAGCTGTTTGGCCCGGTGAGCATCAGCAAGGACTACAGCAGCCTGTCGCGGAAGATGATCGTGGAGTTTTTGCAGGACAACCGGATGCACCCGCATCTCTCAAGTTTTGTGAAGGCGCGCAATCCCTTCCGCTACATGCGCACCCGCCGCATGATGCGTGAGTTCATCAGCGCGGATCTGCAGAACGTGGACGACTGCTCTGCGCTGATCTCCAGCCTGGAGACGGACGGCAAGGGCATCCCGATCCTACTGAAGCACTACCTGAAGCTGAACGCGACGCTGCTGAGCTTCAACGTGGACAAGGATTTCTCGTCTGTGGTGGATGGTCTGATCATGGTCGATTTCACTGAGACCGACGCACGTCTGCTGGCCAAGTACATGGGCGAGGAAAACTGCCGGCAGTATCTGGCGAGCCACAAAAAAGAAGCGGCCTGAATCCAGGCCGCTCCGTGGGTGAGTTAATCGACTGCTTCGGTCTTATTTGGCAGCGCCGTTGGCGGAGGCTTCCATTTCAGGCTCGATGAGGCCGTAGTCGCCGTCTTTGCGGCGGAACAGGAGGGCGAGCTTGTGGGTCTTCTGATTGTGGAAGATGACGAAGGGACGATCGCTGATTTCGAGATCCATCATGGCTTCGTCAGCATAGAGAGGACGGATTTTGTACTTCTCCTTGTGCACGTAGGCTGGCTCGACGTGCTCTTCTTCGGTGTGCAGCACTTCCTGATGGAAGACCTGCTCCTCAATGTGGCGGATGGAGACTTCCTTGCGCGGGCGGTGGTTTTTGAGCAGGCGGGTCTTGTACTTGCGCATGCGCCGGGCGATCTTGGCGGCGCTTTCGTCGATCGAAGCATAGATGTCTTCGGTGACGGACTTCACTTCGATGACGATGTGATCGGCACAGAAGAGGATGATTTCTGCGAAGTGACGGTGATGGGTCTGAACGTCGAGAATGACCTTGGCCTCAATGATGCGGGGATAATCAAGGTGGAGTCCTTCGATCTTCTTGTGGGCGTATTCGCGGATCGCATCGGTGACTTCCATGTGTCGTGCGGTGACGATGATGGGGAGGTTGACGTTGTGTTTTTGCATGGTGGTTCTCCTTTTTTGGTTGGATAAAAATTACATGGTGAACCCTTCGCCCAGATAGAGGCGACGGGCTTCGTCGTCATTGACGAGAAAGTCTTTGCTGCCGTGGCGGCGCACCCTGCCCTCAAAGATGAGGTAGGCACGGTCCACGATGTTGAGGGTCTCACGGACGTTGTGGTCGGTGATGAGAATGGCGAGACCGGCGGCGCGGAGCATGCGGATGATCTCCTGAATCTCGCTGACGGCGATGGGGTCAACGCCGCTGAAGGGCTCATCGAGCATGAGGAGCTTGGGCGATGTGACGAGGGAGCGGGCGATGGTGAGGCGGCGCTTTTCACCACCGCTGAGGGTGATGGCGAGATTGTCCGCCACATGGTCGATGCCGAACTTTTCCATCAGGGACTGGGTCTGCTCCTCACGCTCCTGGCGCGTGTAGGGCTGAGTCTCCATGACACCCATGATGTTTTCACGCACGGTGAGGCGGCGGAAAATGGACTCCTCCTGCGGGAGGTAGCCCATGCCGAGCCGGGAGCGCATGTACATCGGCTGATTGGTGGTGTCCTTGCCATCAAACATCACCTTGCCGCCGTTTGGCTGCACGAGACCGACGATCATGTAGAAGGTGGTGGTCTTGCCGGCACCGTTGGGGCCGAGCAGGCCGACGATCTCACCGCTTTTGACTTCGATGTCGACGCCGTTGACCACGGCGCGACCGTCATAGACTTTTTTCAGTCCTTCGGTGTGCAGGAGGGTGTTGCTATCAGGAACGATGGGCCTTGGCGTACCCGCATCAGTCACGGTCTGCCAGGATTCTGCAGGTTCCGAGGCAGGCAGGGATTCCCGGCCACCAGCATCCTTCATTCTTTTCTTTCGCGGAGCCATGTTCACTGCGGTGCGGGTGCGGGCGAATTCGAGCCACTCCTACGAGGTGTCACTTCATCTCCCTGGAGGATGAGGGTCTCATGGCCACCGGTGGTGGTCAGCTTGCCAGTCTTGTCGATGATCATGATGCAGCCTGCTTCAGTGGCTTTGTGCAGCTGATTGCCAGCCTGAACCTGCGGCCATTCGAGGAGGGTGGTCTGCTTGGTTTTGCCGTCGTAGATGAGGTGCTTGCAGTGGCCGATCTGCAGTTCACCGTCTTCCGACATTTTCTCGATGGTGACCATCGGGCCGCGGGCTTCCGCCTTGTCGATGGGAGGATCGGTGTTGGCGGCTTTTTTGGGAGCGGCGAGAATGTCCGCATCTTTAGCCGCAGGACCGGTTTTTTTGGGCTTGGGAGCGCCGAGGACACTGCCGCCCTGCTTGGCCATGAAGAGTTCCAATTCCTCGCACTCGATATACATCTGAGAACTGCGCGCCTTCACGTCACCAGTATAGATGCCATAATTGCTATTAGCATCAAAGAACGCACTTTTTTGAGCGGTGATATCGATCTGGCCTTTGGTGGCCTTGGGGGCCTCGTCCAAGTTCAAGGGCTGCAAAGGTTTTGGCTGCGGGCCCGTGGGAGGTGGAGGAGGAGCTTCAACGACAGCCACCATGGGGGCGGGTGTGGGAGCAGAAGCAGGAGGAGTGTCTGCGGCGGGTGGAGTCGTGCCTGCTGGGCTGGGAGACGTGCCTTGGATCATCGACTGCGCAGCCTGCAGCGCCTTCTGGCGCATTTCAGCGCTGTCGGGCGAGAGGAGCAGTTCCTTGGCCTTGTCCTTCACCGCATCCGGCACCTGTTTGACGGCATCCTTGGCTGCATCAATCGCCTTGGTCTTGGTGTCTTCATCCACCTTCTTTTTTCGAAAATCAAAGAGCGGGCGAGTGCCGCCGGGGCCTTGAGCCAACGCGCCAACGCTGCTGACCAGCAGGGCAATGTACAGTATGGACGACGTCTTCATATCACTTGGTGGGGCGTGATTCAGCGGGGGGTGGTACCTCGCCGCTGAGAGTGCTGCTGTCAAAGATGACCATGTGGATGTTTCCTGTCATGCGTCCCTGATTTTTTGCGGTGTCAAAGATGAGGCTGTCACCTTCAATGTCGAAGGTGGGACTGCTGACGTGGCTGCGTTCCGTGCTGCGCAGTACGCCACCACTTCCGGCCATCTGATAGAAGGCGGTCTTGAGGTCGATGCGGACGTCGTTTTTTGGATCGGCGTTGAACATCTGGACCACAAGGTTTTCCGCGTAGATGCGTTCGTCATCCACCCGGCGGAGCGTGTCTGCGGTGATGAGCGAGGTGCGACGGCCGGTGGAGTCGAAGGAGGGGATGAACGCGCCCTTGTTCACGGCTCCGGGCGGGACCATCTGCAAAAAAGCGCTGATGCCGGAGTCTGCCGGCGCCGGCTGCTGGGCGGTGGCGAACATGACGAGGCCCGCCAGCACGCCGAGCGTGATGGAGACCGCGAGTCTGCGGTGGTAGAGCAGCTCAAGTGATGTCACGAACGAGGCCATGAATCTTCCGCAAGGTTTCCACCACTTCAGCGATCTGCGAAAGCGGGATTTGGTTGGGGCCGTCTGAAAAAGCGTTGGCAGGATCCGGGTGCGTTTCCATGAACACACCATCGCATCCTGTGGCGACTGCGGCGCGGGCGAGGACCGGGGCCAGCTTGCCGTCACCACCGGTGGCGGTGCCAAGACCGCCGGGACGCTGAACGCTGTGGGTGGCATCCATGACCACGCGGTAGCCGAGTTCCCGCATCCAGTAGAGAGAGCGCATGTCGGCCACGAGGTTGTTGTAGCCAAAGGTGGTGCCGCGCTCGGTGAACATGAAATTCTGACAGCCAGCACTGACCAGCTTGTCAGCAATATTACGAACGTCCCACGGAGCTAGGAACTGGCCCTTTTTAACATTCACCGCCCGGCCGGATTCACCGGCTGCGACGATCAGATCTGTCTGGCGGCAGAGAAAGGCGGGGATTTGCAGGAGGTCGATGTGTTCTGCGGCTTGTTTGACTTCCTCGACGCTGTGGACGTCCGTGGTCACAGGGACGCCGAGTTTCGCGCCGATCTGGGCCAGCAGTTTGCAACCGGCCTCACAGCCGAGACCGCGGTAGGAGGAAATGGCGCTGCGGTTGGCTTTGTCGTAGGAGGCTTTGAAAATCCAGCGCCAGCCGTACTGCTGCGCCATGGCACCGAGTTTTTCGGCCACGCTCCAGATGAATTCTTCGCTCTCGATCACGCAAGGACCGAGCATCAGGACCGGTTCCGTGCCATCCATCGACACAGACCCTATTTTCACCACCGGAAGAGAGAACAACCCCATAAAAACTTAATATTGATTCTGGGAGCCTCGCTCCAGAATCGGTTTTGAAGTTTTCCAACCCCGTTGCGCGGCCCGCTATGGAAGAAATGTAGCGGGCAGGGTTGGAAAGACAACGGAAGATTCTCGCGAGGAATTATACATCCAAGCGCCGGACTTCGAGCTCGACTTGAAGGGCCGCCGTGGCTCCGGGGGGGCCGTCGAAGTGGCCGGAGACGGGGGCGGCGTCCTGGTAATCACGGCCAGTGGCGATTTTGATGTGGCGTTCGTCGGCCAGGGTATCGTTGGTGGGGTCCAGGCCAAACCAGCCTTTGCCGGGAATGTGGACTTCACACCAGGCGTGGGAGGCCTGGGCGCCGCGCAGGTGGGAGTCGGGGCCGTTGTAGAGATAACCGCTGATGTAACGGGCCGGAATGCCGAGGGAGCGGCAGATGCCGATCATGAGATGCGTGAAGTCCTGGCAGACGCCTTGTTTCGTCTCCAGAACCTCATTCATGTGCGTGGAGGCGGTGGTGCTGCTGGGGGCATAGGTCCACCCGCGGAAGATGTGATGCATCACGGCCTCGGCGGTTTCAAAGACGTCATTGCTGTCGTTGCGGATGTCGATGCCCAGCCGCCAGACTTCGGGCGTGACTTCCACGTAGCGGCTGGTGCCCAGAAAAGGGGAGACCATTTCGTCGGTCTCGCTTTTGAGTGATTCAAAGCGCACTCCGAGGGGCTTGCCGTCCTTGTAGGGATTGGTGGTGTTGATCGTCGACTGCGATTCGATGATCAGGTCGTTGTGCGGCTCTGGAATGTCGAAGTAGTGGACGTAGTTGAGCCAGTTGTCGCGGAAGTGCTGGAGCCGGGCAGGCGGCTTGACGTTGAGCAGGAAGAATTCGAGACGTGATTTGTCGTCCGTGGCGGGACGCAAACGCACTTCGTTGTAGCTGTCACGTACCGCCGCACGATAAACGTAGCGGGTACGGTGGAAGACTCGGAATCGCATGGCGAGCAGCAGGGGGTGCCAACGATTTGTTACTGTTGTTGCTGCTGCTGTTGCTGGACTTGGAGATCTTCGTCGGCGTGGGCATGGTAGGCGCCTGGGGCAACGCTTTCCACCGGGGCATCGTCGTCGGTCAGTTGCGAGAGTTCGGCGTGCTGTACGAAGGTCTGGAAGATGGCCTCGCCGATCTGATTCAGACGAAGCTGAAGATCGTCGATGTATTCATGCAGACCGGTGGCGAGCACTTCTTCAACGGTGGTGTAGGCCAGATCAGCGCGCAAACGGCCCACGTGGCGCAGGGGCAAGGGCATGCCTTTGAGGCCGGCATCCGCACAGAGTGATTTCAGGGCAGTTTCAGCTTCAGCGACGCAGCAGGCGATGGAGCGCGGGAAGGTTTCGTCGAGCAGCAGATAGGCAATGATTCTGGAAGGATCCAGGCGGCGGTGATGGGCCTGGAACGCATGCCAGGCGGAACAGGAGCGCAGCAGGGCGGCCCAGCGGAGGGGCCGGGCCTGCGCGTGAGGCGGCAGCTCCAGGGAGAGGCCGGAGCAGGTGTCCAGCAGGCGGGACATTTTGTCCGCACGCTCCAGGCAGGTGCCGAGGCGGAGGAAGTGCCAGATCTCACCGCGTGGGGTGGTGGAATCGGCGATGCCTTGGAACTGATAAGAACCGCGGAGCACGCGCTCGTAAAAGGCGGCGCTCTGGGTGCGATGCATGGCCTTGCCTTCGGCGGATTCGACAAAAAGGCGCAGGGAGTTCAGCGACTCCCAGATCTCGTCGGAGATCTGATCCCGCACGGTGCGCGCGTTTTCACGGGCGGCCCGGATGCTGTTGAGCATCGAATTGGGATTGTCGGAACGCACGGCGAGGAATTCGGTGACATCCTTGCCTTTGATTTTTTTATGCAGCTTGGAATAAGCCTCTTCATCGCCGGTGGTGGCGAGGAGGGGCTGCCAGAACTGCGCTTCATCGACACCTTCGGCTCCAGCGTCCAGCAGGAGGTCCTGCGTGGAGAGGAGGAGGCGGGAGAGGTTTTCGGCACGCTCAACGTAGCGTGCCATCCAGTAAATGCTGTCTGCGACTCGGCTAAGCATGGCGTTTGATCAGGCGGCGGGTGGGGTTTCGGCAGGCATGTCGAGGGGGTCATCCCAGAGCACCCAGGTGTCTTTGCTGCCGCCTCCTTGAGACGAATTCACGACGAGCGAGCCTTTTTTCAGCGCCACGCGGGTGAGACCGCCGGGAACGACGCGAACGCGGTCGCCACAGAGCACATAGGGGCGAAGGTCGATGTGACGGCCTTCGAAGTGGTCGTCCACAAAGACGGGATGGCGGGAGAGCTGGAGAACCGGCTGCGCGATGTAGTTGCGCGGGTTCTTCTTGATGAGTTCGGCAAAGTCGGAGCGCTCCTTTTTGGAAGCATGCGGTCCCATGAGCATGCCGTAGCCGCCGGATTCGTTCACGGCCTTGACCACGAGCTTGTCGAGGTTGTCGAGGATGTAGGAGCACTCCTTCGGATCGACACCGAGATGTGTGGGCACGTTCGGCAGGATGGGATCCTGATCGAGGTAGTATTTGATCATCTGCGGCACGAGGGCGTAGACCGCCTTGTCATCGGCGACACCGGTGCCGATGGAGTTGGCGAGGGCGACGTTGCCTTTGCGATAGGCATTGATGATGCCCGGCACGCCGAGGAGGGAGTCTTTGCGGAAGACCTGGGGGTCGAGGAAATCGTCGTCAATGCGGCGATAGATGACGTGCACCTGCTCCAGACCTTTGGTGGTGCGCATGAACACGCGATCGTTGCGAAGGATGAGATCGCGGCCTTCCACGATGGGCACGCCCATCTGCTTGGCGAGGTAGCAGTGCTCAAAGTAGGCGCTGTTGTAGATACCGGGCGTGAGCACGACGATGGCAGGATCCAAGACGCCGCTGGGGGCGAGATGCGCGAGCGTCTCACGCAGCATGGAGCCGTAGGCATCCACCGGGCGCACGGGCAGCTGCTGCAGCAGGCCGGGGAAGGCGCGCTTCATCGCATTGCGATTTTCCAGCATGTAGGAGGCACCGGAAGGACAGCGGCCGTTGTCTTCGAGGACGAAGTAGCCGCCCTTGCCATCGCGCACGAGATCGGTGCCGCAGATGTGGATGTAGATGCCGTGGGGCACTTTGATGCCACGGAACTCAGGCCGGTAATGCGAAGCGGAGAGGACCAGCTCGGCAGGGACCGCCTTGTCAGTGATGATCTTCTGACCGTGGTAGATGTCGTTGAGGAACAGATTCAGCGCGGTGATTCGCTGGATGAGCCCGGCCTCAATGGTCTCCCATTCACGCTGCGGTATGATGCGCGGCATGAGATCGAAGGGGAATATGCGTTCCGTCCCTTGGTCGTCACCATAGACAGTGAACGTCACGCCCTGGCGAAGGAACGCGGCATCCACGGCCTTTTGGCGAGCGGAGTATTCGGATGGAGTGAGTGAACCTACACTATCAAGCATGGCTCCGTAGTGCGGACGTGCCTTCCCGGATTTGGAAAACACTTCGTCGAAGAAGCCCTCTGGTTGGTAGTCGTTAAACAGTGACGACATGAGGTGATATAATATAGCAGGGCCTGTGCCAGAGTTTGGAAGTCTTTAAAAATGGCATCGGCTGGAGGGTCTTGGTCAGGTTCCCACCGGTTCGACATCCACGCCTACGCCGACGGTGTGCCTGCCACCGCCAGTAATGATGCCACGCACCGGGCTGACATCCGAGAAATCACGACCGATGGCCACGGTGATGTGGTCGAGAGAGGTGAAGCAGTTGTTGGTGGGGTCGAAATCGACCCAGCCAAATCCGGGCACAAAGCAGGAGGCCCAGGCATGTGAGGCATCGACACCCTGAAGGCGTGGTTTGCCTGCAGGCGGATGCGTACGCAGGTAGCCGCTGATGTAGCGTGCGGGCAGACCCATGGCGCGAAGGCTGGCGATGGCGAGATGCGCGAAGTCCTGGCAGACACCGCGTTTTTTTTCCAGCACCTCGTTCAGCGGCGTGCTGATGGTGGTGGCCTTTGGATCAAACACAAACTCACGATGGATGCGGCGGCAGAGATCGGCGGTGGCGGCGAGCACGGGACGGCCTTTGGTGAAACTGGGGAGCGCAAAATCACGCAGCGGCATCTCATGAATCAGCAGCGGGCTGCCAAAGACAAACTGGCAGGGGTCCAGGAGACCCACTGCGACGGGATCACGGAACATGGCGGCAACGCTTTCCCAAGGCGGTGTCTGCAGGGGATCGGGCTGCAACACCGGCATCAAAGAAACGAGGCTGCGCGAGATGACTTCAAAATGCTTGTGCAACTTCTGCACCGAGAAGCAGGAAACCAGATTGCCAAAGGAATCGGTATGCTCCGTGAGCAGATCGGGTTCCGGATCAAAGCTGAGGCTGAACTCCAGGCAGCGCTGCGTTTCGGTATCACGCGGGCGCAGACGCGCGGCATGGTGCGAGACGACCACCCGCGAGCTGTAGACATACGTCGTGCGATGAGTGATGCGGTAGTTCATCACGTGGACAGTGTGTCAGCAGGAGCATCATCGCTGCTGCTGATGGTGGAATGCGCGAAATAACCGGCGGTGAGCGCATCATTGAGGACCGGCATGGCCTCGATGAGCTGGGTGAGCAGCCTGGCCACCTGGGTCTGCGCCCATGCGCCTGGCTCGACACGGGCGAGTTCGGTGGGATCACACAACTGCAAGCGGGTGCTGTTTTCCAAAAACACGCGCATCGCCGGCGTGAGAACTGCGGAGTTTAGCTCGTGGGGCAGATGCTCGAACTGCTGGCGGATGCGCTCAAACTGGAAGCGCAGGCCGCGGGGATTCTGCTCGTCGAGCATGAGCAGATCGTAGACGGCGGCGAGCTGAGGGAGGAGGCTGTAGCGATTGCGGTAGGTGATGGTGCTGTCTCCCACCTCCAGAATGGCCTCAAGCAAACTGGGGTTTTCTGCGTCGGCGCTGCGGAGGCCGGCGCGCAGAAGCTCGCAAATGTAGACGGTGCGCTCAATGCGGTGACCCATGTCGAGGAACATCCAGCCCTGGGCGCGCGTCATGTTTTCCTTGGCGAGGCCATGGAAGGAGGCGAGTTCGAGGATGATGCGGGTGAGGACGTTCAGCGCGTCCGACATGGGTGTGACGCTCGGCGTGTTGTCGTAAGCGTCGAGCGCATCGCCAAGCTGGCTGATGACGCGCCAGGTATCGACCGAAATGCGATCCCGAAGCAGCACGCCGATGCGCTGGATGTGAGCCACGCAGGAACGAATGCTGGTGGGGTGATTGGCATCAAAGACGGCTTCCAGCAGCCGGGCTTCAAGCTGCTCCTGCTGGGAGGCGAGCAAGGCGGCGTCCGGCACATCATCCAGAACGGTGAGACACTTCAATGCCTCAAGCAAGGGAAGCAGAAGGGGCGTTTCGCTCATGCCGCTTTCTGGAGAGCAGCGCAGCAGGGTGGAGCGCAGGAGGCGGGCGCTGGATTCAGCGCGTTCCGCATAGCGACCGAGCCAGTAGAGATGATTCGCAACACGACTGCCGAGATTGTGGCCGGTACGGCGGAGTTCCACCGGAGTGCTGGTGCTGGAGAGCAGCGTGACGTTTTCCACCGGCCCTTCACTGAGGACCCAGGTGTCTTTGCTGGTGCCACCCTTCTGCATGGATACCAGAGGGGAATCCATCGAGGCGGCGACGCGTGTGAGCGCCCCCGGCATGACCATGTAGCCGTCCTTGGTAGCGACGAGGTAGACGCGCACGCTTACGGGCTTGTGCACGAGATGGCCGTCCTCCCACATGGGTGCGGTGGAGAAGGCGATTTTTTCCTGCGCCGCCCAGCGATCCGGGGCAAAGCGCATGCGTTCAGCGAGGGAGGCACGCTCGGCACCGCTGAGGCGCCCGCCAAAGCAAGCCTCACGTCCGCGCACCCGGAAGGCGCTCTTGATGACCAGACGGTCGAGGTTTTTTTCCACCTCGCCACGGGGCCGTTCCTGTCCGCACCACCAGGTGGCCACGGAAGGCATGAGAAGTTCTGAGCCCAGCAGTTTGCGACACAGGCCCGGCAAGAAGGCCATCATGGCCGGGGCTTCGGCGAGGCCGGAACCGAGGGCATTTCCCAAGGACACATTGCCAGCACGGACGGCGCGTACGAGGCCGGGAACGCCGAGCATGGAGTCATTGCGCAGTTCCAGCGGATCACAGAAATCGTCATCCACACGGCGCAGAATCACATCCACCGGTTCGAGGCCGTTGAGGGTCTTTAAATAGACACGGTCATCGCGCACGGTGAGGTCTTCGCCTTCCACCAGCGTGTAGCCGAGATAGCGGGCCAGGTAGGCCTGCTCAAAGTAGGTTTCGTTGTACGGCCCGGGGGTAAGCAGGACGACGCGCGGCTCCTCCACGGGGCGCGGCGCGAGGGCGGCAAGGGACTGCTGCATCTGGCGGAAGAACCCGGCGAGACGGCGCACGCGCGCATCACGAAACACGTCTGGCAGCAATCGCGACGTGATCAGACGGTTTTCCAAGGCGTAGCCGGAACCGGTCGGGATCTGGGTGCGGTCGGATATGACCCACCACTGACCGTCGGGGGAACGGGCGATGTCAGCACCGTACACCTGCAGAGGTTTGGCATTTGGCAGCTTGATGCCGTGGCATGGGCGCAGATAGGCGGGCTGGCCGAGCACGAGAGCCGCAGGCATGCTGCCATCACGGATCAACTGCTGCGGACCGTAGCTGTCGTTCAAAATCGCGTTCAGCAGGGTGGCACGCTGAATCAGCGCCTTCTCGATGCCCTCCCATTCGCGAGCCGAAATGACAAACGGCACCGGGTCCATCTTCCAGGGGGTGTCGAGGCCTTTGTCGTGGTAGATGTTGAAGGTGACACCGCGCTCTGCCAGCAGGCGGCGGGTGGTGTCAGCGAGGCGTTTGACGCCGGCCGAGTCCCGGCGCTGGAGATCGGTGATGATCGGCTCGTAGTGCGGGCGCACTTTGCCGCTGGCATCCCGCAGTTCATCGTAATGCCCCCGGGTGTCAGGACCGTCCAAACGCGACATCACCGCCCGTTGGGGAACGGGAGCGGCAGCAGCGGTGGAGGTTTGAGATTGGAAGATCAATGCGAGGACAGCTTTGCGAATGGCGATAGTAGGAACCGTTCATGCATTGTGCATCCCGATTCTTTACTTTCATCCATTCCGCAGGTCCAGGGTGAACGGGAACTCGGGATTCGGCCTGGCTGGCTCCACCTTCATCTTTCCGGGCGTGTGACCGTGGCGGAAGAAGCGGGAGTAGCGGCGGCTTTCGGCCTCGTAGGCGTTCACCGGGAAGGTTTCGTGGCTCAGACCGCCGGGATGGGCGACATGATATTTGCAGCCACCCAGGGAGCGCTGATTCCACTGATCGACGAGGTCAATGGTGAGCGGTGAGTGGACACCCACGGTGGGGTGCAGGCAGTTTGGCGGCTGCCAGGCGCGGTAGCGCACTCCGGCGACGTACTCGCCGTTGGTGCCGGTGGGATGCATCGGCACGGTGCGCCCGTTGCAGGTGATGGCATAGCGGCCTTCCACTAGCCCCTGCGCCTTGATTTGGATGCGTTCGAGCGAGGAATCGACGAAGCGCACGGCACCGCCGGCACCGTTGTCCTCTCCGAGCACGTGCCATGGCTCCAGCGCCTGGCGGATTTCCACGTTCACGTTGCGCGTGCACCAGTCGCCGCTGAGCGGGTAGCGGAACTCGTAATGCGGGGCGAACCACTCGGGTTTGAGTTCAAACCCGGCCTGCTGCGTGTCGTGGCAGACGTCCTCGATGTCGCTCCAGGCGAAGTGGGGGAGCATCCAGCGGTCGTGGATGTCGGTGCCCCAGCGCACGAGCGGCGCCTCGTAGGGCTCCTTCCAGAAGCGGGCGATGAGGGTGCGGAGCATGAGCGCCTGAGCGAGGCTCATGTGCGGGTGCGGCGGCATTTCAAACCCGCGCATTTCGAGCAGGCCGAGGCGGCCGGTGCTGCTGTCTGGCGAGTAGAGCTTGTCGATGCAGAATTCGGCACGGTGGGTGTTGCCGCTGGAGTCGATGAAGAGGTTGCGGTACAAGCGGTCCACGAGCCATGGTGCCACAGGACCTCCCTTGGCGGCGGCCTCAGAGGCGGCTTTGAAGGCGACTTCCAGTTCGTAGAGGGAATCGTTGCGTGCTTCGTCGATGCGCGGGCTCTGGCTGGTGGGGCCGATGAACATGCCGGCGAACATGAACGAGAGCGACGGATGATTCTGCCAGTAGCTGGTGAGGCTGCGCAGCAGATCGGGGCGGCGCAGGAAGGGGCTGTCCTTGGGCGTTTCCGCGCCCATGACGATGTGATTGCCACCGCCGGTGCCGGTGTGGCGGCCATCGACCATGAATTTCTCCGTGCCGAGGCGGGTGAGCCGCGCTTCTTCGTAGAGCGATTCGGTGATATTGACCATTTCATCCCAGCTCTTGGCGGGATGCACGTTCACTTCGATCACGCCCGGGTCGGGGGTGACTTTGAGGACGTGCAGGCGCGGGTCAAAGGGGGGCGGATAGCCTTCAATCACGACGGGCTGATCAAGCGCCAGCGCCACATCCTCCACGGCCCCAAGAGCGGAGAGATATTCCTCCAGCGTCTTGGTCGGCGGCATGAAGATGAAGAGCTTGCCGTCACGCGGCTGCACGCAGAGGGCGGTGCGCACGACCTTGTCGGCAGATTGACCTGCCGATGGCGGCTGGGCGGCAGGATCGATGCCCTGCTGCTGCTCTTCCCCCCCGGTCAGTCCTTCTGCACTGGACGGGCCACGACGCTGGGCGAGTTTTTCCCAGAAGGAGGGAGGCACACCGGCGATGCCACGCACAAACTGCTGCCGCGAGGGCAGCGGATCGCGGTCTTGCATGGGGTCCTGTTCGTGATGATAGGGGTAGTCGGTGGTCTTGACCCAGGGCTGTGAATCGAGCGGGAGACGCAGGCCGATGGGGGAATCCCCCGGCACGAGGTAGCAGCGCTCGGCACGGAGGAACCACGGGCCGGTTTCCCAGCCTTCGTCCGCGGGTTTGAGCGGCAGCACGTGGCCGATGATTTTATCGAGCCCTTCCTCGAACACCTTGGCGAGGCGCGTGCGCTCCTCCTTGTCTTTGAGGTTGGATTTGAGCGGATCGACGTTCACCGGGAGCTTGCGCTCGCGCCAGAGGTAGTAGAAGGCGTCTTCATACGTCGGCATGATCCATTGGGTGCTGCAGCCGATGCGCTCGGCCAACGCGTGGATGAAGCGCGCGGAATGGGTCTCGTTCACGCCGTAGTCTGTCTCCATGTCGGCATAGAGATGCGGATGGGCCCACAAAGGCTGGCCGTCCTTGCGCCAGTGACAGCCATAGGACCAGCGCGGGAGGGATTCGCCGGGGTACCATTTGCCCTGGCCGTGGTGCAGGAAGGCCCCGGGGGCGAAACGGTCTCTTAGGCGTTTGAGCAGGACGTCCGAAAGCTTGGCTTTCATAGGCCCCACGGCGGCGGTGTTCCACTCGGCACCTTCGGCGTCGTCGATGGAAACGAAGGTTGGCTCGCCACCCATCGTCAGGCGTACATCGTTGGCTTCCAGCTCTTTATCCAGGGCATGACCCAGAGCTTCGATCTCCGCCCACTGCTCCTCGGTGTAGGGCTTGGTGACGCGAGGCGATTCGTAAATACGATCCACCTTCATCTCGAACTCGAACTCCGTTTCGCAAGGCTCAGCCATGCCGCTGATGGGTGCGGCGCTGCCCGGGTCTGGGGTGGCGGCGAGCGGGATGTGCCCTTCCCCGGCGAAGAGGCCGGAGGTCGGATCGAGACCGACCCAGCCAGCGCCGGGCAGATAGACCTCACACCAGGCGTGGAGGTCGGTGAAATCCACCTCGGTGCCGCTGGGGCCGTCGAGGGATTTCACGTCCGGCTTCAACTGGATGAGGTAACCGCTGACAAAGCGTGCGGCGATGCCCAGACGGCGCATGAGCTGGACCATGAGCCATGAGGTGTCACGGCAGGAGCCGGTGCGCTTGGTGAGGGACTCCTCCGGTGTCTGAACGCCCGGCTCCATGCGAACGGTGTAACCGATGTCCTTCCAGAGGCGCTGATTGATGGTGACGAGGGCGTCAATCGTGCGCGGCGGCCAGGGTTTCATGGCGAGGAGCTCGCTCTCGACCAGGGTGAAGTATTCCGCGAATTTGGGCGTGAGTTCGCCGCACTTCAGGAAGGGGGCGAGCTCATGATCCAGCGTGGCATCGTAGTCGAAGGGGAAATTTTCAGCCTCGGGCTCCAGGAAGAAGTCGAAGGGGTTGAACACCGCCATCTCCACGACCACATCCACCTCGATGCTGAATTCCTTGGTTTTCTCCGGGATGACCAGCCGGGCAAGGAAGTTTGACTGAGGGTCCTGCTGCCAGTTTAGGAAATGCTTTTCCGGAGTGATTTTGAGCGAGTAGCTCAGGATGCGAGAGCGGGAATGCGGTGCAGGGCGCAACCGGATGATCTGGGGGCCCAGCTCGATGGGGCGCTCATAGCGGTAGCTGGTGCGGTGGTGAAGGGCGACGTGGATGGACATGCGAAAGGGTTGGGGGCGGACGGGAACTCAATGCCCGCTACGTCATTATTAGCAAGTTAACGGCCAATCTTGGATTCCGGCGTCGGAAAACTGCGCTCGCACCTTGCCTCCCCACGATTTCGCGAGACTATGCGCCCGCATTTCCCAACCCACCCCATGTCCAAGAAGACCCCTGCCCCTGCCACGATCCGCCCCATCAAGAAGCTGATGGTCGCGAACCGCTCTGAAATCGCCATCCGCGTCATGCGTGCGGCCACTGAACTGGGGCTGAAAACGGTGGGGATTTATGCGCAGGAAGACCGCTTCTGCCCGCATCGCTTCAAAGCGGACGAGGCCTACGAGCTGAACAAGGACAAGGGACCTCTGGGCGCCTACCTGGACATCGAAGGCATCGTGGCCCTGGCGAAGGAGAAGGGCGTGGACGCGATCCATCCCGGCTATGGCTTCCTGTCTGAGAACCCGAAGTTCTCCCAGGCGTGCGAAGACGCCGGGATCATTTTCATCGGGCCTGATGCGAAGATTCTGGACATGATGGGCGACAAGACGGCGGCCCGCAACGTGGCGCGCAAGCTGAAGGTCTCCATTCTCGAAGGCACCGATGAGCCGGTGAGCGACCGCAAGGAAGCGCTGGCGGCAGCGAAGAAAATCGGCTTTCCGCTGATCATCAAGGCGGCCTTTGGCGGTGGCGGGCGCGGCATGCGAATCGTGCGCGAGGCCAAGGACCTGGAAAAGCTGCTGGATGAGGCGCAGACGGAGGCGGAACGCGCGTTTGGCAACGGGGCGGTGTTCCTCGAAAGATTTGTGGGCAAGGCCAAGCACATCGAAGTGCAGATCCTGGCCGACAAGCATGGCAACGTGCTGCATCTGCATGAACGCGACTGCTCGGTGCAGCGCCGGCATCAGAAGGTGATCGAGCAGGCGCCGAGCTACGGGATCAAGCAGGAGATCATCGACAGCCTGTGCGATGCTGCGGTGAAGCTGGCGCATGCGGTGAACTACACGCACGCGGGCACGGTGGAGTTCCTCGTGGATCACGAGACGGGCGAATGGTTCTTCATTGAGATGAATCCGCGCATCCAGGTGGAGCATACGGTGACGGAGGAGATCACGGGCATCGACATCGTGCGCAGCCAGATCCTCATCGCGCAGGGCTACCAGATTCATCAGGAGCCGCTGGCATTGCCGCCGCAGGACAAGATCGAGAAGAGCGGCTTTGCGATCCAGTGCCGCATCACGACGGAAGATCCGGAAAACGGATTCACGCCGGACTTTGGCAAAATTTTGACCTACCGCAGCGCGGGTGGCTTTGGCATTCGTCTGGATGGCGCGCTGGGCGCGACGAACGCGGTCATCACGCCTTATTATGACTCGATGCTGGTGAAGATGACGGTGTATGCCCGCACGTACAAGCAGTCGCTGGACCGCATGGACCGCGGGCTGCGCGAGTTCCGCATTCGTGGCGTGAAGACGAACATTCCGTTCCTCATGAACGTGGTGCATCACCCGGACTTCATGGCGGGGCAGGCCACGACGCGCTTCATCGACAACAATCCGGACCTGCTCAAGTTTGTGGCGCGCAAGGACCGTGCCTCGAAGCTGTTGAGCTATCTGGCAGACACCATCGTGAACGGGAATCCGTTCGCAAAAGATCATAAGATCAGCAAGGCCTTCACCGCACCGCCGACGCCGAAGTTTGACCACCGCATCGCGCCGGCGAAAGGCACGAAGCAGCTCCTCACGGAGATGGGGCCAGAGAAGTTCTGCAACGACTGGATTGCGAAGCAGAAGAAGCTGCTGATCACCGACACGACGATGCGTGATGCGCATCAGTCGCTGCTGGCCACACGCATGCGCACCTTTGACATGCTGGCCGTGGCGGACAGCGTGGCACGGCGCACGCCGAACCTGTTTTCCCTCGAAATGTGGGGTGGAGCGACCTTTGACGTGACGATGCGCTTCCTGCGTGAAGATCCGTGGGAGCGCCTGCGCGACATCCGCGCGAAGGTGCCGAACATCCTTTTGCAGATGCTCTTCCGTGGCTCGAATGCCGTTGGCTACACCAACTACCCGGACAACGTGGTGAAGGGCTTCATCAAACATGCCGCCGAGAACGGCATGGACATCTTCCGCATCTTTGATTCGCTGAACTACCTGCCCAACCTCAAGGCGGCGATGGATGCGGTGCGTGAGGACACGAACTCCATCTGTGAAGGCACGCTGTGCTACACGGGCGACATCATGGACCCGAAGCGCGACAAGTATGACCTGAAGTACTACGTCGGCCTGGCCAAGGAACTGGAAAAGATGGGCGCGCACATGCTGTGCATCAAGGACATGGCCGGACTCGTCCGCCCGTTTGCCGCGAAGAAGCTGGTCAAGGCGCTGAAGGATGAAGTGGGCATCCCGATTCACTTCCACACTCATGACACCAGCGGCTTGAACGCCGCGAGCATCATCGAAGCCGCCACGGCGGGTGTCGATGTGGTGGATGCGGCCATTGCCTCCATGTCTGGAGGCACTTCGCAGCCGAATCTTAATTCCATCGTGGCTGCCATGCAGAACACGCCGCGTGACACCGGACTGGATGTCGAGGCGCTGCAGGAGTTCAGCGACTACTGGGCTTCCGTGCGCAGTTTCTACAAGCCCTTCGACACCTCCGAGCCTTATGGCACTGCGGAAGTCTATCTGCACGAGATGCCCGGCGGTCAGTACACGAATCTCAAGGAGCAGGCCATCGGCATGGGCCTCGGACCACGCTGGCCGGAGATCGCGCATGCGTATGCGGAGGTGAACCAACTGTGCGGCGACATCGTCAAAGTGACGCCATCGAGCAAGGTCGTCGGCGATCTGGCCATCGAGTGTGTGGCGCGTGGCGTGAAGCCCACGGACATCATCAACCTGCAAGGCACCAAGTGGAGCAAGGACGTGACCAGCATGTTTGAAGGCTGGCTGGGCGAACCCTTCTACGGCATGGAGTCGGCCAAGGCGGCGGATTCACGCAAGAAGTGGAATGCGCTGGCTGATGCCATCGTGGGCAAAGGCGGCAAGCGGATCAAAGGCCGCCCGGGCACGCATGCTGCGAAGATCAAGCTGGAGGACGTGCGCGCCGAGCTCAAGGGCAAGCTCAAGAAGGAGCCTACCGAAGACGATGTGTGGAGCTACCTCATGTATCCGGATGTGTTCCTGAAGTTCGCCGAATTCCGCAAGACCTACGGTGATGTGTCTGCCCTTCCGACGCCGGCGTATTACTACGGCCTTCAGGACAAGGAGGAAATCCACATCAGCCTGGAAGAAGGCAAGACGCTCTTCGTGCGCCTGCTCAACATGACCGAGGCCGACGCCGCAGGTCAGCAGACGGCGATCTTTGAGCTGAACGGCTACCCGCGTCATACGACGGTGACCAACAAGTCCCTGGCGAAGAACGCTGTGACCAAGACCAAGGCAGATCCTGCGGACCCGACTCAGGTGGGTGCGCCGATGCCGGGGATGGTGGCGAGCATTGCGGTGAGCGTGGGGCAGAAGGTGAAGGAAGGGGAGACCCTGCTGACGCTGGAGGCCATGAAGATGTTTGCGGCGGTTTCGGCACCGATTGCGGGGACCGTGAAGGAGATTTGCGTGAAGATCAGTGAGAGTGTGGAGAGCAAGGATTTGATGGTGAGGCTGGTGAAGTGATGAAGACAGCTACTGAACCAGAATCACATGAGGTTGGTCCTCATCTGAACCGCTGATGAGTAACCTAGGTCAACATTCGAATGAGTCTGCATCCAAAGATGCAGACTCATTGTCCTTTGGCCTTGTTGCTTGGTTTGATGTGCTTGGTTTCAAGTCTTTGTTATGTTCCAACGAAGACAAAGCACGCGTTTGGATCGAGGTGTTAACATTCCTAAAGCAATCGCAAGCTATCCAGAACAAACATCAGCCCACTGATTTCGAGCTAACTTCAGTCGGCCTCACTCATGATGAGTACAAATTCACTGCCTTTGCGGATACGGTCGTTACCAGTGTCGACCTTTCTCCCGCAAATGCAGATAAAAGGAAGGAATGGCACCGGATCAGCCTTTTCTTGAAAAGAAACGCATACCTTTTCAGGCAAATGATGGATTATGGCTTGCCTATGCGTGGAGGAATAAGCATCGGCAAATTTTCCATTCCCCTATTGGTTTTGCAGGAAAGCCTTTTGTAGTCGCTGAAAGGTTGAGTATCCAAATTGAACTCTCAGCGTGTGTGTTCAGCGATGAATGTATGAAACACGTCGAAACCGTTTTTGGTGACACTTATCCCAACTTAATGTGGTTCCATCATTCATGCGAGACCAAGTCCGCCCCAGTTGCGCAAGACCTTTGTGTATTGAACTGTTTCGCAAAGGGAGTTCTTAAAGCCACTAACGACGCTGGAGACATTCAAAGTGACCTCTCAACTAGCAACCTGCGTGATTTCGTAACAACGTCATTTTCAGCGCATGGAAAATCGACCGACCACGAAAGTGTCGCAAAAAAGATTGAGAACACGACTCGTATGCTTGAGACCTTCAAACGGCAATACCACCTGTTTGCTTAGTCTTTTAGCATCACGACATTAATTGCTGCTCACTAAGTTTCCAAAGCCCAACGGGCTTTCGTCATGCAGCCCAGGAGTGCCGAGCGATAGCGAGTGCTCTCCTGGGAACCGTGCCACGCGCGATCCCCGCAGGAACATGAACCTCAACGAGGTTCCGTCACCGAAGGGCCCTGTGGCGCGCAATGCACGTGACGGGACCGCGTTGCGGTCCGGGAACGGGAGGGGGTGATGGGGGGCGCGGTTCCCAAGGGAGCACTCGCCAAAGGCTCGGCACCCTTGGGCTGCATGACGGGACCCCGTTGGGGTCCGGGAATAGGATGGGGACGATGTGGTCCAATGGGGGGCGGTTGGTTTAGTTATAAGCTGACCGATGAGCGATTTGGCTGGTTTGGCGCTGTGCGGCTTTCGGATCTGGGCCGTCATCCAATTTGGGAGCTACGTTGGCTCCACTGAATCCAACTTGAACGTTGACGGTGCTTGGCTGTTTCCTCTACGCTGCGAGCCATGCCGCAATCGCTTTCCAATGTTTTGATCCATGCGGTTTGGTCCACGAAGGAACGGGTTTCGTTTCTCACGGACAAACCGCTGCGAGATGAACTGCACTGCTATCTGGGTGGTATTTCGGCGCGGCTGGATTGTCCGACGTTGATTGTTGGTGGTGTGGCGGATCATGTTCACATCCTGATGCGGCTGGCCCGCACGCTCACGCTGGCGGACTGGGTGAAGGAGATGAAGCGTGCCTCCACCGTCTGGCTCATTGAGAAGGCGCAGCGCGATCCGAGGCTGGCGCAGTTTCACTGGCAGTCGGGTTACGGCACTTTCTCGGTCAGCGAATCGAAGACGGATGAGGTGCGTGCCTACATTGCGAAGCAGGAGGAGCATCATCAGAAGATGACCTTTCAGGATGAATACCGCCGTTTTCTCAAGGCCCATGGCATTGAGTGGGATGAGCGATATGTGTGGGATTGAGGAACCCGTTTCGTCAATAGCTGGCTTCCATTGATCTCCTCAATCGAAGCTTCAAGAGTATCAATGTCCTGAGGTGTGCTTTTGTGGACAAGTGATGGGGGGTCATGAACGACCTTATCTCACTCTCTCTACAGGCGGCAGGTGTGGTGCTTGCTGCGGATTTTGCGGCCGGTCTTGTCCATTGGATGGAGGATGCTTACATCCGCGAAGATACACCGTGGCTGGGGCGGTGGATCGGGCGGCCGAACATTGTGCATCATCATCTGCCGCGACGTATGACGCGGAATACGTGGTGGGAGAGCAACAAGGAGCTGCTGGTGGCGATGGGGGTGCTGGTCATCGCGGCGGCGTGGCTGGGCTGCCTGACTTGGCATGTGTGGCTCTTTGCTGTGGTGGGTGGGAATGCGAACGAGGTGCACAAGTGGTCGCACCGGACACGGCGGGAAAACGGGCGCTTTATCTCGATGCTGCAGGACCTGAGAATTTTGCAGACGCCGCAGCACCACACGGTGCACCACACGAATCCGAAGGAGGTGCATTACTGCCCGGTGACGAATGCGCTGAACCCGGTGCTGGATGCGCTGCATTTCTGGGTGGGGCTGGAGTGGCTGCTGGAGCACACGGTGGGGCTGAAGCGGCAGCCGGACAGCTCGGTGCCCGGGCAGGGCATTCCGCCGGAGTGGATCGCGGAGATGAGGCGCGCGGGGTGAGCGAAAATCATTCGTCGCCGGGGATGTTTGCGCCATCTTCGGCGATGTTCGGCCATCTCCCGGGTCCCACGATGTGCTGCCAGAAGGCGGCGTCTTTGTATCGAGCGCACTTCTGCGGTCTCGGCACGAATTTGCACCGTCACTATGGCGCGTGGGCGCGCTGGCTGGTGAACAGGGACAGTGCTTTTCTCACGCTGCTGGGCTCCGCCCTGGCGGAAGCACCGCCTGAGCTGTGCAAGACTACCTGCTGCAATGCATTCGCCACGCCGCGTGATCTGGTGGCGGACAGCCCGGTGCTGCAGTACACCGCCGCTGTGACGATTTGTGGCCTGAGCGCGAAGCTGGATGACGATGCGCAGGATGAGCGGGGGTGGCGACGCCATGCGGCGCGTGTGGGATCGAGAGCGCTCGACAGGCCCATCGGCGATGCGCTGGGCCTGCTGCATGGGATGCGTTTTCCAGTGCAAGATGTTCGCGGCTGGATGGCCGGACAAAGAGACATTGAGCATCCTTCAGCCAGCCTCAACGCATGCGCCGGGCCGACGTGTGCGGCGTATGGTGAGATCGTGGGCCACCTGGCGCAGGTGTCGGGAGCACCGGAGGCCAAGCCTCTGCTGCATCAAGTGGGCGAGAGCCTGGGATTTCTCATCTACGCGCAGGATGCGTGGGAGGATTGGGCGCAGGACAAGAAGCGCGGGCAGTTCAACCCGTTGCATGCCTTTCCTGATCTCGCGGGGCGGCGTGCCGCGTTGCTGCCTGCGCTTGAGCATGCACTGGCCAGCCTGCGGCGTGCGTTTGATGCCCTGCCGCTGCGGCGACATCGCGATCTGCTGCATGCGGTGCTGATCGCTGGTGCGGAAGCACGGGTGGCGCAGGTGGCGGGAAAAGGAGAGAAAGGCACGAAGCATGTGCAGTCACCCATTGAAGGCACCGAGCGCAAACGCTCCTGCTGTGACAAATACGATGGGTGCAATTGCTGTGAATGCTTTGATTGCTGTGGCTGCTGCCGCCCTGGATGGACCAGAGGCGGGAGTTCCATGATCGACTGCAATCCCTGCGACGGCGACGGATGTGGATGCTGCGGCTGTGACTGCTAGGCGCGATCAGGCCACTGCGGTCAGCTTGGCGGAAAGGCCGGGTCGCAATGCAATGGTATCCCCTGCCCGCTTGGCGATGAGTTTCTGACCCAAGGCGGATGCGGGGGTGATGACGACGACTTCCTGGCCTGCATGCACAATCTCTGTACCACCTGCAAAGGGGCCGAGGAAGTAGTGTGTTTGTTCGCCGGGGGTCTCCAAGGTCACGAGGGCTCCGAGTGTGATGGCGGCAGCTGAATCCAGGGTGTTGCCAGACAAGGCACCAAAGGCACGCACGGCCTCCTGCAACTCTGCCACGCGCTGCGCCTGACCACGGGCGACGTAGGAGGCTTCCAGGGTGCGGGTGTCGTACTTGTTTTCTGCCTTGCTGTCCGGGTCCGTGGCGGCGGCAAAGGCTCCCTGTGCGGCACGGGTGAGTGCGGCGAGTTCGGCATTGAGCACGGAGAGGATTTGAGCGAGGACGGCTTGTTTGTTCACGGGGAGGCAAGCCGTGCGCTGTTTCCAGAGGGGGATCAAGGGTGAAAAAAAGCAGTATTGACCTGCCACGCCCATTTCAGGTAAAATCTGAATATGAAAACGCACCGGCTACCTGCTACGAGAGCGTTCACCTTGATCGAACTGCTCATTACGATCACCATCATCGCGATCCTCGCGAGCATGACAGCTGCGGGAATCAGCTATGCCATCGACCAAGCCAATCGCCTGAAAGTGCGAGCGGTGCTGGTGGATCTCAAGAATGGCATCGATCAATTCCAGGTCGACTACGGCCGCTGGCCCATCGACTCCAGTGTCACCGGAGCGAATGGTGAGGACGCAGCCGAACTGCTGACCGATGGCACTAATTCGCTGGTGGATACTCTCATGGGCATCCCTCCGGCATCGGGCGGCGAGGTGGATCTGAATCCCAAGCGTACGCCGTTTGCCTCGTTTCCCCCTGCAAACAATGGCCGCCACGGTCTGGTAGGCGCAGCACGCCCCTTCAAGCTCGCTGACATGTATGGCCAGCCTTATCACATCCTGCTGGACACGAACGGTGACAATCAGGTGAAGAGTCCCGATGTCAGCAATACCGACCCCAAGATCTCGACGGGTCAGGCGGCGCATCTCGTCACCAAGGTGGCCGTTTACAGCAGCGGCAAGGATCAGATCCTACGCACGAGTGATGATGTCACTTCCTGGCGGCCTAAATGAGACGGCCACAGGTGTGGTGTACTATTTTCCCGCCGCCTTGAACACTTCGGGGTGATCCAGCACCATCTTCTTCACGCGTGCGGCCTGCACCGCAGGGCAGTCTGGCGGCAGCCATGAGGATTGTTCGAGAACCTCGCGTCCGCCTATGCTGCCGAGAATGACGTATGCGCTGAGCAGGGAACCGAGCAGATCGGGATGTGTGCCGTCCTCGGCATAGAGCGAGAGCGCAGGATAGAGATCGTGCACCCGCCACCAGAAATCTCCCACCGGGCTGACGATGATTTGAGCGCCTGGAATTTTTTCCTGCGCTGCCTTTACGGCATTTGCATTCGCGAGGTGGATGCGGGCAAGGGCCTGCTCAGGATCTTTGCCGGTGGCGAGCGCATCGGCGGATTTTTCCTTCCAGAGCTTTTCGTGCCGGGCCCATACCTGAAAGACGACGACCAGCACTTTGGGGTTCAATTCGTGGGCGGATTTAACGAGCTTGGCGAGGCCGTTTTCCATGAGCATTTTGGCATCTGCATCCACGGCGGCGGCAGCGGAGACGACGCTGTGCTCCTGCACGACGACGACATCCCAGGGCTTGCCGTCATCGGCGCCTTTTTTCAGCAAGGCGATGCCCTCAGGATTGGTGGTATGCCGCTCCAGCGTGTAGTTGCCCTGCAAATTGCTGCCGATGTGTGGTGCCAGCATTTGGGAGGAGAGCATCAACTCGCCCACCATGCCGGGAAGGAGATTGAACGCGGTGTAGCTGTTGCCGAGAAACAGGATGCGTACCTGCGGCAACTCGTCGGCGGCCTTCACCTGCCAGCAGCAGCAGGCGACGAGACCTGCCAGCAGCAGTGTGCGTCTGGACCATCGAATGAATGAAACTGCCTTCATGCGTTTTTGCTCAGGGCTTGCACAGCTTGTCGGCCAGCATCTCGGCCTTTTCATTTCCTTCCTTCGCGGCCACATGACCGACGACTCTCGACTTATCCTTGTCGAGCTTGATGATCACCAGCGTTTCCAGCGGCGTCTGCTTTTCGTCATCGGCGCTCGACATCATGCGGTAGATGATGGCGTAAGGCACGAAGGTGCCGCCTTGGCGGAAGCCGCGCCATTGCACGACGTTGTTGGCCTTCGCCGGGAACTGGCCGGGGCAGGCGCTGAGCGTGTCGCTCATGAGGTCGGTCTTGCTGCCGCCGTAAATCAGATTGATCCAGCTGCGCAGATCGCCGCCTTCATGGATGACCTGATAGCCGCCAAGACCGGGGCAGAGATGCCTGAAGTGATCGATCTCGGGATCTTTTTCGCGTGACGAGTCTTCGAGGATTTTGACCTTCTTGGGGTCGGTGGTGGTGAATTCGGACTCGGGTTTTGGATTAGCCGCAGAGACGACGGATGTGGCAAGCGCCAGCAGGGTGAGGAAGGTGAGCGGGTTCATGAGATTGAGCGTGGGACTATTTCAGCGAAGCATCCGCCACGCCATCGGCTTTGCGATAAAGACTTGTGGGAATAAGCATCTGGGGCGGGAGTTCCTCGCCTTTGGAGTAGCGCATGAAGGCACGCACGACTTCCGCGCCCATCTTGTCCGGGAACTGAATGGGATCGGCGTAGATCTTGCCTTCCTTGATCGCCTGCTTGCCTTCGGGCTGGCCATCAAAGCCGATGATGACGACCTTGTCAGTGCGGCCCGCCTTCTCAATGGCTCCGCGTGCGCCGAGTGCGCCGGGGTCGTTGATGGCAAAGATGCCGACGAGATCCGGCTGCGCCTGCAGCATGTCTTCGGTGGCCTTGTAGCCTTTGTCGTTGGCGCCGTGGCAGTCGAGTTCGCTCACGATCTCGATTTTTCTCGCCGCCGTGGCGTTGTGAGTGGCCAGCACTTCCTTGAAGCCTTTGACGCGCAGGATGCAGGACTCCACCTGCTTCATGTCTAGCACGCCGATCTTTCCCCCCTGCCCTTTCAGCGCCTCGATCATGGCCTCTGCCGCCATCTTGCCGCCGCCGAAGTTGTCGGTGGCCACCTGGGTTGCGATTTTCACGCCGGGCTCGTTGCAGGGCACATCCACGGTGAAGACGGGAATGGCGGCGGCGTTGGCTTCCTGGATGACCGTCACGATCGCCTTGGAGTCTGTGGGGCTCAGCACGATGGCGGCGACATCTTTCACGATGAAGTCTTTGATCTGGTTGCTCTGGCGCGCCACGTCACCGTCTGCGCTGACCACGAGCGTGTCATAGCCGTTCTTCTTGGCCTCGGCGATGATGCTGTCGCCGATCACTTTGAAAAAGGGATTTTGCAAGGAGAGCAACGAGACCGCGATGGTGCCTTTGGATTCCGCATGTGGGTCCGAAGTCTTGCCGCAAGCGGCAAGCAGGAGGGTGGAGGCCAGAAGGATGTGGCGGAGTTTCATCATGAGCATGCTAACACGAGCTCGTCTTCTCCATCAATAGCGGAGAAAGGCCCGCCGCCTTGCTTCAAATGCCTGCGTCTCTGCGGACCAGTCTGCCACGACTTTTTTCCAAGCATCGCCACCGCGCAGGGCCTTCACGCTGGCGGCACGGTTGAGGAGGGTGTCCACCAGCGCGAGCTTGAACTCTTTTGGATAGAGTCGCTGCAGGGTGCTGGCGATGGCGATGCCTACTTCGACTGAATTCAAGGCGGTGCGATCTGTGATCAACATGCGCACGCCGCCGCAGGCTTCGCCTTTGAAGATGCTGGCTGTGGGCGTGAAGCGTATGGGGGTGAACTGCACGCCTGCAAGGCCGAGCTTGTTCAGTTCATAGGACAGCCTCAGGTCATCCACATAAGGTGCGCCGAGGACTTCGAACGGGGTGTCGGTGCCGCGCCCGACGGTGATGCTGAACTCGAGGAGGCCGATGCCTGGATAGAGCAAGGCGGCGTTCAATGAGCGCATGTTGGGGGAGGGATTGATCCAGGGCAGGCCGGTTTGATCGAAGCGCATGTGGCGCTGCCAGCATTCGACTGGGATCACTTTCAAGTCGCAGCCGATGCCGCGCTCGGCGTTCATCATCGTGGCGAGTTCACCGGCGGTCATGCCGTGGCGCAACGGGATGGCGTGTGTGGCGGTGGGTTTTTCGGCATCGATGACGGCGGGGCCTTCGACCTGGAGGCCGCCGATGGGATTGACGCGGTCCAGAACGTAGAAAGTCTTCTTCGCCTTGGCCGCTGCCTCCATGCAGAGACGCATGGTGCCGATGTAGGTGTAGAAGCGGCAGCCGATGTCCTGGATGTCGAAGACCAGGGCGTCCACGTCTGCGAGTTGTTCCTGCGTGGGGGCGCGCTGCTCGCCAAACAAGCTCAGCACTGGGAGGCCGGTTTTCTTGTCGGTGGAGTTGCTGATTTTTTCCTGATCGAGTTCACCGCGAATGCCGTGCTCGGGGCTGAAGAGTTTTTTCAACTTCACGCCGGGGGCAGATGCGAGCAGATCAATGGTGCTGTGGCGCTGAGCGTCGATGCCGGTTTGATTGGTGATGAGGCCGATGCGGAGGCCGTGCAGGTCGGCGAACTTGCGTCGGGCGAGTACGTCGATGCCGTTCAACACGGTGGGCACTTCCGTTTCGGCGCGGGGCCATGGGGGGCCGTTGGAGGGGATGAGATTTACGCAGTTTGCTGCTGCGGTGCCGATCTCTTCGTACAAATCGCGCACGCTGCCTTTGCCATTGGGGTGGAGGCGTGAGCTCATGAAGATGACGAAGGTCTTCGATGTGGGCACGATCCACAGGCTTGTGCCGGTGAATCCTGTGTGGCCAAAGGAGCCGATGGGAAACACTTTGCCGCGGGGCCTGCTAAAGGTGGAGTCGATGTCCCAGCCGAGGCCGCGGCGTTCGAAGACTGTGGCGATGGTCTGCGGTGCCGTCATGAGTTTGACGGTCTCCGGTTTCAATACGCCGGCACCGCCCGCGAGAACCATGTGCGCGTACTTCGCCAGATCGCCGGCGGTGGTGAAGAGGCCTGCATGGCCGGTGACGCCGCCCATCTTGCGTGAGGTGGGGTCATGGACCACGCCGCGAAGCATGACGCCGGTTTCATCTTTCTCGATGGGTGCGATGCGTGGCCGCCAATCCTCCGGGGGCAGGAAGCGTGTGGAGTCCATGTGCAAAGGCGCGAACACGTGCTTTGCAGCGAACTCATTCAAGCCCATGCCGCTGACGCGCCGAACGATCTCACCGAGCAAGATGAAATTGATGTCGGAGTAGCGGAAGAAACGGTCAGGCGGGCCTTCAGACTCTGATGCGATGGCGCGTTCGATGCCTGCGGTGTAACCGGTCCACTCGGGTTCTTTGGGAATGCCGGCCTTTAAGCCGGAGGTGTGGGTGAGGAGATGGCGCACGGTGATGCCGCTGCGAAATTCTGGGAGGTAGCGCCGCGCCTCGGCCTCCAGTTCGATCTTTCCCTGCTCCATGAGGATCAGCACGCTTGGCAGCGTGGCCACCACCTTGGTCAGTGAGGCGGCGTCAAAGACGGTGTCCTCGGTCATTGGCTCCTTCGCGGGGACAAGTGCACGCTGGCCTTCGACCATTGTCATCTTTTTGTCCTCGCTCTCGAACCAGAGCACGGCCCCTGGCGGATTGCCTTTGGCCACAGCTTTGCTGACCACGGCACGCAGTGAGTCGAACTCATCCGCGTGCGCGAAGGAGCAGAGAAGAAGAAAAGTGAGCGAGCGCAGCATGAAGAAATTCATCCTGCCAGAAACGCCACGTGGCTGCCTATTTCTTTTTCTTCTTCGCCGCAGGTTTGCCAGCCCTCGGGCTTTCGAAGATGGGGGCGATGGTGCCTTTCTCCCATTCGGCAATGGCGGAGACGAGTTCCTTCACCACCTCGGGCTTTTCAGCAGCGAGGTTCTTGGATTCGCCGATGTCAGTGGCGAGATCGTAGAGTTCGGGCTCTGCTTTGCCGAGGCGCACGAGTTTCATACTGCCGCGACGTATGGCGTTGTTGCCGCCGGGGCCGCCGGTGCGCCAGAAGAGGGTGTCATGGGGTGCGCTGGTTTTTTCACCGCTGAGGAAGGGCAGCAGATTGACGCCATCCAGGTTCTTCGGGGTCAAGTCAGCCGATTCTGCGGCGGCGAGAGAGGTGGGCAGGAAATCGAGTGCGATGACTGGCTGGTCGTATTTGCCAGGTTTGATTTTGGCGGGCCAGCTCACGAGAAAGGGCACGCGCATGCCGCCTTCGTAGACCATGCCCTTTGCGCCGCGGAGCGGGGAGTTGTCGGTGAAGTTGGAGCCGCTCTTTGCCTGCAGATTGGGGCCGCCGTTGTCACTGACAAAGTAGATCAGCGTGTTCTCGCGCTGCTTGGTGGCGTCGAGCTTGTCCAGCACGCCGCCCACGGCTTCGTCCATGGCGCACACCATGGCGGCGTAGGTCTGGCGGTTTTTGTCTGTGATCTGGGAGAACTTGTCCAGCCACTTCTGGGGCGCCTGCAGAGGTGTGTGGGGGGCATTGAAGGCCAGGTAGAGCATCCAGGGTTTGGCTTCAGCGGCGTGACGTTCGACAAAAGATGAAGCTTCATCGCCGAACTGCTCGGTGAGGTACTTGGTCTGGGCTTCATCCTTGCCGTTGCGGTTCAGCGGGATGTTGTATTCCGCACCGCCGCCGGTGCCCGGGAAGTACATGTGCCCGCCTCCGAGAGCGCCGAAGTATTCATCAAAGCCGCGCTTGTTTGGGTGAAACTGCGGATGCGCGCCGAGGTGCCATTTGCCCACGGCACCCGTGGTGTAACCCGCCTTCTGCATGAGCTGCGGATAGGTTGTTTCCGTCAGTGGCAAGCCCGCCACGGTGTCCTGCGGCAGCCAGGCGGGATTGTTTTCATGCCCGAAGCGCTGCTGGTAACGGCCCGTCATGATGCCTGCCCGGGTGGGACTGCAAAACGGATGAGATACGTAGCCGTTTGTGCAGACGAGACTTTGTGCGGCCAGCTTGTCGAGGTTTGGGGTGGGGATCTCCTTGGAGCCTTGGAAACCGAGGTCGTGGTAGCCGAGGTCATCCGCGACGATGAGAAGCACGTTGGGTTTGGCGGCGAAGGCGGATGCGGTGAGCAGCAGCGAGGCGAGGAAAAGGAGAGATCGCATGGTGGAGCGCGAAAAACGTTGGTTTGCGGTCCTTGTTTCACTTCCGGCTTGCATCGCACCAGGAAATCCGGCATGCCCATGGCATGAAGCCCAGCCTGCTCCTCCTTCCTCTCCTTCTGACCCAGTGTGGTGATGAGCCCAAGAAACCTGCGTCTGCGGCGAAGCCCGTGGCGGAAAAGCCTGCGGCAGCTCCGGCCCCGGCTCCGGCCAAGGATGCGCCGAAGAAGGTGTATTGGACGCAGGAGATGATGCACACGGAGATCAAGTTTCACAATCCGGGGTATGCGGGGAACGGGCAGTTCAACATCGAAGGCGGAAACGTGGTCGCGCTGAGCCTGCGGGGGGCGAAGATTGAGAACGTGAAGTTTCTCGAACACATCGAACCGGTGGCGCTGGATCTGAGCGAGACGCCGATCACCGACCTGCGGCCGATGCAGGGGAAGAAGCTGGTGGAGCTGTATCTTGAAGACACGAAGGTGCGGGACCTTTCGCCGATCCGTGGCATGCCGCTGGAAAAACTGTATCTGAGCCGCACGCCGGTGGAAAATCTGGCGGCGCTGGAAAACATGCCGCTGGTGGAGCTGAATGCGGTTGGATGTCCGATTGGGGACATCTCGGGGATCGCCAAATGCCCGATCCAGATGCTGTGGCTGACGGACTGCCCGGTGGCGGACATCAGCGCGCTGAAAACGGTGCCGCTGGTGAGCGTGACGCTGCACCGCAGCAAGGTGAAGGACCTCTCCCCACTGACCGGCACGGCGCTGCAGCGCCTGCACATTGCTGAGACACCGGTGACGGATTTGACGCCGCTGAAGGGCATGAAGCTCACGCGTCTCGTGTTTACTCCGGCGAACATCACAGCGGGGATTGAGGTGGCGAAATCGCTGCCACTGCAGGAGATCGGCACACGTTTTGACGACGGCGGAAAGGACCTGGTGCCGCCGGCCAGTTTCTGGCCCGCGTATGACGCGGCGGTGAAGAGTGGCGGAAAATGACCAAAATTTATCTTTCCCCCCCGCCTTCCTCCTGACAGAATCCCGGCGAATTCCATGAAAGAGTTTGCTTACATCCATGACGAGAAGAACAGCCCGTCGCCTTTGCGCGCGGTGCCTGCTCTCGCCAGTTTTAGCGATGACCAGCTTGATGATGTCTTGAACTCCAGCAGCCTGCTGCAATGCGAGCCGGGCGATCACATCATCAAGGAGGGCAGCATCGACTCCCGCATCTACGTCCTGCTCAGCGGTGAGCTGGAGGTGCGGGTCGGCAGCAAGAAAGTGGCTGCCATCACCCGCATAGGGGAAGTTTTCGGCGAGCTGGCGCTCGTGAACCATGACAAGCGTCTCGCTTCCGTCATCGCCTCCACAAAGGCGGTGTGTCTGGCGGTGGACCAGAAATTCCTGCAGGACATCCATCCGCGCGAGGAAGATCCGGACTTCCATGCGGCGCTGTATGAATTCGTCGCGCGCCTTGTTGTGCGCAAGCTGGAGGCCACTTCGCGCCGTCTGGCCGAGGTCGAGAAGGAACTGCGCGAGCTGAAGGAAGCCAAGGCTGGCGCGAAGCCAGCTGCGGCCAAACCGGCGACTGCGCCGAAACTTAAGCGACCGGTGAAGCGTGCACCTGCCAAGGTGGTGAGGAAACCGGCGCGGGTGAGGTAGTCCGCCAGATCAATCCGCGCCGCCGCCAATCGTGATGCGTTTGGCGGGGATCGGTGATTCGATGATGCCGAGTTCTGTTTCCTGTTTCAGGCGGAGCTGACCGCAGGCGGCGGCGATGTCGTGGCCTTTTTCCCGGCGGAGGGTGGCGGTGACGCCGGCGTTGAGGAGAACGGCGAGGAAGGCATCCTGGGTGGCTTCACTGGGGCGCACCCACTCGAGGCCATCGACGGTGTTGTAGGGGATCAGATTGACCTTGGCATTGGCACTGCGGGCGCGTTTGGCGAGGGCGTGGGCTTGCTGGAGGCTGTCGTTCACGTCGGCGATGAGGATGAACTCGAAGGTGAGGAACTGCTTCCTTTTCTGATTCCAGTAATCGAGCGCTTCAAACAGCTCTCCGAGGTTGTGCTTGCGGTTCACGGGCATGATTTTCTCACGCACTTCATCCGTGGCACCGTGCAGCGAGATGGCGAGGCGGATCTGCAGGGGGAAGTCGGCGAGCTTTTTGATCTGCGGGGCGAGGCCGCTGGTGCTGACGGTCATGTGGCGTGCGCCGATGCCGATGCCCCATTCGGCATTCAAGATCTCGATGGCCTTGGTGACGTTCGAGTAATTCGCGAGGGGCTCTCCCATGCCCATGAAGACGAGATTGTCCACGCGCTCTCCGGCATAGGCCTCCACCTGCACGATCTGCTCGACGATTTCCGCGGCTGTCAGATTGCGCGCGAAACCGGCAAGACCGCTGGCGCAGAATTTGCAGTCGTAGGCACAACCGACCTGGCTGGAGACGCAGAGGGTGCGGCGATCCGAGCTGCCGCCGTAGAGGGCGGGATTGGCCGGAATGAGCACGGTTTCGACGTAGCGGCCGTCGTGGAGTTTCAGGAGGAATTTGCGCGTGGTGTCGCTGGAGCCAGCGACTTTGGCGATGGTCATCGTACGCGTGACGAAGCGGGTGGAGAGGGCTTCGCGGGTGGCTTTGGGGAGATTGGTCATCTCCTCGAAGGTGGCGGCGCGTTTGGCGAAGACCCACTCGACGAGCTGTTTGGCGCGGAAGGCGGGCTGGCCGAGCTCTGCGAACACGGCAGCGATCTCCTCCGGCTTCATGCCGAGGAGTCCCTGAGGTGCGGGGGGGGTGATCATACGTGCAACAGTGGCGGTGAAATGAGCATTTGAAATTCGAGATTTGGGTTTGATGCTGCTGGCATGGTGTTTCCTGGCCTCATCATGCTGCTTGTCATGGTCGTCCTTATCGGCGCGGGCATCGGCATTGGTTTGTTTGCCTGCGCAATCGCAGCGGGGCTGGCGATGCTGGGGGTGGTGTCCAGCTCTGTGGCGCTGGGCTTTCTCACGAAGCGGCCTGCCACGGCGGTGCGGGCGCTGCTGCTGCAGTGCGGAATTTTGGCGGGCATTCCCGCCGGAGCGGTCACTGCCTGGGTGGGCCGGTCAGTACTCGAGCACGTGGACGAGAGCTGGATGATCGCCGTGTATGGCGGGATCGGCGGGGCGTTTGCAGGCGCGATGCTGGCGCTGCTGCTGGACTTCATTTTCCGCCGCACGCATGCGTGGGTGGAGCAGCGGATGAAGGAAAAGACTCTGGTGGGTTAAGGCTGCTTTTCCTGCTCACGAAACTGCGTGGGGGTGAGCTTGGTCATCTTCTTGAAGTCCTTGGAGAAGAAGAACTGATCGTGGTAGCCGACCTGGCGGGCGATTTCTTTGACGGGGTCGTCGGATTCAATGAGGCGGCGCTTGGCCTGATTGATGCGCTCACGCCGGAGCCAGTCGATGGGGCTGGTGCCGATGGCGGCTTTGAACTGGCGGCTGAAGTGGCTTTCGCTCATGCCGCTGAGCTGGGCGAGCTCGATCACGCGCATGGGCAGATGGAAGTACAGGCGCATGCGCTCCAGAGCCTTGGAGACGGCGGAGGGAAGCTCGGGCTGCACGAGGCCCGGCTCCGAGAGGCGCACATGGAATGCGAGGCCGATGATAGCGGCGACGGCGGCGCTGGCGAGTGCGGCATCGCTGGGGCGGGTGCCGCTCATGTACTGGAAGGCGCGCTCAAACTCCTGCTTCACCGCCTGCTCATTGATGCCCTCGAGAACGGGCTGCGAGCGCACTTGCAGGAGTTCGGCGATGCGGTCCAAGGATCTGCCCTCGATGCGCATCCAGTAGAGCTCCCACGGATCTTTTTTTGCGGCGCCATAGATGTGCGGGTGATGGCAGTTCACCCACAGCAGCGCACCGGGTCCGACGGCATGCCGTTTGCCTGCGATCTGAACCCAGCCACAGCCTCTGAGGCAGAGGATCAGCTCATGACCGGGGTAGGTTTCACGTTCGATGCGGTGCTCGAAGCCCGCTCTCAAATGGCCCGCGCGCACCACGGAATAGAACAAATCACGCTGCCAGTCAGCGGGTGTGGCGTAAAGATTCGTCATGAAGACGGTTTCCTGGAACAACGAAGCCATGGCCGGATAATACATTCAGGAGCGCCCGGGTGTCGAGCATTGAATTGCGCCCGGGACCCAAGGGAGGGGGAAAATCCTTTTGCAGCAGAGGGTGCCAAGCGGCATACTTAGCTCCCCTGCTGCGCACTTTATTACCCCCGCGCACGCACTTACCCACACACCATGCCCACTTACGATTACGAATGCCAGACGTGCGGCCACAAGTTTGAGGCCAAACAGTCGATGAAGGATCCGCATCTCACGGACTGCCCGAAAGAGGGCTGCCCTGGTCCGGTGAAGCGCCTGATTGGACTGGGCTCAGGTTTCATCTTCAAGGGCAACGGCTTTTACATCACGGACTACCGCAGTGACTCGTACAAAGCGGCGGCGAAGAAGGATTCTGAAAGCGCCGCAGCTTCCACGAGTTCGACACCGGCTCCGGCTGCGACCCCGCCAGCACCTGCCAAGACGTCGGGTGCCTAGACCTGCGTCCACATTTACCACCCACCCCTGCCGCCGTGATTCGCCACCTGTTTCAGACTTTGCGGCTGCTTGGGATCAGCCTGCTGGCCGGAGCCACCTGGGTGGCTTACCGCCCGGCCGATCTGCCCAAGGTCGCCGCGCCAAGCTCTGCGAAGGCCGATGACCTGCTGGACAGCCTGCGCCAGACGACGATCAAACGCGCAGCGGTGGTGGAGATCAGCGAGGCTGAAATCAACCGGCACCTCGTGACGACGCTGTCAGGGAAGATCCCGAGCATGCTGGGCAGCTGGGTCACTTTTGAAGGAGCACGAGTTGATCTGGAGCCTGACAGTGCCCGCTTGTTCGTCATCTGGAAGCTCAAAGGCTACACCCACACGGCGAGTGTTGATCTCGCCATCAGTCGTGACGACAAGAGCTTTCGAGTCGAGGTGCTGCGCGGTGCCTACGGCCATCTGGAGATGCCACGTGGCATGATGCGGCCGCTCTACCCGTCACTGGAGGCGCTGGCAGAGGCGCTGGATCCTGAAATCCGGGCCTTGTTTCAAATGACCCAAATCACGATCGCCAAGGACAAGCTCGTGCTCGATCCCCGTTTCCCTCCCGCATGAACCGCCGTTTCCCATCCGCCCTTGCGAGCGTGCTCTCGTATGCCTGCGCCACACTGCTTGCGGTGGGGCAGACAGCCGCGCCGCCAGTCCCACCGCTCACGAAAGAGCAAAAGGAAGCTGCGGCTGCCATCGAGGCGCCGAAGACTGCGGTGCCACCGCCGGTGCCAGGCCAGCTGCAGAACGGAGCCCCTGCCAAGCCTGCGGCGGAGTCACCAGCCGCTCCGGCGGCATCTGATAATTCCGCCAGCAAAATGCAGGTGCTGGAAGCCGTCACCCAGAAGCCTGCGGGCACGGAAGTGCCGCGCGTGGGGACGCCTTCGGACAAGCTCCCCGTCACCAGTTCCACCAGCACGAGCCGGCAGTTCATCGTGCATGGGAAAGTGTTTGAGACTCGCAGCGCGATGTCCACGCGCTGTGAGGAGGTTTCCCAGGAAGTGCGCAAGGTGCTCAATGACAAGGAGCCGTGGGTGCTGCCGATCGTCGTGCTGCTGAACACGGGCGAGGAGGCGGCCAAATCGAAAGGACCGCCCATTTCCACCACGATTTCCGAGCTTAACTTCGGCGGCTTTCACCTGCAGGTGACGATCAATGAAGGGCCTGGTCTCAAAGCGGCGGATCTGCGCAAGGAGCTGGTGCGTGCGCTGCTTGCCGAGCGCATCCTGCGCAACCATCAGAAGATCGAGACGCCTAAAGGACGACTGCTGCTGCCTGACTGGATCATGACCGGCGTGCTGCACGCACTGGACTTCCGTGCCAGCCCGACGCCCAGCGCGATGTTTGCCACGCTGTTCCGCAGCGGTAAAATCTATGGCATCGAAGAGATCATCGAAGCTTCTCCGGTGGAGATGGACAACCTGTCCCGCACGATTTACGAGACCTCCTGCTGTGCCCTGGTGCTGGCGCTCGTGGATCAGCCCAGCGGACCGCAGAACCTGAACAAGTTTCTCAATTCCCTCGCGAGCGACCCGCGCTCCGAACGTGAACTGCTCAGCGCTGCCTTTCCAAACTTTGCCGCCTCGGCCTCAAGCCTGAACAAGTGGTGGTCGTTGCAGCTTGCCGCGCTGGCCAATCCCGGTGTCGGCGAACCCCTCAGTGCTGCTGAGAGTCTCAAGGCCATCGAGGAAGCCATCACCATCCACTACGAAGCGCTTCCTGCCGCCGTCCCGAAGAACGTGAAGCTGCACCCGTTTGTGATCCCGGCACCGTTGGCAGTCATCCCAGCAAGCGAAACCCATCCGGAGCCCCACACGGCTGCGGCTGCTGCACCAACCAAGTCCAAGACCAAAGAAGCCACCGCCGAAGTCAAAGACGAGCCGGCTGAGGAAGATCCCAAGGGGAAACGCAGCCTCCTCCGGCGCATGCTTTTTCTAGGAGCCGCCAAAGAAAGCGAAGCCAAGGATGGTGACAAACCGGCCAAGACCTCCGAGGACAAAGAACAGCCGACTGAGGAAGAAAAGAAACCTGGGTTCATGGGCCGCCTCTTTGGTGCGGGCAGCGACGAGAAAAAGACGCCGGATGAGCCGAGCGCCAAAGAGGGCACACCCAAGGTCGTTGCAAAGCCGCCTGAAACGCCGGCCGCAGACGAAAAAGACAAGAAGACGGAGGAGGAAAAGAAGCCCGGCTTCATGGGCCGTCTCTTTGGTGCAGGCAGCGACGAAAAGAAGACGCCGGAGGAACCGAGCGTCAAAGAGAGCACAGCCAAGGTGGCTGCAAAGACGGATGAAGCTCCCGCAGTTGTCGAAAAAGAGAAGAAGGCAGAGGAGGAGAAGAAGCCCGGTTTCATGGGGCGTCTCTTCGGTGCAGGCAGTGACGAAAAGAAGACTGAGGACAAACCGGCTGTGACCGCGCCTGCGGACAAAAAGGCGTCTGAAAAAGAGAAAGCTGCCGCCATCGAAAAACCCAAGGTTCCCGTCAAAAAAGAACCGGAAGCCAAGGAAGAGCCGCAAGAGGAGAAGAAGCCCACCAAGCTCAATCCCATGAACTGGTTTCGTGGCGGCAAGAAAGCTGAAGAGAAGAAAGAAGAGACGCCCGCCAAGGAGAAGGAGGCATTTCTCACACCGCCTGACACTTTGGATGTCGCACGACTGATCTCGCCCATGATGGCGGATGCATGGCAGATGCTCGCACCTGCTGCTGCGCGTCCGACCACGGAGCCGTTGTTTGATTTCCGCAAACGCAAGCCCAAGGCCGAGGAAGCCCCCAAAGAGGAAACGCCTGCTCCGAAAACGGAGGAGGACAGACCGCCGGTCAAGAAAAGCAGCAAGCCGCGCACGACGAATCCCAATTCCAAACCGGCCTCCAAATCATCCGCCAAAACTCCGGACAAACCAAAAACCACCAATCCGAACGCCAAGCCCGCCACGCCTGAACAGGTCCAAGCTGTCACCGCAGCCACCCCAGAGGCCGGGCCCGCCCTGGTGCCTGTGAGTTTGCCGCTGGAAGAGTACCAGCACATCCTCAAGCACCCGGATCGCGCCAAAATACTGGCCTACAACACCGCCTCACTGCGTGCGCTGGAGCTGCGTGTCAGCATTTTGTTCCGTCCTGTGATTCGAGGGTATCAGGTCGCGGTGCACGACATCGAAACCGGGAAGACGAAGGACATGGACAAGCGCCTCGCTGCTTTGCATGAGTTTGCGATCATCGCGTATCAGAAGTCCATCGCCGTGCGCGACTACCTCGACTGGTTTGAAGCCAGCGAAAGCGGCCGTCTCTCCGGCAAGTTTGAGGACTACCTCAATCTGCCTGCCACCATCAAGAAAGAACTCCCTGCACGCACCGATCCGATCTCGAAGTATCTGGATGCGATCGACAAGGAGTTTACGAAGTAGGCTCAGTTCAGGCTCACATCTTCAGGCATGCCGGCCATCACTTTGTAGACCGGGCCCATGTCCTGGAGAATGGCGGACCACATCTGCGTCGGTTTTTCGACGGTGAGCACCAGCGGACGTGCGTCTGCGGTGATCCAGGAACGCACTTCGAGCTCGCTTTCGAGCTGCCCGCCGCTCCAGCCGGAGTAGCCGACAAAGCCGCGCACATCATGCCCGAGGCTGAGCGCATGAAGGGCGTCTGTCACCGACAGGTGTGTCTGACAGCGCAGGGTGCGGCGGCGCTTGTTCCAATGCAGTGCAGCAAAGGCGAGCTTGTCGGTGGAAACCGGGCCGCCCATGAAGACGGGAACCTCACCGAGCGGACCGAGATCCTGATCAGGCAGCAGATCGGCGACGCATTGCTCCAGCGGCCGGTTCAGGATGTAACCAAAGGCTCCGTCCTTCGCGTTGTGCGCCGCCATGAAGACCACGGAGCGGGCAAAGTTGGAGTCGCGCATGGCCGGTGAGGCGAGCAGGAGGCTTCCACTGAGGGAAGAAGATGATTCGTTGGTGTGTTCCGAATTCATATCGATGTCTGACGCAATAACTACGCCAGCCACTCAATTGCCATCAAAAAAAACGCGCGCTGAATTTTTAAGTTCAGCGCGCGTCTGATTGGATCAGGGCATCTGGGATGTTTTATGCCGCCGCTACTTCGAAGCCTTTGCGGTAGGTTTTCGTGAGCAGACTGTCAGCCTCGGGTGCGTTGGTGAATTTCAGGTTTGCGGCGTCCCACTCCAGGACTTTGTTTGCCTCCTCCATGCGACCTGTGACAGGGTCGATCTTCGGAATGGCGAGGCGCGTGGCCACGTTGCCGAGCTGCACGGTTTCCGCGAGCGGGCCGGCGTAGTGGAAACCATCGCTGGTCTTTTTACTGGCGAGGCAGGCATCCACCCAGGTGTGCCAGTGGCTGCGGGGTTCTTCCTTCGGATATTTGAAGCCGGAGAACTTGTCGAGCGGATAGAGGCGTGGGCCGGCCACGTGGGCGAGCACCATGGTGCCGCTTTCGCCGATGAAGATGGAACCGCTGCCGGGGAGATCCACGTCCCCTGGCATCTGCGCGAGCTTGTGGCTGGGCTTGAGGCCGCCGTCCATCCATGTGAGCTTCATCGTTTTGCCAGCGGTGTATTCGGTGCCGGGGAAGACGTAATTGATCGTCTCATGCGTGGGCCAGATCTGGTTGTTTATGCCGCTGTTCTTGGCGTGGACGCTGATGGGGGCGGTGAGATCGAGTGCGGTGAAGACGGGGTCCATGATGTGGCAGCCGAAGTCGCCGAGACCGCCGCCGCCGAAGTCCTGCCAATCACGCCAGATGAAGGGATGATAGGCGGGGGCATAGTCGCGCATGGGGGCGGCACCGATCCAGAGGTCCCAGTTCAAATTGGCCGGTGCCTGAGCCGCTGGTGGCGGCTGGAACATGCGGGTGCGCTCGTTGCCCGTCACGCCAACCCATGAGTAGACTTCTTTGATTTTGCCGATTGCGCCTTCCTTGATGAGGCGTGTGCCCATGCGGTACTCGATGGACGAGTGGATCTGATTGCCCATCTGGGTGGTGAGATTCTTCTTCTCAGCCCACAGCTTCATCTGACGTGCCTCCCAGACGGTGTGCGCGAGGGGCTTCTGGCAATAGATGTGTTTGCCCTTCTGCATGGCGGCCACGGCCACAGGAGCGTGCATATGATCGGGGATGCCCACGGTGACGGCATCGAATCCATCGCCGAGGGTGCTGAACATCTCGCGATAGTCGGAGAAATGTTTCACGCCAGGGAACTCCGCGTCCGCTTTGTCGAAGCGATTTGCATCCACATCGCAGAAGCCGACGAATTTGACGGCGGCATGAGATCCCACATTGTGCAGATCGCTGTAGCCCATGCCGTTGACGCCGACGCAGGCGACCTGGAGCTTGCTGTTGAGGTTCTGACCACGGACGAAGGCCGGAAAGGCGACAGCGGCGGAGGCGAGGGTTGAGTTCTTGAGGAAGGAGCGGCGAGAGGTGGGCATGATGAGCGACGATGGATTTGAATGAATCAAACCTACGCTGCCACAGACGGATTCTTTGTTTGGAAAGACAAGGAATGACAGTCTATGCGGCAATACCCGCGAACAACTCAGTAATGTCCACGTTCACTCCTGGCAATGCGGAGCTCTCCAGCAAGGAACCTTCAGTGATGCGGAGCTGCGTTTGATAGCGGCCGGCTGAAGGATCACGATAGCATTCAATGCAACGCTCCTGGCCGTTGACGATCCAATATTCGGCCACACCATTTTCTGCATACAGATCAGCCATTTCACGATCTTCATTGAGGCTGGAAACAGACACCTCAACCACGAGGAGAGCCGTTGTGGGATGACTCTGAAAGTCTTCTTCCTTTCCTGCAACAACCGAGGCATCGGGCTCTGGCTCTGAATCCGTCAAGGTCAGCGGATCTTCCTTGCGGACCCACATTTGAGCTCCCACGAGCTTTTGAAGCAAGGCGAACATTCTCGCGGACAGCTTGGTGTGGATGATGGACTTGCTCATTTTTTCGACAATCACCCCCCTGATGAGTTCAGCCCGTGCTGGAGCAAGACCGGTGGCGATCATTTGATGCCACGCTTTGATCGACAGCGGCATGGCACGCTGTTGAAAGCCCGGCTGTCTCAGGATGGGAACCATGGTTAATTCTAATTCCACCCTCAAAGACACGCAAGCCTTCATCCGAGCGTTCCCCGAAGTGCATCCAAGGTGGTTTTGCATCATCGTTTCTTCGCGCGTTGAAAACGGCTTTGTCGTTCTGCGTCCGTGACAGGTTCTGGTTTCGCTTCCGCCGCCACTGAAGTGGTTTTGGGCGATTCAGGCTGCGGCGTTTGCTGCAGGCGCTGCTGATGCTGCACGGCTTCACGGGTGGGTTTGACGATTTTGGGACGCTGCCGGGCTTCGTTACGGGCCCACTGCGGCAGCTTCCAGCCGGTGCGTGTCACGAAGGCTTCGAAGAGCAGGAGCAGCAGGGTGGCGAGGAGCAGGTACAGACCGAGATCAGTAAAGCGTGGAATGGAGGGGCTGCGCCATGCCTGGCTCATTTCCAGCAGCTCGCGGCCACCGCTGGTCTGGGACACGCGGCGCAGCTCTTCGACCCGCGCTTCATCGAAAGCCCACTCGGTGCTGGTGCCGACGATGGCGGGACCGAAGCTGATGGCCTGACCGCCGACCTGGACGGCTCCGCGCACCATTTCACCTTCGGGGAGTTCGGTGCTGGTCTGGAAATGGCCGGGGGCCACGCGCTCCCAGGCGAGCTCATGCGAGCCTTCGGCGCGCAGACCATGTGCCAGCACTACGCGCGGGGCTTTGGTGCGAAATTTGGGCTCCCACTCTTCATCGTAGAGGAGATCCAGCGTGAGGGTATTGCCGTCAATGCGGTGCCGCACGCCGATGCCGGGCGGCACGGCCTCACCCATGAGCCAGCGCACCTGTGTCTGCAAAAAGTCGCCGTATTTGGGCCAGTCGCGCACGCGCTGGGAGTGCTCGCCGCCGAGGGGGAAACTAATGGCGGCCGTGCGGCCGGTGCCGCGAGGCCCGAAGGAGACGAGCGGTGCGGCGTATTCATCCTGCGAGATGAGCGCCTGGCTGGCCCACTCACGCAGGTAGCTGAGATTGAACCCGTCCACTTCCTTGGGCCACTCGAAGGTCTGACTGCTGATCTCAAACCAGCCGCCTGCCGCCTTGGTGCCGACGGGTTCGGCAATGAATGCGCTGCGTGCCACAGCGACGGTTTCCTGACTGAAGATGCTCGGCAGTTCCTCGGCTTTGTCGGTGTAAAAGATGCGGCCTTTGCCGAGCTTGGCGATGTCATCGAGCAGCCAAGCATCGGGATCACTGCGTTTGCCGAGGGCGATGACACTGACGGTGCCGCCGTTCTTGGTGATGTCATCGATCAGACTCTGATAGGCATCGGGCTGCTCGGAGTCGGCGGCGTCTGAGAAGAGAATGATGTGGCGCTGGCCGACGGGCGCTGATTTGAGCTGATCCCATGCGGCCTTAAGGCCATTGTAAACATAGATGCCACCGCCGGTGCTTTCGATGCGGCGCACGGCGCTCTCCATTTTTTCGCGGTTCGGCCCCACCTGCTGCAGCGGCACCATTTCATGGGCCTCGCTGTCCACGGCGTAAACCGCGAGCAGATCCTGCGGACCGAGGAAGCGGATGGCATTGGCTGCGCCCTCGTCGGCGAGCTGCATTTTGGTGAAGCCGTTTTGCACGGTCATGCCCATGGAGCCGCTGCGGTCCATCACGATGGCCATGGCCACCATGAGCTTGCGGTGCTCCTGCTTCATTTCAAGGGACACGGGCAGCAGTGGATCGAGTGGAGATTCAAAGTAGCCGCCAGCAGCAAAGCTCTGTTTGCCACCAGCCATGAGGATGCTGCCGCCTTGCTCGCGTACGTAAAAATCCATGGCTGGCAGAAACTCAGAGGGCAGTTCGAATGCGGGGACATTGTTGAAGATGACGCACTTCACTCCAGCCAGCTGGCCAGGACGCAGTGAGCGCAGCTCCGTGACGGTCTCGACGGTGAAGCCCTGCCGCTGCAGGGTGGCTGTGACGGGATCGTTGGTGTACTTGGTGAGCAGCAGCACACGAGGACCGCCGGCGATCTCGATCATGGCCTCATGGCGGTTGTTGCCCGAGTGCGCGTCCTTGGCGGGCTGGATGATGGCCTCGTAATGCGCCACGCCTGCCGCAGGAAGGCGGTCGGTGAAGCGGATCATGCCGCTACCGAGCTTCACTGCCACTTCGCTCGTTTTGAGTTCACGCCCGTTGCGCAGGAGTGTGAGGGGGACCTTGCCATCGGTGGTGCCACGCAGTTCGATTTCGATCAGAAAGGGTTCGCCCAACTGCGCGCGCGCAGGGAGCTTCATGGCGGAGACGCGGAAGTCGGCGGTCTCAATTTCACGGGCGAGACGGTAGTCCAGCTCCACGCCCTGCTGCGTGAGTTTGGACGCGAGGCCTGTGAGGGGCTCGGTGGAATAACCGTCGGTTATGGCCAGAATGCGCGCCGGCCTGCCGCGGCCTTCACGTTGGGCAAAAGCGAGCGCCTGAGTCACCGCTTGAGCGGTGCGCGTTTGTGTTTGATTGCGTGCGTACATTTCCGCGCCTTCAGCACCGCGCTTCATCACCTCCGCCGCATAGTTGAGGTAAAAGATGCGGTCTTCGCGACCCCGGCTTTTTTCGAGCAGCTTCTCCCATTCCTGCATACCCTTGGCCATCGGCTGCTCGGCTGAGGTGGAAGAGTCCAGCAGGACCCAGAGATCCACGCCGTCTGCGAGACGCCGCCACTGCGGCTGTGCCAGGGTCAGCGTGATCAAAGTGACGAGCAGCAGCCGCACCGGGCGCAGCAGCATGAGACGTGGCAGCAGCCAGCATGCCAGCAGCAGCACGGGCAGCAGAGCGAACCATTCTGGGTGGCGGAACATCATGCGCGCGATACCTCCTTCATTTCGCGTCTGGAATTCGTGAACCACCAACTGGCTAGCAGCAGAAGCAGCAGGATGAGAAGCCACAACCGCCAGTTGGGGTCGGCCTCGTGCAGGGTTTCGATTTGCACGGCCTTGATCTTGTCGAGTTCGTTGAAGGGCTTCGCCTGGGTGAGGTCGGCTTCGCGGGTGTCGGCGAAATGCGCGGCGGCGGTGAGGAGGAGAGTTTCACCCTGATGAATGGTGAAGTGGCCGGGCTTTGCAGGGGCGCGCAGGAGACGGGCCTGAGTGAGAGGGATTTCCTGCTCTCCGAGCTTCAATGGACTGGCTTCGGCATCCTGACGATGCGCGACGACGAGGTGCTGACGCACATCGAAATTGGCGGCTTCGGGAGCGAGTTTGTCGGTGCGCAATTCTTCGAGAAAGCGATGCAGCAGCACGGCGAAGGCGGGGAGTTTGCGTGCATTGGAGGTTTCCAAATCAAACTGGCAGATCAACTGACGCCCGCCTGCGGGCATCATGCGCAGGACGATGAGAGGGCGCTCTCCCTGCCAAAGGAGGACACGATCCTGCGACTGCCGAGGCATGACTTTGGACTCGCGCACGAGCAGGCCCTGCCAGTTCAGTCCTTCCACCAGCGCATGGGGTTCGGCGACGATGCTGCCTTTAAGATAGGGGGCGGTTTCATCTGCCGGTGCTTGAAAAAAGCAGCCATGCCGCTGCTCTGGCAACGCGAAGCTCGGTGTCATCACGGCAACGACGAGATCTGACTCACCCGGCACAGCGACCATGCGCAGATGTGCATAGCGGCTGAACAACTCTGCGAGCAGCGGCACTTTGCCTTCAAGCGGGCAAAGAGAAAGAACCTTGGGCTGGGGACGCACGAGTGGCAGATCGTTGTCGAGTGAGAGCGCGTCGTCGCTGAGGTGCAGCGCGATCTGCTGAATCTCCCCGGCGGGGAAAGGACCCGATAGCGTCTGGGTTTCACCGGGGCCGAGCTTGACTGGTTTCCAAGGTGATTCCGCAGCACCGGCCTGCGCGCGCCATTGACGCTCCTGTGCCGAGCGACTGTAATTTTTCACCAGCGCATGCCACACCCACTGGCCGTCTTTTTCTTCCACGGTCACACCGGCCCAGCCGACGTTGTCGGTTTCCTGACCCACGGATACCACCTGGGCGCCAAAGAGCGGAGGCACTGGCAAAGGGTGATCGGTGATGAGGACCACGACGCCCTGCTGCCCGACGAGTCCGCGTGCGACGCGCAACGCAGGTGTGAAATCATGCACGCCGAGCAGTGGCTCCCAGTGATCGAGCGCCTGCCGAAGTTCACCGGCTAGCGTGCCGTGATAGAGGCTGGGTGCTTCGGGATCGGAGGACAGCAGGGTGAGCTCCGCGCGTGCGAGCGGCCCTTCGAGCAGGCCGAGAACATCATCCACTGCTTTGACAGCGGGAACGCGAAAGGCCTGCATGCTTGCGGAGGTGTCCATCACGATGACGATGCGCTGCACGGCATCGTGTTTGAGCCATCGCGGCTGCACCAGCAGCCAGGTGAGCAGCAGCACCATGAGCAATTGCAGCCAGAACGGGATGGAGGTGCGCAGTCGCTCAAAGCGGCTGCCGGTGCGGCTCTCGCGCTTCATCTGCTGCAGCAGGAAGAGCGTGGTGGCTGGAACACGACGGTTGCGCCGCTGAAGGAAATGAATGGCGATCACGGCCGGAAGACCAAGCAGTGCCCACAGGCCCCAGGTGTTGGCGAGCGTGAGATTCATGCGGTTTCCACAGCTCCACTTGAAAGACCTTCGAGTTGCAGCGCCTTTTGAAAGTCGGCCTCTGCGGCCACACGTGCCAGCGCGATGCCGTGTTTCTGGGCGGCTGCTTTCCAAAGTTCAAAATGGCGGCGGTAGGCTGATTCGTAGCGTTGCAGCAGCGCGGCTTCGACCCGGTGCTCATGCGGCAGGCCCGTCTCGGGGTCGATGAATTCATAGTTCCCATCCCAGCCGGGATCGGCCTCCTCCTGCGCCTGCGGAGCGAAGACGATGCCGCGACCGCTGCGTGTGCTGAGGCAGGCGAGCATGGCCTCCGGTTCGGTGGCAAAGAGCAGGTCGCTGATGAAGACTCGCATGGCCCCGGCACGCAGGGGGAGACGGTTTAGCACCGGAGTTTCCTGTGTGGGGATCAAGGCGCTGACGCGGGAGTGCCACTGGCCGCTGAGGATGACCTCGGGCTCCAGCAGCTGATGCTGTGCTCCGGCGATGGCGTAGCAGCGCAGGGTGGCACCGGACTGAAGCGCCGACTCGACGGTGTAGGCAAACAATTCCAGCGCCCGCTGTTCTTTGGCGGCAAAGGCAAACATGGAGGCCGAGACATCGAGGATCACATCGACAAGCGGGCGCACCTCCTCGCGATAGAGCTTCATCGAGTAGGTGCCGGTGCGGGCGTAGGCCTGCCAGTTGATCTGGCGTGGATCGTCACCGGGGAGGTAGAGGCGATGGTCCTGGAAGTCGAGGCTGCTGCCGGTGCCGCTGCCGAGAAACTCACCCGCATGGCCATGCCAGCGCTGCTGACGGAAGGGCAGCTTCAGCACGCGCGCCCAGCCACGTGCGCGAACGTGCAGCGTGCGCAATGCGCTGGCATCTTCAAGCAGCGTCATGATTTCGACAGGTTTCCTGAGCGGCTTGCTCAAGCGCTTCGCATTCGAGCGTGGTGTAGGTATTGAAATGTGACGCTGCACGCACGATAGCGGCGAGGAGCCAAATTGAGCTGAACACACAGCCAAGGACCATGAGTCCTTCACGGTTGCTGTAGCCCACACACTCGACTCCAAAGAACGTGGTGATGGGGGTGAAAATGCCGATGACGCCCAGCTCACGCGCATTCATGGAGAAGCAAAAGAGCGACAGCAGGATCCCGCAGATCACTGAGCAAAACTGCACCACCCACCAGTTCACAAACGTGTTCGTGCGGTTGATGCGCAGGATCACCGGCACGAAGACAGCGAGGAACAAGCAGACCATGTAAACGCCCGGCCCGTCGTCCCAATCCCAGGAAGCGTGGCGCAGAGTGATGCCGGCCATGATGCTCAACGCCATCAGGCACATAACGGCGGAGAAGATCACGCCGGAAGCCCAGCCAGGGTACAAGAGCCTGCCTGCCAGCCTGCCAAAACGCCCGCGCCGTGCCAGCACTGCCACAGCAGTGGGGTAGCGTGGCATCTCCTCCGTCAGCACGTCCATGCAAACGATGAGCGTCAGGACCATGAGTGGAATGTAGGCCCAAAAAGCCACATCGGGATCCGTGTTGAGAAAACACAGCAGCAGGCCCGTCACCATCAAAGCGCCATGCACTGCCAAGGCGATGAGGCGTTTCAGCGTGCTGTGATTCTCTGATGGCGGAGCGATGCGTGAGGAACCGAGTGCCAGAAAATAATACACGGCATAGACCACCAGAGCCAGGATGCCGCCAATGAGGCTGCACTGCTCCCATAGAGCGAGCGCAAAGAATTCGCGCACCATAGAGTCTGCCTGCGATGCCGATACGAGGAATGCAGTGAAGAACCCCAGCGGCACCGCGCCCGCACCCACGCAGAGCGCCAGAAAGATGCGCAGCAACAAGGGCCCCTGAGAGGAAAAGGACAGCAACGCCGCTGTAATGACACCGGAGCCGAGAGCCAAAATCACCAGTGCCACGACCTCCTGCAGGATTTCCACGCCGCCAAAGAAGTAGCGTGCGACCATGTAGGGAAGAATGGAGCCTGCGACCAGCAAGGTCTGGCTGTAGAGCGCGACCCATTTGCCATAAAGGATGCGAAATGACGCGATGGAGGTGAGCGTCAGCATGTCCAGTGTCCCATCCGCGGCTTCCGTATGCAGGGCGGCAAATCCACGCAGCGGCATGACCGCCAGCAGCATGAAACCTGCGATGCCCCAGAAAATGCCGTTCACGGCCTCCACCGGCGCACCGAACGTCACTGTGACGAGGAGCAGGATGATGAAGGTGTGGAACAGGATCAGCGCCGAGGTGAAGAACCGTGTGCGCAGGCCCTGGCGCAGCTCCTTGACGACGATCGGGCTGAAGCGATCGCTGAAATCACGCAGCATGGGCAGAGTGGCGTTCATGTCAGACTGCGGTGCCTCCATTTTTGCCGTGGATCATGCGCCAGCCTTCCTGCCGCGCAGCGCGTGCGTGCCGCCAGGCAAACACTGCGGCGATCAGAAGGACAGCGGGCCAGATGCATGCGGAGAGCATGCCAAGTTGAAGAAGGGCCGCCTTGTCTCCCGCCTGCGCGGTCTTGTAGCCTGATGACAAAAACTGCGGGAGTGCGCAAGTGAACCAGGCCGTGGCGCTCCTCATGCTCAACGACGCCATCAGCGGAATGCCCAGGATCGCGATCACCACGTTTACAAACAGCCAGAAGATGATGAACGGCGGAAGGAGATCACGAGACTTGCGCGTGGAAAACAGCTGGACCAAGGCCGCGATCATCCACGTCCCGCAAGCGCTCACGGCGACCAGCTTCGCCTCTTCCACACTGCGAGTCCAACCTACGTACACCGCCACCAGCGCCACCAGCAGCGCCGAGTAGAGCAGACCTGTGACCCAGCCAGGTGCCAGCAGCCACAGGGCGACACGGCCCGGCCAGCCGCGCTGATAAAAGGCGGCATAGACCGAGGGCACTTCGTTCACGCGCTCGGTCAAAGCGTCGATCATCAGCAAGGCAAGCACGCCTGCAGCGATCATGCCCATGTCGGCCCCGGCCCCGGTCAGCCAGCCCAGCAGCAGCAACGAAAGGATCATGACCAGATGCACGGAGCGCTTGACCACGCTCAGGAGCGAAGCGGTCGGCGCGATGCGCGTGGCCGCCAGACTGAGAAAGAAGAAAATCGCCCAAGCTGCCATCCCCACCACCAGCAGCGCGGAACTGCCCCCGCCCGACTTGGTGAAGAAAGTGACCATCGAGTCTGAAGTCGTACTGGTTCCCATGCTTGTCATCACCATGAACGAAAACGCGCTAAAGGCACCGATCATCATCAGCAGCAGGAAAACTACGACGGCCCGCAGCCAGAACTGGCGCTGGGTGGAGAGGGCCACGATCACCGCCGCAATGACGACGCCGGCCAGCCATTTGTAAAACAGCGCCGCGATCTCGCCGAAGAGATCCAAACCGCCAAACACGAAACGTGCGACCACATAAGGCAGGATGCTGAGCATGAGCAGCAGCGACTGCGAGGCGATGGCGGCCCATTTGCCGAAGATGATGCGCCCGGCCGAGAGACGGGTGAGTGCCAGCATGTCCAGCGTACCGGACTTGATCTCATCTGCCACGGCTGAAAACCCACGTAGCGGCATGATGATGCAGAGCACGAGTGTGACGATGCCATCGAACCATCCGCTCACCACAGTGGCATTTTCCGCCCCGCCGCTCATAAGCGTGAGCAGCACCAGCATGAGATGCAGCGTGAGCAGCACGCCAGCGAACAGGCGAGTGCGCAGCCCCTGCCGCAGCTCCTTGACCACCATCGGGGAGAGGCGGTCGGGAAAGTCCGTGATGGCAAAGGAAGCGTTCATGCTTGGGATGGCCGCAAAGAAGCGCCAAAAGCTGCAAAAATGAGGAGCCAGTTTTGATGCATTATTTTGCGTCCTCGGTGTTTTTTAGCGGCAACCCTTCAGGCGGCTGCGCTTTGAACGTGTTCCTGTCGATCTGACCGAGCATGTCGATGAAGGCGTCTTCGAGACGGCGCTCTTCGCGGTGGTAGTCGAGCACGGGGAGGCCGTCCTGGATCATGCGGCGCAGCACTCCTGCCAGGGTGGCATCATCGGCAGACTGAATGCGCAGACGCGCGCCGCGCTTCGTCTCTTCTTCGATTTTGATCAGCGGTGCGGTGAGCGCCCATTCGATGAGCTTGGCGGGTTCACCGGCGATCTGCACATTCACCAGGGTCTCGCCGGCGGTCTCGGTGCCGCGCACCATGCTTTCGGCATCGCCATGATGAACGATGCGGCCTTTGTCGATGAAGAGCAGGCTGTCGCACATTTCCCCGAGCTCGCTGAGGATGTGGGAGCTGATGAGGATGGTCTTGCCCTCCTGCGCGAGAATGCGGATGAGATTTTTCAGTTCGACGCGCGCCTTGGGATCAAGTCCCGCCGCAGGCTCATCGAGGATGAGGATCTGCGGATCGTGCAGCAGAGCGCGGCCCAGGCAAAGGCGCTGCGTCTGGCCTTTCGACATCTTGTTGCTCATGCGATCTGCCAGCGGCGTGAGATCGGTGAAGTCCATCACCTCCTGGATGCGGCGGAGGCGATCCGCGCCTTTGAAGCCGAGGGCACGCGCATAGAAGTCGAGGTATTCGAGCACGGTCATGTGCTCGTAGGTGCCGAAGCTGTCCGGCATCCAGCCCAGCAGACGACGCACCTTGGCCGGATGATGCACGACATTGTGCCCGCCCATGCTAACCCGGCCGCTGCCGGGAGAATCAAGCGTGGCCATGATGCGCATGGTGGTGGTTTTACCCGCGCCATTGGCACCGACGAAACCGACCACTCGTCCGTGGTCAATGCTGAAGGAAACGCCATCCACCGCCTTCAGGGCGCCAAAGCTGCGGTGCAGATCTTCCACCACGACCGCAGGCTGGCTGCGATCCATCTCGTGAGCGGGGGCAGAATTTGAAACAGACGATGACATGAAGATCGAAGATGCGGAGTTCAGGGCTGCGTGACCGGGCCGAAGACAACAATGCGATCGTCCTCCCAGCGGATGGAGGACAGGGTGTCGAGTGTGAAATCCGGTGCCTGCCGGGCCTTCGCGACGAAGAAGGAGCGGCGGTTCGTGGTGGTGGTGTTGAGCAAATTTCGCAGCGAGTCCACAGCAGGATTGACCGCGTCATCCAGCCAGGGGTTTTTCGTTGTCGCGTCCGTTTTTACCAGCGTGGCACTCTGGCCGGTGCTCAGCGGTTTTTCGAGCCGCCAATGCGCGCCCGCTGCATCTGTGTAAATCAGTTCATCCACGGTGAAGCCGAGTGCTGAGATCAGTGTCGGTGCGGCGTCAGGCGCGGCCCCGGCCTTGAGCTCGAGACGCGCACGGGTCGAGACGGCTGCACGCAACGCCTGCCCCTGCTCTGCGCGGCTTTGGAAGAAATTGCCCCGCCGTTCGCGGCCTTCCTGAGTCAGGCTTGTGGGCTGACTATTGGGGGTGGCTTTGAGTTTCGCCCATGGCGTGTCTGGCATGACCAGCGGCTCGATCAGCACAGGCTGCTTCATCTCAAAACCTGCGCCCAGCAGCACGCCGGTGCGGCTGACCTGCTCCTGCGTCACATAGGCCGCCGCTTCGCCGGGTTCGAGATTGATGGCAACGAAGCGCCGCCCCACGCCACCGGTGCCGTCTTGCACCAAGATCAGTCCCACCATGACGACACTGGCGCCGATGGACAGCAATGGTGTGGTGATGAAGAGCTTGTGCCTCTTGCCCGCTGGAGCCAGCACGAAAAGGTTCACCGGCCCCACCAGCATGCCAAAGACCACCAGAAACACGATCACCTGCCAGGAGGCAAAGCTGCGCGTACCCAGCAGTTTCAGCAACGGCCACACACCCACGCGGGCATGATCAGACCTGAGGGTGTTCACGCGCTGTGGCTCACCCCAGTAACGGTTCACCGTCTGGCTGGCGGGCAAGGTCTTGCCATCCCAGCTCAAGGTGACGATTTTTCCCAGCGAGACCGTGTGTGAGAACGCATTGATGATGTCTGGCAGGCCAAGAGACTCAGGGTAAGTCCCGGGCGAGAGATATACGTGCAGATTCCCGCCCAGCCGCACCCACTCCAGCAGCGCGCGCTTCACCGCCGGCTTCATTTTCTGCCAGTCCGTACCGCTGATAAGGACAAAATCAAAACCGCTGTAGCCCAGCCATGAATCGGGCAGATCCGCCGGTTCAAAGTGGCTGCCAAAGTTCACGCTGCCGCCGTAATACCCGCCGCTGCCAGAGCGCAGCTTTGACTCCACCTCCTTGTTGAGCTGTGTGATGTTGAACTCCACCAGTGTCTCGCTGAGTGCCAGCGCCGGGAAACCGGCGACGCGATTTTCATGGTCGAATTTGGGCGCCTCATCGAAGCCTGTGCCTGAAAGGCTGACACGCAGCATATGGCCGGAACCTCCCCTGCCGCTGTCGTCATAATCCACAGCCAGCGGCACCATGAACAAGGCTGACTGCGTGGAGCGTGCAGGCACATCTACGGCAAAGCTGCTGTCTTGCTCGTTTTGCTGCCGGTAGTGCTGGGTCTGCGAATGAAAATCAAAGTCCCAGCGCGCATTCCGGCCGGTGCCGTTCGTCGCCACGATGCGCATGGGCGCATAACCCGAGGGAGGCAGCGGATCAAACACGCTGCGAACCTGCACGCGAGTGCCGGAGAGCGGATCGAGCTCCTCATTGGCGATGTTTTTCTGCGCATACGACGCTGTTGGCACCAGCAGCAGCAAAGCCAGCCACAGGCGGTGAAAAGACTTCATGCGGCCTCCTTCAGCGTACGTGGTGTCGCAATGTTTTGCACGGGCACTTCCGCCAGAATGGCACGCACCACGCCGGCACTCGTTTTGCCATCCATACGAGCGGTGTAGTCCAGCAGCACGCGGTGATTGAGCACCGGCAACGCCAGCGCCTGAACGTCTTCAAAGCTCGCATTTGGCCGGCCATGCATCAGCGCGCGCGCCTTGGAAGCGGCCGCCAGACTCAGCGCCGCACGCGGGCTGGCGCCGAAGCGCACGCCCAGCGCCGCCAACGACTGCCCCGGGTGCGTGGCATCGACGATGCGCGCGATGTAGTCCGCGACGATCTCGGGCAGGAATATCCGCCGTGCGGTCGCCTGAATCAGCGCAAATGCCTCGCGTGTGACCACGGACGCCACCTGCGGCTCCACGCCGAGTTCGCGCTGGGTGACGATCTTTGCGAGCGTCGCGGCCGAATTGCGCAGCACCTCCAGTTTGAACAAAAAGCGGTCCACCTGCGCCTCTGGCAGCGGATAGGTGCCTTCGAGTTCGATGGGGTTCTGCGTGGCGAGCACAAAGAAAGGATCTGGCAGAACGTGCGTCTGCCCGAGCACCGTCACACGGCGCTCCTGCATGGCTTCGAGCAGTGCGGATTGCGTCTTCGGAGAGGCGCGGTTGATTTCATCTGCGAGCAGCAGATTCGTAAACACGGGGCCTGGTTGAAACACGAACTCGCGTTTGCCATCCACCTCCTGCAGCACGGGGTTTCCTGTGATGTCGCCGGGAAGCAGATCGGGGGTGAACTGTACGCGGCGTGTGGTGAGATTGAGGGCTTTGGAGAGTCCTTTCACCAGCTCGGTTTTTCCCAGGCCCGGCAAACCTTCGAGCAGCACATGGCCGCGTGCGATGACGCCGCAGAGCACCAGCTCGATGAGTTCACTTTGCCCAAAAAGCACCTCGTTCAGGGTTCGTCGCAGGGCATCGACGGGTAGGGATGCTGACTGAATTTCTGAGTCTGAAGCGTAGGCGTCGTTCATTCATCCGACTAAAACAAGAACCAAGGCATGAAGTCGAGATGAAAAGGGAACTTCACACACATTTCACAAATGCGCTCCGAGCGCATATGCGAAAGCGAACGCTCAGCGGAAAACGCGCTTCAGCACGGCCTTCTCCTCAGGTGTCAAAGACTCACGCCAGACCTGCTCGCCGCCCTGTCCGGCGTTTTGAATCGCACCGGCGGCCTGCGGGCCTTTGATGCTCTTGTCCACTTCGTGTTTGCCGTCCTGCAGTGCCAGCATGTTGCCCACCTGGGCACGTGACATGTCGGTGTTCGACACCGCTTCCTTTTTGTTCGTGCCGAAATCGTTTTCTTCATCGGAGAGTGTCAACGGTGCCGTGCCGGGGCCACGCGAGATGCCGCCATTGCCGGGGCCCTCGCCCTCTCCCCCCATGCCCTGGCCTTGTTTTTTCAGCAGTCCCAAGGCCTCAGCCAGTGCGTCGTCCTCGCCTTCTCCATCACCGAGAAAGCCGGGGTTTTTGCACATGCCATTGCAGGCGCCCGCCTTCTTTTTCATCGATTCGCCCAGCTCTTTCATCTGCTCCTTGGAAAGGCTCTTTAGATTTTTTGGATCGAGGCCCGCAATCGACTTCAGCAGTTCAGGATCAAGCTCCAAGGAGCTCGACTTCATGTCTGCCAGCGCCTGATCAAAGTCTTTGAGCAGCTGCTCCTTGGCCTCCACCGAAAGCTGGTCAGCGTAATTTTTCAGCGCATTGAGGCTGCGCTCCGCCGTGGAGAGATTTTGAGCCAGTTGTTTGATGTCGCGCTGCAGCTGCTCTTTGAGTGTGTCCCCCGCATTGAGGCTCTCATGGCTGAACCACTTTTCCGGTGGCTGATCCCGCAGCTCCGCGATTTTCGCGAGCTGCTCGTCTTTTTCCTCCTCGGTGACGATCTTGTCTTCCTGAAGCTTTTCCAGCCAGTCTTCCATCTGCGCCCAAGCCTGGGGCTCCACCGTCGGCCCTTTGGCTTCAGCCTCCTGGGCCACAGGCAGGAAGATCGCGAGGGCGAGACTGCCAGCGAATGCGACGATGGGCCCACCCAAGGTCTGCCAGCGCCAGCGCCAGCCGTCGTCCGCAGATGGAACCAGTGCGGGCCACACACCGCGGCCTGCGGCGGCTGTGGTCAGGGCATTGTGCAGATGAAGTTCTGACTCAAGCCGCACCAAGGCCTGGGATGTGGAAACAAACTGCCGCCGTGCGAGCAGCCAGGCTGTGATCATCAAAGCCACAAAGCCAGACGCCACCCATGGCCAGACGTGGTGCCATCCCAGCTCCATGCCGCGCGAACGCAGGATGAAAATCACAACAAAGCCGAGCACTCCTGCCATCACCAGAAGGGGCATCGCCCGTGCGAGCCACCAGCCAGCATTCACCTTGCGACGCGTGTGGCACGCCTGTCTCAACCAGGCCGTGGAAAGCTGAGCTTGATCCGTCATGCCAGGATTCATATCCGATCATCCGCCGGATGACGAGCACAATAATTGGCGCAGCCCCGTCCAGCGTTTGCGGCTTTCCTGCTTGCTCACAGCGAGTGACAGAGCCCGCTCATCGCCGACTAGGACGCAGAGTTTTTTGGCGCGTGTGATGGCGGTGTAGATCAGGCTGCGCTCCAGCAGGACGTAATGCTGGGTGCTGACGGGGATGATGACGCAGGGGAACTCGCTGCCCTGGCTTTTGTGAATGCTCAGCGCGTAGGCGAGCTGGAGTTCATCAAGCTCTCCGGGTTCATATTCGACGAGGCGGTCGGCATCGTAGCGGACGTGAACTTTGACGGGATCGGCATCGATGGTGACGATGTGGCCGATGTCGCCATTGAAGACTTCCTTGTCGTAGTTGTTGTGGGTCTGGATGACTTTGTCACCAACGCGGAAGGTGACGCCGAAGCGTTCGATCTCGAACTTGAGCTCATTGGGTGGATTGAGCGCGAGCTGCAGGGATTGATTGAGCGAGATGGTGCCGAGGAGGTTTCGATTCATCGGCGTGAGCACCTGGATGTCGCGAATGGGATCGAGGCCGTATTTGGTGGCGAGGCGTGTGTGAGCGAGTTCGACGAGGGTGTGCTTGATCTCTTCGGGTTCACTCTCCTGAAGGAAAAAGAAGTCGCTGCTGCGTGAGGGTTTCAGATCGGGCACCTGACCGCGATTGATCGCGTGTGCGCTGGTGATGATGCGGCTGCTGGCGGCCTGACGGAAGATCTCGGTGAGCTTCACGCAGGGCACCTTGTCGCTGGCGATCAAATCATGCAGCACCATGCCGGGGCCGACGGAGGGGAGCTGATCGGCATCTCCCACGATGAGCAGATGCGCGCCGTCAGGCAACGCGGAGAGGAACTGCGCCATCAGCGGTGCATCGATCATCGACGCTTCATCGACGACGAATAAATGGCCCGCGAGCGGTTTGCCGCGATGACGGCCCCACTGGCCTTCGCCCTGGTATTCGAGCAGGCGGTGAAGCGTCTTGGCCTCAAGGCCCGTGCTTTCGGTGAGGCGCTTGGCCGCACGACCGGTGGGCGCGGCGAGCACGAGTTTGATCTGCTTGCTTTGCAGAATGAGCAGGATGCTGCGCAGGATGGTGGTCTTTCCCACGCCGGGTCCGCCGGTTATGATGAGCAGACGATGCCGCAGGGCTTCGCGCACGGCGCGTTGCTGGCTATCGGCCAGTTCTTTGCCGGTCTTCTTCATCACCCAGGCCAGGGCGGCGTCTTCTTCGATGGCGGGGTATGCCGCAGGGAGGGCAGCGAGTGACTTCACATTTGTCGCGATGCTTTGCTCTGCGGCGCGCAGGTAGGGCAGGTATAAAAAGGTCTCGTGTCGTTCGAGTTGATCGCTGGCGATGAGCGCGTCGATCTGCGGTGCGATCAAGGCCTCCACACCGAGAAGGTCGATGGCTTTCTTGATCGCCTCGGTTTCTGGGACGCAGCAGTGGCCGCTTCCAGCGGCGGTTTCGAGCACGTGCAGAATCCCTGCCTTGATACGTTCCGGCGCATCTTCGGCCACGCCGAGCTGATAGGCGATGTCGTCCGCCGTTTTGAAGCCGATTCCACGAATGTCCTGCGCCAAACGGTAGGGGTTCTCCTTCAGCACCGCCTGCGATTCCTCGCCGTACGTTTTATAAATGCGCAGGGCACGGGAGGAACTGATGCCGTGCTGATGCAGGAAGAGCATGATGCCGTGGATCGACTTCTGTTTGATCCAGGATTCGCGGATTTCCACGCGACGCTTTTTGCCCACACCTTCCACGTCTTCGAGTTTCTTGGATTCGTTCTCGATGATGTCGAAGACCTTAGGCCCGAACTTCTCCACCATGCGCTTGGCATACTTCGGCCCGATGCCTTCGATCAAGCCGCTGCCGAGGTAGCGCTCGATGCCAGCGAGTGAATCGGGGCGTCGGAGCTTGAGCGCGTCTGCTTTGAACTGCGGGCCGAAGTCGCGGTTCGGCTCCCACACACCCCGGGCTTCGAATTCCTCTCCGGCGACCACTCGCGGCGCTTTGCCGATCAGGCTCACGACATCGCGCCGGCCTTCAGGGACGATTTTCAGGATGCAGTAGCCATTGTCCTCATTATGAAACACCACCCGGTCCACGAGTCCGCGCAGGACTTCGGATTTGGGGGTGTTTCGCGGGGCTGGCATGGGTGCAGGCTAGACAAGGATGCGGCTTCTCACAAATCCGATTGCCAGATGTCCGCTTTGTCAGGGTTGAACAGTTGCCCATTTGGCCACTACTTGGGTGTAAATCAAACCTCTCTGTTTTGCTGGACCACTATCGACTGCAACTTCGTGACCAACTTCCCGTGATCCTGCGTCCGCTGCTGCCGGATGATCGGGAGCGGATCATTGAGGCCTTCAGGAGGCTTTCGCCTGAATCCACGTACTTCAGGTTCTGGACGAGCTTTCGCGGAGCCAATCCGACCTTCATCGACCGGCTCTGTGCGGAAGATCAGGGGCAGCATGCGAGCTGGATCATTGTAATCGAAAACAACGATGATGTTCCGGGCGTGGGAGGCGGCTCATTCTGGCGCATGGGCGAGCATGCAGACACGGCGGAAGTCTCCTTCACGGTGGCGGATGAGTTTCAGGGGCAAGGTGCTGGAACAATCCTGCTGGCTGCGATCTGGGAGCATGCGTACTCGATTGGCATCCGGAAGTTTGTGGCGCAGGTGCTGGATGAAAATCATGTAATGCTCACCTGGTGGAGCAGTTTGGGTGCAGCCCATGTCAGACATCCGCATGGAGGATGGGAATTGACGCTCATGCTAGATGAGGCCCTGCTGCCGGACACCTCTGCAGCCAACAGCTTGCGCCAAAGGCTGGCTTTTCTTCGCGCGGCATCTTCTGATGGCTGAATTCGTGCTTTGAGCCAATTACCCGTGATGCCGGGTGCGAAACTCCTTGGGGGTCATGCCGGTGCGTTTGCGGAACTGCTGGGTGAAGGCGCTTTGATCGCAGAAGCCATGATCAAGGGCGATCTGGATGATGGGGGTGGATGTTTTGGCCAGGGCTTCGGCGGCGGATTGAACGCGTGCGCGCAGCAGCAGTTCGTAGGGGCTGAGGCCGAGGGCGGCGCGGAGCTTGCGGTGAAGATGACGCTCTGAGACTCCGGCGGCGCGGGCGAGTTCCGCTGCGGTGACGACCTCATGGCAATGCGCGCGGGCGTATTGGATGGCGGCGGTCACTTCGCGCACGTCGTGCTGGCGCATGCGGTCTTCATCGCGCCGGGTGATGCCCATGACGCCGATGACCTTGCCTCGTCTGTCGAGCACGGGGAGCTTGGTGCAGAGGAACCAGCTCAGGTTGTGCTGCTCGTCATACCAGACTTCGAGGCGGTTGATGAGGGGCTTGCCACTGCGGATGACTTTCTGGTCATCTTCGCGGTAGGCTTTGGCGACCTCGGGCGGGAAGAATTTCTCGTCCATCGCGCCGACGAGTTCGCGCTCGTTTTTGATGCCGAAGCGTTCATACGTGGCGCTGTTTGCCGCGATGTGCCGTCCCTGATCATCCTTCATGAAGAAGAACACGCCCGGCATGTGCTCAAAGATGGCGCGCACGCCCTGCGGATCGGCGATCTGGGCGAAAAACTCGGCTTGGAGACGTGGCAGCGGCATGGCCGGATTTTAACAAAATTTGGCAGTCTGTCACCAAAGGAACGAAGGGTGGCGGAAGTATGTATATGGCTATATTTCAACCTCCGTCCGTCATGCACCTCCGTCTCCTTTCCTTTCTCGCCTTCGCCAGCACTGCGGCATTCGCTCAAACGAAGCCGACTTACACCTTCCCCGTCAAGGCGCTGACTGCCGAGGAGGAGCTGAAAACGATTGAGTTGCCTAACGGTTACTCACTGGAGCTGGTGCTGAGCGATCCGATCATCAAAGAGCCGACGGCGATCGCCTTCGATGGCAACGGCAAGATGTACATCGTTGAAATGCGCACCTACATGCAGGACATCGACGGCACGGACGAGCTGACACCGAAGAGCCGAATCTCGCTGCATGAATCGACGAAGGGCGATGGGGTGTATGACAAGCACAGCGTCTATCTCGACAACATCCTGCTGCCTCGCATGGTGCTGCCGCTGGATGATCGGGTGCTGGTGGGCATCACGGATACGAATGACATCACACTGCATCGCGATGCAAATGGTGACGGTGTGGCGGATGAGCAATCGCCTTGGTATGTTGGCGGGCCGCGCGGCGGCAACATGGAGCACCAGCCCAGCGGCCTGGTGTGGGGTCTGGACAACTGGATTTACACGACCTACAACGGCTACCGTCTGCGCTGGAACGGCAAGGATGCGCCGCTGAAAGAAAACACCGCGCCGAATGGCGGGCAGTGGGGTCTGGCGCAGGATGACTACGGCAAGATGTGGTGGAGCAATGCGGGGGGCGAAAAGGGCCTGTGGAACTACCAGGCACCGATCCTCTACGCCGCGATCAATGTGCCGCAGCAGAAGAGCGAGAAATACGATACGGTGTGGCCCATCGTGGCACTCGGTGATTTCCAGGGTGGCCCGGGCCGATTTCACTCGCCGGAAGACTTGCGCCTGAATCACTTCACGGGCTGCGCGGGACAGACGATCTATCGCGGTGACCGGTTGCCGAAGGAGCTTTATGGGAATGTGTTTCTGCCGGAGCCGGTGGGTCGTTTGATCCGCCGCTCCATCGTCGAGGTGAAGGATGGCATCACCACCGTGACCAATCCGTATGAGGCGGAGATGAACGAGTTCATCCGCAGCAGCGATCCGAACTTCCGTCCGCTGAACATGACGACCGGGCCGGATGGCTGCCTCTACATTGTGGATGCGTATCGTGGCATCATTCAAGAGGGCAACTGGGTCAAGCCGGGGAGCTTCCTGCGCGGGGCCATTGAGCCGACAGGCATGCAGCATGTGACCGGTCATGGCCGTGTGTGGCGTCTGGTGCACAAGGACTTCAAGCCCGGGCCGCAGCCGAAGATGATCGGTGAAACGTCTGCACAACTGGTGGCGCATCTCACGCATCCGAACGGTTTCTGGCGCGACACCGCGCAGCGCATGCTGGTGGTGAAGAACGACAAGTCCGTGGTGCCTGCGCTTATTGAGATGGCGGCGAAGAATGACGACCACCTTGCTCGGCTTCACTCATTGTGGACGCTGGAAGGCCTCGATGCGATCACGCCGGACATCATTCACACGGCGATGAAGGATGCGCATCCGCAGCTGCGCGCCAATGCCATCCGTGTGGCGGAATCGCTGCTGAAGAAAGGGGACACAGCTCTGATCGCGGACATCAAAGCCCTGCGTGCGGACAAAGATCCGACTGTGGTGCTGCAGACGCTCTATACCAGCCGTCACTTCAACTGGCCGAATTGGAAGCTCGAAGCGCAGACCGCGCTGATGACATCGGCTAGCATCGGCGTGAGGGAAATCGGTGCGCAGTTGCTGGTAGAGGCGCCGAAGATCAGCGGCAGCTTCACCAAGGATGAGAAGAAACAGTTGGAGCGTGGGCAGGAGATCTTCCGCTCGCTGTGCTTCGCCTGCCACGGGTTCGACGGCAATGGCATGCCGATCGCCGGGCGTGAAGGCGCGACGCTGGCGCCGCCGCTGGCTGGTTCCAAGACGGCCGTGCAGGGAGATGCCATCGTGCGGGTGATGATGAACGGCCTTGGCGGCCCCATCAACGGCAAGACTTATGAGGCGCAGATGGTGCCCATGGCCACGAACAACGACCAGTGGATCGCCGACGTGACGAGCTACATCCGCAAAGCTTTTGGCAACAACGGCAAGCTGGTCACCAAGCAGGAAGTGGCCAAGCTGCGCAAAGACCTCTCCAAGCGCATCACGCCGTGGAGCATCGAAGAGCTGCAGGCTCTCTACCCGCAGCCGCTGAAAAATCGCGCTGCGTGGAAGCTTACGGCCAGCAACAATGAAAAGGAAACAGCCAAGGCCGTTGATGGTGACATCGCCACGCGCTGGGACAGCCGCAAGGCACAGACTCCTGACATGTGGTTTCAGATTGATCTCCCCGAAGCCACCGACATCTCCGGCCTGGTGCTCGACACGGGCAAATCCCACAACGACTACCCGCGCCAGTACAAGATCGAGCTGTCACTCAACGGCAGCGAATGGGAGAAGCCCGTTCTTCAGGGAAAAGGCGATGCCGGAGCCGTCGAATACCTCTTCCCAAAACCGGCCAAGGTTAAATTCATCCGCATTTCGCAGCTGGGTGAAGCGAAGGGAACGTACTGGTCCATTCATGAGCTGGAAGTGCTGGGCGTGGTGAAGTGAGCTTCATCACCACGAGCCGAAGAAGTGCCGCCCTGTGGCGCCTGTTGCGGTCGCATGATCGACCTCCCAATCTAATAAGCCCAGGACGGATTCGGAGACCCGCGCTCCGACGCACTCTCATGCAGCAACAGCTTGCCATGCGCTGAGCACCTCTCGCGGAGCGAGAGGGCTACTTTCTATACCCGGTAAAACTTGGTCGCATTGCCTGACCATAACTTGCGTTGGTCGGCGAAGGGGCGTGACGCCACGATCTGGTCCAGGGCCTCGACCCAGCCGCGCACGCGGCTGCCGAGGAGGCAGACGGGCCAGTCGCCACCGAAGAAGACGCGGTCGGGGCCGAAGGCATCGAGGCAGTGGTTGACCACGGGGGCGAGGTCTTCGGCGCGCCATTCACCGGGTGGAACGAAGGCGACGATGCCGCTGATCTTGCACATCACGCCGGGCTGCGCGGCGACGGCGTCGATGCCGCGCTTCCAGCCGTCGGCGGTGCAGCTTCGTTTCAAACCGGGGCCGAGTTTGGGATTGAAGGCTTTGGGGTCGCCGTTGCCGCAGTGGTCGAGGACGAAGTGGGTCTCCGGGCACTGCTGGATGAGCTTCACGGCGTCGTGCAGTTCGGTTGGGCGCATGGTGAGCTCGAAGTTGAGGCCGTGCCTGCCGAGTGTCTGCACGCCGCGCACGAAATCTGGACGAAGGCAATAGCCAGCGGGCGTGGAGGGGCCATGCAGCACCTGGCGCAGACCTTTGACGATGCCGTTGCCCGCGTAGCGCTGCACGTAGCTCTCGAAATCTGCTGAGGCGGGACGCCCGCCGATCGTGGCGGCGACGGTGGGAGTGTTGCGGGCACGGATTTGTGCCACGATGGCATCGGCTTCTTTGACGTGATCTTTCGGAGCTACGTCCACTTCCATGTAGATGGCCTTCACGTTGAGGCCGTGAGTGGCCTCCACATACTCGGGGGTGAGGAATTCATGCTGCAGCACTTCTGGCGCTGTTTTGACCCAGGGTGGATTCACGAAATTTCCGCCCCAGAGGTGCTGATGCGTGTCGATGATTAGCTTGTCCGCCCGCTGGGTCGTCGTGGTGCAGGAGGAAGCGGTGAGGGCCGCGGCGGAGGTGGTGTGGAGGAACTGACGGCGGTTCATGGTGGTGAATGGAGATGCCTATACGGGATGAGACGGCGCTGTGTTGATGTCTAATTGCAAAAACGGGCGGCCATTGCTGGCCGCCCGTTGAAGAACTTGCGAAGTTATGAGCCCCTATCTGCTCACACGTGGATCGGATGCCCCTTGGCGACTTCCGTCGCCTCTTTGACCATCTCGGACAGAGTCGGATGGGCGTGGATGGTGGCTTCGATTTCGTCCCAGGTGGCTTCGAGGTTCATGGCGAGGCCGATTTCGGCGATCATCTCGGTGCTTTCGCTGCCGATGATGTGCGCGCCGATGATCTCACCGTGCGGTTCGCCGTAGAGGATCTTGACGAAGCCTTCGGGCTCGGCGGCGGCGAGGGCCTTGCCGCTGGCCACGTAGGGGAACTTGCCGACCTTAAACTTGAGGCCCTTTTCCTTGGCCGCACGCTCGGTGAGGCCGATGCTGGCCACCTGCGGATGGCAGTAGGTGCAGCCGGGGAAGACGCCGACTTTCTTGGGCTTGTGCTTGGTGAAGAGACCTTCAATGCACTGCACGGCCTCGTAGCTGGCCACGTGGGCGAGCCAGGGCGGCCCGATGATGTCGCCGGCACCATAGACGCCTTTGACGGAGGTCTGGTAGCGTTCGTCGGTCTGAATCCAACCGCGGTCGGTGAGCTTGATCTCGACTCCGCCGGGCAGCACGGGGGCCACGCCGATGGCGACAAGGCAGACGTCTGCCTCAAGGGTTTCGTTGGCAGCGCCTTCGACGGTGATCTTCACGCCATTGCCGTCTTCGGAGGTGCCGGTGACTTTGGTGTTGGTGAGGATGCGGATGCCGGACTTGGTGAGGCTCTTTTCCAGGGTCTTGCTGACTTCGGTGTCTTCGACGGGGAGGATGTCTGGGAGCATTTCAACGACGGTCACCTTGGTGCCGTAGGCGTTGAAGAAGTAAGCGAACTCAATGCCGATGGCACCGGCGCCGATGACGATGATGCTCTTCGGCTGCTTGTCGAGGGTCATGGCCTCCTTGCTGCCAATGACGGTCTTGCCGTTGAAGGGGAAGCCGGGCATCGGGCGGGTTTTCGCGCCGGTGGCGATGAGGATGTTGGCCGCATCGTGGGTGGCCTTGGTGCCGTCTGCGGCGGTCACTTCGACCTTGCCGGCGGCGGGGATGCTGGCGGTGCCTTTGAGGTAGTCGACCTTGTTCTTCTTGAAGAGGAATTCGATGCCCTTGTTGAGCTTGTCGCTGACGCCACGGCTGCGGCCGATGACCTTGGACCAGTCGTACTCGACGCTGCCGATCTTGAGGCCGAACTCCTCGGCGCGGTGGGTGATGGTGTGGTACAGCTCGGCGTTTTTCAGCAGGGCCTTGGTGGGAATGCAGCCCCAGTTCAGGCAGGTGCCCCCGGCGCGGTCGTTTTCGACGCAGGCCACTTTTTTGCCGAGTTGCGCTGCGCGGATGGCTCCGACGTAGCCCGCAGGCCCGCCGCCGATAACGATGAGGTCGTAGTTCATGAAAAGTGTGTGATTGGGGGTAAGACGCCCGAGAGAAGCGCAGCCCGGCCCCGTATTCAACAGCAGATTCCCCCCCGGATCGCAGTTTGACCTGCCGGGCGGGTGACGTAAACTCCGGCACGCGCATGTTCTCCCTCTGCACTCTCATGGCTCGCAGAGCCGCTACGGTCTTCGTAGCGTCCGGATTCATTGCCACCACGGCCCTCGCGGCGGGTGGAGCGGATAAAAATCCCGCGCCGAAAACCGACATCTCTGAGCTCCTGAAGATCCAGAGTGACGTGCAGAAGCTCCTGCCCCGGGTGCGCCAGGCGCTGGTGGCCATCCAAAGCGGGGACGGCACGGCCAGCGGGGTCATCATTTCCGCCGACGGGCTGATGCTGACGGCCGCCCACGTTCCCAACGGCCCGGGCAAGGACATGAAGGTCCTTTTGGAAGACGGCACCGTCACTACGGCCAAATCGCTGGGTCTGGACAAAACGACCGACGCCGCACTGGCCCGGCTGAAAGACCGGGGCAAGCCCTGGCCTTTCGTGAATCTGAGCCGCGAAGTGGCCAAGGCGCAGCCCGGTGAGTGGTGCTTTGCACTGGGGCACCCCGGGGGCTTTGACAAGGCACGCGGCCCCGTGCTGCGTGTGGGCAGGATCATCAAACAAACCGCCAACAGCCTGCACAGTGACTGCGTGCTGATGGGCGGCGACTCGGGCGGACCGCTCTTCAATTTCAATGGCGAGGTCATCGGCATCCACAGCCAGATCTGGGAGGGGCGGGATCAAAACGTCCACGTCTCCATGGCGCCCTTTCTCCGGTCCTGGGAGGCGATGCAGAAATCCCAGGTCATCAAGACCTGGGGCACGGGCGCGGGCGGCTACCTCGGAGTGGCCACTGTGATGAGCGACAGCATCGAACTCGAAGTGGCCGATGTGATCGACGCCTCACCCGCGCTGAAGGCTGGAATTCGCGCCGGAGATGTCATCCTCAGCGTCAATGGTGAAGCCATGACCGACCAGCAGCAGTTTAGCGCCACCGTGCGCGCCCGAGCCGCCGGCGACACCCTCAAGCTCAGACTGCGCACCCGCGACAAGGAACGCGATGTTTCCGTCCAACTGGCACAAAAGCCGCAGGAAGAAGGACAGTAAGCCATGACGAAGGACGAATTCAGAAGGACGAAGGACAGCTCCACCGCATTCCATGCGTGGGCTGCGTTGTCATTTGGGCTTCGTCATTCCGCCTTTTTCATCCTGCTCTGCCCTTTTTTCCTCCATGCTGATCCGCCGCGCCTGCCTCTGCCGCAGGAGGACCGCACCAATGGGAAGCACACACTCGCGGCTGTTGAGAGGCTCAAGCCGCTCACCATCGCCTGTGCCGCGCGCATCGAGAGCCCGCTGGGACGCGCCATCTGCACCGCCACCATTGTGGGTGAGGACGGCTATGTTTTGATCAAGGCCAGCGAGGTGCCGGAGCTGCAAAAAACGCGCATCAAGTTCAGCGACGGGCGCACCGCAGATCTGCGCGAGGTGCACCGCGAGACGCGGCTGGACCTGCTTCTGGCCCAGGCGGTGGGAATCACCGGCCTGCGTGCGGTTTCGTTTGGTGGCGCACACTCACTCGGCCTCGGTCAGTGGCTGTGCAGTGTGGCGGATGCAGGCAAGGAAACGCGTATCGGCATTGTGAGCGCCAAATTCCGCCGTATTCCGGGCGAGGGTGCTGCCATGGGTATCCGCATGGATGCCAAAGCGTCCAAAGACGGCAAAGGGGTGCGCATCGTCGGCATTGCCAGCGAAAGCCCCGCAGAAGCCGCCGGTTTGCAGGAGGACGACGTCCTCATCACCATCGCCGGTGAAAAGGTGGCTGCTCTGGATCGCGTTTATGACATCGTGAAAAAGCGCCAGCCCGGTGAGATCATTGACATCCACTACCTGCGCAAAGACAAGGAGGCGAGCTGCCGCGTCCGCCTGGCCAGCCGCTCCAAGGTGCTGAACAACTGGGAGGGTGAAGACTTCGCCAATGGCGGTATCTCCCTGCGCAACGACAACTTCCCCGAAGTCCTCCAGCACGACATCCCTCTGCTCCCTGCCGACATGGGCGGCCCCCTGGCCACGCTGGAAGGCAAGGTCGTCGGGATCAACATCGCCCGTGTGGACCGCGTCACGACCTTTGCCCTGCCGGTGGAAGCTTTTTGGACCGAAGCTCAGCTGTGGATCAAGGCGGACCGCCATCCGCCGAAAGCGGTACTGGCGCAATAAAGGGGTGCAAGCCTGCGGCTTGCGTGCAATTTCGGCTCCTGCTGCAAGCGGGATGCTTGCCCTACACCTATGCGCTACCAACCTCTGCCCGCCGAATTGTTCATTTCGAATCGTCAGCATCTGTATGCCAAGCTGCCGCCGCAGTCCGTCGTGATCGTTCATGCCAATGATGTGCTGCCGACGAATGCGGACGGTTCACTCAGCTTTGTGCAGAACAGTGATCTGTTTTATCTGAGCGGCGTTGATCAGGAGGAGACGATTTTAGTGCTGTATCCCGATGCGGCTGATCCGAAGCAGCGGGAGATGCTGTTTGTGCGCGAGACGAACGAGCACATCGCGGTGTGGGAGGGCGAAAAACTCAGCAAGGAGCAGGCGAAGGAGCGCAGCGGCGTTTCGCGCGTGCACTGGCTGGAGGACTTTGAGGTGCAGTTCCGCTCCGTCATGTGTCAGGCGGACCATGTTTTCCTCAACTCGAACGAGCACCCTCGTGCCACCATCCCCACGGAAACGCGGGAGATGCGCTTCACGCAGCGCTGCCAGCGTGAGTATCCGCTGCATGACTACCGTCGTCTGGCGCAGCTCATGCACGAGCTGCGAGTCATCAAGAGCCCGCATGAAATCACGGCGCTGAACGAAGCGATCCGCATCACAGGCGAGGGCTTTGACCGCCTGCTGAAATTCGTGAAGCCGGGAGTGCAGGAGTTCGAGATCGAGGCCGAGCTTTCCCATGAGTTCATCCGCCAGCGTGCGCGTGGCTTTGCCTACACGCCGATCATCGCCAGCGGAGCGAACGCCTGCGTGCTGCATTACATCACCAACCACTGCCAGTGCCAGGATGGCGAGATGCTGCTGCTCGATGTGGCGGCGAACTACGGCAACTACAACGCGGACCTCACGCGGACGATTCCTGTGAACGGCAAGTTCACGCCGCGCCAGCGCCAGGTCTATGACGCCGTGCTGCGTGTCTTCAAAAAGTGCTGCCAGATGCTCCGCCCCGGCGTCATCATCCGTGACTATCAGGAGGAGGTGGGCAAGCTGATGGAAAAGGAGCTGCTCGGCCTCGGATTGATCACGGAGGAGGACATCGCCAAGCAGGACCCCGACAAGCCGGCGTATAAAAAATACTTCCCGCATGGCACCTCGCATCCGCTGGGCATCGACGTGCATGACGTGGGCCACATGTGGAAGCCCGTGCAGCCCGGCATGGTCTTCACCGTGGAGCCCGGCATCTACATCCGGGAGGAAAAACTCGGTGTCCGCCTGGAGAACAACATCTTCATCGGTGAACACGAAAACATTGATCTCATGGCGCATATTCCGATCGAAGCGGATGAAATTGAAGCACTGATGAAACGCTGACATGTCGCTGCCGCGCTTCCATCTTTCCGCCTCTGACTGGACCACGCCGCATCTCACGCTGACCGGCGATGAAGCGCAGCATTGTGGCCGCGTGATGCGCAAGCAGCCGGGGGACACCATTGAGATTTTTGATGGTGCAGGCCGGGTGGCCGTTTGCGAGATCACGCACGTGACCAAATCGACCGTGCAGGCCAAAATCACCGCTGAAACGCCAGTTGAACCGTTTCAGACATCGATTCATCTGCTGCCTGCGCTGATCAAAGCGGAGCCCTTCGAGTGGCTGCTGGAAAAGGCGGTGGAACTGGGCGCCGCGAGCATTCAGCCTGTGATCACGGAGCGGACCGTGATCCATCTCGATGCGGCACAGACGGAGAAGAAGCTGGCCAAATGGAGGCGGCATATGATTGAAAGCGCGAAGCAATGCCACACGCCGTTTGTGCCTGAACTTCACGCGCCCACCCCCATCGCCGCAGGTGTGAAGTTTCAAGCCGGACTCAAGCTTATCCCCGCACTGAGCGAGCACTCCCGTACGCTCAAACAAGCATTGCCTGCATCCAGACCGGACAGCGTGGCCATCTTGATCGGGCCCGAGGGTGATTTTACGGCTGAAGAAGAAGCGCAGGCTTTTGCGGCGGGCTTTGTGCCGGTCACGCTGGGCCCGCTGGTCCTGCGTGCCGAGACTGCCAGCATCGCCACGCTGGCGATTCTGGGGCATGAGCTGCGTTGAACACGAACAACCAGACGCCCGCGCAGGGGCGTTTAATGAGTACCGCCATGACACCCAAACTCATCACTCAAGCCTTGTGTCTCATCTGCTTCTTTTGGAGTGCCTCCACCGCGCTGCCAGCAGCGGAGGCAACGGAGAAGGCGAAGATCGAGGCGCTGATCTCGCACATTCAAGGGCTGGAAAACGCCTCCTTCGTCAGGAACGGCAGTGAATACAGTGCGGCGAACGCGGCCAAGTTTCTGCGGGCCAAATGGGAACGGCATGAAAAGGAGGTGCAGACCGCCGCCGATTTCATTGCCAAAGTGGCGTCCGCCTCAGGCACTTCGGGTAAGGCTTATTTGATCCGCTTCAAGGACGGCAAGGAAACACCGTGTGGCGAGTACCTGACCGCCCTGCTCAAGAAGCTGTGAGCAGAAGCATCACTTCAAATCCGCCGGCGTGTTCGCATTGTGGAAAAAGGGCATCTGCTCATCTCCCAGCGCATGCGTGACGGCCAGCTCTGAATGGACGGCGGTCTCGATGACATGCTGGAGCTTGAAGTCTTTCTTTGAAAGCGACTCCCGCATGAGCGGCAGCATGGCGGGGACGTAGAGACCGGCGAGGGTTTCATCGCCGTGCGGGCCGCGAAAGAACCAGCCCTTTTCCGGGCTCTCGTGCTTGTGCAGTTGATCGCGCAGAAAGGCGGCGGTCATCCAGGGCATGTCCACGGCGAGGACGAGCAGCGGCATCTGCACCTGCTCCAAACAACGTGTGATGGCACCCAGCGGGCCGTCATTCGCGCCGTCGGGATCATGCACGACTTCCACTTCTTCGCTGGGGCTGACAAACAAAGGTTGTTCGCGCCGGCAGGAGAGCAGCACGCGAGTGGCACCGATCGACTGCAGTTTGTGCAACTGCGCCTGCCACAGATCCTGCCCATGCCAGTGAAGCAGGGCTTTGTCCTGTTTCATCCGGGTGGAGCGGCCACCGGCGAGCAATGCGGCGGCGAAGGGAGTGTTCATGATTTGCGGAGGATGCCGTCGCTCAAAATTTTGGCCCGCAGGCCCCCGTGTCCTTTGAGAGCTGCTTCGGCGCCTTCAGCGAAGGCCTGGTTCATCCAGTGACAGGGAGCGGCCTCCTGCGTGCCAAGAAAACGCACGCCCTGCACTTCAAACTCGGTGCCGATGAGGGTGTTGAGATCGATGCCTTTGGTGATGAGGTTGCGGCGAAAGACGGAGGGTGGCACGCCCATGGCGCTGAACTGTTCGCAGAGGCGCTCATACTGCTCGTGTTCAAAGAAGGTGACCTGCCCTTTGAAGTCCTCCTTCCAGCCGAAATAGCGGTCACCGCGCAGGCCTTTTCCAGCCACGCATTCAGCCTCCGGCACTTCGATCATGGGCGTGGTGCCGGGTGGCAGGCCGTGATGACCGACGTAGATGTGCTCCGGAGAAAGGAAGATGTGCAGGATTTGCATGCGGGGCTTGGATGTTGGCTCCAAGGTGTCGCCAATCCATACGTCTATGACCGCAACTGAGCAACCCATCCGCATCGGCATCATCGGCGCCGGTGGCATCGTCAAATCCCGCCACATGCCCGGCCTGCGGGCGATCCCGAATGTCCAGATCACCCAGGTGACGAACCGCTCGCTGGAAAGTGCCGAGGCTTTCTGCCGTGAGTTTGCCCCGGAAGCCAAGGCGGTGGAGCGCTGGGAGGAGGTGGCGTCTAGCGATGAGGTGGATGTGGTCTGGATCGGCACGCACCCGTACATGCATGCGGAGATGACCTGCTACGCGCTGCAGCACGGGAAGCATGTCTTCACGCAGGCACGCATGGCGGCCTCCCTGCCGGAGGCGAACCAGATGTGGGAGGCGTCCATGCGCTATCCTGAACTGGTCACAGCGATCTGCCCCGCACCGCAGGGCATGCATGGTGGCGAGATGGTGAAGAAGCTGCTCGCAGAAGGGGCCATCGGCACGCCGCATCAGGTGCTGCTGCACAGCTTCAATGATGCCTGGCTGGATGCAACGAAGCCCGCGCACTGGCGGCAGCAGTCCGACTTGAGCGGCATTCAAATCCTCACTCTCGGTATTTACACCGAGGTGCTGCAGCAGTGGCTCGGCCACATCGTGGAAGTGGAGGCACGCGGCAATGTGGTGATCCCGGAACGTGCGGGCGTGGAGGTGGATATTCCGGATTTCGTCCACGTGATGGCCAAATTCCGCAGCGGCATCGAGGCCACGATGCTCTTCAGCGGCGTGGCCGCGCATGCGCCGACGGACAAGCTGTGGATCTTCGGCTCCGAAGGCACGCTGAGCTATGACTTCGCCACGGATGATCTTCAGCTGGGCAAACGCGGCGGCAAGCTGGAGTCAGTGCCGGTTCCCACCGAGCTGCAGCGAAGCTGGACGGTGGAGCGAGATTTCATCGCGGCGGTGCGTGATCCGAAAGCACAGCGACCAAGGCCGGATTTTGGCGAGGGCATGAACTACATGCGTGTGGTGCATGGCGTTTGGCAGGCCATGGATGCCCAGGCGGCGGTGCGCGTGGTGTGAGTCCCTCACAAAACCAAAGATTGAATGAAGACATTACTCGCCATCTTGGCACTGACCTTTGTCCTGGGATGTAAAAGCCATTTGGGCTCTCCACGCGTTACCATGCAACATGTCCAGGGACACATCACCCTTGTGGCAGGTGGGGCAGATTTTGTCGTCACCCAACCAACCTATCAAAGGTTCCAAGCTCCCAAGCACTGTTTCCCCGAGAGTGTATGGGATTACGTCAAAGCCCAACCCTCCCATGAAGACGGCTCCTCCCGGAACCTGAAAGGAAACACCTCCTGGGTGGACGTCACTGGTTACGTGGAGACCACGCCTTCACAGGCCAAAACATTTGTGGCTACTGAAATTCATCAAATGCGCCCTGCTCATCAACTCTATCTTACCTGGCGCAGATCATTTGGATCTGGAAAACTTGTGCCTGATTACATTGAGTGAGACTGACACTCTGCTCTCACTGGAGTTGACGACACTCACGCCATGCGGCGGCGGCCCACGGCGAGAGCGCCGTTCACGACGTGCAGCAGGCCTTCGACTTGGTAGGGCTTTGGCAGCGCAGCGGCAAAGCCGTAGGCGGCGCAGTCTTTCATCACGGCATCATCCCGATAGCCGGAGGAGACGATGGCGAGGATTTGTGGATCGAGACGACGGAGATAGAGCATGGTTTCCCGGCCGCACATGCCGTCGGGAATGGTGAGATCGAGAATGGCGAGGTCGTAGGGACGGCCCTGCTGCATCGCTTCCTGATACTGGCGCAGAGTCTCCTTGCCATCTCCGGTTTCAACGACTTCAAAAGACGCCTTTTCCAAGGCACGGCGCATCAGATCGCGCACCATGAGATCGTCCTCGAGCAGCAGGATGCGTCCGGCGGAAGGTTTGGCGACCGGCAGCGGTCGGCTGGGGGTATGCACCACCGGCACCGATGCCGCCTCGATCACCCGGCGCATGTCACCCATGGACTGGTAGCGGTGCTCACGATCCGTCATCAAGGCACGGATGATGACCGCGTCAAAGCGGGGATCCAGACCGTGCAGCAAGGTGGAAGGCGGCTGCCAGGAGCCGCGTGGAAGCGCCCCCGTGAGCATCTGATACATCAGCACGCCGAAGGCATAGATGTCCGCGCGATGATCGACGTCCCGGTGCGCATTGAACTGCTCCGGTGCGGCGTATTCCGGCGTGCCCATGACCATGTGCGTTTCAGTGACCATGGACGGCGCACGCATGACGTCCTTGGCGAGACCAAAGTCGGTGATCTTCACCTCGCCCTGGCGGGTAAGCATGATGTTCGCGGGCTTGATGTCACGATGGACGATGCCTTTGGAGTGCGCGTATTCGAGCCCGGCGCAGATTTGCGGCAGCAGCTGCAGCGCGAGTTCGCGCGTCATGCGGCCGGTGCGCATGATTTCACCTAGATCGGTGCCATCAACGAACTCCATGACGAAGAACAGAAAGTCGGTGCCGATGTGGCCATAGTCATAGATGGCGACGATGTTCGGGTGGTTCAGCGTGGCCATGGCCCGCGCCTCACGGCGGAAGCGGTCTTCAAAAGCGAAGTCATACCCGTCGCTCACGCGCAGCACCTTGATGGCCACGGGCCGGCCGAGGCTGAGCTGCGTGCCACGATACACCGTACCCATGCCGCCGATGCCCACCTGAGCCTGCACCGAATAACGCCCGAAGGGCATCAAGGCGGACAGCTCCTGCGACGAAGGCGGCGCGGAACGAGTCACAAGGGGAGCGGCGGTGCTGCTGGTAAGTCGCATCAGTCAGGTACTGTGACACACCTGACAACGGGAGCAACAACCTTAAACCTTAGAGTATATTTAGGCCTTCCTGCTTAAGCGGCGGCAGGCTTGCTGGCAGCCGCCAGCTTGCGGGTGTAAATGAAGGCGCCAATGGCCAGTGCCAGCATCGCGATGCCAAGCAACGGACGGACAAAGATCCAAGCAATGGCGATGACCAGGAAGGAGATGGCACCCGCCAGGACAAACGAGATCAAGCCCGTGCCCATGCCGATGATGTTGCCGATGAAGGGAATGACGCTGCCCAGCACGCTAAGCGGTTTCATGATGGCCATGAAGCCGAAGGCCATGAAGAGGAAGCCCAAAAAGCGCACCACCCAGGTGATGATGGAATTCGCAGAGGCCGCGTTTTTGAACATGGTTTCGGCACTGACCGTACCTTCTTCGATGAAGTCGATCGCGTCACCGGCCTTGGTCTGGTAGGGCTCAAAAGTGTCGCCGAGCTGCGCCGCCAGGATGCTGAAGGTGCCGGGCTTGACGATTTCAAAAGACACGCGCACGTCGCCGACCTTGGGCTCTTTGGGGTTTGGTCCGATGTAGAAAGCTCCGTCCTGGATTTTCGTGCCCTCTTTGAGATCGGCGGGCAGCGTGGCCAGATCCGCATCCGTGACCGCACGCTTGATCGGGCTGCCCATTTGCTTCACAAAGTCTTCCGGCACGCTAAACGCCCCCAGAGTGACCTTCTCGGCGCTGATGTTAGCATTTCCGGAGATCAAGTCGCCTTCGTTGGTGTGGCCTTCGGGCTTTTTGAACTCCGAGGACTTCACCGGCTCGTCCACCCATTTTTTGTCGTAGGTGTAGGTGGTCGTGGTTTCTTCACTACCACCGACTTTTTCCTTCTTCTCGGTCTTCTTGTTCTCCACCCACTGATAAAGCTCTTCGGTGCGCACCAGCCGCAGTGCCGGCACGCTGACGCCGTAATCGGTGTCCACCACCAGCGCGTCTGTTTTGGCCTCACCGGTCACATGCACGAGCTTTTTATCATTGGCAGGATCTACTTTGTCCGCAGCCACATGCACCACGGCGGCGGCACCTTCCTTCAGGCTGTTTGCAGTCGTGACGGCACGTCCTTCGTTCCACCAGAGCAGAACGATCGTCACGGGAATGACAATGATGCCAAACAGAATGCCTTTGAATGATTCGCCGATGCGGCTGAACCAGTTTTGTGAAGTCACTTCAGTATAGGAGTCAGCCATGGTATATAATTGAGTTGATGGTGTAAATTGGAGCGGAAATGCCGACCGGCTTCCACTTTTTTCTGTCACACGAAAATACCGGAACCGGTGACAAGGCGGCAAGAAACTGCCGCAGCTTCGTTTGTTACTCTCTACCCCATGAAAACGCGTTTCCTTTTCCTCCTGCTCGGCAGTTCAGCGCTCGCTGCGGACCCGAACGTCAAACCCGACGCCGTCGCGGGGAATGAGGCCGTGAAGAAAATCATGGAGACGCGTGCCGGACGCGGTGTGATGCGCGATGACACACCGCCCACGCCGCCCGAGGAGGCGCTGAAGAAATTCAAAACACGCAGCGATGTCGTCATTGATCTCATGGCCGCCGAGCCGGTGGTGGAGCAACCGCTCTATGTGAGCTGGGATTCCAAAGGCCGCATGTGGGTCACGCAGTACCGCCAGTATCAATTCCCCGCCGGACTGAAGATCATCAGCTACGACCAGCACCTGCGCGCCAAGTTTGACAAAGTACCGCTGCCGCCGCCACGGGGTGAAAAGGGTGCGGACAAGATCACCGTCTTTGAAGACACAGACGGCGACGGCTTTTTTGACAAGCATGAGGACGTCATCACCGGCCTGAACATCGCCAGCGCCGCGCTGCATGGCATGGGGCGCATCTGGGTGCTGAATCCCCCTTACCTGCTCAGCTACGCGGATGCTGACTTTGACGCGAAGCCTGACAGCGACACGCCCGAAGTGGAGCTCAGCGGCTTCGGCCTGGAAGACACACACAGCGTGGCCACGAATCTGCAATGGGGCATGGACGGCTGGCTCTACGGTGCCAACGGCAGCACCACCACCGGCAACGTCAGCAGCGCCAACACCAAGAACGTGAAGTGGGAGGGCCAGTGCATCTGGCGCTATCATCCGAAGAAGAAGACCTTTGAAATCTACGCCGAGGGCGGCGGCAACACCTTCAGCCTCGACTTCGACAGCAAGGGCCGCCTGTTCTCCGGCACGAACGGTGCCACACGCGGCATGCACTACGAGCAGGGCAGCTACGGCATCAAGGGCTGGGGCAAGCACGGCCCGCTCACCAATCCGTATGCGTTTGGCTGGTTCGAGCACATGCAGCATCAGGGCGACAACAAACGATTCCCGCAGGCCTTCACGGTGTATGAGGGTGGACTGCTCGGCAGCGCCTACGAGGGCAAAATCATCGCGCCGAACGCGCTGCATAATCTTGTCTATTTGAGTGAGCGCATCGCTGACGGCTCCACCTTCCGCACGAAGGATGAGGAAAACCTCCTCAGCACTCCGGACCGCTGGTTCCGCCCCGTGTGGGCCGGTGTGGGCCCCGATGGCGGCTTCTACATGGCCGACTGGTACGACACGCGCCTCAGCCACGTCAGCCCCATCGACGACTGGCATAAGACCAGCGGCCGCATTTACCGTGTGCGACCCGCCGCAGGTGCGCCGAAGCTCAAGCCGTTTGATCTGAGCAAGGCAAGTGGGGAGGAACTGCTCGGTTACCTGAGTCATCCGAACGAGTGGTTCCGCAAGCAGGCGGTGCTGGAGATTGGGTGGCGTGGTTTGAAAGAGCTGGAGCCCAAGTTGTTCGACTTTCTAATCAAGAACGACAAAGACCCCAAAGCACTCGAAATGCTGTGGGCGTGGGACTCCCTCAGGCAAAATGGACATTCAGTGATTCCTATTGAGCCCGGCGTATTTCAAGCTCTGAAGCATGACGATCCCTATGTTCGCCGCTGGGCCGTGAAAATGATCGGCGAAGGTGTTACAGGAGCGATGGGGGAGGCTCTCTTTGAGCTTGTTAGAAAAGAAGATTCCATAGAGGTGAAGGCGCAGATGCTGGCCTCAGCCAAGCGCTTGAGCGCAGAAGTAGGTCTGCCTCTTCTTTGGGTCGTTAACGATGCCAAGTCGATGGCTGACGAACACCTCCTGCTCCTTGCTTGGTGGGCCTTGGAATCGAAAGCCGAGAAAGAACGCGCTGCGGTATTTTCCTTCCTTCGTGACTTCAAGTTTTCTATGAAGGTGAAGCAGCGGGTAGGTTTTGCTGAATCCGCCCTCTTCCGCGACAACCTCGCTGAGAAGCTGGCGAAACGCTATGCGCTGGCCGGTGGCGAAGAGAACTTCCAGTCCTGCGCGGATCTGCTCGCGCTGACGAATGATGACGCCCTGCGCGGCAAGTTCATCGCCGGCATTGCCTCCGCCTTTGAAGGCGCGGAGATGCCGAAGCTGCCGGAGTCGCTCACCAAGGCACTCAATGATTACATGGCGAAGCAGAGCGGCGGGGATCTCACACTCGCACTGCGCAGTGGCAGTGCGGATGCGCTGAAGAGCGCGCTGAAGCTGCTGGAAGACAAAAAGGCGAGCAGCACCGCCCGCATCGCCATCGCGAAAACGCTGGCGGAACTCGGCAAACAGGAAGCGGTGATGCCGATGGTGAACATTTTGAAAGCCACGAATCCGCCGGGCCTCAAGCGCGGCATTCTCCAGGCAGCGGCCAAGTTTGATGACAAACGCATCCCCGAGGCCCTGCTGCTCGGCTGGGAAGGACAAATCGCCGGAGACAAGGCGCTGCGCGAAGATGCGCTGCGTGTGATGGCAGGCCGCAAAGAGTGGGCGCAGATTTTGGTGAGTTTTGTGAATGAGTGGAAGGTGCCCACCAAGCACTTCACCGTGGACATCGTGCGTCAGCTCAGCCTGCACAAAGACCCGGAGATTGATGCGGCCATCGACAAGCACTGGAAGGGCCTGCTGGCCACGGGCCCTACACCGGAAAAGAAGAAGGAGTCTGAACGCATCAAGGCCGTGCTCAAAACCGGTCTGGGCAATGCCGAGAAAGGCAAGATCCAGTTCATGGCGCGCTGCGTCATCTGCCACAAGCTCTTTGGTGAAGGCGGCCAGATCGGCCCCGAACTCACCGGCTATGACCGCAGCAACGCCGATTTCTGGCTGGACAACCTCTTCATGCCCAGCATGGAAATCCGCGAGGGCTTCGGTGCTTACATCGTGAAAACGAAAGGCGGCCAGATCCTCACCGGCCTCATGGATGCGCAGGACGCCAAGGGCATCGTCATCAAAGACATGGCCAACAACAAAACCGCGCTCAAGCAAACCGACATCGAATCCATGACCGCCTCGCCCATTTCTCTCATGCCCGAAGGTCTTACGACCGGCATGAGCGATGCGGATTTGAAGGACTTCTTTGCGTATCTGATGAAGAAATAATCCACCTCACCGATACCAAACGCCGAAGCCGCGCAGCCAGGTGGCTGCGACGCCGAGCAGGAGGGCCAGAGTGCCGAATTCTCTGGCGTAGGGCAGGTGCAGATCGGCAAAGACATCCAAGGTGGAGTAGAGCGCGCCTGTGCCGGCCAACGCGGCTGCCACGCCATAGACGTGGCGGCCAATCCAGTGGTCATTGGTGAAGGCGGCGGCGTTGACCACGGCGGCGAAGATGCAGGTCAGGGCGGCAAAACCGCCCTCGGCCCCGAGATGCCAGGCAAAGCCGAGCACGAGGCTGGAGATGGAGGCGAAGATCAGGCCGCCCACCACCACGCCCTCCCAGTACTCGCGTGGGCGCAGCGCCTGCCGCGCGAAACGATCCATCACAATGAAGGCCGAACTCAATCCGCGCGCCAGATGCGCCCATAGAACGAACATCAGCCATGCGCCGATGACGATCGCACCGAGGATGGGCGAGACGGTCTTGAGGTAGCTGCTGAGCACCTTGTAGCAGATGAAGCCGCCGAGCATGATGGCGGTCTGCCGGCCTTCCGTGAACTGGTTCATGAAGTGCGCGAACTTCAGCTGCAGGCGGTAGGGCCATGAGCGTGCACGAAAGGACTCAATGAGACCCAGGCGCGCGTTTTCATTCATGGGGTTCAGCCGAAGTGCCTCAAGGAAATGCTCGTTGGCCTTTTTATGGTCCCCCTTCATCACGGCCATCCAGCCGGCGCTGGTGTGGGCGCTGTCGTCTTCCGCATTGCGCTCCAGCTGGTATTTGATGAGGTCCTGGTTGTCGCCGTCCTTCTTCTGCAGCAGCAGCGCGGCAGAGAGCACCTCGGCAGCCATGGTGTTCTCGGTGTCGAGCGAGAGCGCGGCGCGCGCGGAGGCTTCCGCTTTGGGGTAATCACGCAGGCGCAGGTGCAGGCGTGAGAGAACGGCGTGGCTGAAATCGCTGTCAGGGTCGAGATTCACCGCTTCCTCAGCCTGCTGCAGCGCTGCTTTGATCGCGGCGTTCTGGCCGTCTTTGGCATTCGCATTCAAGGCGAGCGCCAGGACGCTGCGAGCAAAGGGGTTTTCCGGTTCGAGCGCCACGGCGCGCTGGGCCGCGTCGATCGACTTTGGCGCGGTGTCATCCTCCTGCATCCAGCACAGCGCGAGCATGATGTAGCTGAGCGTGTGATGAGCATCGAGCTCAAGGGCCTGCTTGTAGCAGGCAATGGCATCCTGCGTGCGGTGCTGGCTTTGCAGCAGGCGGCCGCGGGCGAAGGCCGCATCAGGGGAGGGATGAAAATCGTCAGACATGCGCTGCCAGGTGGTTCAGCGCTTCATGAGGCCGAGGTGCTTCAAGACGTCGTCGTAAAAGCCGCTTTGATTGGAATACATCGCGTAATTTTTCGCGCTTTCGAACCACGACTTCGTCGTGGCCTTGTGGCGGCCTGCGGCTTTGATGAGGTCCTTGGTGGTCAGCGGGATGACCTTGCCGGTGCGCATGACTTCGTTCATCACGTCTTCGGTGGCGAGATCGAAAACCGCCTTGAGATCCGCGCCGGAGAAGCCTTCGGTTTTTTTGGCGAGCGCACGTGGATCAAGCTCACTGATCGGTTTATTCTTCGCCATGACTTCGATGATGGCCGCGCGCCCTACTTCATCCGGCGGAGGGACAAACAAAGTGCGGTCAAAGCGGCCCGGACGCCGAAAGGCGGGATCAATGTGCCAGGGGGCATTCGTGGCGCCGAGGATGAGCACGCCGTCGTTGTTGGACTCCGCGCCATCCATTTCAGAGAGGAAGGCGTTGATGAGGTTGCGGCCTGCGCTTTGACGCAAATCCCGGCGGTCTGCGGCGAGCGCATCCACTTCATCAAAGAACAGAATGCTGGGTGCGTTTTGACGGGCGAGCTCAAAGACCTCGTGCATGTTTTTCTCCGAGCCGCCGATCCACATGTCGAGAATCTGGTGCAAGCCCAGGGCGATGAAGTTGGCATTGATCTCGCCGGCGGTGGCCTTGCTGATGAGCGTCTTGCCCACGCCGGGCGGGCCGTAGAGCAATACTCCGCCGCCGACTTTCTTGTCGTAGGCCTTGAACAGCTCAGCATGCTTCAACGGGTAGATGATCTTCATGCGGATCTCCTCCTTCAGCGCCTCCATGCCGCCGACACCGGAGAAATTGAGCTGCGGCTTGCCAAATTCAGCCAGCCCGAGATCGAAAGCGGCACCGCCGCGCGGATGGCCATCATCGTCGTCTTTCTCCTCTTCCACCGATTCGATGAGAGTGCCGCTGGAGGTCATGGCCCCGCGTTTGCGCCCTGAGTTATCATCCCCGGAGGGCTTGATGCCGTGCAGATCTTTTTCGATGCCGGGGTCCGCCAGGGAGCGGTTCAAGGCGACGCCTTTGTCATACATCGCCTTGGCCTTTTGCAGATCGCCTTCGGTGATGTGAATGCGGGCCAGCAGCAGATAGGCTGCGGCACAGGTGGGTGTGTCGGCCACGATCTGCTCGGCACGCACCGCTGCCTGAGAGGTCTTGCCTTGAAGCAAAGCGACACGGGCGAGGCCCAGGCGTGCGTCTGCGTGGGCAGGGTCGTCCTTCAACACGCGCTGAAAGCTCTGCTCAGCCTCATCCAGCAGGCCATCATCCAGGCAGGCGTCTGCAAAAAGCATCAGCAGCGGCGCATTGTCGGGCGAATGTTGGAGTGCTAGCCGAAGAGCGTCGAGATTTTGAGCCATGTGGCAGACTCCAGCGTGGGGTGGCTGAGGTGGCAAGGTAATTTAATTTCCCAACGCACGCCGATACGCCGCGATCCTGGCAAGGTAGGCCTGCCACTTGGCACCCGGACGCCCGTTCTTCTCCATCAGGAAATGCGGGCAGTTTTTGTGGCCGAGATTGCGGTGATCATCGTGGCGGATCATGAGCCAGTGCTGATGCGGGACGACGTGGTTCAAAGGAATGTTGTACTGCTTCATGAGCCAGGCGGTGAGACGCGCGGTTTTGTCCAGGGTGCGGGCGCGGTCGTTGCCACGGTTTTCGCACATTTCGATGCCGATGGAGCTGCGGTTGCCGGGGCCGTCATAGTCGGCGTGTTCGCCGCGCTCATTGGTGGGCATGCTTTGGTAGATGGAATGATCATCCACGGTGAAATGCCAACCGATGTAGCCAATGGCGTTGTGACGCCCCTTGATCGCGCCGGTTTTGATCATCTGGGCATGCGCATAGGCTCCGGCACCCCGCGCATAGTTCTCCGTGGCATGGATGGTGATGTAGGTGGGCCGCATGGGCCGGTACTGCCGGCGTGCGTAGCGGCCACTCGGTATCAAATCGACCGTGACACCGGGCGGCGTACCCTGTGGAACGATGACCGAACAGGAGCTCAAGAGGGCCGCAATAAGGGTGTAGCAGGCGATGTAGCGGAGTTTCATGGGTTCAATATGAGCAGTTTACGTGACAAGATCCGCTTCCGGTCCCATGTCGTTATGGAGTTTCGGCAGTTTTTGATTTTCCTTGGTTTTCGATGCAGTCGGGCAAGGATGCAAAGATTCTCAATTTCGCTCTTCAAGGGCGGCATTTTAACGCGTGGAAAATTTTTACGCCGTGGAACCCTTGAATCTCCGGTGAGAAACGCTTTTTAGCACAATGGATGGGAAAAAGATCTGGCCAAAACACTATATCTTGTGCATGATCCGCCTCGGTGCGCGTCCTATCTAGAATTTATGACGCATGCTGGATAATTTGTCATTTTCGATAAAATTCTAATAATCACCCTTCACTCTGCAACGAAATCGTCATGGAAAAGACTTACAAGATCGGCAACCGCGAGTTCCCCCTCGATCAAGATAAAGCAGAGGCTGCCTTCGCTGCGAAGATGGTGATCAATGGTCGCAAGAGCATGACATTCAACCTTCTCCCACTGAAATATCAGTGGGCTTATGACCTCTATCGGATCATGAAGGCCAACCATTGGGAGCCAGAAGACATTCAGATGCAGAAGGATGTGGAACAATGGCGCTCCAACGATGTTTCCCAGAACGAACGCTGGATCATCATGATGGGCATCGGCTACTTCAGCGCCGCTGAAGGCATCGTGGGAGACAACGTGCAGCACGTGGTGCGCGAGCTGGTGACCGCCCCCGAATTGAAGCTCGTCCTGGGCCGCCATGCCCATGAAGAGAACATCCATGCGGATTCTCTGCTGTACATGATTTCCTCCCTGGGCATCAACCCGCATGAGTGCGAGGCCATGTTTGAGCAGATCCCGACGATCGTGAGGAAGAACGAATTCGTCACCAAGCACTCCAACAACCTGCGCCGCGACCTCGACCTCACGCTGCTCGAGAACAAGCAGCTGCTGGCGAAGAACATCTTCGTCTTTGGCCAGTGCATGGAAGGCACGCAGTTCTATGGCCTGTTTGGCATGATCCTGAGCCTGTACCGCCAGAACAAGTTCCCCGGCATCGGCCAGATGTTCCGCTACACGCTGCGCGATGAATCGAACCACATCGAAGTCTTCCGCAATCTGTTCATGGACCTCATCGAGGAAAACCCCGACATCTGGACCGCTGATTTCCGCGAGGAGCTGCTCAACATCATGCGCGAAGGCGTGGCGCTGGAAAAGGAATTCATCCGTGACTGCCTGCCGGTGAACGCCGTGGGCCTGAGCGCCGAAGAATTTGAGCGTTACACCGACTACATCGCTGACCGTCGTCTGGACGGCTGCGGTCTCCCGGCGCTGAACCCGGGCATCACCAATCCGCTGCCATGGCTGGCGGAGCTGATGGACATCAAGAAGGAGCAAAATTTCTTTGAGGGCAAGGTGACCGATTACCAGAAGTCCTCCGCGCTCGCCGCCTGTTCCGACGACGATCTTTAATTTCTTTAGATCTTTAATTTTCATTACTGGCCGACTTTTCGCTGGAGTTCTTCCGGTGAAATTTCCTTGGCCCCTTTGCCCCTTTCCGCTCATCCCCTGCTCTCGTTAATCTCAAACTTGGACCTCCTGCCATGACCCATGCCCATGACCTGCTCAAAGAAGACAAGGCGCTTAAAAACGTCGCTCACAACACTCCCCAGAACGAAAAACCTCAGTTCAAATGGAGTGCGCTGACCGCAGGCGTGATTGGCAATCCGATGACGGCACCCAAGGTGCGCATCGGCAGCAGCGAGCGTGATTTCGATGTCGGTGAAATCGCCGACACCGTGGGCAATGCGATCACCGATCTGCTCATGGCACGCCAGCGTCAGAGCGAAATCTTCAATGACTCAAACCGCCAGCTGGTGCAGGCCATTTCACGTGCGGTGGCCGAGGAGGTCGCCCAGCGCACAACGGACAATGGCACTGAGGCCCCCATGCTGAGCACCAAGGAGATCTACCAGGTCATTGAGCAGGCGCTGGTACGTCACAACGCCCACGACGTGGCCCGCAGTCTTGCCGAGCGCCGCAAACGCACCGAAACTCTTGCCAACTCCGACGCCAACGACGCTGGCGCGCTCCAACCCATCATGGTCACCACCAAAGTCATTCGCCGCAACGGCCAGCTCGTTCCTTGGAACCACAACAAGATCGAGATCGCCGTGCGCAAGGCCTTCCTCTCCATGGAGATGGATTCCACGCCTGCCGTGCAGGTCGCCGAGTCCGTCAGCCGTGCCATCATCAATGACGGCAAGCAGTTCATGCACATCGAAGACGTGCAGAACCTCGTCGAAGAAGAGCTCATGAAGCAGGGCTTCTTCAAAGTCGCCCGTGCCTACATCCAGTACCGTGCGCTGCGCTCCACCATGCGTTTTGGTGAGGAAACCGCCGCCGCCATCCTGGACGAGCAGGAGTCCGACCAGCAGCAGACTCTGATCCTGGTGCGTGTGTCCCCCACGGAAACCTTCCTCTGGGACGGCCAGGATCTGAAGCGCCGCATCGACTTCGCCAGCCTGGGCCTCGACCTCTGCGTCAGCCGTGCAGAGATCGAAATGGAGCTGCGCCGCTCCATCTTCAGCGAGATCTCCGTCGAATCGCTCAAGACCACCATCATCCTCAATGCGCGCACCTTGATGGAGAAGGACGCCGACTTCGCGAAGTTCGCCGGCCGCATGCTCCTCACCTACATCTATGAAGAAGTGCTCGGCTGGAGCATCGTGGATCACGGCATCGAGCAGCTGCCCAACTTCCACCGCCGTGGCTTCCGCAAGAACCTCGCCCGTGGCATCGAGATCGAGCGCCTGCACCCGCAGCTCCTCAAGTACGACCTCGACAAGATCGCCGACGCCATCGACCCGGCCGCCGACATGGACTTCGACTTCCTCGGCATCCAGACGCTGTATGACCGCTACCTGATCGTCGACAAGAAGACCAAGCCCTCCAAACGCCTCGAAACGCCGCAGCTCTTCTGGATGCGCGTGGCCATGGGTCTCTGCGTGCAGGAAAAGGAAAACGCCGAGGACAAGATCATCGCCCTCTACCGCCTCTACAAAGGCCGCCGCTTCTGCTCCAGCACGCCGACGCTCTTCAACAGCGGCACGATGCACAGCCAGCTCTCCTCCTGCTACCTCTACAAGGTGGACGACAGCATCGAGTCCATCATGCAGCGCGGCATCGCGGACAACGCCTACCTTTCCAAGTGGGCCGGTGGTCTTGGCGGCTCCTGGACGGCGGTGCGCGGCACCGGCGGCTACATCAAAGGCACCAATGGCGAAAGCCAGGGCGTCATCCCCTTCCTCAAGCTGCACAATGACCAGCTCATCGCCGTCAATCAGGGTGGCAAGCGCCGCGGCTCCGGCTGCGCCTACCTCGAAGTCTGGCACAACGACATCGAAGACTTCCTCCAGCTTCGTGTGAACACCGGCGACGAACGCCGCCGCACCCACGATCTGAACACCGCCAACTGGGTGCCCGACCTCTTCATGAAGCGCATGGAGAACCGCGGGTCTTGGACGCTCTTCCGTTCCAACGAAACTCCTGATCTGCACGAGCTCTACGGCAGCGCCTTTGAAAAACGCTACGTCGAATACGAAGAGATGGCCGCGAAGGGTCTGATCTTTGGACGTGTCATGGAAGCACTCGACCTCTGGAAGAAGATGCTCAAGTCCATCTTCGAAACCGGCCATCCTTGGATCACCTTCAAAGATCCTTGCAACGTCCGCAGCCCGCAGGACCACGTGGGTGTCATCCACAGCTCCAATCTCTGCACCGAGATCACGCTGAACACCAGCCATGAGGAAACGGCCGTCTGCAACCTCGGCTCCGTCCTCATCGACAACCATCTCGACGACAACGCCAACATCGACCACTCCAAGCTGCGCGAGACCATCCGCGTCGCGGTGCGCATGCTCGACAACGTCATCGACATCAATTACTACCCCACCGAATCCGCGAAGACTGCCAACAGCCGTCATCGCCCCATCGGTCTCGGAGTCATGGGCCTCGGCTATGCGCTCTATCGCAAAGGCCTGCCCTTCGCCTCCAAGGAAGCCGTCGAGTTCAACGACGAGTTCATGGAAGCCGTGGCCTACTACGCCTATGAAGCGAGCAGCGACATCGCCGCAGAAAAAGGCACCTACTCCACCTACAAAGGCAGCAAGTGGGATCGTGGTCTGCTTCCCCAGGACACCGTGGATCTCCTCGCCAAAGAGCGTGGCCTCGACATCGACGTCCCTCGTGGCGGCAAGATGGACTGGTCCGGCCTGCGTGCGAAGATCGCCAAGAACGGCATGCGCAACAGCAACGTCCTCGCCATCGCGCCGACGGCCACCATCTCGAACATCATGGGCTCCAGCCCCTGCATCGAGCCGCTGTTCACGAACTTCTACACCAAGAGCAACCTCTCCGGCGACTTCATGGTGCTGAATCCTTACCTTGTGAAGGACCTCAAGAAGCGCGGCCTGTGGAACTCCGAGATCCAGAACAAGATCAAGTACACCGACGGCGAACTCGAAAGCATCGAGGAAGTCCCCGTGGACCTGAAGCGCAAGTACGCCACCGCCTTCGGCATCGACTGGGCCTGGCTGCTCGACGCTGCTGCACGTCGTCAGAAGTGGATCGATCAGTCCCAGAGCGTGAACCTCTTCTGCGGCGAGAGCGCCATGCAGACCCTCTCCCACATGTACCGCGCCGCCTGGCGCAAGGGTCTCAAGACGACCTATTACCTCCGCACCCGCAGCGCCTCCAACATCGAAAAAGCCACCAGCGAAGTCGAGAAGGAAAAGCGCGGCGTCGTCGGCGAGCACCACGCCGCTGTGGCCGTCGCCGCAGCAGCAGCCAAACAGTTCAGCGCTGACCAAGCCATAGCCTGCTCGATTGAGGCCATGCGGAATGGCGGGACGTGTGAGGCGTGCCAGTAAGGGAAGGCGCTGGCTTTCCCATCACCCTTAAATCGTATTATCAACGCAACAGCAGGCAGAAATGCCTGCTGTTTTTTTTGTTTGAACTCGAGGGTGCAGCCGAAATCAGCCACCATCACAGATGTTATAATTCGTCCCAGCTTAGTTCCGCGGACCAAAGAATCGGTCACCGTTAAAGTGAATCATATGATCTGGTTCATCGGCAATCCAGACTTCAGTATCCCAGGCAATGTCAGGCGCAAACTTCCGAAATGCGTTTCGATCAAGGAAGGCTGTGACAAAGACCAATGGTTGATTGCAGCTGCCACACAACTTTTGCAAAGCCATCAAACGTTCAGGCGAGATCGGACCAAAGCTATGCACCGCTTCAACCAAGAACAACCATCCGCGTTTTTCATCCCATAACACAATGTCTGGCAGGCTACCTGAAGCCTCAAGAATGAGGCCAACTTTTTTCAATCTACTGTCATCACACACAATGGAACGATTATCAGCATCTCCCAAATACAAGACATGGGAACCAAGTGCAAACCGTGGTCGGAACTGCTCTACAATAGCTCTCTGTAGGGCATTATGCTGACCTGGCCCAAGCTTCAGTTCAGACCCATCAGGCATCACTACCGCTACCGAGGAAACTGCTTGCTTGCCTCCAACTAAATCTGTCAGCGGCGTTTTACCCTCCATGAATTTGGCCGCCAGAGCGGTCCAGCCAGTTTGACCGAAGGCCTGAATTATCAGTGCGTACGCGGGATTAATTCCATAACCACGTCTTGGATCATTTGCCGCTGCACCCGGATTCGCCGCGCTGCTCAAAATAATTCCTGCTAATACAGCACCCTTTAAATGCTTCCGGCGAATGTCATCGTACGAACCGCGAGAAATTGCCTCCTCAAAGTGCTTATTAATGAAGTCTATGATTTGGCGTGTTCCCAAAGGAGCGCCTGGATGCTTACCACATGACGGCCAGTCTGCCGTATGCGTTACACCTGCCACGGCCAAAAAACACATACCCGCCATTTCTCTCTGTCGTGGCGTTCCTGAAGCGAGAGGAACTCCCAGAGCCTGTAGCACGTCGATTGCTTGATTAATAACCCGACGAACACTTGTCGATTTTGGTTTTGCCGGCATGGAATTAAGCAGCTGCCGCGAGTGTGTGCTTGGCAATAGGATCCTTATGCTTTGCAAAATAATTTAACACCGACTTTGCTAACGCATGCGCCATCATAGGAGGGACAGCATTTCCGATTTGTTTGAAGACGCTTCCTTCGGAGCCAATGAACTCGTAATGATCAGGAAAGCTTTGTAGACGCGCTGCTTCTCGAATCAAAAGCCTCCGCCTGCGTCCATCCGGAAGTTTGATTCTTTGCATGTCCCCGGTTGCTCCAGCAAGGTTACGACAAGTGAGCGTTCTAGAGGGTTGTTCGAGATGAAGATCACGTGGTCGGACACAGCACGATGCCTTCTCATAATTCTCCACATACCTATCCATGCTTGCGGTCAGGAACTTCGATTCAGGTGGGACCTCGAAGAGTATTCCTTCCAAGGCTTCGCCTGCCGTCCACGCCTGTGAGGATGGTTGAGGAAACGTAAATTTACCCTGATGTCCAACAACAACCAATCGTTCCCGCTTCTGAGGGACACCAAAATGCACCGCATTGAGCAACCGCAATTCAACCTCGTAATCGAGGGCTCTGAGTCGGTCGAGTATTTGATCGAGATACCAACGGTTTGCGTACATCATGCCCCTTACGTTCTCAAACATCCAAAGCTTTGGCCTTAGCTTCTCAACAGCAGCTATGAAGGTTGGAAAACCATCGCGTGAATCGTTTAATCCGTTTTGGCTGCCTCCAACTGAAAATGGCTGGCACGGTGGACCACCAATCAAAATGTCGCACTCCGGAAACTCTGACTCAGGGCTAAGGACAGTTTCCACGCATGCTCCACTCAAGTTTCGCCGGTAGGTAGCACATGCATCGCGCTCTTTTTCGAACCCGATGGTTGCAATCCCCGCCGATTCGAAGCCCAGCGCCAAGCCTCCGCAACCAGCAAAGAGATCCACAGCAACCAGCTTGGGCCGTTTGGCAGGCCGCAGAGTTGAATTGATGATGTCAGGGAAACCGGGCATAGCTTGATCTTATGGACAAGATCTGTACGGGCAAGAATGAAGATCATTTCTTCATACGCCACCGGAAGGCGAAAGGACTTCAGGCATATAGCCCCATTTGCCGCACCTTGTTTCGAATGGCCGGCTCCATGCCTCAGGCAGCCTGGCGTTTCAGAAAGAGCCTGGCCTGAAGTTTGAGAATCGACATCATCTTGCCTGCATAGATGTAGCTCCAGTACTCGGACTCCTCATCACGAGCGAGCCGTCCCTCGTTGGCCTTGGCCGCCAGTTCTTCCATGCGGGCCGTTTTGGCAACGTCTGGTTCGATTTGAACGATGTTTGCCGCCGTTTCAGCCGTGAAACAGGGACGGGCGGGATCGAGCATCCTTTCGAGGCTGGAGAATGCGTTCATGTCGGCCATAGGCTGCCACACCGTCTGGCAGGCCGCAACCATGCTGTGTGGCACGGGGATGCGGTTAGAGCATACAATGGTGACCATCAAATGATGCCAGGCATGAATGGCACTCAGTTAAGAGCGTGCATCGCGGAATGAAGCGTTGCAGGCGGAAAGATTCCAGGAGCGCGGACCTCCTGAGTCCGCAGCTGGTCGCTTGCACGCAGCGGGTGTGGCTGCGGGCCGAACAGCGGAATCACGAGCGCTCCGGGAACGAGCGAGCGATGGCGTCAGAGACGATTCATAATCGTGTGTGCTTGCGGCGTGCTGCGGGCTCGGAGGCCCGCGCTCCTGGAGCGTTTTCTTTGGCAGAGCCCGACTGGCTTTTCGGGAGGCGCAAAGGAGCGATACCCAGCCTTAACTGAGTGCCATTCATGCCAGTCATTTTGCCCGCGCCTGCACTGATTTGCTTCCAGTTGCAAGTTCTTGCACACAGGCCGGTGCGAGATCGTGAAACAGGCTAAAATGGCTTGATATAATACCGAATCATACCATAATATATCCATGGTGTTCATACCATAAACGACTGCCCCGCCGACCGATCCCGGACCGGCGCTTTGAAGAAGAAAAAGATGCCGGCCATCATGGCATTCAAACCGGTTTCAGCATTGCCTCCAGACACCTATGGAAACACACCTGCCCATCCTCATGGAAGCGAGCACCCAGCAACGTCCTCTGCGCCGCAAGTGGCTGTTTCCCTCGCTGGACATCGACAGCCGTGAGATCAGCGCGGAGGTGGCCAGGCAGCGGCATTGCGATCATCTGCGGCAGGAGCCTCGTGTGGCGCTTCAGTCGGACGGCAAGCCTTTCTATCGCATCCAGTGTGCCGACTGCGGCCAGAAGCTCAGCCATTCACTCCCGCACTCCAGCGTCCCCAACCGCGAGAGGTGCCCGCCGTGGGATGAGGAGCTGTACCAGAGGCGCCTCCGCGAGGGCGCTGCTGCCTACGGGCAGTGCCGGGAAGCTGCCATCGCCAGGCGGAAGGCGGAGTGGCGGGCTGTCTATCGTCGCTATCTGGCATCTGCTGACTGGCAGTCCGTGCGCCAACGCGTTTTGAGGAGGTCCTGGGTCACTTGCGAAGGGTGTTGGGAGGCTCGGGCCACGGAAGTCCACCATCTGACCTATGCCCATGTGGGTGATGAGCTCCTCTTCGAGCTGGTTGCGATCTGCCGCCCCTGTCATGAGCGCGTGCATCCCAAGTCTTCGAACGGCTATCCGGAGCTTCTGGAAAGGCACCTGCAAAACGTTCATGTTTACGGGGGCTGAACTCAGCTTTTTAAATACCACTCCATACCACACTATAACCATGGTGATCCTGCCAGAAATGATTGCCGCGCTGCTCGCCTCGGGCCGGCGCTTTGAACTCACCCCCGAGGGTGGCGTTATCGTGGATGCGGAGCCATCCAAGGCCGGCAGACGTGCGGAAAGGAACCGCCGCTACTATGAGTCACAGCGTCTGCGCGCGTCTGAAAACGTCTTACCATCGTCTGAACCCGTCTTGGAGTGTCTTGATGCGGCTGAATCGTCTGAAAACACAACACCTCTCCCCCTCTCTCCCTCCCTCCCCCTTTCCCCTCAGACTCCCCTTTCCCCCGCCCACCCACACGCCCCCACACCTGCACAAGGGCGCGCGCCCGCGTACGTACGCGAAGCCGACACGGGTTTAGGCCAAGCAGCGCAGCCATCGGCAGCGCAACCCCTGTCAGCGACCCTGAAACCCAAGCGCCAAAGGCTGCCGGTGGATGACGCGATGTGGCTCGCGCACCTCGCTGCGAACCCGGCGTATCAAGCCCTCGACATCCCGGCAGAACTGGGGAAATGCACCGCCTGGTGCGAGCTGAAACAAAAGCGGCTCAGCCGTGCGAGGCTGCTGAACTGGCTGAACAAAGCGGACCCGCGCATCAGCCTCAAATGCCTGGAGTTTCCCGGCGGCACGGAGCACAACGCAGCCCGTGGAACCCAGGCGGAGCTGGAGGCCTACGCGGTGCAAATCGGACTCCCGGCCAGCGATGGCGCCTCGATGTTCAACCACTGGGAGGCGAACGGATGGTTGAACGGCCAAAACTCGATCAAGGACTGGCGGGCCGGGCTGCGCAAGTGGCGGGATCAAGGCTGGCTGCCTTCGCAGAAGGTGATTCACCGGCCAGCACCAGCGCCGCCGACGCGCAGTGATACCGCGAACCTGCCGGGACGGTATGCGTAGAAAGCGAATCCATGCGCCAGATAAGTTGTCGGGGTAGGATCAGGAGTTCGGGATGCTCATGCAGCCGCCCTAGCCTTGAGTCCGAGATACGTCAGTGTGTCCGCCAGATCCACCAAGCCCTCGGCTTCACGCCGTTCCTGCTCGGTCAGGACTTGACCGGAATCCTGCTTGTCCAATAACGACGTCAGCCGCTCATTCACGCCTTCGGGCAGTTTGAACCGCGCCAGATCGTCCGGCAATTCGAGATCGAGGTGAATCGACTGTGACATGAGCGGAATCTATCGTTTTTCCCTCTGTGGCGCAATCGCTCAATTCCCGCCACAATCCGCCAGCACCACCTTGGCGGCATTGAAGCCGCAGAGGCCGGTGACGTTGCCGCCGGGGTGGGTGGAGCCGCCGCAGAGGTAGAGGCCGGGGATTTCGGTGCGGTAGGTGCCTGCGCCTTGGAAGGGGCGATGGCAGCCGATTTGATCGTTCGCGAAGGAGCCCACGAGCAGATCGCCGCGCATCATGTTGGGCAGAAGGCGTTCGGTATCGAGGGCGCTGCGGGTGAAGGAATCGAGCACGGCCTCGTGCAGATTCGGGGCGTGCTGCTGCCAGAGCGCCAGCATCTCGCGGCCATGGGCGTCTTTTTGAGCGTCCCAATTTTTGGCATCGCCATGCAGGGCGTAGGGCAGCTTTTCCCACATGAAGGCGGTGTGAGCACCGGCGGGAGCCTGTGCGGGATCAAACTGCGTGGGGCAGGCGCCCCACATCACCGTGCGGGGAATTTCGCCACGCTCATGCGCGGCGACGATGCCATGGAACTGCGCCACGTCATCGAGCCCGAGGATCATCATGAAGGCCTGGCTCAATTCGGGATGCTTTTCCGCAGCGGTGTAGCGGGGTGGCTCGCGCAGATTGAGGTTCAGCGCGAACAGAGGGGCGAGGAGGTTGTATTCGAATCCTGCGGCGCGTTCGCGCAGGTGGGCGGGGGCGACATCTGCCGGGATGAGATCGAGGAAGGTCTGCTGCGGATTCAGCCCGCTGGCGACGAACTGCGTGGCCTCGATGCGGTCTCCCGTGATGGATTCCACGCCGCAGGCACGGCCATTCCGCGTCAGGATGGAGCGCGGCTGCCAGCTGGTGAATACTTCGCCGCCATGCTCCCGCAAATCTGCGCACAGGGCCTCGGCGAGCTGGCGTGAACCGCCAAGGCACATCTGCGCCTTGCGCGGGCTGGCGAGCAGCGCGGGGATGGAATGCCCGAAACCTTTCTGCCGCAGATCGACCTCGCGCAGGCCATTGAAAAAAAGCAGGCCCGCGCGCACGGCGGGGTGCTCAAACTCGCGCATGACAAACTCGACGGGTGAGAGGGCCTGCACTTCCAGCAGCGTGCGACCAAGGACGCTCTGCTGCAGCATGGCGACACGCTCCGCCGGCGGCAGCGGTGCGCGCTGTGCCTCGGGGATGAGGATCTGCTCCACAATGGGGCGGAAGCGCTCCGTCCACTCGCGCAGCCGCCCGGCATCGCGTGGGGAGATGGCGGCGAATGAGGCGAAGGTTTTGTCAAAGTCCGTCCACCATTCCAGCACGCGGTCTTCGGGCAGCAGCATCGCCACATTGAGCTCGGGCTCGATGTAGCGAACGCCATGGCGCTCCAGCTCCAGCTCGCGATACCACGGCATGGCCGTGATGCCGCGATGGAAGAAGGAATGTGTGTTGTGCTTGAAGCCTGAGCCGTGCGGATACTCCACCGTGGCCAGACCACCGCCGGCAACGGGGTTTTTCTCCACCACCGCCACCTTCAGTCCCGCGCGTGCTGCGTAGCAGGCGAGCACCAGCGCATTGTGCCCGGAGCCGAGGATGATGCCGTCGTAGGTCATGGTCACCTCCTAGAACGCGGCCCCGCCCCCGTCTCACGCATCCGATGGACACTTCGCCATCCACCCAGCGTCTTGAGTCTCCTGCCAATGATGGCCAGGTTCAGATCTTTCGGGCCCATGATTTCAGCCATCATGTTCCCCATGCGATTGGACGATTCATGGCAAAACTCAACCGTGGCATGCTCAGCGCTCATGCCTCACCGCATGCCTCGGGATTCAATCCCAAAAAGACTTAGACAACACAGTGTTTATGAGTCATACCCACGAACTTATGATTCGTGAATGGCTCAGATCCCGGCGACGTGAAAAAAAGATCACCCGAATGGAAGGGTTGTTCGGAAAGGAACCCGTGATCCGCAGCGGCCCCTTCAAAGGCATGAAGTATCACCTGCCAGGCGAGTCTGACTCGGTGTTCCGCCAGCTGATCAATTCGGCCGTCGTGGCCAAGCTGGTCGGCAGCTATGAAGAGCCCATCCTAGGCTGGATCAATGACGTTGCTGGCAGGAAATATGAGCGTATCATCAACATCGGCTCCGCTGAAGGATACTTCGCCGTGGGCTTTGCCTTCACCAAGGCCACGCCGAAGATCGTCGCATTCGACATCGCCGAGAAGCCCCGGCAGGTCCTGGAAAAGCTGGCCAGGCTGAACGGCGTCCTTCCCCAGATCGAGATCAAAACCTTGTGCGACTGGGACCAACTGGAGAAGCTCTCCGGACCTAAGACGCTGGTCTTTTGCGATATCGAAGGCGGTGAAGCCGAGCTGCTGGATCCGGTTAAGGTCCCGAGCTTGAAGTATTCCGATTTCATCATCGAGACGCACGACTTTCTGGTGCCCGGAGTCACCAATCTGCTCATCGAACGCTTCCGCCTGACGCATCAAATCGAGGTCCAGTCGGACACCGACCGCCAATGGAAAAGGTATGACTGGCCGCAGGCTTTCACCGACCGCATGAAGTGCGGCTGGACCCATGAAGGCCGCCCCAAGGGGATGCTTTGGCTGCGCCTGACCAGCAAGCTGTAACCGCCCGCGAGCGCCCTTTAGAAGCAGCACACAGGGGCTGTGCGCTGTCTCACTGACCTGAAACGACCACCGCACGCATGGCCACGCTTGCAACGTGACCATGCCCAGAGCTTAAACCTTAGATCGCCACTTCTGCATCTTCGTCACCCGCATCCACCAGCGACTTGGTGATCATGCCGGCAGCGACGGTGTTGTTCGTCTGTTCATCGACGAGAACGAAGCTGCCCGTGGTGCGGTTCTTGGAGTAGGGGTCAAAGAAGATCGGGGCCGCGCAGCGGATGCGGATGCAGCCGATGTCGTTGAGAGAGAACTCCTTGCTCTCGGTGGTTTTTTCCAGCGTGCTGATGTTCACCTTGTAGAGCACGTCCGTGACGACTGCGCGCACATCATTGGTGGTGTGGCGCAGATGGAAGCGGCTGCGTGGCTTGAGCGTCTTCTTGTCAGCAAACCAGCAGATCATGGCGTCGAACTCGTGGCTGGTCTGCGTGGGCTCGTTGGCCTTTACGATCATGCCGCCACGGCTGGTGTCGATTTCATCGGCCACAGTGATGCTGTAGCTGAGCTGCGGGATCGCCTCTTGCTGCGGGCCTTCATAGGTGTGAATGCCGGTGATCTTCGACTTCATCTCGGACGGGTACACCAGCACGTCATCGCCCACGCGGAAGGTGCCGCTGGCCATGCGGCCGGCGAAGCCGCGGTAGTCATGCAGATTGCCGAGTTTGGAATCTTCGCGGTCAGAGATCGGGCGGATGACCCACTGCACCGGGAAGCGTGCTTCATCCGCAGCGGTTTCACTGTGCACCTGGACGGTTTCAAGATGCTGAAGGAGAGATGGACCGGTGTACCAAGGGGTGTGCTCGGATTTATCGACCACGTTGTCGCCATTGAGCGCGCTCATCGGGATCGGCGTGACCTGCGGCAATTGGTCGAGGCCTTTGGCGAACGCCTGGAAGTCGGCGACGATCTTGTTATAGACGGCCTCATCAAAATCCACGAGGTCCATCTTGTTCACCGCCAGCACGATGTGGCCGATGCGCAGAAGGCTCGCGAGGTAGGTGTGACGCATCGTCTGCTCGATGACACCCAGACGTGCGTCGATCAGGATGATCGCGAGATCTGCGGTGGAGGCCCCGGTGACCATGTTGCGCGTGTACTGAATGTGCCCCGGAGTATCCGCGATGATGAATTTCCGCTTTGGCGTGGCGAAGTAGCGGTAGGCCACGTCAATCGTGATGCCCTGCTCGCGCTCGGCACGCAGACCATCGGTGAGAAGCGCAAGATTCACGTGGGCATCGCCACGACGCTTGGAAGATTCTTCGACGGCGAGAAGCTGGTCTTCGAAGATCGACTTCGAGTCGTAAAGCAAGCGACCGATGAGAGTGCTTTTGCCATCGTCCACACTGCCAGCAGTGGTGAAGCGAAGAAGAGAGGATTCAGTAGGGTTAACGAGAACGTCCATGACTTGAAAAATGTGTTGAGTGTTGATGCTGCGGTTCTCGGTGCTTCAGAAGTACCCTTCCTTCTTGCGGTCTTCCATGGCGTTCTCAGAACGCTTGTCATCCGCGCGTGTTCCGCGTTCTGTCTGGCGGGCAGCAGCGACTTCCGCGACGATTTCATCAATCGTGCTGGCGGTGGATTCCACGGCGCCGGTGCAGGTGATGTCGCCGACGGTGCGGAAGCGGATGGTCATTTCCTTCACCTTCGGCTTTTCTTCATCGTGCAGCGGGATGATGCCGGTGCTGGCGTCGAGAAGCTGGCCGTGGCGATCGATGATCTTGCGCTGATGGCTGAAGTAGAGGCTTGGCAGGGGGATGTTTTCCTGGCGGATGTACTGCCAGATGTCCATCTCGGTCCAGTTGCTCAGTGGGAAGACGCGGAAGTGCTCGCCGAAGTGTTTGCGACCGTTGAAGATGTTCCAGAGCTCGGGGCGCTGGTTCTTGGGGTCCCACTGGCCGAACTCATCGCGGTGGCTGAAGAAGCGCTCCTTGGCGCGGGCTTTTTCTTCATCACGGCGACCGCCGCCGAGGCAGGCGTCATACTTATTCTCCTCGATGGTGTCGAGCAGGGTGACGGTCTGCAGTTTGTTGCGGCTGGCGTTGTAGCCTTTTTCCTCCTGCACACGCCCATCGTCGATGGACTTCTGCACAAGACCAACCGTCAGCGTGGCACCGATCTCCTGCACGAACCAGTCGCGATACTCGATGGCTTCGGGGAAGTTGTGGCCGGTGTCCACATGCAGCAATGGGAAGGGCAGCCTCGAAGGATGGAAGGCTTTGCGCGCCAGCCAGGCCATGACGATGGAGTCTTTGCCGCCGGAGAACAGCAGTGCGGGCTTCTGGAACTGCGCGGCCGTTTCGCGCAGGATGTAGATGGCCTCGGATTCGAGGAATTGGAGGTGGGTGATCGCGGACATGAGACGGGGGAATTAAAGGATCTTGAAAATGCGGAGGGAATTGACGACGACGATCAGCAGACCGACCAGCACCATGAAGGGCTTGTGCGGGATGTGTTTCGCGGCCCACGCAGCGAGAGGCGCAGCGATGACACCGCCGATGGCAAGCGCAAGGATGATGTTCCAATGAGTGAGGCCGATGGTCAGGAAGAAGGTGATGGAAGCAGCGAGCGTGACGAAGAACTCGACGGCGTTCACACTGCCCACGGTGATGCGCGTGTCATTGCCACGGATAATGAGGTTGGAGGCGACGATGGGGCCCCAGCCGCCGCCGCACATCGCATCGACCAACGCGCCGAAAAATCCCAGCGGGGCGAGATGGGTGGTGACCTTGCGCGGCGGGACGCGGGTGAAGGCCTTGGCGATGATCACCGCACCCATGATCACAAGATAGACGGAGATGTAGGGCTTGAGCACCTTGCCGTCGATTGAGGTGAGGATATAGGCACCCACCACCGCACCGATGACAGCAGGAATGAGCAACCGACGAAACAACACGCGGTCCACATTGCCAAAGGCATGATGGGAGATGCCCGAGGCCCCCGTGGTGAAACATTCCGCTGCATGCACGGTGGCGCTGACAACCTGCGGTGACACACCGAAGACGGAGAGCAAGGACGAAGCGCTGACGCCGTAGGCCATGCCGAGGGCTCCGTCGATCAATTGAGCGACGAAACCGGCCAGGACGTACAGAAGAAAGTGATCAGGCAGTTCCATGAACGCTTAAGCTTTGTCGGTGACGAGCTTGGCGTGCAGACCGCATTCGTGCTTTTCGTCGCCCTTGGCAGGATCGTAGTAGGTGCGCTCGTTCGGCAGATTGTGCTCAAGCAGATAGGCGTCCATCTCAACGGGCGTCCACTCGAGGATGGGGTTCACCTTGAGGCAGTTGAATTTGGCATCCCACATGAAGGGCTGCAGCGTGGCGGCACGCTGAGGATTCTGCTCCTTGCGCAGCGCGGTGATCCAGACTTTCGGGGCCAGCTCGCGCATGCCGCGCTCAAAGGGCTCCAGCTTCATGATGCGGCTGAAGGACTCCACGCGCTCGACTTCATCCGGCATCGGCACCTGGCCGCCATTGAGCGCGAGCCAGTGGGCGGCGGTCATTTTCGGCAGGTAGGGCAGCAGATTGAGGCCCAGCCTGACGCGGCTCTTCTCGGCGAAGAGGTAGGTTTCCGGGAGATTGGTGCCGTGATCCACCCAGAGAATCGGGATGTCCTGACTCTGCTCGGTCGCGAGATGCAGGATCACGGCTTCATACGGACGGAAATTCGTGGTGACGATGGCTCCGCCGTCGGCATGAGCGAGGGCGGTTTTGATGATTTCCTGGGGCGACTGGCCACGGGCGGCATCGTTGAGAGCTTGGATTTGGTCGGGATTCATGCGAGGGGCGCGGAGTATTCACCTGATTCCCGATGTGTAAAGTAGGAAATAGGACTTTACGACGGAATTTGGGCAAAAAAAAGGGCGCGGAGGTGATCCGCGCCCTGATGAAAATAAACTGTTCGATCGCTTATGCCACGAGGGCAGCGGCTGGCTCAGCAGCAACAGGCTCGACATTCACACGACGGCCATCCTTGTCGAAAAGGACTCGGCCAGCCACGAGAGCGAAGATGGTGTGGTCACGGCCAAGACCGACGTTGCGGCCTGGAACCCACTTCGTGCCGCGCTGGCGGAGGATGATGTTGCCACCGATGACGGCTTCGCCGCCGAATTTCTTGACGCCAAGACGCTTGCTCTGGCTGTCGCGACCGTTTTTGACGGAACCTTGTCCTTTTTTATGGGCCATAAGAAGTGAGTATTAAGGGATTAAGCGTTGATGGCGGTGATCTGCACAAGAGTCAGCGGCTGGCGGTGACCACGAGTTTTGTGGAAGCCCTTGCGCTTGCGGAACTTGAAGGTGGTGGCCTTGTCAGCCCTGTGCTGCTTGATCACTTTGGCGGAGACGCTGGCTCCAGCCAAGGTCGGAGCGCCCACGGTGATGCTGCTGCCTTCGCCGGCGGCGAGCACTTGGTCGAAGGTCGCGGTGTCGCCTTCTGCAGCTTCGAGTTTCTCCACGTCGAACTTGTCGCCCACGGAGACTTTGTACTGCTTGCCGCCTGTTTTGATGATTGCGTATGCCATAACCTGAAAAGTAAGTGTTGCCCCGTCATTTTGGGACGAGGGGCGCAGAGATTTCCACACCTCAACCCATTCGGCAAGGGAAAACTTCCCTCGAAAGCTTTAGAATTGTTAAAATATGGCTGCTGGAGGCGGAGAATTGCCAAAAAAATGTGTCAGCGCCTCCATCATGCCCTCACTGGCGAAGCGGGTGGCGATGAATCCACCCCGTGAATGCACGATCTGCTTCACCGGCTCCACCGCATTTCCTGGGCAGGCGATCATGCGGGCGTGGCGCGGATCCAGCATGCTGAGGTCATTGAAATTGTCCCCGGCGGCAAAGCACACCGAGGCGTCCAGACCGAGCAGGCGCGCGAGTTCGCTGAGAGCGGTTCCCTTGCTGTAGCCGCTGTGCGAAAAGCGCAGGTAGATTCCATTGCGATGGTAACCAATATCCGGAAACTGACGTGCGTGCGTGTCGATGTAAGCACAAATGCCGTCGAGTTCGTAGTCGCTCGTGCCCACAATGCCCATCTCCCCCTCACCACCGGTGATGAAGGAGGCCTGGGTCTGTGTCTCCACCATGCGGCGGATGTCTTGAAGGGATGCCTGATGGTCTTTGGCAAACCGCTCCTGCGCACGCCGCGCCAGCCGGTTCCAGGAGCCGTAGTCCGTCCAGCGGCTGAAGAAGCCCGGCTTATAAATGTCACTCTCCTGCGCGATGATAAAATCTGGCTCCATGTAGATGCCATGCTGCGCGAGGCCTTCGATGGTCTGGCTCAAGCCACGGCCCGTATTGATCACCCACGCCGCACCCTGTTCGCGCAGCAGTTGAATCATCTGCCCGAGTCCTGGATGAAACACGGGATCTCTCTCGGGATGGATGAGAGTGCCATCGAAGTCGAAGCAGAGAATGAAACGATGTTTGGGGGCAGCCATGAATAGGGGCGCGCATTCATGCCGCGAATGAGCCCGGCTGCAAGACCGCGATCACTCGCCAGAAGGCCAGAATGCAGAGCGCCCACAGCACCGTTTCATAGATCACGAAGACTGGCAGCCGCATGTTGCGCCGGCGTGCACGATGCACCAACGACTCACTGGCCCATAAAAGGCTGAGCACCAGCGGCGGATACAAGGCAAGATGACGATTTCCCCAGGTCAGCACCGGCATGTCCCAGCCGAAATCAAGCGTGCAGGCCGCGAAAGCCAAAATGCTGAACAAAGCCAGCGGCGCTGTTTCAGGATGCAAGGCCTGCCCGGCATGCGCCGCACGTGGCGCCACGAACGCGATGATCAACAGCAGAAGGCACAGAATACTGGCCAGAACGATCACAAACACGCCTCGTTCATGCGGCAGCGAATCAAAGCTCCAGGGAAACTGCAACACTGCTCCCATCATTTTCAGCCCGCCTTGCCAAAAGCGCTCCTGCCTCGCTTTGGGCGAATGCGTTGCGAGGTAGTTCGCAAAGCTTGGCATTTCTCCTGCGGGCACAGCCTGCAAAGCTTCGCGCGTCCGATGCACCGCCGTCCATTGCTGCATGGCGGTTTCATCTTCGAACCACCGCCAGTGGAAGGGCGTGGCGTCTGCCAGTTTCTCCTTCGAATACGCCATCATGGGGCCAACGGTGATCAGATGGCACGCCACCAGCAGGACCATGCCCAGCCAGTGATTCCGCCACACCCAAAGCGACGTTCCCCCCTCATGCGGCAGGTGGGCCAGGACCCAGCCCCACAGCCAGCGCAGCGTGCTCACGGCGATGAAAACCAGCACCAGCGTGGTGGTGGTGGGCAGCGTCAGATTCGCCAGCGCCGAGAGCAGGCCGATCAACCCATAGAGCCAGAGAGAATTGCGTTTCAATGCCGCAACACAGCAAACCCAGGTGAGCAGAAACAGCAGCTGAAACAACACATCCGGTGAAAACTCAGCGGTCGAAGGCAGCAGCACACCAAAGCCGATGGTCAAAATCGTGAGCAACGCCGCCGGAACCGAAAACGCCCGTGCCGCCGCCAGTCCGAGCATCATCAAAAAGCCCAGGCTCAGCCCCATGAGCCAGCACTTGCTGGACCCAAGCACACGCTGGTCCTCATTGCTCAAGGGGCCGGATGACAGGGGCTGCTCCGCCCCGACATTCCATGCGGCCAGCCAGGGCCAGATGGGGCGCACCACACCATCCGTACGGTGCGGCAGCCAGTCGTTCAGCGGCTTGGAAACGCTTTTGGAGAAATCCGGCGTCAGATCCTTCCTCGTTTCGATGGCGGCATTCAGATACATCCGCTCATGCTCTGGAAGTGGATTTGATCGGGTGATCCCCTGCCGTTGAAAGGCCCGCATGTAGCACCAGGCAAAAAAGATCAGACAAACGAACATCACCACCCAGCGGCCGCCGCGCAGCCATAGTTTCGTTAACTGCAGATACACGGACTTTACCGACATGCGGACTGCGGGGTTGGCGTGAAACGGGTTACTTTTTAGGCCGCACCTTGATTTCCACGCGGCGGTTCATGCCCTGCTGCTCCGGCGTGCCGGCGACACTGACGATCGGCTTCGACTTGCCCATGCCCACGGCCTGAATGCGGTCGGTTCCGAGTCCAAGCGATTCACGCAGCCAGCTCACCACCGCCGTCGCACGGCGGATGCTGAGTTCGAGATTGTAGTCTTCACCGCCGAAGCTGTCGGTGTGGCCTTCGATGATGAAGAGCGAATCCGGGTTTTTTTGAATGAGGAAACCCAGCTTCATCAGGCTGAGGCGCGCCGCTTCGGCGAGCTGGTCGCTGCCATATTCAAAAAGCAGATCGGTGGGCATCAAAATCGGGGCCGTGCTGCCACCCATCCTGCCGCCGCCACCGAGCAGATCATCGAGGTTGCTGAAGCCCTTCACCCGTGCGCCTGAAGCGGCCGTAGTGCTCTGACTTTTCACCGCATCAAGCAAACCGCTGTCCATCTTGCCGCCCTCACCTGGGTCCGCAGCGCCGGCATCCAGCAGCATTTGTTTTTCTGAGATGGGTTTGGACAACACATCCCGGCGCACGCTGGCCATTTCTGCGGCGATGTCCGGCCCGTCCATGGTCGCTGGGGCGAGCAGCTTCGCCATGTCGCTGCCTTTGGGCGAGCCGGGCGCACCGTCACCCGGATCATTGGCGCGGATGAAATTGGTGATTTCCTTCACGTTCGGTGTGAGATCGATCTCCTGATTCTTCGGCAGTTCCTGCAGCTTGTCGAAATCATCCAATTTCGGCTCAAATGCCTTCATGTCAGGCACGTTGCCGGGAGCGATGATTTCCGGGATCTCCTGGATGGCCTGCTGGTCTTTCAGCACCTGCTCGCTGATGCGCACGCGCTCCGGCACGTCACGCGGCTTGGTCGGTGTCACATTCGAGATGCCCAAAGTGTCAAAGCCGACCACGAGCATCATGTGAAAGACCACGGAGAGAATCAGCGCAAACATCACCCACCATTTCAGGCTCCAATCTTCGCGAGAACGAAAAGAGGACTGCGGGGTGGTCCATTCAGGGGGATGAGTGACTGCGGCCATGGCAAATGCAAAACTACCACGGTGACAAAAGATTGCACGCAGCACTTTCGCCGTGACATCGCCCCCTCCGAATTCGTATTCTGGAAGCTCACGCACACCCCAACACCATGAACCGCCGCCACTTCCTCACCACCAGCACCGCCGCCCTCGCGGGCTCGCTCATTGTCCCCACCAGCAGCCATGCGCTGGATCTCACCCAGTCTCCCCTGCCCTACGCTCCCGAAGCCTTGGAACCCCACATCGACGCCCTGACGATGAACATCCACTTCGGCAAGCACCACACCGCCTACATCACCAAGCTCGGTGACGCACTCAAGGCGGCGAACATCAGCAAGACGGACGCCATCGAGCTGGTCTCCGACATCAAATCTCTGCCCGAAGCCTCCCAGATGGCCATCCGCAACAACGGCGGCGGCCACGTGAACCACACCTGGTTCTGGAAATGGATGGCACCGGCCGGCAGCGGCCCGACCGGCCCCGAAGGCAAACTCGGTGAAGCAATCCAGAGCACCTTCACCAGCATCGACGACTTCAAAAAACTCTTCGGCGAGGCCGGAGTGAAGCGCTTTGGCTCCGGCTGGGCCTGGCTCATCGTCACCAAGGACGGCAAGCTCAAGATCACCTCCACACCCAATCAGGACAATCCGCTCATGAAGGGCATCGTCGATGCCGCTGACCTCGGCACCCCGATCCTCGGCCTGGATGTCTGGGAGCACGCCTACTACCTCAAGTATCAAAACAAGCGCCCCGATTACATCACCGCGTGGTGGAACGTCGTGAACTGGGCGGAAGTGGCCAAAGGCTACGCTGCAGCAAAGGCGTGAGCGTCTCCACCGCATCACGCTCATGACCGAACTCATCGAGGTCAATCTCACGGAGTTGAACCAGTTGTTCAACTCCTTGGACCCCTCCCCGTTCCATGAGCGTGATCTGGATCACGATGCCGAGGAATTCATCGTCAGCTGGGCGCAGGAACACTCGCACAAACACGATTTGAAGCTCGTCGTGCATCTGGCGAAACACCCTGTGGATGTCGCCGATGCACAAAAGCTCGTCGCCAATTCCATCGCCCATTACTTTGAGTATCGCGCCGAAATGACGCTGCGCGATTTCAAGCGCCTGATGCGCGAGGGACGTGCGTCCTTCCTGATCGGCTTGCTCTTCCTCGGTTCCTGCCAGTTCGCCGCCACCCTGCTCACCCCCGCAGATGGCAACTGGCAGTCCGTCGCCCGCGAAGGCCTCACCATCATCGGCTGGGTGGCCATGTGGAAGCCGCTCGAAATCTACCTCTACCGCTGGTGGCCCCTGCTCGCCCTGATCAAACTCTACCAACGTCTCAGCCGCATGCCCGTCGAAGTCCACTGCTCAGCCTGAATTTAAGCTTTATATTTTACACCAACCCATCCAATGAAAACCCTCCTCACCGCCCTCCTTCTTTTACTTCCCACGCTCATGCTTGCCGCAGACCCCGCCAAACACGTCAAGGCTGACGAAGCCGCCAAAATCATTGCCGACGGCAAAGTGGCCGTCATTGATGTGCGCACGCCGGACGAATTCAAAGACGGCCACATCAAAGGCGCGAAGAACATCGACATCATGTCGAAAGACTTCGAAGCCGAGCTCGCCAAACTCGACAAAACGCAGCCCACCCTCGTCCATTGCCAGGCTGGCGGACGCAGCACACGCGCCCTCCCGGTCTTCGAAAAACTCGGCTTCACCAACCTCATCCACCTGGACGAAGGCTTCGGCGGCTGGGCGGCAGCGGGCAAGCCGGTGGTGAAGTGATTCAATCCGCCTTCGTCAGCCTTCTCACCACCTCCGCCGCTAGCACAAAGCCAAAGGTGCCGGTGACGAACGTCGCAGCACCAAAACCGGCGGCGCAGTCGAGGCGCAGGCCCGTTTCAGCACCGGTTTCGGGTTCGAGAGAGCAGGAACCATCCGCCCACGGAAACACCGGCTTCTCCATGGAGAACACGCAGGGGATGTCCATCGTCACGGGGCGACCTTGCTCGCTTTTGGCGAAGCCATAGTCGCGGCGCAGGCTCTGGCGCACGCCTCGGAGCAGCGGATCAGCTCCGGCATGACCGAGATCGGCAATTTTGATGCCTGTGGGATCACGCCGCCCACCGGCAGATCCCGAAGTAATGACCGGCAAACCGCGCGCATGGCAGCGGGCGATGATGACTGCCTTGATGGAAGTACGATCGACAGCATCGACCACGAAATCAAAATTCGGTGCGAGCAGCCGGTCCGCATTCGATTCGGTAAGGAACTCAATGACTCGGTTCACGCGGCAGGCTGGATTGATCTCGGCCACGCGTGCGGCCAGCACATCGACTTTCGACACACCGATGGTGTGGGCCAGCGCAGGAAGCTGGCGGTTCGTGTTGGTAATGCAGACATCGTCCATGTCGATCAATGTCAGCTCGCCAATGCCACTGCGCACCAGAGCCTCCACGATCCATGACCCAACGCCGCCAACACCCACAATGGCGACGTGTGCTGCGGCAAGACGTGGCAGGGCAGCGGCTCCATATAGCCGCCCGATGCCGCCGAAGCGTTGGGTGTAGGATTCATCCATGCGCTCGTTTAGCGTGGGCAGCAGGCAAGATCAAGAGACGGGGTCTCCCGTCTCTGGTTTGCCCGCATCAGCAATGATGCGCCCCACGCGTATTCACATAGAGCGAATAGAGGCTCTGCGATGCGGTGATGAAGAGGCGGTTCCGCTTCGGCCCGCCGAAGCAGAGGTTGCTGGCGGTTTCGGGGAGCTTGATATAGCCGAGCATTTTTCCTGCCGGATTGAAAACGTGGACGCCATCGTAGCCGTCGCCGATCCAGCCGGCGCTGGCCCAAAGATTGCCCTCGACGTCGCAGCGGACGCCGTCGGAGTTTCCTTTGGCAGCCTTGTCGGTGAGCATGCCTTTATTGGTCACGAAAACCTTGCCATTCTTCACCTTCTTCCCGTCCACATCATAGACACGGATGTTTTTCGGGGAGCCGCTATCGACGATATAAACCTTCTTATAATCAGGGGAAAAACAAAGCCCGTTCGGCTTCTCCAGATCCTCCGTAATCTTGCTGATCTCGCCACTCGGATCGATGCGATACACCGCCTCCTTCAGCAGCAGCTCTCCTTTGTTGCCCTCGTAATCCATCATGCTGCCGTAGCCGGGATCGGTGAACCACACGGAGCCGTCGGCATGCACGGCGCCGTCATTCGGTGCGTTGAGCGGTTTGCCTTCAAACTTGTCGGCCAGCACGGTGATCTTGCCGTCGAGTTCATAACGGACGACACGGCGCGTGGCGTGCTCAAAGGAGATCTGGCGGCCTTGCAGATCAAAGGTGTTGCCGTTGCTGTTGTTCGCGTTGTTGCGCAGCACGGAGACGTGGCCGTCTTCGGGCAGATAGCGCATCTGCGCGTTGTTCGGGATGTCGCTCCACACGAGGTAATTGCCGCTGCCGTTCCACGCCGGGCCTTCCGCCCAGAGCATGCCGGTGTGCAGGCGGCGGATAGGCGAGTTTCCCTGAATGAGTTTTTCAAACTCGGGTTCGAGCACAATGGCATCGGGATCTGGATAGCGCTCGGGCGTCTGGCCGGACCAGTCGCGGGACAGCAAAGTCGTGGTGGCGGCGGAAACGGCGAAACTGGTCAGGAAGGTGCGGCGGCTGGTGTTCATGGCAGAAAGTGGTTGTAGCGAAGGGAACGTGCGATTGGCAAGAGATTTGGCAGCAAGAGCAGAGGAGAAAGCTCACAAAAAAGCCCCGGCTGCATGGCTGCAGCCGGGGCTGGAGTGATCCAGGTTTGTGAGATTAGACGATCTCCACGTTCTGGCGGCCATGCTCGGCATAGTCCTTCGCAGCCCAGCCGGGCATGGCGACGGGATACCAGCCTTCACCATCGGGTTTGACCGGGGCTTCGGACTCAGGGGTGATGATGTTGGGCATGTGCTGCACTTTGCTGTTGAGCACTTCATCCCACTTCAGATCCTTGCCGGAGTAGGTGGCCATGCGGCCCATGAGGGCGGTCATCGTGGATTCAGCGCCGTAGTAGGCGTTGTTGATGGCCTTGTTCTCACGGATGGCGGCCTGCAGGGTGTCGTGCTCGGTCTGGTATGGATCCGGGTCCAGCTTCTTGGCATTTCCCTTGCCCGCCGATGCGGGATCCTTGCCACCCGGGCGGTATTTCCAGATGGTTTCGCCCTTATGGTTGTTCGCATAGCAGCGGCCGCTGTTGTCGAGGTAGATCTTGCCTTTGGTGCCGGTGAATTCTTCGCGCACGGCGTTGCTCACACCAGACTGGTGACGGCACTGGCTGTTGATGCGGACACCGTTTTCATAGGTGTACTCCACGTAGTGGTGGTCATAGATTTGGGCGAACTTCTTGTCCACACGCTGCTGGCGGCCGCCCATGCCCTGGGCGCTGATGGGATGACCGCCGAGGAACCAGTTGGCCACGTCGATGTTGTGGATGTGCTGCTCGTTGATGTGGTCTCCGCAGAGCCAGGTGAAGAAATACCAGTTGTTGAGCTGATACATGAGTTCGGTCTGGTCAGGGCGCTTGTCGCGGAACCAGATGCCACCACCATTCCAGTAAACCTGGCCGGAGACGATGTCGCCGATGACGCCGTTCTCCTTGACCTGGGTGAGGGCTTCGCGGTAGCAGTTTTGGTAGCGACGCTGCAGACCGCAGACGATCTTGAGGTTTTTCTCGTCGGCGATCTTGGCCATTTCGAGAACCTTGCGCACGCCGGGAGCATCCACGGCGACGGGCTTTTCCATGAAGATGTTTTTACCAGCGTTCACAGCGGCTTCGAAGTGATACGGGCGGAAGCCGGGAGGCGTGGTGAGGATGACGAGATCGCAGCAATCAATCACCTTCTGATAAGCGTCCGTACCGGCGAAGATGCGGGAGTCATCGACCTTCACCTTGTCAGGCACTTTGTTGCGCAGATTGCTCAGGGCGCCGTCCGCCTTTTCTTTGAAGGCGTCGCCCACAGCGTGCAGCGTGATGCCCTTCTGATTGGTGCTGAGCGCCTGGCCGGCAGCGCCGGTGCCACGACCGCCGCAGCCAATGAGGCCGATTTTGATTTCATCGCTGCCTGCCACATTCGCGGACTGGGCGACAGTGAGGCCGGTGCTAGCTACAGTAGCGGCAGTGGTGCCGATAAACTGGCGGCGGGAGGTCGCCGCTGCTGGGGGTGGGGTCGGTGTGTTCATGGGTTGAATGGGTTGGGGTGACATGGCTGCAAATCAGGCGAGCGCGTTTTTGATGAGCGCGAAGCCTTCGGTGTAAACTTGTTCGGTGTTGGGGAAGAAATCGCGCCAGACGCGGGTGGCGGCGGCGAGATCTGGCAGGGCGCTGCCAAAGGCCTCGATGGTCATCCAGCCGTCATAGCCGATTTTTTTGAGGTGCTTGATCTGCTCGACGATGTTGATGTGGCCGCGCCCCGGTGTACCGCGATCGTTTTCGGAGATGTGGACGTGGTTGAGCTTGCCGGAGGCAAACACCGTGTCGATGGCCGCCAGCGGGTTCTTTTCTTCGATGTTGGCGTGGAAGGTGTCATACATCGTGCCGAAGTTTGGATGATCGACACGCTTCACGTAGGCGGCAGCCTGCTCCATGGTGTTGAGCAGATGGGCCTCGAAGCGATTGAGCGCTTCAATGGCGCACTTCACGCCTGCCGCTTCAGCGACGGGAGCGATGGCACGATGCACTTCGGCAGCGCCTGCGAGTTCGGCCTCCGATGGGAAAGCACCGGTAAACTGGCCGAGCACCTGATAGTAGGGGCCGACGAGGGTCTGCACGCCGGCATTGTGCGCGCATTCGATCACACGCTTGAGATGATCGATGGCACCCTGACGGTTTGCCGCGACGGGGCTGATGGCATTGTGGGCTTCATCTGGCAGGACGGTGACAGCGGTGCATTCGAGACCGTTGTCCTTCAGCACCTGGCCGATGCCTTTGAAATGGGCGGGATTGCTGACATCAAAGATCGGAACCTCGACTCCGTCGTATCCGGTGGCCTTGAGTTTTTCGATGACGGGGTAGTTTGCCTCGGTGATGTGGCCGGAGTAGAGAAGGAGATTGAAGCCGATTTTCATGGGGTGGGACGCGAAGCTAGGGAATGGCGGGCGAATTGGCAAGGTCTGTGTCGGAAGATTTCCCTCGTCAGGCACAACGCCCGTGCTGCTGCCTCTATTGCGCAAACCTCGGGAAATCGCAGCGCAGGCTCAGCAGCGGCAAATTAGGCATTGAAAAGGATGCGCCCGATTTCATTAGTGCGTAGACTTCCCGCCATGCGAGTTTGCTGGCTGAAATCACACCTCATCATGACTGCCCTTCGTTTCATCGCGCTGTCCGCCACCTGCCTTGCCCTGGCTTCCTGTGAAAACACAAAAAAATCCGGCGGCACTAGCAGCGATCCCTATGCCTCCAACTACGGCACCGACGGGCACTACAATCCTTACCCGGGCCAGAGCGGCTACGCCTCTTCCACCACGCCGAAGTATCAGACCCCGCCGGCCCCTGCCTCCCTGCCGCCGGAACCCCCAGCGAATCCCTATTCTTTCAGCGGCACAAAAAAGGTGACCCCTTCTGTTGCTTCATCCGCGCCCAAGAAGACCATCGCCTCCAGCACCTCCGCGAAAAAGAAATCCACCCCTTCGAAATCCAAAGCGACTGGCAAAAAATCTTCCGGCTCGAGATACACCGTCGTCAAGGGTGACACGCTTTCCGCCATCGCCCGGAAAAAGGGTTCTTCCGTGGCCAAAATCAAGGCCGCCAATGGCCTCAGCAGTGATCTGATCCGGCTTGGTCAGAGCCTGAAAATCCCCTGATTCAACGTTCGACGCATTTTTTGGCTCCAAAACATGCTGCGACCTGAATAATTCCACCGTCACGGCCGTCAATCCTCCGCCAACAATAATCCATGCCTGCCTCAGCATCGACTGACCCTGGCGAAGTCTCAGACCTCGACTTGGTCAAACGCAGCCAAGCAGGCGACACACGGGCGTTTGACGTTCTAGTCACGCGCTACCGTGGGAGGATTTATGCCATGACCTATCACCTCATCCAGAACGAAACCGAAGCATGGGACCTCGCCCAAGAGGCCTTCATCAAGGCATGGCGCGCTCTGCCGACGTTCAAGCATGATGCGGGATTCTACACCTGGCTCTACCGCATCGCCCACAATGTCAGCTATGACTGGCTCAGGAAGAAAAAGATCCAGGGCGATGGTGAGTTCGATGACGAGCGCACCGAACACCGCGTCGCTGCTGGCGCAGAAGCCACGCCGAGAGGCGATCTCGCTCCTGATGCCGCCCTGCGCAATGCCGAGCTCGGCCAGCGTATTCAAGAGGCCATCGCCAAACTTTCCCCCGAACACCGGCAGGTCATCGTCCTGCGTGAGGTCGAAGGGCTCGCTTATGAAGAAATCGCCGCGCTCATCCCCTGCTCTCTCGGCACGGTGATGTCGCGTCTGTTTTACGCCCGCAAGAAACTTCAGGAACAACTCCACGACGTTTATGAAACCTCCATCTGAAGAACATGACCTCATTCGCTGGATTGATGGCGAAATGAATGAAACGGAACGCACCACGTTTGAGGAACGACTCAAGCAAGATCCCGTGCTCGCCAAGGAAGCCCGGCAAATGCGCGAGCTGAGCAGCAGCCTCCGCGCCCATCTGCCCGCCGAAATGCGTGTGCCACACGCCGATTACTTCAACACCCAGATCGAAGTGCGCATCACTCAGATGGCGCTGGACGAAGCACGCGCCAAGCAGGCCGCTCCGGGCTGGGGTGCGATGTTTCAATGGCTGCGCCAGCCATGGTTTGCACTGGCCGGCACTGCTGCCCTGGCGGTTCTGGGCTTCTTCCTGCTGAATCCTGCCACGGGTGACGCTTCGGAAAGCATGATCCTCAGTTCTTACACCCCCAACACCCACGTGCAGGCGCGCACCTACCATGACAGTGCCGCAGATGCCACCGTCCTGATGCTTGATGGGCTGGATGCCGTGCCTGCCGAGCGAAAAGTCTCGGGAATCAACATCCAGCGCAGTGAAGTGGAGCCTGAACTGGCCTCGACGACGATGTTCGACTCGCATGGAACTCCGGTGCTCATGATTTCCCGTGACGCGCTAGGCAATCCCATGATCACTCCTCGCGGATGAAGCCCATCCTTACAGCGCTCTTTATTGTCATCTGCACAGCCCTTGCCAGTGCCCAAGGGGAGCCACCATCTGTGGTATCTTCAGTCAAACACGCGACTGAAGGCCATGTGTGGGGTGCACTCATTTTCGCCACGAACGATGCTACCCAGCTGACTGGTGCCAAAGAGCCGATGCATGCTGAACTGCCCAAGCTGAATGAGCGTCTTGCCAAGGTGTTTCCCTTCAAACACTTTGAAGTTCTAGGCCAGCATCGGCAGGATATCTTCCGCGAATATGAATCCTGGGTCGTTCCTTCCCGGGATCTGTTCATGAAAATTGACTCCAAAGGCCCGGCGGACAATGGCGGAGTGAATTTGCACCTCCAAGTTTGGCGTGAGCAGCAGGTTTTGGTCAAAAGTGACGCCGTTCTGCGTAAAGACAGCCCTCTCTTCATTGGCGGTCCTCCTTGGAAGGACGGACGATTGATTTTCGTTCTGTTCTTGGAGCGAAAATAAAAGGAACTCACTGGGCATCCTGCCAGTTCAAAGGCTCAGCAGGCTTCGATCAGCATAAAATGATCAAGTCACGCGGCACAAATCAGCCGCTAAGACTCATGAATCACGCTGAGAGATGACGATTGGTTCCAAAGCTGGCAACTAATCCCAGCGAATCACAAACTTGTGCCGAAATGGGATCTGCTTTTTTCATCTGCCCGAGCGGGTAGAGTCCCCCTCCAGCTGGGAATTACTGATTTGTGCATGAGTCAGGCCGAGGCGAGACGCACTATTTTCAGTGCGGCAGGTGCTGCCGAAGTCACGTACAGCCTTCGAGTGCAAATTTCGCTGACATTTTGGCGGCTCACCTGGTGGAGAAATCCCTGAAGAGGTTGCTGAACTTTGAGCGCCAGCTGCTCAAGAGTAAGCGTGTTTCCATGGCCGAAGTCGCCGAGCGCGACGGCTTTTCCTCCGGTGAGTATATGTGCGTTGCCTTCAAGAAGCAGCCATGGCCGAGTCGCCGAGTCCGGAGACGTTCCATGCGCCGGCGAGGGGCTGAACGTCACGCCGGAAGTCAGGGCGGGTCATGGTTTTTGAGCTCGGTTCGCGGGCACAAAAAATCCCGCATCTCTTACGAGATGCGGGATGATGTTTAATCTGGCAACGTCCTACTTTCGCATAGCCTTTCGCCATACTATCATCGGCGCAACAGCGTTTCACTTCCGTGTTCGGA